>BNJT01000605.1_pt1 | contig 470804 bp, 776 predicted proteins | sample 8540491 | NCBI WGS metagenome assembly BNJT01 (sample SAMD00202455, study PRJDB9452) | human saliva metagenome | host: Homo sapiens
TTGACGTTGTTCCATGCACTGGGGCGAGGTTGAAGCCGATGAGCGAGACGATGGCCCCCGTGACCTCGGCGGCATGAGCCGGTCTATCCAGCAGGTGCCTGCAAAATGCACGATGAGGCCGATGGCGGCGAGTGTCAGGCCCGTGGCGCAGACGCCACCCTGGGCGAGAGCCATCTTGTAGAGTCGATCGACATCCCGGTTTCGAGCTGTAGCCCGTCACGGCGGCGATGGGCGCAATGAGTGCGAAGGACGAACCGAGATAGCTCGGCAGCTTCCCGCTCGTGATGAGGAAGAGAGGATCGTGCCGACGCCGGTGAAGAAAAAGCGTGGTCGAGGGTTGAAGCCTGTGAGGATGGGGACGAGGTTGCGCCGAACATGGCGACGACGTGCTGGGCGCCGATGCCGGCAGTGCGCGGCCACGAGACTTTTCTTCAGGCGGAACCACCTCCCCAGGCTCGATCGATGCGACCATTTCCAGTCAGTTTCCACCCTAAAAGCCGGGTCCTCTCCCGTCGCGTCACGGGCGCGATGGGGCACCCGATCTAGCGTAGAACATGCCGCCGGCCGGACGCCCTCGCCCGCCGGCGGATCTGTGAACCGTCATCAAGCACGCGCGGCGCGGAAGCCGACGCGGGAGCAGAGTGGGGAAAGGCCCGCCAGGCGGGATTCGATGGCCGACCACGCCTGGGCCGGAGCTTCTTCGGGAGCATAGTGCCCCGCTCCTAGGACGGTCGCTGCAACGAGGTTCCCAATGCCGGCCTCGCGCAACCCCTTCTCGTAGTCTTCAGGCACACCCCTTTACTTTCGCCCGCGCAGGGTAGAGAACCGGCGTCGAGATTTCCGTCAGGTCGCGCGAATTTCGATCCGCGTCGCCCCACAGCCCGCGGTAGAAGGCGAGAACCTTGAGCGAGGGCCTCCGGCCTCCCATAGCTGGCGGCGTAAGCCTTGCGCGCCTCGGTCGTTATCGCCGAAGGGTCGGCAGATATTGCGTCGTAGAAGTAATCAAAGTACGCATCGACGTGGTTGGCGACCAGCGTCTCTGGAAGGTCGGGAATGGAGTGGAAGGCGAAATGCCACAGATACGGGTTTGCCAGTACCTTCTGCCACGGAAAGACGCCCGGTATCACCGTATTCATGATTACGCCGCAGTGAACGTCATCGTATTCGGCGCAGATGACGGGTAGACGACCCACCGAAATCTGTGGCCGATCAGCGTGGGCTCTTCCAACTCAAGGCGCTGGCCAAGTCGTGAGACCATGAGCAATGGCAGAGAATCGCCGTTTAGCTCCTCCGTCCGCGAACGTCCGATTCCGGGAGATCAATGCTCAGGCACCGCCATGACGTTCGCGCCAGGTCGGTGAGGCATTCCCGCCGGAATGGTCCTCGCAGGCCATCCGTGGAGAATACGAGGGCCGTGCGCCCCTTGGGTCCGACGTCGCGAACGAAGACGTCGCAGCGGTCGAGATTGACGACATACGAATCTGTGATAGAACGCTTTTATGTCTATCACAATCCAGACAAGGCTTCCGGCAGCAGGCGGATACCGCCCGCAGCGCCGGTTTTCCCTTCTGGCCAGGCTGGGCGGGCTGGCAGAAAGGCGATGGAACCATCACCTGAAGGCCCATGAGCTGACGCAGGGCGAGTTCGCCGTTCTGGCGGTTCTTCCCGCGCGGAAGGGTGCTCGCGGCAGTCGGACGTCGCCGCCAGGCCGGGATTGATCACCAATGCCGTCGCCGTCATCGGCGCGCTTCGAAAGCAGGGGCTGGTCGCCTCCCAGCCTGACCCGAGGACGGCCGGGCCAGATGCTCAGAATCTCGCGGCTCGGCTCACGAGCTGTTGAACCGCTTGCACCGGCTGACGCCTTGAGCGCGAGGTTCTTCGCCGCCCCTGTCAACGAGCGAGTATTCGACCCTGTGCTCGCGCTTCTGGAGAGGTCTATCGCGAGACGGCGAGGCTCAGACGCCGTCGCGCAGTGAGAGACCTCGAAAGAATTCGACCGCCACAATCCCCTCGGGGTCAGTCGATTCCCCAAAGCTTCGCATTCGTCGGAGAAAAAGCGCGGTGGGAGGCGGCCCATTCCTCATGCGTGCCTTCGCCTTCAGCTTCGGCGACCTCGGGGCCGACGTCGGCAAAAGGAGATCTTTCGCACGTCCACGGTGCGCAGCAGCACAATGGCATGTCCGCCCCGTCGCACGCGATCGACAGGTCGCCGACTTCGGATATCGATACCCTCCGCCTCGTAAGGCGACTAACTCGACGTGGCGGTCTTTTTTCCGTCGAGGACGAGCCTGGCCAGACGATCTGACATTTCGCGGCTGTCACCGAAGGCGAAGGCCGGGGGTCGGAGCGACGCGGCGTCGTCCTGCCCGAGAGCCGCTTCCGGCGACGCTATTCCAGCGCGGTTTCTGGCAAGGGTCCAGAGGCTTCAAGCTCGTCTTCCGGCTCGGCGGCGGGTTCGGGCTTGGCGCCAGGTGTTCAGTTGATTTCTCGCCCATGGCAGACCTTTTCGTTCCGGCTTGTGGCAATTGCGCGGTAACGGCCGTGATTGCGCAGACGACTTATGGCAGGCGCCGCAGCAGCTGCGGCAGGCGCTGTCCGCGACCGCAGCGGATGCCGATCGCCGCGATGTAACGGTCTCCGTCCCAGCCGCCGTGGTGGCTGCGTTCACGGGCCCGAGGAAGGCTCGGGGGAATCTTCCTGCGCCACGTCTCGTTTGACCGACAATCCCTCGGTTTCCAGCGCAGTCTGGATCCACTATTGTCAAAATTCGAGTCGCGGCGTGCCCGGCCACGAGCGCCCCGCCGAACACAGCCGACCTTTCCACCGGTGCGCGCCGCCACGGTGAACCCCCGGCGAAAACAACGGCCCGACGCCGGCCTGAATGAACGAGACGATCTCTCAATTCACACGCGGGTGATCTGGCGATATCACGATACTTCTGCCAATAGCCCGTTTTTTCGACTTCGTCGCCCACCGACTCCGTAAAGGCCAGGCTGGCCTGGATTCTTTGCGGGAGGGCTTCACGGTTCGGTTTCAAGCGCACCGGGATCGCCGTCGCGAGAAAGCCAGCGAGGAAAGTCAGCACGGCAACCTCGGCGGCGGAGCAGACCCAAAGCCTCGGCGAGCGGCGCGGGCGCCGCATCCGGCTCGGCCAGCAACGCCGCCTCAATAAGCTTCCCGTCCACCGCGAACCCGTTTTGCTGCAATCCGCTGAAGAGATCGCGACGAAGCTGCGGCGGCGACGAAATCCCGATGCGGCGGCGTCGGCGCTTCACCACGGCAACGGCTCGAGGAATCGTCCCAACGCCACGCAAACGCGGCCCGCGGCAGCCGCGAAAGAACGGGTTGTCAAAGGCCCGAAGGATCGAGTGCTCAAAAGCGATGGCGGAACCGAAGGCTTGATCGCCGCATGGGTATCCTCTGTACCATCGAGCTCCATCACGGCAGCGCACGCGCGCCATCACACCATACAGATGCCGCAGGGAACGCCTGTCGAGCGCGGCCAGCCCAGGCATTTCGCCAGGGCGATATCGAGTTCGATGAGCATCGGCCACGCCAAAATCAGGAAGATCATCGCTTGCGACGACCGTCACGCGAAGCTTAGCGGTCAACCGACGAAGAATCGTCAACATCATCGCCTTCGACGTCGACTTCGCCGAGGTCAGTATGTCCCAGGCTATGATTCCGCCCAGGTCGATTGGAGAGACTTGCGCGAATCCCCATCCATCTCTTCGACGAGATTCGCCCAACGTGGGGGCCGGGCGCAGCATTCCCTTCCTCGTCAGGCACCGCTATGCGCCTGCGGCCGCCCGGTGACCGCCAGCTCAATCCGATACCGTCCTACACCGCGCAGTCCCTCTCGCGGGGAGATTCGCCGGTCGGCGAAAACTCCCTCGATGTCGCCACCGATGCGGGCGGGATCCGTCATCGGAGCCATGCGCCGCCCGCAGGACGCCAAGTAACCATCGTTCTCTGCACGAGAGGCGAGCGCGCGGCGATCGATTTGATAGAGAGCGCGATCCGGTGGCAACGGCGGCGTTGAGGAGTTCGAGCTCGGCCGCAATGGGAATCGAAGCTATCGCGTCGCGGGTTTCCACGGGTGAGCCGGGCGGGCCCTTGCCCACTCGAGCCGGTCACGAGCACAAGGGGCGTCGGCGGGAAACCCGATGTCCTCGACCATCGTATCGTCGCCGCCGCCGAAATCCAGCCCCACCACCAAATAGCCTTCTTTCTTCGGTTTTCAGAGCCGCAACCAGATTGACGACCTGGGCCGCCGGGACGCGCGCCGCCGCCCGGCAAAGCAGCCTTCCATGCACTCGTCATTGACCCCGACCGAGGCGTCCGTTCGGGTACGAGCATCCGTCTGCCCCAAAACGCGCTGGCCGAACGCATAACCGCCCCGAGGGTTTGTGCGGATCGGTCACGGAATCGAGGCGACAGAGAGACCAGCCCGCCCCGACCGCGCGCTGCGCGCGCGCGATCGACGAGGTCCTCGACATCGGCGGCGTACTCATGGGCGGCACCTCGATTTGCGCGGGCGAACGGCTCATTCGGTCATTTTTGTCCAGCTCGAGACGCGACACGCCTCGAAGAGCTCCGGAGCCGTGGCTGTGCGCACCACCTCAGCCCACGGCGCTCGTCATCGCCACGCCCCCGGAAACGAAGCGCGAGTCAAAGGGAAATCCCGCCACGAACGGCCTCAGCGCACAGGGTTTGCGACCGGCGATCAGCTCGTGCCCGGGCGCGAGGGCAGAGGCTTTCACGGGACGCAGCCAGTTAGCCCTGGCACGCCCGGCGCCTGCTCCTGGCGCGCAGCCGCCTCACCGGCCAGCTTGCGCTTGTGCGCGGGGTGCTACGCGATCCTCAGCCTTGGGCGGCTGGGCCTGCGCTTCGAGACTGCGGCGGTGCCCGCCGACCCAGCCGTGGGCCTTCTTCCCCTTTCGGGCGTTCGTCCGGCCGTCTGCCGTCAGCGTCCCTCCAGGTGCCAACGAGGCGCCCTCTGGCGAATCCTCCAGCCACCGCGCCAGCCAGCTGGCCAGCGAATCCCGAACCGCGTCCGCGGCGGGCCAATCCTGGCGGCGCGACGCCGCCGCTCGACGTTCAAGCGCATGTCGGAAACCGGCACGTCCAGCCGCGTAGAGCCCGAATCGGCTCCGCCGGAATACTCCTGCCACTGCCACTGCGGATCAAGGCCCAAAACGTCAAGCATTGAACGCACCTGCAGCTGTGCACGGCGAACGGCGTCCACGTCGCGCTTTCCAAAAGCGGTGTTCCCTCGGTGACGGCGTCGTCACCACCGCAAGCGCACCGGGAAACATTGAGATCATCACGTCCATCGCCGCCGTGAACTCGGCGGGAAGATCTCGCCGGGCCGAGCGAAGCAAACCTTCGCAACGCCGACCTCCTCAAGCCTCCGCCGCCCGCGTGACGAAACCGGCGGGCAACGTCCCACGGCCTGCGCCTCAACCAACGTGACGGGCGAATAGGTCACCGTCGACCGATAGTGCACGGTTCCCAGCGCGTATCGCCAAAAATAACGGGCGAAACCTCGCGCGTCACAGCCTTGACAGTGAGCGAGTTGCCGAGCGATTTGCTCATTTCTCTTCCCTCGATCGTCACCCGACGCATTATGCATCATACTTGCGCGAACCCGCCCGCGCAGTGAGACTGGGCCTGTTCGTTTCGTGATGCGGAAACGCAGATCGATCCACCTCCGTGGATGTCGAACGTCTCGCCCAAATAGCGGCAGACATCGCCGAACATTCGATATGCCGCACGCCGCCCCGCGCACGGCGCGCCTCCCACGAGGCCGTCTCAGGCTCACCGGCTTGCCTTCCACAGCAGAAATCGTGGGGTTGCGCTTATCAGGCTCAAGATCTGACTCGTCGACCACCATGTTCTTCACCGATTGGCGAGTCAGCGACCCGTAGTCGAAGGCTGGCGACGTCAAAGTACACGTTTCCCGCATTCCCGACATAGGCGTGGCCGGCGTCGATAATGGTTCGAATAGCTCGATCTGATCCGTGATATGCCCGTCGCACGCGCGCTGTACGTCGGCGGAAGAACCCCAGTACGCGGTATGCCCTCGGAAAATCGCGCTCACAACGATAGGCCCTCCCACCAGGCAGGCCAGCCTGCAGATTTCCCCAGAATCTTATCGTCAATATCCGTGACGTTGCGGATCATGCGCACATCAGCCGCTGCGACGCAGCCACCTGACAAGCACATCGAGATGCGAGCGCCGAACGCATTGGCCGATATGGGGGCTCCTGAACGGTTGCCCGCACAGGGTAGATCCCGCACCTTGCCCGGCTCAGGGTCTCGAGTCGCGTAGCGAATGCGTGGCGGAATCGTGAGATCTTCAGGCTCACCCCCTAGGGTAACCAATCCGCGCCTCTCTGAGCTCGATCGGCTCACCAATCTTCAAAATAGCTACGGGGAACGTTGAGCAGTATACCGTCAGGGCCGTAAGTTACGCTGGGCATGAGTACTCACACGGACGACGGCGTCAAACGCACCCGCAGCTTTCCTCACCCGCAAAGTCGTCATCTCCCGCATCTTGGGATGCCGGCTCTTCCGCCTTCAACGCGGTCATCACAACGTTCAGTCTTCTCGAGCTGCCTGACAGCAACTCTTCGGCAGAATCAGCCAACGCGCAGATCTCGGGTGGACGACGGCGCCTGCGCGAGTCCTCGTGGCACCCCGCGGCGCCGGCTCTCGGCCAGTGGGCAGACCGCACCGGGCAAGACGCACGCACCGTTCTGGACCGCTCACGACCCTCGCGCTCGTCGGCCTTATAGCGATGATGTTCTTCGTCAGGCCTCTCGACACGCTATGTAGAGCTCGAGCCTGACCCTCCTCGCTCGTCAACAACTTCGTGGCTCGGTGGGACTTCGGTGGATCTACGACTCGATGGTCTCCGACATTTCGACCCTCGAGAACGTCGGGCCGGGTCTCCCGCCTTTGGCTGGGGCTGATACATCGTGCTCGACGGTTTCTCGTCATCTTGCTTTTTCGGGTTCATCCAGCCCAGACGACCGGCCTACCGTCATGTGACGAGCGCGAGGACGCGAGTGAACACCGCACGTCTCGATGGTGGTGTGGGCCTTGTGGACCCTCATCTTGCTTGCCTCTCACTGGTGAGGACGCCGCGCAATCAACCTCCTTCGGGCGAGCCTCCCGCGGCTTCTTCGGATCGTGTAGCGAGCTCGGCTACCGATCAGTAAACGCCTGCGTGGGCGCAAGCGACCGCTCTGTCGTTTGGTTTCTCGTGTCATCGGCGATCCACCGCGACGGATCAGCGTCTTGCGGCGACGGCGGCGGCAGTGGCTGGGCGGCCGTGGCACCAGCTCCGGAAGGAAGAGCGAGGGTGCTGTTGCTCGGCATCGCCACGCCGGCCTGGTGCGGCCGGCGTCGCGACTGGTGATTTTCGGCACGCGACAGTGGGCCCGCGTCGTCATCATCGTCGCTCACCGCCAGTGCACTGCTAGCCATCGTCTTCTTGGGCGCGAAGCCAGCGGTCCGGCCGTCTTCGTTTCGGCCTGGCCTCGTAAGCGTTTTTCGTCGGCCCGGCGTGGTGCAGGCTGCCTCGCTCCCTATCTGCGCTTCGGGTTTCGCCTCCGGGGCGAGCGCGCCGAAATGTTTGATCTCGTACTGCGCACGCCGTTCGCTTCTCCTCCGTCCAGTCATTCCAGCTCCATCACGCCGGCAAAGCACTCACCAGCGACCGAAGAAACGTGGCCATTCGATTCAAATTTGTGGATCATCATCCTCTGCTGGTCGGTCGGCAATCGTTGACCTCGTCCGGCCCGGAACGAGCACGTCCCACTGAGTCCGATGATCGCATAAAATGCCTCATACATCCGGTCGCGAGCGCGTTCCCGATGGGTGAGCCACGCACATCACGCCATCGGGAACCGACAAGAACGGAAGCCTTCGGCGTCTCGCATGCATCTCAAAGCGGCGATTGCCACAACGTGCCGCCTCCTGACCGGCGTTGCGTGTCGTCTCAGGCTCGCGTGACGCTGGTCACTTCTCAATTCCGGATCACTTCGCACCGCCTCGAGCTCCTTCTCCGCTGCTCGTCATCCCAGTGCACGTCGCCGGCCAGACCACGAGCGGAGCGGTTCGGTCCTACGAACCCGGAAGATACCTTCGTTGACGTGGAAGAGGAAGTTCTCGATGGGAGCGAGCGCCTCGCCCTCGAGATACAGCATGTGTCCTCCAGGCCCGCCGGTGAGCCAGTGCACGACGGCCCGCTTGCTCATGAGCGCGGCCCTCGTCGAGAATCATATTCTCACCGCCGGAAAACGGCACCTGTGACGATCATCGGTCGACCAGCTTGAGGAGCGGCGCTGGACCGAACCACCGCAGAGGGAAGTGAGACGACGAGGAGGTCCGCGGCGAGCACGCGATCGATGTCCTCGCGAATCTGCGGTTTCCAGGGTGCCGCTGCCTGAGTAGCCTTTGAGTGTATGCTCGTTTCTGGCGAGCGAACGGCTCTTCGACGTCCTCGACCTCGCCGCGATCGAGCACAGGGTCCAGCCGTACTCGTTGACAGGTCGTGACGTCGACTTCGTAGTTTCGCTGGCACTCAGCTCGTCGCGCGCCACCTGCACGCTGGCGCAGATACGTGCGCGCCGGTTCGAGGGTGTGCGTGAATCGATCAGGGCCTTCTAGCATCTAAACGTAGTATACTCCTGCGAGTACGTACGGATCTAGAGCACGGAGCAAATCGCGTGCGGCGGCTTTTATCCCGACAGCGGTGCAGCGGAATATGGGCGCCACCATTGCCGTGCGGAGCATCGTTTGTAGACGAGCGCTACTCCTGCAGACCAGCGTCATCTCGTGCTTCGGAAGCCGTCCTCCCCACCGCAGAATCTGGCGTCATCCCTACGCGTGCACATCACCCGCACGAACGAACATCAACTGCGAACGAACATCACCCCTGCGAACCAGCGGCGCCAGCGACTCGCGGCGTTTCTTCTGCCTCTTCCGGCAAATCCAAGACGGTCGAGCGCGTGGCCGAGACGCTGGACAGAGCGGCGGACGAGCGTCGCCCTGTAGCCTCTCGCTCGGGCCTTTGCGCGCGCAGAAAACGGGCGTGTGCTCACCGATGCGGATCGAAGCATTGGCATATCGTCCAACCGTCGGCTCCGGCCAAACGCACGGCTTTCGTGCCAGAGGCAGCGCCGTCGAGGCCTGGGCCCATTCGCCGGTCAGTGCGCCGAAGACCGTGCCGAGATCCCGCGATTCCCGAGGCAATGAGGAGATGGCGTCGCACGCGCGGCGTGGGCGGCGACGTCGGCGCTCGGAACACCCGTCGAGCCCAGCGCTCGCCGGGCCACTGAAGTTGCATGCGAGGAAGAGCTGGCGCGAGTGATCTCGCTGAAGGCGTGCACGTCGATTCCTGTTCCCACGCGAACGTCCCGTACTGATTATTAACGCCGTGCCGCACACGCGACAAAGTGTTAGCGCCCAAAGGCACGACGGACGACGCGAGACGGAGCTCTCCGCGGTCGGACGTCGCACCTCAGCGGTCAGGCGCCGAGCGAAGGTCGTCGCGAGCATCTGCGCAATCGCAAGGTCGAGCGGACGCGTGAGTCTTCTCATCGATTCGCTCACTTCCCACGCACGAGCACCTGTACGGGATGCCAGCGCGCGCGTGCAGTGGGGGCGGCGCGTCGTCAGTCGGCACTCGCCTCGGTCTCGCCCTCGCCGGCAAAATTCTCGCGCGCCCGAACAATCGTCTCAAGATGAAAACCCTGCGCTCGCATGGCGCGCGACAAGGCGCGGCCGGTAGGTTTCGACAACACGCTCCAAATCGGCGTCTGCCTCGCCCTCGGCGCGACGCGCTCGACCTCGTTTGATCGTGTCCGCCACCGGACGCAGCGAACGACGGCCGGATGCCCGCGGCCAACGCGTTGACGACGCGCCGGATCACCGCGCCGGGCACGGGAAGTGGGCGGCGTCGTGATGAGATACGTCACCGGATTCCTCGCCGATCCGAAGGTTTCCGAGCACATGGCCAAGTCCGAGAGCGACGGATCCTCTGGCGTGTGGTCCACCGCCGACGACGTCAGCCTCGCGCTTGCTCCTGACCGCTCTCCGGCGGTTTCGAAGGATTGCATCGAAGGCGTCGATCCCGATCGGCTCGGGCCACGACAACGACTCGATCAATCACCGGAGAGACGGACACTGGCAGCGCAGCGCATGGTCAAGGAGCGGCTCGCCGGCGGCGCAAACTCAAGAGCTTTGGGCCCGCTTGCGAGGCGGAACCGCGTCCCCTCCCGCTGACCACCACCGCGGCAACACGCACTAGGTAAGCGACCGATCTGGCGGAGAATTTCGCCGAGCCAAACTCGAGGCGCGTCGCTCGCCTGAGCGCCTTGACGTGCGCAACCTCGGACCCTGCAAAATCTGTCGAGGCCTGCGAAAGCATCCTCTTTTCCCGATGGAGGGGTGCCTGTCGGCGCCGCGACGCGTGAGGTCGCGCACCACCTCAGCCACCTTGACGACATCGCCGGACGTCAACTTTTCCGGATCTCGCTGTGCGTGCGGGACCAGCTCGAGGGTTTCCTCGCCTCGTCGCCCGCAAAACAGTGACACCTGCTCCAGTTGTATCGTCGTCCGGAGACGTCAGCAGCACCCCGTCGTCTCCGAGCGTGTCCTGGCACCTGAATCTCTGATCTCTCTCCTGTGCGACGCGGAGTTTGAGATAGTCGTCTTTCTGACGCGAATCTTGCGCGTGAAGACGTGTCAATGGTGCGTCACCGCGAGTGCGGATAAACGACCGTCTCGCCAATTAGCCAGCAGTGACTGCATTGCGGTCCCATTCCCTTCTCACTTCCAGACCGAGTCCAGCAGACATTCTAGCATTGTTAAGGGGTAAGGTCTGCGCTTCGCTATATGGGTTTCTTGACCCTATGCGTAAAGCCGTCCAAAACGCGTTAGACAATCCTCTTTACCATGTGGGTAAAAGCGTCGTTTCACGTTTGCTTTTCCGCAATTCTCCAACGTTATTGCCATCGACGGACACAACAGGCGTCATGTGACCCACCCTTTCCGGGAGCGCTTTCGAAAGCACTCTCGGTAGCCGCTCACAGACACTCGTATTTGCTCCGCATCCAACCTCTGCAAGCGCAATACACCTCTGCAGCGACTTACCGTCGGACGCATGCCGCAGCGCAGCCGTCCACGAGACATATCCACGATGGCCCCCAGTTGCCTACGACGACCCTCGGTTTGCTCTGAGCTGAGCAACGCCCGTCGCACCGGCAGCTACCGTGTTGTCGGCACTCTCAGAAGAGACACGTTGACCCGCAGACTGCAGGGAAATATTGTGCGAATCTTAGTTTCTTTGTTTTGAAAGCTCTGCGTCGAATATTCTGGCAGCTATGATTGTTTGGAAAGGATGGGGGCTTCCCATCGTCCTCGTTTCTCAATGCTGGCGGGCGCTTCACGGATCGCTTGTCGCCCAGGCGACGGGTCACGAGCCGGGCAAATGGGAAATTCCAAATGGCGCATTTCTGCGATCGCTGTCCTATTCGCCGTGGCGGGCTGCTCTGTCCTTTTTCCTTGGGAGGTGGCTCAATCATCGTCAGGCCCGCACCAAAAGTCGAGGAGTACGTTGAGTTCGTTCAGAAGATCTGACGAACAAGATCTCGCAGCGGACCTTTGAGATCACGCCCGGCATCGTCTCCTGCGCTTTCCGGACGCATCCGCTTACATCGACGAAGTCGCGAGACAACAGCGAAAGATCGCGCAGAAAAGCCAGTGAAAAACCAGCACAGCCTTCTTCGTGCCCGTCCAGTATATCGGCGTCTTTTTCCTAGGCGTATCAGTGCTTTGCGTCATCAGTGCAATCTAACGAGGCCCTCGGCTCTGAGAGGCGGCCTTGACCTGCTGTTCGGCGGGTTCCCGGCACCAGCGTTCACGAACCGATGCCGGGAGGCTAGCCACGGTCAAGCTGGGGTAACGCCGCTTCCTGAAAAGAGCGGATTTCTCCTCTGTCTTCCGCCGGGGTGGCGTCGGAGACGACGTCGGCGGTTCGAGTTCACTTACCTGATTGGCCACCGCGGCGATCTTCGCCTCGGCCTCGGGGTCGAGTGGGTGCCGCCCTTCTTCACCGGCTAGAGCGTCTTCTCGTCGAGCTCGTAGACCAGCGGAATGCCGTTGGAATGTTGACGCCACGATCTCCTCGTCGGAAATGTCATCAGAGCGTCTTGACGATGGCTCCTAGCGAGTTTCCGTGAGCGGCGATCATGACCGTCTTTCCGGTCTTGATCTCCGGAACGATCGTGGACTCCCAGTACGGCAAAAGACGCTCAAGAACGTCCTTGAGGCGATTTCGGTGGCTGGAATCGGCTCACCGGCATAGCGCGGATCGGCATCCTGAGAGAACTCGGAGCCCGCCTCAATCGGCGGCGGCGGAACGTCGTAGGAGCGGCGCCACTCAGCATAAACTGATCCTCGCCGTACTCGTCGCGGATCTCCTTTCTTGTTCTTGCCCTGAAGGGCGCCGTAGTGACGCTCATTGAGGCGCCAGTGACGCTCCACCAGGGATCCAGTGGCGATCCGCAGCATCGAGGGCGAGATTGGCCGCATGATGGCGCGGCGAAGCATGGATGTGAACAGCTTCTCTGGACGCACTCCCGCTTCTTTGAAATTCGCCACCGCGGACGGCCTTCTGCGCCCTTCTCCGACAAGGGCACGTCGACCCAGCCGGTGAAAAAGGTTCTTTGCGTTCCATTCGCTCTCGCCGTGGCGAGCAACACCAGGGTATAAGCCATGCGGTAATTTTCCCATGCCGAGTCGCAAGCCGCCAGACCGTTCGTCCCATGGACATCAGCGCCGCCTCTGCCTCCCGAACTCACGTCGAAGCGCGGCGATTACTTGGATCGTGGGCCGATGGCTTTAACGCAGGCCTCACGGCAAGGCGTGACATCCATGACGAAGCACGAAGCCGATATTACGGCGAATGACAGCGTACACACCCACGACAGGAGTGAACGATGAAGGACGCGCATTTCCCAACATCGACCACCGCGAAGCAAGACAAAGGCGACGCCGGATACAGCAAAGAACTCAAACCCAGGCATATCCAGATGATCGCGATCGGCGGTTCCATCGGCACGGGCCTGAGTTCTCGCGCCAGCGGCCGACCTCGCCCAGGGTGGCGGCTCGTCCTCTCCTACGGGATCTGCGGCATCTTCGCCTCCTCATGGTTCTGCGCCCTCGGCGAGGTGGCGATTTCGCCGCCCTTCTTCGGGCGCCTTCGTCTCCTACGCCCGCGAATTCACCGGCGAAAAGGGCGCCTACATCGCGTGGTGGATGTTCTCCTGATCTAGGCCGTGACGGTCTGGCGCGACATCACCGCCGTCGCTTTCTACATGCATTACAGAGCATTTCCAGGCAATCCCGCAGGGTGGCTCCTCGCGCTCATCGCACTGGGCCTCGTCTGCATCCTCAACATGCTGAGCGTCAAGATGTTCGGCGAGGCCGAATTCTGGTCTCGCCGCAATCAAAGTGGCCACGATCGTGGGGTTCGTGGTCGCCATATGGAGCGATTATCGTGACGACGTCGGCACTCACACCGCGGGCTTCCACAACATCTCCGAATCCGGGAGGTTTCTTCCCCAGAGGGTTGGCCCCAGTGTTCCGCGCTCACGCTGGGCGTTATCTTCGCTTGGCGGCACCGAAATGGTCGCGGGGCTCGCAGCAGGCGAAACAAAAGGCTGAAAAGGTCCTGCCGAGAGCCATCAACTCCATGATCGTCCGCATCTTCCGTTTTCTACGTGGGTGCAGCGCTCATGGCGATCGTCATGCCGTACACGGCCCTACCGGAGGATGAATCCCTCTGTCACATTCTTCAAGGCATCGGCATCCCCAATGCCGGCGGCATCATCCAGGTAGTCGTTCTCACCGCCGCCCTCCTCTCTCAATGCCGGGCCTCTACGCCACGGGCCGCACGCTCCGCTCCTCGCAGCAGCCGGTTCCGGCCCGCGCTTCGCCACCCGCATGAATAATCAAAACGGTGCCCTGACGGCGCCATCGTATCATCACGTCGGCTCTCGGATTGGTCGGGTATTCCTCAACGCTGTCCTCGAAAAAGCAAACCTTCGAGGTCGTCCGCGAATCGCGGCCATCGGCAGCTTTCGGCACATGGGCCCTCCATCCTCATCACCCATCTCGTCTTCCTCAGGCGCGTGAAAGCGGGAAAGGGAGACCCGCCCCGCCTCCATCGCATGCCGGGAGCGCCGGTGACGAACTCATAACGGCTCTGCTCTTTTTCGCCGTCGTGGTGGCCTCGAACTTCACGAGCACCAACGGGCGATGGACCCTCGCACTGTTCGGCATCATCGTGGCGATGATGAGTGGGCGGATGGTTCTATGTTCGCGAGCGAGTCGACGGCACGCTTCTCGATCACGTTCCTCGATGGTGGGGAGAACTCTACGGTCATCAGCCCAAGGTCCTTTCATGGATCGAGGAACGTCTCATCACAGCCTAGAAGGGCCGGAAAATCCCCTTCAAGCTAAACGCAAGCCTCGTCCGTGACGGCCGCAGGCATCAAATGGCGCTGCCCGGCGGATAAAATAGCCGCCCTATCGCAACGGCTGCACGGCCTGCAACAGCTGTGAGCAGCCACAACGGCAGCATATCGACCGCGAAGCGCGGCTCAATATCCCAGACCGATCCAGGAAGGACGACATGCGAATACACGTGACCTATACCGGCGGAACGTAGGCATGGTGGACTCGCCCAACGGCTCGGTCCCGGCGCGGACCTCAAGAGCTTTACGCCTTGGTCGCAGGAACCGAGCTCGAAGGCCACGTGAGCCTGACCGAACTGGATCCGCTCATCGATTCCTCGAACGCCACGCCCGAATCGTGGCGAGCGTTATCGACGACCTGCGCCCCACTCCGACCAGGCCGAGGCCTTCGTGGTGCTCACGGTACGGACACCATGAGCTACTCCAGCGCGGCTCTCTCTACGCGCTTGCCGGATTGTGACCCGTCGTCTTCACAGGCCTCGCAATACCCCTGGGCGACGTCGGCTCCGATGCGACGGCCAATGTCGCGGGCGCCCTGAGGGCGGCCGTCATCGGGCCGCGCGCGGGGCGTCAGCCTCTTCTTCAGCCATCACCTTCTGGCGAAACCGCGTGACGAAAACGAGCTCGTGGGCCTTCGAGGATTTCGCTATGCATCGGTCCTCTCCGCTCGCGCGCACCGGGCGCCTGGCGGTGGCGTGATGCGACGGACGGGTCGTCTCCCCACGATCGGCCCCGACTCCGCAGCGCAGCTGACGCCCTCTGGCGCCCTCTCTCCTATGCCGGACGTCCCGTGCCGGACGCCGCCGGAGGCTGACCTCGACAGCCCCTCGAAGTGGACGGATCCCGCGCCCTATGCGCGGCACGACGTCGTGGTGCTGACCTCGCCCCGGGCATCTCGGCGTCCCGGCTCGAAGCCCTGCTCACGCCGCGCCCCGAAGCCGTGCTGTTGCGGGCCTCGCGGCGTGGGCAACGTCCCGCTGCAGAACCGGGGCTCGGCCGCGGTGATTGAGCAGACGATCAGGACGGCGTGCCCGTCGTCGTCACGTCGCAACGCCACCAAGGCCAGGTTCTTCTCGGTCACCATGCGAGCCGGCGACGCCATCGCCAGGGCCGGCGCGTGGCTCGTGCGATATGACCCTCGAAGCCGTGCACTCGAGATCATCTTCCTTTGCTGTGCTAAGAATACGAGGCGCCGAGTCAGCATCTTGGATCCAGCCGGCCCATAGCCGGCGAGCTGACTATCACGAGATCCGGTAAAGCCCGGCACGCGAAGAGAACCTGACACGCGAAGTGGCCTGGCGCGAAAGCAGTGCCCTGACGCGAGGGCAAATCTGGCACTAAAAGTGAGCCGGGCCGCAGGAGTCAGCCATCCACGGATCGGTCGTCTTTCCAACACTATCTAGGGTTAGAGACTTGAGCGTTCATCGCTTGCGCCGTCGCCTCGTCGATATCTCGAAAGACATCGATAACGAGCCTCAGATTGTAGGCGCTCAGGTCCACGTCTTCTCAAGTTCTCTCACCAATCTAAAGAGCAGGTCCTTAACACCGTAGAGAATATCGGAAGGCCCCTGGGAGCTGTATCCGACGTTACTGTCGCGATTCAAGGCTAGAGAAAAAGTATTGAGCTTCGAGGCTTCTTCCCCCAAGCTGCGAGACACCGCAGGAAGTATCTTCTTTGCACCTCATTGGCCTTGGTCATATTGGGAATCCGCAATTCGGTTTCGCTAGCAGGGCAGGTGATTGCCCGGAGGCCCTATCCTGCTCATCCACATCTCTTCATAGTGAAGGGGGTAGAGCTCAAGGTCGAAGAATTGATGATCTCTTCCATATGGCGATGGTTGTTGACCAGATTGAGTATGATTTCGTGTTCCACTCTCGAGAAGTCGTCGTTGATAAGCTTGGAGCGTTCCTCAAAGTTCGACATTATCGACTCGTAACTCGACGTGTCCTCCACGATTTCGCGTGTCGTTTTAACGACCTTCCCCCTGCTAAAATCCACACCGAGGAGTGCAATCCAACCCCGACGACCAGCGCCTCCTCCCGATGCGACCACCGCCGCAGCCCCTGAGGCAGCAGCGCCAATATCGATCAGGAGCCTGCCTATTCGCTCGCTTGCCCCGGGCTTTCGGGCGTAGTGAGCGAAAGCCCCTGCCGCCTAGCATGGCCACCTGGGAACCGCTTTGCGCACTTCGCCAAGAGCTGCCTCAGCCGCCAAATTCCCTTCGATAGCGCAAGCCACCCGCACAGAGCGTTCATCGTGGGCTGTATTTTATCGAGGAAATTCCTCCTGAAATTCATCTGGCCTTACCCGACAGAGACTTCGACCTCTGACGGCTTTATCGAGATCCTCGGCCACAGGACTACAGGAACAGGTTTCTTTTTCCTGGCTCCGGCGAACCATCGCACCACCTTTTCGTAACGCACCAGTATAGATCTCGGCAGACGCCTATGGGTGCATCGAGATCTTTGGGATCGGAAGGAAAACCATTTCGAGATAACATTATCCACCCTTTGCACGACGTTCTGGAACGCCGTTTGGTAATCGAATGTGTCAAGCGATACGGGATTTATCTGCCGCCCTCCATCCAGACCATTGCTACCGGGAAGGGAGATCTTACTTTCGAAAGCGAGAGGAAAACCTGTGTATTCATAGACTCCAAATACTTCGTTGGCTCTGAAATCCCTTTTCCTTCATGTGGCGTCAATGGCCCGCCTCCTCAAATTCCAGATGATTTCATCGAGTTTTTCGAACAGATCGTCGGACATTGAATTCTCCTTTTTCTAAGCTCTATCCACTGAAAATGTCGAATCATTAGTCATAAGGTTGTTTGTTCGTGTGGCACTCACGTCGCAGATTTTCAAAGGCTCCCTTTGCGCCAAAACTCATTCATCAGCGCATAGGATCCCGATCAAATTCGGTTATAGAATCCAAAGCATCCGCTATCTTATCCAGCAATTCCGCATTGGCACCGTCGGCTTCTTCATACATCTGGACCACCCTGTCGAAAGTTGACAGCCCCCATTTCGATATCCTGCGCCATGTCTACCAACAGCTTGGCAAGAAGATTCGTGAATTCGTAGAATGATTCCGAAGGCCCCTTTAGGCCCAAGTCCCACGTTGCCGTCTCGATTGATCAGAACGTTAATCGCCCGGACGTCGAGGCTGCTCCCTGATAGCGGGATGCTGCTTTCGGGCGGGTAGACATCCGATATCTCCAACGCTAGGTTCTGTATCGAGGAATCTACGGTTCCCACTTCCCTAGAGGCGGGTTGTGCCCTTATCCACATCATCTATGTCCTGGCTATGTAACGCGCGATGCTTTAAAATCAAATTCCGACCGGTTGTTCTCATCTCAGGGTCATACGCGCGTCAAGCTTGAGATTCATATCAACCAGTGTCTCCAACCGCTTGAAAATCCTCTCCAAGAACCTTCAGTTCATTTTTCAGAGACTGCGTCATGACCGACGCTAATCACCTCAACAGGATGAAAAGTACGCATAGTGTCCCCAATGCCGCCCGCACTACCCACAAGGTCGAACCGATATCCAGCTTCTTGGCAGTCGCCGGATCCGGGCCATCGCGGTTTTGGCGATCTTCAATACCGACGAGAGCACGTCAGAATACCAAATCGACACCCGCCGCCTCCCGATCCGGATGCGATGAAAGCGAAGGACTTCTGCGCTTGCTCAACGGCGTCGGCCACGGCCTGTCTAGTTCCCGTGATCGCTTCCTTCTCGGCAATAAGCCCAGCCTCAATGTCAGAGCGAGGAAACACTGGTTATTCAGTATTCTCTGGGCCTCCGACAGGAAAATTGTCCCTGAAATGCCGTAATCGCACTGCCGACATCTCCTCCAGCACAGCAAATCGGCCCGCTGGAACAGATAGAGAGCGCTACTGCCGTTAATGGCAGATTCGCCTTCGAAGAAGTGCCTCGGTTATCACTTCGATGCCACCGCCGAATAGACTTTCTGACATTTTTCTTTAGCCTCGTCTAGATCATTTGGTTTCGGAAGCCCCTTCCACGAGCCAACGGCATTGTCTATACGCGACCTGATGTCATCGAATAGACTGACAAACGCTCTTTCGGGAAAATGTCGCCCATGATTACCGTCCGCCCCCAAGACCCTCCGAATCGGGTTTTCGTGACAATCGCTTCCGGTCCCGCCAGCTCCATCCTGAAGTAGCGTTCGCCTTGAATGATAAAATTTTGACCCTTCGCCATATATGCGTCGATCGCTGACTTTTCGCTTCCTTGATAAAGAGTGTCCAAAGAGTCATAATCAGCCATGTCATTCCTCTCATAAAGCAGATATCGATATACAGCTGGAAAGCCGGATTTCTTACTCAAGCCGGGTTGCCTTAACTAAAAAGAGCCAGACGACCTCGACCTTGCAAAGATCCTAATTCGACACAGCTCTCGAAAGCCTTCGCCATCGCGGGAGAGGTACATGAGCCCGCCTCAGAGGTACGACGAGACACCTCACAAGTCGACAGACGCCGCACCAATTCAGCGACGTAAGCCCCGCGCCGGAATCAGTCGCGTCGTTCCTTCAATCCCAACGCTCGCGCGGACACAAGCCCCACGCACCAGGATCTCGCGCGCAAGGACAGCGTCATCAAAGTTCACCGATCCACGATCCCCGCGCACCGGGGTCTGTGTGCCGTCATGCCCACTGCCACGCGAGGCCACCCCCGGCACGCAGACCCTTCACCGAGATCAGCCCGGCGCCACCTGCCACTGTGAGACCGGCGCGCTGCGCGACGGCGGCGATCGCTGCGTCGAGCTCGCTCAGCGGGAACCGGTGGGTTACGAGGGCTACCGACGTCGAGGGCACCGCTGAGCAGCTCCACGGCTCGGCGGACGTCGGCCCTGCACGCGTTCGAGCCGCCCGTCACCTGCAGCTCGCGGTAATGGACGATATTCGGCTCCATCACCGCCGTCGATCCCCTGGGGAAACCCTCATGAAATAGTTGACCCGCCCGCCGATGGCCGCCACTTCGAGCGCCTGGTTTGCCAGCGCTGGGTCGCCGACAGCCACGATGGCAACATCGGCGCCGCCTCCGGTCACGTCGAGAATTTCGCGGGTGAGCTCCTCGCCCCTGCGAAGCCAGGGCGATGCGTCCGCACCAGGTTGAGCGCGGGATCAAGCGGCCCGGACGCCCAACGGCCATCAATCCGCGTGGCCCCGTGCAAGCTTGGCAAGCGCGACGCATGAAGCGACCAATCGGCCCGGTTCCCAGGACGACGACGGTCTCACCCGGCTGCACACGGAACTGCCGCGCCCCGTTGAGGCAGCAGCTGACGGGCTCGGCCAGTGCAAGCGTGGTCGCTTTCGAGTTCGCGCGGGCGAGCACGAGGTTGCCGCGCTCCATCGCCCTCACGCGCGCACGAGGTACTCGGCGAGCCCGCCGTCGATCTCGCATCCGAAGAGCCGCAGGTTCTCGCATAGGTGCTCGCGGCCGGCCAAGCATTGAGGCAGCGGCCGCAGGGAGAGAACGATCGAGCACGTCGCCTGCACGCCGACGTCGACCCTTCGACGCCTTCGCCAACCGCCGCGACCCGCCCGGCAAACTCGTGGCCCAGAATCACTCGGAACGCACCCCGGCCGTTTTGCACCCGCGAGATGATTCGCGGGTCGGTGCCGCAGATCGTGTCTGCCTCGACTCTGAGGAGGACTTCGCCGGGCCGGGCTCCGGAACGGGACGCGCGTGAGGGACAGGGTCGTCGATGCCGTGCAGAATGGCGGCGTTCATGCTCATACGCCTAGCCTACGCGCGAGCTGCTCGCTGGGTGATGCAAAACCACACATTGAAAAATCGGCGTTTTTCGCCGTTTACTTTCCAGAAATGCAAACATTCTTGCAAAGTGTGTAACGGGTCACGTGGCCAGATCACGCAGCATCACGCAGCCGCCCACCCCCTGGGCGGCGACTCAGGAAAGACACGCAATGACGCGACTAGTAAACGTACCTCGCGGATTTCCCGCCGAGGCACTGCGGGGATTCGTTCTGGCCAACAAGCGCTGCGTCAAGCCGGTCTACGGCGGCGTCGTCCGTCTCCACCGCGACTCCGCAAGCGAAAGCGTGGCGTGGTCTCACGGCGTGGTTCGGGGCACTACCCTCGCACTCGCCGGCTGGGTCGGCACGGAACGCCGACGGCGCGTGTGCGGCAACATTTTCTCCTCGCCTTCGGGGCCCAGGCTTACTCGGTTCTCAAGGCGGCTCGATCGCGGAGCGGGCGTGCTCATGGATTCGGGAACTACGCGGGCGACGTCCTTCACTCGGCCAAAGCAACCGAACGCCTACGTTCCGAGGGAATCCGCCGACACCTCGTAGTGACCGACGACACGCAGGCGCCAAGGACGAACTCGACGAAAGCGTCAGCGGCGCCGCCGGCGATTTCCCATCTTCAAAATCACGGGGGCCGCCGCCGAAGCGGGCAAAGATTTTCGAGGAAGTCAAACGCATCTTCACCAAGGCGAATGCCGCCACGCGCCCTTCGGCGTCGCATTCTCCGGCTGCACGCTTCCTGGAGCCGAGGGGCCCGCTTTTCACCGTCCCCGAAGAAAGATGGGAATCGGCCTGGGCATTCACGGCGAACCGGAGTTTCCGAAGACGATCGGCGCTGCCGATGACGTCGCGCGCTCGTGGACGGGCTTTGGAAGACCGCCCGAATCCGCAGATAACCGCGTGGTGGCGATCGTCAACGGCTTGGGCGACACAAAATGCGAGGAGCTGTTCGTGGTGGTCGGCCTCGGTGGTCGACCGGCGCTCAAAAGCGGCGGGCATCGAGACGCCGACGTCGAATCGGGCGACCTCGTCACATCACTCGACATGGCCGGCATTTTCACCTCACCCTGGTGGGCGTCGACGATGAGCTGCTCTCCCACTGGGAGGCCTTTGCGACACCCCCGCCTGCAGAAAAGGCTCCGTGGGCGAGGTCGAGCGCGATGATTCCGAGCTCAATTCCGTTGCCGCGACCGTGACGGTGACCGAGAAAGGCTCACCGGATTCGCAAAAGGCGGCAGGCGCGGTTGTGGGACTTCCCGAAAGGGTCTCAGAAATGTCTCGAGGAGTCGAAGCTGACGAGCTCGAAAGCTCGATTCGATCGCGGGCGACGGCGATCACGGCATCGCGCATGGCGAACGGTTCGAAGGCTGCAGCTCAGGCCGCGCGCGCGCATAGCCGATCAGGGCGCGGGTGTGGCCACCACCCTGAGCGCCGCAGGCGACGCGTGGTCCGATCGCGCGGGCGGCACTCCAGGCGCCCCTGTGGGGCCTCGCTTTCCTGACGGCGATAGGCTCCCGCACTAGGCAACCAGAACGAACCAACCCTCGATGCGATCACGGATGCGCTCATCGCCGGACGCGACGCCGTTCAGCGGCTCGGCGGGGCCCAAGTGGGAGATAAGACGATGGTCGACGCACTCGTCCCGCTCGTGGACGCCTTTGTCTCAACTGACGGCAACTTAAAAGCCAAAGGCTGAGGGCTGCGTGGCCGCGGGCCAGGCTGGAGTCGAGTCGACCGCGCAGCTCGTGGCCAGGCTCGGTAGAGCGCGGCCTCTTGGCGAAAAGTCACTGGGAACCGCCGATCCGGGAGCCGTCTCACTCGTGCGAGTGGCAAATGTGCTAGTCGAGCAGATCTAAGTTCGACTGTCACAGCGTGAGCCCCGACTCGAGGGCTGTAGCCGTATGCGGACGATGGCGTCCGTATACGCCCGCGCCGAGGGCGGGGCTTGCTTTTGCCACCCCGCTTTCGACGCAAGGAATGCAGGCAGAGGCGACCGATACAGGCACAGCGCCTGCTTAACACCGGCAGCGCCGGAGCAAGCATCATCGGCTCGAGGGCCAGCCCGGCCTTATTCCTCTAGCCTGAGCGCGGCCGGGCCCGAGTGGGTTCGTCCAGCCTCAAGCGTCACTAGCCCGAGTGGGTCTCGTCCAACCTGAGCGCGGCCGGCCCAGATACGACCGGTCTACAATGCTTAGGATTTTGTAGGGCTCCTCAGTCGAGCATCGCAACGATTTTGCGTAAGGTTCGCATAGTTGCGAGCCGTAACCGCAACGCCGAGGTTGCGCCCGCGTAGCCTGCGTGAGGCGCGACCCGTGGAGTCCGCGCGCCGTGCCGTACCAAAGGGTAGAGCTCACCGGGCGCCCACGCCAGATCTTCGCCATCTTTGAGAACATCGCGGAAACGCCCATCGTCGGCCCTCGACTTTCTCACTGAAGAACATCACGTGGTACTAGGATTCGTCCCCCGCATGCGCCGGAGAGGGTCGGCCCTCAACGATTCTGCGCAGATCCTCGGCACTTCGGAAGACGACGGGCTGTCGATGCCAAACCATTCGCGAATCAGCTCATGTGAGCGCACCAGCTGAAATCTTCAGGGGCCATCTGGCGGAGCACATATAAGATTCCCGCTTTGAAGAAAAGTGCGCACCCTCTTCAAACCGAATCGCGATGCGACGAGCTCGCGCAGGAGGGACATCGAGACTTTATTACGAGCACCGAGGTTGACGCCCCTGAGGAAGAAGACATACTCGCCGCCGGCAGCATCCTCCGGCTCCGATTCCTCCATCGGCCTCCTGATTTCCCGGGCTCAGCTCTCCCGTTTCCGCCCGATCCTTCTCGCCCGGTTTTTCTGCCGGATTCTGACGTCGTCCATGTTCTTTACCTTATCTGAAGGGATTCCAAACTTGAGTCGGCATTGATTTTCGCTTTCCTCAGGCACCCAGTGTGAGATCATGTCTAAAGAGCTAATTGAACAATCAAAAGTTTTGAGCTCAACTGATTGGCCTCCTATACGGAAGGCCAATTGGCGCTGCTCGGGAATAGTCAGACCGCCCATCGATCACGCAATTCCCCAGAATCACATAGCGAAATGGAAAACTGAATCATGATTCACCGCATCCGCCCACCGCGGGGCAACGAAAAGGCGCCTTTCTTACACGGCAAAGCGCCGATCGCGTTAGGGCTGACGCTCGCTTCGATAGCCTCGGCGGTCCCTGCCTCAATGGCAAGCGCATCGCCGAACAGCGCCTTCTCGACGAGAGCAGATTCCACGCACGTCACGGCCGCGAAGATTCCGGCCGCCGTGCGAAACGGACGCGAGGGAGCTCGTGTCCACCCCGATCCCCGACGAACCGAATATCTCTAGCTACGGGACGACGACCGACAAGAACGGCAATCCGTTGGCTCTTATCGTCTCCGGTGGATACGGGGGTTCGCTCAACGTCATCGATCTCAAGAACAAGAGGAAAGTCGATGTCAGGAACACCGTCGTGGACAAAGACAACGCCGAAATCTACCCGTGGGGTTACGTCACGCTGAGCAATAGGTATGTGGTTGCCGCTTGCAGCAACGGAAAACTCTCACGACATCGACCCCTGACACCCATACGGTGAAACGATTGGGCGATGACGCCTCCTCTAACAAAAACTACGATCAAAATCTCTAGGGCTGGCAGCTTCTATTGGGACGTCGTGGCAGACGAACACGATAAGATCTCACATTGCGAGCTCCAGCGAAAGCAACGGGAGCAGAGTCCCCACATACGACTACAGAAATGGCCAGTGGGGCGATCTGACCGGCAACCAGATTCAGGCCGAGGCGCGCGACGTTCGCTCCATCGCGTACGAGAACGGCGTCGTTCACGCCGGAACGGCCTGATACACCCCTCGATTTACAAGATTCCGACGTCACAGCCACGTCCGCAACGCCCTAAACATTCCCGCCGCATTGCGCAAAGACTCAGGCTCGGTCGACAAACTTCAGGTCGAGCGGGCCGGCTTGTACGTCAGCATGTCGGATATGCGGGATGCCAACAAAAGCTCATCTGCGACGGCACCTGCGTGTCACCCCGACACCGGGGCGCAGTGGGCAAGGCCCGCAGTTTCACCAAGCGAGTTGTCACTAGGCCGGGCGAAGCAACGAAGGTCTACTATTTCGCGACGGCGGCGAATCGGCAAACGGGCGCATCCGAGAGGCATCTCATGGAGTACGACCCAAAACAACGGCTCCGAGCGCTCTGGTTTTCACGAATGCCGATTTCGCTGACAACCTGAGCCAATCCGCTTGGGCCACCGCATGACATCTTCGTTTCCACCAACATCAACCGCGACGGGATCATCGTCTACGACGCCAAAAGCAATACGAGCACCACGTTCAGGGCCAAGTCAACGCCCCTCGCGGCATCCAGTCGATGATCGCCCCAGCGACGGCAAGCATACGCGGGCTGGTTCATGCATTCGCGGAAGATCGTGAGGCTGAATCCCGCCTCCCGCACTCACGACCTTCTCCCCAGTCCCCTCGAAGCAGGTTGAATCCTTTACCCAAAGCGGCGACTGGCTGGTCCCGGGCTGTACACGGGCGGAATGCTCGAATCGCGGAACCTCAAGACGGGCGAAACGCGCAGCCGATCGAAGTGGCCGAAGGAAAACCAGGACCGCCCCTTCACCATGACGAGCGTCGCGAACGGGCGCGTGGCCGTGGGAACAGTGCCGGGATATGGAAAACTCGGCGGGGCTCGGTTTCTATGGACGTCACAACAAATCGGATGGAAGCCAATCACGTCTACTTCCTCAAGGATCTGGCCATGGCCAACCCGGCTCACAGAGGTTTGTCTCGACGGCCCTTCGCCGATTTCCATGGCCTACCGCAACGGGAAACTCTACGGGGGACCTACGGCGCGCGGGGCAGCGGCTCCAAATTTGACTCGTTCCAGCAAATCTGAGGGCAAGGTCTTCATCTTCGACGTCGCAAAGCAGACGGTCACGGCTGTGACGACCCCTGTTCCCGGATTCCACCAATATGCCGTCACGGCACTGACTTTCGGCGACGATGGCAAACGGTACGGCACAACCGGCGGATACGTCTTCGAGCTCAATCCGAATACCCTCGCCGTCGTCAGGCGCACGAGGGTCACAGGGCAGGCGAAGAGGCTCAACCGCAGCCAGCTGGTCTGACAAATCTGGGACGCCTCTGCACGGTGCTTTTCCATAGAGATCGAAACTCGTTCCCATTCCACGGAACTTTCACGCCCTCGGCCCCGTAACTACAGGGGCCAACGGGCTCGTGCGCGGAACGGATGGAAACCTCTACTACGCGAAGGGACCGTCGATCTACCGGTTACATCGAACTAATCGGCTGACGACGGAGCCGCCCGACCGGTCTGCTCTGCCCATGCCGGGCCGGCGGGTGACGTGCGCCCGCCGGCCGACCGTACACTTGCATGAGCAATCAGTATCCTGCGTCTTGCCGACACAGAATGCGTGAGACCCGAACACCTCAAAAACCGAGATATTTCAGTAAAATCCCAGGGGCGGCAGTCGTTATGTTCCCAGACGCCGAGCCACACGGACTCGACTCTCGCGCCCCGGCTTCCTCGAAGGCTCTCTCGGGCAACATGAGCTCGCCTAGCCGCGCCCCTTGAACCCTCTCTTCAGAACATAGATCCTGCTCAACTTCCAAAGCGTCGGGCATGACGTCCTCACTTGCGCCTCGCCGACATTGATCTTCATGTATCCCGCGATTTCGCCGTCGACACGCACAAAGTAAAAAGTTGAACCGAGGTTGGCGATTTCCTCGGCAAGAGTCGCCGGCGCATACGCTTTGCGGAGAAACGCATCGAAGTCCTCAGAGCTGTAGTATTCGGCAAACGTCTCGGTGAAAGTCGCTGCGCTGACGGCGCTCAGCTTGTCGACGTCGTTCGCGGCGCAGGGCGTCAGCTTAACGCTTGCAGGCGGTATGCTCATAGGGAGAAATTTACGTTTGCAATGGGGAAGCGCCCGCGCGTTTCCGTGCGAATGCGCCCGCATGTTTCGAGTGCGAATGCGTCCCCATGTTTCGAGCGCGGATACGTCCCCGATAGCCTCGAGCGCGGGACGCCGCTTTCCATGCGACGTCGAGAATGTAGATTTTCTTTTCAAATGATGAGACGATGACGATGTCCATTTAACACCCACCAAAAGGAGTGAAGGCCATGGCAGACGATTCAACGTTCGGACAAGTGTTACCGGAAGGCGAAGGAGTTCGCTGAAAAGTCACCGGTAATAAGGACACTGAAGCCGAAGGCAAAGCCCAGCACGCCGAAGGCAAAGTGAAGGAGTTCGCCGAGGACGTCAAGTCCGACGTCAAGGCTGTAGGAGACAAGATCAAGGGCGCTTTCAAGAAGGACTGAAGCCTCAGTCTTCTTCGAATCGCGTCTGTAAACGGGTAGGGTCTTCCAGCGAGCAGATCGTCGGCCAGCACGGCGATTTTCGCCCCCATGTAGACCCCCTGTCCCGCGAGGAGCCGGGATACCTCGTATCCGTAGTACGCTCCCGCCAATTGACCGTAGATCGCACCGTTAGTATCTCGAGTCTCCGCCCAGGTTCACCGCGGCCAGCATGCCTTCGCGAAAAACTCTCGTACCTGAGAAGGCCCAGGCCGCCACTTGTAAGCTATAAATGACGTAGCCCGTGTTGGCGAGCTTGTCGACGTCGGTCACCCTATTCAGGATCTCGTCGAAGCGTTTGCCCGTGCTCATGTCGGTAGGTGCGAGCACGTCGGCTTTGTCCGCTCCCCGCATCGCACGCACGAGCATCGCGGCGAAGACTCTGTGCCTATTTCTGCTTCAACGGAGTAGTAGTCGTCTCGCGCTGTAATTCCCGCCGTCTCCACGATCCGCTCCGGCGTCCGGGAATCGAAAGCCGCGATCACCGCGGGGGCCAGGCGCATTATTGAGCCATTGCCTGCCGCTTTCACCCTAGGCTTTCCCCGCGGAACCCAGCTCTCGCGCTCGAACTCCAGGACTGCCACGGTCACTTGATTGCCGATGTCGAAACACGTCCCGGTCGAGCTTCGGTACCCTTCACGCCACCAGCGGCGGTATCGGCTCATAACATCATAGGAATCGTAACCTCCACAGGAAAGAAGGCTGTCAGCTAAACATAGGGCCATCGACGTGTCGTCCGTCCAATATCCTCGGGGAAGGTTGAACGGCCCGCCGGCACGCAGGTCTTCGACCGGTTCGAACTCGCCCGGCTCTTTGAATTCCACAGGCATTCCGGCGGCGTCGCCGACGGCGAGCCCAACGAACATGCCGCGCGCTCTGTCACGCAGAGCATTCTCACCACGGGGGCCGGAAACTTTTCTCCTTTCCATCAACGGCTGCGCGCCTATCGTCCAGCACGGCAATCGTAGTACGAGGAACGCAACATCCGGGCGCTTTCCACCGATATTCGACGAAGCCTTTCCGGTGGTGAACGGGGGACCCTTTTCGACGTCGAACGGACAGGCCGCTTCTGGCTTTCAGCGGGTTCCTTTCTGCCGTTTTGCCGCCCAGCCAGCCTCGACGACGCGGCGCCTTTGCCAGCTCGATTTCTTTCGGCGGAGCCCTCCTCATCGCCGTTCCCGTCATTGTCGCGGCCTTCATCATCGCGGACACCGCCGCCGCGCGATCGCCGTGACTATCGTCATCATTGCGAGAGTCTGCGTGGCACGCTATAGCTCGGCTCCCGCCTCACGGACATCCTCCTCTGCTGCGCGGACGGCGCTTTCAGCGGTGCGCATGACTTGCCATCCAACCAGCCCAAGCGCTTGCGATCGAATCTGACCTCCGTCACCGTAATTACTCGCCCACGCCTGAGCACGTCGCCCAAGCGCGTGATTTTAACGCCCGATATTTCGGAGAGCCGATTCTGCGTGATATCGGACTTTTTCGAGAGCGGGCCAACAATATTGCGCAGCGACTTGTTTGCCGACCAGGTCCGGCTGAAGTTTCCCTACTCCCATGAGACACCTCGCATATGCGAACTGTCACATGCAACATGTCTGACGTATTCGCAACTGCAGAACCAAATTGTTATTGCAGGTTGTTTACTGTGATCATAAGGGTAGAGAATGAGCCTCGCGTATGAAATTCGAGCGAGATGGCGATTCAAGGATTAAAAGAATTCCGACATCTCCTTGCGCACGGGAATCCCAAGAAGCCGCTTATCCGTCAAGCTCAACGAACACCGAGGTTTCAACTCGGAGGGCTAACAGCGATAGTGCAACCTCGGTATTCCGGGGTCGAGTTGATGCGCCGCGCCGAAACAAAGCGGAGACGAAGGCCCGCAACGACGCCGATTGGCAAAACACGAGACGCCGAAGGCGTGGCGACGCCGACGAGGGCAACCGCACGCCTCGACCCGCAGACACGAACCGAAAACCCTCAGCAGCGGCGCGCAATCGGGGCTCACCACAACCGGGTGTGCAGGATATGGCCGATGCGGAAGTGCCTGGCATGGGCTGAGCGTTCAAGCATCGCTCCCCGGCAAACGAAGATTGCCTTCGGCGTGCCGATTCTTCTTCGTGACCTCGAAGCTGCTACCCGCAGAGGCAGACGATGCCGTCAATTCTCCAGCAGCCATCGCGGTTTCGGAAACCGCGAGCCCACGCGAATCACACTCAGCCGGCTCACACGAATCCACAAGTACGGGGAACGATCAGTGAATGAACGAGACGCCAAGCCTCGCATTCGCCGCGACGTCTCCAATTTGCCGCGTCCCAAGCACCCGAATAGAGGCATACAGCCACAACGCACCTGGCGAGCACTCGCCCACAGGATGGATGCGAAGGTTGGGCTCGATCGCCAAAATCGTCCGACCACCTTGCCGCTTCGCCCACTCTCCCATTGCGCAATCCATCCTACTGCGCAATCCGCCTTCCTTCTGCGCATGCCACTTTCCTCCGCGTGTGCCGCCTCTTCCCCTGCGCGTGCCGCCCCTCTGCGCGTGCCGCCCTTCCCATTGCGCAATCCATCCCCCTGTCACCACCTCTGTGTGCCAACTTCGCCCATCACACATGCGGGAGCTCACCAAACACACCGACTCCTCACGGAGGCAATGGAGCCCAAGCAACAAGAACAAGCACAAAAGCCGGGGATGAGACAACCGGATACGACGTCGCGCGGTCTCGCAATGCCGCACAGTCCGTAACGTCGCACCGTCCTACGACGCCCAGCAGTCCGGCGACGTCATGCCGTCTTCACAACATGACGCCGCGCGCTGGCGCGCCAGCCCACCGCCTTCTCAACGACGAACAAAAGAAGGCAAAACATCTAGCGATCAAAGGATAAAAACGCATATGAACACCCTAATCGATCCATATCCCTCGCAAGCATAAAAGGCCGCTTGATCCTGGGGATCACACACAAGAGAAAGAAAACGAGCTTCCTGCGTGACGGCGCGAAAACAAACCGAAGTTTTCCATAGGCCACGAAGACGAGACGAAGCTATCACCCCTGCTGACCCAAAGAAGTTTCACGATCGGAGGATGCCAATGATCCTGCAGCCGCCATCGATTCCCGAGTGGACGAACGATGCTTTGTGCACACGGGCGGATCCGACGATCTTCTATCCGAGCAAGGGACGTTCTCCCCGTGCCCGCACAGGCGATATGCGCCAACCGCCCGGTCCTGGCGCAGTGTCGAGCTTACGCCGACAGGATGGAAGGCGCGTCGCGGTGGATACACGGTGTGTGGGCGGCGAATCATGTCGAACAAAGGCTGGCGCGCCGGAGAAAAGAGAAGCGGGCTGCCTCGATATCGCCCCGCCGGCGCTCTCGCAGGCCCTCGCACGGATTATGACGCGCGCGCACCCCCGAGCTCGCCTCGCCTCGAAGGATGCGCAGGGCGATCGCCGTCGGCTATCGTTGAGGTGATCACCGTCGGTCATCTTCGAAATGATTCGCCGTCAATTTTTGGCGCTAAAACACAACGAAAACGTTACTACAGTCAACGAGAATCCGGTTAATTTTCTAACCTCCACCACTTCTCAAAAAGAGCATCATTAGTATCTTATTCGGTGAAAGCAATTGAAAAGCTATCACCAAATATAAAAACTACTGAAAAGGAAACATGCAATGACATCTAATGAGCACAACGAGTCCGAAAGTTCCCACTATCAAGTGGGCAGGACGCGAATGGCTCGTAGTGAGATAACAGCTGGAAGCCCGGAGGGCCTATAGCATCTCATTCGTGGAACGCAAGCAATGTTCAACCGTTGAGCGAGAGCCTTTCGCTCACCACCAAAATGGTGGACGGAAAGGCCACCGGTGCGGAGATCGTTTCAAAGGAGCCTATGGGATACGGAAGGTACTCATTCAGCTTCGACGTCAACACCGCAGACTTTGGATCAGTATGCGATCTTCGGTGCTTTCACTTTCGATTGGGACCCCGAGGCCAAGCCCAGTTTCTCAGAGGTGGACGCAGTCGAGATTTCGAAGTGGGGAAATGCCAAGGCAAAAAGCCCGATTGCCAAGTTCACACACTATGTGGATAACAAGCCGGAGGGGACCAGTGAGCACTGCGAAGACTTGCCGGAGAAAACTAGTTTTATCCAGCGCACCGTCATCATGGACTGGAGCCCCGGAAAGATCACCAGAGCGGTGAAGGATCACTACGGAAACATTCTTCATTCTTCGGAGATCACGAAGAGCGTGCCGAAGCCTACCGACACGACCCAATTTCATTTCAACGTTTGGGCTTACGGACTCCCCGATGCGCAGACAGAGTGCAAGAAGTTCACGGCCTACGTCACGGACTTCACGTACACGCCTGCGTCGCAGAAGCAGCTCGCCCCTAGCACCCCCTCCCTTCCCGCGCCCAAAGGAACAGACGCATCGGCATCCGTGCCCGATGACGGATCCATCGCCGTTTTTCGGAACAGTCGATAAACGAAAGTTCACGGCCAAGCTCAAGCTCGATCGAGGTTAAGACCATCAACTAATGATCGAGGTTAAGACCATCAACTAACGATTGATGTTCAGACCATCAACTACAGACCGGGTGCGATTCGCCAATCGGATCGCACCACCCCAGAAACTCAAAAATGAAAAATATCCACTTTTTGTGCCCGCACGAGGCTCGTCGATTGCTCGACGAGATACGTCGAATGGCATCCCATCTGCCCGATGATGCCCAGCTTTCTTCAAATCAACGGGCAACGGTGGCACCGCACGTCACCGCATCAGATAATCTCGACCGAAGCCTCTCATGCGAACGCTATACCCGGTACAACCGCATCACACGGTTGGGCTGAAAGCATCAATGCGAAAAGCGCGTCACCTAGTTCAAACCGGCCATTGAGATCGAGAGGCTCATCTAGGTCTAGGGCATTGTCCAAGTCGATCTCGGCACGGGATGCGGCCCCCGAAGGAAGGAACGATTTTTTCGCATCTTCCATCCATAGTTTCCGCTGAACTTGCGAAACGTCGCCGGGGCGTCCTCGCTCCTCTCGGAAGATTTTGGCCTTCGAATGGTCCACGATGAGGGGAGAGCATATGACCGGCTCTGCCGTTTCGTATCTGACGTCACGCATCGATTGGGCCTTTGCGTGCTGGCCGGGTTACGACGCCGTATGTCAAACGATTCACGACATTCACGGCAAGCTTTCACTCGCATCCGGGTGGGAACCGGCCGAAAGGGATGAGTGGAAACGAGCTCGTCGAACGGCCACCGGGCGCACCAGACGTCAAACTGCCGACAGGCGCGCCAGACGTCAAGCCGCCGGCAGATGGACCAGACGCCGCGCCACCGCGCAAAGCGCTACGGCGTGGCCATTCGGCGACGACGGCTGCAAGCAGCCTGACCGAGTTCCTTTGCCGTCCCACCGCGGTCGGATCGCTTGACGGTGGTCTGACCCGGTGGGCCACGGCGATTATCCGCGCCCACCAAAACCCTTGAACAACATTGAGGTTTTATGCCGGTGGGTGCGGCAATACCTCTTTCTGCGGAGCAGACCAGGCGCTGAAGTCTGCCCATTCGGCGGTTCGTTTTTCCACACCCTCGAGATGGAAGGCTCGCGATGGACGCGTCCCGCAGGACACCGACACACAAAGAGTAAGGGAGAAGGCGCTATGAGAAGCGCAATCGAAGCAATTCAATGGGCGAAATCCCAGATCGGAGTAAGAGTTACCGTGGCCTGTGCGAAAAATTTGTTCGTTCGGCCTACGGTTTTCCCGCGAATTACCAATCCGCCAAAGAGGCGTGGAAAGCCGCGGGCGGCAAACATCCCGGCGACATGAACCCGCCGTCGGGTGTACCCGTCTTCTGGGATTTGGTCGAGCGAACGCCCTTACGGCACATCGCGCTTTCGATCGGAAGGCTTGGCCGTCCCGAGTTCCGACGAGGCCGGCAAACCGGGTGTGACAACGATTTCGATCGCTCGTTTCACCGATGAATATGCCCGATATCTCGGATGGGCGGAGATCTACCACGAGCGTCAAAGCGTCCTTCCGCGGGCCGCAAGCGAAAGCTCAGCCCCGAAGGACAGGACACGGGATGGTACACCGGAGCGATCGACGGCCAGTTCTGGCCCTCTGACCGTCAAAGCGCTCCAGGCGGCACTCGCCAACGAACACCGATATTCTGCATCCATTGACGGCTAGTTCGGGCCCTTGACCGTCAAGGCCTTGCAAGGGTGGTTGCACGATCAGCGCACGTACGATCAGCCAATCGACGGCGACCTCGGCCCTGCGACGGTGGCCGCCCTTCAAAAGTCTCTCCGAATTCGGGGCTCTACGCAGGAAGCTGTCGACAGGTTCGGGCAATGACCGTCACGGCATTGCAAAAGTGGATGGCGCGGGGGAAGTGAGGAGCAATGACAGTCGACCACATTACGGTACCGGTGCTTGCCGGCGTCGTTGCGCCCTTCGTCATCGCAATGCTCAATCGCACCGCATGGTCAACGCGAATAAAAACGACGGTCGCGCTTGGCTTTTTACGGGATCGTCACGCTCGGCGTGCTTTTTGCCCAATCCCACCCGGATAAGTGGCGGGCTTTCGCGGGACGCTATTCACGATTTTTCGTCGCCGGGCAAACAGCTTTCACGGCGCTTAAACCTTCGGGTCTGCTGGACGACATCGAGCGGTCGATCAATCTGGGGAAGATCAGAAAGAAAGGTTGACCGTGACGTTTCTGGAACATGTTTTTGCGACCCCCGAATTCACGTCGGCTTTGGTGACGTTAGCGGTTGGAGTATTTTCGTACTGGGCCGCAGTCATGGCACGGAAACTCGCTCAGCTCAAAAGTCTCCCATGAGGGAAACAAAGGCGGATGTGGCTCGCGCAGCTCACGCTGCCGAGTCCACGTCCGTTCAGCGAGCAACACGCATCCGACCAATCTACGCGACGACATCGACCAGCTAACCGCTTTGATATCCCGGGTCGAAAGCAAAATGGACGAGTCCGAGGCTAAAGCCGTGCTGTGGCGTAATGATCATGCGAAGAAACAGGATCACGAGCGCTTTGAACGAGCATGTATGACGCAAGAGCCGAAGCCCACATCGACATGCTGCGTCACGATATGCAAGGGGTCATTGACCGATACTCTAGAGAGCACGACATCCTCCGCGATGAACACAGGGCTCTCCACGATCGAATCACGCGATTGAAGCAAGATAACCGCCTGAATTGACGACGTCGATTACGGGAATTCCATTCGGCTTCCTCCGGAAAAAGTCCAGATCGCTTTTGGGCCTCAGCCGAGCAGGTTCCCGCCTCGTTCAATCCGGCGGCTGCGGTGTCGACGAAGGCGGCCCCCGCGTCTGCGGGGGCCGCCTCGAGCCACCTGAGAGAATCGAACTCTCGACCTATTCATTACGAGTGAATCGCTCTGCCGACTGAGCTAAGGTGGCAAGGCTCCTTCAACAGAAACCTCGGAAAGTCTACCCGAGGCTCGCTCGTCTCGCAAACCGGCGACCGGGCGAGCCTCGGGCGACAACGGCCGTAAATGCCCTAGCTCATCAACGCCGGCTCAAAGGAGCCAAAGGATCGGCGTGCTTGATGACGCTTTCCTTGCGCTGCTTCCCCGCCTTCTGCTGCTGGGTTTTTCTCAACTTGGCAGGTCAGGCCGTCTTTTCGGCACCTTGCCGGTCAGCAGATACCGTCAACCGGCGTATCGATACATGAACCGGCTCGACCATAGGCGGTGTGCCCTCGCCTTCCCACGTCAACAACACCGAGTTCTCAAGCGTCTTGTGCATATTCTGCGCCCACGAATACGGCGTCGCCGGATCGTTCTTCGTGCCGATGACCACAATCGGAGCCGATCCCTTCGCCCCTATACGGACTAGGGTTTAGCCTTCGGATGGTACGGCCACGTGGCATGCAACTATCTGTGCGAACCCTCGCCGTTGCCCCCAAAGAGGGAGCCCTCATCCTTCAACTTTTTCGCGTATTTCTCGTATTCGGACTTTGAATCAACCGGGTAGTCCGCGCAGTTAATCGCGATATTCGCTTCTAAAGGTTACTTTTTGAACTTGTTGCCTTCTCGCTCGTTGCCAGTGTCGAAATACTGAAGGGCGAGGGAACCGTCATTTTGCTTTGACGAGCTGTTCGATTGCCCTGATTTAGTTGCGGCCACTGCGCATCATCGTACATAAAATTGCTGACCACGGAGAGGAGCATAGTTCCATTGAGCGGCCCATTCGGATCCGACGTCGGGAAAGGTTTCCGAGACGCCTGGGCAATCAGAGAAAGCAACTTTTTCTTGGCGGCGCCAGCGGAGGATCCCAACGAACAGTTACTCGCTTTTCGCGCACCGCTCAGCGTAATGTTCGAAACTTTTTCCTGGCCGATCGTCTGATCGTAACTCGAACGAGCTCCCCCGAGCTGAGGGGTTGACGGCTCCGTCAAGGACCATCTTGCCGACTTTCTTTGGGAATATATTGCCGTATGCCCCACCCAATTCAGTCCCGTAAGAGAAACCGAGGTAGTTGAGCTTTTCATCGCCAACTAGGCCCCGCAGCACATCTAAGTCGCGCGCAGTCGATTCCGTAGCCGACATGTGCAAGCAGCTCACCAGACTTCTTTTTGCAGCCGTCCACCAGCTTCTGAGTCTGGGCCTTCATTGCCTTGCGCCCAGCCTCTGTCGACATATCGAAATCAGAATCGAGAAACTTCCCCAGCTCCGCATCGCTCAGGCAATCGACCGCCGTCGATTCGCCAACACCACGGGATCAAAACCTACGATGTCGTACTTTTCAACCACTTTGGCCCCAAAAGGTATCCGAAGCAACGGAAGCCAGGTCTATACCCGACCCTCCAGGCCCGCCCTGGGTTGACGAACAAGGTCCCTATCGGTTTGCCGCTTTTTGCCGGAAGCTTCGCCATGGCGATAGTGATCGTCTTGCCACCAGGCTTCTTGTAGTCCAGCGGAACCTTGACATCGGCACACTTCATTTTCACATCGTTCTTAGTGCACGCCGACCAGGCAACCTTCTGCTTATAGAAGTTCTCCAAACCCTTTGGGGAACATTCCCTTGAGGCCCTTTAGAGGCACTTGCTGAAGGGCTCGCCGAGGAAGATTGCGTTCCTTTCCCGACGACGCAGACTGAGGCCCCTTTCCCGACGACGTTGCCGAATTGGCGGCAGATGAACTTGTTGCCGCATTCGAGTTCGTCGGCGAGGCGTTGGCCGCGACCGGCTGAGCGGCAACAGCAAGAGCGAGCGCCGATATCGCGGCTAAAGGGTGCAGCAATCGTCTGAATGCTTTCACTGCTTCTCCTAGATCAATATTATTAGTATCCGCCAAACATGGCAGAGATCCATTAAAGGCGGCAGAAACAAGCCACTGATGGCAGAGGTCCAGACCAACATCTTCGAACGGTCATCGCTCCTGACGACGTCGAACCACTGTACTTCCTGTGCCAGCAGGCTAACACTCTGCATCGCACTACGCCAGCGCTTTTGGCATCTTTCAACAATGTGAAACAGCTTGCATAGATCAACGAACTCACAACAGGGCACAAAGCAGGCGCAATTGCTCTTCACAGCTACGGCACGTAAACGGCGAGGAACCCAACAAGCACTTGCGCACCTTCACGTAGCGTTCAATAGACTTTTCGAAACTCGGGTATCGGCCTGTAAATAGAGGACACATACCCCTTTGAGCCGAAGTCAAAATAACGTTAATAAATAGCGTTAATAAAGGAGGTGTTCTAAAGGAGTGTGCTCTACACGATGGTAAGGCACACCCCTTTATTGCATTCAGTAAATGCGAATTTATATTTAGAAAAGCAGTCGACATGAAATCGGACGCAGTGGACGGATCAGCCACTAGCATGGCGAACCCACTTCGCAACAAGGCGAACTCTGCTTCCAGACAAGTAGCCTCCTTTCGAGCAATCAGACCGACCGCCACTCAAGGTCGAACCTGCCGGCGCATCCTGGAAGGCTTGTTACCGGGCAAGAGGTGCAGTTTCGCAGCCAACGCCTCGCCTTCACGGAAGCCTTCCGATCGGGAGCGCCTTGTTTCTGCGCTTCTTTCCCTGCTTCTGTGCATTTTTGCCCCTGCTTCTGTTCCACTGGGCAGACAAGGCCGTCCTTGGGAACTTCGCCGGTTAACAAATACTTGTCGACCGCAGAAGTCAATGCAGGACGTCCCCTTTCCATAGCTCTGTGTCCGTCGCCTTCCAACGTCAGCGCAATACCGAGTTGCTCAGGCTCTTGTGCAAAGTTTGCGCCCAGTGATGCGGCGTCGCTCGGTCATACTTTTGTACCGATCACCACGATCGGAGCCGACCCCTTCGCAGTGTACGGCCCGGGGTTGGACTTCGGACGATGCGGGAACTCGGCGCACATGTAGAAGGCGATACTGTCGTATTCAGAAAAGGTTCCGATGGCGGGAGCTTCCCGCTTCAGCTTTTTGCGTACTTCAAGTAGTCAGCTTCGGATTCCCCTGCCTGTAGTCCGCGCAATTGATTGCCCAGTAGGCTCCTCTTTATTGTTTTTGAACTTATCCCCTTCACGACGCGAGATTGCGTCGAAAGCTTTTAGGAAAAAGCGAACCGTCACTTTTGCTTGGATCAACTGATCGAAGGTCTGATTAAGCACTGACCACGTCCGATCGTCGGCCAGAAATGCGGTGACGGAGGATCGAGCATCGCCCGATTGAGAGGCCTATTCGAATCCGAGGTCTTGAACGGCGTAGCGCGAGCTTGATCCAGCAGGGCGCGCATCTTCTTCGCCGCATCCACCGAGGAACCCAACGGGCAGTTGCCCGCTTTCACGCACCACTCAGCATAGCGTTCGAAGGATCTCTCATAACCGAGCACCTGCTCAGTAAGCCGAACGCAAGAAGTCCAGCTGGGGGTCGACGGCGCTGTCAAGCACCATCCCTGCCGACCTTTTTCGGGAAGAGATCGGCATACGCCCCGCCCAACTCGGTGCCGTAAGAGAACCAAGATAGTTGAGTTTCTTGTCTCCCACCAGCCCGCGCATAACATCCATGTCGCGGGCAGCCGACTCCGTGCCGACGTGAGCGAGGAACTCACCGGATTTCTCCTTGCACCCTTTCGCTATCTGCCGAGCCTGCGCTTTCCTGGCCTTCCGCCCAGCCTCCGTCAAGGTATCGATATCGGAATCCAAGATCTTGCTCTGGTTCGCGGCTGTCGATGCAATCGATGGGCGTCGAAGAGCCGACCCTCGAGGATCGAGAACCGATGATGTCGTACTTCGCTCATGACATCTTTGCTAACGGCTAGTCGACGTGTGAAGCCATCTCAATTCCGGAGCTTCCGGGGCCGCCGGGATTGATCAACAGGCTCCCCATCGGCTTGCCGCCTTTAGCCGGAACCTTCGCCATGGCCACAGTGATCGCCTTACCACCGGGTTTCCTGTAATCCAGCGGAACCTTCACGTCCGCGCACTGCATCTTCGCGTCGTCCTTACACGGCGCCCAGCTGACCTTCTGCTTGTAGAACTTTTCAAGCCCCTTCGGAATGTCCCCTTGGGAGCGCCGACCGAGCCACCCGGCGAGGTGGTCGAAGGACTCCGCGAACCACCGCTCGGCGACCGCCCCGCAGACGGACTCGCCGTCGCCTTCGCCGCAGAAATACCCGCATCCGCGTGACCCGGCGACACACCCAAACGCACTGGCGAATCGCCCGCGCGCATTGACGCAGCGTCCGCATGACCCGACGACGCACTGGCCACTACCGGCTGAGCGACGGCAGCCAAGGCAATAGCCGAGTGCAGCAGCAAGAGGGTGCAACAAACGCGTAAATATTCTCACTCGCTTCTCCCATTGATTTAGCTGGCTGACACCCACCTCGCCAGGGTGGCCACAACCCTTATGGATGATCAAAACCCGGGCAGTCACCGGGACGCTCCCCACCGCGAGCACCCACTGCAGGGAATAAGACCGACACAGATGATCAAGCGTCGATCCAGATACGGCACTATTGCATTGTATCTCCGCAACAATCATCCTACTCGCCTGCCACATATAGTGCCACTTTTTATTTCGAGCCTTCTCATGAGGTAGACGAGAAAGGCTGTAAATAAAGAAAATCTAGCCGACATTCGGCGAGCATCGGCCACCCACAAAGAGAATGTTTATTATACGTAATAAATGCACAACTTTTAGATTAATAGTATCTCCACAACTATTCGGAAAACGAGAAAGCGTACTCGAAGAGAGAGGTGATATCGGCCGTTAACTCAAATCGAAGTCAACGGCCGATATCACCCTTGGCTCATGTCAGTGTTGCAGAGGCCGACGTCGGCATTGCTCGCAACTCATCTACATTGCAAGTGCCGACGTCAGCGTCCCCGCACCCGATCGCACCTAAACCGCACCTGTAGGCGGCGGTGGTTATCCGACTGGCGGCGAACATGTTCCGCAGCGTTCTGTCTTTTGCCCTGTGGCTTTTCCACCGGGCAAACCAGCCCATTCTCGGGACCTTACCGGTCAGCAGATACCATCAACCGGCGTGTCAATACAGGAGCCCGCTCGGCTGTAGGCGACGTGTCCGTCGCCCTCCCACGTCAGCAGCACCGCATTGTCGAGCGCTCCCGGCAACGGTTTGGGACCACGAGTAGGCGTCGCCGGATCGTTCTTCACCTGATCACAACGATGGGCGCCGAACCTTCGCCACGTACCTCCCAGGATTCTTCTTCGGGTGATACGGCAGCTCGGCACAAATATCCCGTTCCTTCGACAACTCCTTAGTCCCGCCAAAAACTGGCGCTTCCCTCTTGAGCCGCTCGTCATACTTCGCATACTCGGACTCCGGGTCGAGCACATAGTCCGCACAGTTGACGGCGATAAAGGCCTCGGACATATTGCTGGAGATGGCCGGATTGGCGAGCGACTCCAAGAAAGCCGAACCGTCGTTTTCCTTCACCAGCTTCTCCAGCTTCTGATTGAGGGTCGGCCATGAAGCATCGTCATACATGGATTGCCCGACCTCGCCCCACAGGAACGCACGTGTGAGTTTTTCGATTCGGGTCCGGACGTCGGGAACGGCTTCGAGCGCCTGATCGAATAGGGAACGCATCTTCTTCTTCGCCGCGTCCACAGTCGACCCTAATGGGCACGTACCCGTATTCACACAGTAAGTCGCGCGTAGCGCTCAAATTCCTTTTCGAATCCGAGGGTCTGTTCGTATTCTCTGCGGCTGCTTCGCAGGTTGGTGTCGACGGCGCTGTCAAGCACCATCCTGCCGACCTTCTTCGGGAACAAGTTGGCGTACATCCCACCCAAGGACGTGCCGTAGGAGAAACCGAAAATAGTTGAGTTTCTTGTCGCCCACCAGGCCGCGCAAAAGCATCCATGTCGCGGGCCGCCGACTCCGTACCGACATATCGCAGCAGCTTGCCCGAGTGTTTTCACGCATTGCGCGGCGATCTTCTTGGCATCGCGTTTTTGAGCCTTTCGCCCAGCCGCAGTGGACATGCGTCGTAATCGGTGTCGGTGATCCTCTGGAGAGTCTTATCGTCAACGCACTCGACCGCGGTCGATTCGCCAACTCCTCGGGGATCGAAGCCGATCACGTCGTACTTATCGAGAATGTGGACCCAAATGTCTTAGAAGCTTTTAGAAGCTACGGACGCGAACCCCATTCCCGAGCCGCCGGGGCCGCCAGGATTGAGAAAGAGCGTTCCCATCGGCTTGCCGCTTTTGGCGGGAACCTTGAGCATGGAGATCGTGATCGTCTTGCCCCAGGGTTTTTTGTAATTGAGCGGAACCTGCGCTGCGCGCATGCATGCCGGCACGGTCTTTGCCTTTGCATTCAGACCACGTCAGCTTCTGCTTATAAAAACCGTTCCAAGTTCTTGGGCTGCACCCTCCCGCGATCCGGGAGCGCCCTTCGATGACCCGGTGCACCCTTCCGACGATCCGGGCACGCCCTCCGAGGAATCGGAGGCTCGCTCGGACGAACTGGACGAAGGTCCGGCGAAGGCGACGAAGCGTGCGCGGGACCGGGATTGCCGACACCCGCCAACGCAAGGACGGACACTGCCGCCAGAGATTTTCCAAAAAGCGATTCGACAGTTTCATTTTCATCCTTTCAAATACCGAATAGAGTTCGAATACCAAATAGAGTTAATTTGTGCTCTTGGAAGCATATTTTAAAGTTGGAAACACATTTTTAAAAGTGTGCTTGTCGTTGGGTCGAGCCTCGACGGGTAGGCTCGGACCCAACGAGCTGATACCATTTGAGCCCGCCACCGGGGAAACGACTAGCGTCGTCTTTCCACCGGGCAAACCAGCCCTGTCTTTTGGAACCCCTGCCGGTCAGCAGATAGGGCATTCACTTGATCTTCGATGCATGCTCCGGCCCGTCCGCTGAGGCGGTGTGTCCCGTCGCCCTCCCACGTCAGCAGAACGGGAGTTCTCGAGCGTCCTGCGCATGGTCTTCGCCCCCGAATACGGCGTGCGCCGGATCATGCTTCGTGCCGATGACCACGATCGGAGCCGACCCCTTCGCCTCATATGGAGCAGGATCAGCCTTCGGTGGTATTTCATGTTTGCGCAAACCTGAGTCACTCTCGCCCCAAAGGGATCGCTACCCACCGAAGAGGAGGGATTTTTCTTGAGTTTTTGTTGTACTTGGCGTAGACGGACTCCGGTTCTTTCGCGTAATCGGCGCAACTAACCGCGACGAGCGCCTCCATCCCATTGCTCTCGTCATTCTGCGTTAGCTGGGCAGCCTGCTCCAGAAGCTCGGTGCCGTCATTATTCTTGATCAGCTTGCCGAGCGCCTGATCCAAACGAGGCCATGTTTCATCCCGGTACATCGCAAACCTCACGGCCATCATCAAATTAGAGCGTGTAAGCGGACGGGCCGGGTTCGACGTCGGAACGGTTTTCTTCGCCGCCTGGTCGAACAGGGCGCGCATCTTCTTCTTCGCAGCTTTGACGGTGGTCCCAAGAGCGCACTTGCCGCCGTCAATGCAGCGTTTCGCGTAGCGCCCAAACGATTTGTCGAAGCCCAGAGTCATCTCGTAGAGCATGCGCGCGCTGCCCAGTTGAGGCTCGGCGGCGCCGTCAAGCACCATCCCTGCCCACCTTCTTCGGGAACAAGTCGGCATACGTCCCGCCCAGCTCGGTGCCGTAGGAGAGCCGAGATAGTTGAGCTTCTTGTCGCCCACCAGGCCGCGCAAAACATCCATGTCACGGGCCGCCGACTCCGTGCCGACGTGAGCGAGCAACTCGCCCGACCGCTTCTCGCAGCCGTCCGCGATTTTCTTGGCCGCCTCCTGCTGTGTTGCTGCCGGCCCTTCGCCGTGGAAAGGTCGTAATCGGCACCGATGATGAACGTAGTTTCAAAGCGGCGGTGTCGGCGCATTTGACCGGGTGGAGGCGCCAACCCCGCGGGGATCGAATCCGGAGCAGGTCATACTTGTCCAACATTTCGGGCTTGAGGCTTTTCGACAGTTTGACTGCCCTCATCTATGCCCCGAGCCGCCAGGGGCCGCCAGGATTGATGAATAGGGCTCCCGATCGGCTTGCCACTCTTGGCGGGAACCTTGAGCATGGAAATCGTGATCGTCTTGCCCCCGGGCTTTTTGTAATCGAGCGGAACCTGCGCTTGCGCGCACTGCATGCCGGCCCGGTCTTTTGCCTTTGCATTCAGACCACGTCAGCTTCTGCCTGTAGAACTTTTCCAACCCTTTCGGGACATCGCTTTCACCGGCGCCCTTCGGTCCGCGGTTTGAGGTGTTCGCGCTGCCATTCGAGTCATTGTTTGATCCGTTCGCCCTCGCTGTTCGAACCTCCGTTTCGCTCCATCCGCAGAAGAGCTCATTGACGTCACCGACGTCGTCGTTGAGGACGCAACTGTGCCCGCTTGCGCCGACGTCCCGCCAAAGCGAGGGCTGACGCCGATCAATCCAGCAAGCGAGGCCGCCGCAAGCCGCGCTGACGCTGAGGACCCTAGAAGGAACTGCGCACCTTTCGGTATCTATAGACTTGTCAGAGAACCGTTTTATTGTTCTGTTCGTAATTTTGCTCATGCCATAAGCCTCCCGCAAAATCCGAGATAGCTACCAATATCCGTTATCAGGTCAGCGGGGGTGGGGCCATCCTGCATCCACTATGAAGTTATTCCTACCAGTTAGAATTCATGAACAGCGTCACCCGACCGATTTTGACGATGCAGGGGCACACAAGGCCGTCCTGGGCACTTTTACCGGTCAAAAAGTACCCGGTCCCACAGGCTCCCTAAGGCACGAGCCAGCGCGGCTGCACGCCGTGTCCGTCGCCCTCCCACGTCAGCAGCACCGGAGTTCTCGAGGTCTCTTGTGCGGGGTTCTGGCCCAGGAAATAGGCGTCGCCGGATCGTATTTCGTACCGATCACTACGATCAGAGCCGACCCTTCGCCCTGTACGGACCCGGATTGGCGCTTCGCGTGATACGGCCATGTTGCGCACATATCAGACCCTCCTCGTTCGCAGCGCCGAAAGGCAGGGGCTTCGCGCCTCAACTTTTTCCGCGTACTTTTCAGTATTCGGACTTTGGGAAACTTTGTAATCCGCGCAATTGATCGCCCAGTTGGCCTCATTGCTGTTATTTTTGAACCTATCGCCTTCCCGCTCCTGGAACAGATCGAAATATGCCAGGGAAATACGGCCCGTTATCTGCCCGACCAGCTGATCGAACGCCTGATCAAGATCACTTCCGAGTGCGAATCGTTGTACATGGAGCTGATCATCGTCATCCGCAACATCGTACCGGTAAAGCGGCCTACTCAGATTCGACGTCAGGAATGGAGTAGCATGCGCCTGATCCACGAGCGACCCGCGCCTTCGCCTTAGCCTCCGCAGCCGTCTTGCAACGCGCAGCTTGCCTGCTTCACGCAATGCTTCGCGTCAAATGATCGAAAGCCGTCTCAAAAGGCCCGCACCTGTTCATAAGCCATGCGCGGACTGCCCAATTGACTGTCGACAGCGCCGTCGAGGCACCATTCTGCCCACCTTGTTCAGGAAAAGATCAGCACTACATTTCCACCCAGCGACGTCCGCATGGAAAAACCCAGATGGTTGAGCTTTTCATCGCGCACAAGCCCGCACTAATAGCATCAAGTCACGCGCAGCCGACTCCGTACCGACGCCACCGCAGCAACTCCCCAGATTTCCTCTTGCAACCCTCCACTACTTTTTGGGTTTGGGCCTTCTCGGCAGCCCGCCCTTCCGCAGACGTCAGATCGAAAGTCGGAATCGAGGACCTTCCCCAACTCCCCATCGCTCAGGCAATCGACCGCCGTCGAGTTCGCCAACACCGCGTGGATCAGAAACCCACAATATCGTAGTTTTTCGCGTAACTTTTTCGCTGAAATGCTGATCGGCGCTGGCGTGCTCTCGATTCCCGACCCTCCCGGGCCGCCGGGGTTTGCGAAGAGGAGTTCCCTTCGGTTTGCCGCTTTTCGCAGGAACCTTCATCATCGCGATCCTGATCTGCTATCGCCATGTGGGGCTTCTTATAATCAAGCGGAACTTTCACTTTTTGCGCATTTCGCAGTCCGGCTGAGTCAGGCACTCCGTCAGGAGACCTCTTGATTGTAAAAACCTTGAGATTTTTCGGGGACATCAGCGTCCGAGGGTTCGAGATCGAGCGAGCAACTGGCAAGCATAAGAGCTGCGGCGAAGCAGATGCGGCCGCCTGGGCCTACGAGTTCATTCTCCTAAGTTACCCGCATGGTCGTCTAATATGCAGTCTCGGGCGGAAGGAAATGCCGCGTCCTGTGCATGCTCGGTCCACACGCGCTACGTTCGGCATTCACACGCGCTTCAACATCTACACGCCTACGGTTCGGCATCCACGCGCGCTGTCGCTTCGGCATCCACACGCGCTACCCCGGTTCGGCATCTACCCCGGTTCGGTTCGGGCCGCCCGACAGTATCCCGTGTGTTGCCCGGTCGAAGCGAGCGGGATCCCTGGCGAGAACGGGAGCTTGTCGCACTGCCGCCAAGCGAGATGCCGTTATCCTTGCGGGCGAAGGCTGACCATCATCGCCTCAAGCGCGAGCAACGGAGCCACATTTCCCGTCAATCGAGTGCGCGCCTGAGAAATCGCGTCCATTCTGCGGATCGATTGTTCTACGGAAGTGCCGGCGGCGACGTCAGCTATTCGATCGGCGAAGTCTCAGTTGACCAGGGAGACGTCCGCGCCAAGCTGGATCGTGAGAACGTCCCTGTAAAGGGAGAGAAGATCGACGAGGGCGCGGTCGAGCCTGTCGCGCGCTGAGGCTCGCGTGGCACGGCGTTTTTGCTCCTCGCGCAAGGCGAGATCTGCGCCGAAACTGCGGGAGGAACTCCGCCCGCCTTCCTCGACTCCAGAGACCCGCCTGGGCTCGGCTCCTCCGCAGCAAATTGCGCGGCGAGAGCATCGCTGGCGCCTTTCGCCCTGGCCTTCTTCGAGGCCCTCTTTCTTGGCCGACGTTGAGCCTTTTCCGCTCTGGCCTGCCGGAGCTACCAGGCGTCGGAATCGCCATTTGCATTGCGCGCCGGACGTCAGCGTCGCCGCCTAGCCAGGACCCTCACGCGAACCGGCCGGAGAATCATTGGCCGGCCCGAGAGCGCATCCGCGCCTCGGAGCTGTAATTCAGCACCCGATGGGCGGCCAGCACAGCGTCGCCTGTTCCTCGGATCGACAAAGCCTCGGTGAGAATATTAGCCGCGTTCTCGAGAGGCCTCCAAGGTCGGTGGCGAGCGCGCTGGCTCGGCCGATATGGGATTGCGCCGCGTGTGCGGCGTCGAGGTACCGTTCACGATCGATGCCATGGCGGCGAACAAGCAGCTCGGCGACGTCCTCGGCATGCGGCACGGCCAGATTAGATCTCGCGGCACCGCGAGCGAGATGAAATCGTCATAACGTCTTCGGGCGAAGGCGTGCACACACCCAGACGGTGAAGGCGGCGGCTCCTCGATCGCCCTTGTAGGCAGACGTTGGTGGTTCGCTCGAGCATCCTGTCCGCATCATCAATGACGATAACCCGCCACGGCCCGCTTCCCGGGAAACATCAGATCTACCGACGAGCTCTCGCGTGCGCTCAACCGTGATGAAGACGCCGCGGGTGGCCCGCTAATTCGACGTCGGGATGTTTACCCTCCATAACAGTGTGGCGGGCGTGGCATTGTCCGCATCCGGAACCTGTCCCGTGCATTCGAGGCGCGGCGGCGAAAGGCCCTGGCGGCAGCCGACCTTCCCGACCCCGGAGGGCCTACGTGACAAGCCAGGCATGAGCGCATGGCGGAGTCGGTGCTCGCCGCGAGCCTTCCCCGCGAGCTCGCGCGCGGCCACAGCCACGCCCCTTTCAAGCTGGACGCGCACGGCCATTTGACCCACGAGGCTCGTCGAAGACGTCAGTACGCCGCCCTCATCTCCGCCGGACGCTTCAAGCACCTCGAGCCACGCGTGCACGGACCTCTTCGGCGATTCGCTCGCGCGGCCTGATCGCGTCCACGTGAACCAGCGTTCAGGTTCGTCCGCGGCAAACCGGAGATAGGCCCTGCGCACGGCTCTCGTGGAATTCCAGCGCCGGCAGCCCTCGGTCCGGTCAAGAAGCCCCGATGCGCGAAGGAAGAGTCTCGACGGGAAGGTCGAGGGAAGACGGTGACGTCCGGCAGCAAACCGCCCGTAGCCCAAAGGGAAAGATCGCGAACTTCCCGCTCGCCAAGCGTTCTTCCCTGCCTGATAACAGCCGAAGAATCGAGTATATCTATCAGCGAGAACGATCGCACTCCGATCTCAGGGCCGGGCGCACGACCGTCGCCACATTGTGGGCCCTGTCCGCCGCGTAGCAAGGCCTCTGCACGCGGCGAAACGTCGCCGCTGTGCAGCAAAGCTTGCGAGATCTCGCAGCCAAGCTCGGTTCCGCCAGGGTCGCGAGTGGTGACGACGTCGAAGCCGCATCCGCGGAAGCCACTCGGCGAGCAACCCCGATCTGGGTGGTCTTGCCCGCCCCCATCGCCGCCCTCGAAGGTAATGGGAACATGGCTATTTCTTTCCCGACGCCGCTTTCTTCGCACCGGCCTCTTGAGTTGTTTTCTTGGTGCCCGCTCGTCTTGGCGGATGCTTTCTTAGTATCGTTCGTTTTGGCCGATGCCTTCTTGGCGCCGCTCGCTTTGCCCGACGTCGTCTTCTTGGCGAAAGTCTTCTTCTGGCGGGCTTCTTCGCCGGGCCCTTCGCGCGGCGATCGGCGAGCAGCTCGTAAACGCGCTCAGGCGTGATCGTCAGCGGATCATCCCTCGCGCCGCAGCGAGGCGTTGGTCGTTCCGTCGGTGACGTACGGGCCGAAGCGGCCGTCGCTGAGCAAAACTGTGGCGCCTGCGACGGGATCCGTTCCCAGCTCCCGCAATGGTTCCTCAGGGCCGCACCGCGCTGCTTGCTGGCGTTGAGCGAAAAGCTCCTTCGCCTCCTCAGAGTGACTGTAAAAATCTGATCTTCGCTGGCCAATGAGCGCGAGTCGCCTGCCTGCGGTGAGGTAGGGGCCGTAACGCCCGTTGTGCGCATAGATCGTCTCGTCACCATCAACACCGAGCGGGACGTGGGAAGCGAAAGCAACGGAGCGCGTCCTCGAGGGTGACCGTTTCGAGTGACATCGAGGAGCGGGAGGCAGTGCGGGGTTTGGGCGTTTTTCTCGAGGGGCGCCCCGTGGGCGTGCCACTCGCCTTCGCCCTTCAGCACGTCGGTGATGTACGGGGCCCGAAGCGCCCCGGCCTTGGCAAGAACTTTCCGGCCGGTTTCCGGGGTCGATTCCCAACTCGCGCCCATCGAGGCTGCTTGTTTTCGGAGCAACTCGCGGGCCTTGGCCGGCGTCAGCTCGTCGGGAGCGATAGAGTCGGAACCGATGCGTTGCGGGCCTCAGCGCCTCCCGTTCCTCCTCGCGTAGGGCCCGTGAGCGCCGACGCGCAAAACGATGCCCTCACCGATATCGATGGAGTTAACAGCCTTCGCGTCGATGTCGCCCAAGCTCTCGACCCTGGCTCTCCAAGCCAAGACGCCCCTCCTGGCCCTTCCAGGAAAGCGAGTAAGGTATTCGATCCGCTGCCCTCGCCCGCGGCGAGTTCGATCGAGCTCAGTCTCCATATCGGCGGTGAAATCGTAATCGACGAGCTCAGGAAGGTTCTCCTCGAGCAGACGCACAACCGAAAATGCCGTCCACGTGGGCATGAGCGCCTGGCCGCGGCGATCGACGTATCCGCGGTCGGTGATCGTGAGATCGTGGCCGCAGTAGGTAGACGGGCGGCCAATGCCAAGGTCTTCCATGCGTTTGACCAAGGAGGCCCTCGGTGCAGGCGCGGAGGCGGCAGCGTCTCGTGGCCGTCCGCAGTGGCTTCCGAGTGTGCGAAGTGCCTCCCTCTTTGACTTCCGGGAGGCGCGCGTTCTCGCGGTCCTCGTATCGCTTGGCATCGGCCGATTCCTGGTAGACCGCCATGGAAGCCCGGGAATGCGATGAGTCGTTCCCGACGCCACTGAACGTCGCCTGGCTGGCACCGGCGGCCGCCACGGCTGCATTGATGCGAATGGAAGCGGTTTGGCCGCGAGCGTCAGCCATCTGCGAGGCCACCGTACGCTTCGAAAATGAGCTCGTAGAGCGCGAACTGGCTGGCCGGAGATCGCCTTCGAGCCTGAGCCGGCGTGCGGAAATGGTCGCCCGCCGGCCGGATCGCCCTCGTGGGCCTCCTGCGCACCCTTTGACTTCAGTCGCGTACAGCCTCGGCTTATCCGGCAGCGACTCCTGCCCACATATCGCGAATCGGCTTGAGCCGCCAGAACAGCCTGCTCCGAAAGATCTCGTCGAGGTCGGTTCGCATATATGTGATGCAGCCGTTTTCGTAGAGCGACTGGGCAGTGCTCATCGCATCCGCGAGCTCATGCGAAGTTTGCGCGAGGCCTCCTGCTGGAGGGTCGAGGTCGTGAAAGGGGCAGCAGGGCGCCGCGTGCTGGGTTTGAGTCTCGACGGAGGCCACCGTCGCGTCCGCTCCCTCGAGTGCCGCGGCAAGCTGCTCGGCGTCGTCCTTGCCAGGGGCGCGCACGCCTGCCCTGGCGGCTTTCGCGGTCAGCTTACCGGAATCGTCGAAATCCTTCCCGACGGCGATGCGCACCGAATCGAGCGCGACGAGCTTAGCCGAGAAATCCTGCGTTCCCTTGGCAAAAAGGCCGTCACATCCCGGTAGGAAGCCGCGACGAAAGCCATGCGTTCGCGTTCGCGCGAAACAACCAGCCAGGGTGGCCACCGACTGCACGCGTCCGTGAAAGCCCAGCGAAACCTTGCGCCACAGCAGGGGCGAAACCTCGTATGCCCTACGAGGCGATCAAGGATGCGCCGCGATTCCGGGCGTCCACAAGTTGCGTGTCGAGCTGGCGCGGATTGTCGAGGCCCTGGCGATGGCCTCAGGGCGTGATCTCGTGGAAAACCATGCGTTTGACCGGCACTTTTGGCAGGCACTTCGTTGAGATGCCAGGCGATAGCCTCGCCCTCGCGATCCCTCATCAGTGGCCAGCAGGGTCTCGTCGGCCTCTTTGAGGAGCTTTTCAGCTCGGCCACTTTCTTCTTCTTGCTTAGGGTCAACTGCGTAGTACGGCTCAAAGCCGGAGTCGATGTCCACGGGAACTTAGCGTACGGCCCCTTCTTCATCGAGGGCGGCAGCTCGGAGGGCTGCGGAAGATCACGAATACGCAGCCGACGGAGGCCTCTACTGAATAGTCGGATCCGAGATAGCCGCTAATGGTGCGAGCCTTCGCTGGAGACTCCACGATCACAAGTTGCTCACGCTGCTTCCTTCGGGACGTCGGAGGGGTTGCTGGCGCCACCATAACCCCATTTGCCGACGCCCCGCCATTTATGCCACGCCGTCAATGACGGGATACACTGATCCAGCAGTTCGAGACACCCCCGGAAAGAAAGCACTTTAATGCCTGCAAACTCGCCGAAATCGGGCGTGACGCGAGCGTGGGTGTGACATGTAAAGCCGAGGGCCTACGCCAGGGCTCGCGTGACGCATGAAGGTCTAAGCGTGACGCATCTGACCTGGACACAGCGCGAAGGCGTGATCGTCGTCGCCCTGGGGAGCCCACGGAAGCGAGCACCGGGAGCGATTGCCGAGTTCCTGGGAGAGTTCCTTTTCGACGAGCGCGTCGTCGACATGCCGACGTCCTGTGGCAGCCGATACTGCGCGGCCTGATCCTCAGACGGCGGCCGGGCAAGGTGTTGGAGCAGTACGAGGACATTTGGATGGACGGTTCGCCCCTGCGCGTCATTACCGAGGCGCAGGTTGCACGGCTGGCGGGCTGCTTCCAGCATCGCGAGGTGCGCCTCGCTATCAACACGGCCGCCCGAATTTCGTTGAGACTTTCGTGGAGATGGCCCTCGCGACTTGATAAGATCACGGTCCTTCCCCATACTCCGCACTTCGCACCGGCAACCGTGGGATCCGTCGCCGACAGGCTCGACGCCGCACTGAGCATCTCCCGCGAGCGCTTCGGGCGCGTGCCGCGGGTTCCGCAGACTCGATCGTGGCCGGAACTTCCGGGTACGTGAACTGGCATGCCCAACGCATAGCGAGCGCCCTAGCCGAGGAGGACGCAGACATGCTCATCTTCTCTTGGCACGGCCTGCCCGATAGACGCCCGCACCAACCCGCGCGGTACGCGGCCGAGACGCGACGCCACAGCCCGCGCGATCGTGGCGCGCCTGGCGGACCTGGGCGTGTCCATTCCATGGCGTTCCACGTTTCAGTCGAAATTCGGGCCAGATCGCTGGCTGCGGCCCGCCACGATCGACACGATGGCGGCTCTCACGCGAGGGCGTGCACCGCGTACTCGTGGCCAATCCCGGGTTCTCATGGCGGACTGCCTCAAACGATCTACGAAATGGACGTTCTTAACGCCGACGCTTTCTATAAAAACGGTGCCAAATTTTCCGCCGGATCTCGGCTCGCCCCGACGCCAGAAGCCGGCGCGGCAATCCTGGCCGAGCTGCGTGCGGCGCGCCTGAGCGCGCCGCGGCTGGCGGAAAATGCATAGCACAGCGCCATGCCCGATAAGGCGGGCGATGCAGCTCAAGGCTCGTGGGACACGCGGGGCGCATGGGCCTGCAAAAGTATTGAAACCCCTGACTGCGCTGGGCATTCTCGCCGCAGATCAAATCTGCAGATCAGATCTCCTCGAGCGATTTGCCTTTCGCTTCCTTGGCGAGAAGATAGACCGCTCCTCCGGCTAGCAGCAAAGCCGCAAAGAGCCCGAAGGCCGGAACGACGGCGTCAAGCGTGACATCCTGCTTAACGGCGTCGCCGCCAATGAGCATACCCATGAGGTAGGGGCCCCACGATCTCGCGCTCGCACCAATCCCGTAGCCCAGGCCAAGCCCCGTGGCGCGCGCCTCGGTGGAGAACTGCTCGGACCCAAATGCGTTGAGGATGCCGAAAGCGCCGTCACCGAGATCCCATAACCACAAGGATTCCCGTGAAGAACAGGCCCACATTGCTGCCGGTCGAGGCAGCATAGGCCACCATGATGCAGCCGAGAGCGCCAATCGCCCCGAAGCTGAACATGGTCATGCGGCGTCCAATTTTGTCTGCAAGCCACGCTGACGCCAGGCGTCCCAGAAGATCGGCCAGTGAAACGCCCATGAATAGGGTCCCCACCGTGCCTTCGTTGATTCCATAGCCTTCCTTCAACAGCGTTTGCCCCACGATTGGATGGTGAAACGACCCCAGGATGAAGCAAAAAAGAACCGACAGTGATGCGCCAGGCTTTTGAGATGCTTCGTAAAGACCAAAGAATACGATGCGCTCGTCTTCCGCTCCACGGGAGGGAGCGTACCAACTTAGTCTTCCTGGATCTCCATAGCCCAAGCCAAGGCTTTCCGCGCGGCGTTTTCTCTACCTTTGCTGAGAAAATAACGCGGCGATTCGGGAACTGCGCGTATCCAAAAGAGCAGGAGGATAGGAATGGCGCCCAGGGCGATGAGCAGCCTCAATTATCGTGGAAGGCCTTCTGCGCACCGAGACGAAAATGAGCCGAATGGGATGAAAACCGATCCGAGGGCCCGCCAAGGCCCACGCTGCTTAGCCGGAACGAGATTCTTGAACGTAGGGAATCGACGTGATGTTCAGCTCCACCAACACCGATGCCCACGCCTACGCGCAAAATGGCGAGCATGATCCGGCCTCATCGGGCGCAGACGCGGGCGATCGTGAATCCGCTGAAAATGAGAACGCACCAGAAGAAGAGTTGCCCGGCGGCCGATCTTGTCGGCCAACCTGCCCACATAATGGCGCCAATGACGGTTCCTAGACCAGCGCAGTCAGAATGATGCCCGCCTCTGGCACCCGTAAGGTTCCCGGTTTGACGAGCAAAGAGACGACGAAACCGATAAGAACATGTCGAAGAACTCGGCGATGTTCGCTACCATGGCGAGGCTGATGAGGGATTTCGATTACGCGTCAAAGGGCGCGAATCTATTTGTTCCAGAGCGGTTAGCCCCTGCACCATTTGTTGACTTGTTCGCGATGCGCACTACCTTTCCGACGTGATGCGGCCCGCCCCGCGCACGGCGGTGTCCGTCCGTCTCAACGAAGGATATCTGTAGTCTCGGGTAAGCTGGAGTTCATGCGGCGCCACGCGTGAGATCGCCATGCATGAGTGAGGGCGAATGGAGGACGCGTAAGCCGTCGCGGATCCTCGACCTGACGTCGCCGTCGAGAAATCCGTGAAGCGTGCCGGCGACGAAGGAATCGCCCGCCCCCGGCCTGTCCACCACCGGAACCTGGACCACGTCAAACTCCTTATCCGCGCTAAGCGAGGCCATGAAGACGCCGTTGATCTGATCGGTCGAGACGACGACGGAGCCTCAAGTTCGTCGCGCAAAGAGCGACACACGTCCATGCCGTCACCCGGCAGCCCGAAGATCGCGGTGCCGTCGGAACGCGGGCAAACAAAACACGATACTCGATTTGCGAGCGATTGGGTCTCAAAGTGGCGCGAGCGGAGTTCAGGTCCCACAGGAGGGAACGGTAATTGACGTCAAGGGCCACATCGATGCCTCGCTCAACAGCCTGATCGACGGAAATATCTCACGATCTTGGCGGTGTTCTCCGTGAGCGCCGCGGTGATCCCCGTGACGAAGACGAGCCGGGTATCGAGGCATCGATTCCCAATCAAAATCTTCGATCTCGGCGTTTTCGGAACGGCTGAACAACCGATCGTAGATCACCCCTGGCGGGCACCGGATATTCGCCAGGTTCCATGGAAATACAGGGCGACGCGCCCCGAATCCCTTGCGGACGATGTTTTCCAGGGTGCACGCCGACCGAACGGAATTCGCTGAGCACCTCTCGCTAAGCTCGCCCTTGGGCATGACCGAGGCCCACGAGGTTTCGCGGCCGTTGCGAGAGCAAACCGGAAACGTTGGCCTCGAGCAGGCGGCAGTCATCCGCACTCGCTCGCGGTGACGAGCTCTGTCCCCTTTGTGGCACGTCAGGCGAATCTGCCCTCGCCTATGGTCGACAGATCAAACTCCAGGCATGGCTAACCCCTGGGATGCGGCAGCCGTACCGTAACGGTTGCTGCCAACGGTCGTAGTTCGCCGCAATGTCCTCTTCGGAAGCTCGGCAATGGCGCTGACGCCGAGTGCGATCGACACCGTCTTTGCGACGTCCTCCACCATGACTGCGGCTTTGCAGCGCTTTCTCGATCGATGCGCCGATGGTGAAAACGCCGCGGTTCGCGAGCAAAAATCGCCGGCGAATGGCCGATGTTCTCGACGATCTGGACCCCGATCTCTTCGGTTCCGATTGCCGCGTATCCCCCACACGGGACACGTCCGCCGAATTCGTCCGCCATCGCCGTCAGACAGCAGGGAATTGAGCGGCCTGTCGCGGCAAGCGGTGCGCATAGTTGGAATGGGTGTGGACTACGCTCGCGACGTCGTCCCGATGCCGATAGACGTAAAGGTGTGAAGCCGTATCCGATGATGGGCGCTCGCCTCGACTACCTGCCGTCAGATCGACGACCACCATGTCTGCGGGGGTCATTCGTTCGTAGCGCAGCCGGAAGGCTTGATGACGACGAGGCCCGTTTCCGGGTCGCGCGCCGAGATTGCCGCTGGTCCACGTGACCAACGAATACCTGGGAGGTCGAGGTTGCCTTGGCAGACCCTCTTCTTTGAGCTGTTCAAGCATTGGGTTCTCTTTCGTGTTTTGGCGTGATTATTTTGTTTATTGAGCCATGCGGTGCGACTCGGTACGCACTTGCGCCCGTGGATCTGGCGCTGGCTTGCGCTCGTCATTTGAAGCCATTCGACGACGGCGACTTTAAGACAATCGACGGCGACCTTGACCGAACCAGTGTCGACGGCGACTTCTGCCCGAACCGGCAACGACGACCTTTGCCCGAACCGGCAACGACGACTCGAAGTCGGCCTGCGCCGTCGTCGAACGCGGATCTGTGCGCGGGCGATGCCCACATCCGTCAATTTCGCGTGATAAAGCGGCGAGCGTTTTGGCGGCGCTCGAGGGAATCAGGGGCGTCATCGTTCCACATCTCGATCATGCAGACGCCCAGACCATCCCTGATTGGCCAAGAGGGCGAAAAGACAAGTCCCAATCGACGATTCCTTGTCCTATCCACCCGGCGAGGCTCGCCTCTCGGACGTCCTTGGCGTGCATCGCCACCATGCCCCTCACCCGCAGAAAGCTCCGCGGTCGGATCCAAACCCCTGTTCTGCGATGTTTCCCAGGTCTGGTATACCTGGAGCCACGGTGAATCGACTGCCTCGACCATGCTCCATCGCCCGCGTGATCGATGTAATGTCCGTGCCGTCGATCGTTCTCGATGCCGAGCATGACGCCGTAGCGCGATGCGAGATCTGCCGCCCTCGACGAGCATCTCCACGTAATGCCGTTCGGCGTCACGATTCATCGGCTCGTAATAGCAGAAATAGCCGGCGACCTGCAGCACCGGTATGCCGAGGTCGCTGCACAGGCGTATGCCCTGAGCCATGACCTCGCGAGCGCGCTTCCGCACGGCCGGGTCCGCGCTCCCGGGGCCGATCTTTCGGTGAACCGATAGGCATAGGCCGCCGATCATCGTCCCCACCGTCATAAGTGCCCTCGAAACCATGCGGCGCCTCGAACTGTCCCATTCCAGGCGAGCTTCGCGCTCGGGGCTCTCGTCCACCGAAAGATCGACGAAGGAGAATCCAGCCTCGAGACTTGGGCGAGAAAGGCCTCCATTCGTTTCTGGTGGTTAAATCCGAGCCTCGCAGTGCCTTTTCGTAGATACCCAGGGACACCGTGCCCGGCACTTGCCTCGCCTCGCGATCGGCGCCGGCCTCCGCCCCTGCCGGCACTGGCCTTGCCGCGCACCTTCGCCTCATGCCCGCGCTCACGGCCAAACCTCCGCGATCTTCTCGCGCAGTTCCAGGGCGGCTGCGGCGGGATCGTCGGCGGCCACGATCGAGCGCCCCGCGATGACGATTCCCACCGGTCGGCCCGCGAACTCCGGCAGGTCCTCGGCAGACCTCCGCCGGTGATCGTTACGGTGAACCCTGAGCGCCGCCAATTGATCGATCCGCCCATGTCCCTCGGGTTTCCATGAGATCACCGGCGGCTCGCGGTCCCGCGAGCGCTTGACGATGACGTGCTCCACGCCGATATCGCGCCAACGCCGGGCGCGCTCGACGTCGTACCACTCGTCTGCGAGCCTCGACTTGGACCTCACCTCGAACCCGTCGCCACGCGGCAGACCTGCTCGATCGTCGCAAGAGGCCCCCGCCACGCATGAGACGAGGCTCGCCCGGCCTCGAATGCGAGCCTGGCGATCTTCGACCCCGCCTCGGCTATGCGGACGTCGGCCAAAAATCTGCTTAGTCGGGGAAGAGCGCGCGAATCGCGCGAACGGCATGGAAGCCTTCGCACAGCGAGATTGTTCCGCATTCGATGACATCGACGCTCTCAGCTGCTTTCTGCAACGGGCCAAGGGCGCCCGGCAGATCGACTGTGTCGAGGGCTATCTGAAGCTTCGGGCGTCTCGCAACGCCTTGGATGCCCGCCATCGTCACGCCACCGGATCCCACGCGAAGAAGGTTGCCGCATTGCCCCCGAGAAGATCGTCGACGTATGAACGGTCGAAACCTTCAGTCGTCAATAAGCCGCGGAGCGAACACCGCGGATCGAAGTCACGCCCGTGACCGACCCGTATGCCTTCTGATAGGAGGCCTTACCCGAGTCTGTGCCGAGAAGGATCCGCTTGCCGTAGCCCTTCTGCCAAGAACGCGCACGAGTTCCACCCGAGCGTGATCGGGCACGTATTTGATGCGATTGGTCCCTGTCAAGCTCGACGTAGCAGCCGAGTTTCGTTATTTGCTCGTGCACCCAGGGATCCCAATTGCGCTGGATGTGTCCGATGGCGATCTTGGCCGGATCCACGCCCTCCTCAACGAGGAACCTTGCCTGCTCTGGCCCGCACGTGCCAGCGGTCACGTGCGTGTGATAGGGGCAGCCGGTCTCTTTGGCTGCGATCGCCACGGCCTTGCCGGTCTTGACTTCCCACGGCGTGATCTTCCCGTAGGCGGTGGCCCACTCGATGACGCCCGCCTTGACATCCGTGCGCCTCAACGATGGGCCCCATGTAGTCGAACCTATCGACGCCTTCGACGATGTCAGCGATGAGCAGGGTCCGCGATCTGGCGCAATCGAATACTGGTTGACCCAGCTCTGCCTCACTCTAGATAAAACCTTCTGTTGATGGAAGCCGGTCGCTTGGATCACCTGTAAAATTCGGCACTCGGCCCACTACCCTCGCACAGTTTGAGAACGTCGCGCCCCTGAGGAGGTGGCACATATCGACCACCGTTCCTCCGCTTGCCCATTTCTTCGATGCCTCGACGAAGTACGTGGCTCTCGACCGCTTTATCGACATCGTCGAGCAAGTGATCGGGATCGATGCAGACCTCTCCCGCTCCAACGCGAATAAGGTGATCGTGGGCGTTAACCACCCTGGGAGAGTCTTCGGGTCGACGTCGCCATTGATCGTTCGTGCGATTGCCATGGAATCTCCTCTCCGTTCGTTTTCGGCCGTCCGCTACCAGGCGCAGCCCTACCGATCGGCCGTCTTTGGCTAGCGAGCGGCGGTTGGGCGGTCGGGCTTAGGCCGACTAGCCGACAGCTCGCCTAGCGCCGGCCATCCGGCAGCTTGCCTAGCGCTAACTGACCCACCTCGGCTCGCCTAGCGCCGGCCATCCCGCGTCGGCTAGCTTTGCGCCCGCTGACCGTGCCGACATCCCTCATTCTTTCTCGGCTTCACGGAAAGGCGAAGTTGTAAAAAGCACATATGTACATTGAATCGATTTTCAAGTTTGACAAGTATCGCTGGTTTAGCGGATTCTTATTCGAGGGTCGAAGAAATTCGCACATGGGTACATCAAAACAATTCGCGAAGGGCAGGCAACGCATAAACCCTGCTCCACACCGTCGCGACGCAATACTGGGGAGCAGGGCATCTCGCAAAATGAGATCGCCCGGGCTTTGGGGTATTCGCGTCCGCAAGTCTCCCGGTTGCTATCCGAAGCCAGAAAGCGCGGAATCGTGACGATCACCGTGAGGCATCCTCTCAAACGAGCGATCGAACTCGAACATCAGCTATCAGAACGCTTCGGACTTGCTGGGCATACGTTGCCGCTGACGGCGAAGGCGGAGAAGAAGGCCAGACCGCCGCCACCGCCTCGTCGGAGGCGCCAGTGGTGGCTTTGGGCGCTGAAACGGCAATGGAGATGATTCGCGGAGATTCTGTGGTAGCGCTGACGAATGGAAACGCCGTTTCGCTGTTGCTGCGCTGCCCAAATCACGTCACCCTGAGGTGACGATCGTCCAAGCGATCGGCGCCATCGCGCACGACAACCATTTGATCGACTCTCCAGAACTGTGCCAAAAATGGCGGGAACTCTGGGGCGAACTACGGATCCTGCCAGCGCCTTCTACCTCGACAGTTCGCGCACCGCGTCGATACTTCGCCACGAGTCTTCCATCAACATGACGATCTCCATGGCCTCGCACGCGGATGTCATTCTCACGGGAATCGGCGCCACGACGAAGGCCGGCTCGGTGCGATCTTCGATCTCTGGCTGGGGCCGAGCGAGGTTTCCGGACTTGTTCGCGCCGGAGCCGTCGGACACATCGGCGGGCATCATCAACTCCGAAGGCCGCCACATCGACGGCGACCCGTGCCGCCGCATCCTCGGAGTCTCCTTTCAACCGCCTCAAGGACGCGACGTCGGTGTTCGGCGATCGCCTGCGGGCCAAGAAAAACTCCCGCAATAGCGGGGGCTTTGCGGGAGGGTTGGTGTCCTCATCTAGTCACGGACGTCCGTACGGCGAGTGGGGTGCTGGCCCCAGAAAACGGCCCGGGCAAGCAAGATCGAAGGTGAAAGGACAACGCCGGATACGGGCAGGCTGGGCAAGCTGACAGCAGCGGGCGTGAAAGAACAGATCCGAAGGTGAAATGACCCGCGGCCGCGCACGTAAAGGGAAGCGCTGGGCGGGATGCCCGGCGCGAAGTTACGAAAGTGCCTTGGCGCATTGCACGTTCCAAATGTTGGCTACAACAATGCATCAAGGCACTTTTTCTTTATCGTTTTATCGTCCACGGCTCCCAGCCGCCAACGTCAGCGGCCCGTCAGTTCGCTGCGCTCAGTCCGCTCGGTTGACTTGCCGCGTCCTGGCGACGATTGTCCACGCCGGCGGTCAGCCCGTCCATCGATTCGGGCTCGGCTACGGCGACCACGTCCTGCGGCAGTTCCGCATCGGCGTCGTAGGGCGTAAACGTAAACGTCACGGGGATGTTCTCCTCGTCAACGTCGGCCACAATCGTCTGCCCTTGGCAAAGTCGCCGAATAGCAGCTTCTCCGAGAGCACGTCCTCAATGTCGCGCTGGATCGCTCGCCGCAGCGGGCGGGCGCCGAGCACGGGGTCGTATCCGCGGTCCGCGAGCAGCTCCTTTGGCCCGCTCTCGTCAGCACGAGGTGCATCTCCTGCTTGGCCAAGCGCTGATCGAGCTTGCTGACCATGAGGTCGACGATGCGCAGGATTTCCCTGCGCTGGAGCTGCGGGAAGACGATCATGTCATCGACGCGGTTGAGGAACTCGGGGCGGAAGTGCTCCTGAGCGCTTCGCCCACGCGGCTTTTCATCCTCTCGCACGACGTCGTCGTGTCGCCGTCGAACTGGAATCCCGTGGTCACACCCTTGGCGATGTCCTTGGTTCCAAGGTTTGTCGTCATGATGATGATCGTGTTCTTGAAGTCGACCACCCTGCCCTGCGAATCCGTCAATCGCCCTTCTTCGAGGATCTGAGGAGAATTGAACAGATCGGGGTGGGCTTTTTCGACCCTCGTCGAAGAGCACCACGGAGAACGGCTTTGCGGCGAACCTTCTCGGTCAGCTGGCCGCCCTCGTCGTACCCGACGTATCCCGGAGGGGCGCCAAACAGGCGCGACACGGCGTGCTTCTCGGAGTATTCGGACATGTCGAGCGTAATGAGTGCGGGACTCGTCGCCGAAGAGGAACTCGGCGAGAGCCTTCGCCAGCTCGGTCTTGCTGACGCCCGTCGGGCCGGCGAAGATGAACGAGCCGCCGGGGCGGTTAGTCCTTGAGGCCCGCGCGTGCGGCGGATCGCTTGCGAGAGCGCCACCACGGCTTCGTTCTGACCGATGACTCGCTTGTGCAGCTCCTCCTCCATGCGCAAAAAGCTTGGCGGATTCCGCCTCGGAGAGCTTGAAAACGGGGGATCCCTGGTAGCCATAGAGAGCACTTCGGTCACGAGGTCTTCGTCGACGACGGAGACGATGTCCATGTCGCCGTCTTTCCACGCCTGCTCACGCTCCGCGCGTCGCCGAGACGCTGCTCTTCGTCGCGAAGCGACGCCGCTCTCGAAATCCTGGCCGTCGATCGCGGCTTCTTTCTCTCGGCGCACGGAGGCGATCCGCTCGTCGATTTCGCGCAGCTCCGGCGGGGCGGTCATCTTGCGGATGGCCAGGCGCGCACCGGCTTCGTCGATCAGGTCGATGGCCTTGTCGGGAAGGAAGCGGTCGTTAACGTAGCGGTCGGCCAGCGAGGCGGCTGTGTCGATTGCATCGTCGGTGATGGTCACGCGGTGGAAGGATTCGTACCGGTCGCGCAGGCCCTTGAGGATCTCTGACCGTCTGGGCGACGGTCGGCTGCTCCACCTGGATCGGCTGGAAACGCCCTCGAGGGCGGCGTCCTTCTCGATAGTGCTTGCGGTACTCGTCAGCGTCGTCGCACCGATCACTTGCAGTTCGCCCTGGGCCATCATGGGTTTGAGCAGCGAGGCCGCGTCAAGGGCACCTTCGGCCGCGCTGGCGCTCGACGAGCGAGTGGATCTCGTCGATGAAAGAGCACTGATGTCGCCGCGCGTGTTGATCTCCCTGAGGATCTTCTTCATGCGGTCCTCGAAATCGCCGCGGTAGCGCTGAGCCCGCAACGAGGGATCCCATATCGAGCGAATACAGCTGCTTGTCTTTGAGCGTCTCGGAACGTCACCCGATGCGATGGCCTGCGCGAGCCCTTCGACAACGGCGGTCTTACCGACACCGGGCTCGCCGATCAGCTACGGGATTGTTCTTGGTGCGCCGGAAAGCACCTGCATGACCCGCCCGTCTCCATATGGCGTCCGATGACGGGATCGAGCTTTGTGATCGCGGGCCGATTGAGTGAGATTGCGTCCGTACTGGTCGAGCACCGTCGATCCAGCCTTCGTCCCTCGCGGGCGCCGCCGCCCACGCCGACCGGCTCTTTGCCCTGAAAGCCCGAGATGAGCTGGTTGACCTGCGAGCGCACGCGCGTCATATCGGCTCTGAGCTTCGTCAAGACCTGCGCGGCCACGCCGTCGGGCTCACGTGTCAAGCCGAGCGAGAAGATGCCTCGTGCCGATGTAGGAGTGGCCCAGCTGAAGGCCTTCGCGCATGGCATATTCGATGACCTTCTTGGCTCGAGGCGTAAACGGGATGTGGCCCGAGGGCGGCTCCTGCCCTTCGCCGATGATGTCGATGACCTGAGATCGGACCTCGTCCAGCGTGATGTCGAGAGCTTCTAACGCCTTGGCCGCAACTCCTTCGCCCTCGCGTATGAGACCGAGCAGGAAGTGTTCAGTGCCGAGGTAATTGTGCTTAAGGTTTCTAGCCTCATCTTGCGCAAGCTAACGATCACCCGGCGAGCACGGTCTGTGAACCGTTCGAACATTGACTCTCCTTGTCGTGGATTGCACCGCCGGGACCGCGGGTGGTGCGGACCCGACACGGCTCGGACGATCTGACGTCCGCGCACGCTAAAGGTGGTTTCACCCAACCTCATCGACGTTTCCCCGCTTTTTGCTAGTGTTCGCCACCGGCGTGAGTGGACTTTGGCGGGGCGGGATCCGCCAAGGTCAGGCTTCCACGAGCAGGTGAACGGACCGTCGTTGACCAATTCCACGTCCATCATCGCGCCGAACTCACCCGTCTCGACGTGCAATCCGTAAACCTTGCGCAACTCCTCGGCGACGGCCTCGACAAGAGGCTCGGCAACATCCCCGGAGCGGCGTGGGACCACCCCGGCTCCCCTTGCGCACATCCGCGTACAGAGTGAATTGCGAAACCAAAAAGCACGGATGCCGCTGCTTCTTCCGCGGATCGGCGCGCATCGTCGTCGCCTTCAGGCCCGCGCAGCACCCGAAGCTGGGCGATTTTTCGGGCAGTTTTTCTCGACCTGCGGCCTGCCGTCCCTCGTGCGACGCCCAATAGGACGCATAGCCCTTCGCCGATATCGCCGATGACGTCGCCCGCAACCCTCACCTGCGCGCGTTTGACTCTCTGTATGACCGCCCTCATGCTCTCTCCGTTTTCCTTTCCCCTGACTCAATGCCGTGGCGCTATTCTGCCGTCGGCGCCTTGGCGGGAGCCAGTTTCCTCGCAACTCAATAGGCACAACCACGGATCCGCCACGGCGGCCCGCGCAATGGCGAGCTGGCTTTCACCACCCCGAAGTGCCGCGCCCACCGTCTCGGCCTCCGCCGCTGAAACCGCAGGCGCCATCCGCCGCCCTCGTCCCATTCGGCGCCGTTCTGCCTCCCACGTAGTAAATTGCAAGAATGAGCGCCACCCACTGTAGAATCCCATTAAACGGAGGTAGAGAGGCATGATAAGGCCAGAGGAAAAATCGAGCAGACTCTGCCCTGAGTGCGATCAGCCAGAATTTCTTCGACGCAGCGCGGTGAAATCGCCAGCCGGGCGAGCCATGCATATAAGTAGCGCGCGAGCGACGAAAATAACGACGACAAGCCAAATAGTTTGGCGAATTTTCATACCCGACCGCCCGCAGCGAGAAGGCTCAGCACATCGGGGCTGCCGGCAAAGGTGTCGGAGGCACCGGCCAGCCACGCCTGACTTCCCAATAGACTCATATTAACTCCGCTTTCTTCAGACGTTCCGGAGCTTCATCTGGGACTCCTGCCTGGGGCTCGACCGGCGAAATTCTGCCCCGGCGTTCAGCCGGAGAAGCGCTCGACTTGCCTTCGGATCGACTATCACGGATCTGACCGGCGCGGAAATTCCTGACGTCAAGCACGGCCGCAGGGTCGAGCGCCCGGCGAACAAGGGCCAAGGCGATCGGACCGTCGTCGGGATGGCGGATAGCGCTGGTGACCACACCGACATTTCGTCCGCCACTCATCACGGGGTCGCCGCTCCCAGGAAGCTCTATCGATCGGCCCTTCGAGGAAAAAGCTCGACACATCTACGCGGGAGGCCGGGCCGAGGTTGACCAGCTTGGCAACCGTTTCCTGGCCGCGATAGCAGCCCTTATCGAGGTGTACGGCGGTGCGGAGCCAGTCAGCTCGTGAGGCAATGCGCGTTCAACCATCCTCGCGCCACGCGCGGCCTCCATCCGGCGATGCGCGCAGCCTCCCACGCCAGCATTCCCACGGGAGACGCGTCGGCACGCTCTAGAGCAGCCTGCAGCTTCCCCGCTTCGCTCAGCTTCGACAACCTGATCACACGCCGCCATCCGCGGGCGGTGTCTCGACGTCGCGCGCGCGGTGTAGGTGGCCCTCCTTCGCTCACGCCTGCGCGCTGGATCCCGCCACACGAAAAGCGCCGCCTCCCTCGAGTGCGGCGACAGCGGAGAGGAAACAGATGCGGCGCCAGACACTCGGATGCGGCGGGGAGCGAGGGCGATGAATCAGAAGCCGCAACGGGAAAGTCAAAGGCGCCAATCGGAGCAGGTCCGCGCGTTGTTCGACTTCCACCGCATGGTGAAAACCATCGAATTTAGAAACTCAACCCAGCGCTCGCCATATCCGCGGTCGGTCGCGCCAAGTCACATCGCCGTCATCGTAAACGAAGGCGCTGTTCTCGATATGCCCGGACGGGCTGAAAAGAAGCGCCTCGTCGACGTTCCCGGAGCAATGTCCGCGAGCGCCTGACTCACGAGTGAATGGGAGCCAGCGGCGTCTCATCCACACCGCGCACGGTGACCACGCTCTGGCGCTCCATGTTCACGTACCCTTGGCCTTCGGTCAGCAGCCTCCACTCCCGGACGGCTCCGCCGTACGGGCGGGCACATGGACGTCGATTCCATCGGTCGGCGCAGTGCCGCCGACGCCGAACTCCCTCTCCACCGGCATATCCCCTTCCGCCGCAAGCTCGCGCGACACGCACTTTTCCGGGGCACACTCTTGCGCACGCTTTTCCGAAGCATATTGGGGCGGGTTCCCTTGCGACGCGCGCCCTTCCTGCGCACTGAATCCCGCTGCGCCATGCCACTCGCTTCGAGACAACCTCCCGGCCATGTCTGAGCGCATCTCATGGCCGAAGGCCGCAATATCGTAGGCGTAGAACAGATCGGATTGAACGAAGCCGGCAACTGCCTTCGCGCTTTCGAAGGCCGAGGCCGTGGGCACGCCCGCTATCGCGTCCGCTGCCAATTGCAGGCGGGGACCTCGATGAGGCCCAGCCCAAGTGACCGCATGCCCCGCTGGGTTGGCGCTCACCGCCCACAACCGTTGCGTCCCCGTGCTTTTCAACCCTGAGCTCGCGCACATACCCGCTGATCCTGGTCCATAGCGCATCCTATCAGGGCGAGAGCAGGCGCTCGACCTCGCTCCTCACGATCGACCGCTTCGGCGCCCTCGTTGGCCAACCACACTCGGGACTCGACGTGCAGGTATGGCCCGCCGTCGTCGTTGTCGATCGTCATCTCATGGACGTAGGCGGAAGCTTCGATACCTTCGTATCTCGAGTATTCCCCGCGCCCTTCCAAACGCCGACGAGCCAGGCCAAGGGATAGCGTTTCGGGGCGAGGCCCTCTGGGATCTGGAACACCATGGTTCCAGGCTACGAGAATGCAGGTTAGAGCATAGACGATGACGCCAGAGCGCAATGCGGAACCACTGCAAACACAGCTGCCGCGGGCTTTCGTCATCTCGACCTTCCGCGAAGGGGCGCCGTCCGTCAATCCCGCCATCAGGCCGAAAGCCAAGGAAACCACCGTGAGCCAGGTCAAAATGCGCGTATCGAAGCCGAGGTCCGTAACGAGCACGTAGATCGCTCCGCCGAGGAACGCGTATGCGAAATCGCGCAAAATGAGGATTCCCGTGCTTTTGCTCGAGGTTTCGGAGGCGGAGACATACCTTCCCAGATTCCCGATGAGTAGGCATATACTCGCCAGAACGACGGCTCCAACTTCGTAGCTGTGCAAAAGCACCGGCCAAAAAGCTGGACGCAATTACGAGGAGAGAACCCAGAAAAGTGGCCGATACGCTCTTTAAAAAGGTTCTCGCGGCCGTCTTTGCGCAGCATTTCGGCTATGAAGCACAGGAAAACGGCTGCGGCAGCCACGAAGGCGAGATTCTTGGGGTTCAAAAGCGGCTGCACAGAGGAACCGACGGTTACGAGAAGAAGTAATCTCACGGGCGAGTCTAGGGTTGCTCCAGACGAGCTGCTGCGGGCCATCCTGCGACGACGACGGCCGCCAAAAAGCGCCATGGCGATCAGGCCAGGAATGACCGGCGGCGCCACGAGCGCCCCGTCGTGACATGCACCAAGCCCCTGCCGTTCCGCAGTTTCCATTGGGGCAGCTTGCCGCGCAAGGCCCTCGTTCGTAGAGGACCACCGCGATGATCCCCGACACCCTCCCAGAGTAAGAGCGGCGCAAAACGACACGACGATGGCCGTCACCACGGGCCTAAAAGGCTCCGCCGGTGCCGCGAAACGGCGTCCTCGGGGCTCTCCTGCGGAACGGAACTCGCGCCGCCACCCTGAGACTCGTGCCTTCTGGCCCGTTCTGCCGCAGCATAGGCTTGACGCCACAGTTGGATCGTCAGGGGTTGCTCGATTCTGCTCATATTCGAATTCTTGCACGTTGCGGCTCTCGACGTGGAAACCACGCACGCATTGATTTCTTTCGCCAAGCGGCATGTTTCGTCGCTCGGCCCGACACGCGTCTGACCGATCAGGTCCCGCCCGCATCACTAGCCAAATCCACCCCTTCCGCCGGCCGGGTCATGCGGAACCTTCTGCCACGCATCTGACCAATCAGTCCGGCGTTTAACCCATCGCGTCGTCACCCACCGGTTCACCCATCCGGCACTCAGTACCCTTTCGCCCGCCCCGCCCACCCCTCCATAAACGTGACACAGCCTACACAGCCATGTTATGCTCTTTTTCAGACATCGGATCGCGAAAGCTCTGGCTCCAACTATTGCCGCTGCGAGCGGCCTTCGCGCCGACTGGCGCTCTCAGGTCCGATGTCCTCTATGGAGAGGCCGCTTGAAAGCGGCCCTTCTTATTGACCGCGAACTCTTGGTCTCAGACCCTAAACCTTTGGGGCTATGGGGCCCGTCCGATTGGAGAAGGAGCCATGCAAATGAGGCCAGAAATGAGCGCGATGAGAACACGCAGGGGCACGCTGAGAAGATGGGAACGCGCAAGACGCGAAGGCGCAGAGCGCGATGAAACAAGCAAAAAGACAATGAAATATAGGCTTGGCACATCACTGCTCATGTTCCACACATTGACGTCGCCCTTTCCGCACCTTTCTCACACCAGCAAAACGCCACGCCCTGGTCGAAGATCTTCACGCATAAGACTTCCCCAAATATCAACGTTAAAACCCTGGACTACACCAGCTAAGCTCTCAGTATCCTCAACCCGCATTGGTCACCGGTCCCCAAGGGTGTCTATTCTGAACACTGGACCGCGTCCATACGAATGCGGCACAGGCGAATTCAGGAGATCCCAGTGTCCCCAAAGTTCAAGAAGACCGATACGCTGTTTTGCAGCTCACTCGCGACCCCAATCTTACATTTCTCGTAGTCGCTGCCGACCGCCTTTCGGCCGTCGTCAACGCCTCTCCGGCAAACAGGCCCGAATTGCAGCAAAAACTGCACGAAGCAGAACAAGGCGCCGACGAGGCATGCCACTCGGTTCTAAAATTGATCAACCAATCCTTTGTCCTCCCTTTCGACAGGGAGGATTTATACTCTCTGGCCGACGATCTGAGACGACGTCGTCGATCTCATCGACGAAGCTGGAGACAACATCATTCTCTCCCAAGCCCCTCACGCTACCTGAGGGCGCTCAAAACACAGGTGAGACTGCTCTCAGAAATGTGCTCAGCCTAACCCAGGACCACATGCCCGCAGTTTAGCGTCCATCAACGAGAGACATTCGCGAATACCGGGTGACGCTCAACGAGATCGAGAATCAGGGTGACAAGCTCTATCGGTCGATGATCGCCCGAACTCTTCAACGGGGAACGGACGCCCCTCGAAGTGCTCAAGATCAAGGCGGTTCTCGACGCGCTTGAGGGCGCTTTGGACGCCTTCGAAGACCCTCTCCTCGACGGTGGAGTCGATCGCGATAAAGGAGTCTTGACCCGTGGAGGCACCTCGCCTGTTGCCGTTATCGTTGTGGTCGCCCTGATCCCGACTTCACTAACGGTTTCCACGACGCGCAAAACGCGATAGCGACGGCCGTGGCTACGCGCGCGCTGACCCCCAGGCGCGCACTCGAGATGGCTGCGGCCACGCCGAACTTTGTGGGGCATTGCTTGGCCAGGAGGTCGCGAAGACCAGTGGCGACGGCATCGTCGAGATATCGCCCGACCCGGAAGAATAGGGCTCGTTCTCATTTTGGGCGCCCTCATCGGCGCCATCGTACGTAAATATCGTCACGTGGTGGTTCGCTTGCCGTCCTCGTCCTCCCACGCGCGCTCATCGGATCGCCAGCCGGACCAGCTTGGCGGTGGCATTGATGTCCACTGGGCGTGATCTTCGACAAGGTCATCGTCCCGGATGATCGTCTTTCTCCGATCATTGGCTTCACTCTGGCCTCACGTGCTGATGAGAGCTTCTTCTCGAGTGGCGATGGCGCGCGCTTCCTGTCGAAAGACGGTGCGCGGATTCCGCCACGCTCAACGTTTTTCTTCCGCGGCGATCGCCTCGCCACGGCCTTCAAGATGCGCAGAAAGGCGATGGGCGTTATCGTCATCGCGTTGACTGCGGGCGGTTACACACATCAACCAACGCCGACATTCCGCTGTGGGTCATCTTTGTAGCGCAGCCGCGGCGATCTCGCTCGAACATACTCGGGGGAATGCGCATCACGAGGACTTTGGGATCGAAAATCATTGACCTCGATCCCTCCAGAGGCTTCGTGGCGGAGTCAGTTTCATGCAAGCGTCCTGCACAGCACCGCATGGCACGCCCCGATTACGACGCACACCGTCACCGCCTCTCAATCATGGGCGTTGGCGCGACGAAGCGGCGCTCGGCGGTGCGCTGGGGAATTGCCGGCAACATCGTCACGGCGTGGTGCTGACACTTTCCGGCCGCGGGCCTGGTCGGCTTCATCGCCACGTGAGCTGATCCAGGCTGTGCCCTCTAGCCCTGGGGTTTTCCACCCACCCCAGCCACTTCCAGCCGCTCCTGCCATCTCTACCGCCTCCCGCCCGTCTCTACCTGCTGCCTCTACCGACTCCGTCCGTCTGTACCTGCCCTCTCTACCGACTCCCTGTCCGTCTGTACCTGCCCCTCTCTACCGGCTCTTGTCCGTCTCTACCTGCTGTCTCTACCGTCTGTCGTCCGTCTAACCGGACTGCTCTTGCGTGCAATCCCACCCCAGCACTCCAGCCCCGCTGCCGTTATTTCAGCCTGCGCTCATACATCGCCTTTCCACGTCTCCCCTGATTCGATGACCGGCGAATTGGCCGTCGCGTGGGGACAGGAAGTCAACCGGCTCACCGGCGCCGTCTATGACGTCAAAGACAAACGCTACCGCCGTGCCCTCCCCGCTTCGCTGGTTGATGACGCGACGTTGGCTAAGAATGGCCTGTTCACGGATCTTGCCTACGAGAACGGGGTGCGAGACATTAAAAACGGTCGGAATGCACAGCCGCCCTCCGGCGCTGTTAGAACTGGGCCAACAAAGCGCGACCCAGGGGCATGTGTCGTCGACGGAGTCGAGGCATGGAGGATTGACAGCAAGTACGGCCAGTACGTCGTTGGCCGATACGGTGCACTCCTGTCACATTTGGAGCTGGTTGAGTATAACGCCGACGTCAACGTCGGCGAGGCTCAGGACAAACTCAACTCTAATGTTCGAGGTGATCTCACACGTTACGAGCACCCTATTCCTGCAGGCAATGTCCCCGGCGGCGGTTAAGCCATCCAGGCGACTCAAGACGCCGCCTTCAATAAATGGCTCTCACAAGACAACCGCGCTGGAAGCTGTCGACCGCCGCAACGATGCCGTCAGAATCCATCACAAAACAAACTTACTCAACCCACACCCAGCGGACAATACAGCCCAATCGACATCATTGAAACCGAAGCAGAGGGAGAACAGCACATACGGAGCACCTCACATGCACCTTATGGAAAATAATGAGCTCCATACGCAGCTCCCCGAAAAGAAGAGAACTTCATTGACGAGACCAATAGTCCCAAGAGAAAATACCACTCCCCACGAGCAAGAAGCTTACAGGTTCAGCAAGCATCTCGTACTGGACCGATTCAGCACAGAAACATATCCCCAAGACAACAAAGATCATAAAAATCATAGAAAAAGCATATGATGGAACCCTTCACGACTCGAAGTGATTTTTGGAATCTTTATCCATACACAGTCTTTGTCGTCCATCTAATTTCGTTCAGAACGTTCGCAAGTTTCGGCTCAAACCTCTTTGAATCGATGGGGGCTTTTCCAAGTTGACTTCACAGACATAACCATCAAAACAGTCGACAAAACCACATTTGTGGCTTCACCTCTTAAAATCATTTTGCATAGTACGAATAGCCCGCACGTGTTGCGCTTTCCAACTTTTCTTGGGGATTTTTATAGCAGTTATATTTTTCCTATTTGCACTCACACATGTGGATCTTTGAGTTGCTCAAGTTTTTCGTCTCCTCACTCTGGCATTGCCCGAAAGAGTGGTTGTAGTGATACTTAGCATTGCGCCAACATAAGGTCCTTTCAGCTTCATTTCAATGAAAAGGTGCCGACCTCCTGCGAGTTCGCTATATCCTTTACTATAGTCAGGTTCTCCCCAATCGCCATTTGCAAGTTCGACATCCGGACCAACCCTTGGCGAGCCAACTGAACTGGTTTCCTCTGTACACCCCCAGCTAGAGATGACAATACATATAAGCATTGCCAAGGAAATCGCAGGCAGAGATCTCACTAAAAGCTTTGATAAGACAAAAGTTCTGCTCAAGCATGGTTGACTCCTTGTAGCCTATTGTTTGTCTGCCATGCTCCATAATACCTTCGCTACCTGTCATTGCGGCTCCTTGTTGCTGAATTGAAGCAACCGACTATGCGACCGCTATCGTTGCTTGGTTTCAAACACTTACATTAACATTCTAAATCCTGAACAATCATTCTTGCATGCTAGACAAGATATCCCTCGACCGCCGACGCAACAAACTGTGCGTTCCGTTCAACGAGCTACATTCAAGGAAATAACCCCACGCATTCAAGGCGACAATCCACGTATCGGGCGCAACGGCCCTTACCTCTCCCTGATATCTCAAGGGGAGCAATTCACAGCACCGCGCATTTACGCAATCCATGGGAAAAATGCTTTTCAGATACTGGAGCAAATACGTAGTTCTACGTCGATAAGCAACTCGTGCGAAGGCCGGAATAATTACTAGGCTAAATCTCCCAAAGTAAAGCTTTGGTTCTCGAATGTTAAGAGCCTCCTGTATTGTTTTTGCTGTGCTAGTAGGCACCCAGAGCTTTAGTCGTTTATTGGTTTCCTTTGCGATGTTTGCCAGTGGGTGCGCTGTCCGATGGAACTGTTGAGTTCCAAGCCAGTGGTAAAAGCAAGGATGGGGTATCAAAAAGGAAACAAAGTTGTCATGAACAGGCTAGAGTTTCCTTTTCCCATGGCGTTTCGATTGGAAGCTAGAAATGATAGAGCCGCGGACTCTACCGCGGAAGGTTGCTCAAAGGGTTCATCGGGCACGGTTGAGTGCTGGCTCGTCGCCTTCACGCGATGGGATGGTTTTCCGTAAGTGGGAGTAGGCTGGCATTGGCGCCGGACTCTGCTGCCGCCGTCATCGTGGCTGGTATTGTTGCCGACGTAGAAGCGGAGGCCACCGCAGTAGCGCCCATCGATTATCCGCCGAGCGGGATGCCTCCCGGTGGCCACCCTGGCTATGTTCAGAACATGGTTTTCCGGACCATGACATGTTCGGCTCGTACGGGACGCTGCCTCCTGTCGCACATAGCGATATATGGTCAGCAAATGGCGCCTGGACCTACCCGCGATCCCCACGCGGCCCCGCCTGCTGCACTTGCTCGCGGCGGTGATCCGCACGATCAGTTCCAGCCACGATAGGCATGAAACAAAAACACACCCACCCACAACCACACACACCCACCAAACAAACATACAACACACCACAGGGCGCTGCGACAGATGCAAGCCGCGCAGAGCCAGGAAAACAGTTTCGTGCGCAGCGATACTGGGACAATTGTCAACTGATTGGAACCCCTTATGGCCTGTATCAAAGCAGTCACGAGTAGTCACTGCACTGACTGCGATTTAGTGAGTATGTCTGAGATCTACGCATAGAGCTGAGACTGTGACGGCGGAGGTCCAACCTCAAGAAAGAGCAGGATCTCGCATGTGAAAAGTGGGCCTGTACCCGACCTTCGAGCAGCAGGACGTCGCCCCAGTAGCCCGCTGCAGGTTTGCGACAGTCCGCTTACTTGACAGGCCAGCCACTAGCCCCGCACCGCATCAGGCAGCACAGCGCCAGCCCTCCAGGCTTTGGCCACCGCCGCGGAAGACTCAACGGCACCGGGCAAGACCGCGGAAGGCTCAACAGTGCCGAGCAACTCGGCACTACTCCAGGCGACCTTCGCGCGCGAGAACGCTCGCGGCCCTCGAGTTCGCGAGCGGTTGCGGCAGGCGTTCTCCGTCGCGTCACTTCGTGGCCAGAGGATCCGAAATCCTCGGCTATCCACACCATCAACCCCACCGAGTGTCGCCGCCAGATACGCCGGAGCGATCAAGCGAGATCGAGCGAAATCGCCTTCGAAGGTACCAGCCAAACTTTCAAGATCCCAGTCTTGACGCAGGCTCCTGGCTTGGGCAACTCCTCTTCACCATCTTCAGCAATTGCCTTCGCCGCCTCGTATCTGCGGGCGACGTCGTCCTTGTCCCGACGGATCCACTCGCGTAGAAGAAACCTCTCCACAACATTCCCGGCAGGCTGCTGTCGGAGAACGAACCAAGTCTGGCAACCACGTCACCCTCCTTATCGACAAGCTCGAGGATCCGCGACGGCATCGCGGCCATTCTCACGAAAATGCTTCCATAGCGCGAGGGCCTGCGCCGACGATGTGCGCAAGCTCGGAGTTGTAGCGACGTCGGCCCACCTCAATCGCCTCTATTTGGGCATCGTCCAACTGCGCGGGGCGCCGCGGTTTCTTGTTCATCGAGATCCTCCTTCAACCGTCAATGACACCTCTATTTATGACGTAGATTGCATCCCAAAGGGAATTCTGGTGAAATGGGTGGTTTCCGGTGCTGGATTGGCTCAGGCGGATTGCTCGAATGGGGCCTGATCCCAACCGCGCGACGCAAGCCGCATGGACGGGTTTACGATTTGCGCAAAACCGCGCCAGATCCCAGCCGCGACAAAGCCGATCAAAGACGTGGCCTCAACTACGGATATCGGATGGGGCCAGCGTACGACCAGTTTGCTCTGAGTCAATAATCTATCGTTGGCGCCCGGCATAACACCGGCCAGTTCGGACTGGAACAGCAGCTGTCCCTGCTCCGGTTTCGACGCCGAGCGGCTCCGTTCAGCGCCGATTCGGTACGGTTCGACGTCGGCCCGCTGAGGCTGTAAAACTAACTATGGGCCCTAGCTCAATGGTAGAGCCGCGGACTTTAATCGTTTGTTGTGGGTTCGAGTCCCACCGGAAACCTCTCATTTGAGGGGCGGGAACTGCGGCCTGCCCTTTTGTATTCAAATCATGCACTTTTTGATCGAGACAGTACTGCACGATTCCAGCAATCGCGCGGTGCCCCATCTACGCGTCGATTCCAGATACGCACTGCCTGGCTTCACGTTCGCACTGCCCTGTAACGACGTTCGCATTGTCGCGGCGGGACGTCATTCTTCCACGCCCAGTCCAGCTCGCCGCATTTGCACCACCTAACGTCCCAGCTCGCTCAGTTACCAGACGCTCAGGCTCATCAGCCTGGCTCGCGTTCGGGTCGGTTTTAGAGACTTCGCGTTCAGTTCCGTTTGAGACTAGACTGCCGTTCGCCGGAACGGGGATGTTCTTCACGTGATTGCTAGTAAATTGCCAGCATGTTCACGTACAGTCCCTGGTTTTCAAAGTTCACGGGGCTTCCCGTGTATGATTGCTCAATGGCGCGCAACCCGTGGAAAGAGAGCGCTCAGATCGCTGGCGAAACATGCACTAGTCTTCGTCGTCGCTCGGTCACGCATCTACTTCTCCCTCAGGGCACCAGCACCGCTCTGCTTCTGGTCCAGATCCCACGCTGCTACTGCGCCTTGGCGGAGAGGCAGGGCTCATCCTCGCATGCAAACCTGTGGACGAGCAGAATGCAGAACAAATGGAAGAAGCGATTCGGACGGCGTTTCATCGCAACAAAAAGTCACTAGGAAAATCGGTGAATGTCTGATGTTGAAGAAAAAGGTACGGCTGGCCTCAATGAGAAAACTCGACGGGTTCGCAGGGCGCTTACACGGTCAGGAGGAACCTGAGTCTCAGAGCGTGGATCGCGTGGACAATCGCTACTCCCGACTGCGGAAGAGTGAGGCAGATCTCCTTCCACAGAGACGTCTGGCTCAGATGCGACCACTTCAATCGCGAGATCTCCTCTGTGAGCCGATCGAGCATGCCTGAGGCTTCCCAATCCTGAGACGCTCACCGTCGGCGAACGAATCCGCATCCGCTCCCCGACGGTTCCAGCGTCAGGCGAAGTCGAGAGGCAGGCGTCGCCGAGTCACCGGACACGGAGGGGACGACTCGCTACGACATCCATGCGAGGCGACAAAATCGCTTACGCGGTGCTCAAGATACCACGGCGACAACGGCGTCATGGGGCAACTGAACATTGAGGACATACAACGGCGCCGAGCTTTGGCCCTGCTGCACGAAACCATCCTGGCGGAGGCCAATTCTCTCTGCCGGCAGAGGCTCCTGCCGCGTCGGGCAATATCTCCGGCATGCGAGCGTCGTCGCTGGAGTCTTCGCGGTCGCCAGCGTCGTTATCATCGTCAGCTTCATCGCTTCGAAGGCGACCGAAGACGAGACTGACGGCACTTACAGCCCCGAGACCGACACCGAAAGCACCTACCACCCAGGCGGCGGCTACTATCCCTATCACCGCCCCTTCTACAGGCCCAGGTGCACAGCAACAACGAGCGGCGGATACCGCCCGCGCAGCGTTCACGGCGGAGAGCGGCGGCATAGAAGTCAATTCGCCGGCCTCTTCTCCACATGCGGGACTAACATCCGTCTCTTTTTCCACACGGAGGCCTTAACATCCGTCTGCAGCCTCTTTTGCGCACTCGCACCCTATTGCACACGAAAGGAAACCATGTTCTCATCCGTGATTCTCGCTGACACCGTTCTTCACGACGTCGACACTTTCGGCTTCAGCTGGGCCTCGATCACTCAGCACGATCATCTACGCCGTTCTCGGCTTCGCACTGCCTCGTCCTCTTCGCGGTCCTCACCAACTTCTTGTTCAAACTCCGACGTTCGCAAAGAACTAGTCAAAGACGACAGCGTCGGCATGAGGAGGAACGTGCGGGAGCTTTGCGACGCCACAGCGATCATCATCGCGACCACGATCATCAGCTGACGCCAGGTTCGAAAACGTCCCGCGCCGAGGGAGCACACCTCTTCGCAGCCGCGTTGCTCGTCGCCATCGGCGGTTTGGGCTTTATGGCTGATCCTGGGGACGGCGTCATGCCTCATCGGAGGACTCGATCACCAGCTTCAGCCTCGCACTGAGCATCACGCTTTTTCCGGGATGGGCATCGGCCCGCTGCTGGTGAAATACATCCACTGGCGGCTCCACCGGTTTTTCGCGGTCAACGGATCGCATTGGGGTTCATCGGCGGAAATTCAGTCCTCATTCTTCACCTGGCTTTCGCGTTCCCCAAACTGCGCGGGCAGCCTTTTTCCGCCATGGGCCTGGTGATCGGGCATCCTGCATCGGCCTGGAAATACCTCGCTGGTGAAATGTTCGCCGCCTCGGCCGAAAGTCACGTCGAACTGCTGAGCAGGTGCTGCCGCCATCGACTGTCTTCGAGGCCCCTCGTGGCTTCGCGTCTTTCCCCGTCGCTCGCTTTCGCAGCTGGGCCTCGCGCGCAGCGCTTACCTCGTTGCCACTCCTCAACATCGCCGTTGCCGTCGCCATCCCTTCCGACTGAAAGAGCTCAAAGAAGCTTCGCTCGAGCATCGCTGTCGCCGTCACGCTTCTGGGGATGTTCGCCGGCGCAAGCTACTTCGGAAGCGCCTTATCGACGCCGAGATCTACCGCGACCCCGTCCTCGTTTGCGAGCAGTCTCCTACCAGAAGATCGTCGTCACGAAATGCGGCGGAGGATCTGCGCCTTCCTCAATCGTCAGCTGCAATTTTCCAGCTCCGGCGAGTCCGCTACCACAGACCTTGCCGGCCAGCGCATTGACATCCGTCAAGGACCCGCGCAATGCTCGTCTCGCGAGGCGACGGGCTCTTGGCGCGCAGCTCTCAAGTATCCCAGCGTCAGGGAATCACGCTCGTCGATTATCGACGCGAAAAGTCACGGATCTTGCGAAAACAACGATTGCTTTTCGGACGTCAACAAAGGTTCGCTGAGCAGCCCTCGCGTACGAGTGATCAACACCGACGCTCTCGTCAACGACGCGAACGGCACGTACGACGCGCCGTGCTCCATTGACTCATTCGATCCTCAGAAACGATGGTTGGCCAAGCTCTACTCGAAACAGTTCTGCTTCTGGGTCTGCACGCTGAGCCCCCAAAGTCCTGTTCACTCAGGCGACGTCGTCTTTCTCGAGCCCGTCTGCATTTCCATGTGGCACGGTCCCACGCGGGCCAGCCGGTATGCCGTCTCCCTTTCGTCTGCATCCCTGCTGGCGTGCTTCGATTCTGTGCAACAAATCAGAGCGCCGCTCATCGCCAGCCCTTTGCTCCGGGAGACCCTACAGAACGAGGGTTTTGCTCAAACTCAGGATCCGCAGCAGCCGCCCGATAAAAGTTCAAAACCGAGATTTCGCCCTGCTCGAGCCGAAAATAATCGATCCTCAGGTCCGACACGGCAGTGGCGTTATTACTCAACGGTGGCTGCCGGCTGCTAGTTTCGCCAACTGTCGTCAGCCGGCTGCACGGCTGACCGCCTTCCCGCTCTTCGACTCTGCTTCCGAGCTAAAAAGCGGTAGGCTCGCTGTTGGGTTGGCAGTTCCACTAACGGGTTGGACCGCGCTGTTTCGCAGCATTCGGCCGGTGAGCCAAACTTTTGTCGACTGCTGGCGACGACGACGCTCTTCGAACAGGCCGCGTCCAGGCACTCGCAGCTGCGCGGCTATCAGGATGCGGTGGCTATCGAGGCTATCAGGCCATGGCGAGTCCACGCAACGCAAGCGTCCTGCGGGCCGCCAACACTCGCGCTGTTGCATCTACACGCACTGGGCGCCAGTGGCATCTACAAAGGAGAGATATGGACATCGCGGTCATCGGCAAACACACGTCGATCTCATCACCCTACATCAGCTGATCTTCTCGAGGCGAGACACCCGAAGCGCCGGAAGTTCCAGATGGGCTGCGGAGAAAGGCGCGAATCAGGCTGATTGCGGCCGCGGCTCGGTTGCGTGCTCATGCTCACCAGGGTCGGCAACGACGTGTTCGCGGAGAATACCATCGCGAATTTTCGCCGCAACGGCATGGACACGCACACGTGCTGAGAAAGTGCAAAGTCCTCCCGGCGTCGCACCGATCTTCGCTGGACCCCTGAAGGGCGCAGCTCGATCCTTATCGTCAGGCGCAAACGGTCCCTCGCTCGAAAGACGCACGCCGACGCCGTTGAGGACCTCGCCAAAACTAAAGCTCATCGTGCTCCCAACTCGAAATACCGCTCGAAACAGTCTGCGTGCGATCAGATTCGCGCGCGAGGATACCGGTTCTCCTCAAGCCCCGCCCCCGCGCATCCAGGCTGGACCTTTCCCCGCATGCAAAGGTGTGACTACTGTCTGCCAAACGAGTCAGGCTGGCGCTGCTAACCGAGCATGCCGGTAGAGACCCCTGAACAGGCGGAATTGGCGGCGCAGCCTGCTCGCAGCCGGATCCGCAACATCGTGGTCACCTGGGGCCTGCGCGGGCCCTGGGATCAACAAATCACAGACCGAACGCATTCCCGTTTCACCGTCACAGCCATCGACTACTGGGCGCCGGCGGCGCTTTTCATCGGCTGCTTTGGCCACTGCCTGCGTCTCCGGCGTGCTGTCGGGCGAGCTGGCTGGCGCTCGGCGGCTGGCTCGGCAATCTCCGGCGACGATTTTGTCCGGCGGCAATCTAGCAGCCCAGCAACGTTGAATCGGCACGGCGACGCCGCTGCGTTACGCGTCGACTCCGTGACGAGGCTGGGAACCCAAACCTCGTATGCCACCACGCGAAGAATTCATGGCAAAAACTGGCTGCAGCCAAAGCTCACGTTAAGGCAGTACCTGTTTCACTAGCCACGCGTAGAGCGGCGGAAAGCCTCGGCCCATGCCGGATCCTCCGGCGAAGCCGGTGCCTCGCCGAATGAAAGAGCGCAAACAGTACGATTTTATGCGCGCACTGCTCTATGCCAGTCAGCCTTTTGCTCTGCTTTCGGACTTTTGCCGCCGCGGAGATTGCTCACCGCAAATTGCGGTAGCAGGCCATCCGCGCCATGGTCAGCTCAAGCCGTTGCGGGCGGCTGACCTCAGCATCCAGGCTTGCTTCCTCCAGACCCGTGGCGATGCCAATAAGCGGATCGTGCCGCTCAGGTGGTGCCAACATCGTCGACGGGTCCAGAGTTTGCCATCCGGTCGGAAACCGTCGCAGCAGCTCCTCGAACTGCGATGCAACCTCGTCCACGCTGAGGAGCACCGGCGTCGAACTGCTTGAGGCCTGATGCGGTTGCAACGGTCGCAGCGCGGGCGTCGGGGCTCCACCGAGGGCAGCAAGGCGCTCAGCGGCATCATCGTCGAAGCCGTGACCTCATCAACGTTTCATCAAGTTGCAGATGCAGCGCGCGGGGACGCAGGCCCTTGATGTTCAATGCCTGCTGCCCAGCAGGCAGAGGGTCAGTCAAATCGACAAGGGCCTGCTGAAGCGCCTTCTCAACGACGACGGGAGAAAGCTGTTGCTTAGTCATATTCGCTCTCTTTCCGCAGGCTCGAGATTCGCGCTCAGCTTCTTTAAACTTGAATGATTCTAGTTTATTTTAATTTGGGCAGTTGCGTCCACCGCGACATCAGGCTATCGCATCACACCGACGTCTTTTGAGACCGCGCCATGCCCGCATTTCCTTGGGACGTGCACCCGAAGGGCTTTACACATAGACGCTTAAGCACAGCCCCGAACATTCAGAACCAATTGGCTAGCCATTTTCCCCGCTAGAGAACTCGACATTCGTGGCAACAACTGCGCCCTAAGCGTGGCGGCGCCCCAAACGGACGGCCGTGGGCCCGGCGATCACCGCCGGAGCACGTCCAGCGGTCCTCGGCATTTCTGCCCGCCGCGATGTGCAGCTGCGGCGACATTCGTCCGTTGCGCTGCACCGTCGCATTTTGAGACGTTTGCCCGCCGGCGAGAGCCCGCGATTATAGATCCGCGATCTCCGCCGAACGAACCAGGCAGCCTGATATGGCGCGAAATCGATGCGAGGAAGCCTGAGATCCCATGTAACCGCCCGGGAGCTCTGAGCGTCGAAACCCAGCCGCCGGGCGAGAACATCGTGGCGCAAGAGACCGTTTCGCCGGTGAAGTTGTGAACCTGAACCACTCGTCCCAAGGGTGATCCCTTTCGAGCACTAGCAATCGGTGCTCGGGGCTTTCCACCGGCATCGAGGGAACCGAAGCGTGCAATTGGGTGGTGGCCGCACGCACCGCCAGAATGTGGCGCAACGCGGCATTGACCCGACCGGCAGGACTTTCGACGTCGGTTTGCACCCGTTCGACGAGGTCCCGAGTCCGCGAACGGCCGGTGCGCCCACCTATTGTCCTCGGCGTGCGGGATCGTCCAGGTACGACATATCGTTGAACAATCCAATTCGTCGCCCATATACAGCAGAGGAACGCCGCCGTACCCGCAGACAACGGCATACATCAGCGCGATGCGTTTGACCGCCAGATCGATCGCATCGGCGTCGTTCTCCTCAACGGCCTTCTCCAGCCCGGCGAGGCTCGCACACGAGCCCGAGATCCTGCAGTCGCCCGTCACACGGTTTTCTTGGAACACCAGCCCCCGGGAAAAGGACCCCGGATACCGCCCGGGTAGAAATCCGAGGAGGTAGGCGCGGTGGCCCCGAGGCCGGTCACGCCGACCATTTCGGCATCGTGGTCGGAAATGGCCCACCCAATATCGTCATGGCACCTGGCGTAGGTCGCTTATGTCGCCGTCGTCGGCTTATTTGGCATTTCAGCAGGGCGACCTGGGCCATCTCCGCCCCGCCCGTGCGATCGAGTTCCAGCTGAACCATGAGCTCGTTGTGATAAGCCATGTCCGAGAGCATGGAAACCACAGGTGCTGGCGCACACCTAGGTAGGGCATAGAGATCTTCGGGCGCGACGATGGCCTCTGCTTGAACGCCAGGCGCGCGCGGCCGGGGCGGCCGCGCAGGCACCCCAGAAGCACCTGCGTCACGTCGTGGACTTCCGGCTGATTCTGACAGTTGGTTCCGAGCCTCTTCCAGATGAACGCGTGGCATCAAAACGGAAGACGTCCACGCCCCGTGTTGGCCAGCCAACGATGAGTTTGACGAACTCGTAGAGCACATCCGGGTTGCCCAGTTCAAAATCCACTGGTACTCGTTGAAGGTGGTCCACACCCGCATTCGCCTCGTCGTTCCAGGTGAAGTTGCCGGGGGCGAAATCTGGGAAGATCTCCGGGAGCGTCTTTTTCGAACTCGTCGGGCATCTTCCGGTCGGGGAACAGGAGGAAGTAGTCCCGATGCACTCGGATCCCCTCCCGAGCTTTGTCCGCCCACTCATGTTCCTTCGCGACGTGGTTGAGAACAAAGGTCCATCCGAGGGAGTCCATTTTTCCCTCAAGGTAGCGGTGAGGCTTCTAGGTCCTCCATCGTTCCGAGGGTCGGTCTGACCTGACGGTAGTCCCTGGACCGCATACCCGCCGTCGTTGCGCCTTCCGCAGTTTTGAGGAACGGCATGATGTGCAGGTGCGTCACGCCCAGCCCCTTGAGGTAGTCGACATGCTCGCCGACACGCGAAGATTCCCCGCGAATCGATCCGCATAAGCCACGTAACCGATCATCTCGGGTTGCTGAAGCCAATCGGGACGCAAAATGCGCTCCTCGTCCAGCTCCCGAAGCTCGGACGGACGCTCCGCCATCGCATCCTTGATGAGTCTTGGTGAGCCTGGACTCGACCTCCGTCTCCCGACCCGGATACACCTTGGCCAAGGCGGTGCGGATCTGTGGAGCGTAACGTTTCCATCGCAGGTTGAAATCGCGCTCCGTTTCCGCGTCAAGGGCCATGTCAGTTCCCTTCAGCCACGTTGGGCTCTTCAATGCCCTCAGGCGGGCGGACGATGAGCACGTCCCTGTGCGCTCGCCGAACGACGTCGGATGCGACGTTGCCCAACAAGCGCCCGACGATCGACGTGTCGCGAATGGCGCCGAGCACGAGGGCGTCGACCTCGTATTGCTTGGCCGCCTCGAGAAGCGCCTTCGCCGGCTCGCCATCAACCAGAAGCGCTGCGGCCACACGGACCCCAGCGCTCTCAACGATGTCCACCGCTTGCTCAAGGGCCTGGGTCGCCGCGGTGACACCGGGCACCTGCCCCATGGTCGCGTACTCGGTAGCCGCCAGTTCCGGGGAGCTAGCGGCCTCGCGCGAACTAATGGCCGTGTACGCGCGAGACAATTACGACGTCCGCGTCATTCAGAAGCAGCCATGCTGGCGGCTCTCTCCACGGTGGGCACGGCAAGGAACTCCCATCCGTCCCGACAAGGATTCGCCTCATATTGGCTGACGTTCTCCGTCATCTCACTCACTTGCCTTTCTTGAAATTGCCGGCCACTTTCGGCGGGGCGGAAACGTCGTCCATGCTCGCCGGATGGTCGGAGGCTCGTTTATCCACGTCATCGCAAGGGCGCCCAATCCTATGAGAACGCCGGTGAACGCGAGGCGCGTTCGTCGGATTGTTGTCGAAGAAGACGTCATAGATCCACCCGAGGTCACGGTCTCCAGCAGCTGTCAGCACGATCATCATGTTGAGGATGCCCGTATGACGCCGTACCTGTTGGACGGAACCATACGGACGGCCGTGATGTATGGCACTCCCATAAGCGAGGCCCACGCGATGCCGAAGCCGATCATCGGCAAGAAGACCAGGTACCTGTCGTTGATGTGGAGGAAGCATGAGCAGCGAGACCATGGCGCACAAAAGAGTGGTGGTATGCACCCATTTCGCACCGTACTTCTTGGCCAAGGCCACGAGGGCTGAAGGCGACCATGAAGGTGACGACGTTGTATGAGGCGTTCCGGCAGGCCAGTCCACGTCGTCGCTTCTTTATAAAGTTCCGATTTTGTGTTGGTCGTGCCGAACACCGACTTGGCGACCGCCGGCGTGACGAGTGCCAGTAGACGAACATGCCGTACCACTGGAACAGGTAGACGAGGCCGAGCTTGCGCAGCTCTCTCGGCATTTCGATGATGGCCCTGATAATTTCCTTTTATCGTGCCAAGGCGTTCGGCGTTGTTCTTTTTCCTCGCGCATGCGCGCGAGCTCTCAGGCGTGGGGAATCTCTTTGGTAGACGGGAATGGAAGCCAAAACGGTGGCGATGGAACAGACTGAGCCGAGCATGAAAGCCCGAAGACGTAGTACGGCAGACCGGAGCCAGCCACGCCTTTCCAGACGCTTTCGAAGAGGAACATCGAGGCGTTGGCGAGAGTGATTCCCAGACCGGCGAAGAAGGACTGCGCGAGGAATCCCTTTGCCGTCTGGCTGGGAGGCAGCCGATCGGCGATGAAGGCGCGATACGGCTCCATGGCCGTGTTATTCGAGGCGTCGAGCAGCCACAGGAGCAGCACGGCCATCCACACCGCCGAAACAAAGGGGAAGAGGAAGAGGCAGATCGAACAGCCGATGGCGCCGATAAGGAAGTAGGGCTGCCTTCCCGCTTTCTCGCTCCACGTTCTGTCCGACATCGCCCCGATGATCGGTTGTCATGAGAAGACCGGTGATGGGACCGGCCATGTTGAGGATCGGAAGTTCCGATTCTTTGGCGCCGAGCATGCTGTAGATCGGATTGATCGCGGTCTGCTGCATTCCGAAGGAATACTGAATGCCGAAGAAGCCGAGATTCGTGAGGAGAATCTGCTCATGTTCATCATCGGCTTGTGCCGAATGAGTGTCGTATTTTGCTGACTCATCGAGATTCCGTCCTCTAAGGAGACGGCAGTGCCGTCGATGTATGCCTGAGTCTGTCGAGAATCGATTCCCACACCTTGGAGTAATCAAGCGCAGCCTGAGAATCGTACGGGCCCTGGACGACCCTCAAAAGGGTCTTCCCATGCCCCTGCCTCGAAAACTCAACGCGAAGCTCAACCGGCTTAGAAGGGTCGATCCCCTCGATTCCGGTGATCCGCCGCTGAGTAACGAGAACGTCCGGTAGAAGACCTCGGTGTAAATTCCATCGACCACCCACGCTCGCCGGTCGTCGTCACGGACCTTAGTGTGACGGAGGGCCCACCGAGCCGCGGATCGAGTTCGACCGATTCCGGCACGACGTGCCAGCCATCGGGTGCGAACCATTGCGCGAGTGCTTTTGGCTCGGTGAAAGCCCTGAACAAAACGTTGCGCGGCACTTCGAAGATCCGCTCAACTTCGAGCGACTGTATCAGATTCCACTAATCGATTCCCCTAGTGCAATCGGACGGACATCGCCGTAGGTGTCCACAAATGAACTCCTTCCGCGCGACCGTCAGATTGACGCCTTCCCGAGAACGGACGAAGGATGAATCTGACAGCCGTGCGGCGGCGCTAGCCTCACAGCCGCTCTCCGTCCGATTCGCCACATGTCTCACATGGGGGACACTCGCAATCGCCCGGAATTGCGCGAATTTCGAAGAATCCCGCACCTGAAAAGCACACCAAAGCCGACAATGTGCGTTGCATCTCATGGGCTGCAGTGCGAGGACCTATGTCCTGGTTTTGTAGGACGGTCGGGCAGCGCGCCAGGCGTTATAGCCAGGTACTGCACTTGGCAGCGTGGCCGTGCAGTTCGGCGTGGCCGGGCAGTTCGGCCAGCAGCGTGGCCGGGCGGTTGGCAGCGTGGCCGTGCAGTTGGCGGCACGACGGGTGGCGCTGTCGGAGCGGCACTCAAGAGGGCAAGCGTGCCTGAACGCCGGACGCCGAGCAGGGCATCAACGCCGCCGGAACGGCGCTGCACCACTACACAATGTCGACCGCGAGCACCCGATGATCCGAGACGACCAGTTGGTGGCTGTCGCCTCGCCTTCGGCCCGAAAGCCGATGCCGAGGATGTGGTCGATCTGCGAGCTCGGCTCGTGATCGGGATAGGTCAGCGCTTGAGCCAGGACCTCGTATTGCGTCTGATTCTCGAGGTCTTCGAGACGCGTGTTGAGATCGCCCAGGACGATTCGAGGTGCATCGGGGATTCCGCGGCGCCGGGCCACCTTCGCCATAAAATCCTTCGGAGATGGCGTAATTGTTTTCGATTGTCCGGTTGCTTCGTCGTCAGATGAGTTGCGCCAACAATGACGGGAGCCGGCGTCGACAACACCGCGACGATTGCCATGCGCTGCTCTTCGACCCGAAAAACGCCAGCCGAAGCGGCGATCGACGCCCTCTTCACCGGGTTCCGCCACGACGGGAGCCTGACAGCCCTCAAATACTCGATGGGATCAGACGGTTGCGAATGCGATGCCGTAGCTTCCGCCTGAACGCCTGAAGATTCTTGCCAAGACGTTGCTCGGTGCGCGCGGCAGGCAGCGAAACGGCTGTGTTCCAATTCGGCGCTTGGGCAAAAGCCGCAAGGATCGATCTACTACGATCCTCGCGGACCTCCCTGGAGGGCGAGGCACATCGGGCTTCAGCCGCGCGAGCTCGGCCGCGGCCTCGCGCACCGCCTCGTCATTTGCCAACCCATTCGACCGAAAGCGCCGCCCACGATCGGTTGGGGCGGCCGCTGAACGTTGAAACTCACGAGGCGCACGGCATCACCCGAGGGTTCGGAACGTCAGACTCACCGAGTTCATGCAATACCGTTGGCCCGTCGGCGTTTGAGGCGCATCCGGAACACGCTGTCCGAGGTGGGATCCGCAGGTGGCGCAGCGGACCTCCGTGCGAGGATAGCCCAGCTTGTAATCGACGTCGGTAACCACCGATTCGGTCGACGACGGATCGTAAAAACTGCGGGCCACCCGCAACCTGATTCGAATTTTGTCTCGACCGGAACAGCTCCGAGCCACACCCCCGGCAGCTGTAGACGCCTTCCTGCTGCTCGTTCAAAAGCTCGCCGGTGAATGGCGCTCCGTTCCCCGCCTCACGTAGCACATGGTACTCGGCAGGGGCGAGAACCGCGCGCCATTCCTCGTCACGTTTGGGGCAAAAGAGGTTTCGTCAGTGCAACCATCGTGGCTTTTCGGAGCTGTGGATGTCCACCGCTTCACCCTGGGCGGAATGCCTCCAATGCGGCAGTCACTGAGCTGCAGTCGATCTTGGTCTCGGCGTCCACTCGTCTTTGGGCTTTGGGAGCCTCGCCGTCGTCGTCTCCCTCGGGCGAACTTTGCGCCTCTTCTTTCTTGCGGGCGGCTCCTTCGCGCTTCGCGTACGACCTCCTCCCCGGCCCGGCGAAGTCTTTTGGCGCGCTTTTTCCGCTCCGGCCGATCCGGTGAATATCGAAGCCTCGTACCCAGTTTCTGTCAGCGGCGACGGCGCGGTCACCGGGCTCGGCTCGCGTTCGGCCAGCGGCACACGCACCACCGGGGGCGACGCCGGGAACACCCTGGTCCCCGTCGGCCCCCCGTCCTCATGCCGCCTCTTGCCATGGGCGCCGGCGGGTCGGAAAGTCGGACGGTCGCCGCTTTTGCCCGCGGACGGTTTTGTGACGTCGTCCCTGGCGGAGCGTGCGGCTCCGCCCTGCCGGAGGTTGCGATATCCGGCCTGCCGGAATTCGAGCATCTGGCCGGCCCGCCGGAAGGATGACTTCCGGCCTGCGCCTCCTCGCCCTCGAGTAGCGGATCGGGCGGATTGACGAAACTGCGTCGTGCGGCACGGCGTCCGGGGCGTTCGCCTGTATCCAACGGACGAGCTGCTCACGCACGAAGAACTTCAAATCGATAAGATTCGACGGCGTCGCGGCAGAGACAAGAGCCGAAACCTGTATCGACGTCCCCTCGGCGGCGCGAACTCGAATGATTCCCGCGTATTGCCGTCCCACAGGTGGTTTCCCTGAGGATTCTGTCGAGTTCGGCGCGCATCGCCGGGATGGAAACGCTCCAATCGAGCAGCAACCACGTATCCGAGCATCTCAGGCGCCCGTCGCGTCCAGTTCTCGAACGTCTTGCTGGTCAGTTCCTTGGACGGCACGATGAGCCTGCGTCCGTCCCACACCTTCAGGACGACGTAGCTGGGGTGATGTCTTCGACCTTCGCGTACTGCTCATTCCAGATGACGATGTCGCCCGATGCGAATCGAGTCGGAGAAAGCCAGCTGCAATCCGGCAAACAAAATTGCCCAAAGTGGACTGTGCCGCGAGACCGGCGACGACCGAAATGACGCCCGCCGAAGCGAAAACCGACGCGCCGAAGGCCCTCGCCAGCGGAAAGGTCATAAGTATCGCGGCGGCTCCGAGAACCCAAATCGCAACCCCTACAACTCTGTTGAGGATGCGAACCTGCGTCTGCACTTTTCCAATAACGCGACTGCCCGGTGGCCTTCACGCGATTGAGAATGAGGTCCTGAATGCCTGTTGCCAAGGAGGAGACGAACCACGTGAGCGCCGCGATTGTGGCGATGAGGAAGCCGTGCTCGACCCACTTGTTCCAACCGAGGTCACCGCCACTGGTCGCCATCGGGAAAGTGATGCCGTATCCCACCCACGCGCCGACCACGGCAAATGAAACCCGCATGGGCTTGGCCGCCTGGTCCGAGGCCTCCCTTGAAAGAGTCAGTGGTGCCGCATCACGAAGCGTAAAAACATCTGGATGCCGATGGAACCAGCAACCCTGCGAAGAATCCAGCCCCACGCCCAGCAGGATCGTCAAAGTATCGACCGCTACGGTGCTTGCCGACCTTTCGACCGACGTCACAATGTCAGTGGCCGGCGTCGTAATCGTGTGTGCCTGTGCCGCACTCGTACGTGCTGCGTGAAATCTACGTGCGCATGCGTGAACCCCGGATGCGCGTGCGCGATTCAGGATGGACGCGATCGCGGAAAACAACTGCTTGTAACCGTTGCTCAAGAAATCTCCCATGCCCCTGTAGGCTGTGATTCGAGCGTGAAACCACCCCATATCTCCGCGCGGAATATGGCCAAGCTTATGCACCGGCGACGCATGCATAGTCTTGCGTCGTCTTGTGTCGCCAGTGCCGGCGACGCATCCGTCGTCATACGCCGACAGGGCCAACGGCACACCCCACGCCGCCTCTCTGTGGTGAGCAAGGACACAGCCTCTTTGATTTTGCAATGACCCGCAACTTTCTCTAAACTAATCGAGTTCCACCAGCCGGGCAACGGTGAGGAACGGACAACAGACATAAAGTCCGCCCCCTATCGTCTAGTGGCTCTGGGACGGCGCCCTTTCACGGCGCTAACACCGGTTCGAACTGGTTGGGGAGTACGGAAGGTCAATGAATCTTCATTGGCCCCCGTAGCGCAGTTGAGTTAGCGCGCCGCCCTGTCACGGCGGAGGTCGCGGGTTCAAGTCCCGTCGGGGTCGTAGATAAATTGCCCGGGAGACCGGGTTTTTGTCTACGCGGCTCTGTAGCTCAGTTGGTAGAGCGTTCGACTGAAAATCGAAAGGTCACCGGATCGACGCCGGTCAGAGCCACCACCTCGAATGCGAGACATGCGGAATTGCTCCATCTCGCCCTCAACAATCCCTACGTTAGCTTTCCCTTCCTCATACCAGCTCTCTTGCGCTTTTGACGCGCCGGTGCCTTTACGTTCGGCGTGCACGAATTCCTTTTGCCTTCCTACCGTTAGGCAAACCGCGCGCAACAAACCCTGTTCGAGCTCACCTGGCAATCCCAGTTCAGACTCACCCGGCAATCCCCTGCTACCCCTCCGACGGACCGGAAATTCCAGCGGCGCTTTTAGGCTTCCAATGTGTACCACGGCTTTTCGGCACACATTACGGCTTGGCATGTAAAGAATTTTTACACGTCCCAAAACGTGTAAAAATGTGGCGATTCTCTTTACACGTCAAGAATCCCGTATTTCGAATCTTTCCATGCGGAAACCCGATCCATGTAGAAAACCCGATCTTCCTTACAACGAGCTCCCTTTCCCGCCCATTGACGAACTGGAGACTCGCTCGATTCTTCGGCAGCGGCGAGACGCGCGGGCAGCGCTCGTCGGATTGGATCAGGTGGTCAAACAGATTCTCAACCCAGAGATCCTCTTTTCGCTCCTCGAACGGCCATACTGCCAAATCGCCGAGCGTCGAAAACGCCTGCAACGTCATCGCGCCCCACGGCGACCAAGCGTCTGGAAGAGCTGGTCGCCACGGGCGTGCTGGACGACAAAAGAAAAGAGTCGGCAGAGACAGACTTTTTGTCAATGTGCCGCTGATGGAGATTCTCCGCAATCCCAGAGCCGCGCCGTCGGCCCGCTGAGAATGTTAGGATTGGCCGGCTAAAGTCGCTGATCCCGACGCGCGATATGGCAAAGCAAGTCCAGCACCGCTACGGCAAAACCGATGCCCCTGACCTGGCGAGAGGGGCCATATCGGCCGACGCCAGCCAGATCGGGGCCGCGATGCGAGCACAACCGGACAACAAGCAAACAAGAGAAAGAAAGACCCCATGTCATTCGTCAACATCACGGCGCTTACGTTTCCCGAGGGAGCTCAAGAAGAAATCGAGCGACGCTTCGCAGCCCGAAAGAAGGCCGTCGACACGGCCGAGGGCTTTTTGGGATTCGAGTTGTTGCGGCCGGTGATCGGCGAAAATCGCTACTTCGTCATAACTCGTTGGGATTCGCGTGAAAACTACGAGCGATGGTCGGCTGCGCGCCCAGCCGGTGGCCACGAAGACGACACTCGCCGAGGTATGCGTGTCGAACCTCCTCGGATTCGAGGTTGTCGAACTCCCAGAGCACCTGGACTAGGCGGATCAGATACCCGTCTGGATCTTGCACAAAGATACTCGGAGTTGGCCTCCAACCCCCGCCCCTGAGCGCTCGTCTGGTACCAAATTTGCCTCAGCTCGCGAAACGGCCGGATGCCCTGATCCATCAGCCGCGAGCGCACGCATTTGTGACGTCGGGAACCTCGATCTGCAAGTTGAGGCCTCTTCCCGAGGCGAGCGCACTCTGGCGGTGAACCACGTTTCCGGGTGATCTTCTTCCAGCATAAGTTAGGGCTCCGTTGAGGTCGAGGTAGGCGAACAAAGGCTCGTCTCTTGTGAAGAGCACAGTGAAGCCGATGCCTTTGACGTAGAAGTCAAGGCTCTCGACTATGTCGCTCACAGACAATTCAGGGAACGAGCGGATTCCAACGCACAGCCCGATCATGGCATATGTTCGGTGGACTCTAACTGGGACCTCGTACACTTTGTGGATAAATCTCGTTAAAACAGCCAAATTCGCATAGACTTCCCGACAAGTAGCCTCGCGGAAAAGCCCTGAAAGGAGGGACTTTCCATGAGTCCAACGATGGCCCATGTCCAAGTCCTTGCCCCGTTGACCGGTGTCTGGTGCCGATCGAAAGTGTTCCCGACCCCGTTTTCGCGCAGAAGATGGTCGGCGATGGTTTTTCCATCGATCCTTTCGACGGGACGGTTCTTTGCTCCGGGTTCCGGGAGAGATAGTCGATCTCAAAACGCACATCACGCCCCTCACGATACGCACGCCAGAGGGATCGAAGTCCTCATCCACGTCGGCCTGGAAACGGTCGCCTTGGAGGGGCGCGGGTTCACGCCTCACGTCGCCAAAGGAGACAGCGTCGCCGTCGGCGACAAGCTCATAACCTTCAATGTCGATCAAGTGGCCCGCGAGGCGAAAAGTCTTCTCACGCAGGTGGTTGTGGCAAATATGGATTCGATCGAGTCCATCCGTCCCTGAAACCGGGATGGTGGTCGGCGGGAAGTCGCTGGCCGCCACGATCACCCCTTCCGTGCCCAAGAGGTCCGCTGCCTCAAGCGGGGCGACGTTTTTCGTGGGCACCGTCTCCATCCCCAATCCCACGGGTCTGCACGCGCGCCCCGCCCGCCACGCTCGTCGCCCCTCGCCAAGAGCTTCGAAAGCGACATTCAGCTCGCCTCCTGGGCAATACCGCCAATGCCAAGTCGATCGTCGCGATCATGGGCTTGGGCCTTCTCACGGCCAAGAGGTCGAAGTGAAGGCCACCGGGCCCGACGCCGAGCGCGCACTCGCAGAAGTTGTCGCTGCGATCGAGGATGGGCTCGGGAAGAGCCGGTTCCGCAGGCTCGCCCGCCGCTGAATCTGCCGCACCCGCGCAAGCCGCCACCGTGCAAGAGGCGCCGGCCCGCCGCTCGGAGGACCCCGACACATATATCGGCATTCCCTTCGCCGGGCCTGGCCGTAGGCACGCTCGTCCAGCTGCGCACACAAGAGTTCACGATCGTCGAGGCCGGCCTCAATACGGCCGACGAACGGCGCACTCTGCGCGATGGGCTCAACCGCGCACTGTGGTCTCTGGGCGAACTGGCCGACGGTTTTGCGCAAAGAAGCGACGAAGAACGGGCCGCCATCTTCTCTGCACACGAGGAACTGCTGCAAGATCCTGAGCTCCTCCACCTCGCCAACGAGGCAGTTAATGCCGGGAAGAGCGCGGCCTTCGCCTGGCGCAACGCCTACACGACGTTCGCAAATCAGCTGGAATCGCTTGAAACGAGGTCCTCGCCGGGCGCGCGCCACGGACGTTCGCGACGCCGGGATCCGCGTGCTTCAGGAGATCACGGGACAGCAGCTTGAGCAGCCCGAGCTTCCCGACAACACGATTCTCGTGGCGGAAGAGCTCACCCCGTCAGACACAGCTCAGCTTGACCGTTCGAAGGTCATAGGTTTCGCCACCGTAACAGGTGGGGCCTCATCTCATGTGGCGATCATTGCCCGTTCGCTCGACATTCCTGCAATTGCCGGGATCGAAGGGGCCGTTCTCGATCTTGATGACGGCACCCGGGCGGTTCTCGACGGAACCTCCGGCGAGCTCCGCACGAATCTTTCCGATGCGGATCTTTCCGCGATTCGCGAACGCAAAGAACGCATGGAAGCTCGCAAGGCCGCCGAATACGAGAAGAGAGACGAACCCGCTGTGACCACCGACGGGCGACGAGTGCAAGTGGTCGCCAATATCGGCGGGGTAGACGACGCCTCGAAGCGCAAAACGAACGGCGCCGAGGGCGTCGGCCTTTTTGCGCAGCGAGTTCATCTTCCTCGGCCGGGCCGACGCCCCCACCGAAGACGAACAGGCCGATGTCTACCTAAGTTGTGCGTTTGCCCTGCAACATGGGCAACCACTCGTCATTCGAACGCTTGACGTCGGCGGAGACAAGCCTCCCCTACCTTCCTCTCGGTAAAGAAGACAATCCGTTCCTTTGGCCTGCGCGGCGTGAGGGTGGGGCTTGATCGGCCCGAAACTCTGCGTCCTCAGCTGCGTGCCATTATTCGCGCCGCCGACGAGGGCGCGAAGCTTTACGTCATGTTCCCGATGATTGCAACGGTGAACGACTGGCGTCGGGTGAAAGCCATCTGGGATGAGAGACCGAAGGCCATCCGCACAAGGACCTGGTGAGCCTCGGCATCATGATGGAGGTTCCTCCGTCGGCGTTATGGCCAAGCAATCCGCCGCGGAGGAAGGCCTCGATTTTTCAGCGTCGGCTCGAACGACCTGACCAGCTACACGCTGGCGATGGACCGCGGAAACGCAAAGGTCGCCGCCCAGGTGGACGCCTGCGACCCTTCAGTCCTGGCTCTCATCGGCCACGCGGCCGAAGCCCCTGCATGAGAAAGGCAAGTGGATCGGCGTGTGTGGCGGCGTCGCTTCCGATCCGCAAGCCGTTCCGATCCTCGTAGGTTTGGGCGTTGATGAGCTCAGCTGCTCGATTCCCGCCATTTCCCTCAATCAAAGCGAAGGTCAGGCGTATTCTTACCGCGAGTGCAAGTCGCTCGCGGACGCTGCCCCGGCATCCGCCACCCCCGAAGAAGTCCGCGCTCTCGTCCCGATCGACGAGGCCTGAGGAGATGACATGAGTACCGCATCTGAGATCATCGCCGCCGTCGGTGGCCCCGAGAACGTTTCCAGCCTCACCCATTGCGCCACGCGTCTGCGTTTCCAGCTTGTCGACGCTTCAAAGGTCGATGGCAAGGCGGTCGATTCGATCGACGGCGTCATGGGTTCCGTTCCCAATCCGGGGAACGCTATCAGTCATCATCGGCGGCGCTGTGCAGACGGTTTTCAACGCCATCAACGCCCCTGCCCGAAATGCAGACCAAGCGTGAACCGACCGACGCTGAGATCAAAGCGGCGGCGCGATCGGGCGGTCCTCGGGGAAAGTCTGCCTGGCTTGACACCTTCTTCGAGTTCCTCTCAGATTCGTTCCGTCCGGTACTGGTGCGCTGCTCGGTGCTTCGCTCATCATCACCTTCATGTCGATCATGGCGACGCTCCACATCGTCGGGAATTGGTCCGACCCGAAGGTGACCCTGTCACCTTCCTGGACGTTCGTCAATCTCATGTGGCAGTCGGTATTCACCTTCCTGCCCCTAATGGTCGCCTACAACGCTTCGAAGAAGGCGGGAGCCGATCCCTGGGTCGGTTTCGCCATCATGGCCTTCGTCATGCTTCCTGGCTTCACCACATTGGGCGAGCATCCGGCTAAGACGACTCAAGCTCGCCGGAGGCAACGAGATTCCCATCGTTGAGGTTTTCGGCTTTGCCGTTGACCGTGCCCAGCTATGGATCGCAGGTGTTCCCGCCGCTGTTGCATGGCCGTGGTTTTGGGGCTTTTTGTACAAGTTGCTCAAGAAGATCATCCCCGAAATGTGCAGCTGGTCTTCGTTCCTTTTTGGCATTCGTCATCATGATCCCGCTGACGGCCTTCCTCATCGGCCCCGCTGGCATCTACGTAGGCGGATGGATCGGCAACTCGCTCGGTGCGATCAACAACTTCTCGCCATTCATTTTCGCGATCATCGTTCCCTCGCCTACCCGTTCATGGTGCCCGTGGGGCTGTGCACTGGCCGATCAACGCGATCATGTTGGCCAATATCGCTTCCATCGGCAGTGACTATATCCAGGGCCCGATGGGTGCCTGGAATTTCGCGTGTTTTGGCGCCACCGCGGGAGTTCTGTTCTTGGCCTTCCGCGATCGCGACACACAGATGCGCCAAACGGCGACCGGCGCTCGGCCGCCGGCCTTCTGGGCGGTATCTCGGAGCCGTCTCTCTACGGCATCCATTTGCGGTTCAAGAAGATCTACTCGCGAATGCTGCCCGGCTGCCTCGTGGGCGGCCCTCATTATCGGCATCGGCGGCGGCTTTGAAAATCAAGGCCTTCGTCTTCACCTCGCTGCTGACCATCCCCGCTTTCGACAACATCCTTCTGTATGCGATCGCAGTGTTCGCGGCATTCGCAACCTCCATGCTGCTGGTCATTTTCTTCGACTATCGCTCAGCTGAGGAAAAGGCCGCCGTCCGTGCAAAGGCCGATGGCGCCACCGATGACGCGTACCGCTGGCGGTGGCGCCATCAGCGCGAAGCCGATAGCAAAGCAGGCAGCTCGCCCGACGGCAGTTCGGCGTCTGGTGCTGACACGGCGGCCCAGAGCATTGGCAACGCAGCATCCGAGGCCGATGCAGCTGCAGCACACGCGAGTTCTATCAGCCAAAAGCCGTGTCGAAGAACTGATCTCGGGCCTCGGTGGCCGTGACAATGTCGGGACAATCGATAGTATTGCGACGACCTCGTCTGCGCGTAGAGGTTCAGGATTCTTCACTGGTCGACATTGATGCTCTCAACTCCGCCGGTATCGCCGGCGCGGTTGAGGTTCTGCCCTGGCGTTTGGCACATCATTCTTGGCCAGGAAGCTCTTGCTTTTGCGGAAACCATTTCCGCCGGCTGGGAGTACGCACACCTCTGGATTGCCGCACGATGACGCTCACAGCGTACCGTCGTGCGGCAATTTGCTTTCGGGCAGCATCATGCAGCGCATTTCTGATTTATCGGCACCGTGGGGCAATTCCGCCTTTACCGCTACGGCTTGGCGGGTCCTAAATAGGCGGGTGAGTTCTCACGTAGGTCAAGCAGTGTACGGGCTAGCGACATGTGCAGCTGCTGCGGCTAAGAACTAGTTCCTATCCTGGATGCTGCCGGCCGGAGCCTCGTTGCGCAGGCTGGACACTCGCTCCCGTGTCAGGCTCGCGGTTGATTAAATGATTTTTCGCAACTCGACTTATTATTCTTTTTGCGTGTAATTTCGGCGGCAGTTCCCGGATCCTCATTCTTGAGCAATGGTCTGTTCATCAACGGGTGGCTATGCGCGCTGTTGTTGCCTGCGAGATAGCTCGCCGTTAATCGACAACCGGCAACCGTCAAGCCGGCAGCCTGCGATTGATCTTGCATCAAAGATCGTGTGAGCCTTTCCGATCACGCAATGGCTCGTTAGCGACACACCAAGGCTTTGCGTTTTCCGCAATGATTAATTCGCAGCGTCGTCGTAGGCCTTTCCCCGCATGGTCTTTCATCGGACACCGAAACCCTGTCTATCTAAAAAGAGGAAATCCCACGCCGGCCTAAGCGCAGTCCAGCGCTACATTTTGGCCAACCGACTTGCCCACAAGACAACCCTCCAGTCACCACCTCTTTTCACGCCGACAGAAGCTAAGAAATCTTTCATCAATTAGTATACATCAAACAGCTAGTATTATCGCGTTTTAGTTCGAATATTTTTATACGTAAAATGAGGAAAAACGATGCATAGATGTTAGAACAAACCATTCAGCATAGGTGCGATTCAGTTCGTAAGAACAGACTCAGCCTCTACGAGTTCAAAAAGGAGAAGCGGACGATGTAGCGGTAGCCGTTCCCTCAACGGGATACGTCAGTCCTGCCACGGTGAACGAAGCCTGCCGAAGCAACAGCGACCGTGACGGTCACCGATTGAGCTGGCTGAGTACGTAGTGCGAAACCGTAGAATTGGGCCAGCCTTTCCCCGGTTCGTCAGTTTGAAACAGAGGCGCTGCATCTCCAGGGTATCCATGTCCAGCTAATCGGGTCAAATGTACGGTCACTTCTTGACCCGCCACCTGCATGCGCACATCGTGGGCCGCCGCGTTCGACGAATAATAGACGGGCATATTAATGTACGCCCATCCGCGCGCAGGATTGACAGTCACGCTTCCAGACGAGACAAACCAAACGCTTTACATCTTCGATCGTCACCAATCGCGTCACATCAACGGGCTCATATTCACTATTAGATTGCGGATCGGGACCTGAAATACGCACAGTACAGAGCACTCGGTCTTGTCGGGCCCCTTAAATATCGCGTATCCATTGACGCACAAGAGTAAACTCGCTGTCGCAATCCTCGGATCAGTCGGACAATCGCCATTCAATTCAAAGCCCGACGCTTGTCCAGTAACTTTACTCGTAATGGATGACGACCTCGCATTCAGGCCGCGTTGCGACTGCGTAGTAGAAGACGAGCTTTCACCTGCCTACCATACCTCCCACCAAAAATAGACAATTCGGCCTGCTTTTCCCCACCGCCCTCTCACGGCGAGTTAGAGTGGTCGTCATTTTTGCCCTGAAAGGCACAAGAAAGCTAGAAAATACTTCTAGCGCAGCCACCACAGCTTTCAAACTCGCGGTTATCAACCGTTTCATCCCAGTGGCGAGGATCAACAGCTTCACCGTTCTTTACAATCCAACGACCGTTGTAGAACATGACGAAACCAAAAGCCGATTGTTCAGCTGGGACAATTTTCTGTTGCTTCAGCCCATGTTGTCAGTACACATTCTGTTCTTACTAGCAAGAATATCGACTTGATACCGTTCTTTTTCATCTACGTCCCAATGTCTGAGACTTTTCGACTCTTATTGAAGGCAGTGCCGACTTGACTAACCACCCTTCATTTGACAGTTTTTTAGCCTGTCCAATGAATTTCTGTAGAACTTACAATCCGGTCCAGACATTTGCCTCAAGTTCCGCATAATCACCTGTCGCCGCTGCGTACGCCGTCAGATTCAGATAATGCTCCGCCGCAGCAATCGCGCGCGTAGGACGAAACTAATGCCATGCCCGCAGGACGGGCGGGCGGCGCAACACTCGGCTTAACCGGAAGGCGCCGAGACACTCGAGACTTGAACGAAGAAGCTGCCCCTAGAGGCGAGGCATTTCCGACGATACTCCAGACCGCGGCGATGAGCCTGCCTTCGTCACGCCCGACGTCGTTGAACCAGACGATCTCTTCACGGAATCAGGCGAACGGCTCACGGCCGTAGCGCAGCAACTCACAATGGTCGCTACGCATAACACGTATCCTTAAAGTATTCATCAGATTCACAGTAGAGCCACTCTGTCCTCCTTCTGCATTCAACGTCCACGTTTCTGTGGATAACTTTGTCGCCCAATGCTCGAGCGACCAATGTCGCCTACAACTCACCCTCCGCCGATTCGACAAGATGCGATTCCGCCAACGCCGCAGCGCAAGGCATCATCTTTGCAAACGTAAACCCGCACCCCACCGCCCATGCGCGAACCACGCAACTTTGCGCAACCGCCACAGCCATAGCCCGCACCCAAACGGGCTGATTATTTCATTTAGCCAGCCAAACCAAGGAAACGAGCCCGTGAGTTCGCCGCCGACCTCCGCCTGTTCAGGTCCTTGTCACCTGACGTCTCGCACTCCGAGAACCATCTTCCCAACTAAAGCTGCATATAGTTTTCATATCTTCATTATTTTAATCCAATAAATTTTTCAGCTAAACTCAATTAATTTTTCGGTCTTATTTTTCACACTTAAAGCATGAATGAGATTACAACGCCTTTTGGCAGCAATAGCGACCAGAACAAACAGGGAGCAAGTGAAAGCGGCCTCGAGTCGCCGCTCGTCGCGAACGGAAGCGAAACCGCAAAGGCTCCAGCCCGCAAACGCGAGCCCACGGGCGACGAGCCCGCCGTGGGCCCGGCCGGCAAGCAACCTTTCGGCAGACACCGCTTCCCACCGAGACTCTTTCGCGTCGGAAACGGCGGAAGGCCGCCAGGCGGCCAAACGCGCAACCAACCCCCGCAAGTACAGCGGCGTCGGCGCGTCATCGCCGCAAGCACGCTATCCGTTGCCCTAGCGGCCGGCACGGGAACCGCCTGGGCGCTCAACCGCTACGTCATCGACCAGCGTCGAAATCTCGAATGTCAAGGAATACGAGGCCAAGCGGCAGGCGTCCGCGTCGAACGCTGCGAAAGGACTACTCCAGCAGCGGCGTCAAAACCACCGTGACGGACAGCTCGTACACGGGAGCGAACGGCACGGTCAAGGTCGAACAGATCGCCACCGGCTCGGGGGACAACACTGTCACCTACTACGTCGCCACCGCGAAGCTCACCGACGCAACCGCCCTGAAATCCGCCTTTCGCCAACAACCAGTTCGGTCGCAACATCACTCAGAAAACGTCAACCATCGCCTCGAACAACAGCGCGATCTTCGCGATCAACAGCGACTACTACGGTCTTTCAGAAACAGCGGAATCGTCATCCGCAACGGGGTGGTCTACCGCGACAACGGCGCCCGCGCCGGCCTCGCCTTCTACCGCGACGGATCCGTGAAAATCTACGACGAAACCAGCACAAACGGCCAGAAACTCGTCAAGCAAGGCGTGTGGAACACACTGTCTTTTGGACCGTCCCTCGTCAAGAACGGCAAAATCGTGGACGGGATTGACGACGTCGAGATCGACGACGAACTTCGGCAACCACTCGATCCAGGGCAACCAGCCGCGCACCCTGGTCGGCGCGAAAAAGGACGGCACGCTGGTCTTCGTCGTCGTCGATGGAAGGGACGCCGGATACTCGCGCGGCGTCACGATGACCGAAGCCGCGAAGATCATGCTCGAGCAGGGCTGCGTCACCGCCTACAACCTTGACGGCGGCGGCTCCTCGACCATGTGCTTCAGCGGCGAGGTCATCAATGAGCCTTCCAACGGCGGCGAGCGCGGAACGTCGGACATCCTCTATGTGGAGAAGCTGTCATGATCGTCGTCATTCCGGCGCTCGAACCAGATCGCAGGCTTCCCGACCTCGTGTGCGATATCCGCAGGAGATCCCGGACGCTGCAAAGTCCTGGTGGTAGACGACGGATCTGGCCCGGCTACTCCCCTTTCTTCCGGGAGGCGCGCGCCAGCGGCGCTGAGTGATCGGATACGCAGCAGAATCGAAAAGGTTCGCCCTGCGCATGGCCTTCAGGTGGTGCCTCGACAAACGCGCCCCGGTCAGAGGTAGTGTGCGCAGATTCGGACGGTCAGCATCGGCCAAGTGACATCGCCAAGGTGGTGCGGGCCGTTCGTCAGAATCCGGGGGCACTGGTTCTAGGCATGCGCGCATTCGCCGGCAAAGTCCCGGCACGCTCGCGTTTCGGCAATGCGATGAGCACGCAGTTCTTTTAAGCTGGCGTCAGGAGAGAAGATCGCCCGACACGCAAACGGGACTCCGCGGATACGGCCCCGACCAGCTCAAAGAACTGCTCGATGTTCCCGGCGACCGCTTCCGAGTGGGAGATCAACGCTCTCCTTGCGGCTGCGGACGCGAAGCGGGAAATCCTTCAGTGCCTATCGAAACGGTGTGTACATTGACGCGAATTCCGGCTCGCACTTCCGCCCTTTTCGGGATTCGTGGCGCGTGTTTCGCTCGCGGCTTTTGCCGGGCGCGGGCGTCTTGTGCTGGGCCCCTCGAGCTGATCGTCTTCCTCGCTCTGGCCGTCCATTTTCAATCTTTGGCGGCCGTGGCAGCTTCGCGTCTGATATCGGGAACCGTCAACTTCGCACTCAACAAGCTGGGAGGTGTTCCGCGACCATTCAACCGACAGAGCGTGGAACCAGGTCGGGCGGTACACCCTGCTCGCAGTGATCCTCGTGGCGTGACGTACGTCGGCGTCGAAGCCCTCAGCCTTCTGCATGTGCCGATGTGGTTGGCGAAGACGCATCACGGACCTTTGCGGAGCTTCGCCGTGAGTTTCGCGGTGCAACGCCGCTTCCATCTTTCGCCGTCACCCATGGAAGCGAACGGTAACGCCCGGGGCGGGCAGCGCTTGGTAGCGGCCGCATCGCGGCGACACTCAGCGCGTGCGGCGGCCCGCCGCCAGCGGCTTGGTCACAGAGCGGCGACAGCGGCGTCGTAATCGGGCTCGTTGCCGATTTCGGAAACAAGTTCCTCATAGAGAACCGTTCCATCGACATCAAGCACGATGACGGCGCGCGCAAGCAGACCCGCAAGCGGCGTATCGACCAGGGTGACGCCGTAATCCCTGCTGAAACTCGAGGCGGAAGGAGGAACCGACCAGAACGTTCTCGATCCCTCCGCGGCACAGAAGCGGCTGGAGGCGAAAGGAAGGTCGGCCGAGACGCAAACGACCGCGGTATTGTCGAGGGAGGCGGCACGTTTATTGAACTCGCGAACCGAAGCAGCGCACGCACCGGTGTCGATGCTCGGGAAGATGTTGAGCACGATACGCTTGCCCGCCAGCGTGTCATTCGTCAGGTCGGAAAGGTCGCCCGCGGTGAGCGAGAAGGAAGGAGCGAGCGAACCGACGGAAGCGTAGTTCACCGATAGTGGTGGCTGGATCGCCATGAAAAGAAATGTTAGCCATAGATCAATTTTCGTGACGAATAGAGGGATCGCGCAAGCCCAAAGAGTATCGCTGATAACGAACCTCAACCTGCCGACGGGGAGTAAAACGGTGCGTGGGCTTCGCCTTTTTCTCTTTCGTGGGTGAGAATAGTTGTGCATTGTCGACCGCCGCGATACGAAGGGGAATAAGGGTGGACAATCCCAATACGCAAGAAGAAGCGTTGCGAGCACGCGCGCAGGCCGAGTATACGAGGCTCAAAGAGCGGATGCGCGGCCGGGGCGACGCTCCGGTGACGGCTGCTCCAGGCGTCGGTCTTGCGATGCCGCCTCGGCGGCTTCCCCGCCCTTCGGCGATGGCGCCGGGAGGCCACCGGGCAGCTCCGCCAGCCAATCCGGCACCCTGCCACGCAGTCCCGAGATTCAGCGGGCCAATCCGGCGGCGCTGGTGGGCGCTAATCCACCGCGGACCAGCCGAACCAACAGTCCGCAACCGATAAGCAGACCATCGGCTCTCTCGTCGCAGACCTGTCCTCACAGGCCTCGACCCTGGTACGCGGAGAACTCGAGTACGCTCAGGCGAATCTGAAAGCCAAGGTCAAAAACCTGGGAATCGGCGGGGTCCACCTGGGCATCGCCGCATTCATCGGCCTCTACGCAACGGGAATGCTCTTCGTCACTCTCGCGTTAGTTCTGGCGATATGGCTCCCGATGTGGGCTGGCTTCCCTCATCGTCACGGTCGCTGGTGCTGGTCGCGGGTTCTTCGCCTCCTGGGAGCGAAGAAGTTCAAGGCGTCTCAAGCCTATAAGGTCTCCCCGGCAAGGGCTTCGGCAAAGACGTCGCCGCTTTCAAGAATGGATTGAAAAATTGACCCCTAAACAAAACGAAGACGACAAGAGCATCGAGCAGATCGAGGCCAATCTTGCGGCGACTCGGGAGTCGATGACGGTCACGGTCAACGAGCTAGCCGCACGGCTAAGCCTTCGGCACTCGCCGAAGACGCCAAGGAACAGGTCAAAGTTAAAGCCTCCATTGCCGCTGATGCGGTTAAGGACGTGGTGGCCGACGCCAAGCGGGAGATAGACGCGCTTTGGCGATTGTCGGCGGAACTACCGCGGTGGTCGTCGGCCTCTCGCACTCAAAATCGTGCGCCGCCGAAGGGCGCGACGCCGCAGTTGAGGAGCACTCGCACGCGTTAGACGTGGCATTGGCGCGCCCAGGGGCGCTAAGCTATAGAACGCGAACGGATGAGTAAACCATTGGGGGCGCCATTGAGCTTGCCCCGCGATGAGATGAAGGGGGTCGAGCCACGGGGCGCGGCCGTCAGAAGGCTAAACAGCGCAAGGTAGCTAGAGATCTCAGGGCATTTCACCCCGGATACCGATTACGAGGCCCTGAGCGCGAGCTCAAGGCGTCCTCGAAAGGCGACGACGAGCAGGCCGACGACTACGACAAGTACGACGTCCCGCCCGCCACGGACGAGTGGGACGAGGACGACTGGAAGTCGTCGCGCTGACGAGAGCGATCGAAAGCGCGGGCGGGGCCATAGAACTCGCCCGCGCAACCGTCCTCTATCGGTAATGCCCGAAAACCCGCACGGTTCCGGCACGCACGCCCTTCGTTCCGCCGATGACGCGCTCCGAAGCGATAGAACTCGGCAAGCCGGGGGCCGGGTGAGCCTACGCTGACGGGAGTCCACGGACCGCATCAGTGCTCGCACTCACTCTCCCAATCGGCCAGGCCGCGTATCCGTACGCCACACTCGCCTCGACGACGGCGTCGACCTCGGCCTGGGCGAGTACGGCGACCATCCCGACCCCCATGTTCAGGGTGTCCTCAAGGTCCTCCCACGCTATGTCTCCCAACTCGCGCAATACCGCAAAAAAACAGGGGAACCTCGATGGAGGAGCGGTCGATGCTGGCGCTCGATCCGGCCGGAATGACTCGCGCTAAATTCGCCGCAAGTCCACCGCCCGTCACGTGCGAAAACGCATGTACCCTTCCGGAAACCCGCAGGCACAGCGGCGAGTAGAGACGGGTGGGCTCCAACAGTTCCTCGCCCAACGTGCGGGACAAACTCGGGCACGTCTCGATCGAAGGCCCATCCTGATTCGGCGACGATTTTCCGCACGAGCGAATACCCGTTGGAGTGCAGCCCGCTCGATGCGATCGCCAGGACAACGTCGCCGTTTTCGACGCGCTCTGCCCCGAGCACGGCGTCGGCCTCGACCACGCCGGTGGCGGCGCCCGCCAGATCGTATTCCTCGGGAGCCATGAGGCCCGGATGTTCAGCCGTCTCACCGCCCAGAAGCGGAACGGCAACCTGTTCGCAGGCCTGGGCGACGCCGCGCACGATATCGGCGATCCTCTCCGGAACCACTTGTCCACACGCAATGTAATCCGTCATGAGGAGCGGGCGCGCCCCAACCACGGCGATGTCGTCAACAACCATGCCGACGAGGTCCTGACCGATCGTCTCGTGGACGTCAAGCTCTCGCGCAATGGCAATCTTCGTGCCCACACCGTCGGTAGAAGTCGCCAGCAATGGCCGCCGGTACTTCCGTAGGGCGGACACGTCTACCATTCCGGCAAAGCCGCCCACGCCGCCGAGGACATCGCCACCCAGCGTGCGCCCCACTGCTGCCTTCATGAGTTCGACGGCGCGATCGCCCGCCGCCGTGTCTACCCCCCGCCTTCTCGTAAGCCGATGCTCGTTCTTTCAACGTTCCTCCAATGCCTTGTCACTCCCCACCTCGCGGGGGTGCTAGCTCGCGTGAGCCCCGTCCACACCGAATTCCTTCGAAGCTTCAGCCTCGGCAAAGGCAAGCTCACCCTAGAATGTCAGAGCCCGAAGACGCGGCGACGCTCGCGACGTCGATCGGGTATTTCCCCGTGAAACAAGCCGTACACAGGTCACTCCTGATTCTTGCCGCGTCGCTCGAACCATCCCGTCGAGCGAAATGTATCCGAGCGTATCGGCACCAATGGCCTCGCGAATCCCTCCACATCCATGGAATTGGCGATGAGCTCGCCTCGCGTGGGGAAGTCAATCCCGAAGAAGCACGGCCACGTCACGGGCGGCGAAGAAATGCGGACGTGGACTCGGCGGCGCCCGCCTCGCGCAGCATCGCCACGAGGGCACGCTGGGTGTTACCGCGAACGATCGAATCGTCGACGACGACGAGCCGTTTACCTTCGATCACTTCCCTTCATCGGGCTGAGCTTGAGACGGATCCCGCGCTGGCGTTGCAGCTGCGTGGGGGCGATGAAGGTCCCTGCCCACGTAAGCGTTCTTCACCAGGCCCCTGTCCGTAAGGAATGCCCGATCCCCTGGGCGTATCTGATCGCCGCGGGCGTGCCGGAGGAAGGTGTCGCTATGACCAGATCGGCGTCGACGGATGCTCTTGAGCGAGTATTCTCCCCATCTCCAGGCGCGACGAATTAACGGAGCGGCCGGCGATGGTCGTATCGGGGCGGGCTAGATAGACGTATTCGAAAACGCATCCGGCGCGACGGGGCTCGGCCCACATGTGCGACTCGATTCCTCCCTCGCCGATGACCAGGAACTCTCCGGCTCGACTTCGCGCTCGACTTCCGCGCCCACGATGTCGAGAGCCGCCGTCTCGGAGGCGACCACCCACCCGCCGTCGATCCTGCCGAGTACGAGGGGCGAAAACCGTGCCCTGTCCCCTGGCCGCGTACAGGTGGGTTTCGTCCATAAACGTCAGCGAAAACGCGCCTCTAAGCGCGGCAAGATGCTTAGCGCGGCATCCATAAGACTCCGGGGCTTCGTGCAACCGAAAAGTGCTGTGAGAACGGCGGTGTCGGTGGACGATCCGCGCCCCAGCTCCCCTGCCAGATCCTCGCCGGAAAGCGCGCGAACCTCAGCCATCAACTCGGCGGTGTTCGTCAAATTTCCGTTATGCGCCAAAGCGACGGTTCCCGAGGGCATTGCCGGTTCGCCGCCGGCTCGCGGGCGTCCGGGGCGCTGCCGAAACTCGCGCCCGGGAGGCTGCCGGAACTCGCTGATCGGCGCGCTTTTATAATCATCGTCGGCCCACATCCCGCCTTTCCGCTCCCCCGCGGATGCCGGGTGCAGCCTGCTCGTCGGGGAATTCCCGAGGGAAAGCGGGTGGGCCCCCAGCGTGGGCTGGGCGTTCTCCCCAGGCTGACGCACCGGTCGTCGCGTAGCGGACGTGGGCCACTCCCCACGTGTCCGTTCAACGTGGACAGCGATTTCTCGTCGAATACCCTGCGAAACGAGGCCCATGTCTTTGTACACGAGGATGGTTTGCCCGTTTGACACGGCTATCCCCGCGGATTCCTGCCCTCGATGCTGCAGTGCGTAAAGGCCGTAGTACGCGAGTTGAGCTTATCGGCTGGCCGGGTGCGTACACCCCGAAAACACCGCATTCGTCTTGCGGTTTCTCACCTGGAAAAAGCTCGGCAGTCAAACGCCCATCAGCCACCACACGCCAATTGTCTCACAATGCGGAGCGGGCGCAGTCAGCTTTGTTCGAATGTCGGAAGCAGGCTCCATTTTGGTGCATGTCAGCCATCAACGACGCCGGCTTCACCCGGAAGCCGGAATTCGACTGTCGATGTCGATATCTCCGCACGGCGCAGAACCGCTGAGACCTTCGTGCCGCGCACCAGAGGATCGCCGACGATCGTCGCCTGGATGGCAGGCTCGGATCATGACTTTGCCGAGCCCACGCGAATCTTCGGCGGCAACAGACTTCACACGACGGCGCAGAACATCCACCACGACCCCGTCGAAGGCTTCTCCCTCGCGTCCGGCGAGCACGAGCGCTTCGACCGCATCGAGCGCGCCTCGCTCGTACTGCCCCGCGACTTTGGCCGACGCCGCCATTTCGACGGGAAGGCGCCCCAAGCCATCCTCCACCCATTCGGGCATGTCCTCACCCGTGCAGATACAACGGCAGATTTCAAGCGCATACCTGTCGGCAAGCCTGCGCAAAGGCGCGGTGACATGCGCATACCTCGTGGCGAGAGCGGCGTGGTCAGCACCACTTGCCGTGCCTACCGCCTTCTTCGACGCCGATAGGGAAGCGTGCGGTAACCCGCGCCGCGGAAAAAGGCCGACTGCCTCATTGAGGAATGCCGCCCCCGCAGACGTGTGAGAGCTTATTCCCCGCACGAAATAGGGATAGCTCACGCCTTCCGGCCAGTTCAGCCGCAGGGCGCGCGCCACGGATCGCAGACGCTCGATGTCGCGGCGCTCCGCAGAGGCATCGTTCTGAGAATTCCCACGTTTGCGTCACCCATGAGCCTGGCCGCAGCGATGCCCGTCAGAAGCGATAGCTGGGCGTTCCATTCCCTCGACTCGGGTCATATTGCGGAAAGCGAGCCGATAGCCGCCCTCATGTGCTTCCACGACCTGTTCGGGCAGGGGCCAGGAGATTCCCCTCGTGAGGCCCTCGAGGATCTGGCGTTTCATGCCCACTTCGGCAAGCAGGGCCATTTGGTCGTCTTTAACCTCGGCGGAAGCGAAGGCCCGCCGTCAAAAAGCGGCTTGAACCTGGTCGTAGCTCAGTTTGGCCACCGAACGAATTGCGGCAAGCTCAATCCACGTCCACGTGAGTTCGCCACTGGCGTCAAGGTGGTGGTACCAAAGATAAACCGGACGTTCCCGGCCGGGGAGAAGTGACGCGGCGTCATTCGAAAGGACCTCCGGAGGGGAATGGAACCGTCTGGACCGTATAGGGTTTGCCCGCGGCGATGGGTTTTCGGCGTCGAGCGGGCCGCCGGGTTCGATGAACATTCCGACGGCGGAGATCGCGTACCGTACCAGGTAGCCGGCGCCCCTCGCGCTCAATGAAGAACGCCTGGTCAAGGTCGAGAGACGAAGCCGGGTCGACGGTGACGAAGGGAATGTCGCTCTATCGATGAAACGCGCCTGGAAATCGGGGTCCTCCGTCCAGCGGGCTGCTGCTCGTTCGGCATCGTCGAGAACCTCTGCCGGAAAGCCGCCCGGAATTCCCAATTTCTGCGCAGGGATGCTAGAGAGCCGCCAACGGCATGAGAACCGGCGACGTTCGTCTTGATCAGGCGTTTTGGCACGAACTCAGACTAGCGGCGCCCCCGGTAGGCCGCCACCGGGGCCGACCGTTGAGCCATTCGGCTCGCAGTGGTTATTTTTGCTCACTTTATAAGCATTTTGCGGAGCAAATCGTGATGCAGAAATGACGAATGTGACAGATCGGACTCTTTCACTGCCGACCATCGTCCGGCGTCACCGCAAGCTGTCGTCCATGCCGCTGCCGGCCATCATCCGCGTCACTGCAAGCTGTCGTCGCTTTCGAAGGCCCAGCGGTCCAGCGCAGCTGATGTGAACATGGGAAAGAAATCCGCGAGGTCGGCCCGCGATCCAGAAGCGCTGATTTTCCCCGATTCTCTGGCTTCTTTCCACGTCATAGAACCGATGGCTAGGGCGAGAAAGACGTCGGCATCCAATTCGACGACATTGGGAGGTGCCGCGTCGATGGGTGGGACCATCGACCATCTGTACCGCCCCGGCAAAGGGAACACGTACTTCCACGCTGTGGCCCGGATGCCGCTCTGCCAGAGCCGACAGCGCAAAACGGGCGGCGGTGCGGGTTTGCGCGGAGTCGAGAACGCCACGCCTCGCCCGCGCCAAAAGGGGCATGGCCGTTGCCGCATCGATCTTAGGGCATCGAAGCTGACCCCCACTAGGGTCAGCACTTCCGCTAGACGTTGAACGAGAATCAAGCCGGAAACGGGCGCGGGCAGTATGGCCCGCGTAGCCGCTTGTTCGGGCGGCGTATCGGCCCGTATCCGGGCGAAAAATAGACAGCCCAGGGCTCTGCCGCCTGCCTCAGGCCACGCCTACTGGGGGCAGGGTGCAAAACCACGCCCGAAACGAGCGATTCGCACGCAAAGCGCTACGGAGAGCCCAAAATCATCCGGCACGCCAGATGCTGCTGACACGGTCATAAGACGCATGAATACAGGGTAGGCGCTCCCAACCTTTTTCTCGCGACTTGGCCAGGAGCGCCTACCGTTCGGGTGGTCAACGGCGTCGAACCCTCAGCTCGGCTATACGCCGGCGCCAGACCTCAGCCCGGCTATACGGCAAAGCCAAACTTCAGCCCAGCCGCACGACCACCCCAAGCTTCAGCCTCGGTATCCGACGGTGTCCAGCTCGCCCTGCGCGAAGACACCCGCGAAGTAAGCGGAAGCCTTCGTTCCGCCGATCTTCACCGTGGGCAGCTAGCCGCTGGCGCCCTCGGGCTCGGCATTGACGTAGAGAACACCATCACGAACGAAGGAAACCGTGTCGGCTTTTTGACCTTCGTTCCATTTGCCCGCGACCACCGCGTCTCCGGCCTGACCGATCTCATACGAGTAGGCGGCATCTCCCCCGGTCAACGCATTGTTGGCGAAGATGGAGGTTCCGCGCCGCACGGCCACGGTGTCTTTCCGTCGCCATCCCAATCGCCGGCAAGAGCTTTGTCGTCAGCCTTGCCGTAATGGAAACTCTTATCGGCATCTCCGCCAATCAGTTCGTTCTTGACGAAGATCTGACTGCCGCGCCGCACGGCCACGGTGTCCTTGCCGTCGCCATCCCAATCACCCACGATGGGAACGTCACCGGCTTTTTCCGTAGTGGAAGCTGAGATCGGCATCCCCGCCGCGCCATTCGTTCGCAACGAAATAGCGGTTTCCTCGCTTGACCGCGGGGGTGGCGACGCCGTCGTCGTCCCAGTCGCCCACGAGGGCGACGTCGTCGGGACGCCCGAAAGGTATCGAGGAAACTGTCTCATCCCTTTTAATAACGAATCCATTGGGCGTAGTAGAGACGTCCTTCTGCACAACGGTCAGAGGAAGCGCCACGCGGGTCTTGTCGTCCGTCCTGACGATCAGCGTGTAGTTGCCGGGGTCTTGATCATCCGGAAGGGTGAACGTCAAGGTCGACTTGCCGGTCTCATCGCTGTCGGGGGTGATAGCTCGGTCGATCGTGCCCCTGCGCCACGACGTTCCCACCCAATCTCAATTCCGCCACGTTCGGCTTCGGCTCGGGAGCCGGTGAAAGCCAAGGAAGAAATCTCAAACGTGGCTTTCACCCTGAAGCAGCTTTGTGGGACCGGTCAAGCCAACCGAACGCTGGGTGTAGTCGGGAGTGATCCCTGGGTGAGCCTTGAGGTACTCGTCGAATACGTCTTTGTCGATCAAGCCCGTGTCGGTGTAGGTCTTGGCGACTTCCGGTTCTTGAACACCGTGTATCCGTCACCGCCCTCGAGAACGAAACTATTCGAGGCCACAACGTGCTTGGTCTTCGAATCCTTGCGATCCAAGGCTTTTTCCATCGAGGCTCACCGCGGTGACCTTCGAACCGATGGGAGCCTTGGGATCGTAGACGTAGGTCAGATTCTTCGACAGGCCGAGGCGTTGAACGGATCGCGAGGCGTTCCCGTCGGTTTTCCATTGCCGCTCGAGGAGCGCGTAAACCTGGGCCGACGTCAATTCGGCCGTTCCACTAGGCATTGCCGAAAGGTTGGACGCTGAAGGATTCTTCAACGGTGACGATCCCATCGCCGCTGGCGTCGAGGTCCGCGCGCAAGCCGCCCGGATTCATCACCGCGAAATCCGGCTTTTTGGCCAGTTTCTGGCCGTAAGAATAAAGGACCTCGGCAAGCAAACTGCCCAGGAGGATTCCGTTCCCGCGGTTCGCCCCAAAATCGGTTCCATTATTCGTACCGCGCACTCGCGACCCCGTTGAGGGGTTCCGACCTGCTGAGCCCCAAGCTTCTTCGCATTGGCGTCGGCTTTCTCGTACATGGCCAGGATCTGACGATCGACGGGGACGTTTGGATCCCTTGCCCCTATCGCCGACGCTGAGATTTTTCAGCCTTAGCGGAAGCAACCTTTTGGTCGCAGGATCGTAGCTCAGCGAGATTTTCCCGAGCAGTTTGCCATAAGATCCCGGTTCGATGACGGGCGCGGAGGCCGTCGTCGCATTCGCATCGACGTGGGTATGCCCGGCGACGACCGCGTCGACGTTGGCCCCCACCGATGCCGCAATCTTCCGATCTTCGTGCATAAGGGCCACAACGATATCCGCCTCGCCGTTCGATTCGTCGCCATCTTTGAGCTGGGAAGCGTACTTGTTCGTTGCCGCAACGGGATCCGTGGGCTTGAGTCCGGCAATTCCGGCGGTGATACGAGCGTGGAAGATCGGCGGTCACGGTTCCAACAAAAGCCGACCCGAACGCCAGATTTCGTTGTGATCACGTGATACGGCGGCACGGTTGCCGCATCGACACCCTCGAGGTTGGCCACCAGGTACGGCCGTGAGGCACGCTTAGCGAGCCGGCCGGTGACGTCGGGAGTAGCCCCTTGTCGTACTCATGGTTTCCCGTGGATGAGACCCGCAGGCCCATCGTGTTGAGAATGTCGATCGTCGGTTCATCTGCGGCTATCGAAGAAACAGTAGGCCGACCCGCCCACGAGGTCTCCGTTGCCGACAAAAAGCGTGTCCGGTTGGCCGTGCGCATCCGACCGACCTCAGATGCCAAGGCCGCGGCGTTCTCGATGCCCGTGGAAATCGGAAATTGCGGCTATATCGATCGTCTTCCGCCCCTCGGCCGAGCTGGCGGATGCCCCGGCCGACGGCGAATCGTCGGCGGCGACGGGTAGCGTCGCGATTCCTAACGAACCGAGGGCGATCGAAAGAGCGCTAACACTCGGCACGAACATTTTTTTCGCGCTGGACATATGTGCCCCTTTCATGATGGTGAGCCGCCTCAGACTACCAATGGCATTAAAGGAGCAACCTCCGCCGTATAGATGAGAAAACCTCGAATTCCAATGAAAACGGGACTTGTGGATCCCATTTTTCCTCGGAATTCGAGGTTTGAACCTGAAAAACCCTTTTAAAAAGCTTCAAGCCTTTTAAAAGCTTTTATGCCTTTTTCAAGGGCTCACAAGCCTTCTCAAAGCCCCCACGAAGCCGCCAGCCGCTCAGCTCTTTCTCAAAGCCCCACGAAACCGCCTGACGCTCATAGCCGACTCAAATCTGTAAGTCGATTCAAGGCCCCGAGCCGGCTCCTCCTCAACACCGGCTCAACCGCTCCGCTAGCTCATGCTCGAGCCGGCGCAGGTGCTCAGGGCACCTGCGCCTATCACACCGGCTCAGACGATTCCGTGCGCGATCATGACGTCGGCAACCCTTGTAAAACCGGCGGCATTGGCACCCAGCACATAGTCACCGGGCTTGCCATAAAATTCGGCGGTCTCGACGCAGGCGTCGTGGATGTCTTCCATGATCCCCGCGAGTTTTGCCTCGGCGGTGGCAAAATCCCAGCGGGTGCGCCCGGCATTCTGCTCCATCTCGAGGGCGGAGGTCGCCACACCGCCGGCGTTGGCAGCCTTCCCGGGCCGTAGAGGATTCCTGCGGCTTTGGAAAGCTTCGACGGCTTCGGGCGTCGAAGGCATATTCGCTCCTCGGAAACGGCGACGCAGCCGTTCTTTAGCAGCGTAGCGGCATCCTTTCCATCGAGCTCGTTCTGCGTAGCGCAGGAAGGGCCACATCAACCGGAACATCCCACACGCGGCCTTCTTTGACGAGTTTGGCGCCGGGACGGCGGTTGACGTAGTCGGCCACGCGTCCGCGCTCAACTTCCTTGACCTGCTTTGAGGAGGTCGAGGTCGATGCCGGCCTCGTCAACCACATAGCCGGAGGAATCCGAGATAGTAACGGCAGTGCCACCCAGGGCCTGAAGCTTTTCGATGGCGTAAATCGCAACATTGCCCGAGCCGGAAACGGCGACTTTCTTCCCTTCGAGCGAGTCACCCTTGGTGCCCAGCATCGACTGAGCAAAAGAACCGTGCCGTATCCGGTGGCCTCAGTGCGCACGAGCGAGCCGCCGAAGCCGAGGCCCCTGCCGGTGAGGACGCCGGCGTCATACCGGTTGCGAAGCCGCTTGTACTGGCCGAAGAGGTAGTCGATTTCGCGGCCGCCCACGCCGATGTCGCCCGCGGGAACGTCAGTGTTCGGCCCGATGTGCGGGAAAGTTCGGTCATGAAGGACTGACAGAATCGCATGACCTCGGCGTCGGACTTACCGTGCGGGTCGAAACTGAACCGCCCTTGCCCCCGCCGATCCCCTGACCGGTCGAGGCGTTCTTAAAGATCTGTTCGAAGCCAAGGAATTTGATGATTCCGACGTTGACCGAGGGGTGGAAGCGCAGGCCACCCTTGTAAGGCCCGAGCGCAGAGTTGAACTCCACACGGAAACCGCGATTGACCCGGACATTCCCAGCGTCGTCAACCCACGGCACCCGGAAGATGATTTGACGCTCGGGCTCGACCAAACGCTCCAAAAGCCCGCCTTCAGCGTATTCCGGTTGTTTTTCGATCACCGGCACCAGGGAATCGAGGACCTCTCGCACCGCTTGGTGGAATTCCAGGTCGCCGCCGTTGCGGGAAACGACCTGCTCGTAGGCCTTCTCAACCTGTGCGTTCATATTGGCTCCCTATCTGCCGGATCAGCGCGGGCCCGCCGAGTCGAGGCACAGATCGCTCCCCACTCCACGTACCGCACCCACTCCGGGGTCTCTTTTACTGGCATTAATTATGCGCGGGAATTTCGTTACCAAGCGACAAAATTTCACAATCCGAACAAGATGGCTACGTGTTTTTCATCACGAAGCTTTGAAAAACGGGGATCTACGGCCTGCGTAAATGGGCCGTAGATCCCTCGTCGTTCGACCTCATTTCCGACGCCGCAGCGCGACCGTCACCGCGAACAGGCCGAGCATGCCCCACACGGCGAGCAGAACCCACGAGCGCCCGGAACTGAGAAGTCCTCGGAAGCGAGGCCGCCCCGCATAACCCTGCGCCATCGGCTCGAAGGAAGCCATTGATGAGCGGTTTGAAGCCAATGCGGCAACCTTTCGACGGGGAAGGTCATGGGGGCGAAGATCATCGAGACGAAGATGCACAGCTGGCCGACGAGCATGGCGATCTGCGGCTTTAGCAAAACGGCCGCCGCGTACCCGACGGAGGCTGCGATAAGGGAAACCAACATAGCGCCGGGAACCGCCCACCACGTGATCGATAGGTCGACGTCGAAGCGGAACGAACCAAGGACAGCTCCGATTACAAGCCCCGGCAACACGACAAGGCCCCACACCAAAAGGTCGCTGAGGACGAATGCGAGCCTGCCCAGGGGCAGAGTGAGCATCCAGTCGAAGCTCCCCTCAGTTCGATACGTCCCGACGATCTGTGTGGTCAGCGAGAAACCGAGCGTGAGGATAGACAACGTGGGGCCCGCCGTCGGAGGTATAGGCTTTCCTGACGTCCGACGTCACCGATGATGTAGCCGTATCCGTACACCACAGTGACGGCGACGAACAGCTGCAAAACGATGATTACCGGGATCACGACGGATTGGCGCCTGAACTGCCACTGCACGAACAGGCTCGATCTGGCTGAGCAGCCCCCACCTCACGATTCTGCGATGTACCGGGCCCGATCGACTTGCCTGCGGCCGCTTTCATCTTGTGCGGCCATGCTGCTGCCCGTAGCCACACCGCGCTCCGCAACCATGCTGCTCTGCGGCCACACCGCGCCCCGCGGCCGCACCGTCTTTTACGCTCATGCCGCTCTTTTGCGGCCGTTCATTTTGCACTCATGCCGCCTTCTCCTCTCTTTTCGCGGCTGCGCCGTCGGCCGTCAGCGCCACATAGACTTCTTCCAGTGAGACCGGCCCGATCTCGTATCTCAGAAATTTCCCCGATCCCTCGAGCCTTCGCAGCCCAACTGGCGGCGTCGGCCACTTCGCTTTTCGTGCACTTTGACGCGGATTCGCGTCGAATCGATCTTTCGACGCGCCAGGACTCTGGCACAGCCGGCTCGCGCCTCGCGTTCGACGTCGACGTCGAGATAAACCCCGTCGCCCGAAATGGGAAACCACCGAGGCGGGCGTTCCCCGATGCGAGGATCTTCCCGTGGTCGAGAAGTACGAGGCTGTCAACGGCCCGCTCGGCTTCCCGGACGTTGTGCGTGACGAGCAAAACCGCCGCCCCGCGCTCAGCGACCCCTGCGAACCTCATCCCACAACAGGCGCCTTCTCACCGGATCGACGTCGTTGGTGGGCTCGTCAAGGACGACGAGGGCTCCCGGCTGCGCGACCGCTATGGCGAAGGCGGTCAGCCGAGCGACCCCACCGGAGACTTTTTCCGCGAGTTTGTCCGCCCATTCCCCATGTCAAGCGCATCGATCAGTTCGGCGGCGCGCGCCCGCATTGCCGAGCGACGGCCTCCACGAATACGCCCCGTCAGCTCAATCGCCTTGCGCGGGCTGATGCCGGTAATCGGCACATTCGCCTGCGCCTGAACGCTTACGAGCCGCCTCGCAAGCGCGGGTTCAGCGACAACATCGACACCGCCAACCGCTATCGCGCCAGAATGCGGCTTGTACAGCCCGACGATTTGATTGACGAGCGTAGTTTTCCCCGCGCCGTTATGGCCGAGAACCCCACGATTTCGCCGGCTCTCGACGCTCATGGTTATTCCATCATTCGCCCGAATCAACCGCTGGCCGGAGCCAAAGTGCTTGTGCATCGTGCACGCCAAGAACTTCGTCCATCGCGCTTCCTTTCCTTGTTTGAGATACCTGTTGAATATACCAGAAAGATTATCAGCATCGATAACCTAGTTCGGCAAGAATCTGCTTAGTTTTGAAAGACGGGGTCGAAGACAACGGCGCCATTCGCGGAAATTCATACCTTTCGGTATTAAGTATTCGGCGTACTGGAGACCCGCCGGAGCAGCGAGCACATCGCCTCAGTGAACGCACCACCCGCCAGCGCACGCGACACACCACAACAACCCACCACTACGAGGCCCCACCGCCACCACAACAAGCCCTGCCATCACAGGGCCCCACGGCCACAGACACCCCACCGCCACTACAGTGGCCCCTCCATCACAACGAACGCACCGTTGCAGCAAACGCGCCGTCGTCACAATTCCCCAGGGCGACTTTTGCGGGAGTTCAGCACTAACAGCCGTCACCGACAGACACGCACCACTAACGGATACGAGGGCGACTTCACAGGGACTCGGCCGCGCGGGTATCCAGCTATTTTTTTGGCTAATTTTGGGGCAAGTCGAGCTCTCCCCACCCCTCCCCAAAGCGATTGGGGAGCTCCACCCCATCCAAGGCGGGGGAATCGCCACGGGCTGAATAGACTGTTCTCGCTCAACCAATGAATACGTCTCCTGGGAGATAATGTTTCAAGAATTCTCCATCGCCGACAGCGAGCGAAGCGTCTTGATAATCGCATGGCTGAGGCGCAGGAAAAATTCCTGTATGCACAGGAATTAATGTCTCAGGGTGAGCAGCCTGGAAGAGAGCGCCGAAAGTGAGAACGGAGAAGTCTTCATCACCGTAGACAATGCCGGCGGCCTACTGGAGATCGAGCTTGTGGACTCTGCAATGGAGCTGGAAGCCGACGATCTGGCCGAGCTCATCATGGAGACCTTTCAAGATGCGCACTACAACGTCACGGAAAGCTATACCGACCTGGTCTCACGACGAATTTGGCGAAGATTCCGCCATCGCGCAGGCTCGGTATAGCCCAGATGCGCGGACGCCTTTTTAGACGAAGGCGAAGCCGATGAGACCGAAATGGCAAACAAAAGCGATCTCAAGCCTTTGAGGCGATAGTGGAATTAAAAGTCGAACCTTCCGTCCTGCGTAGCCACGCCGCCAAGGTATCCGAAATCAGCGAGGGAGTTGCAAGCGCCAAATCCGCTTTCAGGGCCACGAACCCGCAGGCGGCGCCTTTGGCATCGTGCTCCTTCATGGTCCCGCCCCTGTCAGCAGTCAGGGCGTGGCAGATCTCGTCACGACTCAGCTGCTGGCGCCATCGAAAAACCGTCGGAGACCTGAAAGACGTTGCCGATTCCCTATGAGGAAACCGACGTGGCGAACTCTAAGGCACTCAATGACATTACTGCACTTCTTGGAGGTCAATGATGGAAACTAAGCTACCCACCGCAAGCCCCTAAAGCCCCTGAAGCACCCAGCGGAGAGGTACCCACCAAAAACCGAGGGAAGGGCGCCCAGCGCAGCAGATCAGCAGGAGTCGAAGCCTGCCAAAGCGACGGTTGCCAGCCCCGAAGAAGGCTCGCCTCTTTCGGGGCTCGGCCTCATCGAGGACGGCCAAGACATTGCCGAGGCCATGGAAAGCGATTCGTGGTGGTTTCAGTCCCTGGCGGCTTTGGCACCGCCATGGACATGCAGCAACTCGTCTCGGACCCAATCCAGACTCTCATGTCGTGGGGGATCGCTTGGCTGCTCGATCATATGTCCCCGCTCAAGGATTGGCTCAACGACCTTACCGGCGATCCGGGCGGTACAGGGTTTCGCGGAACCTGGGCTTCGATCGGTGAGACGCTGCAGCAACTCCAGCGATCTCGCCAGATCACTGGTCACCGATCTAGAAGGGCAAGAGGGCGCAGGCATAAGCGCCTGACACCGCTTTGCAAAGCGACATCGCCCAGCACATTGAGCTGGCCGGAACCTGCTCCAACGCCATGTCCACCGCACTCGGCGTCGCTTCGACCATCGTGCAGGTGGTTCATGACTTGTCCGCGATGCCATCGCCGACATCGTCTCAGCCATAGCAGAGAAGGCAGCAGAGCTGGCGATATCGTGCGGAACCCTCGCCCCGAAAGTCATCAAAGACGTCGTCTCTTTAGCCTTGAATGGGCCGGAAAACTCCGCAAGTACGTTGACGACCTCCTCTCTTCGTCGAAGAAGCTCTCCAAGCTCTCAGACGATTTATCCAACATGCTCACGCGGTTGAAGGACGCCCCTGGCAAACATCAAAAAGTGGAGTAAAGGACACCATTGCCAAGCACACCGGCAAAGGGGGCGACGATGCCGCAAAGTCAACCAGTCGCCTTCCGGATGAATGGCCCCCCAAAATTGATCCGATCGTTGACGGGGGAAGTGTTGAGATACGTCCAACATACCACGGAGGCAATAAAGGAACGGAGGTTATGTTGCCGTTCATTTCGATGCCGAGGGTAATCGTTTGCGAACAGAAGGTGTCTTTGACGACACGAACGTGGTTAGTGCACGTCAAGATAAGAAGCCCCGAGCAGATAACCACTTCTTCAGCAGAGGCCTTCATGGAGCGGACGATGCTGATCGGAAGAAGTTTAACAAAACACACAACTGCGCGGGCACTGGCGACGACGCAGGCCACATGGCGAGCGTCCGAGTGTTACCGCCAACGCAAACACGGCTACTCAACGAGGACTTCCCTGTTCAAAGATGCTTATGGCGGCAAGTATGCAGCCGCCGAAGATCCTCTTACCAAGATGAGGGACTGCCTACACGACTCAAACAACCCTGCAAATACCTGGGATTCCGCGATGAAGCAGGCCAACCTTTTCCGACGACGAGAAGGCAATCGTCCGGGAACTCTACGATAAAGAGAGTGACTTAACATTCGCCATCCAGGATAGCGATATCAATCGTAAAAAGTTTCCTCAATGATTACGAGACTCCTATGATTGATCAAGCAAGCGGGGAGCGCCACTTTACCGTTGACGAATTTGGACACGACGTCAAGGACGCCCCGATAAATCCCGTGGCGAGTTGCGAGAAATTCGAGAATGGCTCCACAACGGTCGTTGTAACCCTCGACAACCTTCCGCCAATAACCAATCCGCCTCCCTCAACCCCACGTTGAGCTAGTATTATTACTTTAGTGTGTTGTCATCATCGGCTTCACAAGCGCCCTACATAACCAACCGTCGGATTCGCTTAGCCAGCACTGACATGCAAGTCAGGTATAGCTGGAAGCAAACGTTTTACAGAAAGAACTGTGCCATAATGACCAACTCTAATATAAGCAATATTCCTCCGTCGCAAGATATCGACGATGAGTACACCTTCAAGATGCTAGGGGTTCTCAGCCGAGCAGCACGTGAAAAACATTGACGGTGGGACAAGATCGGACTTCTCGTTAATTTCGACCGTGAATCTAGCAGTCTACATGTATTCGGCTATCACCAGGAACGATCAGCATTACGTCAACTGATTCCCACAGAAGACGATAATGAACTTATAACGGCAGCGTTGCATTGGCTCAAGGCACTCATGGACGCGGGCTTCGATTACTGGACCGCTATGTTCCTGGGGTTGAATTCCAACAAACACTTCGTCTGGATCCCCAACTACGACGTTGATTACGGCCCCTGGAAGGTCGATACCAAAGGCGACAATTGGCCTCACCATCGAAAAATACTCGAAGAAGTCTAATCACTTACTTCAGGAGCATTTCTGCGCCGAGCTTGAGGCCATGTGCCTTCAAGCCCGGCGCAGAACTTTAGACCCTGACACTATAACTGGGAATGTCTTTCAAGGTGAGGCAAGCATGTGCCAAATCGGTAATAGAGAACTATCAGCACTCACATAGAAAAACATCTTCGATGTAGATAAGATTAAAGCTACGCAATATCGAACCTTAATGAAAAAGGCGATTAAATTACTGATCAAGGACGATCTGGCTCCAGTCGCTTCGCATGTTTTTATCGTATGCGAAGCATCCATACCTGAAAGGTAGTTCTCATGACCGAGCCCAACACCGCGGATTCTCGCGATATCGACACGAAGTACATGATGGAGGTCGGAAAGATCCCTGCACGCGGCAGCGGCAGCCACAGCCGAAGGGTGGACTGATATAGGTCTGTTGGTTAACCAGTCGCCTAACGGGACGGAGGTGGCTACGTACGCGGTCGTCGTCTGGGACGGAAAAACACTACGACAAATGGATGCCCGAGGAGGCATTGGCTGATCTCGCCAGAATTCTGGCGCATGGCAGAACGACCTGACCCAGGCCGGCTTCCGGAACTGACGTCCATGTTCGTGGGAGCCAAATCTCCCGGAGGCTTTTGCCTGGCTACCCTGTTATTCGCCGGATTATGGGCAGTGGCGCATTCAAGCAGACGCCCCGAACTGGCCAACCATCGAACAGGGCCTGCATGCATGTCCTAATTTGACCGATTTCCTCGGTCTTGGGCCAATAAGGTCAATAGCGGCCTCTTCGCACCGCTTCAGTTACTGAAGGAAGTGCGAGTCACCGAGGCGGGCGGTATCACGTTCGTGAACGCCGCCCGCCGGTCTGCTTACACCCCGCGGCTCGCCAGAAGCGAGGTCACCCGCGCGGTGCGTTCGGCCGCGGCGTCGGGGCCGTAGCGGCCGAGGGCGACGTCGTCGGTTATCTTCCCGTCGGCAAGCAACAAAACCCTGTCCGCCCGCACAGCGACCGTCGGGTCGTGCGTGACGAGGACGACCGTCGTGCCGCGAGCGCGAATCTCACCCATAATGTCGAGCACCTGCGCGGCAGAAGCGGAGTTGAGCGCGCCGGTCGGCTCGTCGCCAATAACGATCTCCGGGGCGTTGATGAGAGCGCGGCAGATGCTCGCCCGCTGGAGCTGGCCGCCCGAAACCTCGGCGACGTCGCTCGATTCGAGCCCCGATATTCCCATGCTTTCCATTAGCTCGCGAGCGCGGGCCACGACCTCTTCGCGGGGTTCGTCCCCGGCGAGAAAGCCCGGTAGGGCGATGTTGTCGAGCAGGCAAAGCGTGCGCAGAAGATGCGGATTCTGGAAGACGAATCCGAGACGACGCAGCCGCAGTGCCGCGAGGTCTTTTTCCTTCATTCCGGTCAGATCCTCGCCAGCCACTTTGACGGTACCGCCCGTGGGGCGGTCAAGGCCGGAGAGTATATGGAGGAAGGTCGTTTTTCCCGAGCCCGAGGGGCCCATGATCGCGACGAACGATCCTGGCTCTATCGCCACGTTCAGCCCGTGGAGCACGCGGGAGTCGTAGTCCTTCGTTATATTAATGGCTTCCAAGATCGGCATCGCCGTCTCCTTTTCGCAGGTGGGCGCGTGATTGTTCGCCGTCTGTTGTGCTGAGTTGTTCGAGCTTTGATTAGCGTGCGGGTTTTCGAGTTGTTCGAGCCTGTCGAGTTATTCAAGGGCGTCTGACGGTTGTCGGTAGTTCGTTTTGGCGTGGCGTTCGGATTCCTCCTGCGGCCACAGCCCTGATCGTCTTTACGTGCGTGACAACGCCAACGCATGCTCGCGGAAATCGTCATGGTGATCGTCGTCTAGCGGTCATTCGGCATCAGATATCTCTGCAGTCCGTATACGCCGCAGGGGCCAAAAGAACCGCGCCAGCCACGGTCAGGGCAAGAACTCCGGAAGAGCGATCCATGTGAGCCACGGATTCGCCACCAGGCTCAGGCTGGGCGCGCCAAGCATCCCTGAGAACCGCACCGACGGCCGCCTCACCTAACGTGAATACCGCCAGCGCCCCGCTGCGATTCCCATGAGGAGCACCGTGCCGAAGCGAATGAGGTATTGGCCGCGCAGACCGCGCCTGCTCGCGCCGATCGCCAGCTGGGCAGCGATTCTGAGGCGTCTCGCGCTTGACGACGAGCACGGCGAAAAGCGCTGAGACGAAGAAGGCGAGAGCGGCCGAGACAACGCCCGCGAACACCGACACCGTGCGCATCTGCGAGATGGTGGCGCCCAGTGTTTGCGAGATGTAGTCCTGGATCTGCACGACGGTGACCCGCAGTTTCTGCGCGCAAGTCCGCTACGGTCCCGGCGGGATCGGCACCTCCCTTGAGGTCAGCGTAGATCACCTGCTGTGCCGGCTGGCTCGCATCGCCCGCGACGGTCTCGGCTGAGGTTTTGGCGGTTTTTCCACCGTTGGTGATGTCCTGATAGACGCCGGTCACCCGCAGTTTCCGCGCGTCGGCGCTCCGCACGGGCGCAGTGGCTGAAGGCCCTCCGCTGCCCGTTTGCCGTTCGGGAGAGGCACCGCCGGCTTTTACCTTCAGAGGTGCCGTCACCAGCTTGTCCTTCAGAAGCGCCGCCGCCAGCTTGCGTCCGTGAGGACGCCCTCGCCTGCTCCTCCCTTGCGGAACCGCGAGCGTCACCGTGTCTCCGACGTCGGCCCCCGCTTCTTTGCCTGATTCGCGGAAAGGGCGATGTCGTTCGAGCGACGGGGGCTTTCCCTCTCATATAGTTCACCGGGAACGCCGTGTGATCGCCGCTTTCGACCAGCACCACGCTTTTCTTTCCTCCGGCGGCGGTCGCTGTCATACCGATGGGTGGTCATCTTGACGGCCCGGAAACGCTCTGGGGCGGCTTTTGACCCGCGCGAAGGTTTCGGCGAGTCCGGCGGCGTCACCCTGAGAGGAATCAATCTTCTTCACGTCCATGCGCACGTCGGCGCTGCCGATTCCCCAGGTACGTGGCAAAGCCCGGGGCTTCCATCGTGGTAACAACGCACACCGGCAGGATCATCGACAATCGTGCACACGCTGAGAACCCCGAACAAAAGCGCGTAGGCGGGCCGGAAAGCCCTCGCGCACGCCCATCCACAGCCACACCGGAGCGCGCTTGAAGGACGCCAGCTTGAGGTGATGGCGCCTGGGCGGATCTTCCCGCTGACGCCGGTGCGCAGCGCCCTGAACGGTCGAAAGCTTGTCGATGCGCCGCAAAAGCAGCAGGCAGAAACCCGATCATCAGGAGCCCGAGCGCCGTGGCCGCGGCAAACGGGACGACAACGTCCCACGCCCCTGCGGCGGGCTCTCCGAGATAGAGAAGCACGGCCTCATCCAGGGGCGCCGCCAGAGGGAAGGACAGGAGGTAGCCCACCGCCGTCCCCAGCCCCGTCAAAGCGAGATATTTGACCAGGTAGAGGCGCTTGATCCGCGCGGCGGCGCGCCAACCGCCTTGAGCACGCTGATCTGCGGAAGGTCCTCCTCCATGCCGCAAGGAAGGTATATCTGAGAATGAGCGAGGCGACGATCACCAGCAAAAATCGCCACGAGCAGCGCCACGGCGGCGATCGGCACCGTCGTCACGCCGTTCATCAGCTTGAGAATGGACGTGTCGATCGTGATTCCCTTGCTCGAAAACCCGCTCGCCTCAAAATCGGAAAGAAAAGACGACGCGTCAGATCCCGGGGCCAAACGGAATTCCATGAGGTATTCGGGCTCTAAACGCCTGTCGAATTCGGCGAAGTCACTGGAATGGATGACAAGCCGCTTGGACGTGACCATCGAGGGGTTCATCTGCGGGTCGCGGACGAAATCGACCACCTTGAGCTCGCGGCTCCACGAGCCGCTTTGGACGCGCACGACGTCACCCACCTCGCCGCGCCCCTCGGCCTTGTAATGGACGGGAAGCGCTATCTCCCCCGGGCCTGGGCGCGCCGGCTTTCCGTCCTGGCCCAACAGAAAGTCGAAGCGTTCGGGGGCGGTGACGAAGGCCGGCTCCAGCACCGAATCGGCCTGGCTCTTGCCCGCGATCGTCAGCTGCCGCACGGGCACGGGCAGGGAGCGCATGAGGTGGTAGTCCTTGACGTCCGAGCGCCCGCCGGCCCATTGCGCGACGGCTTTCGCGTTGGGCGTCCCGGTGTACATGTGTACGACGTCGGGCGGCTTCGTCTCTTTCCACAGGGAGTTGACCGCGAAACCCGCGCGTATCCCGAGTGCCGCGCTCATGGCGACAAGGGCCACGGCCAGGGATGCGAGGACCGTCAGCGCAACGGATTGGGCGACGCCACGGCGCAGGTCTGCGCGAAGCATGCGAAGCAGCATTAGAAACCCCCATCCCGCCAACAACGTCCATGCACCCGATAACGTCCTTGTGCCCCGTTGCATCCGTACGTTTGGTGACATTCGCGAGTTTGGCGATGTCCGCCCCTGTCGATGGGGTTCGTGCGCTCAGTGACGCCCCTGCATTCGCCGGCATTCGTGTGCTCGGCAACGTAGGTCCCCTCACCGGCACCCGTGCACTCGGCAACGCGGGTTCCCCCGCCGGCATTGGCGCACTCGGCAACGCTAGCCCCTCGCCGGCATTCGTCCCCTCGACGATGCCGGCGCGCTTGGCGTGCACCGCGGCCGCGACGCCGATGAGCGCGATCCCCATAATCGTGACAAGCAGGGCGGTTCCGCGCCCCTCGCCCCGTTTGGAACACCGTTCCAACAGATCCCGCAAGCAGGCCTCCAGTGCGCAGCAGGGGCTCGAAAACCTTGTCCGCGAGCGGCCCGGCGAGGGACGAAAGCCACAACGTATCCGAGCTGGGAGATCATGCCGATCGTCCCCACACCCGAGCTCTGCTGCTCGTTGGGTATGGACGAACGGATGATGACCCTCGGCCCCGGCATTGCACCAGAGCGAGCGAGGCGAAAAGAACGAAGCCGGCCACTGATGCCCACCAGGCCACGGGCCGGATCGGCAAAAGTGCCATGGCCACGCCCGCCCCGAACATCCCCGCCGCAAGCAAGGCCGCCGGCCGCGCATTCTTTTGCCATACCCACAACCGCAGCTCCGGCGAACATTCCCACGGAGGCGATCGTTTCGACTGTCCCTTCCGTCCTTGTTCCCACGTACGGCAGGAGAATCGGCTTGAGAAGCGTTTGCAGAAAACCAATGACGAAAAACGGCCATCGTCATGAGCCCAACCACCAGGCGCACGTTCCTCCGCGAAGCCACCGCGCGCCAGCCGGCCAACAGTTGGGCCATAAATCCCTCTTCCTCAGCTCCCCGCTCGTACTTCCGGCGGCTTTACGGACGACGACGCTGCAAAACGACCGTGACCAGGCAGGTGCTCGCGTCGACCAGCAGTAACGCACGAAGCCCAACCGCCGGAAGCAGGAATCCGGCCAGCAGCGGCGAGATGAGGTACTTGGAGGAGGCCGCAAGCTGGAGCATGCCAGAAGCCCGAACATACTCGTCCGGCCCGACGAAGTCGTTGACGCTTGCGCGCAGTGCGGGCTCGGTAAGGGCGGCGAAGCACGAGGAGGCGACAATGCCCAGGCAGATGAGCCCAATCTCCGGATTCTCGTAGGAAACCGCCGCAATGACGATGAGCAGGCCGCCAACCGAGCCACCGTCGCCGAGGATCATCATGACCCTCCGATCGAAGCGATCCGCGAGAACTCCGGCAATCGGCGCCAACAGCACAATTGGGGCGAAAGAGCACAGCTCAACGAGCATAACCGCCGACGCCGTCCCATACGTTTGGAACATATAGATAGCCAGGGCAAATGCGCTGAGCCCCGTACCGACAGAGTTGACGAACGCCCCCGCGAAAAGGATCGAGAAGTACTTCATTGCTCTCGCCCCCGGCCGCCTTGCTCTGCACCGATGACGTTCAGGTTCCGGCGGCACATCCGAGCAAAATTTCCGCCGCGCGCATGACGGCCCCGCTACGTCGCGCGACGTCGGACGAATCACCGCCGAATATTCCGACGTCGAGCAGAAACCCGCCTGTGGTCAGCAAAATCTCGACGGTCCCGAAGGGGTCGCCGGTGGCGAAAATCCCCTGCTCAACGCCTTCAGAGACGACGTCGGCAAGAACCGGAGTCAGCCCCTTGACCGTCTCCACGATCGAAAGTAAAATGGAACTCCGCGTTGCCCTGGGTGGAATTCTCGATGAGTTCGGCGGACTGGCCCTCTATTCGAGCCGAAGCCACAACGGCCCTCAAACTTCTCGACGGTGGGAAGATCGCTTTCGGCGATTTCCTTCGCACCTTCGACCACCCGGGCGACCGTGCGCCTGACCAAACCTGTGAGAATCTGCTCCTTGCCCGAAAAATGATGGTAGAGGGTACCTTTGGCGATGCCCACCGCCTTCAAGATGTCCTCGACCGTGGTCGCCTGATATCCCTTCGTGACGAATAGGGTTTGCGCGGCGTCGAGGATCTCATCCTTGCGTTGCGCGGCAGGCTTTGCTTATGCGAACCACGTCTCCTCCTCGTTTACGTTTTGTTGTTGTTTGTGATTGACTTTTTTGCTGGTTTGCCGTCATTTTGTTACGGCTCCCGTTGTTTTGTTGTTGCCGCTGGTTCTGCCGTTGGAGTTGACCTTGCGGGATGTCCGCCGAGGCACCGCCCTTCGAGTGGCGCACCAGCCCCGAATCGCCGGAAGCACACTCCAGGTTCGACGAAAGCCTCGTTTCATGGGTATATCCTCTTGGTTCACCCATTAGACCGACCGTCGGTCTAATCATAAACCATGCATCGCTCATCTGTCAAGGGCTTATGCGGGAGTTCAGCAAAGATTCAAATCATAAATAGGCGGACACAGCCAACAGGATTGATCGCCAACTTGACGGTCGAACATATGAGGAACTGCGAGAATGGCGTAGTCTCACCAGGAGGCCCACCCAGCCATTGCTGTACTGTAGACCCATGGCCAGGAAAAGGACAAGTCCGATGGCGAGGTCGATCTCGCCTCGGCAACCAAGGCGCTCACCGCTGCCCTCAGCAATCTCACCCGTGCGGTAACACAAGAGACCGGAAAGAATCTTTTCGACCACTCTGCGCAAAACCTCTGAGCAGCTCTCCTCGGCCGCGGCGAAAATCGAGATCGACTGCGGAAGGCGTTCGCAACCGCGGCAAACAAGGCCAGACCAAAGCCGAGCGCACCCTGCACTGAAATCGTCCAGGCGGCGCAACGCGTTTTCGCCAGGAAGGGATACGAGGGCGCAGCCGTGGCGGACATAGCCGCCGAGGCCGGGTTCACGAAAGGCGCCCTTTACGCTAATTTTCCTTCGAAAGAAGAACTCTTCCTCACGGTTTTTGCGCGAACTGGCAAGGCAGCAAGACGAGCTCTTCGACAAGTACCGGAGAGAAAAACAAACCGCCCGACTTCGTGTACACCATCAACTTTTCCGAGGAGGAGAAGGAAATCCTCCTCATCAATATGGAGTCCTGGATCTACGCCGTCGGCACCCCGAGGCCCGCGAAGAGCTGGGGGCAATACTGTCCAAGTCGAAGGACGAGATGGCCGAGCTCATCGCCCGCAGCAAGGGCAGAAACCAGGCCACGGAGAAGGACGGCGACGCCGCCTACGCAATACTCGCCGTCATCGTCCTTTCTCGAGCATCGTGGGAACGATGCTCGACCTCGACGAAGTGAGCGCCATCGCCAACAGGCTGTTTTCACAGATACCGAAGGTGAAGGCAATCCGCCCCATGAAAATTCCACGGATGACACATAACTGACGGCCAACCCGGCGAATCACACCATCGCGAATCACACTCGCCAGTCGCCGAGCGCGCCTTCGAGGGCCCCTGAGGGCGGCGTCGATGAGGGCGAAGCGGTCACCCTCCGGGCAGCTCCTCGCGAACCCAAGCCAAGCAGGCGCCGTCAAGGAACTGAACACCCAGAAACTGCGTAGGAATGCCGTTTCCAACCGGAAACACCGAGCATCTCGTGACAGCTCCTGGACGTAGGATCTGCGGGCTCGCGCGCGAATCTCGATCGCCTCGGGCGGCTCGTGCCCGCCCAAGAGCGGCGCAGCCCACGCTTCGGGATGCGCGCGATGTGTTCGAGGTAGACCTCCAGAGTGGCACGAACCCTGTCCCGTGAGCTGACGAACGGGCCGAGAAGCTCGACCGCCTCTTTCTGAGCCCGGCCAAGCTTGTCGATTGCCTCCTCAACGACGGCGGCATACAGGCCGGCCTTTGAGCCAAAATAGTGAAAGATCAACCCTTCGGAGGCTTCACAGCTTTCGGCAAAGGGCGGCCGTCGTCACCTCCGAGTACGGCGCGGCGGCAACGTCTGGCTTGCCGCGGCAAGCATTACCTTCCGGCGCTCCTGAGTGGACATCCGGCGGCGGCGAGGGGGTTGGTCTTGCGTCACCCGCCCATCGTATCGCCGTTGAAGGGAACAAGGACGGCCTCCGCTCCGGCCCGCAATGTCTCCACGTGCTCGTCCTTCGCTTACACATCAACGAGAATCGAATCGAACGCGCCCACGGGCGCCGTTTTCTCGCCATGCCCGTTGATGAGGACAAGGCTCGCCAATCAGAACCAGGCCCGCCGATCAAGACAAAACTCACCGATCAGGGTCATGCCCGCCAATCAAGACAAGGCCCGCCGCTCTAAATTCGGCGAGCGCCCGCCATCGGACGCCGTGTTGATCGACATCATGTTTGCGACAACAGCCAGAGGGCAGGGCACCTTGATCAGGTTATTCTCTTATTCATTGACAGAAGAACAGCTCATTGACAGAAGAACAGCTCACGGATATGTTGTACGCGTCACGTTAAGGCTTTTGGTCGTTTGCGCACTCACCCCAGCAGCACCCGGAAACAGCGATCACGCACTTGGAAAGTAGGACACTATGCTTCTGGAGAAGGAACGCCGGGAAATCGTCGAGACCTGCCTGTTCATGCAGAACAACAAACTCGTCGTCGGCACGGCAGGAAACGTCTCGATCCGCGTCGATGACAAGGTCGCGATCTCGCCGTCGGCGTGCCATACGAAACGATGACGGCCGAGGACGTCGTCGTCTTCTCGATGGACGGGGAACGCGTGGACGGGATCCTCGAGCCGTCCTCCGAACTCCCCTCCATCTGAGTGTCTACCGCGAGACGGCCGCAAAGTCGATCACGCACAACCACGCACCCGCCTCGACGGCGCCTCGGGCTGGTGGTCGACGATCCCGCCCTCCCACTACTATTCGGCGATGCTCGGCGGGATCATCCGGTAGCCCTGTACGCGGAGTTCGGCACCGAGCGAGCTCGCACGCAACGTGACCGACGCTTTAAAAGGCCGCAGCGGGGCACTGATGAAAAACCACGGCGCTATCACCATCGGACCGACCGTGAAGAAGGCGGCCGGCCTTCTTCCAATTCTGGAGTACATCTGCGAAATCCACCTGCGGGCCATCTGGCGACGGGCGCGCCCATCGCGCTGCTTTCGCCCGAGCAAATGGCCGACGCCAAGCGCCGCCATCGCTGACTACGGCAAGCAGCCGAATAAGAAGTGACCGGTCTCAGCTGTGGCACCTAGGGGCGCCTGACGTCGCCTACGCTGAGGCCAAGCATTGTTTCAGAAGGCCGCCATCGCTTGACGCGCGCCAATCCGGACGCGCCAATCTGACACTCCGCGGCCAAGCTCCGGGCCTTCCGGGCTCGGCCGCTTTTGCGTCCGCGGCGGGTTCGCTTCCATTTGCCGCCGTCGAGGCATATACTCGATTTCGTTATTGAGCGTCACTCAACAAGGGGCTTGGCAGGGCGGTCCGTCCGAAGCCGCGATGCCGTGAAAGGAATTCGAATGTCTTTGCTCGACGACGCCATCTGGTGGCACGTCTATCCCCTCGAGCCTACGGGCGCTCCAATCCGCGGCGATCAAGCGCGAGAGGCGGCCGATCCGGGCGAACATCGGCTCCCTGAGGCTGATTCCCTGGCTCGACTACGCGGTGGAGCTCGGATGCTCCGGCGTTCTCCTGGGCCCGATTTTTCGAATCGGCCTCCCACGGCTACGACACCCTCAACCACATGGCGATCGACCGGCGCTTGGGCTCCGAGGAGGATTTCGAGGCTTTCATGGCAGCGTGCCACGAACGCGGGCTCAACGTCATGCTCGACGGCGTTTTCAACCACGTCGCGGCCAGCCACCCGCGCGCCGAGGAGCTTTGCGCTTCGCCCTGCCCGACGGCGGCCTGGCGTGCTGGGAGGGGCACAGCGAGCTTCTCACGCTTGACCATTCCAAACCCGCCGTCGTCGATTTCGTCGCTGACATCATGCTTCACTGGCTGCGCAAGGATCGCCGGGTGGCGCCTTGACGTCGCCTACGCCGTGCCCCCGCGCTTCTGGCCGAAAACGATCGCGTGCGCGGCGAGTTCCCGAACGCGCTTTTCCTAGGGGAGGTGATCCACGGAGACTACGCGCAGATCGTCGCCGACGGCCGGTTGGACACGGTCACGCAGTACGAGCTGTGGAAGGCGATCTGGAGTTCGATCGAGGACGTCAACTCTGGGAGCTGGCCTGGGCCCCTCGACCGGCAGGCCGAGCTTTGCAGGGGCTTCGTTCCGCAGACCTTCATCGGGAATCACGACGTCACCCGCATAGCCTCGCAGGTCGGCGACACGGGGGCTGCGCTGGCGGCTGCCCTGCTTTTCACCCTGCCCGGGATGCCCTCGATTTACTACGGCGACGAACGCGGCGTGCGCGGAGACAAGGGCGAGGGCATCACGGCCGACGACGAGCTTTCGGCCGGCCCCTGTCCCCGAACCGGGCGAGGGCGACAGGCCGTGGATGTACCGCCTTTACCAGGACCTCATCGGCTTGCGGCGGCGTCACCCGTGGATCGCCCGCGGCCAGACCGCGGTGCTGGCCAAGGACAACTCCTGGATCGAATACGAGGTGCGGCCGAGCGGCGAGGGAGGGTGCGAGGGCCAGCCGGACCGGGGCCGGGACGGCGCGGGCCACGCGAACGGCGGTCAACAGACGGCGGCCATGCGGAGGCGGGCGACGCACTGCGGGTGCGAATCGACCTGACGCCCAGCGCCGTCGCGCGGATCACGGACACGGCAGGCAACGAGCTGTTCGCCCGGCGCGGGCCCGAGGGCGGGCTTTCGGCCGACGCGCCCTGATCCAAAATGGCGGGTCGGAGCGGCGGCTTTAGGGGCTATGTGTCGCGACCCGAGGGTGATGTGCGGCGGCCCAAGGGGGCGACGCGACAGCCCGCCATCGGCGATCCAGCCGGCTCGGGCAAGGCGGATGCGAAAAATTTGTGCGCGAGACCCCGACGTCGGCGATCCAGCGGGCTCGAGGCTCGAACCGTTGACCCGCCGCTCACCGCACGGCGAAGCCACGCTCTCCCCGCTCACCGCACAGCGAAGCCACGCCTCTCATAGATTTTGAGGCGCAGCGGCGTTCTCACTCTACGCGCAGGTCGACTCGCGGCCGCCGACCGCGGCCAACGCGGCGCCGACAAGCGCGTATCCAATCCCCCCGTCCGCGCTTTGTCGGGGGCAACGAAGAGATCGACGATGAAGGTCAGACCGACGTCGTCCCACGGCGGATTGTCGGTCACCAGGATGGCGCCGACCGGCTCCCCACCTTCCTCTGCGACCAGGCACGCATCGGGGACCCACGCGCCATACTCGCCGGCGCTCGCGGCTTCGACGTCGGCGACAGCCTCTTCGCACGTCCCGATCTCGCCGTCGGGATATGAACGAAAGTACAGGCGCCCAATCCTCTCGATCGATTCGGAATCTCGCGAAATCGGGCGGATGCCAACGCCTTCCGCGCGCTTCGGCGGTACGGCGCGCATACGATCATCTTCCGGCAAACCGGTGCGTCCACCGAGCTCTGCAGGATGGAAGCAGAGTCCCGCCGGGCGGACGAGGGTAAGCTGCATCGCGCTCCTTTCCGAGGCGTGTGTTCTCCAGATTTTAGTGGGGCCAGCGCCGCAACGGCATCGGGGAAAAAGTCGAGTGAGAAACAGAGAAGCAAGCGCTCGTAGACGGCGCTAGTCCCACGGTGGAGAAGAAAGCGGATCTCGAGAGACGTTTTTATTACTCTTTTCTTATTACCTCAAGCCCACCCCATTGCATCAGCAGTCAGGCCACCGAGCTTTTCGTCATATTCATGACCGGTTGGGCGCTGCTCGCTTTGATCCCCTGCGCGTACGCCACCGCAATTGCCGCGCGCGAACCGGTCCGAATCGCACGATCGACCCGAACCGTGCGCAAACCAATCCAAATCAAGCGCGACCGGCCCAAATTATGCACAAACCGATCCAAAGCGGGGCGGCTCAATCGAAGAGACCGCGCAGCACCGCGTCGGACGTGGAAGCGAGTTCGGCGACGTCGAACACCAGAACCTCGTCGGAGCTTCCGCCGACCGCGGGTCTCCGGCCCGAGGGACGAGTCAGTAGCGAGCGACGCGTCAGGCTCTCGCCGGCGGCATCCAACTTGGCGGGCGCATCAACAGAAGCTCCAGCAGACCATTCGGCCCCGTCGGCTGCAGCCCACCGCTCGGCGGCAAGCTGGATCGCAAGCAGCTCCCCGCCCGTCGTCCCCAAACGCACGGCCGCAACGCCCTCGGCCTCGGCCGCGCGCAGCACGAGATCGAGATAGCCTTCGGGGACGGCAAGCACCGCGCGGGCCTGCGACTCCGAGAAAAGCGCGGTGAAATTGTCGATTCCCTCGCGGGAAGCCAGATCCGTCAGATCGATGGATGCGCCGACCTCGCCCGCACGGACATGTCCGCGAGCGCCTGGACGAGGCCCCCGTTGGAAACGTCGTGCGCCGCGGCCAGGACGGGGCCAAGATCTCCGGTGTCGGCGTCGTGCACGCTAGAAGCACGCGCCCCAGCGCCATTTCCGCCTGAAGGTCCGCCTTCGGCGGCCGCCCGCCCAAATGTCCGTGGATCGCGCGCGCCCACGCGGAGCCGTCAAGCTCGGTGCGGGTGCGGCAAGCAGCACGACGGCGAGCCCGTCCTCCCGCCAACCGGACGGCACGGCGGTGCGCACGTCGTCCATGACTCGAGGACGCCGACGACGGGCGTCGGGTTGATCGACGAGTCGACGCGGCCTTTCTCCCTGCCGTGGAATTGTAGAGCGAGACGTTTCCGCCGGTCACGGGCACGCCCATCTCCTTGCAGGCGTCCGCAAGCCCGGTGATCGCCTGGACGAGCTGCCACATGGCGTCCGGGTCCTCCGGCGAACTGAAGTTCAGGCAGTCGGTGACCGCCAGAGGCTTCGCGCCTACGGTGCAAAACGTTGCGGTACGCCTCGGCCAGAGCCTCGGCGGGCGCCCTCGTATGGGTCGAGCTTCGTGCAGCGCCCGTTGGCATCGGTGGAAATCGCGATACCCCGCCCGGTTTCCTCGTCAACGCGGATCACCCCTGCGTCGTCGGGCTGGGAAAGGGCCGTGTTTCCGCGGACGAACCTGTCATATTGATCGGTCACCCAGCCCGCGCCCGCCTGATTCGGATCGGCGAGCACGCGCATGACGTGCTCGCGCAGCTCGTCCGGTGAACCGGGGCCGGAAAGCGTATCTGCGCCGTCGGCGTTGAGCGCGTCCTGCCACTGCGGGCGGGCGTACGGCCGCTCGTAGCGTGGGCCTTCGTGGGCCACGGACCGCGGATCGACGTCGACGATCCTGTGCCCGTGGTGGTCGATCGTCAGCCGCCCCGAGGAGTTGACGGTCCCGATGACGGCAGCCTCGACCTCCCACTTGCCGACGACGTCCATGAACGCGTCGAGCTTGTCCGGGGCGACGACGGCCATCATCCGCCCTGCGATTCGGCTCATGAGGATTTCCCCGGCGGTGAGGGTGGGGTCTCGCAGAAGAACGTTCCGAGGTCCACGTGCATGCCGCCGTCGCCGTTGGAGGCGAGCCTCGCTCGTGGCGCAGGAAATGCCGGCCGCGCCGAGGTCTTGATTCCCAAAACGAGGCCCCCTGGCGAAGAGCCTCGAGGCAGCATTCGATGAGGACCTTCTCCATGAACGGGTCGCCCACCTGCACCGAGGGTCGTTTCGCGGGCATGCCGTCCTCGAAGGCCTCGGAGGCGAGGATCGACGCCCCGCCGATGCCGTCGCCGCCGGTACGCGCCCCGAAGAGCACCACCTTGTTGCCCCTCGCCCGAAGCGCTGGCGAGGTGGACGTCGCCGTGGCGCAGCACGCCCACACACAGGGCGTTGACGAGCGGATTCTCCTGGTAGGACGCGTCGAATTCGGTCTCCCGCCGATGTTCGGCAGCCCGAGGCAGTTGCCGCTATCCGCCGACGCCGGCGACGACGCCGTGCACCACGCGGGCCGTGTCCGCGTGGCCGACGTCGCCGAAGCGCAGCTGGTCCATGACCGCCACGGGCGGGCGCCCACGGAGATAATGTCTCGCACGATGCCGCCCACGCCGGTGGCCGCTCCCTGATAGGGCTCAACAAAGCTCGGGTGATTGTGCGATTCCACCTTGAACGTCACAGCCCAGCCGTCGCCGATGTCCACGACTCGGCGTTCTCGCCCATGCCCACGAGCAGGTGCTCGCGCATCTCGGGTGTGAGCTTGCTGCCGAATTGCTTGAGGTGGATCTCGAGGACTTGTACGAACAGTGCTCGGACCACATCACCGAGTACATGGCGAGTTCGGCGGCCGTGGGCCGCCTACCGAGGATCTGCCTGATGCTCGCGTATTCGTCCTCTTTGAGCCCGAGTTCGGCCCAGGGCATGGGCTGCTCGGGCGTCGCGGCTGCTTCCTCGACGGTGTCATAGCTTTCGTTGCGGTGCTCGGCCGAGGCCATGGATTCTCCTATTCCAACGGGTCTTCGCGGCCAATGCTCGGCTGCGTCCCGAATTGCGAGCGGCGGCTGCCTTGTCTCGATTCCAAGCCGCCTTCCAAACTGCTATGCGGCAATCGCTTCGAGAGCGGATGCGAAAAGGTCAGCCCATCGGTTCCCGAGCGAAGCCCCTCGACACCGCCCGGCCCGAAACCAGTTTCGACGGCGTGCTCCGGGTGCGGCATGAGCCCAACGACGTTCCCCCGCTCGCAGACAACCCCCGCGATGTCGTCGACCGACCCGTTGGGATTGACTCCTGCATATCGGAAGGCCACACGCCCCTCGCCCTCAAGGCGGGCAACGGTCTCGGCGTCGGCCTGAAAACAACCCTCGCCGTTCTTCAGTGGAATCGTGATGACCTGGCCTCGCGCGAAACCGGAGGTCCATGGCGTGTCCGCGTTCTCAACCACGAGTTTCTGCTCGCGGCAGACAAAACGCTGCCCACCGTTGCGCACGAGCGCCCCTGGAAGCAGATGCGCCTCGCACAGGATTTGGAAGCCGTTGCAGATTCCCAGCACGGGCACGCCCTTTCCCTGCCGCGTCGACCACTGCTGACATAACCGGCGTCAATGCGGCTATGGCACCGCATCTGAGATAGTCGCCGTAGGAAAATCCTCCTGGAAGGATGATCGCATCGACGCCTTGAACGTCATCTGAGGCGTGCCACAGGGCAACGGCCGTACCTCCGGCCAAACGAACGGCGCGCGCCGCATCGCCATCGTCCAAAGTCCCGGGAAACGTTACGACGCCGATTCTCACAGCTCGTCCTCCGCCGCGTAGACGGCCACGACGTCCTCGATGATCGGGTTGACAGGCTCGTGGCTGCGACCTCGCGGGCGGATTCGAGGTGGCTTTCCGTCACTGCCCCTTCCACGGTCAGCTGGAAGCGCTTGCCCTGCCTTACGTCCGTGAAGACGTCTACCCGTGCCGAAGCGAAGGCGTTGCGCACAGCCTCTGCCCCTGCGGGTCAAGGATCTCAGGTTTCGGCATGACTTCGACGATGATGCGTCCCAACGCGTACCTCCAGTCTCGGAATTCGGACACCGCCTAGTGCCTCGTGTCCATGATACGGGCACGAGGCAAGCTTTGCACAGGCGTTCCCGAGTCCTGAGCCCTGGATTGCCAGGCGATCCCGGGCAAGGCTCACGGCAAACCGGGTCTAAATTATTGGGCAAAACCAAGTCCGAACTCACGGAGAGTTGGAATCTGATTCCCTAGCGAACTCGAATCCAGCCTCACAGAGAGTCAGACTCGGAGCGAACCTGAGCTCACGCGGTCAGGACCAGCGGCTTCCAGTCAAGCGCTCGTATATCTGCACGTACCGCTCACGCGTCTTTTTCGACGACTTCGTCGGGCAGTTCAGGAGGATGAGAGCCGGCATTCGGATCCCAGCCGGAATCCTCCGAACTCAGCCAATCGCGGACGAACTGCTTGTCGAGCGAATGTTGCGACCTTCCCGGCTCATAGACGTTGGCGATCCAGAACCGCGAAGAATCGGGGGTGAGCGCCTCGTCTCCCCAGGATGATCTCCTCCGACCTGGGGTCGGTGGAAACGCCGAATTCGAACTTCGTGTCGGCGATGATGATCCCCGCTCGGCTGCGATTTCGCGCGCCCTCGCATAGGTGGCGATCGATTTCGCGCGAAGCTCGCGGGCAACGCCTTCGCCCACCGAGCGGCGGTGTCGGCGAAGGTAATGCTTTTGATCGTGGTCGCCCGCGCTCGCCTTCGTCGTCGGCGTGAAGATTGCGGTCAAGGCGCTCGGCTCACGAATGCCCGGCGGAGGGCAACGCCACACACCGTTCCGCGCCGCTTGTATTCGGCCATACCCGAACCTGTGAGATAGCCGCGCACCACGCATCTGATCGGAAATACCCCGAGTCGACGAGTGATCATGGCCCGCCCTTCGACGGTCTGCGGGACGTTCGTCGACACGACGTGGTTAGGCGTAAAATCAGCGAGCTGTTCGAACCACCACAGCGAGAGCTGATTAAGCTATCCTTCCCTTGTCCGGGATTTCGGTGGAAGAACGTAATCGTACGCACTGATCCGATCGGAGGCGACAATAAGGTAAGTATCCTCGCTGTTGTGAGCGTCCACGCCGAGGGGACGTAGATATCGCGAACCTTACCTGAGTACACGTGCGTCCACCCGGGCAGGTATCTTGCACCGATTCCAATCATCTGTGTTCTCACTCCCTCGTGTACCACAGCAGTACTTTTCCACGTATTGGATCACGGCTCCCTCGCCTTTTGTCCATAGGTCGGGATACCCGATTGTTTTGGCGACAACGCCGTCAGCCGAAGATTGCGCGGCAACCCAACGCAAAGTTCCTAGTGAACCACCCACGCATTGATTTGTGCTCAAGGCCATACTCGACCCGGAACGGAGCATCGAATGTGCAGTGAGCAGCTACTTCGGATGTGACCCCATCGCCACCTAGCGGATGCAACTTCTACAATACACCCAACTTTTCCCCGCCTTCCATAGTTTCCGAGAATTCGGAGCGAGGAATCACACCGCCGCACTCCGCGAGTCCTTCGCATATCGGAATTCAGCGCTCGAATACGTCTAGTCAGCTACGTCTAGTCAGCGTTTTCATGCACACATCGGAAGTCGACGCCTGCATGTCAGTCAAAGTCCACAGGGCAATCGCGCATGACATCAACCGCGCATGACATCAATCGCCGTTCACACATCGGCGGCAATGTCGCGACGAAAATGCGAACCGGCCATCTCGATCTCGCCGATGGCGGCATACGCCGCCCGGCGGGCGGCGGCGACGTCGGCCCCATCCCAACGCAGGCCAGCACCCTGCCCCCGGCGGAAACCAGGGAGTCTCCGGCATAAGCACCTGAAACCCCTCGTTGGCATGCGAATTCCCCGGTGGAGTCCCTCACCAGCGGTTCTCAACCAGCGCGGCCCCTTCGGCGTTCCGCGCCCCTCAGCCGCATTCCACGTGCCGGCGTGGATCACATGCACTCCGGCGGTCGCTTCGGCTGCGGCCAAACCTTGACGGGTCACCCGTGCGCACCGGGCCAGGATAGCCAGCGGCAGCGAGCACGACGGTCACCGCGGCGTTCGACGTCCATTCGAGAGCCTCGCCTCCCAGTTCGCCTCTCGCTGCGGCACGCAGCAGCCCCCGCAAGCGGGTCCGCAAACGCGCCAGAACCGATTGAGTCTCGGGATCGCCGAATCGCACATTGAATTCGACCACCTTCACGCCGTCGGAGGTCAATGCTGCCGCAGTACAGCACCCCGACGAAGGGGGGTTCCCTGCCGAGCCATTTCGTCATGACAACAGGCTGAGCTATCTCCTCAGTCACCGCATTGACAAGCCCCTGGTCAGCCCAAGGAAGTGGCGAATAGGAGCCCATTCCACCCGTATTCGGTCCTGCTCCGCCATCGCGAGCGCGCTTTGTAATCCCTGTGCGGGCTCCAGCGGCAAGGCGGTACGGCCGTCGCACAGACAGAAGAGCGAGACCTCGGGCCCATCGAGATAATCCTCAATCACGACCTTTCCAGCAGGCTTGTCGAGGCAGTCACGAGCATGGGCGAGGGCTTCGGATTTCTCATTGGTCACCACCACTCCCTTGCCGGCGGCGAGGCCGTCATCCTTGACGACGTAGGAGCGCCAAAAACATCCAAAGCAGCTTCGACCTCTGCCAAAGTCACGCACGGGCGCGAGCCGGCAGTGGGAACGTTCGCGCTTGCCATGACTTCCTTCGCGAATGCTTTCGATCCCTCCAGGCGCGCAGCTTCAGCCGACGGGCCGAAGACGTCTATCCCCGCCTCGCGCACCGCATCGGCAACCCCGGCAACTAGCGGCGCTTCGGGGCCGACCACGACGAGGTCCACACCCCTGGCGGCGGCGAAGGAAGCGACAGCCTCGCCATCGAGGATGTCCAGGTCGACTAGCGTCCCCAATGCGGCGAGACCCGGATTGCCGGGAGCGATATAGAGGACGTCGACGGCGTCGTCACGACGAAGTGCGCGGGCACGGCGTGTTCGCGCCCCCGGACCCGAGTAGAAGTATGTTCACGGAACAACCCTAAACCAAGGGAAATGAGAAACCCCGTTCACGGCCAGGCATATCACATTGCGGATGGGGGCATATCACATTGCGAACGGACGGCGAGAAAGTAAGCGAACGTAAATATAAATTCGCTAAAACAATAATACGTACGCAAAACAGCATCAGACCACCGGATGATTACACACACATATCACGCCATTAAACTCACCCCGGAGGCTTGTCTACTGGGCTTCTGACATAGATCGCACCATCACAAGTTCAGGAAAAATATGAATCAGCTACCTTTGCGGCGGCCCGTCACGAAGATCGGGTCGATGCTTCTGGCTTTCGTCCTGGCCGTCATCGGGGCCATCGCTTTCACTTCGTACACCGTGCAGGCCGCAGAGATTCCCAATGACGGAACATATGGAATCAAACAGGTCTCACCCGAATCGACTACCTGGGAACAGTGGGGTTCAATCTGTCTCAACTTTCACCTGGGCGGCCCCTAACGGAACTCGCCAAGGCGATACACTCTCGATCACGCTCCCGGATGTGATCGACGCGAGCACGGCGGCAGGTTTTACGGTGACTTCCCCATCCGGCGAGGAAATTGGCAAGGCAACCTTCGATTCTGCAGCAAACAAGATGGTCATCACCTTCTCGACGAACTACGTGGAGACGCATCACAATGTCAAGGGAACCGCATATTTCAACGCGAATCTCCGCCAAAGCGCACTCGTATTCGACTCCACCACGAACACGATGAAAGTGAATGTCTCGGCACCGACGTAACGATCAACAAGCTGGTAGGCCCCTACGGCCCGGAAACAGAAGCCAAACAAGGATGGTGGATCCCCAGCCGCCGAGGCCACGGCAACCAACGATTCCGGCGTGCTTATCCACAAGGGGAAGCCGCAATCAACTACGCCGTGATCTTAGACAACCCTCGGCTGGAGCACGGCCACCATCAACGATAAGACCGACGCCGATCTCGTCTACTGCGTGAACGGTCAAGCGGCACCGGGAACTTTTACCTCACATTCAAACCCTGCGATATCGAGTACGGCGTCTTCGACACCGTCCAAGTGCCCCAGGGCGTTAACGTCACCGCTTCGTGCGAGGGAATCACCAGCGGCGCCCCCAAAATCACAGTCACGAAATCCGCGTCCTTGAGGGAGAAACAGTTCCGAATCGTCTACGGAATGAAGCTTCGCACGAACAGCAAAGGCCAGCCCGTCCACGGAGCTAAAGACACCGTCGGGGTCAAGAAGAGATACCTCAACACTGCGGACATTTCTTATGACACCGGAAAGAAGACGTTGAAGCTCACCTCCCGGCTCTCACTGGAAGAAGGCGGCGGCAACGGTTCTGGGATCAACGCACCGGCCATCGACATCGAGAAGTACGACGGCACGTGGGAAGGAGTCCAGTGGAACGAGGCTGGGAGCCCAACGTCTCGGAGGAGCCGGATTACGAGCCGAACAATCTTCCAGGCGGTGACCGCGATTCGGCTCGGGCCTCTCGCTCGCCGCAAACGAAGGGGCGACGGTCAAGTTCACGGTTTCCAACGGGCATTGAGGACTTGACGAACGTCGTCGTCACCGACAAAACCACGAACGGACCGGCGCTTAAGAACGTGCAATGCGTCGTGGAAGGAAAGACACACAAGGCCAACCCAAATGGTGAGGTCGACCTTGGAACCTGGGTCTTCCCCAAGAAAGCTTCCTTCACATGCCAGGGCACACTCGACCCGATGGGCGGCAAGGTCACGCACAGCGACAACGCCAAAAGTTGCGGCAGTTTCGGTGACCCTCGCACTCCCCGTCGAAGATTCGGACCCTGGCACGCCACTTCCCGCCCCACGCCGAAGGTCTCGGTGGGTGATTACGTCTGGTCTCGATCAGAACAAGAACGGCATTCAAGACAAGGGCGAGCCCGGCATTGAGGGCGTGACCCTCACATTGGTCGGCCCTAACGGCAAGGAAGTGAACGACGTCGACGGCAACGCCGTTACACCCGTCAAGACGAATGCCGACGGCGCATACAATTTCAAGAATCTCCTGGTGCTGCCTGCGGGAAAGCACTACACCGTCAAAGTCACCGCTCCAAAGGGGTACGAGCCCAGCAAAGGCCGAGGCTGGCGCGGACCGCGCAAAGGATTCCTCGACCGGGCAGGCTGAACCGGTGACTTGACGGCAGACTTTGGCCAGCGCGATGCGACCTCGACTTCGGATTCGTCAAGTCCGAACCTCCAGTGACACCGAAGCCAACGCCGACGCCCACGGTGACACCGTCAACACCACCGACACCGTCCACACCGCCGGGCACCCCATCGACACCACCGCCGACACCGTCCACACCGCCCAGCTCGACACCGTCAACTCCACCGACGGCGCCCACATCGCCGTGGCCTCGACACCGCCCGCGCCTCCATCAAAGCCGGCAACGCCTCCTGCAGCGTCGACCTCGACCCCGGCGATAACTTCGACGGATCCAGCGAGACCTCGCACGAAGGGACCAAGGAAACATTTGGCTTTTTACCGGCCTTGATGGCACTTTCATGAGCTTGAGCGCCCTGGCGCTGCTGGCCACGGGAGGGCGATAGTCGCGGTGAAAAAGGCGCAGCAACTCGAAGTGATCGGGTGGCTCTCACATGCTGGAACGACTCGAACCAACAGAGCAGCTCCATGTAAGGTGAGCATGTGCCGCGCTCAACGCGCGAAGCTTTAATCGCAGTGAGGTGGGTCCGAGGAATCGGGCCCACCTCGTTTTTCAGAGCTAGAATGCGATCGGTAAGGTCTCACCGCGTCCTACCGGGCCGGTGGCGCCCAGCGCCCAGCCAAGTTCCATCGGCAATATCCACTTCCATCAGCAATATCTACGGGTTCCCCCACGAGAGCGACAACGATCGGCCCACCTCAGGGTAAAACCGAGCTACCCCACCGAATCCGGCGAGCTACCCCAAGAATCCGGACTGTGAGGGCAGTGACGTCTGCCCAACCGTCACAGGACTTACTTTTTAGGCAGTGCTACCGCCGTCGTCCGAACTGCCTCACCAAGCGTGAGACGCTTGCGCACCTCAGACAGAAAGCACCTCGGACAGAAAGCACCTCGGATAGAAAAGGGCCCGGGCGATCGCCCGGGCCCTCGTCAAGCATTGCTAGACACGCAGCACTGCTTAACGTCAAGCATCGGTCAGATTGAATCAGGCCTTGCCGCAGCGATTCGATCGCGGAACTTCGCAAGTTGCTCGGTGATCTGCAGGAAGCTTATCGCCGAACCGCTTGAAGTATTCCTCGGTCTCGTCCATTTCAGCAGCCCACGCGTCAGGATCGATCTCGAACAGCGCATCCCACGTCGCTTTATCGACATCCAGCCCATCGAGGTTGAAACTCGAACTTGGGATAGCGACCGGTTACCCCATCAACGGCCTCGACCTGGTCGGAAACCCTCCGCACAATCCAGTCGAGGACGCGCGAATTCTCCCCGTACCCGGGCCACAGGAACTTACCTTCAGGGCTCTTGCGGAACCAGTTGACCTGGAAGACTTTTCGGGAACTTATCGCCCAGCTGCTCCTGCAACTCCAGCCAATGCCCCCAGTAATCGGGCCGCGGATAGCCGCAGAAAGGAAGCATGGCGAAGGGATCGTGGCGTAGCGAACCGGCTTTGACGTCTGTCGCGGCGGCGGTCACCTCCGAGGCCACCGAAGCTCCGATAAACACACCGTGGGCATTCTCGTACTGCTCGGCGACGAGCGGCACGTTGCTGGCGCGGCGGCCTCCGAAAAGAACCGCGTCAACCGGCACATTTCTGCGGGCTTCCCAATCCTCACAGATGATCGGACACTGCGAAGCGGGAACGGTGAAACGGCTGTTGGGGTGGGCGGCCTTCTTGCCCTCGGCGGCGTCGGCGGGCGTGTAATCCTGACCGGTCCAGTCAATCAGATGATCCGGCAGCGGGGCGTCAATGCCCTCCCACCACACGTCGCCCTCATCGGTCAGGGCAACGTTCGTGAAGATCGAATTGGCACGCGTGGTGTCCATCGCCATGGGATTCGTGTCGTAGGACGTTCCCGGGCGACGCCGAAGAGCCAGCCTCGGGGTTAATCGCGCACAGGCGACCGTCGGGCCCCGGACGCATCCATGCGATGTCGTCGCCGATCGTCTCAACCTTGTAACCGGGAATAGTCGGCTGGAGCATGGCCAGGTTGGTCTCTTCCGCAGGCGGAGGGGAAAGCCGCCGTGACATGATACCGCTTGCCGGTCTTCCTCGTCGGTCAGGCGAAGGATGAGCATGTGCTCGGCCATCCACCCCTGGCGCCGAGCCATCGTTGAGGCAATGCGCGAGCGCGTAACACTCTCGCCCAGCAGCGCATTGCCGCCATAGCCGGAACCGTACGACCAAATCTCGTTGGTCTCCGGGAAGTGCGTGATGTACTTTTCGTCGTTGCAGGCCAGCGCGGTGTCCTCCCGAGTCGTGCCATCGGCGTCGCGCAGGGGGTATCCCACCGAATGCACCCGCGGAACCCATTCGCCGCCCTCGCCGATCAGCTTAAGCGCCTCGGCCCCCATTCGGGTCATGATGCGCATATTCGCCACAACGTAAGGCGAATCGGTCAGCTCAATGCCGAGCTTTGGAAATCGGTCCGCCGAGCGGGCCCATCGAGAAGGGAACCACATACATTGTGCGTCCGCGCATAGCGCCATCGAACTTCTCGTTGAGGATTTTCTTCATCTCCACCGGGTCGTACCAGTGGTTCGTCGGGCCGGCGTCCTCCTCTTTCTCAGAGCAAATGAACGTCCGGGACTCCACGCGTGCGACGTCGGAGGGAAGCGAGCGCGCAAGGAAGGGTTAGCGGCGCTTCTCGGGGCTGAGGCGTGTGAGCACTCCGGTCTCAACCATTTTCGGTCGTGAGGCGATCCCACTCTTCCTGGGAACCGTCCGCCCAGTAAATGGACTCCGGCTTGGCGAGATTAGCCGTCTTCGTAACGAATTCAATCAACTCTTCGGGAGCCCTCGGCCGGCTCCGGCACGAACCTCTTCAGCGGTGTAGGTCTTATCCGTCATCGCGTTTCCTTCCTGAGTTTGCGATGTACAGCCGCAGCCCTGATCGCCACGGCGCGAACGAAGTCCATTGTTGCGGAAAACCCTGGGGATTTTTCCGTGCGTTTCATCCCAGAGGGGTTCTATGAGGCTGTTTGCGACTTTTTCACACATCCACGTCATCAACGAAGGCGACGCCGGCCAAAGCCGGAGCGACAAAAGAATCGAGAAAGAGCTTGCTGGGTATAACGAGACGCGTTATCCGCCCCGGCCGATTGAGCAGTCCCGAGCAGAGCTCCCGGACACTAAAGAGGTGCGATTCGCAGCCGGCAATTATGCTAGTCAATGTAAGGCGCAACAAGCGCACTTTGATACTAAGGATTCTTAACAATGAGCGTTCTTCCACGCGCGTCAAGGGCGAAGCGTTCCGGGGCCCTCGCCGTTATCGCACTTGCCTTCATGCTCCTCGTCCTCGGCGTGTAAGACAGAGATGACTTTGAAATTTACGAAAGATGGCAAAGCTCCATTACTCCGCCGTCTTCGAAGACACCGACGGCCAGTTGAAAGCGCAAAAATGCAACATGTAATTCGGTGTTGTCCTGCTGAGCAGCAGTCCTCCCAGTCGGGCGGAAGCGCCGCCATACTTAAGAAATTCAATATCGAAGACATCTCTGCCGGGGAAACCTCAAATGCAAGTTGACGCAAAAACGAGCGGAAGTCAGCACCAGCTTGTCAGCGAGGGGAACGGCTCGTTTTTGAGACTGGCTGGCGATCCGAGATTCAGTAAGCCTCTGGAAACAAGCTTGGAGGCGATCTCACCTTCAAAATCCTGTCATGCCCGAAAAATCACCGAGGCTTCTGGCGGCGGTCAAATCGAAGGAAATACCGTAACCCACACGGGCCTGGAGCCAGCTGGCCAACTCCTTGGTGATCAAGTCCGACGCCACCGGTGGATCTGGAGACGCACCATCTAGCGACGACGCCGATTCCTCCAGCGATGAAAACGCTTCAAACGATAGCGATAGCAGCGATTCGGATGGGTTTCCCACCTGGGCATGGTATGCGATCGGGGCAGGCGTCCTGCTCCTGCTGGGCATCATCATCTTCGCGGTGAGGCGGAGCAAGCGGAAGAACAGTGACACTTTTCGATGCCGCCGGCCCTCACACCGGCGCCTTCGGCGGTCCCCAACCCCAGCAGTTTGGAGGGCCTGGCCAAGCGCAGTTCGCCCAACCTCAAGCGCCACAAGCACCCTACGCACCCCAGCAATTCGGCGACTCTAACCAGCCACAGGCACTCCCAGCAGTTTGAGGGCTTGGCCAGCTTAGTCGCTGCCCAACCTCAAGCGCCACAAGCACCCTACGTGCCCCAGCAGTTCGGCGAGCCCGGTCAACCACAGGCACCTCAGCAGTTTGGAGGGCCTGGCCAAGCGCAGTTCGCCCAACCTCAAGCGCCACAAGCACCCTACGCACCCCAGCAATTCGGCGACTCCAACCAGCCACAGGCACCCCAGCAGTTTGCTCAGCCCCAGGCACCGTACGCGCCCCAGCAGTTCGGCGAGCCGCAAGCACCACAGGATCCTCGCTATCCACAATATAGGGACGGTGGGCACCCCCAGAATCCACCTCAGCAACGCGGCTATTGAGGCTTCAAGCAAGGTCCCGGCTCGGAATCCATGACGTCACCCTCGTCTGGCCAACCAGCTCGTGATCGTCTCATCGGCAGAAAGCATGCGAGGCAAACACGTCACGTAGACCCGCGATAAGGGCGAGATAACGGCAACCGATTCTCTTGCCGGCGATTGTGCGTCGGGCCGCGAATCGCTACCTTTGTTCTTGAAATAGACACGATGAGCCTGCTCATCAACCTCGAATGAGCACGCTCTCAGATAGGGACAACCAGATGACAATCGTCGCCAATAAAGCCCGTCAACGGTTCCTTCTTCTCTGCCTTTCACTCCTGCTGGTTCTTTCGGCATGCCGAATAGAATCTGGTTTTACCGCGGGCGGAGACGGCAGTCTCGACTCTGACCGTGGAATTCGACTCGAGAGTGTTGTGCTCGGAGGGCAAACCTGCCAGAACTTTGCTGGAGAGTTAAACATGCTCAAAGGAATCTACGGCGAGGCGACTATAGAGGCCCTCCCTCAGGCGAAGGGGCTCGGCTGCAAGATCACCTTCAAAGACGGCCCATTGCTCAAGCAGGCGATCGAAAAAGGACGAAGCAGGCCACATTACCGTGACCGTCCCGCGGGAATTCTGGTCCAGCATGAATAGCGAGCTGAACAAGAATAAGAATCTCAACAAGGCTTTTCACGTTCAAGTTCACCATCACGTTGCCAGAAGACGTCACCGAAGTCAGCGACGGAGGCAAAGCCAACGGAAGACTGCGGATCGGAATAGTTATAAAGACGTCGAGAAAGGGGTAGCGCCACAGCGGGCGGAAAACTGGGAAAAATCAGCAACCCCAACGCAAAAGCATCTCCGATTCTCCTCCCTCGTCCTCCACGACAACGAAAACCCTGACGGCGACACCTGGACCTCCCGCCTTCCCGAAACGATGAAGAGGGCTTTCCCATATGGGCTTGGTTCTCATCGGCGTCGCCAGCGTCGCGGCCGTCATCGCGATCCCTATTTTTAGTGACTCGTAAGAAGAAGGACGGCAACTATCCCCGCCTGGCGGCGCCTTTCCCCGGACCCCAGCGGATATCCCTGGCCCCTGCTGGGCACCCCGCCAAGGTGGATACACAGATCCGCAGGCCTATCCAGGATCGGGCCAGTATCCGGGCACTCGCCTACCAGGGATCAGGACCCGCATTCTGCACCCGGCGGCTATCCCGGACCTGGCGCGGGAAAACCCGAACTACGGACGCATCCCGGCAGTGCGCCCTACGCAAGCCCGCAAACCACCCCGCCTCCGGGCCAAGCGAACGGCCAGCAGGCGCCTGCCTTACCTTTCAGCTCCTTCGGCTCCCACGAGCGGGGCTGCACCTGCCACGCCGCACCCGCAACAGCCGAACTATCCCCGCACCGGGCGAGCAGGGAGAGTACAACGGCCAGGAAGGATACAACTCACAGGGTCAGTCCTCGCTGACACCACACGGCGGCCCGGCATCGGGAAACTGCCTAACGTCAGTAGCAGCACGACGCCGAGTTCAGCGCCCGAGGCCAGAAGTTCGCGGCGGTTGTCCAGACTCCGTCAATCTGGATTCCGTCAATATCGTCAATACACGACATCGTCAATACACGACCCGCTGCTCTCGGTCTTCTCACGATCGATCAAAAACCGCCCATACCCTGAGAAATCGATCAAGAGCGGCCGCTGGCCAATATCGGGTGGCGAACAATCGTCTGCTCGCGCTCAGGCCCTACGCCGATGACGGAGATCTGGCAGCCAACAAGGTGCTCAATCGCCGAAATGTAGTTCTGCGCGGCTAGGGAAGGTCCTGAAAAAGTCCGACACTGCGAGATGTCTTCGTCCCATCCGAGGGAACAACTTCATAAAGTCAGGCTCGGCCTTCGCGTACATTGCCTGCGAAGGAGGGATCTCCTCGGTGCGCACTCCGTCAATCTCGTACCCAACGCACACCGGGATTCGCTCGAAGCCACCCAAAACGTCAAGTTTCGTCACCACCAGATCGGTCAGTCCATTAACCCGCGTGGCGTATCGGACCACGGGAACGTCGAACCAGCCGCAGCGCCGCGGTCTCCCCGTCGTCGTTCCGAACTCACCCGCCTTTCTCGCGCAAGCGGCTTCCGGCGTCATCGAAGAGCTCCGTGGAAACGGCCCCTCGCCCACGCGCGTGACATGAGCCTTGGCGATGCCCACGACACGGTCGATTCGCGTTGAGCCAACACCGGTTCCCGTGCACGCCCCTCCGGCTGTCGCGTTCGACGACGTGACGAAGGATAGGTCCCCATGATCGATGTCGAGCATCGTGGACTGGCCCCTTCGAAAAATCACCGTCTCGCCGGCATCAGGCCGCATTGACCTCGAAACCGACATCGGCCACCATCGGGCGAAGGCGTTCGGCATAGGCGAAAAGCTCGTCGACTATTGGCTCGACGTCGGCGCTCTCCCCCGCCCTTTCGAGCACGGAACGCTTGTGCTCCAACGCCGCGTTCACCCGTTCGTGCAACAGCTCCCGATCGAGCAGATCTTGGATGCGAATGCCCAAACGGAAGCCTTGTCCGCATAGGTGGGGCCGATTCCACGGCCCGTCGTACCGATCTTGCGCGAACCGAGTGTCCGTTCGCTCAAAGCGTCAAGAATCTTGCACACCGGGGTGATGACATGAGCGTTGGCCGAAACTCGAAGCCGGGAAACGTCAATGCCCCTCGATTGGAGCTCGGCGATTTCCTCGAAGAGAATGCCTGGATCGACCACCACGCCATTGCCGATGACGGGAATGCACCGGCGAAAGAATGCCTGAAGGAAGGAGATGCAGGCGAACTTCTGGCCGTCGACCACCACCGTGTGGCCGGCGTTGTTGCCCCCGTTGAACTTCACGACGTATCGCGCTCGCGTTCCGAGCTGATCCGTTGCTTTTCCTTTTCCTTCGTCGCCCCACTGGGCGCCGACAATTAGCGATTGCGGGGCATACTTCCTCCGTTGCCTGAGCCGTGTAAAGGGATACCCGCTTTACGACCCAAGCATAGGCAAAGACGGCTCTCATCGCACGGCGCACGCGCCCTGCGAGACAGTCTCCGCTCGAATACCCGCGGACCCAGCCAAACGCAAGCAGCCGTAGTGTTTGCCACAAAACTCGATCCCCCTCGACGAGCGGACAACATGTAGTCTTGTTGCGACGTGCATGACGCGACGACGCCTGCCCGGTGTCACCGCCATTGCTCGGCGCAAGCCATCGGCCGGGGTTCCAGCGTCCTTTCAGTTCGCAAGGAGAATCATGTCGACCGATCTTACGCAGCTGCTGGGCGCCTTCGTCCGGGCCGCCCTCAGGCAAGACAACCCGAAATTCGACCGAGATGGAGTTTTGGACCGGACTTTCGAGCCTCGTCGTCGAGCGCATCGCCGACGCCTGGCACGCAACGTATCGCGCTTACGAGCCCGGCCCGGCAAGCGGCCTACTTCTCCGCTGAATTCCCTAGAAGGCCGCGCTCTGCTCAACAACCTCGTCAATCTGGGCATGCTTGACGATGCACGCAAAAGCCTCGCAGCTCACGGCCAGGATCTCGGGGATATCCTCGACGCCGAATCCGACGCCGCTCTCGGCAACGGCGCGCCTGGGCGCTAGCCGCCTGTTTCCTCGATTCGTGCGCGCGACGATGGATCTGCCCGTAACCGGCTATGGAATCCTCTACCGCTACGGCCTGTTCAAGCAAACCATCGACAACGGCTTCCAAAAACGAGCACCCCTGACCCCTGGATGGAGGAGGGCTACCCCTTCGTCATCCGCCACGAAGAAGACTCGAAGTACGTTCATTTCGCCGACTGGACGTTCGAGCCGTTCCCCACGACATGCCGATCACCGGCTGCGGACGAGGAACGTCACGCGCTTCGCCTGTGGAAGTCCGAGCCCATCGAGGAATTCGATCTACGACGCCTTCAACTCCCAGCGCTTCACCGACGCCATCATCGAGCGTGAGCGTGTCGCCGACCTGTGCCGCGTCCTCTACCCAAATGACACGACGTACGAAGGAAAGGTGCTGCGCGTTCGCCAGCAGTACTTCTTCGTTTCGGCGTCATTGCAGACAATGATCGACACCTACGTGCGCAACCACGGTCAGGACCTTCGCAATTTCGGCGAATACAACTCGATTCAGCTCAACGACACCCATCCAGTGCTGGCCATTCCCGAACTCATGCGCCTGCTTCTGGACGAGCACGATATGTCCTGGGAGGACGCCTGGAAAGTCGTGCAGAGGACCTTCGCCTCACACCAACCACACGGTTCTGGCCGAGGCTCTCGAGACATGGGAGACGTCCATCTTCCAGCAGATCTTCCCGCGCATCATGGAGATCGTGGCGGAAATCGATCGTCGTTTCCGGCTGGAGCTGACCGACAAAGGCTACGATCAAGGCAAGATCGACTATATGGCGCCGCTGTCAGGCGGGCGCGTGCACATGGCCTGGATCGCCTGCTATGCGGCCTACTCGATCAACGGAGTAGCCGCCATCCACACTGACATCCTCAAACGCGACACCCTCCACGACTGGCACGACATTTGGCCCAAGAAGTTCAACAACAAGACGAATGGCGTGACGCAGCGTCGCTGGCTCAACGCCTGCAATCCTGGACTGGCCGCGCTGCTGACGAAGGAGTTGGGCTCTGACGCCTGGGTCCGCGACCTAGCTCTGCTTGCCGGTCTCGAAAGCAAGGGCGACGATGCGCTCTATGATCGTCTCAACGAGATCAAACGCAACAACAAAGAGCGCTTCGCCGAGTGGTTGAAGAAGAGGCAAGGAGACGAAATTCCGGTCGACGCCATCTACGACGTTCAGATCAAGCGTCTTCACGAGTACAAGCGCCAGCTCTTGAACGCCATGTACATCCTCGACCTGTACTACAGGATCAAAGCCAACCCGGATCTCGACGTCGCTGCCCGCGTTTTCATCTTCGGCGCGAAGGCGGCCCCCGGATACAAGCGCGCCAAAGCCATCATCAAGTTCATCAATGAGGTGGCTCGCGTCGTCAATGGCGACCCGATACGAAGGATCTCCTCCGCGTGGTCTTCGTCGAGAACTACAACGTCACGCCCGCCGAGTACATCATTCCCGCCGCCGACGTTTCCGAGCAGATATCCATGGCGGGCAAAGAGGCCGGGAACTTCCAACATGAAGTCTCGCGATGAACGGCGCCTCACTCTGGGCACGCTTGACGGAGCCAATGTGGAGATCGCCGATGCAGTAGGCGAGGACAACGCCCACATCTTCGGCGCTCGCGAAGAAGAGCTGCCGGAGCTTCGCTCGCTCGTACGATCCACGTCACCATTACGAAACGGTTCCGGGCCTCAAACGCGTCATGGACGCCTTCGTCGACGGGACTTTGGACGACGGCGGATCGGGCGACTTCCATGACCTTCGATCCTCCCTCATTGACGGCTCTTCCTGGGACGGCCCCGACACCTATTACCTGCTCGGCGACTTCGCCTCCCTATCGCGAAGCTCGTGACCGCATGGCCGATGACTACCGCGACCGCAGGGAATGGGCGCGCATGTGCTGGATCAACATCTGCCGATCGGGCATCTTCAGCTCGGATAGGACGATTGGCGATTACGCTCGCGAGGTCTGGAAGATCGAACCAAAGGCACTCAGGCTAACCGCGTCGTAGTGTGAGAGCTGGTGCGAGGACGAAAACCTCCGCACCCGGCCACCTTTTCGCAATCTCGCTTCGCAATCCCACGAATCAAACTTCGGCGTCCGCGTCGCTTTCGCCTTCCCAAAAATCTCATTTCTGTAACAATTGCAGCAAAAATTTTCTCCAAGCGGGACAATTTATGGTAGAAAATGAATGGAACCGGTCTTCGCCGGATCAACGCACACCCCACCGGCGGGCATGTCATACGTCTCGCCCGTTTGTCCAAAGGAGGGACATTCATGCGTCGCACGACTAGCATCGTGGCCGCCGTCGCGGCCACAACGATTTCCTCGGAGGGCTCGCAGCATGCTCAAGCAGCTCCGACAAAGATGACGGCAAAGGTTCCGTCTACTACCTGAACTTAAACCCGAGTCAGAGGCTTCGTGGAAGAAAGTCGCCTCTGAATACAAGAAAAAGACGGGCGTCGAGGTCAAGATCCGCACCGCCGCGGCCGGAAACTACGAACAAACGCTCAAGACGGAAATCAACAAGTCTGACGCGCCGACCTTTTCAACGTCAACGGCCCCCATTGGCTTGAAGAACTGGGAGAAATACGTCTCCGACCTGAGCTGACGAAAAATTCACCAAGCATCTGACAAAGAAAGATCTGGCGCTCAGCGGGCGAAGACGGCAAGATCTACGGCGTCCCCTTTGCCAGAAGGTTATGGAATCGTCTCACAACGACGCCATCATGAAGAAGTACTTCGCCTTGCCCGATGCCAAGGCAAAGTCAGTCGAAGAGATCAAAGGCTTTCGACAAGCTTTAAGGAAGTCGCCGGGGACATGCGAGGCCAAGAAGGACCAACTCGGCATCAAGGGTACATTCGCCTCGACGTCACTTTCTTCCGGTGAGGACTGGCGTTGGCAGACACACCTGGCCAACTACCCCGTCCATTACGAATTGAAGGATGCCAAGGCCAAGGACACCGACACTCTCAAGGGAACCTACCTCGACAATTACAAGAAGATCTTCGACCTGTACTTGAAGAATTCGACGGTTTCGCCTTCAGAGGCAAGCAGCAAGTCCGTTTCCGACTCGATGTCCGAATTTGCCCGCGGCCAAGCCGCGATGGTTCAGAACGGCAACTGGGCTTGGGAGCAGATCAAGGGGCGACAAAGGCAACGTCGTCAAGCCTGAGGACGTTCATTTCCTCCCGATCTACACGGGAGTCAAGGGCGAGGAGAAGAACGGCATCGCGATCGGAACGGAGAACTACCTCGCCCTCAACAACAAGGCCTCCAAATCCGACCAGAAGGCCTCGATCGACTTCGTCAATTGGCTCTCACACCACCAAGGAAGGCGCCAAAGCTTGTTTCCGAGGATCTCGGCTTCATCGCGCCTTTTTGACACCTTCGCCTCAAAAAGCCCGTCCGATCCGCTCGGCAAGGAAGTGGTCAAGTACATCAACAACAAGGACCTCAATCCCGTGACCTGGGACTTCACGGTCTTCCCTTCGGAAGATTACAAGAAGCAGCTCGGCTCGCACCTCCAGCAGTACGCCGCCGGCAGAAGAGTGGTCCGACGTCGCCAAGTACTTCACGCGGCGACTGGAAGAAGGGCAAGGAACAGAACAAGGACAGCTAGCGTACAGGCGGGCCGACGCCGCACCGGCTCGGCCCGCCCCTCCCTCCGCGGCACAGCACGACATCGCCGGTGGGATTCTCCTGTCGCCTTGTACCCGCCTCCGTCCGCGGAACAGCGCGAATACCTTAGCGAACTGACACTTCCTTTTGGAGACCGATCATGACCAGATCCTTGAAGAAATACTTCCTGGTCTTCACCGGGCCCACACTCATCGCTTTCACCATCGCCTTCTCGTTCCCTTCGTGGTGGGCGTTTACCTATCTTTCAACAAGTTCACGACGATCAGCGACGCCGAATGGGTGGGGCTGAAGAACTACGCTCCGCCTTCTCCGAAAGGTCGCACTTCGTCGAAGCCTTGACTTTCACGGCCCTTGGTCACGGCGGTGGCCATCGTCACCGTCAATATCGGCGCATTCACACTCGCCTACATGCTCACTCGCAAGCTTCGCGGAACTAATGTCTTTCGAACCGTCTTCTTCCTTCCGAACCTCATCGGCGGCTTGGTGCTGGGGTATACGTGGCAGACGATGCTCAACGCCATCATCAACCGCTTCGCCGAAGGGTCAATCCAAGACGATTGGAGGTACGGCTGCAGGCCTCGTCATGCTGACCAGCTGGCAGATGATGGGATACATGATGATCATCTACATAGCGGGCCTGCAGAATGTTCCGCCCGAGCTCATTGAGGCAGCGCAGATCGACGGCGCCTCAAATGGCAGGCGATGAAGTCCGTGACCCTGCCGATCGCTGATGCCTTCGATCACCATTTGCACATTCCTGACGCTTGCCAACACCTTCAAGATGTACGCGACCAAAACCTTGCCCTGACGGACGGCAAGCCCTACAAAGAGACTCAGATGGCGGCCCTCAACATTTTTAAGAGGATGTTCGACATTCGCAACGGCGAAGGCACAGCACAAAGCCATGGCCGTCATTTTCTTCATCGTCGTCGCCGCCATCGCGTTCATCCAGCTGCGCGTCACCCGTTCAAAGGAGGTCGACCAGTGAACGCTACAAAAACGCCGATGCCCACGATCTCGCGTTCGCATTTCTCACCGGGCCGAGCGGTTCTCACAATCGTCCTGACGCTGCTTTCACTTCTGTGGCTCGTTCCGCCTCGCCTTCATCTTGATCAACTCTGTTCAAGGGCAAGCTGTTCATCTCGGAAAGCCCTTTCGCGCTTCCGAACGGGGAGTCAAGCGTGGGTCTCAACAATTACACGAAGACCCTTGGGGACGATAACTTCGGCCAGGCGATCATGTGGTCGCTATTCATCACGGTGGCCTCTGTGGCCGTGATCGTCTTCTTCTGCGCGATGACGGCCTACTACATCACCCGCGTGAAGACGTGGTGGACGTCGCTGATCTATTACCTTTTTCGCCTTCTCGATGATCGTGCCGTTCCAGATGGTCATGTTTCCGACGTCGAGCATCGCCGACAAGTTAGGGCTGGCAAACCCCCTGGGGAATGGTCTTGCTTTTTACCTCGGATTCGGCGGTGGCCTTTCGGTTTTCCTCTTCTCCGGCTTCGTCAAGTCGATCCCGCTAGAGATCGAGGAAGCCAGCTACATTGACGGCTGCTCGCCGCTGCAGAACTACTTCCGCGTGGTCATGCCGTTGCTCAAGCCGACGGCGGTCACTCGTGGCCATCCTCAACACGATGTGGGTGTGGAACGATTTCCTCCTCCCCTATCTTGTTATCGGCAACAACGAGCACTACAAGACGATCCCGATCGTCATCCAAGGAATGATCGGAACGAACGGGAACAAGGACCTCGGGGCGCAGATGGCGGTGCTGGTTATGGCTGTCATCCCGATCGTCGTCTTCTACCTGGCCCTGCCAGAAGTACATCGTCGAGGGCGTGGCCGCGGGCGCGGTCAAGGGCTGAGCCGCGCAGTCGCTCATGGGCGCTCTTTCACCCGATTCGAAGTTCTATCGAGGCCTGTCGACGGCGACCGACCTGGTTATCGTCAACCTGCTGACGCTCGCCGCCTTTATCCCCGTGGTGACGGCGGGTGCGGCGCTCACAGCATGCGCCCGGGTCTGCGGTGAGACGGCCCGCGAGGAAGATGGCTACCTCGTGCGCACGTGGTGGGCCGCTTTCCGCAAGAATCTAGTTCAGTCAATGGGCTGGTGGATCCCGTGTGCGATCCTCCTCGGCTCGAGCGCAGCCGAGGCTGGCTCCTTTCGGGCATCGGCGACTCTCGCCTGGCTGGGGCTCTAAACGGCCTGCTCATCGTGGGGCTTGCCGCCGTGCTGGGCATACTCAGCTGGATAGCGCCGCTCAAGCATTCTTCGAGAACACGGCAATAGGCCACATGAGGAACGCCGCGGTGCTTGCGAGCGGTTATCTGTGGCGGACACTGGCCAATGTCGCGGTGGCTCTCGCTCCGATGGCAGTTTTTTCTCGCGGTTCCGCGGGCGCGCATGGCTGCGGCCTGGTTCGTTGCGATCATCGGCGTCGCTTTTACGATGTACATGCAAGCCATCATCGAGAAGACTGCGCTGGACAGGCTGCTAGAGGCGGCCCGCAACTAGAGGCTCACTATAGGGGGCTGACGGCACCGGGATAGTAGCCAGCAGCCAAGGTAGGCAGTAGCCAAAGCCACCGCCGGCCATTTATAACCAGCGCCAAGCAGCCAGCGGCCAGGGTGACGGATCAGTGGCGTTTTTCGGACACGGCCGCCAGTTTCGTGAACGATGGAGCCACAGCTCGCCACGCCGAAGCAGTTGTCACACATCAACGAAACGCGCCGTCGTCGGCGAGAACTTGCCGACGACGGCGCAGCATCCTATTCGGTGAAACCTGGACTCTCTGGTCGGACCAAGATTGCCCTAGTCGAACAAATCTGCCCAGCAGGGCCAGAGCCGCCTAACCAAGCCTGTTCAGTGGAACTGATCTAGCCAAGGCCGTCATCCGCGGACTTCAGTTCCGGCCGGGCCGCTTTGATCCGATCGTCAAGAGGCTCAGATTCAGCGCATCTTCGTCCCGACCGAGCCGAGACGGTCGCAAGCCTCGACCACACGAGTTGCCATGCCGGCCTCGGCCAGCTTGCCCCACGAGCGCGGGTCGTAATCCTTCTTGTTGCCAACTTCGCTGTCGACGCGAGAACGCCGTCGTACTTGCGGAACATGTGGTCGGCGACGGGCGGGTGAAAGCGTACTGAGTATCGGTGTCGACGTTCATCTTGATGACGCCGTTTTCGACGGCGAGGGCGATCTCGTCCGCGGTGGAGCCGGAACCGCCGTGCATGACGAGGTCGAAGGGGCGGTTGTTCTTCCAGCCGACCTTCGCCGCGACCTCTTCCTGGATGGTGCCCAGGATCTCCGGGCGCAGCTTGACGTGACCGGGCTTGTAGACGCCGTGGACGTTGCCGAAGGTCAGAGCCGTCAGGTAACGGCCGTTCTCACTCAAGGCCGAGGGCTTCGACCGTAGCGAGCGCGTCTTCGGTGGTGGTGTACAGCTTCTCGTTGATCTCGCCGACCACGCCGTCTTCTTCACCGCCGACGACGCCGATCTCGATCTCGAGGATGGTGTTGGCGGCCTGCGACAGGGCGAGGAGCTCCTTGGCGATCCCGAGGTTCTCATCCAACGGAACGGCCGAACCGTCCCACATGTGCGACTGGAAGAAGGGAAGGCGGCCGGCCTTGACTTCCTCGGCCTCGAGCTCGAGCAGGGGGCGGACCCACGAATCGATGTTCTGCTCAGCGCAATGGTCGGTGTGGAGGGCCACGGTCACGGGGTAGTTTTGGCGACCTCCCGGGCGTATGCGGCGAGGGCAAGCGAACCGGCAACGCGGTCCTTGACGGTAGAGCCCGAGGCGTACTCGGCGCCACCGACGGACACCTGGATGATGCCGTCAGACTCGGCCTCGGTGAATCCCTGCAGGGCAGCTGTGAGGGTCTGCGATGACGTCACGTTGATCGCCGGGTAGGCGAACTTGCCTTCCTGGCGCGGTTGAGCATCTCTGCACAGACTTCAGGGGTTGCGATAGCCACGAATAATCTCCTTCGTGTTGTTGCTGACTACCTTCTCATTCTCTCACTTGACAGCCGGTACACAACACGCGAACGTCCCAAAATCCCGCTCTTCAACTGAGGCCACTATCACGCTGAGGCGACCGTCACTGCTTCGGCAGGCTGCCAGCGCTGCCCCCAAGGTAGCCAACACCACCTTCCAAGGACACCGGCACTGCCTCCCCAAGGCCACCGATACTTCCTCCCCAAGGCAACCGGCACTGCCTCCCCAAGGCTGCCGGCGCTGCGAATCGCCCCCAGGAGACGTACTCCAACAGAACGATGCTGCACTTCGACCGCATTTCAAAGCCGCGCGCTGCCTCACCTGTGCTGCACAGACCACCAGTGCATGGCGATGGCGGCGGCCGCCGCTACATTCATGGAGCGGGTCGAACCGTACTGTTCGATCCGCACGGCGAAGTCGCACGCCGCGAGCAGCTCGGGCGAGATGCCGGAGGATTCCTGCCCGAATACGAGAAGGCACCGCTCGGGCAGTCGGGTTCTGTTCGAGCGGGGCCGACCCCGGTGGATTGTCTACCGCCACCATCGTGTAATCATTGGCCCTGGCCCACTCGACGACGTCGCACACCCTCGGCCGATGGAAGACGTCCACATATCTGTCGGTGACGAGCGCGCCCTTACGATTCCACCGCTTGCGTCCAACGATATGTACGCCCGAGACGTTGAAGGCGTTGCCTGTGCGTACGATCGAGCCGATATTGAGGTCGTGCGCCAGATTTTCGATGGCGATCTGGAGGGGCACCCGGCTCGGGGCGAGGTCGTCCCGAATCGCCTCAACGCTCCAATAACGGTACTTGTCGATCACATTGCGCCGGTCGCCGCTTTCCAGCAGTGCCGGGTCGAGGCGCGGATCGTCCGGCCACGGGCGAGGGTGCGGCCCGACGCCGACGTCGCGCCGCGCGTTGCCCAGCGAGGGATCCTCGGGCGGCCCCGAAAGCTGCGCCGGCTCGAAGGAACTTGCGGGATTGCTCGCCGCCTGCGCGGATTCCCCGATGTTGCCGACCGCCTCGTCCGCCAGCTGCTCTGCCCCGACCGCTTTATCCGCTAGTCGCTCCGCCCCGGCGGCGGAATCCGCCGCCGCGTCCAGCCTGTCGGCTATGCCGAGAGGCTCTTCGACAGCATCCGCTGGTTCGCCAGTCACGCCGGCCTTCCCGTCGCGCCAAAAGACTCGATCCGCTGCCTTATCGCTGGACTTTTCCTTCGCAACGGAATCCACCGCAGCAGCCGAAGCCACGCCCATCGCCTCACGTCCGGGCTTCCCCGTCACACCCGGGTTTCCAAAGCCATTTCACGTCTGGACTTCCAATCCGAGGTCTTCCAGCCCGAGCGCGGCCAAGTACGGGACGCCGCAGGCTTCGATCTTCTCCTTGGCACCGGTCGCCCGGTCGACGACCACCGCCACCGCCAGCACATTCGCCCCGGCCTCGCGCGCGGCGTCGAGGGCCTGGATAGGCGAACCGCCGGTTGTGGACGTGTCCTCCAAGATCACGACGTTGCGCCCCCTCGATGGACGGGCCCTCGATTCGCCGCTTTGTACCGTGGTCCTTGGCTTCCTTCCGCACGACGAAGGCGTCAATGTCAAGTCCCCTCGAGGCAGCCGCATGCATGATGGCGGTGGCCACAGGATCGGCGCCCATCGTCAGCCCGCCGACGGCGTGGGCCACACCAGCGCCGAAGCCCGCTTCCTCAAGCATGTCGAGCATGACATGCCCGACGAGTGGGCCCGCCTCGTGATGGAGCGTGGCGCGGCGCATGTCCACGTAGTACGAGGACTTCTTACCAGAAGCCAACGTGAAGTCGCCACGTTGGACAGCCAAAGAGCCAACCAATTCGATGAGTCGCCTACGAAGAGAATCGTTCACACACCAGAGTGTAGTGGAAATAATCACGATTCTTCCCCAGGGGTCAGCGGGATTCCGAAGAAACTTGCTCTACAAACCCTCAACATATAATAATAAAACATTAGTGCAGAGATGGGGCTTCCCAAACGAGAAAGTTATAAATAATGGTTTCTTCATTCAATCGGCGCTCATCGCGCAATCGCCGGTTTCTGCCGTCGATCGTCGCCTTTGCCATTGCTCTCTCGCTGTCTTCCTGCGGTTCGTACGCTGGGAAAAACTGGAAGCCCGCGCCCCACAAATTCCAAGCCTGCGAATCCCGTCCGGATCGACAGTTCCACCATTTCGACCGACGTCAGCTTGTCCGCCGATGCAACCGTCGATTCGTCGTCGGTGACGTTCAAAGGCACAAGCTGACCGACAATTCGGCGAATGCGATCTGGGCCGTCCATCCTTCGACCGTTTTTCGGCTTTGCCGGACGGCGCCGGTGGTGTCATAGCGGCGATGGCATTTTTCCCCGTTCGCGAGGACTTAAGCTACGCTCAACCGCCGTATGAACGGGTCACCAAGCTCGAACCCAAACAGAGCGTTGAGGGGAAAGTGCTCGTGAACAGGCCATTCACACCCCGTCACGACGTCAAGCCAGGCGCAGACGCCCTGCCTTCAAGCCCACAAGCGTGCAGTTATGCATTGGCTATGTCGACGCACACAAACTTCCCGCAAACCAACCAGAAAAAATATCCGAAAACAAGTACAAGATCAATCGTGATACTGGGTATCAACTCCAAAAGAAGTTTGCTTGCTCATCGCCGACGCCCCTGAACTGAGCCCGGGCCCACGGGATAAAACCGACGGCCGGGACGCGGATTCTGCGGTCGGTGCCGTGTTCGCCCCGGGGCAATCACCGCGGCCATACCGTCGACGTATGGCCGCCGTCCTGGAAGCCAATACTAGAAAGCGGAGGGTGACCTAAGGCCACCCTCCGCAGTTTATTCTCCATCTTTTCCTCCTCCCTCGGGTTTCACATGTCCCCTCTTCTTTTGACCTTCATATTTACTTTTGACTTCACTATTACTCTCACCCGAATTTCTCAATCCACAATTTAACCGCTCACTCTCCAATTAACTGCTCACTCTCCAAGGCCACGGATCTTCACTATTTTTGTTGTTTATCGTTTTGCCTTATCTGTTGTCGTTCCCGATTCATCTGCTACCGCCCTCATCTTCGCTGTTTCCCACTTGCCTGTTGTTGGCCCCCTCATCTGTCGTTTATCTCCCGCTCACCTGCTATTACCACCCTCGTCTGCCGTTTATCTCCCCACTTGCCTAATGCCGCCGCCTCTGACCTGTCATTGCTTCCCATTCGCCTACTGTTGTCACCTTGTCCCCCACCTATTTGCCGTTGTCACCTACTCCGTCTGATGCCATCCCTCGCTCGTCTACCGTTATCGTCTGCTCTCCGTTGCCGTTCCTCATCCAAAAATCGCCACTGTCCTTCACGAGCTCACCTCGCCCTTCATCAACTATCAACTCCATCCTCGCCCGCTCCTCTGCCATCCGAGATTTGAGCATCTATTCCGCTTCTCCCACCAATGCGTTCCTTTCTCCCATCAATGCGTTCCTCGGGTTTTCCATGTGCGTTTCCACAACCTTTATTCGTGCTTCCACAACTTTTCCCATCCGCGTTTCCACCACCCGCCCATTCAACCTAGTGAAGCGTCATCGTTCTCTTTGGCAATCCCTTATTCAGTTGTCACGCTCATCGAGTTCTTATTCGCGTGTCACATCGTTTCGCACCTCATCATGTTCCGGGTCCCACTTTTATTGCATGCCCGCAGACGGCCCGTAGCCTCCAGCCGGAGGCGGCGTGAAATCACCGGGAGTTCGGCCGTATCCGGGCTGCATCCCACCGCCCTGAGGCCCGTAGCCAGGCTGCATTCCGCCATTCTGAGGTCCATACCCGGGCTGGCCCTGCCCTGATTGACCGCCAAAACCGGCAGTCGGCGGCGTGTTGAAACCGCCGAAGCTGACTTGGGGCAGCTGTCTGTCGGCGCTGTCGACTTCGAAGTATTCGGCCTTCTGCAGGTTCATCATCGACGCCACGATCGAAGAAGGAAACTTCTCCGCCTTCGTGTTGAGGTCGCGCACGTTCGAGTTGTAGAAACGGCGGCCTGCGGCGATGCGATCCTCGGTGTTGGTCAACCCTGTTGGAGATTGAGGAAGCTCGTGTCGGCACGCAGCGTCGGGTAGTTCTCGGCAACGGCGAAGAGCCGTGAGAGCGCGCCTGACAGGGGCCGATTCGCTCTGCGACCTCTGAGCGAGCGAAGTCGCCGGGCCTCCGCCATGCGACGCGCCTCAACCACGGCCTGCAACGTCATCTGCTCGTGGGCCATGTACCCGCGGACCGTCTCGACGAGGTTGGGAATGAGATCCCGGCGCCTCTTGAGTTCGACGTCGATCTGTCGCCACGACTCCTGGACGAAGTTCCGCAGCTTGACGAATCCGTTATACGTGGCGATGTACCACAGAACGAGTACGAGCAGAATCGCCACGACGGCGATGATGGCAACTTTCATCGTTCTCTTCCTTCCGTTTCAGCGATGATCCCCGAAGGGATCGATTGCGAGACTTAGTTCTCACCGACGACGCGGGCCGCATTCCCGGGCTTCGCATCGCAAGTTTCACTTTTCCGAGTCCCACTGACATCCGAGGCATTCACCTCAAGAGCCTTGAGAACCAGACCGACTGGCCGACCAGCCTTACGTGAAACAGGCTAACCCGAAAGGCAAGGCAAGTTCTCGCTGATTTCCGGGGAGAGGTACAAGCGTCCAACAGCGCGAGGTAGGAAAATACGACACCGAACGCCAAAAACGTGACACAAGAGCTTCACCGCCAACAGGCAACATGCACAAAAACGCGACAGGGGCTGTCGCGAAGGCTCTACAACTAGGAAAAATTCAGCCGATGTGAGCGTTCAGCCACGACGGCCGGAACGCTCGGACCCGCGACAGCGCGCACAAGGCTCCGGGGCGCGACCTTGAGGGCGCCCGCGAGCGCGCGGTACCTTCGCGACGGCGTGACGACCACTTTGCCGCGGCGCATCGCCCTCAATGGCCTCGGCGGCTACCCGTTCGGCCGGGATGAAGGCGGATTCGGGCCACTGCCCGGGATCGACGTCAACCCTTTTCGTGGAACTCTGTATGAACCAGACCGGGGCAGACGACCGTCGCGTTGACACCCGTGCCCTTCAAGCTTGCCGCCAATCCCTCGAGTGAAGGTCCGCACCCAGGCTTTGTGCGCGGAGTAGGTTCCTTGCGCCGTCAGCGCGGCCATTGAGGCGATGTTGAGGATACCGCCACCGCCGCGGGCCACCATGCCGGGGATGACGGCGTGACAGGTCATGAGGACGGCGCGCACCATGACGTTGAGGGCGTTGAGCTCGCGTTCGATGTCACCGCCGACGAAGTCCTGGCCAAGACCGAAGCCCGCGTTATTGACAAGCAGGCCTACGGGACGTTCCTCGTCAATGAGACGCTCGCATACACGCAGGGTGCCCTCGGCCTGCGCGAGATCCGCCGGTAGGGACCTCAACTTCTACGTCCGCTACCCGCCTGATATATTCGGCTACGTTTTCGAGTCGGTCGGCACTTCGCGCCACGAGGATGAGATTCATGCGCTCAGCAGCCAATTGCCACGCGATTTCACGACCAATTCCGGATGTCGCCCCGGTTATCAAAGCGGTAGCCATACGTTCAGCCTATCCCGAAGCCTACGGCATCAGGCGGAACATCGGGCGGCGCGCCTACCCGAGCATCGCGCAGTGCGCCCGTCCAGGCATCGGGCAACGTGCCCAGCCGGGCATCGCATGGCACGCCTAGCCTGCATCACATGGCACGCCCTAGCCGGCTCATCCTCTGCGTCGACGGGGACAAACGCGATCCTTTCTCCCTTCCCGCGGCGACGAACACGAACCCGCGGCGACGAACACGAGTGACTTTTAGCTTCTCGAAAAGCGTCGGTCGCCAATGAGATGCTTAATGACATGGACGTTCTTTTCGACTCGCGACTCGCTCATTATGGCGGCGGCCGCGCTGGCCTCGCGGAACATGCCGACGCGTTCACCGCCGAGGAATCGCGAATCGTCGAGGCATGCAACGCGCCGAGGCCTTCGCACTCGGACCTGGCAGAAATCCGGGATCTCATTCGAGCTGGCCACGATCCTCTGGGAACGGCCTATTGCCACATTCATTCGGCAGAACTGCGGCGCCCACTGGGCCAAACCTACACGTCACGAGAAATCGTCGAAGCGATGACTTCTTGGGCTGAAGCCAACGGCTCACCCGCGCGAGTCATCGACCCCGGCGCGGGTTCCGGCCGCTACCTGCTGGCCGCCGCTGCGAGATTTCCCGAGGCCCGCCTGTACAGCGTCGACGTCGATCCCCTCGCAGCCCCTGATGCTGCGGGCAAACCTTGCGGCGTGCGGCCTTGCGGATCGCGCTGAGGTGCATGTGAGCGACTTTCGCATCGCCCAGCCTGCCCCCGGCAGACGGTTCCACGCTTTTCCTGGGCAATCCGCCCTACGTGCGCCACCACTCGATAGCGCCCGAATGGAAGGAATGGTTCGCGGCCACGGCGAAACGGCACGGTTTGAAGGCCAGCAAACCCGCCGGGTTGCACGTCCATTTCTTCTTGGCGACCGCCGAGCACGCCCGCCCCTGGGGATTACGGAGCCTTCATCACATCCTCGGAATGGCTCGACGTCAACTACGGCAAGCTCGTTCGCGACCTTCTTTTTGAACGGCCTGGGCGGCCAATCCCTCCATCTCATTGACGCCAGCGTCTTGCCGTTCGACGACGTCGCCACAACAGGAATGATCACATGCTTCAAGATCGGGGATTCACCGGCAGCCGTCAAATTCCGCCGCGTGAGGTCCGTCGGGCAGCTTTAGCCGGCTCGAAGGCGGACGCGGCGTCTCCCGCAAACGGCTCGCTGCCTCCGACAAATGGTCCGTTCTGACGCGCACATCCCCAAACTGCCGGAAGGATACGTCGAACTTGGCGAACTGTGCCGCGTTCACCGAGGTGCGGTCACCGGTGCAAACAGAGTGTGGGTAGGCGGGGCGCCGCTTCCGACCTCCCCGAACGGGTCCTTTTTCCCAAGCGTGACGAAGGCCCGTGAACTGTTCGCGGCGGGAAAACGGCTGACTTCCGGGGAAGGATTGCGCAATGTCATCGACCTTCCATGGGACCTTGACGTCTTCGACGCCGAGGAACGCCGGCAAACTAGACAGATTTCTGCGCGAGGCACAACTGAAAAGGGGTGGACAAGGGATACATCGCAGCCAATCGCAAGGCTTGGTGGAGCGTGGGACTGCGCGACGCCGCGCCAATCCTCGCGACGTATATGGCTCGGCGTCCCCGGCCTTCGTGCGCAACGACATCGATGCGCGGCACATCAACATCGCGCACGGCGTCTATCCGCGGACACCGATGAGCCCCGCGCTCCTCGACCGCCTAGCAGACGCTCTGCGCGCAAGCGTCAATCTGTCCCAAGGCAGAACGTACGCCGGCGGGCTTGTGAAATTCGAGCCTAGGGAGATGGAGCGCATTCCCGTTCCAAACCCTCGACCGGCTGGCAGAAGGGACCGAGCCGTGAACCCGCAGGCACAGCCGCCGCTTTGGTCCGAAGAGGAGCTTTCTGCCGACTCGGCGAAGGCGATTTCGCGTTTTCGCGAGACACGCGTCCAGGAGCCCTTGGAGCTGTATCTCGGCCATTTCGACGCGCATCGCCGAAATATTGAAGACATCTTCGAAAAGACCTGCTGTCTCACACGGCTTCGCGACCAAGCCCACGAACTGCTGACCGGCCACGGCTACCTCACCGAGATCCGCTACCTGACCTCGCCCTCGGTCAGCGAGGACGACCTAAAAGTTCTGACCGACGCCAAGCTCAGCCACTCGTATTTAGAAAAGAACCCCGAAGCCACGAGGAATATCATCGACGTCGTCCTATTGGGACTTGACCGAGAACGTTTCCCGTGGCTCGGCGAGAATCGCATGCCCACAGGCGAAGAGAGCACGGCTGCCGTAGTTTCGACCGCGGCCCTCATCGCCAATCAGAAAGTTCAGACGGCGCGCCGCAGCGCGGCCAAGAACCTGCAAGAAGACGAGGTCGCGAAGGCCCTTCTTGCGAGTGGATACGTCGAAGTCGAACGCCGCAGCGTCGACAATTTCTCGCGGATTCCCGGCCCCGGAGAGTTCTGCAAGGAATCGCTGTTCGGCGGAAGGAAGGCGGATCTCATCATCGGCCCTTTTGGGACGGCCGGGCGATGCCAACCGAATGCAAAGTCAGCAACTCTTCGACCAATTCGGTCAAACGGCTCAACAACGACGCGGCGGTCAAGGCAAAAGTCTGGCTGCGAGAATTTGGCACCGCCTCCTGTATACCGGCGGCGGTGCTCTCGGGAGTGTTCAAGGTTCACAATCTGCTGAACGCCCAAAAGAACGACCTGACGATCTTTTGGTCGCACAAACTAGAAACAATGATTTCTTTCATTGAGAGCACGAAAAAGCTAGGGTCATTGAGAGCACGAAAAACTAGGCGCAAGAAAAACGTGAAAGCCCGGACAAACAGACGCCGCAGTCAAGGGCGAACAGACGCCGAACGCCTACCTGTCACCACGGCTTTTCCTCGCAGGTCGACGGGTCCGGCGGGCCATTCGCCGACGTCACGCGAAGCGGCGCAAATAAGCACGGGCGCCCCCTCAGAAACGACGATCGAGGCCGGGCCGTTCCCGGCGTCGGCCGGACCTTTCCCTGCATCGCCCGGATCTTTTCCTGCACTGCCCGGATCTTTCCCTGCACTGCCCGGACCTTTTCCGACAGCGTTGCCCCTCGCCCGTGGAAACGCGCTTCTCACCCATGGAGAGATGACGTTCGACGACGTCGATCCGACGCCACCCGTCGCTTGATAGAAGGGCACAACCTCGGGCCTGCAGCCCTAGATAGCCAAACTCCGCCCTCGGCTTTCCTGGGACGTCAAAACTCCGCATCGCGGCTTTGGGCACGGCGCATAAGCGCAGCGCCCTAAACCGATCCCCTTGACTCTCTTGCGGACGAGCACGCCGCCGGTTCCAGCGACCGCCACGTCGCAAACGCCCACCGCGATGCTGCGCAACTGAAATCCAACATGGCCCAGCAGGCGGCCGTCGAGGAGGCGCCGACGTGCACGTCGGCGGGCGCATACCCATACGGCGCGTCAGGATCCCAAGGCCCGTGTTCGCGAAAATACTCGCCATCGAAAAGATCGCGAAGGCATTCCAGTTCGCGTCGGGATAGATCGCTGTGGAGAACGGCTCTGAACATCATCGGCAAACGAGTCTACAACGGCCTTGGCCTGCCGCATTCGACGGGCTTCGACGGCCGGAGCCCTTAACGCGCGCCAACCAGACAGACCGTCACGCGCCAACAAGGCGGAACAGTGCGACGCCCGGAGGATTTCTGACAGGCGGATCCGTTCGCTAGGCAAGGCACATCGTCAGGCCAGGCACATCGTCAGGCGAGGGCATAGCGCCGTTCGTTTGGCAGGGCACAAAGCCCCTTCGCCAGGCAAGGCACAGCGCCGTTCGCCAGGGCACGGCAGCCCGCCAGGCAAGGCGGCTGGCCGGGTAGGCTTGGGGGCATGCGCATCGCCACGTGGAACATCAACTCAATTCGGGCGCGGCAAGAGCGGGCGCTCGCCGTCCTCGACCGTTGGGACCTCGACGTCCTCCTGTTGCAGGAGACGAAGTGCCGCCCCGACCAGTTCCCCGCCGCCGAGTTCGAAGCCGCCGGATACGAAGTCGCCGCCCACGGGCTCGACCAATGGAACGGCGTGGCGATTCTTTCGCGCGTGGGAATCGGGGGAGGTGGCCGTCGGCTTCGAGGGCCAGCCCGCCTTCGGCAAAGAGGCGCCGAGCCGAAAAGTCGAGGCACGGGCGATCGGCGCGCGGTGCGGCGGCGTCGGCGTGTGGAGCCTGTACGTGCCCAACGGCCGGGCGCTCGACGACCCACATTACCCTACAAACTGGAATTCCTCGCCGCTTTGAGGCGGGCCGCGAGCGCACAGCTCGCCGAGGACTCTCGGCCCAGCTCCTCTTGGCAGGAGACTGGAACGTCGTCCCGAGCGACGCCGACGTGTGGGACCCCGAACTCTTCCGAGGCGAACTCTACGCGAGCGAGCCCGAGCGCGAAGCTTTCACGCCTTCGCCGACGCCGGATTCGCGGAAGTCACGCGGGGCGCGACCGAGGCGCCCTACACCTTCTGGGATTACCAGCGCCTGCGCTTTCCGAAGAACGAAGGCATGCGGATCGACTTCGCGTGGGCAAGTCCGGCTTTGGCCGAGCGGGTCACCGCGGCGCATATCGACCGCAACGAACGCAAGGGCAGGGGGCCTCGGACCACGTGCCCGTCGTCGTCGAGCTCTCGTAAAAGGGGTCGTGGAGACGAGCGGAGGCTGAAAACGGGCAGCAATTAGACTATGGCTATGAACAAGGACGTTTTCACGCGACTATCGGCAACCGAGATGGCCGAGGGCGTGCGGTCGGGGCGCTGGACCGCGCGCGAACTCGTGGCCGCATCCCTGGAACGCATTGGCCGCCTCGATCCAGAGCTCAACGCCTTCACCGTAGTGCTGAACCGAGGAGGCCCTCGCCGAAGCCGACCTGCTCGACGCGGAACTCGCCCGCGAACGGGAGCTCTCACGCGCAGGAAACGGGCGTAAGGCGGCGGAACGAACGCCGCGCCCACAACCGGCAACGTCGAAAGGCTTCTGGCCGGCGTTCCCATCGCCGTGAAGGAGGAGTACGACGTCGCGGGTCTGCCCACCACCCTTGGCGGATACGGAAACTCTTCCCCTGCGGCCGCGGACGGCGGGTGATTCGGCGCGTGCGCGCAGCCGGCGCGATTATCGTGGGCAAGACGACGATGCCGGAGTTCGGCCGCTGCCCCGAAACAATCTCGGACCGTTACGGCGCCACCCTCAATCCGTGGCGACGCGATTTCTCTCCCGGCGGCTCCTCCGGAGGATCGGCCGTGGCGGTGGCGACGGCAATGACGCCGCTCGCACTTGGCGCCGACGGCGGCGGATCCATTCGCCTTCCCGCGTCTTGCTGCGGAATACTCGGCCTCAAACCGGAGCGCGGCAGGGTGACGCTGGCCCCGTCCTCGCAGCACTGGCACGCCCTCGTGGTGCTCGGCGGATTGAGCCGCACAGCAGCCGATTCAGCTCTGCTCTACGACGTAATCGCCGGACCCTGCCTTCGGACAAAATGGAGGGCGCAGTCCGTGAGCGAGTCGTACCGCGACGTCGTCGCGCGTGGAACCGGGCCTTTGCGGATAGCCTGGACCGGCCGCTCGCCGGTGCCCGGACTGAAGAATGACCCCGAGGTCGATCGCGCGTTGGCGGCTTTTGGTCCGAAGGCTCGCGCGCCTGGACCACGATGTTCGCGAAACGCACGCCGCATGGCCCGTGCCCACAGACGCCTTCCTTTCCCAATACTTCTCCGGCATGGCGGTCGAAGCCGACTCGGTCGAGGCGCCCGAGAAGCTGGAGCGACACACCCGCCGCATCGCCGCCGTCGGCCGCCTGATTCCGACGCGCCTGGTGAGATTCGCCGAACGGCGCGGCGAGAGAATCGCCCGGGCCTTTAACGAACGCTTCCTTCCCACCGCCGACGTCTTGGTCATGCCCACGATTCCCATACTGCCGCGCCCTTCGGGCTGGCTGGAGAGCCGAAGCACGTTCGCGTCGGTCTTCCGGGGCACGCCAACGGTCGCCAACACGTCGATCTTCAACGTGACAGGCCATCCCGCGCTGTCGATTCCCGGCGGGGTGAGCGCGGACGGCTTGCCGATCGGCATGCAGATCGTGACCCGGCCCGGCCGCGAGGGCCTGCTTCTGGCGCTCGCCGCCCAGCTCGAGAAGGACGAGCCCTGGCCGACTCCGCCGGGACTCTGACCCACGTCTTCCCTAAGCGGAACGTGATCCGGCCAGCCGCGATAGACCGTCATCCCAGGGACGACGATCACAAGCTATCGGCCCGCTCGAGGTGAAGGTCGCCGGCAACGCCACGCCAATGCGTCGGAAAGCGGATGCTCCTACAGGCGTTGCCCGGCGGCGCCGATTTGTGCACCAAACCCTCACGTTTATGGCCTTTCGGCGACATATAGCCGAAAATTACCAATCTCCCCCGACTCCTTTAGCGGACCGATTCGGTCCGAATTGGGACCAAAGGTGACAGAGCTTCCCCAACCTCGGTGTTAGCGTGATCACGCAGGGAATATCCCGCGGTATCCGGCCAAACCGGCTGCAGCGCGTCACGGCATGCACGGCCACACTGGATGCACTCACCTGGGCGCATCCGGCCAACCGGGCACATCCAACGGCTCGCGAGCGCCGTCGGCCAGGACGGAAGCCGCGGGAGGACGTTCACCGGCAACGCAGCCGCGCGGGGGCTCACCGACGAGCCCCCGCAGCCTCGCTAGAACCCTCCGGCGAAAGCGCAAAGCCTCCTACCGGGTGAATCGCCGCCCTAAAAACTTCCAAGCGAACACAAACTGAATCACGCAACAAGGAGCTGCGCGCAGCCTCAACCGCAGGGCGATCGTCCACCGCACGGACGCAGCCGGCGGCCTCACGCGCAGATCCGAAAGGAGACCTCGGAATGTCAAAGAAGCTGCTCGAAGGCGTCAAAGTCATCGAACTGGCGAACTTCATCGCGGCCGCCACAGCCGGCCGTTTCCTGGCCGATCAGGGCGCGACGGTCATCAAGGTCGAGTCAGCCAAGGGCGATCCCCTGCGTTTCACGGCTCCCTCGGAAGGCCGCCCGCTCGATTGGCACGAAAACACCACCTGGGAACTCGAAAACGCCAACAAGCTCAACATCTCCATCAATACGAAGTCCGAGGAAGGGCGCGAGGCATTCTTCAAGCTTCTCGAAGACGCCGACGTCCTCATAACTAACTGGCGTCGAGGGCCCGCTCGAACGCCAAGGCCTCGACTACGAGAGCCTGAAGAAACGGTTTTCCCAAGCTCGTCTACGCAATCTGCACGGGATATGGAGAGTACGGGCCGGATAAAGACCCTTCCGGGATCTCGACTTCACCGCGTTCTTCGCCCGCGGCGGCTATTTGAGACGCTTCGCCAAAAGAGCGGCCTGCCCATGAACGTCGTCCCGGGAACCGGCGACCACAACGTCGGGATGAACCTGGCTGCCGGCATCCTCGCGGCGCTCTACCACGCGCGGGAAACCGGCCAGGGCGAGAAGGTTGAGTCCTCGCTTTTTGAAACCGCGGTCTTCAACCTCGGCATGGCGATCCAGGCTGCGCAGTACACGGAGATCGGCAAGGCCTTCCCCATCGATTCCAGCGATTACGACAACCCGCTGCTGTCCTCGTGGCCCACGAAGGAAGGCCGCTACATCCAGACCTGCATGCCCGAATTACAACCAGTATTTCAAGGTCTTCATCACGACGATCGGCCATCCCGAGCTCGCCGAGGACGAGCGCTACTTCCCCATCCAGAATCTGCAGGCAAACGGCCTGCGGGCCCTGAGCTGCACAAGCTCATCTCCGAAACCTTCAAGACGAAGACGGTTGAGGAATGGCGCGCGCCGCTGGTGGAGGCGGACATCCCGTTCTCCTTGGCGCAATCGCTCACCGACATCCTCGACGACCCGCAGGCCTGGGACAACGATTGCTTCACCGCCTTCGAGTATGAGAACGGCAATACACGCACCCTGGTGCACCAGCCCGTGCGCTTCGCCGAGCAGGGCAAGCCCGAGTACCGCCGCGGGCGCTTCCCCGGCGAGGACGGCCCCGAGATCCTGCGCCAGCACGGCGACTCGCAGGAGCGCATCGACCAAATGATCGCCGACGGCTCGCTCTACGTGTGGAGCGAGTGAGGACCGGCACACGCAGTGTGAGCCTGTTGCGCGGAGCCGTTTTTCGCGCGGTGCAAACGCCCGTCCGAAGCGGCCTCCAGCGCGCACATGAAATGAGAGGAAGCATGAGCAAGAGCTATTTGGGCGTCGACGTCCGGGTCGACCACCTCCAAATGCGTCATCATCGACGACGACCAGAAGATTCTGGCCATGTCGCTCGTGACCGAGGGATCGGGACGGAAGGCTCGGCCAAGGCGGTCTCCGAGGTCCTCGAAGAGGTCGGCGCCCGCCGCAGCGACATCACAAAAACCGTGGCCACCGGCTACGGCAGAAAGATCTTCCCGATTCGGATAGGAAGGTCTCCGAGCTGTCATGTCACGTTAGGGTGTTTTCTCGCAGGTGCCGGAAGCGCGCACGCTCATCGACATCGGCGGCCAGGACGCCAGGTCATGTCGATCACCGAATCGGGGATCATGACCAATTTCCAGATGAATGACAAATGCGCAGCCGGCACGGGACGCTTCCTCGACGTCATGGCGAGGATCCTCCAGCTCGACGTCGCCCAGCTCGAAAAAGGAGTATTTCAAGGCGACCAAGCCCTCGAAGATTTCCTCCACGTGCACCGTCTTCTCCGAATCCGAGGTCATTTCCCAGTTGGCCTCGGGCGAGAAGCGGAGGACGTCGTCGCCGGAATCTGCCAATCGGTCGCTACCCGTTTCGCCTCCTCGTCATGCGCAGTCGGCATCACGCCCACGCTGTGCATGAGCGGCGGCGTCGCCAGAACGGCGGCGTGCGAGACGCACTGGAAAAAGACCTGGGACTTCAGATCGTCTGCCCTCCCAACGCCCAGTACATGGGTGCGCTCGGCGCCGCCCTGTACGCGTGGGAGACGGAGACACGGAATCATTCGTTTGTAAGGAGAAGTGCGATGGCACAAGAAGCAACGACGACGCAGACGCCCGCTGAGGCATCTGCCAACGGACCCGCTCAAGCCCCCGATCGGGCGTCGGCCCAGCCATCCGGGCATGCGCCGGCCCAATCGTCGGAACAGCCACCAACCCCATCATCCGGGCAGGCGGCGGAACAGGCGCCGGCGCGTCCGCGCAAGAAGCTCGACCCGAACTCGGCGAAGTACAAGCTCATCGCGATCGTCGCCGAACATTACAAATCGGCGTTTGGAAGCGAAAGAGCGCGGCGAAAAAGATCGGCTGGTGCGCCTCGAACTTCCCGCAGGAGATCTTCGAGACGCTCGGCGTGAAGGTCTGCTATCCGGAGAACCATGCGGCCGCCACTGCGGCCAGAGGCGGCGGCGAACGCATGTGCAACATCGCCGAAGCCGCCGGATACTCAAACGACCTATGCGCCTATGCGCGGGTCAACCTGGGCGTGGCCATGACGGGCAAGGCCGAAGAGCAGCCGATCCCCATGCCGGATTTCATGCTCTGCTGCAACAACATCTGCAACACCATGACGAGAGTGGTACGAGGAGCTAGCCAAGATGCTCCACATACCGATGATCATCGATCGACATCCCGTTCAACCCCGATTACGACGTCTCCCCCGCCCAGATCGAGTACGTCAAGGGGCAGTTCATCGACGCGATCCACCAGCTGGAAGAGATCACCGGAAAAACCTGGTCGGAAGAGCGTTTCGCAGAAGTCATGGCGATTTCGAATCGGACGTCGCGCGCCTGGCTCAAAGCCGCCAGCTTGCTCAAGCACACCCCGGCGCCCTACAACGGCTTTCGACCTCATGAATCACATGGCCGTGGCCGTGTGTGCACGCGGAAAAGTCGAGGCTGCCGAAGCTTTCGAAACGCTGTGCGACGAGATTGAAAAGGCGGTCGCGGAGGGCAAAACGACGTTCCGCGGCGAGGAAAAGCACAGGATCATGTTCGAGGGGCATCGCTTGCTGGCCCTCATCTGCGGGTCACGAACACCGCGCTGCGCGACCTCGGCATGAATACCGTGGCGACGATCTACGCCGTGGCCTTCGGCATGCTGTATGAGGACTTCGACGGGCTCATTCGCGCCTACTGCTCGGTGCCCAATTCGGTGAACCTCGAAAAGGCTCGCGACCAGCGCATCGAGCTGGTGAAAAACAGAACGTCCAGGGAATGCTGGTGCACACGAATCGCTCGTGCAAGCTGTGGTCGGGATTCATGTCGGAGGCATCGCGCGCCAGGTGTGCGCCGAGTGCTCCATTCCCCCTGGCCTCGTTCGACGGCGACCAGGCCGACCCCGCAATTTCTCCGAGGCCCAGTACGAAACGCGCGTGCAAGGCCTTGCCGAAGTCATGGAAGAGATGGGATTCTGATCATGTCGAAATTCGAAGAGCTAGCCGAAGAATTTGCGAGGATCGCCAACGGTCCACGCAGCCAGTTCCAGGCTTCCTCGATGCTGGGGAAGAAAGTGGTGGGCTGCGTTCCCGAGTTCACGCCCGAGAGCTGGTCCATTCGATGGGAATGGTGCCTTTCGGCATGTGGGGGGCCGACGCGAAAGTGACCCGCGCCCGCACGTATTTCCCCACCTTCTATTGCGGGATCGTGCAAACTGTTCTCGACCTCGCGCTCATGAAGAAGTACGAGGGAATGTCCGCCGTCATCATCCCCACCCTGTGCGACACCCTCAAGGCGCTCACGCAGAACTGGCAGCACGGGGTGGACGGCGTCCCATACATCCCGATGACCTACCCGCAGAACCGCAAGCCCGCCCTACGGCCAGCAGTTCACGAAAAGAAGGGTATGAGCGGGTCATCCGCGATTTGGAACACCACACCGGGGCCGAGTTCTCGGACGAGGCCCTCGGCAAGACGATCGAGATCTACAACGAGCATTCGCACCTCATGCGGCAGTTCTCGGTCGCTGCGGCGTCGCACGACTGCGTCACCCCGACCATCCGCCGCAACGTCTTCAAAGAGCGCGTGGTTCATGCTCAAGGAAGACCACTCGAAGCTCGATGCGGAAAATGGTCCAGGAACTGTCAGTCATGGAAGTCGAGACGAAGAAGACCCGCATTGTCACCTCGGGCATTCTCGTGGACAACCTCAACCTACTTCAGATCCTGAAGAGAACTCCATGACGATCGTCGGGGACGACGTCGTCGCCGAATCCGGTCGGTATCGAACGGACTCGCCCGTTTCCGGGCCGAGCAACCTCGATAGGCTCGTCGCCAAATTCACGAATACCGGCGACGTCTCAATGCTGCTCGATCCCGAACGCCACCGCGAGAACGCGCTGGTGGATTTGGCTAAGGAGCGGCGGGCCGACGGCGTGCTCATCGTGCTGACGAAGTTCTGCGACCCGGAGGAGTTCGACCTGCCGCGCCTGCGCAAGGCCGTGAAGGACGCCGGGCTCAAGGAAGTCACAATCGAGGTCGATCGCCAGATGGACTGCTTCGACCAGGCGCAAACAGCGCTCGAAACCTTCCACGACGTCCTCGCCTACGTCTGAAAACCCGCAGATCGGCACGGATGCGCTTGACGCCTACTCGGCCGGGCTTGGCCATGCTTGGCCCGCTCGGGTACGGCGTGAGCGAACTCGCGCCACTCGCACCAGCCACTGTGATCGGCAAGAACCTCGCTATGGCCCGCACCAGTCTGGCGCGACCCGCAAAAGCCTCGTGTGATCCGCAACGGTTCGGCATGACCTATCGACGCGGTCTTGGCCGCGCGGAGCTCAGTCTATGCCGGCTTAGCTCAGCCCTAGCGATCCTCCCGGTGTCGGCCTGTCCTGGGGAAGACCGACCGGCACCGGGAAATCTCACCCCTCGAATGTCGTTTTTAAATATGCCGGTTGCCCAGCTGCCGGCCCTTTTACGCCGGTAGACATTTTCGGCCTGCGGGCTGAGCGCCAACATCGGCCTGCGGGCTGAGCGTCAGCATCCGTCGCCCGGCCCTTTCGCGCGCCAGTGGACAATCGGCCAGCCGCCTCGTTGGTTTTCCTAGAACAGCCGCCTCGTTGGTTTCTTAGAATTTGCGTACCTTGCCGCTTCTCCGAACGCGCTTTCTTGCCGCGCGTCCGCGAATATACGTATTCCTTGCGCGGATACGCGTATCCCGTAGGGCGCCACCCAAATCGCGCAATCGCCTTGCCGGGCGTCTGCGAATACGCGGCAAACAGGTACGCTGAGATAAACATCGGCATTCGAAAGAGAAACAGATGAAGAACTACATTTCGCTGGGGCAAACCGGGATATCAATCTCACCGCTCACGCTCCGGAGGCAACACCTTTCGGCTGGACCGCCACACCGGAGGAATCCTTCGACGTCCTTGATGCTTTTGTCGTTGCCGGGGAGCACTCACGATCGACACGGCGGACGTATATTCAGCGGGCACCGGGCAATCACGGCGGTGAGTCGGAAGAAACAATCGGCCGCTGGCTCGCAGCCCGCGGGTACGCGAAGGGCGGGAGGCGCGACGCCGTCGTCGTCGCCACGAAAGTGGCCAAACACCCGCAATTCGTGAGGCCTATCCCCCGAGCATCGCGGCTGCCTGCGACGCTTCGCTCACGCGGCTCGGCCTTGACCACATCGACGTCCTATTTCGCCCATTTCGACGACGACGCCGTTGCCGTCCCGGACATGGCCGAAGCTTTCTCGGCACTGGTCGACGCGGGCAAAGTACGCGCCATCGGGCTGGTCGAATTTCTCGCCCGAGCGGATGGACAGTGGCTGCGCTACGCCGGTGACAGAGAGCCTGCACAAGCCGGTAATCCCGCAGCAGCATTACAATCTGGTCAAACGGCGGCGCTTCGAGACCTCCTACTTCGCCGCTTGCGCGCGAACACGGCATGGCCACGCAAAGCTATTTCGCCTTGGCCTCGGGGGTTTCTGACGGGCAAGATACCGCAGCGAGGGCGATGCGAAAACACAAACGTGGCGCGCGGCGGGCTGCAGGCCGTTACCTCACCCGAGGGCCTTGCGGTGCTCGCGGCTTTTGGACGACGTCGCAGCCCAGCTCGGCGCGAGCCCGACGAGCATCGCTTTGGCCTGGCAGCATGCCAAAGGCGTCGATTCGCCAGTTGCCTCCCGCACGGGTGGCCGGTCAACTGCCGGATCTTGTGGCGGCACTGGACTTAACGTTAACCCCCGAGCAGGTCGCGATTCTTGACGAGGGCCTCCGGCACCGATGATGTGAGCGACTCTGCACCCATGATGTAGCGACTCGGCACAGATGATGTAGCAACCTAGCCGGCTTGGCTCACTCCCTCCCGGGGTGCGCACCTTGCCCGCGCTGCCCATGCCATGTTCATATAACCCACAACGCTTTGGGTTGAGGTTCCTGCCCCAACGCCAAAGTGCGCATTTTGGCGTTGACGATCTGTAGATTTACGGCGTGCGGCCTCGGCGCGTATAAGTCCAACGTATGCGACACCGGCATGTGGGTCCGGAATCGCATACGTCGGCGGGAGCCGAGGCCGCACGTCCGGCGGGGGACGCTCGTCACGCCGCTTTCCTGACGTTCGCGCTCGGCCACCACGATCTGGTACGCAATAGCCGCACCCAGGCCGATCACCGCGGCCACGATGGCGATGACGAGCCTGCGAATAGTCGCCTCCGTGACTCTTGCCGATATTCGCTCAGGTCTCGGGGCGAATATCGCCGAAAACCGCAAAGGCGCTGAAGGCGACTCCGTAGTTGATTCCCTGGTTCTTCGGGCCGAATTGGCTCATGACAAGAGCGGGCATCGTGCCCATGATCCCGCCGTATCCCATGCCGACGGCAAAAATACCGAGCACCAGAGGCAACACATTGTGATCTCCTTTACCAACGACCAGCAACAGAAGGCCGGCGGCGGCAGGGATGAAGATGATCTGGACTGTCCGCACGCGGCCAATCTTGTCGGAGACCGTCCCGAAGCAAATTCGCCCTGCGAGCGAGGCGAAACGTAGACGGAAACGATGAAGGCAGCTTCGGCGCTTCGTGTGGCGAACATTCCCTGGGCGAGCGGAGAGGCATTGGCGACGATGAGCGAGGCCGGAAAAGGGCGCCGCAAACGAAGATGACGAAGATGAGCCAGAACGGGTCATGCACATCTGCCGCCAGGTGAAATTCTTCGCCGCCGAGGCGGGCCCGCCGGATGCCGGTGCGGAGGAGTCCACCCCTCGGGAGCATAATTCGCTGGGGCTTGACGGACGGTCGCGGCCACGATGACGCCGACCACGAGGAAGACTGCGCCAAAAGCCACCATCGTGGTGACGATTCCCCTTATCGTCAAGGATCATATTGGCCAAAAGGGAGCCATGACAATCGCCGCGCCGCCATTGGCGCCGGTGATGAGGCCCGCAGCCATTCCGCGCGTCGATCGGGGAAGAAACGCATGGTGTTGTTGAGGGCGGCCGTGTAGGCGAGCCCCTGGCCAAGGCCGCCGATCACCCCGAAGCAGAGGATGAACATCATGCCCGAGCTGGACAGCCCTCCGAGCAACCATCCCAGCCCCCACAATGTGCCGCCGGTCAATGCGACCAGCTGGGTTTTGCCGCGGTCGACGAAATAGCCGCCGAGGATCATTGGGATCGGCGAAATGGCGTTGAGAACGGAATGAGGCCATGACGGCGTCGTCAGCGCCGAATTCCTTTCCCAGCGCCGTTTTCAGCACCAGCAAAATATATAGGTGCACCCGGTGGCGAAGACAAGCAGGCAGGGAGGCCGCCAGAATCAACCACCGGTTGTACCGGACTTTGTCTGACATTGGATAACCTTTTCGAGTGGAAGCCGCCTTCAGACGGCTTTCTCATCCATCACTTCGAGGCCGGCCCCAGGGTCTCACCGAAGACACTTGGGGCCACGGCGTCTACTTCGTGTGTTCTTTGACGATTTGACGGCCGACGACGTGCACCATGACCTCGTCGGTTCCGCCGCCGAAGCGGTGCCCGCGAGCGTCGCGCCACGGGCGTTCGATGCGCACACCTTCTGTCACACCGATGCCGCCGTGGATTTGAAGGGCGTCGTCGCACACTTCAAAGGCGGCCATCGAACAGTAACGCTTGCACATCGCGGCCTGCTTGCGGTCGAGCGTGCCATTGTCCACCATCGACGCCGAGTGGTAAATGAAGTTCTTCATGTTCTCGATCTTGATCGCCATGTCGGTCAGCTTTTCCTGCACCAGCTGGAAGGAACCGATTGGCAACGCCGAATTGCACGCGCGTGGCGGCATACTCCGCGGCGTCCTCAAATGCGGCTTCTGCCAATCCGAGGGACTGGGTAGCCGTCGTGATCCGCTCCAGTTCGAAGTTCTTCATGAGCTGCTTGAAGCCCTCGCCCTTGACGCCGACAAGGCACGACTCATCCACCTCGACGTCGTTGTAGTAGATCCGGAAGAATCAGCGGTATGCCAGCACATTTTGACAATCGGGGAGATCTCGATGCCGGGAGAGTCGGTGGGAACGAGGTACATGGAGATGGCGCGGCGCGGATCCTCGGCGTCAGGATTGACTGACCATCGTCAGAAGGTATTTCGTATCGACGGCGTTGGTGATGAGGGTTTTCGTGCCATGGAAATGTACTCTTTTCCGTCACGATGCTCGGCCGTCATCTTCATTGCCGAGGAATCCGATCCGGCCTGCGGTTCCGGTGAAGGCGAGGCAAAGGGGACACCGCCGTCTTGCAAAATGCCAAGAACCGATTCACGCTGCTCAGGGCAGAACCAAATTCGAGGATGTCAAGAACCCGGAGGATTTCGGTAGCGTATCCCGGGTTGAGGCCGCGCGAGGCAACCCTCTCACCGATGAGGCACATCGTCACCATGTCCACCGGCGTTCCGCCGTATTCTTCGGGTATGCCAAGAGAGAGGAAGCCCGCCTCCTGCAACGCCCTCTTGAATTCGACGGGCTGGCGATGCTCTCGGTCCACTTCGGCCACGTAAGCGGGGACGCATACTGGTCGAGGATTTCATCGAGCTCTCCAACAGGAGTTGCTGCTCTTCGCTGAGGCTGAAGTCCATTCTTCATCGCACCTTTCTCTATTCGGGACGGGCGACGTTCCCGGGACTCGACGACGTCGTCGAAGCCCGCGAGCCCGTGCCGCGCTTCACAGAACAAGAGTAAGAGCCCCCGCTCCTCAGATATAGGACCAAAGTAGTCCGATTTACGGGAGTAGGCTCGATAATGTTCTATTCCGCGGGCGGTCAGGGGCCGTTACGGCACTCGTTCCGCAACGGAACAAGGGTGAACGGCTCGACGCCGAAGCACCCGGGCCTCATACGGAGCACCGGGCTCGACGCCGAAGCACCCCGACCTGCCGCCAAACGATTCCGAAGGAGCGACGATGACCAAGGTAATCAGCGCGAGCCAAGCGGCCGCACTCATCGAGGACGGAGACACCGTCGCGTTTTCCGGTTTCGGTTTAGCCTGCGTCAACCAGGAGGTCATCGCAGCCCTAGAAGAAAGGTGGCTGGCCGGCGAGGGCCCGCACGGTCTGACGATCGTCAACTCTTCCGCGGTGGGCGCGCGCGGCAAGCGTGAAGGCCTCGGCAAACTCTCATACGAGGGTCTCGTCAAGCGTTGGATCGGCGGAATCATGTCCGCCTCCCCCGCCCCAGGCCAACTCGCGGCCGACGGCAAGCCTCGAATGCTGACAACCCGCCGCAGGGCGTCATAACGGCCCTATACCGCGAGATTGCAGCACACCGCCCCGGCGTCGTGACAAAAGTGGGGCTCGGCACCTTCGTCGACCCGCGCATCGAAGGTGCGAAAGTCAACGCTAGTCACCACGGAAGATCTCGTCTCACTCATCGAGTTGGACGGCGAAGAGTACCTGTATTACCGCGGCTTCCCCATCGACGTCGGCCTCATTCGGGGTACGTACGCGGACGAAATGGGCAATCTGACGATGGAACACGAAGGTCTGAAAATGGAGATCCTCCCCATCGCCCAAGCCGTACATAATTCGGGTGGGATCGTCATCGCCCAGGCCAAAGCCGTGGTGAAAACGGGCTCGCTTGACCCGAACCTGGTGCGCGTTCCGGCAATCTCATTGATTACATCGTGGTCTCCGAGCCAGACAACCACATGCAAACCGAGTACACCCAGTACAACCCGGCATTTTCCGGTCAGGTCAAGGTTCCCGTCTCGAATGTCGAGCCGCTGCCGCTGACGATCCGCAAGGTGATGGCCGCCGCGCGGCCATGGAGATCCGTCCGGGTCGGTCATGAACCTCGGGGTGGGCGTGCCCGCCGACGTCGGGATCGTCCTGGCCGAAGAAGGAGTTTCTGAGTATGCCCTGCTGACCACCGAGGCTGGCGCTGTCGGCGGGACTCCCGCCGACGACAAGAACTTCGGCCATTCCTACAACGTGCTCGCCCAAATCGGCATGCACGAGCAGTTCGACTCACTATGACGGCGGCGGCCTGGACTTGACGATCCTCGGCCTGGCGCAAGCTGACGCGCACGGGGACATCAACGTCTCGAAATTCAACGGCAAAGTGGCCGGATGCGGCGGCTTCATCAACATCACCGCCACCGCCAAACGCGTGGTATTCTGCCGGGGCGTTCACCGCCGGCGGGCTGGATATCCAGTTCACCGAGGAGGTTGCACAATCGCCACCGAGGGCAAGGTCCACAAATTCGTGGGCGACGTCGAACAGATCACCTTCTCCGGCGCGAGGCATCCCGCACGGGCCAGTCGGTCCCTCTACGTGACCGAGCGCGCGGTATTCGAGTTGCGCGAGGGCCGCCTGACGCTCATTGAGAAGGCGCCGTGGGCCAACCTCCAGCGCGACATCCTCGACCACATGGACTTTAAGCCGGCGATCGCCGACGATCTGCGCGACATGGACCCCCGGCATCTTTCGCGAAAAGTGGGGCGGCCTCAAGGCTCATATCGACGCGGCCGTCGCTGTAGAAAGCGGCAGCGCTGCCGAGGTGCGTGCCAGCGCCACCGCAGAACCTGCCAGCGCCACTTCGCAAAACGCGACCATCGCCGCGGAACGTGCCGACAACGCGGCAGCCGCCGCATCGGCCCCTAGCCTTCCGAGCCAGAAATGAAGGGCTTAGGGGCAACAACCTGGCTCGGGCGAGCTCGTTTCGCCGATCCTGCGGTTCGATGCTCTCGCGCGTTCGGAACCGTCGAAAACATGCGTCGTTGATCGACTCCTTCCAGTTACGCGGGTGCACATGCTCGAAGCGGCCGACGCACTCGCGGCCGGACTCACGGCCTACGGCATAGGCAGGGGCGATAGAATCGCGATCGTCCGGCGAGACGCGCCGATCCACGTGATCGCCCTCCCGGCCGCAAGCCGCATCGGCGCGGTGCTGCTTCCGCTCAATTTTCGCCCTGTCCTCGGCCGAATGCCAGACGATTATCGACGACGCCGGCTGCGCCGCCGTTCTGTGCGGCCCCCGATTCGCCCGGCATTCGACGAAGAGCTCAATCTTTCGCGAGAAATTCTTTGGATCGTCGATGACGTGACCCTTCGATCGAGCCTCCCGAGGATGATTCTCTGCGCTCCATCTGGCTGCGGCTCTCGGGCTGTATCGCGCGGGCGAGGGCCTAGTTCCCGACGCCCTGCCGATCGACAGCGACACTCTCGCCCTCCTCCTCTACACTTCCGGTTCGACGGGCAAGCCTAAGGGCGTAAAATTAACTTACGGTAACATTTTTGCTTCCTGGTCGGCTTTCTCCTCCGTGCTCGGCACGGCCCCGACGACGTCGCCCTCGCAATCGCACCGTTTGGACACGTGGGTGGCCTCAACACATTACTTTCGCCACGCTTTTGGCCCGGAGGCCTGGTCGTCGTCCAGCGCAAATGGGACGTCGGCGATGCCCTGGCGAAAATTGAGCACTCATCGCGTCACCCGTACCTTTGGCGTACCAACGATGTACGACGCCGCGGCGCGCCACCCGATTTTAGCTCCCGCGATCTTTCGAGCTGAAAACCGCTATCGTCGGCGGCGCTGTTTTGCCCCAGGGATCTCTTCGACGTCTTCGCGGCGCGGGCGTGCCTTTGGCGAATTCACTGGGCATGACCGAAACGGCGGGCGGCGGCACGCTTACGCCACCGCGGGACATGAGCCAAGCATTGTGCGCAGGTCGGTAAGGCGGCGCCGGGCATGACGATGCGCGTGACGCGCGAGGACGGATCGACGGCGTCGGTGGGCGAAGTCGGCGAGCTGTCGGTCTGCGGCCCGTCCGTTTCGCCCGGATACTGGGGAAAACCGGAAGGCCAGGGCTGCGGTTTCTCGGGCGATGGGTGGTTTCGCACGGGCGATCTCGTCTCCGTCGACGCCGAAGGCTTCTATACCATCGAGGGGCGCGTCAAGGATCTCATCATTTCGGGCGGAGAGAATATTTTCCCGCTGAGATCGAAACCGTGCTACGCGAGCATCCTTGCGTCGCCGACGCCGTGGTTGTCGGCATGCCGGACAATCGGTGGGGTGAGCTTCCGGCGGCCTTCGTCGTCGTCGAAGACGGAGCCGAGCTGGCTGTCGAGGATCTGCGGGCTCGCCGCCACTCGCTTGGCGAAGTACAGGTGCCGCGCACAATGATAGAAATCGAGGACATCCCCTGGGATCAACCGGCAAACCAGACCGCCAGGCACTCGTGGAGATCGCCGCACCATCATGACCCGGGCCCGCGCTGGTACGCATATAAGTGAGGCGCCGGCCGATATTGAGGGTGATGCCTACTGTCAGGGCGCGTCACTGCGTTCCATCTTCCGCGTATCACCACTTTGCGTCTCATCTTCCAACGCATCACCGCTTTGCGTTCCATCTTCCCGCGTATCACCACTTTGCGTCTCATCTTCCGCCTCGTCGCCTCTCGCCCGTGCAATGAGGGGGAGGAGGCTCTGAGCCCGCTCGAGCCGTTCTCTCGCAGATCCGCTAGCGCCTGGTCCAGTCGCCCACGGCCCGACGACGCCGGCCACCAACTCGTTGGTGAATCGGTGAATCTTCTGCCGGCCGACAGCCAGCAAATGGTGCGGTGTGGCCGTGACGTGCATGGCCATTCCCCTTCGAGGGCGTCGCCAAGTTGAACGCGCTGCGTTTCCGGCCTGCAAATCACCGGTGCGCATAGCGTCGCGAATGATATTCCTTGTGTGAATCACGGATTTTCCCACGGAATTTTGCCAAATTGCCCCCAATTCCTCATTATCTGTGTGATTTTCCAGAATAAGGCGTATGACGGCCAAACCCGTGGGCGTGTAATAGCGGGTAAACCTGTCTTCCACCAACATCTGGATGTATTCGACAAAAGAGGCACCTCCGGGCGCACGTGGTCGCGGTATTCGAAAGAACACGTCGGAGGCCGTGAAGGCATCAGCCAGCATCGCTTCTTTCGTGGGCCACCGCAGGTAGAGCGCCGACTTGCCCATGTGTGCGTGTTTAGCGACCTTTCCGAGCGTGAAACCGGACCATCCCACTTCCATGTAGACCTCGAGGGCTGCGACCAAGGCGCGCTCCTCAATCCCGGGATCACGCGGGCGCCCGACCCGCCGTCCGCCGTCGCGGAATCTACGACGCTTGACAAAGCTGGAAGAAGATCTCCCATCGGAGCCTCCTGGAACGATGCGCGTACGAATGCCCTTTCGATGCGAACGCTGAATGTACAAACCATTCGGCGTCCCGAGACACAAAGGCTTCTTCAAGCCTACAAAACACGGAGCTTCGGCATGCGCGAAAATGGAACGTAAGGCCGCGTCAGCGCTCGGAGCGAGGCGCTTTTCTCCACATATTCGACGACGTCGGCGATGCTCGCGTGAACGAACTGAGGCCGGAAAGCAAATCGCTATGTTCTCGCGGGTTGTGGACCCGGTCAAGACGAGATGAGTCTGCAAACCGGCTCCATTCCCGCCAAAATATCGGTGTCCATACGGTCGCCCACGAGGGCGGTTTTGCTCCGAGTGAGCATCGATAAGGTTGAGGCCCATGCGCAGCATGACCGGGTTCGGCTTGCCCCACGTAATACGGGTTTTGCCCGTTGCCGCGGTGATCATGGCGGCAACAGCGCCGGTGGCCGGTATCGGGCCTTCGGAGGATGGACCCGTGACGTCGGGATTGGTAGCGATGAAACGCGCCCTTCGCAGATGAGGCGAATCGCCTGCGTGACGCCTGCACGCTGTACGTGCGGGTCTCGCCGAGAACCACGAAATCCGGGTTGTCGTTGGTCATGACGAAACCGTGCTCGTACAGGGCGGTGGTAAGCCCCGCCTCTCCCACCACGTAGGCGCGGCGCGAATCGGACTGCGTGGCAAGGAAGGTTGCCGTGGCGGTGGCCGATGTCCAGATGTTCTGCTTCAGGAACGTCAAGGCCGGATGAGGGCCAGCCGCGCCGAGAGGTCGCGACGGGTGAAGATCGAGTTATTCGTCAAAAACGAGGAAGGGGATCTCGCGCTCGCGCAAAGTGTTGAGAAACTCGGATGCCCTGGCAAAGCGTGCTCTTCGTGAATGAGCACGCCGTCCATGTCCGTCAGCCAGTTCGCAATATCAACCATGCTTCAAGTCTGAGCCGCTGAGTGGCCCGCCGCGGGCTTAACCGGGCACAGTTCACACCGAACGTCCAGGATTCGAATGATCTCAAAGGCGGAGGGTTTCAGAGTCTCGAGGACGAGAAGGCCACCCGCCTGAAGGCGGCAGAGCTCGCAAAGGCGGCCACGCGAACAGCAAACTATAAACTTCAGGGCCGTCTCAAATCTTCAAGGCCGTCTCAAACTTCAGGGCGGCCTCAGCCGTTGAGTTCATGGCAGACTGGATTGCCTTGCGCTCATTCGTCCGTGGTGCCGGGCAGTTATCTTCCTGTGGCAGCCACCGGCTGTTCGTTCGTGGCATCTGGCGGCTGCCCGTGGCAAACTGGCCGGGTGACTTCTTTCGACGCCGCCGCTCGCGCCGCAGCCGCGCATTTCGATTTTCCGTGTTCATTCGGCGTGAGGGATCTTGCGGGGCCGATCGCGAGTTTTGGCGACGTCGACGCGTTTTCCCTTTCGCCTCGGTGACGAAGCCGCTGGCCGGATATGCGGCTCTCGTGGCCGTCGATCGGAAACTGTGCGTTTGGACGCACCTGCAGGACCCGAGGGTTCAACGGTTCGCTATCTTCTAGCGCACGCCTCCGGCCTGCCGTTCGGAGGAGGGGCGACCCTCGGGGCGCCCGGGCCATCGGCGCATGTATTCGAATCGGGGCTTCGACGCTGGGGATGTCATCGAAGAGAGCCGCAGTGTATCTTTTCCCGAATGGCTGGAGGAAACGGTACTTATTCCGCTGGGCATGAGCGCAACGGAATGCGAGGGTTCGCCCGCCTACTCGGGCCGCGGCTCGGTGGCGGACCTTGGCGTTCGGCCGCGAAATGCTTGCACCACGCTCTATTTCGGCCGAGCTATGGGGCGAGGCTACGACGCCCCAGTTTCCAGGGATATCAGGGAGTGCTGCCCGGGTATGGGCGACAGGCCGACAATGCCTGGGGGCTGGGCGTGGAGATTCGCGATTCGAAGGCGCCGCATTGGATGGATGCCTCGTTCCCGCCTTCGAGCGTACGGTCACTGGACAATCAGGGTCGTTTCTGTGGGTCGATCCGACGATCGGGCGAGCCGCGGCTTTCTGGCGCCGTCCTTTTGGAAGGCTCCACAGGAGGGGTGGCCTGCACTGACGAAGGCCAGCGCGAGGCTTGACTTTGGCCAATACATTCATCCCTCACCCGAACGACGGCAAGATAGCTCTTACGGAAACGGTTGAACGTCAAAAAGCATCCATCATTTTTCCACCAATCGAAGGCGAGGCAGACGCGGTCGGTGACATGCCTTCAGGCGGATCGCCGGCCACCCTGGGCTTATGCCCCCGGCGGTGCCGGGGCGACAACCCGTCGCATAACGCATGCGAAGTAGTTTTCGCCAGTCAGCGAAGTATCTATATGCCGCCATCCTGAGTATTGTCGATATCACACCATATGGTCGCGACCATTTGGAAACATCAACGATTTTCGTAAAAACCATACGGGGCGATTTCCTCCTTGACGATAGCCACAGACGCGGCCACGCATTATTGGAAAAACCGGAGGCGATCCCCTGCCGAGCATGATCAAGATAGCCCTTCATGCAGATCGTCGCACGGATCGAAAAAGTTTGTTCGGATCTTTTATCCAGCCACGTCCACTGCCTGGTCCCAAACTCGGCGTCGACAACTTAGAACGCACCTCTTTGGCCCAAAGCCTCCATAGAAAGCTGACGATGCGATGAGCGGTTATAACGTCCACACGCTCGGCGAAAGGTGCGCGCCTCGTAGTACGAGACGGTATCTGATCCACGCGAGGCTCCTTTCTGACGACGTCGGTGAGCTTGAGCCGGGCCACACGATCGGACCCGCATGCACGCAAAGCGCAGCATGCCACGCTGCCGCGGCGACCGCCCGCCTGACTGCCCGCGCGTCAATGAGCCTTTCCAACGACGATCGATGCCAGCCGCCGTTGCGCATGGCTATTGCCGACGCACCCGGAATGGCCAGTCACCGCTACGTGCCGGCCCCTTCGGATCCAGCTTTTTGAAGCCCGAATCGTCATAGATCCATCTTTAACTGTGACACTAGCATGTCCACGAGATTGTGCCGCCTCTCCGGCGGGAACGTAGACCACCTCGCCGGACTCGATCGGCCTGCCGCCTGACACCGCACCCCGTCGTCGCGTTGCTCTTGCCTACCGCATTGTTATCAACCGCATTGTTGTCTGCTGCGCCATTGCCGCCTGCGCGCCGTTGCTCACGCATTGCTGGCTGCCCTATTAAAAACATTGCCGCCCGCCTCGGCCCTTACGCCAATTGCCGTCACGGACTCCAGCCGTTTTTCGTCGGGTCGCTTCGATTTTTCACTGGCACGCTTGCGTCTTCGCGCCCGTGGTTGGTGGCGACGAGGATTCCTACCGCGGACCGCGCGGGACGCCGCGCGTCGGCTGCGGCGAATCGAAGCAGGATTCAACAGGGGCTCGGCGCACGGCGACCTCGCTTACGCCAGCCTGGCGGACGCGCGCACGGAGCCATCGGCGTCGCCGTGGGCGTCGAGGGATTTCGGCGGCAGAAAACTCGATCGGATGAGCACATACGATCACGGCTCCCCTGCCGCGGCGGGCCTACCGTCACCGCGGGCGAGCCGGCGGCGTCCGTGGCCACCTCCTTCGCGTCGATCACGTCCAGCTCCACGCCGCGCAAATGCAGATTATTCGGCGCGCCTCCCGCCTTCACGGCGGCGGCAGCTCGACTGAGACAACATCGCCCTTCTGAGCCCGCAAGAAAGGTTCAACGGCGGTCGGCTCGGAGGCTGTCCATTGCGAAGGCACGATCGGCTGTCGCGCGCCCGCAATTCCGCGAGCTCGAGGGATGGCTGTATCCGCGGAGCGGGAAGGTAGACGATCCACCGGCTTCGACGTAGTCAGCGCCCTGCCAGAAGGATGTGCGCATGTGTGCGAAGGAGGACGTGGTGGACGTCAGCGGCGCGGAAGCAGCGTGATGGGCGTCATGAGCCTGGTCGTCGAGTTTCTCGCGGAAACTGGCACAGCAACCCGGCGCGGGAGGCGAAAACATAAAATTAGGCTCCCTGCGCTTTCAGCAACGACGTGCTCCCGCCCCACGCCGGCCCGGGACGATGGCCCGGCAGGCGCACCGTCAGACCGTAGAGAGCTCGGTCAAGGCCGACGTACTCATGCGGCACGAGGTCGAAGCAGCGAGTCCATGGGCCGTCGCCGGCCCAAGCCTCCTCGAGGTCGAGACTGCTCACTCACGAGAGCTCCGCTGGAGGGCGCAGGCATACGCGGGCAGCCTTTGCCTTTCCGGCGTCAGGCAGGCCGGTGCGTCTCATCGAGGCATGCGTACCGGCTGTCTGCACGGCGGTGGGCGGCAGGTTCGGCGTCGATCCCAGCACCATGCGTAAAACCAATCGCGCCCCGCCCCGCAGGACGACCAACACACCAAAGCCGGTCGCTGATCGGCGACGGCTTCAGCGCCAGGTGAGTGCTGGACGCCTCGAATTCGCGGACCATCACCGGCCTGCGGCGCCGCGCAGCAGGCCGTTTCAGCAAGCGCCGTGCTCGCATGCGGCGTGGCGCTTTCAAAACGATCGGCGTGATACAGTTCCGGTGAATAGATCGGGTGAGTGGACGCAGTGCAGTCGATGAGCCCCAGCGACGACGTCGGGCCCGGAATCGAGCCACCGTCAACTGCTCTTGAGAGGCTGTGCCACCGCATCGGGCGGCCCGTCGCTGTCGGATGGCACCGGTCAGGGGCCGCAGTCCATGCACGGCACGCTCGCACGTCGAATGCTCTGCCGTGTATCCGGAGCAGAGGTTCGTCGGTGAGGATCCCGCGATCGAGTTCGGCGCGACCGCCCACCAGCGCGCCAAAGCAGGCGGCGTGGCCTGTGGCCGCAGGTTTGAAGATCCGGGATCGGGTGTGGGTTAAGGCCGCTCGCCCACGGCAGTGATCCCAGTAGGCGCCCACCTCGCCGCCGATTTGCGCAAAGCGCGGGATGAAGCGTGAGTCCCGTGGGTTTTGCAGCATCGAAGATGCGATCGAGGGCTGTCGAGGTGAGCCTCGTTGAGGCGCCCACGTTCCCGGACTCGGACGGCCGCCCACAACAGGTCAATCGTGCGCTCGTCAATCCGCGTTCGGCCATCTGTGCGAAGGCTCGACTGAGATGTCTCAGGGCCTTCGCGCCACGGCTTCAGTCTGGACCTGATGAGACAACATGCGCACCCACCGGTATGCGGCTTTCCTCAGGCGTGGCATGAAACGCCTGCCCATCGAGAAGCATCTGGGAATGCCGGCAGACCCTGCGCAGCCAAATCCCGATCCGGTCTTGCGCCACGTGTGCAGCTCCCGATCGGCTTGCGCCTGCGTTCGCGCCCGGTCGGACGTTTGCGCTGCGTTTGGCTCCTGGTCGGCCCTCTGAGAGTCCGCCAAGGTCCGATTCGATTCGGCGGTCCGCCGCCTCTGACGGCGTACTACGCGCTGACTTGGCCACACCCGTCTCACTTCTCGGCGACCCGACCCCGATATGCTCGGCCACCGGACCCTGGCGTTCAGCCACCCAGATTCCCAGCTCTTTGGCCGCTCCGGCCCGCCACGGCTTCACTCTCGCATGTGGTCACCCTCGCTCCCACGTTGAACACGCCCGGCGTGGCGAACTCCGCGAAGCCGAAATGCATGCCGCAAGCAAAGCGGGATGGCCGGCACATCCGGCATCAAAGCAGTGGCGCTGGTGCTTGTAAAGAGTAGGTAAATCAGACGGGTAAACCGAGAGCTTCGACGGCATCGGTCCCCACCACCGGTCACGGACGCACCTCAGCCAGAAGTTCATCAGCGTAAACGCGCATCCTGCACTGACCTGCGGAGCGGTTCGAGATGCGGACGAGCACCACGCCGAGCAGCCCGCAGGCCAATTCGAGGGGACTGTGCCGGCGCGCGCCGCATCCATGGAATGGGCGGGAACATGCGCGATTCGCGGGGAACAGCAAAGCGTTGAGCTCTGGCGGGCGCGAGCGGCCACCTCGTCCAAGGATTGGCGATGAGCGTACGTGAGATTCAGTCAATAACGTCGGCGAGTTTCATGCGAAGTCATCTCGGCTTCGTCGGCTCACTCACGAAGACCCGCTGCTCGCCTTTTTCCGCGATTTTTCTGCGCAGGAGCAGAAAGCGATCGAGGCTAGCCGGATCGCTGCCGGCTGGTAACTCTCGGCGAGCCACGTATGGCCAGCATGGTCGAAAACGTATGTTTTAGCTTGATCGCCCGGTATTCTTCGCTTTTCGGCACCGATGTCGACGGCGGATACGAATGCCCTCGTGCGCGGGCGGGCTTTCCGGGTCCACCCGTCACCGCGACGAGTGCGAATTCGCTTCTTTCTTCCGAAGGCTCGGCGGCCGCGAGCTTCCCGCCTCGATGCTTTCTGACTGGCTCACCGCCACGACGGCCGAATCCGAGGCCAAGGCGCGCGTTCACGCGTGGTAGTGCAAAAGTTCAGCCATTGTGGATAAGGCATTGGCAGCCCGACACCCCGGCGCCCGAGCACGCTGGCCGCGCGCCGTTACAGCGTCGCCACGAACTTCCCCATTCCCGTCGAGTTACCCGGCGCTCTCGAGCAGCTTCGCGTAGCGCGTACATTTCTCCTGCTCGCTCTGAGGTCCACGCCGTACTCTCCAGTGCGCTCAGGCTTTTCCTGCCAGCAGATTTCCGACGAGGAAAAGGTCTCTGCCCACGGGATCGACGATACCGGGCGCCGATGCTGCCGGCGCGAACCAGTTGCTGTGAATCATTAGTGCCAGCCACGGCGTACTGTCCTTTTTGCAGGAGACGGCCGTCGGGCCGTCGATGAATCCTGCGTGTTGAGCCAGCCCAGTGAAGAGCGGCGATCAGCAGATGGCGGTGACCACCGCACCGGGCCATGGTTCCCGGCCGGTCGACGGTATTCTTTCGGGCAAGGAGCGCCAAACCAGCGGGAAGCGTCGCGTTGATTCCGGAATTCGAGACGAGAAGCGGCCACAGAAGTCATTCCACGCCTCCCGAGGAAAGTGAAGATCGTCAACGTTTGCAATCGCTGGGGCAGCCAGAGGAAGAACGATGCGGGCGAAAAATCTCAAATTCCGACGCTCCATCATACGCACGCCCAGGATGAGTCGGGAAACCAGAAGCGAAAATCGTACGCATGAGAAAGATGCGAATACCTGAACGGCTCCAACTCCTGGCGCGATGATTCCCGAAAAGCGTGTCACAATTCCGAGAAAGGAACCTATCGTGGATCCACACCATCATTCTGTAGAGGGGAATGAGGTTGACTTGCATGGGAATCATCATGTCACCATGAGCATGCCGAATAGGAAAGACCTGCCCGGGAATGTGAAAGTTTGGCGAAAAGCGTACGCCGCAGAGAGAGTCGAAGGCGACGTTGAGAATCACCACCGCGACACGCCACAATCACGAGTTGAGGAACATAGCAAAACGAAGATCCGTGAAGATCCCGCTCGTAGGCCTTGGTTGAGGCCGGATCGGGAACGATGCCCGTGCCCGGGGCGAAAACGTCTTGACTCCGTTTAAAAGAAGTGGAGAGCCCACAGCCACGGAATGGTCATGAGCATGCTGAAAACGCTCAGGCATCGCGTAGGTGAGGTGCGCCGCCTCGTCGTCGGCGCGAAGACGCTTTGCCTGATCATCCGCGAAGACGTTTGGCCCGAGAAACGAGGCACGCTTCCTCTCAACGGGTTTTGCTTCCTGGAGCCTTCTGACCTAGGGGCCTCCGCGCATGGAACCTGGCGCCTAGAGCCGCCCGTCATGGAACCTGGCATCTTCGCCTCCTGTTATGGAATCTCGCGTTTCGAGCCGCCAACGCGCCTCCGATTACGACGTTGTCCGTCATGATGCCCTCCTTTCAATCCCGCATCTGGATCGCCGACACTATGGCCAGGAAGACGACCAGGAGGTATGCCGCAGCCGAAGCGTGCCCAAGGTCAGTCGATGAAATTTCTCGACGAAGGTAGTCAGACCACGGTCATCGTCAGAATCGACGGGCCCGCCCCCTGGTCACGACGTAGATTTGTACGTACACACGAAAGGCACCGATGATCCCGACGACGTAGACGAACGGGAGCGCTGCCGCAGCGCGAGGCAACGTGACGGCGCGAAACGATCGCCACGGCCCCGCACCGTCGACCGCAGCCGCCTCGTATCTCTCACGAGGAATTCCCCGTGGCGCGGCGAGAAGATGACCGTTTCAGCCGAACTCCTGCCATACGCTCGCAGCGCAGTACAGCTAGCAAAGGCCGTATCCGGGTCGGAAAGCCATTTTCTGACCTTCCCGCGCCGAAGAACTCAATGACGCGGTTGATCAGCCTGTCGTCGTTCAAGAGCATCTTCGATCGTCGAAAACGACCACCAGGGACATCGTCACGGGAAGAAGAAAGGGCACGAAAAGCGACTGGCAGCGCGCGCCTGATTGAGCAACAGCGCCGAAACAGACCAAGATCGGACCGATCGTCATCGCTACGAACGCGAAGATCGTAGATGTTTCAACAGCCGTTCGGAAACGATCGTCGGCAAAGAGATCGGCGTAATTGTTGAAACCCACGTACTTCGGTTCGGTCACGCCGTTGTACTTGTAGGGAACCCCACCACAACGAGAAGGCCATCGGGAGGAAGAAAGAAAATGGCGGTGAGAACGAGCGCCGGAGCGACGAATGCGCTACCCGCACGGCACTGGCGCCTTCGCACGGAGGAACGACCCGGAGCCGCAGCCAGGCTTTTTCCATATCGACGCCGGCATCCGCAGGCGGCGCGATCGTAACTGCGTGATCGCTGCGCCGCGCCGCCTCCGGGTCTGCGCGAAGAGCGCCATCGGACTCTCCGCTGCTTCTTCGAGTGCCTTCTTCGGCGATTTCTTGCCTTGATGGCGGAGGTCACCGCCTTGGTGATCTCCTGGTCTATATCCGGCCATCAGCAACATACGGGAACGGAGTCGCCGTCTCCATCGCCTTTTCAAACACCTCGAATGGCTTTTGACCGGCAAAGAAAGAGTCGGGCCGGGAAAGCTCCGGCGATTGGAGCGCGGCCTTTATGGCGGGAGCCGCTCCAGCCTTAGAATAGACCATTTCCTGTGCTCGGGCATGAGCATGAACTGCGCAGACTCAGGCTTTAGGATTCTGCATGCGCTCACCAACCCGTCCCGCCGAGGTAAGATCGTCGGGTCTGTACGCTAGGGCGCCTAACAGCCCATTTTCCGGCCTGGTCCGGGACGCCGTCCTAAAAGCACGCCCATCATGCAGCCGTTGATGAGCATCCCCTAGCGCTCATCCGCAATCCCCGGAATACTGGTCGAGTCGCCTTGCGAGTCATCCCATAGCAAGCCACCGTTGCCAAGCAATTTCTTCATGTAGTCCAGGGCTTTGACGCCTTTGGGGGATGCGAAGGCGGCTTCTTTCCCGTGTCTGTCGACGATCGACCCTCCGTTTTGAAAAAGGAACTGGGAGTACTGAAAAGCGTCCGGTCGCACCTGGGTTCGATACTTGTCCGGTTTTCCCCGTCGCCGTTGGAATCTTCCGCCATGGCTTTGGAAACGTGGACGAGCTCGTCCCACGTGGTGGGAACCTTCAATCCTTTAGCTTCGAGGACATCGCGCTGTAATAGAGGGCGTAGGCATCGAAATCAGGGGCCAAGGCGATTTTATGGGCTGATAGGTCATCGCCCTGACGGCGCCTTGAGAATACTGACGTCAATGGTTTTGCGATTGAGTTTCTCGGAGATTTTGGAAAGATCAGAGAGCAGGTCTTGGGAAGCGTAGGTCGGAACCCACGTCATGTCGATCGTCGCCAGATCGGGCGCCGAGTTCGACGACATCGCCGTCGACAACTTCTCCTGGAAGGTATCGTAATCGTAGACCTGGTAGTCGACTTTCGACCCTCGGATGCTTTTTCTTGTAGCCTCAACGGCAGGCTTGACGGGCGTCGCTGACCCGTAGTAATCCCAGACCACGAGTGTTCTCATTGGACGAGCCGCCTTTCGAGCAGGAGGTGAGGCTGGCCGTCATCATTGCGCACGCGCGATCATCGCCATGCGATCGCCACTTTGCTGTGTTTCCTCGTGTTGGCTCCCAGCTGACTGATGTGGCTTGAAGAGGAAGGGCTAGTCAGGCGTCGATCATGCACTTCGACGTCGGCTCCGGAGCTGCGCAATCGGCTTCGTGATGAGGATTTCAGGACTTGCGCCTGACGGGCGACGTTTCAGTTCACGCTTCGCGGCCTGGCAACGTCGATGTAGTATTTCGCCCGACCGCCCTTCACGACTGTGCGACAGCTATTCGATCGGGCGCCCATCGGCGCTGCGCGAGACGAGGTTTGATGAGGAGCACGGGTTCGCTGCGCTCTTGTTTTGAGGAGCGTGGCTTCCCTCGGGGTCGGCAAAAGCGGGCTGAATCGTTTGATGCCCACTGACGAGGTCGACGCCGAATCGTTGGGAAAGATGTGTGTACAGGAGGAGGTTCCCAGGTCAAGCGAAAGAAGCCCAGGAAAGAGGTGTTCTGGAAGGAGGACGTGTTCGAGGGTAGCGGCTCGTCTCCGGCGATTCGCAAGCGTTCAATCGAGTAGACCGAAGCCCCGACGCGATGCCCAGCCGTTCGGCCGTAGACGGCGTCGAGTTCAGTGACTTCTCGAGTCAAAACGATCGTGCGCGGTTCCAAACCCGCACGGCCATTTCTGCCGTGAAGCTGGTCAACTCGGCAAGCTGGCGTTCAACCGGGCTTTCGCTGACAAAAGTGCCGCGGCCCCGAACGCGGTAGATCTGGCCTTCACGCACGAGTTCGTCAAGCGCGCGCCGGACGGTGACGAGGCTGCACCGTAGAACTTTCCGAGCCCCGTTCGGTGGGGAGACGATCTTCGCTGGCCCACCGCCCCGCCTCGATTTCCGCGACGCAGGGCGCTATAAACCTGGTGGTAGAGAGGAACAGGCCCTCTGACGAGGGTCGCTCCGGGCACAGTGTCGAGAGCATTTCCCGATGCCGGACCCGAGTTCGCGGGAGAAGCAGGCGCAGTGACGCCTGAAACGCGATCCGCCGAAGAGCCGTCATGCGTTTCGCCGTCGGACACCCGAGATTCTAGGGTTTCCTGAGCCATCGCACCGCTCCTATTCGGATCGTCTGATTCATTATAATGTTATACCCAAGCATGGTTAGCGAAGACGCTACGTCAATGCCTTTGAGCAAGTCACCGACGCATCGGATATCAAGCACGCCGGCGCCTCGGCCGGCAACCACACCAGCACGGCGTCCGCCACACCTTTGCCCGCCAAGCACACCGGCACTTTGGGCACCGGTCAGATCGGCACCTTGGACATTGGAGGCACGTGGATTCGCTCAGCCGTCGATGCTGACGGCGCCATCCCTCCCGAAGCCGCCGCCCGATGCCTCGCAAGGAGGAGAGCCACGCCGTCGTCGACACGTGCCTCGACGCCCTCGGCGAAGCGCGAACGCAAGCGGACCGCCACGCGCTTGAAAGGATCGGGGTGAGCGTGACCGGGCCGGTCGACCCGCGCACGGGCAAACTTTTCACGCCGCCGAACACGGGGATGATCCTCGCCGGGCTCGAGCTGGGCGAGGCCTCTCGCGGGCGAGCCTGCCTCCGAGGTGCGCGTGGACCGCGACAGGGCGAACGGCACTCGGCGAGCACCGTTGCGCGGCAGCGCGCGCGGCATAGCCATTCGTTTTTCATCACGGTATCCACGGGCGTGGGCGGCGCCGTCGTAGCGACGGCCGCCTGATTCGCGGAGCCGACGGCGTCGCCGGGGAGATCGGGCACATCTCGCGTGCAGCGCGCGACCCTCGGTGCGGCTGGGCCCGCCGAGCTGCGTCGAGACCATACGCATCCGGCCCGTCGATCGCCCGCGTGCCGAGGCGGAGCTCCGCGCGGCTGAGGGGCGCCGAGTTGCGTGCCACTGGGGTGCCGAGAGTTCCCGTGCTGCTAGTTTCGCGCAAACCCCGCGCCACGAGAACCGACGAGGGCCTCGGTGCTGCCAGCACGTCGCCGCTCAGCCGGTGAAGCTGTCGCCGCACCGATCTCTTCCGCAAACATCGTCGATTTCGTCGCAAGCATTATCGTTCTCTTCGCAAACGTCCTCGCCCCTCGCCGAGGCGCCTTCGAAGCGGCCGTCCGCTCACCGGCGCGGGACGTGGACGGAATGCGCCGCCGCGAGCGATCCTCACGCGATCCGGGCGCTCGACGCCGCGGCCGCCCGCGTGTACAAGCATGTGCGTCGACATGGCCAACGTCTTCAACCCCGAACGCATCGTGGTGGGCGGCAGCGGCTGGCCATCACCCACCGACTGGATCGCACGGGCATCCGAGCTCGTGGCACGTGAGACCCTCGCCCCGCCAACCGCGAGGGAATCGTCGTCCCTGCGGAACTGGGCGACGACGTGAGCCTGGTCGGCGCGGCGTTCCTGTAAATCGGCGCAGCGTTTTTAGAATGCGACTGTTTCGAGGCCTTCGTCACCATTCCATCGGAGGGGACGGCCTGGTTCACCAAAACGACCCTTAAGTCCAATCCCAACTCCTGCGCCCTACGGGGACGATGGACTCCGGACCGGAGACATGACGGACTGCGCGGGTATGACGCGCTGCAGGCGAACTTCCTCGCCGAACTTGGACGACGCCGGGAAGCGCCCTGCCTCGCCACAGGTCCGCGAAACGCGCAAGATCGATCAACGTGCTTTACCCTCGGAATGAACCCGGGCAATCGGCCGCTTCCAGAAAGCTCCTCGTCCGCTTGGTCTGCCGACAGAACTTCGGCTTGTCCGTCAACCGGACTCCGCCATCTGCCGACCAGGTTCCTGCTTCGTCCGCAAACCGGACACCAGCGTCATAGGTCAACCGCGCTAAGGAACTTTCAATTATTTCGAGGAAGGGGTGAATGTCCATCCCCGATCGCTTCCCGCCACGGTGGCAAGGAGGTCTGCAGACGACGCGCGCGGTGTCTTCATATCGTCGGCATGCCCATTCAGACGCGGACGCCCAACGAACAGAGAAATCACCCTGCTTTCCCCAATCAAAGGCGTATTCCCATAGACGAGACGGACCCGCTCAGCGCCGCGCCAGAGACCACCCTTTCAAGGGCAGACCACGCAAAACGCAATCGTCGGATCCCTCATCCACCAAGGGCAGGAGACACTCGCGCACTCGAGGCGCACCTCGAGCGCGCACCGCCAAAACACCGCTTCTCGTCCGCCAATTGAGACTCATTTGCGTACCACTCGGTTTCGGCTTTGACGGGAGAGGAAGATTGTGTTTTGCGAGGCCGCAATGGAAAACTCATTGTAAACGGATATTTGAGCGGCCCTACTGAAGCGATCCTTGGATGCTCCATCGAAGCCTGGCGGGCAGACGCGAGCGGAACCCTCTTTCCCAGCAATCGCATGGGAAAGAAACTATTCCGGCAAAGTTCAGACGACGAGGTGAGATCTTGCCGCGGTATCCGCGCAAAGACGATACCAATTGGCAACGCAAGAAGTCTGGCTTTCCGTGCCATGATGTTCGAGGATGGGATGTATGGCGGGTGGCGTGGGTGGCCGCTAAGGTCGACCGACGGACTTTGGCGTGATTTTGGGTGTTGTCTGTCGATGGTTTAGGATCGTCAACACGGCCTTCACCACGGCCGAGCGGCTCGGGAAAAGTCGTCGAAGAGGTCAGCCGAGTTGCTGTAAGCCAAGAAATCAGAAAGTGCTGAGGTTGAAAGCCTCGAAGAGAGCTCACACGGTCAAGCTCTCCGGAGGTGAGAAGCTGGCCTAACAGGCCGTGAAAGCGGCCCTCGGACTCCTCGACGAGGCCCGCAAAGACGCGGGAAGCCTTCGTCCAGGCCAGACGCTGACCGCGACGCCTTCCTCGCCACCGCCAACGAGCATCTGGCGGCGCAGCGGCGCAGAAACGCCCGACGAAGACGTGCGCGGGGCCTGTTCGACGAGTGCTGGTCATTGTCTGCCGACGGGTCTACGACTTAGCCGAGACCGACTCGGGCCTTGGTCCCCCAAGCCCCGACGGACCTTCCGCTAACAGACACCCGTACACCCTGCAGACACTGAAGACAACAGAGACAACCGCCGAAAAAGACACTCGCCGAGGCAGTCAGCGTGAGGCAACTTGCCGCCGCCGACGAGGCGCCCACATCGAGACAACAGGCAAGCTTGACAACGCAAGCGGCCCTGTTTCATCAATGAGCACCTTGCTGGGAGAAATGCCGATTGCGAACGGAAGGTTCGGTTTGGCTCATCTTCGGCGCAGGCCCGTCGGCTCTCGCTGACAGGCGCGAGCAGGCCGGACCTCCTACAAGAGGCGCTGGGCCAAGCCTGAACCGGGCGGACCCAATGGGAGTAGGGCCGTCCCAATCTGGCCTCCCTCGACGATCCGCAAGCCCGCGTCTCGAAATGCCGACAACACGTGGACTCACCCAGCGGACGGCACCGGTGTTCGATCAGCTGACGGCGATGGCGTGAGTTCTTCGTCCGACGGGCGCGGGCCGTGCAGCCACCGGTCTGGGATCTTCAACCCGAACAGTGGGTCTTCGCCCGTGGGCAGGCCGGTGGCGTGTGTGGGATGCGTGCAGAACTTAAGTCTCTGCTGGCCGCGCGCGGCCCGACGAGATGCGGGCTAGGCGGTGGTCTTTGGTGGCGTGTGATGGACGCCTCCGGGCCGGTACTAGGCTCAGCGGCGGGTTTGGCCGAGCTGGCCGTCGCGAGATGGGGACTCGACGAGGACGGCGAACTGTCCCTGGAAACTCCTCGCGGGCACAGATGCGTGACGCGGCTACAGCCTCCGTGAGGGGGACCGGCTGATCGTCTTTCGAGCAACGTCGAGGACTTTGATGCCTGGACTCGGCTGGTCCCCACGGCCAGGGGTCTGCGCGTCCTTGTCACGACAACGGTTGCCAGCCGGGCGAGCGCAGTGCCGGACGCCTACCGGTGCGGTGGGGACGCTCACGCGGCCCCAACTCGTAGATTTCATCGTGTGGTGCGACTGGTCTGAGAGGACCGACGGCTCCGGCCTGTCTGGCTGCGCCGCCCGTGGGATCAGTCGTGCCCGTGGCCCAGCTGGCGACGACCACCAAAGCTCCAGCGGGTATGCGGACGATGGGCGAGTACCTGCGACCTGCGCCAAATACGGCTTCTGAGGAGGTCGTCGACCGTGCAAGCGGCGAGGGCCTATCCTTCTGCTGTGCACGCGGCCTGCGCATGGCCTGCACATCGGTTCTCCAACCCTGCTGGCGAAAGAGACCATGCCAGAGGGGAGGGGGTCCGGCGGGCGGGGCGGGATTCACCGGTTGGCGGCCTTGGCGCTTCTGGCGCCGGGTCGGGCGTCCGGCCCAGCTACCGGGTCGGCGAGAGCGAGCCGATTGCCCGCCACGCTGCGAGGCGCTTGTGGCACTCCGTGCGCCCTGTCCGAGGACGGGCGCGATGCCATTCACGGCCTCAAGGGCGCGTTCTGCGCGAGGACTACATGAGGCAGCCTGAGGTCTTCGCCGATTTGGAGGGCGCGGTCGTCGACCTGCTCAAGGGCATCGACATGGACGAGGCCTCAAAGAACGACGCCCAACGGACCGACGTCCTCGACATGGGACCAGCTCGAGCCATCGCAGAACTATAGGACGAGCGCGCTATTCTCCTGCAAAGCCCGCATCGACCTGTCAAGCGTCGTTGGCATTGTGAACAACACGATCTGTTGCCTCACCGATATGGGGCGTCCGCAAACCGCCCTGACCCTCAAGGGACGCGGCGACATGCTCAGAAACCCTCGGCCCCGACCACCCCGACACACTCGCCACGCGAACAACCTCGCCATCGCATACCGAGAGTCAGGGAAACCTCAGAAGGCCATCGACATGTTCGAGGACGTCCTAACCGACTAGCCCGCCTCCTCCGGACCCGACCACCCCACACACTCACCGCGCAACAACCTCGCCCTCACACACCCAGGATACGGGCTCCTCTCCACGGCCATCGACATCTTCGAGGACGTCTAACCGACTGCACCGCCTCCTCATTCAAAACCACCCCCACACACTCACCGCGCAACAACCTCGCCCTCACACACACCCAGAATGCGGGGCTCCTCTCCACGGCCATCGACATGTTCGAGGACGTCCTAGCCGACTTTCACGCCGCCTCCTCGGCTCCCCGACCACCGACACACTCACGCACGCGCAACAACCTCGCCCTCGCGCACCGAGTCAGGAAACACTCCGAAGGCCATCGACATCTTCGAGGACGTCCTGACCGACCGCGCCTGCCCATAACCCGCGACCACTGACACACTCGCCACACGCAGCAACCTCGCCCTCGCACACCGGGATGCGGGGCTCCTCTCACGGCTATCGACATGCACCGGGTCCTCCTGCCTGGCATGACCCGCCTCCTCAGCCCGACCACCCCTACACCCTGGGCACGCGCATCAGCCTCGCCGCCGCCCTACTTCACGCCGCGGAGACCTCAGGCAGCCATCAACATATGCGAAGCGTTGCTGCCGGACCCTCACCCGCCTCGGCAGCCCCGACCACCCCGACACGCACTCACCACGCGCATCAAACTCGCCGCCGCCTACTACGCCGCGGGAGACCTCTCCACGGCCATCGACATGCACCAGGCCTCCTGCCGGATATGTCCCGCCATCCTTGGCCCCGACCACCCCCGACACACTCACTGCACGCAGCAACCCCGCTCGCCGCCCCACCAGCAGGCAGGGCACCTCTCTACGGCCATCGACATGCACTCGAGCCCTCCTGCCGGATATGTCCCGCCTCCTTGGCCCCGACCACCCACCCTCAGCACGCGCATCAACCTTGCTGGAGCCCACTATGCTGCGGACCTCCCAGACAGCCATCGACTATATGCGAGGCCCTCCTGCGGGACATGACCCCGCCTCACTCCTAACCACCCCACACTTACTCACAGCGCGCATCTCGCTGCCGCGAGGAAGACGCGCAACGCATCGTCACCTCAGGCGGATGGCGAGGCGGGTCCGCCTCCTCTGAGGTTAGCAGGATCGCGAGCAAGATGTTAGAGAGGACGCAGTACAGAACTGCACGCCTGAGGCGCGCCCCCACCAGCCACCAGCCCGCAGCGCTTACTCCCGCGCGGTCGGCTTGAGCCCGGCGTCGAGTCGGTCGGGCGGTAGTCCACCGTGACCGTCGCGCCGTCGGTCGCCCTCGCCCGAGAAACAGCATCCGCGCCAGCTTGTCGCCGATCTCGCGCTGAATGAGCCGCCCGCCAGCGGGCGCGCGCGCCGCGGGTCGTACCGAATCCCATCGCGAGGAAGTCCTGGCCCGCATCGGTCACGTCCAGCGTGATCCGCCGCGACTTGTGCAGCCGCGCCGCCTGCCCCACCCGCGGATCGACGGTCTTGGCCCGAGCTCTCCAGGCTACCAACGGCTCCGGGAACACGTTGACGCCGTCTAGCCTGCTGATGAACTCCAGCTTGAACGCCTTCCGCACGGACGCCCTCCCGGCCTCCCGCTTCTGCCTTCTCATCACTGCTGGTCGGATCCATGAGCGCCCGCGAGCCCAAGTTCGACGCGCCGGGAATCAAGATCGTGTTTCTTGAAATCCACCCGTGCGCCCCTGGCTGTTTCGGTCAGGCGGCCGTCGTCGAGCACCTGCAGCAGAATGCCGGAAAACGCTCCGGATTCCGCCTTCTCGACTCGTCCAGCAGAATCACGAATACGGGCGGCGCCGCACGGCCTCCGTCGCTAGCCGCCTCCCCGCCAGCCCACGTATCCGGGAGGGGCGCCCACCAGACGCGCGAGACGGAACAAGCTTCTCGAATAACTCGACATGTCGATGCGCACGATCGGCGCGATCGTCAGCCCGAACATGAACTCAGCCAAAGACTTCGCCGGCTCCAGTCTTGCTCGTACGCCTGTGGGCCCCAGGAACAGGAACGAGGCGAGCGGCAATGGAGTCTGGGTCGGCGACGCCGGCGCGCGAGGCGGCGCACGAGCGTCCGAAACGCTCGCCGCCACCGCTCTTCTGCGCTGATTGAGCCCGCTTGCCCAGGACGTCTTCCATGGACAGCAGCTTCCTCCGTCTCCCCTGCAGCAGCTTCCCGACGGGCACGCCAGTCCACGCGAAGACTACCTCAGCGATCTCGTCGGCGTCGACGCGCTTCGGCGATCATCGAGCGCTCCGGATCGTCGGCGTCGGCCTCGGCAAGCCTCTCTGCGCCTCGGCCGCCCGCGATCTCGGCCCTCGATCGCGGAGATGTCGCCGCTTTTGGAGGCGGCCGGCGTCGTGGCGGCCTCGCGGACTGGCGCGTCTCGAGCTCCGTGCGCAGCTCGTCGAGCTTCACTCAGCTCCGCCGACGCGCGCGCTGCGCCCGGCCTTCTCGGACCCCACCGCGCGTTGAGGGCGGCGCGCCTCGGACTTGGTCCGCAAGCTCGGCCGCGAACGCCTCCAGTAGCCGGTCGGCGGCTGCAGCAGTCGTCGCTCGTCTCCGTCTCTGTCTCAGCCAGGTAGGCCTCCTCATCTTGGGGCGATCCACCTGTCAGCTGGAGCGCTCGATCTCCTCGGGCGAGGAATCGTCTGCATGCGCGAGGCGCGAGTGCGCCCTGCGTCGACGAGGTCGATGGCCCGGCCCGGGCAGCTGGCGTCCGGGAATGTGGCGGTTTCGAAAGCGCCGCGAAAGCGCCACAAGCGCGCCATATCGGAGATCGCCACCTTGTGGTGCGCCTCGTGCTTCGAGCGCGATTCCGCGCGGGATCGCCTCCGTGTCCTCCACCGAGGGGCTCCGCCCGCGTGCACGCTGCCGCTCCAGGGCCGGGTCGCTTCTCGGATGCCCTCGCTGTTGCTCGTCCAGCGTGGTGGCCGCCGGGTCAGCCGCAGCTCGCCGCGCGCGAGCATCGGCTTGAGCATGCGCGTCCGCGTCCAGCGCGCGAGCAGCCGCCGCCCGCGCCGACGATCGTGTGGATCCTCGCCGATGGACGCCGCTGATCTCGCCGGCCGAATCCTTGATCTCCTGAGAGCCGCGCTTGAAACGCTCCTCGAACTTCGCCGCGCGGTATTTCGCGCCCGCCACCATCGAGGCGACGTCGAGCTGGATAAAGCCGCCGCGCCCTGCAAGCGTCCGGCACGTCGCCAGTTCGACAGCGCGCTGGGCCAGGTCTCCACCACGGCCATGTCTTGCGACGCCGTGCTCGCGCTGATAAGCACCGGTTATTGTTCGCGCACTCCGCGAAAGCACCCGGAACGACGCGGCGAATCTCGAGTCGCGGCCGATCACGCGGGTCTATCTCGCCTTCGCGGCCGCCGCCGTCTGATCCGGCCGCGTACTCGAGGGCCTGGAACGCGTCCCTCGGGTCGGCCTCGTCGCTTGGCGCTGTCAGCGCGCGGCCCGGTGCAGCACCGCCGCGAGCGCCGGCTCGGCCCGCGCGCCGACGCAAGATCTCCCCGCCTGGCTTCGCGAGGCCGCGGTGGCGATGAGCAGGTGCTCGGTCGAAATGTAGGCGTCGCAGCGGTGCGCGCGCCTCCTTGCGCGCCGCTGACGACGCGGGAGCGCAGCGGGCCCCAGCTGCTGCTGCAGACCTCGGAGGCCCGTGGCAGCGTCGCGAGCGCGGCGTCTCACGCGGATTCATGACCTCCCGCGGCTGACGCCGATGCGGCGTCAGAGCGCCACGGGCCACGCCGCCCGTGCGGGCGAGGAGCGCGGCGAGCAGGTGCTCGACCTGCCAGGAGCTGCCCGCATCGGTTTGCAAAGCCGAGATGGCCTCGGCAGGCAGAGCGCCTGCGATTTGGTCGTCAGCTGTTGCCCAGTCCGGTATAAGCCTCACTTTCCTTTGCGTCGCTTTCGAGGGACGGCGTCGATGTTCCGCAGACCGTGTGCCCAGAGGACGACGCCACCGATGCTGGGAGTCTATTCCACTCAATTTTATTTGCGCAAAGCGTCGCCATGAACGCCGACACTTTCCTGACGGCGTCACGTTCCACGCCGCTGCCACCAGCCCATCAATTCTGCGGAACGTTCCCTCCAGCGAAAGACCGCTTTTCGACGATCTGCTAACTCAGGCTCCGAGTAAGACGACGATGGGCACGTGTAATTGACTTGCATGCACAGCGGCGTGGTCAAAGACCTGAAGACGCGAAACCAATCACCCGCAGAGAAGTTCTTGCCGTCCTCCGGTATACGTCACCGTCAGCGACCCCGTCCACTTCCGACCATCCTCAGAGCGAACCTTCATGCGGCCCGAAGGCTCGGTGTTCAGCCCGCTCGCTTTCCGCGAGCTGCGAGAAGAACTTGTTCCGCAATGCCTTCGATGCGTCTTCGTCGCTGCCCTGCGTGCCGCTGATCATTTTCTGGCCCGTCGCCAGATAGCAGCCCTTCCGACTAATCGCGCGAGATTCCCCCTCCCGCTCGATCATATCCGTCTTCCAACCGCCCATCTTTTTCGGGAAATTCCAGAACGGCAGTTGCGTGGCGGCCCCGACCCTCGGGCCGCGGAACGTGGACGACGTCGAAGGGCTCGCCGTCGTGGGTTTGACGTCCTTCTTCGCCTTGGTCGAGCAGGCGCCCAGCGACGTCGAGGCACAGGCTCGCTGCAACCATCAGGGCGGCGGTGCGCACGACAAAGCCGCCACGCCTCACCGCATGTTGTCGAATCGCTGATTATTACTCCTATCGAGCGATCGTCTACGTTGGTCTGCACCGTTCGAAACGGCCGACATTTAGAGACTCTACCTATCACTCGCCGATAGCGACGTAGTTGCCACAATGTGAAATAACCTCGCGAACATCGCACACTGTGGAACATTGGGAGTTCCATGAACGTGTTCCTCTCGGGTAGGATGTCAGACGTCGTCTGGAAAGGAACAAAAATGCCCCGAAGGCAAGCCATACCAGCCTCGCGCGACTCATCAACGAACGCTTCGAAGGCTCAATCGTGAGCGCCTCACTCGCCACAAGGGCGCGTCATCGACTGGCGCGCAGCGGCGCCTGAATGAGCTCGTCGCCCGGCGCTGCCGGGCTTGAGAAGCTATTTCTTCATGCCTTTCACCGAGGAAGCAGAAATCAGCGCCAAGCGACGGGATATGGCTGGGCGACGAGCGCCCCGTCTGGCTGCATATTCACTTGGGCCTTACGGCCGATGGTATTTCACGGTGAAAATGCGGGCGCCATCGCGGGCGCGGGCATCCCGCAGCGGCAACCATCACGCGATCAACCTCGGCGAAGGGAGCACGGTCTCGCCTGCGACTGGTTGGCGACTCGGTCACGGCCGATCTCACCGGCCCGTCGCGATGCGAAAATCCTCGACGGGCCGGGCGTGCGCGCCGCCATCGCCAAGCTGGGCCCCTGATCCGGTGCGCAATGATCCGGGCGATCGCGAACGTTTCGTACGCGCCGTACGCGGAAGGAAAACGCCCGTGGGGCAGCTGATTCTCGATCAGTCGGTCGCCGCCGGGCCGGGGAACATCTATCGCGCGGATTGTCTGTTCCGCGTCCGGCATCTCGCCGTTGCGGCCCGAAACCGGGTCTCCCCGCTCGCCTCGAGCCCCGTGGGACGATCTAGCGGCGACGATGCAGTGCAGATGTCCGACGGCGTCATACTGAACTGTCCCCGAGACCTTCGCCCCCGAACCGGTGGAGGCGGCCACAGGAGGCGAAAACGAGCAAGAAGAAGATGCGGAAGCCCAGCGTTTCTGTCGTCTACTCATGCACGGGCAAGGCCGTGCGCGATGCGGAACGGCGATCGCCGAGAAAGAGATGGCTGGACGTCGCCTCGCTGGTGCCCAAAATGCCAGAGGTGAGGCCCCGCGCCGGGGCATCGTTATTCCCGCATTTTCAACGCGATTGTGCGTCGCCTGAGCTCCGGCGGCACACTGGGAAGCCGGCACGCGGCAGTCTTACTCGAAGGCGATCATCGGGTCCAGCCACGCAACCTGGACCAGCTCGCGATTGACCTCGCGCGAGCGGAACTGGCCGCGCGCGCACGCCGGCCTGAGGCGAATCCTTCCGAGGATGTTGCCCTCCTCAGGGTTGCCCGGAAGCATCATGGCGGGCGGGAAGCGGGGTCGTTCATGGCCTGAATCACCGCGGAGCTGTAAAATCGCTGCTGGCGCCACCCATGCGGCGAGCGACGATGACGTGCAGGCCGACGTCGCGGGCCTGCGCCATCATGGCACGAGCGGTTTGATCAGCCGCCCTACGAATTATCGACAAGATCGTGACCGTCGACGATGACCCAGGCCTCGGGCCCCGTCCACCAGCTGCGCTCCACGCAGCTGCTTGTGCACATCGAACCCGGGAATGCGTGACGTGAGGAATTGGGGCCAACGCGTTAAGCTGTTCGTTGCCTCCCGCGGCATTGCATAAATACGATCCAACGTAGCCTTCAGGGCATCTCTCGCCGAGGGCGAGCCGCGGTAGTCCAGGCGAAAATCAGAGCTTGCTTCGGCGTGTAGACGCGGGGCGATCTCCGAGCAGATGAGACTGCAAGGTCGCCGTCTTCCGTCTTCTGATCCCCGAAGAAGAAGAAATGGGGGTTCGCATTGAGTCGATCCCAAAAGGCTCCAGGCGGGACTCCGCCCAGCCCCAGCAGGAATCCTGGGGTCATCTTCGCCGTGGCCTTGCGGACCGCGTCAATGGACACTCGATCGGGCAGCACACGCAGCTTGGCCCCTGGTTTGCCCTTCCACAGCTCGTTGACGTTCGTGACGAAATCGTTGACGCCCTCGGCCCAGGGTTTCCGGGATCGGGATCGGCGTCGACGGCGCGGAAGAGCCCCCGAGAACGTGGTGTTTGCCGATCTCAGACCGCGGCCGCGCGCGCCGAAGGAACATTTCTTGATATCTCCTGTCGATCCCGAATCGAGGCATGCCCAACCGCAGCTCGATACGCGAGCACGAACATGTCCTTGACCGCGGTTCGGAAGTTCATCCAGCGCAGCGCCGTCGCAATAACATGCAAACCGATGAGACCGCGGGGAATGAGGTCTCTTGCAGCCTCAGCTCGAGTTCGTCGGGAAATCGGATCGAGAGCGCCTGCCATCCATCGATCACCAGGAAGATGTCCGCCGTATGTCAATCGACCGGCCTTCGGCCCCGCATCGGCGATAGCCTGCCATCGATTCGATTCCTGAGCGGCAAGACCTCTCGCGGTCGTCAATGATCGACTTGATCTCAGCAAACGTGCGCCGCACTCGCGTCTCATCGCTGCGCGAGCGACGCCGGACATAATGCGCGAGGTCCCTCACTGCCTCGAGGTTCCGCCGCTGAGTCCATGACGGGAAATCTGCACTTCGATCGGCGTGTGGGTGGAGTGCCAGGCCCCCACGACGGTTCGGGCGAAGGTCGAGTTTTCCGGACTGCGGCCCGCCGACGATCGCGAGGTGGCCGCCCGCGCCCGCAGATCGAGGGTCAGCGTGTCTCTGCGCTGCTCAGGGGCGGTCGACGTCGCCCACGGGATCGTGAAACTGACCCGGCGCCCCTCCACTTCGGCGAATGCAAACCCAGAACGGGAGAAACCCGCAGATCGGGCAGAGGCTGTCGAGAGTGTGCGGGGAGGTTGACGGCGGCAGCCACACCTGGTGAGCGTCAGGGCCTTGCCCTCCATTCGGGCAACGGCGATGTCGAGGTCGTGTTCGGCACTCCGGGGATGCCCGAATCGCCGAACTCGCGTCTTCTTCAGGGGCCAGGTCTCCTCTTCTCGACCGCCTCGACTCTCTTCCGTGTGCGAGGCGCAGGGGGCCTGCCAGTGAAATCGAGATCTGACGTCTTGGACCTCGAGCCGAGCCGGACGGCGCTCAACTCCGTTCGCTTCGGCGGGAGGCGGAAACATCACGAGGAGCGGAATCGGGATGGAGCCACGCTGCTGGCATCGGGTTTGAGATATCCGACGCCGGGAATGGCCGGCAGCTCGTGCGCCTCGGGCCTCCATGACGCCGCGGGATTCCTGGGCTGAGAACGTTCGCAAAACCGATGCAGTAGGACGGGTGCTCCTGCAGACCGCGCAAACGCCTTCTTCCAGGCGCTGAGACGAAAAGGAGCGAGGTGGACGCCCGAGATCGTCCGAGGCGACCGATCTGGTTGAACATGTCGACAGTCGGGCACCCGTGAGCAATTCGGAGAACTCGTCGGCTACGACAAGCAGCGCGAGGAAGCGGGACGAGAGTTCGTCTCGCCCGTTCTTTTCGCGCGCGCTCGTAATCGTGGATGTTCTTGAGTTGCCGGCGGCGCGAAGAAGTTCCTGACGCCGGTTCGTCTCTCACCGCGCAGGGCGTCCTCCATGCGGTCGACAGGCGAGAGGTCATCGCCGAGGTTGGCGATGATCGCCGAGCGCGATGCGGCATCTTCGCCATGCCGGCGAAGGTCGCGCCGCCTTTGAAGTCGATGAGAACGAAGTTGGGCTCTTCTGAGGAATGCGCCATGGTGAGGCGAACGAGGGTTCGCAGCACCTCGGATTTTTCCCCGAACCGGTCGCGCCGATGATAAGGCCGTGCGGTCCCATCCCGTTGAGCGCGACTCCTTAATGTCCAGGTAGACCGTCTTATGCTCGGGAGTCAGGCTGATGGGCACGCGCAGGCGGTCGCGCTCCAGGCGCGGCTTCCATGCAACGGCGGTGTCGAGATCGCGGACGTCTGCGCCCCAGCAGGTCGACAGCGCGGCGGAGGCCTCCCGGGCGCGTCTATCGCGTTACCCGACGCCGCGGCGTCGGACTGGAGAAAGAGGCCTGCGTGGCCAGACGCCGGGCTGCCGCCTCGGCTTGAACGATGGAAATCGTTCGGAACCCCTCAACGGGCTCGAAAGCCGATCTGCAAGAGCGAAAGCGTCTCGCTATCGGCGAGCCGCACGCGCACGGTGTTGTTATCCGTCAGCGATTCCCAATTGCCAGGAATCTCGATGACGGTGACGCCCAAAACGCCGTCTTCGGTGATGATCGGGTGATCCGAGGGAATGCGCACCCGTCGTTGACGATGACGAGGGTGGAAGCTCGTTCGTCCCCTGATCGGAGACGAAACGCGGGCGATCGACAGGTCCGTCGGGCAGAAGGTCCATGAGGTTCGTCGGGTCGACATCGATCATGCGGGCGGGGCCGATGGAATCGAAGATTCGGTCCGACGCCGCGTGGGGAAGCCACTTAATTCAATCCCACTCGTCCCAGTGGGCCTCGGTGAAAGTGAGCACCGCGATGCGGACGTCGGAAGCCTTCGTGAAGGTCGCGACCTGAACCAGGAACCGAACGCGCGATGGCTCGCGCTGTCCCGGGCGAGTTACCGATGAGCTGAAGGTGTGGCGATCGTCGAGAGGTTGACGCCCGAGGCAGGTTCGAGGCCTTGTAAATCGCCTCGAACTGGGCCAAAGCCGATTCTGCCACCCGGATCGGCGCCGGCGACGGCCGATTCCTCGGCCTTAACGCACTCCAGGGTGAAAGGCTGACTGGCAGATCCGACCCGCGCCAGAAGGAACTCTTCGTCGCCCGGCCGCGCTCCCCACTCGAGTCCCTTCTCGAGGATCACCCGGAAGGTCACCGGGATTCTGCTAAGAACCACTGCGCGAATTCGCGCTGCATGATCCTCGGCCTTGCGGAGGCGTTCTGCCGGGTCTTGGCGAGGTAGAGCCAGTACTCGCGCCGAGGCCCGTGACCGAATCGCGGAACTGCACCCTGTTGCGATAGATGTTGAGAAAAGGCCCCACACTAGCATCGCCACGACGAACAGCCCCGACATGAGGATCATCTTGGGCGAGCGGTTTCCCGACATCGCCAGGACGACTATCATGCCCATCGACCCGAACATCGGCAGAATCATCGCCAAAGCGCCGGTCAAGCCTTCGGACCGCTGGATCTGCGGCGGCGCCTAACTCCACAATCTCTTGCGGCGGCGGCGGGCGCTTAGCGTTTTCAGTCGACGCCACGGGGTTGTCCTCCAGATTTGTCTTCCGACGTCTGCTCGGGCCGAAGGCCTCCTATGGATCATACTGGAGCAAACCCAATCGGCTCGAGTGTGTCCATCCTCGCTTTCGCGGAGTTATGCTCTTATTCACCGAAAACCGCGCCGATGAGTGAAAGGATTTGCTGTAAGTTTACGGGTAGTGCTCCACCGAGCGCGAGCAAACGCGGCGCGCTATTGTGGATGCGAACGAACACACGCACGTGGATGCGACGAACACACGCGCCTTCGGATGAGGGAAGTATGGCCGCCACTTCAGCGTCCGTTTCATACCTCACCCTCGTGGTGCAGGGGGAGAGTCACGACGTCGCCGCGCCCCGCGGCTTGACGCTGGCTCAGGTCCTCGAGATCCGCCGGATCCCGCCCAACCTCATTCCCTACACTGCGCGGGCGACAAGCTTCCCGGCGCCCTCGTGGTCGGCCGAGAGATCCGCAATGGCGCCATGGTGGTGCTCCAACCGCCGGGGTTCGACTTCCATACCACCGTGCAGGAGTTCAAAACAAACACTGCCTCCCCCGAGGAATCGTTCTCCCCCGGCGTCTCGATTGTGGGAATGCTCATTACGATCGTCCTCTCGCTTCTCGTGCTCGTGCAGACGAACGTCGTCCCTCCTGGCAGGCCTACACGGCGGCTGGAACGATGCTCCTGCTGGGCTTGTTCTATTCGCTCCGCCCCAACAGGGGACATCCCGTCTCGGAGACCTTGGCGGCGGTCACCTGCGGCATGTCCGCGGGTTTTCTGGCGACGTCGGCCAACCCCGATGACGCCAGATACCAAGCCTTTATCAGCGCCTTTGCGGCGGCTGCCGTGCTCTCGGCGATGCGCTGGGCCTGGCGCGGGCGCAACGACGTCGCAACTGCCCGGGTGTCCGGCGACTGCGCGGCCTCGGCCTCCCTCATCTCGATAGCTGGCCCGGGCTCTTCATCGGAGCGAATATCGAGGCTCGTCCTGGGGGCCTTTTCGGCTTGACTGCACCCCTCATACAGGCTCTCCCGGGGTTCTCGGTCAGCATTCCAGTCCGAGGCTCATTGACGAAGACCACCATCGTGCAGGCGAAGCGAGTTCGAGTCAGGCATGAGCCGAGAAAAATACGACAAGATCACGCCCCAAGAAACGTCGAACATCATCGCGGCAGGCACCGCCCGCAAACCGTTTGTGGACGGCGATCATCTGCACCGCGGCCCCCGTGCTGCTCCCAACGATGACCCTGGTTTGCCCTTGAGGGGGCAATGGCAGGGGATCGTGGCGGGACCTCTATCGCCTGCGTGGCTTTGGCACTCCTGCTCGTTCCACGTACCGCAGCGGCGGTCTACGTGCGCGTCACACCCGCGCAACCGTGGCTGCGATGGTCATTTCTGGGCGCGATTTTCACCGGCGCAAGGGGACTCATCAAGGAGCCGGTCCCCCGGTCATCATTTTCTCCTGCCTCGCCTTCGCCATCCTCCTTATCAGCATCCCCATCTCCCGCGGATGGAGGCCGCTTTCCTTCACCCGGATAGCCGACATCATTCAGAGCTTGGCCTGCCTGGGCCTTTCCCTTGGCCCTCGTAGGAACGGGGTTGATCACCTCGTTCGAACGGGGGCCTGTCATGACCCACCCATTCACCGTCACGAACCCGACTATCGTCACGAACCCTTTTGCCGTCATAACCACATCCGCCGTCACGAATCGAGTGAGCGATGCCTGATAGAAATGAAAAACTTCATTCGAGCCACCCTCGTGCACGAGGGAAAAACGGGCCGACGTCCTCCTGCCCGCCAACATGCCCGTGGTCGAGCTCATACCGAGCGTCGCCCGCCGGTTCTGTTTCGATGACCCCGCGGTTGGTTTCGAGAGGCTTTATCCTCTCAACTCCCAACGGCAGAATGGTGGACCAGTCGCTCACACTGAAAGCCCAGGGATTCAGGACGGCTCACTCCTCATCCATGCCCCAGGGTTAAAGAGATCGAAAAAGAAGTACGACGATCCGATTGAGGCTGTGGCCGACGTCGTCAATGAAACCAACAGGCCGTGGACCGATTCCGACGCCGCCGGCGTAGCCACCGTGCGGCAGTGACTCTCTGACAGCTTCGGCAATCCTGCTGAGCCAGGCGCGAGCCGTCGCGGGTGTGACCGTCCCAATCATCCTTGGCGGGCTGGCAACCCTGCTGCTCGGCGTCATCTGGGCCCCTGCAGCGCGGGGAACGCCACACCCACGCGGCCGCACTCGCCCTCGTCTCCTCGCTCATCATCGGCGCTTGCGGCTTCAGCATCCTTCGCCGCCCCACACCTACGGCCTCGACATGGCCTTTGGGCGGATTCTGCTGTTCGATAGCGGCAATGTTGACGATGCCGCTGCTCAGCGAATGGAAAGAAATCATGTTCGCCCCCGGCATCGCGGGCTTTTCCTTGGGAACAGTGGGTGCGGTCAACATGGGTCTGCCCTGATGCGATTCCTCGGTCGCCGTGGTGGCCACCAGCATTCTGGGGGTCTTCCTCCTTACGCTACCCGGATTATCGATGCGCTTGAGCCGTCTTGATCAGGCGGATCCGCTCCTGGCTTCGGGCGGCGGAGGCCCCGCAGGAACACCGGGCAGCAAACGCGAGGCGCAGCCCGTCAATCCCGGCCTCATCAAAGAACGCTATCTTCGCGGGCGTCGAGCCATGTTCGCTTCGCGGTGCGGGGCCGGTTTCGCCCTGGCGGTTCTCACCCCGTTCACCGTCCTCAGCGGCCGGTAGGGGTGTCGTGGTTCTGGCCGGAATCCTCATCATTCTGACGGTCGGATCGCGAGTGCAGTACGCGAAGATGGACGTCATGTCCGGAGTACGTCATAGCCGTCTTGGTCTTCGCAATCGGTTGTTTCTCCGTCATGATCTTCCGCGCCCCACGTGGTGGCTTGGCCTGGTCATCGTCCTCGCCGTCGTCGCATCAATCCTCATCGCTTATGGTCTGGTCATCGGAAGGACGCCGCAGTGGATACGCCAGGCCGCCGACATGTCCGAGACGATTGCCGGCATCATCCCTCATTCCCGCCGCCGTTCTAGCCCTGAGGTTGTGGTGACATGGCTTCGACAAGGACATTCTCGACGGTCAGCGTTTCAACCGTCAGCGCTTGGTTACGGCTTTCACTTCCGGAATGCCTGGAGGGCGCGAACTCACACCGATTCGTCCCCTGGAAAGGGATCATCGCCAGCCTTGTCATCACGGCTTTGGTCATAGGCGGGGCATGGATATCGAAGCTCTTCGCTCCCGCGCTTCCCAACGGTTGGAACAATGGCAACCTCATCATCAATTCCTCGAACGGTTCTCGCTACGTTTCCATCAACGGCAAGCTCTACCCCGTTCTCAACGCCTTTTCGGCGCATCTTCTGTTCCCCAACCTCAAAACGATCTCCGCGAACGACGACGCCCTCGCGACGGCGCCGCTCAGTCCGGTGGTCGGCATTTCAGGGCGCTCTGACAAAGTCCCCGCCGCCGACCGCGTGGCGAACGCCAATCTCACGGCGTGCGTGACGGGTGACCGTTCGCTGTGGAAGGCGGTCAACAAGAAGGAAAAGGTCAGTTCGGCCAACGGTGCTGCGCTCTTCGTGGTGAGCAATAACGTCAAGTACCTCGTTTCAGGCGAATATCGCTACGCCTTCAAGGAAGACGACGCGAAAGCCGAGAACGTCCTCGAGAACAATTTCGGCATCGACGACGCGGAACCCATCGAAGTTCCGGCCACGTGGCTCAACCTCTTCAAAGAGGGCGAACCCCTTGCCCTCTTCAGCTTGACGAAGGCAAGGGCAACGTGAGAGTCCAGGGCATCGATAAGGAGTATGCCGTCGGAACTGTTTTGAGGGCAGAAGACGATCAGGGTATGAAGTACTACCTGGTGCGCAAGGATGGCACCCTGCAGCGCATGTCGACCACCGCATTTCGCATGTACACGCTGTCCAAGGCCGGTGTCGCCGCGACGACGTCCAAGATCACCCCTACGACACGAGCCGCGCTTCCCTGAGCGATGAAAAGCTCATGCGCGACGTGGCCCGAGAACATTCCTTCCCTCATCAACAACACGTCGTCGAAAACCCTGCGCGCACGTCGGAACGGGCGAGACCACGAGGCTCATGGTGGGCATCGGGCATCCCGAGTGACCTCAGCAACCATGTGGAGGTTGCTTCACAGACAGGAGCAATCGTGACCCAGCCAGGAACCGGATGAGCGTTACCATCTCATTGACGAGGACGGCCTCGCCTACGAAATGGACGATTTCGAAAGACGGGCGCATCTTTGGGATACCGGAGAGGTCAAGCCGCTCGAGGGCTCCCTCGGCGTGGATGGATCTGTTCACTAACAACCAGAAGACTCCCGCTACTGTCGGTCGAGGGCCCGCATGGTCAGACCGTTCCGGCCGATATGCTCGCAAGGCGGCAAACAAGTGACAACGCACAGAAGAAAGCAGAACGTCCGGCGCTGCACGGCGATCTCTTCTGCGATCGCGATCAGCCTCGGCGCCATCGGAATCTCGGCTCCCGCCAATGCCGGAGGCACGATTCGAGCCTCGTGGCACCTGGACGGCGAAGGGTGCAAACAGGGATCCACAAAGGTCTATCATCCGAAAGAAAGCGAAAAGGGGTCGATCGGTTCCTACGCCATCGATCTCACGAGCACCCATCGCCTAACGAAGGGAAAAAGGCTCGACCGTAGCTCTGCTCGACACCGGGATCGCCACGAGCAACGGCAACTTCAATCCGGCGATTTCAGGGAGAAACTGGACAAGGGCGGATTAGATCGCACGGGATCCAACAACCCCTGGGCGGACAATGACGGTCACGGCACGGCAACCGCTTCGATCATTGTGGGACAGCCGAGCAAGACGAGACCCATTCGCGGCGTCGCTCCCGAAGCGAGGTCTTACCGATCAAGATCATCGACAGTCAGCCCGGACGACAGCGCCGACCCGAACGCCAAGATGGCCCACAGAAAGCGACCCTTGAAAGGCTCATCCTGGGAATAAACTGGGCCGCCGACAACGCGGGGTCGACATCATCGCTCTCCCACTGATCGTGGACGCCGACAACCAACAGCTCAGGATGCGGTCGCTAAAGCGATAGCCAAGGGCAAAGTGGTGGTCGCCGCGGCCGGCAACGCGGAAAACAAAGAAGATGACTCGGACGGTTCATCGTCCGGTTCTTCTTCAAGTCGGTCTGCCGAAAGCTCCACGTCGTCTTCCGAGGGCTCAAAGGGGTCGAAGGCCAACATACGTTACCCGCGGGATATCCTGGGGTCATCAGGGTGACGGCCTCCGGATGCAAAAAGGAAATGTCGACAGAATCGGTTATTCACTCCGAAGCCGTCCAGCTGGTGGCACCCGGTCAAAAACATGATCGTGGCTAACGGAAGCACCGGCATCTGCCTGACCTCCACGCAAGCGCCGAGCACGAGCTATGCCACCGCCTATGTCGCGGGGGTGGCCGCGCTCGTAAAATCCCGCCATCAAAGCGAAAGCGGGGCGATGATCACATACCGCCTCCTTTCTTCCGCCAATCGCGGCAGCGCACCGGCTGGACCAAAGAACGCGGATGGGGCTTTGTCGACCCCTACGGGGCAGTCACGCCATGGTCGACGACGGGCAGATCGGGGCCGACGTCGCCCGTGATCAACGCCTCAAACCCGTGCCTACGATCGGATCAAAGTTCCCCGCCGGAGCACGACCCTCAGGGCATCGGCCGAAAGGCGGGGATGATCTGGGCCGGAGCGGGTGTAGGCCTCATCGTGGTGCTTCTCATCGTTGCGCGGGCCGGAGTGAGAGACGGCGCTGAGGAAATCCGACGATTCCTCAGCCGAAGAAACCGAAGAAGAATAAAGCAAAGGCTCACCAAACAGACATAGCCGTGTGCGAACGTGACGGCGATTCGTGAACGGTGAGGATTGGTGAACGCGACGGCAACTTTCTCCGCGATCTCTTTCAAATACGCGTTCTCTTTCAAATAAAAGTGGCTGAGCGAATTTCCCGCCCAGCCACTTTCGATCAATCTCGCGAAGCGAAACCCCGCGATCGGCGCCTACCTTTCGATGAGCCAGCCTAGTCAGCCCGCCGCCACTGTCGGCGTATCAATCGGCACTAGCCGCATCCCGTCATTTCTGCATGAGTCGGTTCGGCTGGCTCATGGCCCAGGCTGCGTCGGCTTTTGCTCGGCTGAGCCGGCTTTTCACCGACCCAGCCGAGCCGCGGCCTCACTGGCTTTCTTCCTCGTCTCGCCTGCCGGCTTCCAGGAAGGTGATCTTCCGATCCGTCTCATAGGGCGAAACATCGTGGTTCCGTCCCTTTCTCGACTTTCGGGTCTTCTCGCTTTCCTTTTTCCTGGCGGCCGCGACCGACTCAGCCCGTTGAAAATCCCGCGTGAGGCACCGCGCGATCCCTTTGGCTGCTGTCGAGCTGCCGCGCTCTGTACGCGTGAGGCAGTGGTCGTGCGCGTCGTCGAGTTCCACGAGTCAGCACGCCGCCGTCGTCCCCCTTGCAGAGCCCGAACGTGCGGAGCCTGAACGAGTCTTCGAGTCGACGGGGCGGGCGGTTCTCGCCCTGTCCGTCCCACGCGTACTTGTCCCGCGCGTCGTGGCGGTCCCACGCGTGCTGGTTCCACGTGTACTAGCTCCGCGTGTGCTGGTCCCGCGTGTCGTGCTGGTTCCGCGCGTGCTGGCAGCCCCGCGCGTTCCGGTTTCCGCGTGTACTTGTTCCACGCGTGCTAGCAGTCCGCGCGTGCTGGCGTTGCGCACCGGTTGTCCGGTGGCTCCTGCGCGTCCGCAGTTCCTGCCCGTCCCGCAGTCCCTGCCCGCCCGGCAGCTGCCCGACCGGCCGTACCAGCTCCACGATTTCTCTGCCCCCCGCGCGCGCATGCTCGAAGCAGGGCGACGCCGTTGGCCCCCGCGCGAAAGGCAATGCCGTTCTCGCGACGCTGTGGTCGCTCCCTTGAGGAGACCGCTTCCTTGTGGTGCAGTCGACGTTCTCGCCCGCACTGCCGTTGTGGTGCCTTTCAGGATGCCGGAGCTTTCCGTCCGGTGGCCGACGGCGAGACCGGGCGAGCCACACCCGCTAGCTCCGCGAAGCCCCACCGTTTTTAGCGGACGCGGGAGCTTCCGCACGCACCGCAGTGGTGGCTCCTCGCAAGATTCCCGATCCGCTCGAATTCTGCGGTACGCGATCGTGGCACCTGAGCGCAAGCTCGTCGAAGGCGACTGAGGCGCAGCGGACATCGCTCTGGCGGCCCCTGAGCGCTTGATAGGGCCTTGTATGCCCGGCAGCGAGCGGCCCCCGCCCATGGAGCGCAGCCATGGCCATCGGATTGTGGACGGCCGGGGATTCCAGCACCGACGGCCGGGCCACTATGCGCCCGGTCTGGGATGTGGAACCGTGATGCGACCCTTGCAGGGACACGTCGCCATCGAGCGACGGGTCCAGGCTCGAACTGCCCGTGAACCAGTCGGTCGCCGACCGCCTGGGCAGACTGGCCTGCTCAGGAGGGCTCAGAAGCGATTTCACCTGATCGTACAAGCGGAGCCCCTGATCGACCTTTGTGGATAGTGTCGACGACTTCCTGCGGTGTAGGCAGGCGGGGCTGAGGCGGAGCCGGAGTTTCGGACTCCTGTTTTTGCTCTGGCGCCGGCGGCGCGGATTCAGCTTCATTCGCAAACCGCGGAAGCTTGCTGATGGCGTCGGATGTGCGCACATCCAGCCCATTGAGCACTCCGGAAGCTTGAACGTCGAGAACGCCCATCGCGCTTGCGTGGGCCGTATGCGCATGTGCCGCCACAAGCGGTCCCGCGACGGGGCCTGCCAGAGCGGCGTATGTCATCACCGTGTCTCGAGTGGCGTTCGTAGCGCCGACATTCTTTTTGATCTCGCCATACTGGGCCTGAGGCTTCGCGGCCGGCTTTTGACCACCTCACGCCGCACGGAGGCAACCTGCTTTGATTCCGTCCGAATACTTGAAAAACACGCGTCTGCAGCTTGTCGAGGTCCTGGGTCACCGCATCCGCGGTGCTTCCCTCCATGCCAAGCTCCCCGCGATGGACTTCGTCGAGTGGGCAACCAACTCGAGGTGCTGCGATATCTTCTCCAGACTCTCCGAAACGACATCGTGTGCATCGGGGGCCCAGGGTTCGATCAACCCAAGGCGATTGACATGTGGTGTGGTCATCAGTTCTCTCCCTCGGCTTCCTGGGCCTTCGCCCTCTCTGAGCCTCATTAGCCTTTTTGCGTGGTTTCTTTGGAATTCTCCCGCGCCACTCTGTTGTCCTCGGCACTGGCAGAACCCTCGGATTCGGCTAGTGATTGCTGGTGGGGTTCAAGCCCTATTTTACTCATGAAACTGGAGTCCTGCAGGAAAAGTGCTGCGAAGCTTGAGCTGAAAAGCCCCAAATAGTCGGCGTAGACCTTGCTTTGAGAGCAGATCCTCGCCTATGAACTCCTCAAGGGGCGTGCTGCAGGTGGCTAATCACTTCCGTGTAATGCCGGGAGATGTTCGCAAGCTCGCCGTCGATCACTTTCATCGTCTGGACCAGAGGACCCGAAAAACTTATTGACCTCGTTGAGAGCCGTCCACACCTCCCCGATGTCCATGCGTTCGAAAGCACCCTTAGCTTTGGCGAATTCGTCGGAGGCATTCTTCAATTCGTTAATCCGTCGGGAGAAAATCTCCTGATCGAGTTTGAATATCGACATGACTTCAGGACCCTCCTCGTAAAACTGGTGAGAATGGCAGCGGAACCAGGATCGGACCCGCTGGTTCAGCCTACAGGGGAGCTTTTTCCTGCGGCCAGAAGCGGCGGGGTTAGTTCTCCCCAAGGCCGACGTCGGGCCTGCACGCCTTGCTGGTAGCGAGCACGTTTTACGCGAAATAACAGTGTTTTGCCTCGGTCGTCTACGTCAATCGCATCACGAAGCGACCAGCGTGAGAATTTCCTTACTCCTTCCTCAGTGTTGACGCGGGTGTATCGAACGCTCGCTTGTGAGCACACAAGCGTCCTTTCCAGGGCATAGGCCCAGGTCAGGGCATAGGCCCAGGGCGCGGACGCCGTCCGGGCACGCCGACGTCGTCATGACGCCACTGCCCCGCCTTCCGGACACGACGACCACATTTTGCGACCGGATCCTCGGAAGCCGGCGCTTCTACCTTTCAGGCACGAACAACCGCATGCAAAAAGAGAGCGCGAACGCTACGACTCTCCAGAAAATGCAATAACCGAATTCATCGTGCCTACGCTTAGGGATTGGATCATGCCTCGAGCGGGCCAACTGCCCGCACTAAGACAACCGTTTGGAGAACACATGGGCATTTTTCGACAAAGCCAAGGACGCCCTCCACGGCGAGGGCATCGAAGAAAAGTCCGACGCCGTCCTCGACAAGGCAGAAGACTTCGCCTCGAACAAGTTGGGCGAGGACAAAGGCCGAAAAAGTGTCGAAGGTGCGCGACGCCATCGATCGCCACATCGGCAACGAGTGACACCGTCACGGCGATGATGAGAGCGCTGAATCGTCTGTCGCGGTTCAGCGCTCTTTCACTAGCAACCCGTTCTACGTGAAGCAAAAATGTGACTTGGCGGGACACCGGCGTCCTCACAGCTCACGCGGTCATTTCGCCCGCGAGTCTCCCATGTGAAGCAAAAAGTCCTGCGCATCAACACGTCCGCCAACCCTCACGTCACGCAATCGTAAAAATGAGAACGGTCACAAACTCAATGACAAACGAAACAGGGAAAATACATTAGTGCCGGCGCAAGCACAGAATATGGTAGATTTGCGCCGTCTCCCACGGGAGATCTGCACCTCGGCAATCTTCGCACCCGCCCCTGCTCGCCTGGAGTTTGGCGCGCGCGCAGCGCGCGGCTTTCTCATGCGAATGGAAGACCTCGACGCTCGTTCCCGCAGCGAGTTCGTCACCGGTCAGTTGACCGACCTCGAAGCTCTCGGCGTGGATTGGGACGGCCCTGTCCTCTTCCAATCCGAAAGGGCGGCCGACTACCGCGACGTCCCTCGAGGATCTTCTGTCGAGAGGATTACTTTACGAGTGCTATTGCACGTCGTGACCTGGCCGAGGCGCCGTCAGCTCCGCACGCTCCGCCAGGGGCGTGCCCGGGCACATGCCGCAACCTCAGCGACGATCAAAGAACCGAACGCCGAGCGGCACTGGCTAATAGGGGCCCGCCCTTCGGTTGGCGGCGGACGTGGCGAGCTTCGAGATCGTCGATACGGTGCTGGGGCCGTATACCGGAGCGGTCGACGACCTCGTGATTCGGCGCGGTGACGGCGTTTTCAGTCACAACTTCGTTTCTGTGCTTGACGACGGCGCCACGGGCGTAACCCAGATCGTACGTGGCGACGACCTTCTAGCCTCAACTCCGCGTCAGGCCTATCTGCAGGACCTGCTCAGCATCGAGCGGCCCGAGTACGTACACGTGCCACTGGTCACAAATGGCGAGGGGGTCAGACTCGCCAAGCGCGACGGTGCGGTCACCCTGGCCGCACTCAGGGAGTCGGGTGGGCGCCGGCTGACGTCGTCGATCTGCTGGGCGCCAGCCTGGGCATGGACCATCCCCGAACGGCCGAGAATTTCGCCGCCCTCTTTGACTCCCGCAGGCGCTTATGCGCCCGCCTCGGATCGATCCGAAGATCTTAGAAGACGGGCCGACGCGGACGTCTTCAGAAAACTCCTCGTTCCTTCGGATGGAGAAGCGCCGGCGTTCGGTGAAGAAGCCGACGATTGGCTGGGTAACGGCTTCGACGAGGGCGCAGGCGATTAGCTCGGAGATGGCTTCGATGCTTGGCTGGGCGAAGGCTTAGACGATCCTCCGATGACAATCCCCACTTTCACGGGATCGTGATCGGAGGAGCGGAACGGCCTTACCCCACAGCTGTTTGACGTTGTAATTCGTGCGCGAATACTCAAACGCCTGCGATTCCATGGCGTTGACGCTCCACACGTCCGCACCGGCGACCATTCGACGGGCGCTTTCGTTGGCCAGAACGTGGTCGAGGGAGCCGACGTTCCCTCCGTACTGGTAAGAATAATCAGTTCGCCCCACCGAATCCGCGGACTTCCGTATAGCCGGCGTCTCTTAGAGCAAGCATGGGATCCTCGGCAGAATAGGAATTAAAGTCGCCCTACCAGGAATACGGGACGGTCTGCATACTGCTCCTTCGTCCACCGTGCAGCGCCTTCGCCTGGGCTACGCAGGCGGTTGTTATTTCCCTGATACGCGTCGCGATCCTCCGGGTAAGCACTAGACAGCGAGCCTTTCGACTTGAAGTGATTGGCCACGATCGCAAATGTCTGCCCTCGGGGCGCGCCCGCGGCGTCGAGCGCCCGCCACTCCTGCCCCAAAGGTTCGCGCGCATATCCCGTGAAATCCTTGCTTCCCATGAGAATACGAGACTCCCCACGGGAGCCACGCTGCCTTTTTGATAGATGAATGCGAGGGCGAATGACATCCTCCGATGCTGGAACCTTCGACGGCGAAGGAACGTAAGCCCAGCGTTCATACCCCGCACGTTCATTGAGCGCTTTTGACCAACGCCGCTATGGAAGCGTCGCGGTCGTGGCCAATCTCGATGCCGTTTCGATTTCTTCGAGCGAAACGACGGAAGCGTCAGAGTATCGATGGCCGAGACGATCTTCTGCTGTTGTTTTGCAAAAGCATCCTTGCTGAAGGCTCCTCGCACATCGCATCGTTTTGGCTGTGACCGGATTGCCCCTCGCGATCCACGTAAGCCTTGCATCCGGCCTCCGATTCTCCCAGGTCCGGTGAAGTAGTTGAGAACGTTGAACGAGGAGATGGCGAGGTCCCCACCCACGTTTTCCGGCGTGGCTTTGCAGTGTTGGCCCACGTCGACGTACTCGGACGAACGATCGCCTGCCTCCGCGCTCGTCACCGGCGACACGGGCTGGAGATTCCACTGTTTCCTGAAGTCGAGGATCGCCGGCTTCTTCAGTGAGATCGACGACCCCACCCGCGCGGGGCTTTCCTGCGACAGATAGGGCAGCGGAACTTCGGGGTGGGCGTTCTTCGTCCCGGTGTAGGCCCACGAGAGGCCATCGTCAAGGGTGAGGGAACGCGCGGCATCCGCGGCCGCAAGCTTGTCGATTTCCCGCCGGTCGACGGTCGGATTGCAGGCATCCGACGGCTGGCGCAAAAGCTCTTTGCCGAAGGCTACGCCCAATTAGCGTAGCGGTTGGTCTCGTAATTATTCGAGACCGTCATAGAGGGCTCGCACGTCAACAAGCATCCCCTCAAGGGCTTCTTTGCCGGCGGCGTCGGGAACGGACGTCAATGGCACGGCCGCCAGCGGGGCGACCTTCTCGTCAAGTTTGGAAAAGCTAGGGACGCTCACCTCGGTCATGCCGTGGAACTCCTTGACCGAGCCTTTGACCTGAAGGTAATCGCCAATCTTCACCGAGGAGGCAACCTTGCGAGAGTGGACGAATACGCCGTGCGACGCCCCTGAATGGCCTTGACCGCCGCTTCCCGGCGTTTGAATGTAGACGCCGTCGAATCCTCCGGTTGGATAGACGGCCGTCACGACCCTCTTAGTTGTCACCGTTTTGCCAGCTAGCGGGCCTCGCATCGCCCGTGCCCTGAATCTCAGATATGGCGACCGTGCCATTGCCCGAAGAAGCGGGCTCATCCGCCTTCGCCACGGGTGCGGCAAGCGCCGAAAACCAGAGCGGCGGCGGCAGCTGCGCGTGCGCATGCGCGTCCCGTCGTTGCGACGTTCATCGATATTCCCTTCTGTCCCTTCATGCCCCCGCGTCTCTCCGTTCACGCCCCCGCGCGGGTAGTGTTACCAGGCTACCCGAAGATGACGGGAAAACCGCGTCATCGCGGGTTTTAGCGTTCGAAGCCGTATTTGCGCAGGCGCCGTCTGGCGCTTTTCGTCCCCTCGGATTGAAGGGCGAGCAGCGTCGCATAGATGCCGCCGGTGGCCGCGAGCTCGGCGGGCGTGCCAATCTCGTCAATTCGACCGTCTTTGAGCGTGATAATCCTGTCAACCTCCGCGATAGTCGACAGGCGATGCGCGATGATAATGCTCGTGCGGCCTTCCATGAGCGAATCCAACCCGGCTTGGACCATACGCTCGGAACGCGTGTCGAGAGCGCTGGTGGCCTCGTCGAGAACCAGGATGTCTGCGTCCTTGAGAATTGCGCGCGCTACGGCGATCCTTTGGCGCTGCCCGCCGGATAACTTGAGTCCACGCCCCCGATCACCGTTTGGTAACCCTCGAGGCGGTTGCGAACGAAGGAATCGGCATTGGCCCGTTCGGCGGCCGCCACCACATCTTGACGGGCCGCATCTTGCCGACCGTAGGCTATATTCTCCTCGACTGTTCCCGAAAACAGCGAGGCGTCCTGGAAGACCACGCCGATTCGACGTCGCAGCTCCGCGACGGGGATCGCCGACGTCAGGGCGCCCAAACACGCTGATCCGGCCCGAGCGCGGCTCGTACAAACCGAGCAGAAGCGAGGTGAGAGTGGATTTGCCTCCACCCGACTCTGCTGACGAAGGCGACATGCTCACCGGCGTGCACCTCGAAAGAAACATCCCGCACAACGTCGTCGCCGCCCTCGTATCCAAAATAGACATGCTCGAAGCTCACGGCACTTGCTCCGGCCTCACTGGCACCACCGGTGCTCCTTGCCGCGCCATCTCGGCCGCGGCTCTTTCGGCACTTTCCCGTCGCGCTCGCGCTCTGCGCCATACTCGTACTATTTACCCCGTTCACCACTTGGCCGGACATAGCGGCATCATCTCGGTTCCGCTCGCCGACCTGTCAGCCACAGCCTTTTGCGGCCCAGCTGGCGCCATTGTCGCTTTCGATCCAGCTGGTGCCACCATCCTCGGTCTCTATGCCCTCGTCGTTTTTGCTTGACGCTGCTCGCATCGTCGCTCAACGGCTTTAATGCTGCGTATTCACGCACCGGTTTAGCCAGATTTCCCAACTTTTTCGGCATCGGCGATCTCGCTTTCGATTGCGGGCCCTGACGTCGTTCATCTTTTTCCATGACGGCGAAGAAATCGTTGGACCCGGTGATCGCGCGCTGGGACGTATCAACGATCCAGCTCAGGTTGGCAATCGGTTGCCGGGCCATCGCTATAAGCTGGATGAGCAGAATCATGTCACCAACGGAGAACACACCGCGTGAAGTATTGACGAAGATTATCGCGTAGATGCCGAAGAACATTAGGCCCATGAATGCACGGCGAATAAAAATCCATCGTGTGCCAGTAGCGGGACTGACGTTCGGTCAAGCTCACGGTTTCGCCGAATGAAACCGAAAAGTTCGTCAACTCGCGCAATTCCTGGACGAAGGACTTGACCACCTTGATCTGGCCAACCACTTCCATGAATCGGCCGCTGGCCTCATCCACTTTTTGGTTCTTCTGCGTTTCGTAAACCTGCCACCCTCTCGACGTGAGCATGGTCAACCACAGGTAGGTCGGGAAAATGAAAAGCAGCAGGAATGCCAACCACGGAGAGTAAATCGCCGAGATCACGAGAACCGCTATCGTCGTCAGCGCAACGGTAAAGAGGGAATTCGAGAACATCTTCGCGAAGTTTGTCACCTCGGCTATCGAACGGTTGAGACGCGAGGTTATCGTGCCCGTCAGCTCGTCGTCGAAGTAACTTTGCGGCAGCGCGAGGAGCTTACGGAAGTAACGACTCGAAAGGATAGCCCGCATCTTTTTGGCTCATGACGTCGCCGTAGTAGTTCCCGATCGAACTCGCGGTGGTCGACAGCAGGTCGACGGCGAAGAAAGCCGCCGCCAGCCATACGACCTTTCCGGCCACATCCGTTTGCCCGGATTGTATGGCGTGGACAATCGCATCTGTCGCATTGCCGATGATGAACGGAATCGCGATTCCCGCTAAGGCGACCAGTATCGAAGAAATGACAATGATTGCGTAGTACGGGGCAAGGTTCTTCGTGAAGCGTAGAAGGCGCGAGACTTCCCATGAATCCCTCCAGGTTCGAGCAAGGCTTACATTACAGCCTCCGCGCCGTCACTCCGTGGGAAGCCCTCGCTCAGCGAACCGCATCCCGAAAGCGGCTCTCGCTTCGCAAGCCGTCATCCTGAAAACGGCTCTCGCTTCGCAAGCCGTCATCCCGAAAGCGGCTCTCACTCTGCGGGCGATGTCGGCCCAGGGTCATTCTCTCCCCTCAGACAAAAGGCCTTTTAAGGACACGCATTCTCCCACCGCCCAACGGACGGAATGCGAATATACCGACAACAGGCTGGCTCGCGGCCCTCCCTCCCCACTGTTCAACGGACGGATTTCTCATATGCATTACGCGCCAGGAGGCGGATCGAACGAAAAACATTCACGGCGTAGCCTAGTGTACAGACGGTGGTCTGATCGCTACATTCCTCCACAAGGTCCCCTCATCACAGACCCTAATTTGTTTCGACACTTTCCTACCTCGACAGTTAATCCCGAAATCACGCGGTTTTATTCAGCGCGACACAGTGTCGCGACAAGATCCACCCGTAGGTGGAGGGAGGGTGCCCGCGACTCCCCGTGCAGGCTTATCTCAGAGCTGGAGATACAGCGGTTAAGCCGCTCGCTGCACACGCTCACCTCGGTCTCAACTCGATAGTTTTCCGGTTGAGAATACGCTCTCCTGCGATGGGTGGGGGTGCGTGAACGCGAGTTCACACCCCCACCCATGATCGAAAATTCGTGGGTTTTGCTCTTCTCCGGTTCGGCATATGCGCTAACCGCCAGAGTCGGCGGATTTACTGGCCGTTCATCGGTCCCCGTCTCAGTTCTCTGATTCGGGGACCGATCCTTCTCTTGCGGGACCGCCCCAGCGGCTTTCCAGCAGAGGCCTCCACAGGATCAATTCACCGCGTGCGGATACCTTCTCCGGCAGCTGCGACCGTATATTCTCGCGGGCAACCACGAGGACGTTGCCATCCTCGCCTCACGGCAAAATACCCTGCTGTCCCTGCCACGCCTGCGTTCCAGATCTTCACCCAAGGCGGTCACAACCTTCTCGAGGTGGGCGATGCGCTGGCGCAGTTTCTGCTCCCGGTCACGAGCCTGCATGAGTTTGGCGATACCCGCTAGTTGACTCTCCTTCTGGGAGAGACGTTGAATTTCGAGGAGGCGATCGACGTCATTGCGAGTAACGCCTCCCGCCGCCTCGAGTTCGCTTTGGCTTGAACGAGGCCGAGCCTGTCGTACTGGCGCACCGTCTGGGCGTGCATACCGGCCAGCTGAGCCGCCGCGGATACAGTGAGAACCGCCGCGTCGCGTCCAGTCGTCAGCTCCTCGCCAGAGTATTGAATTCGGCACGGGGATCGGCATCTCCCGTGGCGCTCGCGAAAAATCCTCGACGGCTTTGCGAGCGTCCTCCGACAGCTTCTTCGGCACAACGACTTTCAGCCGAACGTACATGTCGCCGCCCTTGAGGCCCTTGGACCGCACCCTCAAGAGCTTATCGGTGGATGATCCTTCGGGAATCTTGACCGATACGGTTTTCCCCCTCGAGCGTGGGGATTTTTGATCGTTGCGCCCAGAGCAGCCTCCGCGAAGGAGATTGGGCACATCGACGTATACGTCTTTGCCTTTCAACTCGTAGACTGGGTGCTTCTCAATATCGACGGTCATGCAGTATGTCGCCGTCGGGTCCGCTCATTGACCCGGCGCGCGCTCCTTGCCGGGCATCACGGATCTTCTGACCCGCGGAGATCCCCGCCGGAATCTTCGCCGTGACAGATCTGCCGGAAGCCGTCGTGATCTTGACAGTGGTACCCGAAGCGGCTTGACGCAATGGGATCGACACTTGGTCACTAGATCTCGCCACGCGAGGCACGCCGAGACGAATTGAAGCCGAAACGCGAGCTTCCGCCCTGTCGGAGCCTCCGAACATGTCTCAAGATGTCCTCGAAACCCCCCGTCGAAGCATGTTTGCTCCGTTTCCATAGGTGTAGCTGCCGAAGAGCCGCCTCCCCGCCGAACATCGAGGAAAACATGTCCTCGAATCCGGCGTCGTTCCCGCCGCCGGCGATGAAGCGAGACCACCGGCCCCGAGCGCGAATCGCATCGTATTGCTTGCGATCTTCTTCATTGGACAGCACTTGGTAGGCTTCGCCCACTTCCTTGAACCGCTCTTCGGCCGCGGAATCCCCGGATTCTTGTCGGGGTGGTACTGGCGCGCCAGCTTGCGATAAGCTTTTGATTTCCTCCCGCCGAAGCGTCTTTCGAGACTCCCAACGCCGAATAGAAGTCCTTGCCAATCCAGTCTTGGTTGGTCATCGCTCACCTCCTTCTTCATGTACAACGCGATGTTCACTCGGGGGACACTACTCCGACCCGTGCCGGACGAAGGACTCTCTCGCCTATTCGGTATCCGGGTTGGACGAGCGTCCCGATCACTTCGGCCTCAACCTCCGCCGACGTCGAATGCATGAGCGCCTCGTGAATGAGGGGATCGAAGGCCTCGCCAACTTTCCCGTAGCGCTCCAATCCGAAGGACGAACCCAGCGTGGATTCGAGCTTCTCGGCAATAGCCCCAAAGGGGCCAGTCAAATCACCGTGCTGACGGGCAAGTTCGACGTCGTCGAGAACGGGCAGCAAAGCGTCAAGAACCGACGTCACCCCCTCCTCGCGACGCACCGCCCCTTCGGCTTTGGAACGCCGGACGAAGTTCTTGTACTCCTGCTCCAGGTTGTAAAGGTCGGCGCTGCGCCTGGCCACCTGGTCCTCGAGCGAAGAAATGGTCGACATCGCCTCGGCGAGCGGATCGGTCGCAGCATCGAGTCCATCATCTGCAAGCGAAGATTCGTGCGCCGCATCGGCACGTCCGGGTTCGGAGCCCTCTCTCCCGGCGGGCACATGTTCTTCGCCACCGGTTTCTTCGCCACCGGCGCTCGAAAGAGCGTCCGTGCCGGACGAGCCGGCAGTGCCGAACTTCTCGCCCGGCTGGCGAGTTGCCTCTGGTTTCTCACCTTGCTTCCGGGCCGTGCCCGACTGGCCCTCCGGAGGCCCATCTTGCGGCCCGGGGGCCGGGGTAGCCCGAAGGCAGCCCCGGCCTCATCGAAATCCAGGTTCGTCACTTTTTGCTCCCTCGTCGTCGACGATTTCAGCGTCCGACTTCTTCCCCACCGTCTGGGTTCCGGAGGAAGAGTCTCCAGTCGACGGCGTGCCAGTCTCGGCCTGCTGCGAGGCGTGCATGGCTTTGCCGATCTCTTGGGACTTCTCCACTGAGCTCGGTGAGGGCGGACGAAACGGCGTCAAGGTCGTCGCCCTTGAGGGCTTCACGGACCTTCTCGACCGCATCGCGCACGTCGCTAGCGACATTATCCGGGACCTTGTCGGCGTTGTCGCTTGAGCAGCTGCTCGATCGAGTGAGACCGTCTGCTCCGCCTGATTGCGGACCTCGGCCTCTTCGCGGCGCTTGGAATCCTCGGCCGCATGCTCCTCAGCTTCCTTGACCATGCGCTCGATCTCTTCCTTGGGCAAAGCCGAGCCGCCGGTGATCGTCATCGACTGCTCCTTGCCCGTCGCCTTGTCGCGAGCCGAGACGTGGACGATGCCGTTGGCGTCGATATCGAAGGTGACCCTCAATTTGCGGAACGCCGCGGGGCGCCGGCGCGATGCCGGTCAGGTCGAAGGTTCCGAGCAGCTTGTTGTCGCGGGTGAACTCACGCTCGCCCTGGAACACCTGAATCGTCACGGACGGCTGATTGTCCGTAGCGGTGGAGAAGGTCTCGCTGCGCTTGGTCGGAATGGCCGTGTTGCGTTCGATGAGCTTCGTCATGATGCCGCTGGTCCCGCCCCGAGGCCTCGTCTCGATGCCGAGAAAGCGGGGTGACGTCAATGAGCAGAACATCCTTGCGGTCGCCGGAGATGACGCCCGCCTGGAGCCGCGGCGCCGAGTGGCCACGACCTCGCCGGGGTTGACGCCCTGTTCGGCTCTTTGCCGCCCGTCAGCTCCTTGACGACGTTCGTCACTGCCGGCATACAGGGTCGATCCGCCCACAAGCACGACGTGGTCGATATCGAAACCTTGATTCCGCGTCAGCACGACGTTGCGGAACGGCTCCTTTGTGCGTTCGAGAGATCTTTGGTCATCTCTTCGAACTTTGCCCCTAGTCAGCGTCTCATCAACGTGGATGGGGCCCGATTCCGGACATCGAAATATAGGGCAGTGAGACGGTGGTCGACGTCGTTGAGGATCAGCTCCTTCTTGGCCTTTTCAGCCGCTCCTTCAGACGCTGAAGCGCGATCTTGTCCTTGGAAAGATCGGCGCCGGACGATGCCTTGACCTGCTCGACGAGCCAGTTGACGATCCGCTCGTCCCAGTCGTCACCGCCAAGCTTGTTGTCGCCTGAGGTCGCACGCACCTGGATGGTGGAAAAACCGTCGTCGTCCTTACCCACTTCGAGGAGGGAGACGTCGAAGGTGCCCCCGCCCAGGTCGAAGACGAGAATCAGCTCGTCCTCCTTGCCCTTTTCAAGGCCGTAAGCGAGAGCTGCGGCCGTGGGCTCGTTGACAATGCGTTGAACGTTGAGTCCGGCGATCTGCCCGGCATCCTTCGTGGCCTGACGCTGAGCGTCATTGAAATATGCCGGAACGGTGATGACGGCGTCGGTCACGGGTTCGCCGAGGTATGCTTCGGCGTCCTTCTTCAGCTTCTGCAGGATGAAGGCAGAGATTTGTTGCGGCGTGTAAACAGTTCCGTCGATATCGACCTTCCAATCTGTGCCCATGTGGCGCTTGACCGACGAGATGGTGCGATCGACATTGGTGACGGCCTGACGCTTGGCCACTTCGCCGACGAGCACCTCGCCGTTCTTAGAAAAGCCGACGACCGAGGGGGTCGTACGCGAGCCCTCAGGAGTTGGCGATGACGGTGGGTTCCCCGCCCTCCCGAGGACGGAGACGCAAGAGTTCGTGGTGCCAAGGTCGATGCCCAGTGCACGTGCCATGTGTTTTTCTCCTTTATCTATGAGCCTGGTGGCTCGAAGTCTCTACTCTCCTCAGAGTCTGGACTGCCGACGGGTTATGTCCAACCGACTCTCCATTTCTTGAGTCCGCATAACCTCAACTTTCATTTCCTTGAAGTTATTCCCACATCATCCGTAAAACGCCGCCAGGCCGGCAGTCAGCAAAAGAAATCGAATGAAACCTGCAGCACCCCGCAACCCCAACCGCAAAAAGAGACAAATGCCACGACCGCCTAACCCAAAGGGGACATTCGTCGAAATTTGTGTGCACTAAATGCACCTTAGGGAAGCCCTCGCCCTCGGGTGAGGCCGACAAAGTTTCGAGCCACACGCAAACACACCTTCCCCGAGCGTAACCAGACCGCTCTTCGCACAACACCCTTCCCGCTGGAAAATTCTCAACGATTTGGAGGAAAATTGGAGGGATATGCAAAGCGGCAAAATCAGCGTTCATCCGCAGATTTAGGGATGTTTCGGTACCGACCCTTTAGTAGCATCGAACTCGCCAGGGTGGGACTTCCCACCCCTAGGGGTAGCGAAACCCATCCCGGGTCCGTTAGTGTCGAAAAAGTAAACCCGCACGTTAGGGAGAAAATGTCTCGCAAAGCGATCGCAGTCGGAGCAGTCGCCGCGGTGTTCGACTGTTTCCGCCTGCTCCAACAACAAGTCCGCAGACATCGACGGCGCGCAGTTGATGTCCATAGGTCGCGCGAACTCGTCCATCGACAAGTTCGCGGGCAAGAACGCAACTGTAAACGCTGATTTCGATTTCAAAGTCAAGACGCCAGAATCTTCAAAAGATTCAGAATCGAAGGGCGATCTCGAGTTCAAGTTCGACTCCAAGTCGAACGGCTTCGCCCTCGACGGCAAGGTTGAGGCCAAAGGGAGACTTGGTTCCCGCCGGCAATGTGACTAGGTCGGCCAAAGCCTATGGCGAGAGAGAGCAGCGATGGCGGCTACAAGGCCTACTGGCAGCTCAACAAGGACAATTGGTCCTACGTCCAGCATCGAGCCGATCGGACTATCAGTCCCTTCTCGCACAGATGCAGCAAGCCTCTCGGCAGACAGACCGGCGACGTCACCGGACAAATCCAACAAGTTCATGTCCGATGCCAAGCAATACGCGAACATCGACGTGAAGGACGACGGTGAGACCTACACCGCCACGGTGACCCTGAAGGACGTCGTCATCAACGAGGCTGACGTCTCTTGCCGCGAAAAAGGGCGCCAGATCAACAAGAACGACGTCAAAATCAAGCTCGTGCGTGACCGTTGAGAAGAAGAGCTACCTGCTCCAGGAGCTGAAGGCCGATGTGGACGTCAAGTCCACCGACGGCAAGTTCTCGATCAAGGGCGACGCCAACATCAAGGCCGACACCGATAAGGACGTCTCCATCGACATCCCGAAGGAGGCCAAGGACGGCAAGGAAGTCAAGTCCGAAGATTTCCGCCAGCTGCTTCGTGTCGGACCGAAAGGCCCCAAGGATCCGGGTAACATCCCGTCCGATAAAGGCGACTCGACATCTGAGCCGGCGAAAGCCTGGAACCCTCTAAACCGGATTCCAAGCGGTGATCGATACAACGCCCTCAATACCCGTCCGGGACTGAACTATCACGCATGGGCCTCGGTCGGAGGTGGGTCGGCTCGCACGCACGAGCCGACCCACCCTTCTACTTCAGTCAGAAGGTTGACATTCGAATCCGTATGGCATTCGAATTCATGTGTCGCCCCGAAACAACCGCAGCGTTCGGAGGGAGCTTCCCATGGCCGTGACGGATCGTATTTCACCGCAGAGGGAGAAAGATTAGAATAGATTGCGGCATCCCACCCAGAGCAGACCCATGACCTCACGCCACCTCTTCTCTCGCCTCCTCGGTGCCATCCTGGTCGTTTCGGCCCTGGCATCGTGTTCCGACGGAGGAAGAAACCTCCACACGAAAGCTCCGCAAAACCTGAGGGATGTTCTGGACAAAATCATTACAGACAACCCCAAGCCCAATAAAAACGATCCTTTTGGCATAGGCAAACGATAAGACTCATAAAGCACAGCAAGACAGTAAAATACGTTATTGCCTCTAAACAGCGCGGATTGAAAAGGTTCAACGACGTCCACTATACGCATAGACGCGAAAACCAGGATCACCGAGGTCAAAGTCGCTGACGACAAGGGCAAATCTCGGGAAAGGGCGACGCTTCAGGGGCGGGGAGCGCATGGAAGGAGCTGAGCTACTACGAGCGGCTCGGTGAAACCTCCACCGTTTACTCAATGAGGACGGGTGGCACAAAGGCGAAATCGCGGACCGAACCACAGAAACCAGAATGAAAAATCGCTCTTGAGCGAGGGATGAAATAGACTCTCTCTTCTCCTATTTCACGGACCTCGAAGACCTCACCATCACCGAGGTCGGCCAGGCGTACCTCATTACCGGACACCTGAGCGGAAACCAAAGATAAGAATACAGCGACTTCGGCTGACAACATCGCTACGGACATAGGCACCGCCGGAGCGCTTGACCCGGACAAAGAGGCATGGTGTCGGTGACGATCGACAAGAAAACTCGAAGGATTCAGTCAATGGAGACGCGTATCGTGATGACGCACAATGGAAAGGTAGTTGCCGAGCAGACCGATTCGCTGAAATACGATTGGAACCCCGTCGACGTCTCGGTGCCACCCGAAGCCAAGTCCGCTGTGGACGGCTAACGGGAGCGGTTCGCCTGCTCACATCGCCCCGTTGTCGGCGCAAACATTCCGTTTAGTTCTGGAAGATGCGTTCGTCTTCCCAATGTGTTCTCTTACTGAAAAGCGCCGTCAAATTGCGCTTGAGCGGCCACGTCAACCGGCAGTTGGACGCCGCTCTCCCGCCCTGATTGGCGTGTGGATGGCGTTTCCGACCGGAGGCATAGGACACGTCCCGAACAGGGTGAAAAGCCGCAGGAAAATTCAACGCGCGGTTGAAATCGATTTTCACCGGACCCGCCCCGGCTTCGGGAGCGTCGAAGGAAACGTAGCGCCAGTCAGCGGTCTCCGCGCCGTTCGTTCCGTCATAGAAGACCGCCGTCAGCGTCGAAGAGTCCCCCTGAACGAGGAGCCTTGCCGAATTGCCCGCGTAAACGAACTCAACTTCCCCGACAATGCGAGCGCTGCCGGGCACTGCCGGATTGGCTGTCGTGATGGATATGTCGCGAGGTTCGTCGAAGGGGCTCGAAAGTTCCCGTCACAACCGCCGCAGGATCGTAACTGTAGACCGGCACTCCCGTGAAATTCTGCCTCGTAGGGGCCAGGGAGTCGCGAACGCGCACGGCGTAGCGCCCGCCTCTTTTCGCGACCTCCGCCGCCTTCGTTCCGCTCATGAGGGAAGTTTCGGAGTCACCGTCGTCGAGCTGGAAAAACGACCTCCCCATCGACAGGCACACCGCCTCGGGTGACGTCGTCAACGGAGGTGAAAGTCGCATATACCTTCTCGCCGTCTACCGCTCGCCATATGCCCGGAAATCCCTCCACCGGTCCGGCAACAGAGGGAATCCACGTGAAAGCAGTCAAAGTTAGCCATCCGTGTTCGGAGGCCAAGGTCTCGTTTCGATGGGCGCGCCACCGGTTCCATGCCTCTTCGGCGTCCGTTCCAACTATATTTTCGGGATCCATAAGCAAATTCTACGCACTCAGAGGGTATTTGGCTCTGTGAGGAAGAGAACGGCGCTGTGACGGGAACCATGCGCCGTGACTTTGCTGCCGCAGGACGCGCGATGTAAGCTAGTCAAGTCCCTTTGGGGCCTGCGCTCATAGCTCAATGGATAGAGCATCTGACTACGGATCAGAAGGTTGGGGTTCGAGTCCCTTTGAGCGTGCCGAGGCTCCCGCACTGGTCGACGTGGATCCCGGTGCGGAGTTTTCGCGAACCTCCCACCGCATCGCCACCATCACCAGCACGGACTTCTTAAGCTAACGCTTTTCAGGCTTTTGCCCTTGCCACCGTCACATTTAGCAGCGTTCTTATTAACCCCTTTTCTCGTTCGCTGATACGACGACAAGTTCTAGCCCGCACAACGCAATTTTCGAAATGGTGAACCCAAAAAGTGCCGGCCTCGCGTGGAGGCAGCGGCTCGGCGCCGACATCACGCCTAAACTCCAACTCGCAGAGGCTCAACGCTTGAAAGGTGTTGACGGGACTGTGGGTATCTGCGGTGGCCCGGCTTCGGGTTGTTCAGCGTGAACGTCGACGGCCTGGGCGCGGGCGTAGACGGCAGCGATATCGACGGCGTCGGCACGGATATCGACGGGGGCGACGAAATCGACGGAGAGCGCAAAGTAGGGCCAACGCTTGGCGATGGCGTGAGTCACCGACGGGCTGGGACTCGGCTCCTCGTGAGAACCGCATGCCGCAAGGCCAACGAGAGCCAATGCTCCCAGCGCAAGCAAACCCGGGATGCGAGGCCTCCAACCATCCGCATGACGTCCCATAGCCGAACCTCCACGCTGCATGGGTCCATGTCTTGATACCGCCAAGTCTATCGACAATCCAGCTCACAAACCACGCGTATATCCGCCATTTCGGGGCTGACTCCGCGGCGTCGATCTTCTCTGCCGCCCGGAAAAACTGCCCCAATTCAAGCAACCAGAAACGTAGAGACTCTGATCAACTCTTCCTCAAACAGCCGCGTCTTCCTCAAACAGCGGCGCGCCTGCTCCTGAGGAAACCTCGCAGCCCGCGCGGAGAGGCGAGCCAGACCGCAAAGAAGAGAAAGCCGCCGGTCGCCACCACCGTCGCACCCGACGCGGTGTCAAACCAGTAGGAAACATACACAACCCACAATGGTTGAGACCACTGCAAGCGCAGGAGCGATAGCAGCATCCTCGAAAATCTCTGGGGTGACAAGGAGCGCTGTCGCCCCGGGCGTAATCAAAAGCGTCACGATGAGAACAGCGCCGACCGCTTGCATGGCCGTCACAACCGTCAACGCCAAGCACACAAGCAGCAGCGCGCCCATGCGCCAGGCGGGAAGGCCTATGGCCTGCAAATGGACGGGGTCAAAGGCGTAGACCGTGAGATCCTTGCGTTTGAGCAGCAAAACAGCCCCCTGCAAGCGGCCCGAGAATGGCACCTGCCACATGTCCGCCTGCGTGATCCCCAGCAGGTCGCCAAAGAGCACATGGGACAGATTGATATTCGAGGGATTCTTCGACACGAGCACGAGGCCTATGGCGAAAAGCGTCGTGAAGACGATCCCCATGCTCGCGTCGGATTTGAGCTGCGAAGTTTGCCGGACGGCGAAAATCAGGCCACGACGACTGAGCGACGCGAGCGCGCCGATCGAGTGAAATTCCGAGCATATGGCGATGACAACGCCGGGCAAGACGGCGTGCGAGGAGGGCGTCACCCTAGAGGGACCAGCCGACGAGGACGATCCAGCAGCTGATGATTGCGCACACGGCTCCGGCTATGGCTGTGACGACGATTCCGCGGACCATGAACTCGTGGGTCCACATCCGCCCGAATGTTTCCCACAGATCAAGCATCGCTCTCTCCTTTCCGCCCGCGGGCGGTCGGCCGAAGCGTCGGGGTCTGCCGCCCGTTGGCTTGAGCGGTGTCGCCATCCTCGAGCCTGAATGCCAGTCATGCCGAAGGCGCGCCCTGAGGTTCTCTGCGCTGCAGCGCGTCTTCGACGTCGCCGTGGAAGACGACTTCGCGCAGGAGCAGGAGGGCCTCGTCGCGCAGCTCGGACATGCCGTCGAGGTCGTGCGTGGCTACCAGAGTGCGGCAGCCGCCGGCCAGCGTTGCGCACGAGGGAGACGATTGCGGTTTCGCTCGGTTTGTCGACACCGGCGAAGGGCTCGTCCATAAGCGTAGTCGTGCGCCCCGTGCTATGGCGCGGGCGATGAACACTCTTTTCCGTTGACCGCCCGACAGGGCTCCGATCTGTGGGCGCGCAGGTCGGGTACGCCGACCATGTCCAGTGGCGCGATCGACGGCCTCGACGTCGTCGGGGCGGGGCGCTTTGTCCATCGCATGCGTCCGTATCTGCTCCATCACGACGGCGACGTCGGCCACGCTCAGAGGAAGTCCCAATCCACGCCTCGTTCTGCGGAACGTAGCCAATCAGGCCGTCGCGGCGGGCGGCGCGGGCGGACTCGCCGTAGACGGCGATGTCCCCGGAGGACCGTACCGTGCCGACAATCGCTCGATGAGCGTGGATTTTTCCGGAGCCGTTCATCCCGACGACGCCGCACACACGCCCTGGTTCGAGGGCGAATGACTCCGGTCAGGCCTTGAGCGGTCCGTAGTTGACGCGAAGGCTTTCGATCGAGAGGGCAGATTCCATTCGTCTACGCGGCTCGACGTGTCTGCATCGCCTCACTTGGCCTCACCGGATCCTGACAGGCCGGCCGCGATCGTCGATGTGTCGGCTTCAGCAGATCGAGATATGTGGAGCCGGGCCGGAAGCGTTCGTGAGGGAGTCACGCATAGGGTTCCACCGTATTTGGCCTCCGGTTGCTTGGACGACGGCGTCCATCTTTCCTTCGACCGTCGATTCGTAGAAGACGGCGCGAATGTGGTTCTTCTTTACGACGTCTTGGACGGATGCGACCCTTTTGGGGGTCATTGCGCCCTCGGCAGTTGACGCCCCAAAGATAGTGCTCTTCGAGTCCGTAGTCTCTGGTCAGGTAGCTGAAGGCGCCTCGCAGGTCACGAGCGCGTTGGCCTTGGGGGACCGAGGCAAGTTTGGTTTGCATGTTCTTGGCTATCGCGTCGATCTTCGCTTTGTACGCCGCTTCGCCGTTGGCTTTGAATTCCTTGGCGTGACGGGAGTCGAGCTTCGAGAATGCCTTGACGAGATTGTCGACGTAGACTTTTCCGTTCTTCGGGCTCATCCATGCGTGCGGATTCGGCTCGTTGCGGTGGTCGCCTTCGGCGATGGGGATGGCTGTCACGCCTTTGGCCGCAGTGACAGTTTGCGCGTCGATTGCGATGTGAGTTTTTCGAACCAGCGTTCCAGGCCCAGGCCGTTCTTGACGATGAGATCGGCGTCGGCGCCCCGCCTGATGTCGTCTGGGCTGGGCTGGTAATCGCATCTCTTTCCCCGAGACGTGATGGATTCGACGCGTAAGCGATCGCCGGCGATCGCTTGGGCCAGCGTCTCTTCATCACGTGAAGGTGGTGAGCACAAGGGCGGAATCCGATTCTGACCGCGGGCCGCATCCAGCGCAGACGAAGGCCGCGATCACGCGATGAATGCACCAGTCAATCGGCGATGTGTCTTCATGAACACTATGATATTTCGGTTGGCCGAAAACTGGTGGGTCCCAGGTCCCGAACGATCGGACATTCTGCTCGTCGTGCCGATAGGGGTCATCCCAGATCGTAAATTGTTTCGATTTCTTTCAGCCCTTCGAGGCCGCTGAAACGCCACGTGCGGAAACCCATTTTTTCTGCGGTGTCGACATTCGGCTCGGAATCGTCGACGAAGAGCACGTCTGCCGGGCAAGTTCTTCCCCGGCGGCAGCGGAAAGGCGTGCAAGGGCGACCCGAAGATCTCCTCGTCGGGCTTGGCCAGGCGCAGACGGCACGAGAAAAGCACGGGTCAAAAAGCTCGTCGATCCAAGGTTGATGCTACCGTGTCCAGCCGATGAAATCGCAGGGGATATTCGACAGCATGCCGCATGGTCAGCCAGCGCGGTTTAAACTGCGCGCATAGTCGACCATCTCGTCGTCCTGCCGCTCCAACGAGGCGAGATCGGCGGCGAGAGCGGCCTGCCAGTCTACTATCCACACCCGTGTCCGCCCCTGACTTTTTGCCCAGTATTCTCGCGAGCCGATCCTTCCGGCGTCGTATTCCGCGCGATTTTTCACCCCTGTATGCGGGAAAGAGCGCATCGGGGGCTACCCCCACCGTTCTCGCCAATGTTTCGAAGGAGGTGCGTGATTGTTCGGGTATGAATAACCCATAAAGATCGAACAGAAGCGCGTGCATATACCCAGGTTAATTGACATACAGTCCATTTGCATCAGCCCTCTAGTGGGGCGGTGCACACATATTCACGCGGTCATTCGTCTCGAGCTCGCTCCATGGCACGCCTGCCGATTGTGCGAGGGCACGCACCGAGCCGCCGAGGGCGCCGGTGATTGTCGCCAAGTCTTCCGGCATCCACCTGCGCGAAGGCTTCAGCAAAAACGCGCGGGTGAATCCGAAACCCAGATGCGCGGATTGTCCACCCCTAGCTCTTCCCACTGTTCACGCAGAAAGTCGTCAGCCATGACGTGGATGTCCGCGACATCCTTCGTGACGGCCGCGCGTTGGCCGTCAGCGTGGCCGCCGCCATTCATTCGCCCCCGTCCGTGCATGTGCATGAGACTCATGAGCCACCCGTGGGAGGACTCATACGATTGCTCAACGCTCGCGATGAGGAACTGCCGGAGGCGGACCGAGGGCGGCGCCTCGTCGTCAATCCGCGAGAATATGGCTTCGCGCCACCGCGGGACGTGCCGGGCGAGAGTGAGCAGGCGCAGATCGTCCACGGAACCGCGACGTATCGATAAATAGAATTACGCGTTATCCCGCGGCTCCGGCCACAGCCGCCGCCGCGAAAGGGCATCAGGCCCCAACTCTCGCAAGAGCCGTTCTGTTGCGTCGATGAGCTTTTTCTTTGACGATCTCGGCGATGTTGGCGCACCGTGGGTGCACTGATCTTCGGCACCGCCATCCTCCTGTCTACTTCGCGCCTTACGGATTCGCACCAGCTCCGTGGGATAACGGAAGCCCGGGAGGTCACGCATCCCTCCCGGGCCCCGCTGTGCACGCCGAGGTGCACGCGTCAGACTTCACGCACATCGGTTGGGAAGGAGACTTTCCCGACCCGAATGTCTGACGCTCACATCCTGTCTCCGGAGTCTGCGGTGCCGACGGTACAGTTATACCCTTCGACACTTGGATTGTACCCGAAATACTTACGGCTTCGAAGGTTTTAATCGATAAAGATTACGGGTCATTCTATCCGTCACCGGCCCCTGCCCGCACCATTCGGAGACCTCTATCCGCTAGATTTTTGCGTTTCTAAGAGTTGAATACAGGATGTTAAAAACCGCTCCTGGACCGCCTGTCGCCTTCGAGCAAGACTTTGAGATATACGCCATTGACATCGACGACGTAAAGATAGCGAACATCGCCAGAATCTGTCGTCGCCTTCGCGCGCGACAGCGGAATGCCCGGCAATCGTCGTCGCTCCCAAGTAATCCGAAGTCCCTCCTCGTCATCGGATTCCGCCTCTCGGCAAGATCTTCACCCGCGCGGTAATCGCTTTCGTCTGTGACTTCGAAAAGCAGCAGCGCTCCACCAAGCTCCCAACCAATGGCATTCTTGTCGTCCTGTTTGGCCCAGCGTCATCTTCGGCGTCATCGCAAAAAGACAACCCGCCCGAAGCGGGTCTGGAGTGCCGCGGCCCCTTTGACGATTTCCCTGAGCTTTCCGTCCTTGCTAACGGCCGAGAGCGACTCTTGTTGCGCCTCGCCACTTGCCGATTGCGGATTAGAGCGCCCCTCGGCCTCCCACACCCCCAGCAACGATGTCGGAGCCGCCAGACGTCTGCGGCCCCGTGAAAAGAGAGGGACTCAGCCAACTTGACGAGCCCGGTGAGCGCCCCGTGCGTTGGAGCCGACGCCGTCAGACGCCAGGCCTTGTCATCGAGCCTCAGCAGGTACATCCGGCTGAAGTGGCCGGATGCCGTCTTGGCGTCCACCCCGACGGCACTCGACATTTCCCAAGGAGCCGATCTGGAGGGTTTGACTGACGTCGCCCCGCGCGATTGGACGATTTTGGCGAACTGCTGGGCCGCTCACACTCGATGTTCCCTGTCGTCATCGGAGCCATCGTGAGCTTGACGTTCGGGTCAGCCGAACTCTCGACTCCTACTACGCCAGTTTCGGCGTAGGTCCGTTCGAAAGCTCGCATCGACGAGCCGACGACGATCGTGATCTTCCTGATCCCGTGCCAACCGTAAACAGTCCATGATCGACATACGCGTTTCCCAGATCGGTCACTTGGTGGTGTGGCCGCTCGCCTTCGGAGCGAGAGTCTCCTTCTTGGCAACCGGAGGGGTGACGACGACGCCACCGCCTTGGATGTCAAGCGTGCTGCTGGCGCGAGACCGCTTTGCGACGTCGTGCTCCGAAGAGCACGCGGCCAAGCATAGCGCCAGCAGCAACGAAGGTCTTAGAAGTCGCATCCTCGACCACCTTGACGAGGGCTGGATCTTCCGACTTCGCCGTGCCAAAGTTGACGATCAGCTGGATCATCACCCCTTTGACGTTGACGATGTACAGGCGGACATCGTTCCGTTCTTGGTCGTGATGGCGACGCCCGCCGCGGATAGCCCGCGATTTCGTGGATATCGGGCAGGCCCGAGCCCCATCAATGTCGGGGCTGACCTCACGCTCTTCGTTCGCACCTGATTGGCGTCCGTGGTGAATCCCGTGGTGTCGATATAGAAGGTGACGTTCGCCCCTTATCGCGTCCGTCCTCAAAAACCGACTACGCCGTCGCCTTTGGCCCTGAGAGGGAACGAATCCCTGCGGCATCTGCGTGACGATCTTGGCTCCGTTGACGTCCACGATGTAACGCTGTCCGGCGAGATGGACTCCCAAGGACTCGTAGGGCGGGAAGAAGAGCTCCCCGGCGAAGTTCGAGACCCAGCTTTGACCGGTTTGACGGCGCGGATAGCTTTGAGCAGCCCATCAGCCGTGGCGGCGTCGGGGGCGTTGATCGTCGCGGTCCATACATACCCCTTGAAATTCGCCATTGAGACACTGCCACGCATCCGGTATCGACGGTAGCCTGTGCTGCAACGGCCTCTGAAACTCTCCCAAGTTTTTGAATGTCAGGACGAGCTTCGATGTTCGTCAGCTGCTTGGCTCTCATCTGAGCTGCCGATCGTTGGTCGAGGGCAGATTTTTCACCGAAGTCAAACGGGAAAACATAATGTCTCGTCCTCGGTCCGAGCCGGAGGCCAATCCGACGAGCTTGACGCCGCCGTTCTCATCTTTGCTCACCTTATAGCCGCTAGGCGCCGTGAAACCGATCCAGACGTTCCCTGTGTACAGGCGAAACTCTGAGCCTTGGATCTCCGCATCGCCCGGTGTCGCTTTTGGGATCTGAGCCGACCTTGGACCCGTCTTTTGCCTTCCAAGGCCGCCACTCGCGGATTCCCGCTGCTGGGAGAGGGCGTGGGCTTGTCGTGATCGAAAGCGAACATGCGGAGAGGGCAAAAGTACGACGGCGGCGATAAAACGATCGCAGTCCTCCTCATGTGCCCTCCTGGAGACGCTCAACTTTACTCGCACGATAATAAGCGACTTCATGCCTAGAAATCGGCACATTAGGGTAACCCATGCCCATCGGAACATTCGCTGCTGGTCAAACGGTTCCAGCGACGTCGACGACGTCGAGAACGAATAGGCGGCAAACCGTTGAAAAATCGGGGATCCCACCGGAATAATCCTCCTAGCCCGCCCTCAACGGAATCTACATTACTCGGTGTTCGCTTCCCATTTCAGGGCATTCTTCCATTGACTTTCCGGGCAAACATGCTTAGGAGGAAAGACCATCCTTTCTCAGCCGGCTACAGGCTCCGTCTGATCCGCTTTCGTGCACCCAGATGTCGGTGGGCAATTCACCGGGCATCGACGGATTCCCTTCGGCCACAAAGGGCGCTCGCGGTTGCGCAGATAGTCGTGAGAGAGCTCCAAAAGCCCATTTGCTCAACAGCACGATGGCCACGATATTGATGAGGGCCATGCCCGTCATGGTCAGATCCGCGAAATTCCACACGAGTTTCAATTCCGCAACGGCCCCTGAGCACGATCGACACAATGACGATCGCCTTGAGGAGCCTGGGCCCCCAGGCTTTCTGCCTCCGGTCAGGAAGTCCATATTGACCTCGGCGTACGCAAAATTGCTGATAACCGAGGATCCGGCGAAGACGCAGATGAGGATGACCATGACCGGCCCCGCCCACGATCCGAGCGTGGATTGGATCGCCGTGATCGCTCATATCTGCCCCCGGCGGGATCGGGGATGTCCAGTATGACTTGAGTGCCTCGGGATCGGCGTTGAATAGGATGAATGCCGTAGCCGAACACACGAGAATCGTATCGACAAAGACGCCGGCAGATTGAATGAGGCCCCTGTTTCGCCGGGTGGGTGACGGAGCAGTCGAGGCGGCATTGAGGCCGATCCCTCCCGGCCTCATTCGGAGAACAACCGCGCCTGACGCCGTTCATCATCGCCGCAGTCATCGATCCGGCGATTCCGCCAGCGTTTCGCGCATTCCAAAGGCATTCTCGACGATGAGGCTGAAAAGTCGGGCTGATTTTTGTCGAGGTTCATCAGCACGACGGCGACGGCGAGCCCGATGTAGGCGATGGCCATGAGGGGGCGATGATTTCGGAGGCCTTGGCCACGGTTTTCAGACCGCCATAGACGATCGGTCCGCACAGGAGGAGAAGGATTCCGGCCGTCACCCACTGGCTGACACACCGAATTGGCTGTGAAGCGTATCAGCGATCGTATTGGCTTGAACCATCTCGTAAGAGATTCCGAAGGAGCAGATGAGGAAGACGGCGAAAACCACTCCCCACATCCGCGAGCCGAGTCCCCTATGAATGTAGAAGGCCGGACCGCCGCGGAACGTGCCGTCATGCCAACGAATCTTGAACAGCTGGGCGAGGGTGGCTCGATGAAGGCCGTGGCCATTCCTCAAGAAAGCCACGAGCCACATCCAAAAAGACCGCGCCGGCCCGCCCAGTGTGACGGCGATCGCGACTCCCGCGATGTTGCCGGTGCCAACCCGCGATGCAATGCCAATGGCGAATGCCTGGAACGAGGAGATCCCGTCCCCGTCGACGTCGCGCGAATCGAAGACCTGCTTGACCATCTGCCCGAAGAGGCGAATCTGAACGAAACCGGTGCGAATCGTGAAGTAGATTCCCGCCCGATGAGCATCGCGATGAGGATATGTGGAGATCCAGTCATTCGTCGAAGAGATGGCTTGGGTCAGCTTGTCCATGCGGTCCTCCTAGAGACTGCTTGCGCACGGGCAGTCGGCTCGCGCGAGTTGTCATGAAATATTACTTGATCATTACTTGATTTGAAGAATCCGTTACTGAAAGTGATACGCATTGCCGCTCTTTCGCGCGAGCCGAGGGAAATCCACCGAATAAGTAAGGGAATGCTCTGATTTTCGATCCGAGAAACTTTATCAAAAAATGAACGACGCCGCCCGTCAACCCCATGGGTATCATTGCCCATGCAACTATGGGCGCATAACGCGGTACTATAGATGACGTAGTCAGCCACGGTTGATTGCGCTGTGTGATACGCCCACGTTAGCCTCCAAAATTATGGCGTGGCGTTGAGGTCACCGGTTGCCCAGCCGAGACCTCTGCCTCTTGGGTCTGCGCCTCAATGGACCCAGATGAAGTGAGGCCCACCATGGCGGTGGGCCCTCACTTACTTTTTATCCCCGCCTTCGCGATCTGCGAGAACTTTCGGCTTTCTGGCGCTGGTTCGCCTTGTATTCTTCGTCAAGCAGCGTGAGATCGTCCGCCGTGACGAGCTGACTGGCAACCGCGTACTCGACCAACCGCGCTCGGCGATACGTCGCGTGTACGCCCTTTCCGCCGCGCAAGCCACGCACGCCGAGGCGGTCAAGCTTCTCGCAGACGTTGTCGAGCTTGCGATTGAAACGCGTTTGCGTCCACCCGAGCCGCTGAGCCGCCTCTCGGAACGGGGAATGTCCGAAGGCCCCGTTCCGACCCGCCGCAGCCACTCTCCGCCAGGGCGAGGATGAGCAGACGCTGACTCGGGGTGAGCGTGACCTGGCCTATGGTCGCCTCGCCGACGTCCTCACGGCCCGTGGACGAGACTTCGTACATGGTGTCGGGAACGGTCATGTCGATCTCGTACGTCGGGGCCGGCCGTGAAAACCAAGCTCATGTTGGGCACGACGAGCGGAATTTGGGATCCGGGCCCAATCCACGATTGAAGCATTCCTGTGGTTTCCGCCACAGTTACGGCAATGCGCGAACCGACGTTGCTTACCCACCACAGCCCGTTGTGACACCTCGATAACCAGGAAATTTCGGTGCAGGAACGGGTTGTCCCTCATGGCAAGCGTGCCGACGCGACCGATCGTGAACGTCACCCGGGTCGATTCTGTAGGTTTCGCCGCAAAACTCGATTTCGAGCGCGACTCGCGGCGTCGGCTGAGCGACCGCAACCGCTTCACTTTTAGCATGCTGAGCCATCAGTACTCCCTCCGTCTCCAGCGTGACCGCAACATGGACCATTGTGTCAGGTATTGCTGTGAAGGGGAACCATACATCCCCTACCGTTTCGACGTCACAACGCACGCATTGGCCTCCTTCGACCTGTTCACCACTCCAACGCGCCTGACTTGCACGGTAATACACGTTTCGACATCCCGCGCCGCCAGCGTCACACCTCGTCTTATTCGTAACCTCAACCTTCGATCCGCCCTCAACGAACTGTGCTTTGTAGAGGTACGTGTCTCCTTCTGTGCGGATCTGGATTCTCCCAGGTGAGCTACCCGGTCTCCCTCGACGATGCCCTTGAGCTTCCTGACTCCCTGGGGCTGCTCGGCCCCCGGATCAAGTTTCGTCGTCTCGGATGCCGTGGGAGAAGGCTTGATGGTCTCACCTTTTCCGTGCCGCATGTAGAAGACGACACAAAGGACGAGGACCAGCACAGCGACGGCGGCGATCGAAAATCTGGCGATCGGCCCTACGTAGAAAACCGTGGGGCCGCTTTCCAGACGGCGTCTCAGCCTCGATTTCTTCGCCGATCGGCGCCCCGTAGTACGAGTGTCGACGCCCGGCCGATGCGACATCAGCGCTGTCGACGGCGAAGACAACGCCCGCCCCGCGATCGACCTCGATGGAATGCCGCCCGACGCGTCGGGGGACGTCGCCGTACTTTCGTCGTCGATCGGCGAAATCGTCCGCACGGCCTGGCGTGTCGCCCGTCGTCGACGGGCGAGGAATCCTGCCATTCTTCGCTTTCGCCCTGAACGTTCATATCCGTGGACGTTGATGCAGCTGTTCGACCTGAATGAACTGCAGAGCTGTGGCGAACTCTCTCACCGATTGGTAGCGCTGTTTCGATCCTTCGCCATAGCCGTGGCGAGAACCCTCTCGAGTTCATCGGGGACGTCCGTGCGCCCCGTTTTGGGCAGCGGGGAGCGCAACACCCGATTGATGACGGCGATCTCCGAATTGTCGCCGTCGATGATCTCGAAGGGGCACGCCCGGCCACGAGCGTATAGATCGTGGCCGCGAGCGAATAAACATCAAGGGCGGGCGTGGCCTCACCTTCGCCCTGTCGCCTGCTCCGGCGGGGCCCAGGGCACCGAAAAGCCTTCAGCCTGCGTCGTGTCGCCAGTTCGAGTGGCAATGCCGAAATCCGTGAGCACCGGGTGCTGATACGGCGTCATGAGAATGTTGGACGGTTTAATGTCGCGGTGGACGATTCCCGCCCTATGCAGCGTTTCGACCGCTCCAGCCACCTGAATGCCCACCTCAAGCGCAAACGTCACCGGCAGAGGGCGTGCGCAAAGCTGCCCAGATGCGGCGGCGGGCAGTACTCCATGATGAGGTACATGCGCCCTGTCCTCCGTCCCCGCGCCGTGAACGGACACGACGGAGGGATGGGAGCTCATGCGGGCCATGAGGTTCGCCTCGGCGCGGAAAAGCCAACTTCTGCCTCGGTCACCCCGCCGGAGCACCTTGATCGCCACTTCGCGGTGGGGGATTTGCTGATCGTAAAGATAGACGCTCGGCGAATCCGCCGGACCCCAAATAGGAAAGGTATCGAGCATTCGGGATTTTGGGCGGTGTGGCAGGACGGCGGCCAGCTGACATCAGGCCCCAGACCTCGGACCCAGCATCTGGATCGTGACGCCCCTCGCCAATGTCGATGACGTCGCTGACCCTCAAGAAAAAGGGGCTCGGTGGGGCTGATGCGGATGGGTCGCTCATTCGGACGCAGAACGTAGGGTCCCGTTGTTCGAATTTCGATCGATGAGGCGAACATCCCCAATTATCGACTCGAATCTCGCAGTGCGTCCGCGAGATCTGCTGGTCGGGGCTAGGGACAGGGACGAGGTGGGCCCGCGGCCGACCCGGTTCGGGAGCCGAAGCCGGCTTGCGACCGATGATGATGTCGGCGTCGAGGGGGACGTTGAGCCCCGTAGACACCCAGATCTCCAAGAGACGGGCGGGGGTACCAGTTCGGCTCTCCGCCGAGCGGGACCGCTGCAGATCCTGCACACCTTTCCGTGAGGCGGGTTGAGATGCCCTGTTCTGGCACAGCACGGCAAGAACCATGGCCTGAGGCGATTCGGCCTCGACACGAGCCTCCTGCTCAACAACCGCCGCTTGCACATCGTGGTTTTCAGCAACCGGGGCCGGCCCCTGCTGCGCCGAAGCCACGGGTGGGAAGACTCCGTCGAAAGGCCGCCGCGGAGTCAGGGTCGGGAACGTCCGCCTCCTCTTCTTCGGGGCCGGCGGGAGCTCTACGGGAGAGGCGGTTTCGGCGAACGCTTCATCGGCCGGAGTTTCCTCCTCGCCTGGCGACGGCGATCCTCCTCAACGGGGTCTTTCTTCCGCCGCAACTTCCCACGGGCGAAGTTTGCGGGGCTGGACTATCTCTTCGGGTTTGGGCGGTTCCTCGATTTCGGCCGGCTCAGGGGCTTTCGGGAACCTCCGCGTTCTCTGCCGGAGCCACGTCGACGGCATGATCGTCTATCGGAAAAACGGCTCTCGACGGGGAACCGCGGCTGCTCCTGCGCCTGCGCAGCGGAGTCGGCCGAAGGAAGATTCGCCGCGATTTCCTCCAGCTCCTCCTGAGGAATCGGCTCTTCTTCCGGGGTTTGCGCCACCGCGCAGCTCTGGGCAGCTCCCAGCCTGCCCCGCGACGGGGGTGGCAACGGCTTCTTCCTGCGGTTCCGGAGGAGCGGGCCCGACGATTCTTCGTCTTGCAGCGCGTGGAAATCTCCGGGACGGAATCGATGAAGAAAGGGGCATCCGAAGGTGTCTCGTCGGCCGATTCCGCGGAGGAGCTTTCCTCTTCGCCGACTTCTTCAAGGATGGGCTCGTCCAGGGAAGGCGGGTGTTCTCGAGAGCCCTCGATGGAGTCTTCGCAGATTCCTCTACGGGCGAAACAGGGGTCGGCGCAGCACCAGCGGGTGCGACAACCGCGGGCGGAGCGGGGACCTGGGGAACGGCAGCAGGAACCTGCGGAACGGCAGCGGAAGACGGGACCGGCGGCGTTTCGACCGCCTCCTGCTTCACCTCGCTGTGCCGCGGCGCCGCGAAGCCCGGGGCTCCGGGCGAGAAGGCCAGAAGCAAGGCCGACGTCGCGGCGATTCCGTCGGCAAACGGCAATCCCTCCGCCAAGCCCATGCCCGCACCGGCGCCGGCGTCAAGAACGAGGTCGGTCATGCGGTCGATGAAGGCGCCTCGTTCCACGTCGGGGTCTCCATGCCTGTACCGAGCACGTTTTCCGTCTCTGTCGCAGCGCGAAAAAGCCCCGCGCAGCGCAACCCTGAAGGTGCCCGCCTTCGAAACTGCGATGGCGAAAGCCGGAATCTGACGCGATGGGCGCACGCCGAAGCCGAGCGCTCTCACGAGCTGTTGAAAGCTTGATCCCGAACGAATGGCTTCCCACAGCCATTCAGCCTGACTGGAGTGGCGCCCTGAACCATCATGGCTCCGTGGGATGCGACGACGGGCCAGAACGTCGCCGGGTTTTGCCTGCGCGCGTGTGATGTACATTCCTAACCCTCCGGGGAACGGTGTCGTCGCCGACGGTGCGGCGAGCGGCAGTGACTGTCTCTTCTTCAATAGTGCCGCTTGGCCACTGCGGACCACAATCCACGATGTCGACTACAACCACCGTGATGTTGTCCGAGCCGCCGGCGCCCAAAGCCTTCTGCACTAGCGTTTCCGCGGTTTCCTGGGGATCCGCCATGTATCGTGCCACTTGCTTATCCTTCCGTTCGACACGACTGAACTCAGACCGTCCGAACAGATGACAAAACGATCCCCCATCGAGAGCGGGACCAGATAGACGTCCGCCCCCACATCGCTTCCCGAATGACCCCCGAGGGCGCGCGTGATGACATTCCTGCGCCCCTCAATTGCTTTCGTCGGCCACACCCGCGTCGATAAGCTCTTGGATCTCCGAATGGTCTTTCGTCACTTGGACGAATGCCCGTCCCGACAGGTGATAGGTCCGCGAATCGCCGATGTTGAAGACGCGAGCGTACGGGAATCCCTTCGACGCGCCGAGAACGAGCCCCGAAAGCGTCGTACCCGGAATTCCTGACTCGTTGGCGAGCTCGCGTACTCTTCTGGCCGCTACGGCAATGCGTTCTTCGAGCTCTCTGGCGCTTATGAATTCACGACCGTTGAGGGGAGCGAAGACGTCGACGGCGGTTCTGGATGCGACTTCCCCGCGCGGTGTCCGCCCATGCCATCGGCGACGACGAAAACCGGTGGCGAGGCAAAAGGAATCTTCGTTGAGTTCGCGCATCCCGATGTCCGTTGCGGAATCCGCAGCGAGCATACGCGTGCGGGCTCACTGGACCGTCACTCTACTTGACGCCCCCGAAAAACGACGCTTGCGCCGTCGGTGGCGAGAACCGGTGATTCGGCTGGACCGGAACGGGTTGACCGTCGGGCGAGACGACCACTGTGCCGTTGGTGGACATGAGATCGTCAACCCTGACTCCGCCCGGCATAAGCGTGAGCGCGACATGTCGTCTTGGAGACGGACTTCTGCAGATCGGCAACCGGCATGGGGACGGCAGCCGGCCACGACGTGTCGACCACCGGATTCCCGCCCAGCACCAGGGTTCCGGTGAGAACGCGGGTGACGCCGTCGTCGAAGGTGAGACGGACGGTCGATGGCTGCTGCGCCGCCGGTTGCTGCGCCGCGGGCTGCTGCACCGCCGGTTGTTGCACCGTCGGTCTGCCGCGCTGCCAATTGTTGTTGCACCTCGGGCGGCGAGGCCGCGTGGCGGGGCGAACGGAGGGCTCGCGGGCCGCGCAACGTGGCGTCCTCGTACTCCGCTGATTGCTCAGAAAGCCTGGCCTGAGCTTGGGCCCTGTTGCTGCGGGCTCGCCTAGACATCCGATCTTCGGGAGCAGCGGCACCGTCCAGCAGTTCCCGAGGCGCAAAACGCGCGGTTTCAGGTATCGGTGCCGCGTATGCCGCTTCCGGTGCACTCCTCGCGTATGCCGCTTCCGGTGCACTCCCTCGCGTATGCCGCTTCCGGTGCACTCTCGCGTATGCCGCTTCCGGTGCACTCCTCGCGTACACGGCTTCCGGTGCGCTCCTCGCATACGCCGCCTCTGGTGCGCTCCTTGCGTATGCCGCTTCCGGTGCGCTGTAGGCGGACTGACCGCCCATCGGCACCGGGGGCTCGGCCGCGGAATCCTGCGACGGAACGACCTGCCCCCATTGCGGGGCGAGGGCGAGCCAGCCGATCGGGCTGCCTCCGAGCTCACCGCGCCCGGCAGATCGAATTCTTCGTCGTCCTCCATCGGCCTGCGTGTGTCCACATAGATGACTCCCCCGACCCTGTCGAACCACGTGCGCCCAAAACGATCATTCGTGAAATGGAGGATAAAGGGCAGACCGACAACGAGGGTCAGCACGGTGGCCGCTCCCTCCACCGCGTACTTTTTGCACGGCGAGGATCCCCGCATTGCCCCTGTCTCTCATCCGAACGGCAACCACGCCCAGGGACGTCAGCCCGGGCGCGCCCCGCTTGGCCACATAGAAAGAGTTGCCCACGATGAAAAACGACGATGAGCCCCACGCATGCGACATACGGCATCGGCTTTTTCTTGGGCGCGGGAAACCCGCGTCCACTATCGGCAGAACCGAAGCCGCAATCTCGGCCAAAATGATGAGAAGGCTGAGGATGCGCGACGTGGTGCGACGCCGTTTGCTCGCCGGTTGGTAGAACACCCTCTCACCGCTCATGAGTTCCCTACTTCCTCACTGGGTCTCTTGGGAGGATATACCGACTCGGCCGATGCGCGCTCCCTTTGTTCACGGAGATCGGTAGTCCTGACCAAACTCATCCACTTTCTGCGGCCGCCCTTTCTTTTCTCGGCGGTTTTGACTTGCGGCGTTTTCCAAAGGATTTCAACGAAAAACGGGACCGCCTGGTCGAGGTCTCGCCGGATGGCAGACTTCGCCGCCTCCGCGCTGCGCCAGGTCTCGGCCAAAGAAGTATCGCCAATGTCACCGCTACCGAAGACGGAGGCGTCGGCTTTCCGGGCCGTTTCTAGCAATGGGTTCGGCGTCAATCCCCTTTTCCCTTCCTTGCCGACGACGGCCGCCGTGACGGCCGACGCCTGCTCGCTCCAGGGTCTTGCGGGCATCAATCGATATGCGTCCGTCGTGGCAACGTCAAGCACATCCTCCCACGCGCCTGCAGCCCGCTGATCCGACCGCCCCTTCGTCCGCCTGCGCTGAGTGCGCAGCGCCTTGCAGCGAATGGCCGCAAATGGGCCCTAAGGAGGAGCACGCCCCCACGCCCATCGCGACATATATCACCCAGCGCGACCGGTCCCCGTCGCCGTCGTTTTTGCGATCGTCGTCATCCTGGTTGGTGGGCGTCAATTCCACCGGCTGGTCGATCGGGTCGGGAGGCTGGACGACGATGGGACGGGGTTCGGCTTCGGTTTGGGCTCTTGAGTTTGCAGCTTCTTGTCCCTGGGCGAGGGTGGGATCGAAAGTCACCCATCCGTATCCGTCGAAATTGATCTCAACCCACGTGGGCGTCTCGGCCCTTGATGTTGACGGTCCCGCTCTTGTGCGCATCGGGATAGAAACCCATGACGACGCGGGCGGGCATGCCCGCCGATCTGGCCATGAGGGGCCATGGCGACGGCGTACTGCTCGTCGTCGCCCTGCATGTAGTCGGCTTCCAACAGCGCCTGATTCGCTGATTCCGGTGCCCGGGGCGCGAGGGCGACTGCTCGCCTCCCGCGTAGAATCCGTTGTTTTTCAAGCTGCTCGATCGCGCGAGCCTGCTGTATCGGGCCTCGTCGTGCCCTTGAGGACCTTTGCGTTTTGGCCGCCACAGCATTGGGAACGTTCGTGTTCTCGTCCATGGGGACGGCACCGAAAGCATGACCCTCGAGCTGCTTGTCCGAAGGCTTGGGTTTGATCATATTGACAATCCCGTAGGCATCGCCTTCCGCAAGCGGGGTGACAGTGAGCGCCGTCTGCTCGGCCGGCGAATAGTAGAGGTCGTCCTGCAGCTTCTTGGGCCCGGCTGCCCGTGAATTTCATGGGTGGTGAGCCGCCGGGAACCCACACGCCCGAGTATTTGTCGATGTCGATCGAGAGCTTGTTTTGGCGGAATTTGCCCGGAAGCTCGTCAAGGGAGACGTCGGAGCCGATGCGGCGAAAGCCCTTCTTGGGGTCGGTCGAAACGTTGTAGACGATGCCGTCGAGACGATCGAGGGTCGCCAGGCGCACGCGTTCGTCCTCTTTCAGCCCCCGCACGGAGAAAGGGTCTCGCTGGCATGCTGATCGTTGTACGAGCGGAAATTCGACAGCGGCGAGGGGTACTCACGCACATTCAGCGGCGGAATGACATCGGTCGCGCACGGCGTAGCGGGGCATGCACCGGTGAGCGAGGGCGAATATCACCGCGACTACCGCTCCCACACCGGCCAACGCGAGGGCTCCGTTGCGGCGACGTCGGCTGGCCTTCTCCGCCCGGTGATCGCGGAAATCGCGACGGCTCTGCCGCCTTTCGATGACCCTGGAGCACCCGACCAGGCCGATCACCCCTATGACCACGCCGATCCACCGGGCCAACGGCGCTTGACGCGAACCAAAGAGGATTCCCCAGAACCACGACGGCGCAAACCGGCACAAGGCCCTCACCTGGACGCGATGCGAAGGGCAACGGAACCGCATATGAGGGCGGCGACCACGCACGTGAAATAAGGAAGCACGGTGGGCCCGACGAAGGCTCCGGCCGGGGGCGTGAGCGTGAGGAGGTCCTTCCACCCCTTGATGGTCTGGACCATGAGCATCTGCAGAACCTCGGAGTTCGGAAGCCACCCGGCCCCGGCCACGGGACGCAGGGCGATCACCCCGCCGAAGAGCAGATAGCACACGACGCCGACGATCGCCGTCAGCCAAGGAGTTAGGCGGATGGCGTACCCGCCCATGCGACTCGCGGCGCCCACGGCGACGCCCCCACGGCAGGCAATGTAACCGCTGAGGTCGCCGAAAACCGGCCCCCACGTGGCGCTCGCGGCGACGAGAAGAATCGTGAGAACGCCGAGGTCGACGCAGCGAAGACGCGGTGAGGGCATCAAATCACCGCCTTGCGGAGGGCGAGAGGAAGATCGTCCAAGCGGGGAACGGTGACCACCGGCAGGCCCGCGACGAGCGAGCGGGCTGCCTTCCCGAGCTCATCGGCCCGAAGCGCGAAATTTCGGACGTTAACCGAAGCATGGCGTAAGCCCGGTGGATGTCGGCGACCTCGGCCATTGAACCCGTGACCATGACGATGACGGAGGCATTGGGAACCTTGTCCGTCGAAACCCGCGCGAGTTCGCGCAGCGCGCGAGGCCGGGCGGCTACTCAACACCGTCAGGCCGTCAAGGAAAGGCCGCGGCGAACTCGTGTGGAGCGGGCCAATCTGGCTGATGAAGCTGAGCTCCCTGCGCTCGCGCAGAACCGCCACACCAACAGAAGCCGCCCACTGATGCCGAGCTCGTATTCGCTCTCCGAGGCCCAGGATTTGGCGTCGTCGTCGAAGATGATGAGGAGGTGAGCCCCTTCGCGTCTCCCTCGAACTGGCGGACCATGAGCTTGCTGATGCGCGCCGTCGTTTTCCAATGGACGTTGCGCCTATCGTCGCCCGGGATGTAATCGCGCAGGGCGTGAAAGGCGACATCGTTGGAGGAAAGATCGTGTGTGGCGCGCTCAATGTCGCGGATGAACCCGATCGAGGAAGAGCCCACGTTGACAGTTTTCGGATGAACGTAGAGGTCTCTCGGCGTTCCACCACACCTGCTCGGCAGCGCAAGAGCCCAGCCCATCGCCGCGCACGGACACGACCGGCCCCACCGGGATGATGCCGCGTCTGTGGGTGGGAACCGTGAAGATCTCGTCATACCTGCCGCTGCCGGCGAGAACCCGGAATCCCGAACTGGGCGATCGTTGCGCCCACCGGCACTTCGACGATCGACGAGGGGCACGCCCTGCCCGCCGCATTCGCGACCGTCAACTCCCCGACGGCCGTCTCGCCCGCGATGACCCGGTTGGAGGCGAGCGTGAGATCGACTTTGTAGGAAACACGGCCTATCGTCCACGCCAGAGCCGCCAGCCACGCCACGCCCAGAATCAGCGGGCGAAGCCCGAGCTCCATCCAATGGCGCTGCCGCCCGTAGTACCAGGCGAGGATCGCGAGAAGCAGCACGGCCCAGCCGAAACCGGTGACAACGCTAAGCGCCGGAATGACCCGGCGAACGCCGGGCAAAGCAGCTAGCCGCTCACCCGTTCGACGCACCGCGCTCGCGACAGACGCCACGGCTTGGCGCCAGCGCGGCCCGCCCGCTTCTTTGGAGTACGGAAATGTCATATCACTTACGCAACGTAGGCGCCGGCACTGCTTCCAAGGCTCGCTCAACGACCGCTTTCGCGCTCGCCCCGGCGAATTCGGCGTCGGGATCGAGGATGAGTCTGTGATCCCACACGACGTGCGCCAAAGCCTTGACATCGTCGGGAAGAACGTAGTTGCGCCCCTCGGAGAGCTCACACGCGCGCGGCACGAACCATCGATATGGCTCCGCGGGTGGACACACCGACTCGTACATCCTTCGATTGACGCGTAGCTTCGACGAGGTCTTGAATATACCCCTAGCACGGAATCGTTCACGAAATTATGGGAGGCCCTGCGCGACATTTCGTCGACGGCGTTGGTCGAAATGACCGGCGGAAGATTCTTCGAACGGTCGGGAGAAGCCGCCCCTTGAGGATTTCCACCCGGCGGCGCTTTCGGGGTATCCGATCGATGTTTTTGACGAGGAAACGGTCCAGCTGGGCCTCGGGAAGCGGATACGTTCCTGCCTCGCTCCACGGGGTTCTGCGTGGCGATCACCATGAAAGGCCGGCCGGTTTCGTGCGTGACGCCATCGACCGTCACCCGTGATTCCTCCATCACTTCAAGAAGGGCCGACTGGGTTTTCGGCGAGGCCCGATTGATTTCATCAGCCAGGACGATCGAAGCGAAGATCGGACCCTTATGGAAGTTCCACTCGCCCGTTTTCTGGTCGTAGATCGTCACGCCCGTAATATCCGAGGGGAGCAGGTCCGGGGTGAACTGGATGCGTGAATGAGTGCCCTGGACCGTGGCCGCGATAGCCCCTCGCGAGCGCGGTCTTCCCCGTGCCCGGAGCGTCCTCCCGGAAGCAGGTGGCCGCCGGCGAACATGGACGTGAGAGTAAGGCGAATGACGTCGTCCTTGCCCAAAGCGCCCGGCCGACGTTGCTCACGATCCGCGTGAAGGTTTCCGCGAACCACGCGGCGTTCTGCTCGGTCACCTGTTCTTGTTGTTGAGTCATATTCTTCCTGTCCGGGCGCGCGTGGCGCCGATCTTCATGCTGTCAGTTCCTGAGGAACCCATCCCGCCCGGCGGGAGGTCGAGGCAGCGTTCGGCACTCTCGACGCCGCGCGGGGCAGATTGGGTGACCTTGATGCAATACCGGGCGTTGCGTATCCCAACGTCGTCGATTTTTCACCGAGTTTTTCGAGAAATCAACCGTCTTCGCTCCCCTGATTCCGGTTCCCGTCACCGTGTATGCGCCCGAAGAGCTGCTGTGGAGCCTCCGCTCCAGGCGCAGACGACGTCGTCGCCGTCGTCCCATCTGCAGGCGAAGGAATCTGGCGGCGTCGGGCGCCCGTAGGGAACTGCGTCGTTCGAGGAAGACACGAGGCTCGTGCGGTTCTCGGACAGGCTTCGAGCCCTGAACTGGAGTTTGACGCTCTGGCCGTTGGGAAGGCCGCCCACCACTTGGCCGAGGCCGTTGATGCGATTCCATGTGCTTCCGCCGTCGCTGGAATACTCGATAAGCGATGTCGGATTCGTTCCAGCCGTTGGCCGCCGATCCTCGAGGAACGTTTGTGATGCTCACTTCGCCGGAGTTGCCGGTGGCCTCGATTCGCCCGCCCGCGGGGGCAGCCAGTGGGCCGAGGACCCGAATCGATCCGGCGTTGGCCGAGGAGGACGAGGAAGCGCTCCTGTTGTTGTAGGCGGTGACGGTGAAGTTCACGGGCTGGCTCGAATAGCCGATGTCCATGACCACGGAGTTCTTGTTCCCGGGGACCGTCACGTTCTCCCCCGTGCTTGCCTGGACCACATAGGATTCGATGGGCTTGCCGTTGGACGGTGCGCTCGTCCAACGGACCGTGGCTTGGCCTTTGCCGTCATTGCGCCCCTTGTTGACGGACGTATTCTCGACGCTGGCAGAAAACGGCCCCGGGCGGCCAAAGGGAGTGACGGGGGCCGATGGCGCCGACGGCTCGGATTGGCCCTGCCTGTTCGTCGCCACGAGCGTCGCCTGGACCGAGGTTCCGTTGGGCACGCGAACGGTGGCCGACGTCGCCCCCGGCGCGAGCTGCACGGACTGGCCGGGCGTGACGTTGAGAGTCAGACCCGTCACGGGGCTGCCGTCCGACGATACCCGGTTCCACGAGAAGGTCACGCTGCTGTCCCCCGCGGTCGCCGTCAGGCCCGTCGGGCGGTTGAGGGACGATGTCCATAGGCACGGGAGCCGACCGCGTGGGTGTGGACGAGCCCACGGCATTGGTCGCCGTGACCTCGAAGACGTGCTCAACGCCGAGGGTCCGCCCATCGAGCTGGCATTGGGTCACCGGCCCGCAGTGCTTTTCGTCGCCTTGCGTGATGTCGCGAACCACGACGTCGGTCACGGGCGAACCGTTGAACCGATGGTCTTCCACATGACCAACGCGGAGTTCTTGTTCGTCTACCCGGGCGCCGAGTATCTGCACCGGCGAGGCTTGCCCTGGACCGAGTTTGAACTGGCCAGCGCACGGACCGTTCGGCGAGGCCCTGTGGCGTCCATGAGCTGATAGGAGACGTAGATGTCTCCTATCGCATCGGGCGGAACATCGACCGATACGACCGTTCCCGAGGCCGACGCCTTAACCCCCGGGATTTTGCTCGACACCTCAGGCCGGCCGGAAATGGACAGAGGCTTGTCGGGGAAAGGGTTGACGGCGAATCTGGAGACGTCGATCCTCGCGGTGGTTCCGGCTTCGACGGCCTCCTCATGGGGGCGACTTGAATGAGCGGCTTGTCGGTTTTGACCACGGTGACCGGCACCGGCCTTTGACGGTGTTGTGCCCGTCGTTGACGGACACCTCGACGGTTCCGGCCGGGCCGGGTTGCGATTCGGCATCGGCCTTGACCGAAAGCTACGGAACCGGAAACGCTCGCGTCCACGCCCTTCGCTTTGACGACTTTGTAGTCGAAGTCTTTCGGGTCGTCGCCGTCGTCGCGATCGGTCGTCATCGTGGCGAGGTTGGCTGAGACCGCCTTCGTCGATCCCGCCTCAACCCTGTGCCGGGTGTGGGCGTGAATTCCGGCGGGCGGTTTCCGGAGGGCTTGACTTCCACCGGCAATTGAAGGGTTCTGACCAGTCCGCTGCCGTCATTGCGGTCCTTGCCGTCGGTGACCTCGAGCGCTGATCATCGTGGGGCCGGAGAAATCGGGCTGCGAGGTGAAAGTGATCGTCCGTTCGTCCGTGTAGAGCGGATCGCCGTTCCACCCCACCGATGCGGCGACCTTGGACGGGTCGGTCATGATGACCGAGCGCCCGGCGCGCGGAGGATGTGAGTCGTTGATCTTGATCTTCGCTGGGCTTGCCCGCCTCGGCGACGATCGTTTTGGACGTGTCGACCACCGGCTCGGCTTTGCCTGGAAGGCGGAACCCGACGACGGCGGCCGATCTCCATCTCCGTCGAGTCCTTGACCTTGTAGAGGACGATCCGAGCCTTGTCCGAGGTCGTGATCGTCAGGGACTTGGTCAGAATTGACGGTTACGCCTTCGTCGTCGGAAGAAACCTGATCTTCGAGGATGTCGCCGTCGGGATCCGAATCGTTGGCGAGCACATCCACCTTGACTTTCTCTCCTTGCCGAAGACCTTTCCCGGCTCACGGAATCGTCGTGCGCGATGGGCGCCAAAATGGGCGCATCGGTGAAACGTTGACGGTGAGCAGAGCCTTCGACGTACCGCCGCGCCCGTCGGTTATCCGATAGGCCACGGGGTAGGAACCTGACTTCAGAGTGTACGACACACCTGGTTGCGACGTTCGGCAACCTTCACGCCTCGGGTTTGGCCTCACGGATCCGGCCACAAGCTTCGGCGTATCACCGCTATCGGGGTCGGAGTCGTTTTGCGTCACGGGAACGGAGATCTTCGTTCCGGCCGCGCTCGAACCTGATCGGGCACCGCATTGGGCGGTTGATTCGTCGAAGGCGCCGGGACCACCCCGACGCGCACTCTGGCGGTGGCCGTTTTCCCGTACGTGTCGCGAACGATGTATTGGAAGCTGTCGGTTCCCGGTTTGCCTCGCCTCGTACGTGAGGGAGTCGCCGCCGACTTTCACGACGCCCAGCTTGGGCGAATCGCCCAGCCCGACCAGTTCCACCGAATCGCCCTCGGTCGATCCGTATCCAACTGGACGGGGATTTTGAGCTCTCCCACGACGGCGCGCGAGGTGACGTCTTCGGTATGGGCGGACTGTCCTTCCGCATCCGCGGCGGTGATCGTGATGTTGACGGTGGCCGATCTCGGTGTGCCCCAAAGAATCTTGGACGGTGTAGACGACCTTTACCGATCCGGGTCCCGGCTCTGAAACGCACAACATTGTCGGAGGAAGACTTCACCCTGATCCTTTTTCGGCATTCGACCGCAGGTTGGGCAGAACCGTCACCGCCAGATTTCCCGGGATCTGTCATTCGACAGCACGCGCACCGAGCCGACGTCGCCGGCACGCACCACGAGCTGATCGTCAGCAAAACCGGCGGGCGGTAGCGTCAGCCGCGGCCACGGGAATGATTTGACCCGCCCCGTGGCGGTCTTGCTGCCGAAAACGGTGTGCAGGAAGGTTCTGGCTCCATCGAGGCCGGCGGGCGCGCTCACCCGCACATACTCGCGGTTGTGCATGGCGAGACGACGAGCGGATCCCGGCCCCGTCTGATCGACTGGAGAGGAGGACGCTCCCGGGTCCGAGTCGTTCGTCAACACGTCGACGAGGGTTCTGGCCGCCGGCCGGCAGCATCGCGATGTCATTTTCGCGATCGGCGTCGAGTTGGCATCGCGTTCCGATAGCCGCAACGCGGGATGATCCCCTATCGACGACGTCGGCCCGTCGGAAATGTAATACGTCTGGGTAGTAGGTGCGCCGGGCTTGGAGGCCGAGACGGTGACGCTGCTCTGGTCGGAAGAAGCCCTGCGGTCAATCGGGGCTCCGTCCGAGGCCGACGAGTTTGAGGGAATCCCCGTTGGACGTCGGGTATCGTTGGCCAATCGATCGACCGTGGTCGATTCGCCCGCCACGACACGTGCGCGCCAGATCCTGCTGATCTCGCGGAGGCTGGTTCCCGCCGTCGGTGACCCACAACCACGGAGCCATTCTGTATCGGCCTGACCGTCCGAGACGACGAGGTTGACGTTGCGCACCCCGCCCCCGGCCGAGGTCGTTGATCGAGACGGGCTGGTTTCGCGGAAATTCGCATTCAAGCCCTCGTTCCAGCCGCGCTCTTGAGGTAGATCTGGTCGCCGTCGGGGTCAATCCAATCGCCGAGCACCTGCAACGTGGTGGTGCCGCCGGAGGAGAGCTTGGCGCTCGTATTGATCTTCTGTACGGGCGGTGCATTCTGACTAAACGGGTGGATGGAGACGTTCACTGTCGCGTCGCCTTGCGCGCCCGTCGTCAGCCTTGTAAGCGAAGGACGTCGTTCCCGTGGCGTTTTCTGGAACGTCGATCTGCAGGGCCTGCCCGTTGCGCCCCGGCCGCACCGTCCCGAAGGACGGCTGGCTGAGCGCCTTGACCGTGAGGATATCGCCGTCCTCGTCGTTGTCGTTGAAAGTCACCGGCAACGTAGTGGTGCGCCCCGGCCGCACACCGAACGAGTCGCTCTCGGCCTTCGGCGGATGGTTTTCTTCCGTCCTATTGGGATCTTCTGCTGCGTGTTGAGATCCGAGCTGTCTTCCTTCTTGTCCGTCGATCGTCGTCGTCACTTTGCTGATGTTGTTGTCCAGTCGTTGACGAGGAACCATGTCCTTGTCGGGAAGCTTTCACACGTTTCCACTGGGCGACGTCATTGAGACGATGATCTTCCTATTCGCGCTGCGAAAACGTACGCTTTCGCCTCGCTTGGAGCTGGCCGGACGCGAGACATCGTCGGCGTGCCCTCGCAATCTCGCACAAAACGCCCCGTGTTGGCCCATGCGGGCGTAGGCGCACCCCTGGTGAGCATGGAGGCGCCGCGCATTCGAGCGTTTGGATTCTGCGAATCGGCCGCTTTTTGCGTGACCGCGCCGTCTTCGAGGGAAACTCGATAGAGTGACGTCGAGAGGCCACGAGCACGTCGGCCGATTGCGGCCGCTCTTGCAGACGCAGGCATTGAATCGCCCAGCGAGACGACCTTTCCGTCCGGCAGCTGAGCTGCCCGAATCCGGGCCAAGCACCACCGGATCCCCTCCCCCACCGCACTTATCTGGGAGGCCTCTGACAGAGGGCAAAATTCATCGGGGAACGTGCTCGATCCGAGCGAAGGCAGACCCTCCTTCTGCATCGTGTGGAGCACTTTCTCCTGGCCGAGACGACTGATGCACCGAGCTTTCTTGCCCACCGCCATCACGCCGTCTTGAACTCCATCGTCGGCGGGTGCTGAGGCTTCCGCGCGAAAAGCTGGGAAGCGACTTTGACGTTGGTGGCCCACACCTTGCCCGCCTTGGAGTCGATGAGCCCGATCGTGCCGCCGCCCAAACCGACACTGTCGATCGTTCCCAGCTGCTCGGTCCTGATGAGGGACTTAGACGGGTCAACCACCGCCAGCGCTTCCGAATTGCGATAGAGGACGGTGTCTTCTCCTGAAGAACATCGAATTTGTCGGTTTTCGTCCGATCTGAAAGCGTCGATCGATTGTGAGGGGTAATTCACATGTCCGAGCATGCGAGACCCTTGATTGGCGACCCACACGCCGCCGTCGTTCAAAGAGAGTCTGGCCCTGTCGATGCCGTGCGACGCGGCGATGGCTGCTCCGTAGGCAAGCGACGATCGCAGCCGTCGCTCCCTGCCGAGACCAAACGCTGGGTAGCTTTGGCACAAGCCGCGGCAGCCTGCGCGCGGGGCGGTGCGTTGAGTCGCGTGAACGCGCGGCAATGACATCCTTTACCTCCTATTGGATGTTCCGCGCGCGGGTGGCGTGTGGGAGGAACCCACGCACGGCTGAAGCGTCTCGCTTTCTCGGACATCGCGAAAGACCCCACTGGTCAAAAATATATTGCCTTTTGCCTAGCTTCCAAGATGCGCGAACTTCATCCCGCACTAGTGCTGGCTGTGGCGGATGATCGTGCGCTTCGCCTTCCATTCGGCGTCGTCTCGCGCGAATTCGGCCCTCATCCCGTGATCGCGCGGAACGAACAGGTGGGGCGTTTGCCGCCATTTCGGGAGACAATGACCGCATGGATTTCATCGATTGGGCATTGACGTCGCGGCGGCGCACTCCTGACTTGAAGGGCGCGTTCATCAATGTCGACGACGATTGGCTCTGATATCCTGCTGCCGACGGCCGCACATTTCGCTTCCGTCCCGCATATGATCGATGAGTCCAAGCCGGAGCCCGTTCGCCGAGAATTGCTCGATCCGCCTGTCAGCATCGGAGCGGCCAGCCGAGTCACGCCCTCGGCCGAGAGTCTCGCGCGGAGGTCGATCGACTACTCTCGGGGACCCGCTCCGCCGAACCTCCGGACGAAGACGAAAGCGAGCACGCTCTCAGACGAGACGGCGGGCTGCTGGTATGAGGCAGCGGAGAGTCCGTTCTGGCCCACGCGTCATGCCCATCGTGCGCAGCGCGGACTATTTCGTCGCCTCTCACGGCCACGCTCACGACGATCTGCTGATCTACGTCGCTTGAGCGCCTTTCCGTGGGCGCAGGCATCGCAATCGACAGTCAGGATCTCATCACCGTACTTTCTCTCGACGCCGAACGGCTGGGGCTGCCGAACGATATCGTCGGGTTTTTCCCAACAGGCGCTCATGCATTTGCGCACATCCGATCTCACTCGACGGTCAGCCTCTCCGTACGTTCAGACTGGGAAACTGGCGGGAGCGCACATCTTCGAGTTCGCCGGACCTCCGGAGCTGCTCAAGCTCGTGCTCAGGTCTGCGGATCGTCGATATGGCTCTTACGGTGGCTGAACTCGCGCTCAGTTCCAAGAACGACGACGGCTGCACCCTGTCTGTTCGTTCCGGCCTCGCGCGATCTCTCCTTTCGTCGATTGATGGCCGACGATCCGAGCTCTTGCTCCGCTTTTTCAATACCTCTCGCGCGCCCCCGGATGTAGATCTACCCACTTGCCCCATGTGGTAACCGACGACGGGTGTGCAGGTGGATCCCTGGCGAGCGAGTCACCCGCAGCCCGGCCTCCTTTCGAAGATCCGCGCTGATCCCGCGCTGAAGATCTACAGCGTCCAGGAACGCGAGATGCGTACGTGGCCGAAACGATTTTCGACCCCGCCTTTCGAGGAGTCCGCAACGGCGCTTTCACGTCTTCGTCTCGACCCATTGGACGTCCACGGACGGCTTCTGGTTCAATTCCCGACACCGACTACACCGGAGGTTTGTTGAAAAGATCCCCGTATATCCATGTGAGGAGGCCGACACGTCGGGCTACGCTGTCAGGCTCGAGCTCAGGTAGCCCGCGCGACGTCTGGCACGAGGGCACGTCACCCATGCATAACGTCTGGCCCGCCTCGCGAATAGCATCAACGGTTTTCTCCTGACGATGCGCACGCATGAGCGCCCTTTGAAAGAGGCTTCCCACTGCGAATTCTAGGGGCGGGATCATCGTTTGCCCCACTGCTCGAGTAGAAAACGCCCGAGGGTCTCTTCCTTGAATTCTGCATAGTGGCCCTCTTCATGGCGGCGCGAATGAGGTCGACTCAGGTGCACCGTAAATACTCGTTGTGAATGGTCGCAAGCGTAAGAGCATTTTTTCGCTTTTGTACAGGTGGTGAGGGAAAGCCCTCGAGTAATGCGAGCACGTATAGCAGGCGCATCCGCACGGCGGCCCATAGTCTCGCTTAAATTGAGCGCGGGTGAGGTTGAAGCGCCCGTCCGGGGAGTAGATTGCCGCGTTGCGGGCCACCCGTGAGGTTGACGCAGTCGAAGGTGTCGGCGCCCGCTTCTATTGCCGCGAAGAATCGTCCGGCTCAGAGATGCCCGAAAAAGGTGCCGCGCACGGTTCTCGGGCAGCTCTGCGTAACCCATCCGACGATCGCGCCTAGGGTTCTCTTTCCCAATGCGCCTGATGCCAAAACTGTCGAAGCCCACGCCGTCCACTTCCATCGGAGCCGAGGTCGCGGGCGGCCTTGCGACGCAGGTCTTCGTGTTGCGCCTTGGATCACGAAAGCTGCTGGTAGGGCTGCGTTCGCGTTCTGCGGTGAGGGGCCTGATGCGCGGCGAGGGCATCCTGCGGGCCCACCTGCGTACGTTCAAGCCGCTTCCTCCTGGTAGAGCGCGCGGAGCGAGCAGCGTCGTCAATTCGTCAAAGGCGAAGATCACATCGGCACCGAGTTCGTGTTGGATGCGTCAGACACTTCCCGGAGTGAAATGCGGTGTCTTTTTCCATCGAGGATGGGAACGGAACCGTCATCGCCATCGTCGTCGACGCCGGCAAGGGCGCTCTTTCGATTGCGCAACCCGCGCGCCGTCGGCGTCGAGGATCCTGGAAAACTCTTGGGAGAGGACTTTCTTGAAAGCCTGATCGAGGAGCTCTGAAAGCCTCCGAGTCCGTGGAACGTGGGCGGCCCGGTTCGTGAAGGAGCCGAGCCTCCCGCCCTCGTCATCAACGATGTCCGATCCGGGTTGCAACAAAGGGTGAGTGCGTATGGCGAGAACGTCTGCGCTCCGATGTTGGCAATCATCTCGGGAACCGACTGCTTGACGGTGGCCTTGGTTCCCACTGGAATGAAAGCAGGCGTGGCGATGTCACCGTGAGGGGTGTGGAGCACACCGGTTGCGTGCGAGCGGTGGAGCGTCCAAGCGCGAGCTTCGATCCTCGAAGGTCATTTTTCGCGCCCCTCGATTCAGAGTCAACTTTCTTATCTGGGCCGACGTTTTCAGCGAGATACGATCGGGTCGGTCCGTTTGACGAATCTGATGGCGAGTATGTGTCGCGGTAGAAAACTGCCTCGAGCGCTCGACTTTGTACGCGTAGCCAACGAACGCGAGGTTGAGTATCGTTCCCCAGCCGGCGTTGCCCGCAGGCGATGACGCAAAGATGAGGGTGTCGGCAGCTGCCCGCCAGTGTCGATCCGGTAGTCGCACCCACATGCGCTCTTCGCCAAACGTCCTCCTTGATCTTTCGACGAGGACGAAGGGTTAGGGAGGTAGTGGCCGCCAGGTATCCCCAGAAGGGGGCTGGCGACGAAGCGCGGGACTCACTGAGAACAGCTTCGAAGGCTTTTTGGTTTTGATAATCGGGATTAGCGGGAGCGATTTGGATGCAGTGGAAGGTAAGTGGAAGCTAAGAGTTGAACAGTGAATCGTAACGATGACCCGGCGGGCCAGCTGAAGCCATGGACCTCTGAAAAGCGCGTCCCCAGGATGCAGGTGAAGGGAGAGGATCGCTCCGCCGTCGAATACAGTGGGTGCCATGAAACCGCGATGCCGACGTCGATGCCAATGACTTGGTGGCGACGATATTCGACAGCAGAAGGAAAGCGACCGAAGCACCTGCGACAATGTCTGAAGTAGCCTTCTGCACGAGCATGGTGGCGCTGACTCACGGGGAACTCCTCTAGACGGGCCCTGCCAGAAAATGGCCTTTGTTGACGTCGTGGATTCGCCCCGCGCTGCCACCACGGGAGACCGGCCTGAAGCCGAGAGGCGAATCGCTCCGACATCCTCGTAGAGTGTAACGCCCTTGGGTCTCGAGTGGTGACGCACGTTTCCGAAGGCATCGAAAATCTCAAGCCTAGTAGCCGATGCGCAGAATCGTCCCGCCGTCGGTCGGGCTCACTCCTGGGCGATAGATCAGGGCCGCTCCGTCCTCGTACTCGATACTTTCTGCGGGAAGGAAGTGCCCATCCGAAAAAGCACATAGTAGACCAGGCTTGCAGAACATGCTGAAAACTTCTCTCGCTGCCATGCAAGTCCGACTTGAGGTCTAAGTGGCCAAACAATGGTAGGCCGAGTTGCGACCGCAAACAAGATCGGGCTTAACCACGTGAATCTCCAACCCACAACGGAACGGGCGCCTCGCCCTCTACTCAGGAGGCCTCGAGCTGGCTGAGTCATATCCGGCGGCTGTACGGTGCCGAGCTCGGAACGATAAAGCCCCACAGCAGCCTCTTCGCGCACGATCGCGTCAGCGACTTTCGCGAAGGACGACGTGCGCGGCCAAAGCACGCGCCGACGCAGCGCGATTTCACGAGGAAGGGTCGGTCAACTCTGCCAGGCCTTCGCCCGCGAGGCTCTGGAATCCGTTCACCTTCCGGGATAGCTTGGCCAAAGCGAGCGCCTCATCCGACGCGCCCATGCCATCCTCGCTAGTCTCGCGGCACCCGGACCCTCGAAATCCCATCCGCCCTCATCCTCCGCGCCCCGTCTGCGAGCGGAAAACCCTCCGCGTTCGGCGGCGCGAAGCCACGTAATGGCACATGGAAATCGCGGCGGGCGATTCCCCTCGTTCCGGCGTAGCCGGTCCAGGGTCACTACGCTCAACAGCACAACGACGATGGTGCATGTGAAGCGCAAGAATCTGCCGCCTGCTTCCCGCTCGGGGACTATGTCCTGTTCCACAATCTGTGCCGGCATCGGGCGACCACCTCCTCCAGGTCGATACAGCATTCAGCAGAAACAACCGCGAGAGGATCTCGGGGGCGTCGATGGATCATCGGAGCGGGAAATTCGCTCGTGCATCTTCTCCTGTGGCGAGAAATCATAGAAATTGAAGATGAAGCGGCCGAAAGGCCGAGAAGCGGCTCAACGACAAAAGCACAAACCACAACGGTCCGGCACGCAGAAGTCAAGCCAGGCTGCTGCGCAAGGCGGGTCTACACCGCACAAAGCAGCTTCTTACCTCGCAAAAGCAACCCGGGTGCAGCGCAGCCGGATCAAACAGGCTAAACGGACCAGAATCGGAGCAGCTAGATCCGAAATCGGACCAGCCAAATCCAAATCAGAACGATCTCGATCAAAACTGGCCTGAAAACAAAAGATAAGGCTGTGGTTCGAATCGACAGCAGCCTGCGAACCGCTCCAGCCAATTGGCAAGGAGTCCGGACCCCACGCTCACCACCCATTTGGGACGGATGCGTCTTGCCGTGCGCGCACCCTGTGGGCGCAAGCTCATCAAGTGTGTCGCTCTATTAGGTATACCGCAAACCAGTGCTTTGCAGCTTAACCGGTAGGTTTAAAATTCGAGGCAGTCCGGCCGATATCACAAATCGACTCCGCCCCAGCGAACGCATCAAAGGTTTGCGAAGCGCGTGTGAGGTTTCTGACGAGAGACCCTTCCGGCGTCCAGGATTGTCGACGACCGACAGCTCATCCTCTCCAGCTCTTCCAGGGTGGCGGCATTACTGATGATGACTGGGGAGCATCGGGTCTGTTCATGCGCCGCGCCTTTTCGCAATTCTTTCCTCATTGCCCAGACTCTTCGACGTAAAAGACCCGTACGGGCGGGCACCGTGCGGGCTCCGTGTCTCTCGCGTGAGGTATCACGCGATATCGGCGTTTAGCGCCAGACACTGAAACGACGGTCGAGATATGGCCGACGGCGTTCTCGGCCCGCATCGCAGCACGCGGATCGCTCGAGGCCACGGTTGCTGGCGGTCGGCGTCGTCGAGAGGAGGCACTGGAGGCTTTGCTTGCCTGTTCGACTGGGTGTGAAAACTCATCGCCGCCTGCGGCGACGTAGCCGAGTTTGCCCGCAAGCATCATGCCAATCGTTGTCTTTCCCGATCCGGCAACACCCATGACCACGATGTTGACGGGCCCTTTTGCCCGAGGAGGTGCGGGTAACTGTGGAATGTCGGATTCGCTCATCGCTTCCTCGCTTTCGCTGTCCCCGGCGGAATCGGCGCCCGCCGCTCTGCTTGTACCGTGACTACGGTGAGTCGATTGCCGTGAGCACGGCTATCCTCGTTTCAATCTGAGCGAAATCCCGCGCCGCCTTCGCCGCGTCTAGCCACGATCCTCCATCTCATGCGCGCTTACCGTCCCGCCGCGAAACGCCTCACGGCCCGTGGCCCCTCGTGGATCAGGCCCACGGGCGATTCTCCGTCACGCGTTCCCGTCGCCGCGCATATTCGCTGAAATGTGGACCTCGTGCCGCCAATTCGACCGCGTACAAAGGCCCCCATTGCCGCCAGGGGCTCCTTCGACGGGTAAGTCATTCGTGAAACGCATGTCGTCGGAGACTTCCGTGACGCAGAAGTCGGGGATTTTCAGGTCGACGACGGGCGCGAGCCTCTCGCATTCGCCGATGAGCCCCTCGTTTTGGCCGGCGAACACGTCGAACTCCCAACCGTCTTCGTCATACCAGAGCGAATAGCGATTTTGAGGATGATCGTGGGGCAGCGCCGCAGAATCTGGGTTGCCACAGCCAGGTCAAAGCTGGATTCCATCTCGTAGCGCTCAGCCTGGATTGCTGGCGACTTCACGAGCCATCGAGGCGGAGCTGCTCCCCGGCGTCGGCCAGCAACCCGATCGAAGCCGCCGTTCGTAGGCGCCCAAATGAGTCCGTCGCCTCATCGAAAGCCGGGCACTCAACCGATCGTCCCGGGAACGTAGATTCTGCACGCGCACGGCGTACCCATCCTCCGCGAAGACGTGAAGCGGACAATCACCTGCCTCGACCCGTGATCGAGCGCTTCTCGGGCAGCGTGCGCACAAAAACTTGCGCTCGAACTCGAATTGAAGGTCGACGTCGTCGGAATCGCTCATATCTCAAGGATACGGAAGTCGGGCGAAGGCCTCACGGACAATCCACGCTCCGACGGCGCCGTCCGGTGAAGCCGTCCGCCCGCAGTCCATGAAGGATTTCGACAAAATGCCGCGGATCGTTGCGCCGCGGGTTCCGCAGATCCGCCGTACGCCCACAGGCATCCGCGGACGACGGCGAACTCCGTTCGGACTGCGCCTGCCTACTCCGAGTCCCGCCTTAAGCTCCGCCGAGCGCATACACGCCGAGCGAAACGGCGTGAGCAATGACGGTGAACACGGCGACTCCGCTGTATCCGGCGAACCTAGCCAGAAGATGGCCTCCGATCGCTCCGCTGATGGTCGCGCCCGCCACATGGCGGCGCTCGTCAGCGACGATACCGTGCCTCTAGCCAAGTCGGTATGGCTCTGAAGCTCGCTCGCAGAGCACGGGAACGAACCGCCAACGAGCATCGCCACGGGCCCAGGACGATTACGGCCACCCACATATTGGACACGAAAGCAGTGCCGAGGTAAATGGCGCCGGGCGATGATCCCGAACAAAAGCGAACGCCGTTCCCCCAGGCGCGCGAACGAGCGCGACCCCGTCAAGGAGCCGATGGCGTTGCCGAGGCCGATGATGATCATCGCCGTGCCGATCGTGTTTTTGATCGGCGCCAAAGTCTTGATGCCAGACCACGATCCAATGAAAGACAGGGCGGTGAAGTTACCGGTCTGGAAGAGCAAATCGCGATCAGCGACAGCAGGAAGGGCGCGAACGGGCGACGTGTGCGTAAGGCGCAAAGAGCCCCGCCGCCGAGAATACAGGCGCCACATTCGGGAAACCCGAATAGAGAATCGCCCACAGCACGGCGCTGGAGGCGGCAATCACGAAGAACAGATGCGCCATCCCATTGAGGACAAGAAGGAAGCGATCGGGATGCCCACCACTTTGGGCGATCGCAAGCCCCGCTCGTCGCATACCCCATGGTTTTGACAATTGCTTTTGGCGGTACGGTCACCGGGATCGACGCCCAGATCTGCGGTGCGACGGCGGCAGCAACACCCGCAAGCGAGGCGCGTGGTGAAAAAGCGACCAAAAGCCCCACGTGCAACCGCAAGCCGCAGTGAAAACGCCAGATCCGACCAGCCCAGCAAGCAAAACCTTGCGGCGGTCAAGCCGATCGAAATGGGACCCGCAATGAGAGCAAATAAAGGCGTGCCGAGGCATAGGATGAAACGAGCCAGCCGGAACGCGACGCTCACGAATTCCCGTTGAAAGCAAGGGAAGCAGCGGAGCCGTGAGGAACGTATCCGTGCCGATGACGAATAAGGTGGAGAAGGAGAGCAAGCGCATCGTCGGTTCGGATGCGGGCTTGAACTGCGAAGAGACGGTCATAATTGCACCTTTCAGGCTGCCCCGCAAACCGTGACGAGTCGGCCGGACGCATCCCTAAGGGCGAGCCAAACTTGCAAAATCGAGAGCTTGGAGTCGCCAACGCGTGCAGACGATCGACGCGCCCTCAATCTTCATTTCCGATAGTTTCTCGAAAATAATACTCCGTCCGCGCTTTGCGGTTGTCGAGGGCAAGCTCACCGTCAGGTGCAAGCCCCGCCAGTCATTGAGGGAAAGCCGCCTCGTCGGGGCGTTCGCATCGATGCACTCAGGCAGGCCCGCCTGCCATTGAGGAAAGGTGCACCGCACCTGCACCGGTAGACTCGGGTCAAAGTCGACGAAAGTTCAGCCGTGGAAAAGAAAGGCTGCATCATCCGGCTCGAGATGCCATCAAGCTTGACGGCGTCCTGAGCGCGCTGTCCGACCCGATCCGCCGCGACATCCTTCAGAAGATCGCATCCAACGGCCCTCAGGTTTGTGGCGATTTCGACTACGACGTCGCACCGTCGACCATGTCCTACCACTGCAAAGTGCTCCGAGAGTCGGGGCTCGTGCACACCGAGGCGATCGGCAAGCACCGGCAGCTCACACGCCGCGACGAGGCCATCGAAGCCTTTTTCCCCGGCCTTCTGCAGTCCGTGGGACTCCTCCCGGTCAGGGACGATGTGCCAGACACACACAGAGCACAATGAGGACGCTGAGCCCCAAAAGCGCCCGTAGCGCCCGGGGCACGCTGAGTCACAAGCGTTTCACGGCCGTTACCTGGCGTTCATCACCGCCTTGCCCGAGGGAACAGCTGAAGACGCAAGTGACCGACACGGCCGGCTGAGTGAGTTTCACGGCCGCCTCGCCCGGAGGCACAGGAAAACTCCGGATGGCGGCGGGAAGGTCGGGATCCTCCGCGGACGAATCCACGCATGCCCCGGTAACGGTGGCAAAATTGCCTCTATGGACAATCAGCTTCCCACCGGAGTCGATGTGGTGGTCGCCGCCCAGACGCTCGGTCTCGACGATCCGCCGCACTCCGCTCGACATGTCGCTTCGCCTTTCGGGCATTCGCAATCAGGACATTCTGCTCAAACGGGAAGACGTCCAGGTGGGTCGCTCGTACAGCGCTCGCGGCGCTACAACTTCATTTCGAGCCTGAGCCCCGAGGAACGCGAGGCGGGCGTCGTGCGCATCGGCGGAAATCACGCCCAGGGCGTGGCTTTCGCGTGCAGGCAGCTGAAGATTCACGCCAAGGTGTTCCTGCCTTCGACCACGCCCCGGCAAAAGCGCTCTCGCATCGCGGACATCGAGGGCGTTGGATCGAGCAAGTCATCGTGGGCGCCACCTTCGACGAGGCCTCCGCCGCAGCGCGAAGAATATGCGCGCGAACACGGCGCGACCTATGTCCACCCCTTTGACGACCCGCGCACAATCGCCAGCCAGGAACCGTGGTCAAGGAGATCTTCGAACAGGCGTCCACCTCGCCCGCCGCGTGGTCGTTCCCGTAGGCGGCGGCGGCCTCCTGGCCGGAACCGCTATTTGGCTGCACACGTTCCACCCGAGGTGAAAGTCATCGGCGTCGAACCGGAGGCGCGCCTTCGATGCGCGCGGCCCTCGACGCGGGCATCCGGTCACCTGCCCCACATTGACGGCTTTCGCCGACGGCACGGCAGTGGCCCGGGCCGGAGACATCACCTTCGAGATCGCGCGCCAGTTCGTCGATGAGATTGTCGTCGTCCCTGAGTGCGCCTGTGCACCGAGATGCTCGAGCTCTACCAGGTCGAAGGCATCATCGCCGAACCGTCCGAGCACTGGCAAGCGCCGCCGTCGCGCGTTCTCTTCCCGACCTTCCCGATGGCCCGGTCGCCTGCGTCGTCTCGGGCGGAACAACGACGTCTCGCGCTACGCCGACATCGTGGAACGCCTCGAGGCGTTTATGAAGGCTTGCGCCACTGTTTCCTTTGTCACCTTCCCCAGAAGCCCGGGGCACTCCGCCATTTCCTCGACGGTGTGCTGACCGACGGCGAGGATATCGTGCTGTTCGAGTTCACGAAGAAGAACAACCGCGAGACGGCACCGGCCCTCGTCGGCATCGAACCAAGAGCCGGAGCGGATCGGCGAACTCCTGGCCCGCATGGATGAATCCCTCTGAGCATCGAAAAGCTGGAGCCGAATTCCCCGTATTTTCCTTCTTGCTGTAGCGAACCTTGCTGCGCTTCCGCGCCCCAACCCGACCTTGCTGCGCTTCCGCGCCCCAACCGGACCCGGCGACGTTTCTGCTCAACCCTGCCGAAACTCGCCGTGCCCCGCTTCCCAATTCGGCAAGATCTCTGGGCGCGCTTCCGGTTCGCCAGCACCGCCCCTCATTGACGTTGACTCAGGCCCCACGACCATAGCGACTCATGTTCTGCGACGTCGGCGAGCCCTTTTCCAGACGGCGTAAACAGGGTGAAGCGACAACGGAAGGATCTCCATGCGCTTGAAGAAGTTCATCGCTAGAACCTACATGCGTTTCTCACGCTGGACGTGCATCACCGACCCGCTTCCTGAAAAGAAGTGGTGCTCATCGGCGCACCGCACACCTCGGGATTGGGATGGCTTTTCATGGTCGCGGCATTCTGGTCGATCGGGCGCGACTACAATTTTCTGGTCGAAAGACTCGCTCATGAAAACCCCTTCACGCGCCCCATTATCAAGCTTGCACACGGGATCGCCGTGAATCGATCATCACACACAACGGAACGGTCGGGTCGATCGTGAGCAAGCGAGGAAAAGCGACGAATTCGCACTGAGTCATCGCTCCGAAGGGCACCCGTGCGAACCGGAGAGTACTGGAAGTCGGGCTTTCTACCGCATCTGCCTGGAAACCGGCCTTCCCGCTCCAACTGGGTTTCGTTGACTTGAAGCGGAAAGAGAGCGGGTGGCGGCAATATCGCATTGACCGGCGACGTTGCAGCCGACATGGAGAAAATTCGCACCTTCTATGATAGGCAAGCTGGGGAAGCGGCCGCAGTACAGCATACTCCGAAGCTGCGTGCCGAAGACGACGCCGAAGCCCTTGCCCATTTGCTGGGCGAAAAGTAACGTCGGCCACCATTGTCTTAGCCTACCCACACGCCATTTGACCTGACCCTGACACCTTCGCCCCGACCCGACTCCACGCCCTCAACCCAGCCCGCGTCCTTACGTCGCCGCCCGCACCCCTATGCCCTTGCTCCAGCCCGCGCCCTCGCCCCAGTCCGTGTCGCTTAACCCATCCCACGCCCTACGCCGTCGCCAGCCCGATCGCGCAACACCCACAGAAGACTGGAAGAATGTGTGTACGAACGAGATCGATGCATGCGTTCCTAACACGTCGCTAGAACACGGGAAAAGGCCCGCCGCTGTGCATCTGGTGAGATGACGCAGCGCCAGGCCTTAACCCTGCCGCCAGCCGACGTGCAGCCACGGCGCCGTCGAACCTTTGACTCACCCAGAACGCCCACCTGACCGGACGTTCCATTTCCATTTTCCGGCAAGTAGCCAACGCACACAAACCCTCAGCGGCAGAAGCATTGAGCACAATGCCACATTGACATCGGAGGCAAAAGCCTAGCTCTTTTACCAATAGGTTAAGTAGCTAACCTATTGCCGTGAGCAAATTGTCGTCGAACACGCAACCCCAAACCGAGGGCCATCCGCAGACCCCGGTTTCCCGCACCGTCGCGGTCGAAAACCCTGGATGCCGACGCAAGTTGAAGGGCAACAGGCCACGCGACAAGGTGAGCGACAGACGACGAACAGACACTCGCGCACGCTTGGTCGCCGCCACGTTGGAGATCATCGACCGCTCGGGCTGGCCCGCCGTCACGCTCGCGGCCGTGGCGAAGGCATGCTCCGTATCGACGCCCGCAACGTACAAGCATTTTCCTGATAAATCGGCGCTCTTCGAGGCCGCTCAAGAGAAATGTCGCGGGCAGGTTGGGAGCTTGTCCGACGCAGCGTCGCAAGACGATCCTGTGCTCTCGATCCTCGGCGTCGGCGAACGCCCTCATCGCCTATTCCCATGCCACCCCAATCTTTTGGAATTCGCCTTTTTCGGCCCCTCGAGCTACCACACCGTGGCAGCCGACGTCGGAGTGGATGCCCGGTGGGAGCTGCTCGCATTCGTCCACCGAGGATCGATCGAATCGTCGATTCGCAGTCATTGCCACCCGGACGGATTCCCAAAGAGGCCAAGCGAGACTTATTTCATTAGCCTATGGTCCTTCGTGCAGGGATATTCGAAGCTCGTGACATCCGGGGCGGTGGAACATCGTAGCGATTACCTCGAAGCGGCACTCACGTCCATTTTGTCAATCACGACGTTGAGGTCGACTTCCGCACCGCGGACCGCGTCTTCGCCGCAAACTCAACCCACACCGCAAGTAGTGTCCCACGGCGGATTGCACCGCCGCCGCCAATCGCACCTACGTCGCAAATCGCGCCCACACAACACCCGCAAAGCCACGCATAAATATCCACATCGACCGCAAAAACGCCATAGCGCAAAGCGGATTAAGAAAGGAAAGAAAATGTCCCATACCCTCATCGTTTACGGCCACCCATACGAGAAGTCGTTCAACCACGCGATTCTCACGGAAATCACTACGGGCCTCAAATGGCGGGCAAGAGCTATCAAGTGATCGACTTTGCACGCAGACGGTTTCGACCCAACCTATTCCACCGAGGAGCTGGCTCTTTACAAAAGCGGCGAAACCGTCGATCCCCTGGTCACCAAGTATCAGAAGCTGATCGACGAGCGGATTCGCTGGTCATTCTCTCTCCCATCTGGTGGGGTATCGACCCTCAGAATTAAAAGGATTCTTCGACAAGGTCAGTGAAGAAGCCGTGGGCTTACATCGACAGCCCCACAGGGCCCAAGGGAAAACTGCGGCATATTCGCAAATCATGGGTTATCACCACGGCCATCGCGCCCAAGTGGTAAATCCGCGCTTGATCGAAGGAAACCCGATCAAGGGAACGTTCATCTCTACGGTCATGCAGGCTCTTGGGCTTCGGGTACGCGCGTTGGACCCATTTCGGTCAGGTCAACGAGGCAAGGAAACGGCCGTCACCAGAAGTTCCTGGAGAAGGTCGGGCTCAGGGAAAGCCTTCGGCCAGGAAGGTAAGGCTGCTGAGTAGAGCATCCCTGCGGGTCGGTGCCGTCGCCGCCTGATCCGTGCTGCCACCGCCTGATCGCGGGCTGTCTGCTTCCCTGATCGAGTCGCTCCCGACCCGCATCGAAGGCTTGGCAGGCTAGAACTGCCTTTGAGGCGGGCTAGCCTGCTGCCGAGAAGTTCGGCGTTTGAGGCTCAGCGCGCCGGCCGGAGAACCGCTTAAGCGAGGAGGTCAAGGCCTCGTTCCGCCTGAGCGGTTTCCGGGAGAGAGGTTGACGAGCATGACCTCGTCGGCGCCGGTCATCTCCTCGAATCCGTCAAGGAACCGCTTGGCGTCCTCGCCCGTGCCAACGGCCGTGTACTTCAAGCATCCCGACGATCTGGTCGGCTCTTGCCGGACGCGATGTAGCGTCTGATCGACGTCGGAAATCTCGTCGGCACCCTTTGGCGAACATCCTCACGCGACGCCGAAGGACCTCGGCATGCTGAACTTTCGCGGCTTCCTCCTCGTCCGCCACAATGGAAATTCGCGGCGGCGACCACGTAGGGTTGCGCGCACTGCTCGCTGGGCCGGAAACGGGCGCGGTAGACGTTGATCGCCCTGCTCCAGCGCTTCGGGGGCGAAATGGGAGGCGAAGGCATATGGCAAGCCGAGCGCGGCGCCAGCTGAGCGCCAAAAAGCGAGGGATCCGAGGATGTAGAGCGGCACCTGGATCCCCGGCTGGGGTTGGCGTTCACGCCCGGCGTGACCGTGGCGTCGTCGAGGTAGCCGCGCAGCTCTGCGACGTCGTCAGGGAAATTCTCGGCTGCTTTCGGATCCCTCCTCAAAGCGCGGAGCGTTCGCGGGTCGGTGCCCGGCGCTCTTCCCAGGCCCAGGCCTATGCGGCCGGGATAGAGGGCTTCGAGGGTGCCGAATTGCTCGGCGATGATGAGCGGCGCGTGATTAGGAAGCATGACGCCGCCCGCTCCCAGTTTGATCGTTGAAGTTCGCGCCGCGACGTGCGAGATGAGTACGGCCGGCGCCGAGGATGCGATCGTCGGCATATTGTGGTGCTCGGCGTACCAGATGCGTTCAAAGCCCAGACTTTCCGCCTGCTGCGCCAAAAGAACGGAGCGTTTGAAAGCATCCGAAGGGGTCTCGTCAGAGCCGACGAAAGCCAGATCGAGAAGGGAGTAATGGTCATCGCAATCCTCACGCCGCAATTCGTTTCGAAATCGCGCTGTGCGGCTTTCATTCTGTTTTTGTTCGGATTGCATTCTATTCTTACCCAGACCCGGGTGATATGGGGATTCGCTCTCCGCGTTACGATGCCTATGCGTTGGCGGCTGATGCGTTGGTGGCCTGCGTGGCAGTTGAGGCGTTGGCGGCGCGATTGCCCCGCGCTCGAATTTTCTCACTGATCCAGGCGACAAGGACGGCCACCAAGTAGAGCCCGATGAGGACGAATGCCTGTATCGTCATGGGCCAGGGGCTCGGCAGAGGATTGGCTATCGCCGCGAAAACGAAGGCGCCCATAACCGCCCAACGCCACGCGGCAAGCATCGGCGGCGCTGAGGGCCCCCAGGAAGTTCAACGCCACGAGCACCTCGGGAACCAGGAAAGACACCCCTGAAGGCGAGAACCAGCCGAGTGTAGAAAGTGACGAGGAACCGGCTTCCAGCAGCGAGTAGCCGCCTCGAACGAAGCCTGAAGGATTTCGACGGCGTGCGGCGCCATTCTGACGGCGCTGAAGGCTCCCGCGGCGAATAGCGCCACCCCCACAGCCAAAAACCGGCGCCATAGATTTTTCCTCAGCGTTTGAGGCCCGGGCCGAGGTAGCCCCGATTTGGTAGATCCACCAAGGGCTTGAAAACGATTACACCAATCCAAAGCGATAGGCGCATTTTCAAGTCGAATCCCGCACCGATGGTCTGGAAATTGATCTGGGTGCGAGAGTCCTCAGGCCGGTCAGGGCCTGAGAATGAACGCCAACACCGGTTCGTACACAAAACCAGCCGACGACGGCGCCAGCGCATACTCCGATGAACGCGCGGATAAAGCGCGTGCGAAGCTCGTTCAGATGGCCAACGACGCTCATCCTCGCCTCCCGGGTTGCGACGTCGGCTCTTCGGGGCGCCGCCCACACTCGCACCCGACCGCCCTTCAGACGCCAACCCAAACGCTTCTGTCAGGCGTCGTTCCGAGCCATTTTCGGTCCGACCTTTTAGCGAAGCGACGCATTACCGCGCCGCCCCTCAGGCGACGCCGGCACTAAACGCGCCCTCTCCGCTTGCGGCGTCAGAAGAGCGATCCAGCCTCAGGCGAGACGCGGTTCGTCTCCGAAGAGAGATGATTCGGCTCAGAAGAGACACGACCCATTCCAGGGGATACATGGCCCTGCTCCGAGGAAACGGGATCAGACGACGCAGAAGACTTGGCATCCACCGGCGCTGCGCGCGGTGCGGATGCTGGGGTTGCGTGCTCAGTGTGGATGCCGGCGCTGTGCTTTCGAGTGGATGCCAGGCCGCACCCGCGCGGCGCGGCTGCGCCGCACGCTGTCCGGTCATTTCGGCTGCGTCGTCCTCTTGCAGCTCCTGCAGCTCTGAGAACTTTGGCCGACTGCCTGAAGGACTTCGCGATGTCTGGCAACTTCGAAGCACCGAACACCACCAGAAGCACGATGGCCAAAACGATGAAATGCGAAGGTTTCACAGATTGTCTCCTTTGATAGAGGTCTGAGGAGCGGTGGGCTCAAGTGATGACTCTGACGTCTTTGGCGTCTGATCCCTGAGTGTTCGACGCCGTGACGCATCCGTACACCAGCGTTTCGCGTAGCGGTGTTGGCGCAACCGTGCTTGGCGCGGCGACGTCGGAGACGTCAACCCGGCCCGTGTGGATGTATCCTGATCGGGCATAGCGGAACTGGTGCGCGCGAAGGCTGCTGGAGCTGTAGTGCGCTAGTTTCACCCGCCCCCACAACCCCGTGTCAGTACCGGCAACCGCCATCCACGCATCCATTTCTTCCCGCACGGCTTCACGCACGATCTCTACGGGTCAAGCTGACGTAGATCCAAGCTTTTGAGGGGTGGCGATATCCGCTTCCAGTCAGGCCAGGTTCGCCCTCGCTGATTCGGCACGCAGCCCTCGAACCCAGTCGCAGCGGACTCAATCGCATTCCGCACGGCTCGAAGCGCCTGCGCGATGTTCCTCGGCCCCAGAACGAGGCGCACCGACCACGAGCAGCACAAGGAACTCGCCCCGCTGATCCCGAACATGTCGGCCGCCTTCGTTTTCGCCGTTGATCATCGCGTTTCGCTGACGACGCCGACCGCGGGCGTCCTCCGTCCAATCGCATCGCCGCGCGACTCGCAATCGATGCTACGCGCGCGACGGCCGAGGGTGACTACGCGCACCGTCTCTATCGCGCTTCCATCGTGTCTACATGACTTCTATTCAATCGCCCCAATCACATCCTTTCGACGTCACTGACCTACCCTTCCGACGCCACTCACCTACCCTTCGTCCTCCACCACCCTTATCTCACCGCCGATCGCCTCTTCGGTCACCGCTCGCCTCTTCGGTCACGCCTCCCGCCTGCAATACTGTTTCTCGAGCATCCCCTCTTTTCGCCAATCTCCTCTTCGAATGCTGCCGGTTACTTCTCCCATTACGGCAGTTCGCACAAAAATGCAATGTATGCACGTCTTTTTCGCTACTTAAAATAAACATGATAGTTTCAATGATCCTGTAGAAGTATAAGAGTTCTTCACACACTTCAAACGTGATCAAATCGGATTTGACGTGGGCGAATTTTCACGTGTGGTTGGTGTTAGCCTTCAGGGATGGCGGTGGTTTTTATGTGTGTTTCAGGCTTTTGGCGACATTGCTGCATACCACCAGGAAAGACGTGACCTTTGAGCGCGCGGTGTATTCTAAGGATGAAGTGATGTCCAGGGTTTGGCATCATTGTGAAGTTACATATCATCCTGCATCCGAGTGACTTGCTTTGGGCGTGGGCTCCGCGCTGTCGGGTAGATCACACTCCTGGGAACTAGGGTAGTTCTCGCACAGGCAGCCGTCAGAATTTGTTTGGACACTATGCTGCTGCCGCCCGCAAGGGCGGATCACGTACCAGCCTCTAGGGAGTATCTTCCTGCTGATAGTTTTTCCGTTTTGACAAGGACAAGTTCGAACAACAGCTCAAAACAGCTCGAAACGGCAGGCAAAGAGTTCGATAGTGCTCAAAACCGTTTCGCGGTCGGCGCCCAAGCTGCTTCCGGGGCCATGGCCACCACATCCGGATCATCCGGGGCATCTGCCTCGTCTAGCGGGTCGGGTCGTCGCGGGCCTGGTTCGTCTGGCGGGGAGCATTGGTCGGGTATTACCGAGCTTGATCAGTTTCATTCACCGTTACATGTGTCGATGGTCGCTGTCGATCAAGAATCTGTCGCGCACATCGCGTCAACACAAACAGGCCATCGCCAACCTGCGCTCGGCCCTGCTGACCTTCACCGGCCTAGACGACAGCCTGCGTCAAAGCTACCTGTCCCGCCTGTCAGCTCTGGACGGCAAGTTCACCTACCGGCGCCCAGAAGAAATGGCCGATCTGGTCAAAGAGTACACAGAAGTGCACACCATGCTCGATACACTACGCACGATTGGATAAGACATGACCACCCCACACGCCGACCGGCTCCACGGAATCGAAACGTGGAGGACCAGCATGATCGAAGACCTCGTTTGCCCACCTGACCGCAGTCAAAGACAGCTCAACGAGATTTCAAAATCGACCGAACGTCGCTCAGACTCCAGACCGAAGGAGCAACGGCACATGCGGCCCGCCGCACCTTCGACCGCATCGCCACTCACCTGGCCAGCCACGCCCAGAAGATCCAACAACTGATCAAAGTCACCAAAGACGCCCTCAACGGAGGCAAACAAGCCCAAAACGACAGCGCTAAAATCCAATCCGACCTCGCACAATTCAACCGCACCTATGGCAAGATGAGTCAAACTTATAGAGTAAGAATACCCAATAGTGCTGGAAGTGGCTGCTCATCTTCAGGCTCAGCAGGAGCTGCGCATGCGCAGATTGATCTAGCGGGCCAAGGATGCGTTGACGACGTTGAATTCCCGCACGTTGGCGGCTATTAGCGGCCTGCCGTTCCAGCCGTGGTCCGGTGAGCAGCTCGCCCAGCACCATCCCTGAGATCATGGAACGCCTTAACCAGCACGAGGCAGCACGCACCACCCCACCTGACAACCCCGCCCGCAGGCAATCGTCACAGTCGGCCTGGTCGGCCACCGCCTGAGCGCAACCCCAGCCGACGGGCCCATCGGCTACAGTTCCGCCAGCCACTGGTCAGGCGGGTCAGGCCCAGCCAACGGGTGTTTTTACAAAACTCCCACCACACCCCATCATCCTCGGGCAGTGCGTCAGCGCTGGGTAATGCTACCGGTGGCGTCTCGCGGACCTCGGCGGTCTACAACCCGTTGACCACGGCAGCGGGCCCCGGCCGGCGCAGCTGGGTATCGGTGGCCGGGGTCCGGCCTACCAACGCCGCCCGAACAGCAGCCACCGCCAGATCCTCAGGGGGTCTCGATGCGCTGGGAGCAATCCATACGATCGGCCCCCGCCACGACGCCGAAAAATCATGCGCAGCGGAGCCGTCACGGCACCCCGCAGACCCACCCAGGCCCCGCCTAAAGGCATCGCCTCGCGGCGGGGGCTCTCCGGCATCGCCCGCCCCTGCCACACCCACTCTTCTTCGCGCGGGTCAGAATCCTGCGCGGAGCCACCACAGCAGCCCGTAAAACAACCACCTCGCCCTCCTCAGCCGGCACACGAGGCACAAGCACATCAAGCCAATCGGCCCGGACAAGCCAAACAGGACCCGTGGGACAAGCCCGTCATCACGAAGCTCATCACCCTCACAGACAAACACACGTGGAACACGGCCCTCCCAGGCACCCGAACCAACGTCAGTCTGAGGTCACCACAAGTCGGAACACCGCCGCAGGTCAGAACACAAGTCGGGGCACTGGTACGGGTCAGGGCCGGGGCACATCCTCGTCTGGGCGTGCCTTGTCCAGCCTCACCGGACGGACACAGAAAACCCGGAAGAAACAAGACGATGACAACAGAAGGATCGAACGGATCCCGGTCTCGCCCTACGAAGACGACAAAACCATCACCTTTCCTCGAAGCCGGACACCACCAAAAACAACAACGACCGCTAACCAACCATCGTATGTGAAGGGGGCGACAGGTTCTGTCGCCCCTCGTGAGATTAATTAACGCCATAGACACCGAATTTTACCTTGTGCCCCTTTGTGTAGATTCGATTGTTAGTCCAAGCTATCGGGGCGATACCGACCATGTCGGATCCTCGTCTAGTTCTTGTCCTGCCGCCCCAGCGTCTGCCTGGCTCGCCCCGTCTCGGCCGGCTTCTGGCCATAACAGGCTCGACACAGATCCAGTACCCGGAGGGCCATCTGCTTTCCGGCAGTCGGCCCAAACCCCGCCGGCCCTAAGTCACGACTGACAGGCACCGCTCTGTGTTTTCTCCGCCTTGTCGCCACTAAGACACCACCAACCACAACCAGCACAGCACCTGCCAGCACCAGCCCACACCCACACAGGCACTCCAACAGAAGATGACACTGCTCCTCCGCGCTTAGCCGACGAGGACGCATTCGACCCACCCGCTTCAGCTTCAATCGACAGTCCATACGTCAAGAAATCAAGATTCTCACTAAACACTTGACGCCCCCTCGACACTACCGAGACTCGACTGACAACCCTCCCCGGCATAGTAACCACTATCCTTGTCCGAAGAGCACTAAGATCGTCGTCACCATCATGAGCACCAAGATACGTAAAATAGTATTTATTGGACTTTTTCGATAGTCCCATTCCCTTCCCCTTGAGAGGTTTATTCGACGTCAACCGACACGTGAGATGACCACCAGCAGGAGTAATGTCTTCAACCTTCGGATCATTAACAAAAAGCAGCCAATTTTATCAAAAAGAAATTGCACATCCCTCTATCGTTCGGTGAATTTTAGCCATGGAATCCCTTGAATCTTCAAACGTGAAGTCGACTTCGTGCCGCCGTCGGCTCGAAGATCGACCCTCCCATTGACTTTGCAGCCCGTCAAGATAATGGCAATAACGACCGCGACGACCGCCGCCAAACGCGCCCGGCCTCTCCTCCACAGCAGCCAACCACAGTGGACCCCCTAACGACCACCAACAAAACAAACACTCACAACACCCCAAGCATAGCGCCTACACCCTCTCCATGCACGACATTTGAAAGGAAGAAAAGCGAGAGGAAGATCCATAGATACTGGGTTTACAAGCCCTGAAAGCACTCTTTAAACCACGAATGGTTCTATGAACGTATTCTGTATGTAAAAGTGCAATCCGTGCACTATAGCAGGAAATCACGACAATCCTACTTATTTTTATAAATCAGTAGTCTCGAACGCTTTACACATCATTACCAATATAGAAAGTTAGGTTACATGATCTTTCTTTTTACAAAACACAGCAATCCCTACAATCGACAAGCAGTAGCCCAACACCCACAACAATATATCCCTATCGGCATAGGCGCCATCTTTCTTTCCTGAAGACATAGAGCCTCTCCTCTCACTCGACAAACTTGACCGTACATGATTAGGCATACTTACTGCTGTCTTTTTCAGCGATGTAATAGTTACACCTTTATCAAGAATGTCAAAACCATCTATAACAACTTTGCGACCTTCGATTTTACCTAAACTGCTTTTGACCACCTTCTCGGGCATCGTGAAAGTCAGCCTTAAACTGATTTGACTCATACCTTCACCTTCATTCGCTTTGGTCGGTGGAATAGTAAACGTATAAGTTTGTCCGTTATCAACTAGTTTGTTTCTTGTCCCGAAAGGGGCATCCGATGACAATTTGCACCGGAGATGCCCACCGGGAGAAGTTACATCCTCCATTCTTGCGTCTAAAGCAAAATTAACTACCCCTCTCAGATAGATTCTAAGGTCTTCACAAGTTCGCCGAACTTTACGCATCATATCGTCGGTATCTTCAAAAGTAAGAACTTCATTTGTGTCACCGTTTTTATGCACTTCTACCGTTCCGTCAATCTTGCATCCCGTCAACACAAAAATGGCTACGGTCGCCAGAACCGCCAGAAGGTGCTGACCCACTTTTGTACGGGTAGACATATCGATTTTCCTAACTTTGCCAAACGGGTACATGTGGTACTTACGTCAGCCTAATGCGCACGCTCTTTCTTTGCCTAAAGGTTCCATGCAAGGATCTCGACTTGACAAAGGCCCACCCCCTCCTATCGAAGCTCATCACCAGCGTGTTCGTTCAGGTCGTAGACGCCACCAACAGTTTATCGGGGGCGATACCGACCATGCGGATCTTGCCTCTCCATCCCCAGTATCTACCTGCCCCACTCCGCCTTGCCCAACCCCCGGCAAAGTCTCGGCTGGAACATAAGCACCAGGCCCAGGCGAACTGCTAAAGCCCGGCGGTCGGCCCAAACCCCGCCGGCCCCTATGTCACGACTGACAGGCACCACTCTGCAGTTTTCCTCCGCCTTAGCGCCACCACCACAACACCAACCACCAGCACACCACCTGCTACCACCAGCCCACACCCACAGACACCCCACGAGAAGACGACACCACATCCTCGCCCTTGGCCGACGGAGGACGCACTCGACCCGCCGGCATCAGCCTCAATCGACAGTCCATACGTCAAGAAATCAAGATTCTCAATAAACACCTGACGTCCCCTAACACTACCGAGACTCGACTTGACAACCCTAGCTGGCATAGTGATCACTATCCTTGTCCGAAGATCACTAAGATCCTCATATTCATCATGAGCACCAAGATACGTAAAATAGTATTTATTGGACTTTTTCGATAGTCCCATTCCCTTCCCTTTGAGGGGTTTATTCGACGTCAACCGACACGTGAGATGACTCACCAGCAGGAGGATGTCTTCAACCTTCGGATCATTAACAAAAGCAGCCACCTTTATCAAAAAGAAATTGCATATCCTTACACGTTTGGTGAATTTTAGCCATCATGCCGTCGGCATCCTCAAAACGTGAAGTCAATCTTCGTGCCGCCATCGGCTTGAAGATCAACCCTCCCATTAACTTTGCACCCCGCTAAAACGAAGGCAACAATGACCGCGACGACCGCCACCAAACGTGCCCGGCCCCTTCACACAGCCAACCACAGTGGACCCCCTTAACGACCACCAACAAAACAAACACTTACAACACCCCAAGCCTAACGCCTACACCCCCACCACACTTGACGAGAGAAAAACAGACCCCACCAGTCCTCGGACATTCAAACAAAATCCCACTGGCCCGCAGACAACACAAACCTCGAGTCTCTGTCGGACCCGTCAGAGGCTGCTTCTCTCACAGACAGGCTGCTTCTTCTTTCACGGACAAGGTGTTCTCCTACAGCCATGCAGGCCCCGCCTTCGCCCATTAATCCATAGTCTCATCACGCATCGCACAAGAAATCAGCAAGACGAACGGCGCGGGTGTTGGGTCAGTCGCGGGCTTCGGGTCAGTTCAGTACCGCGGCATGGACTGTCGACGTACAGCCACCACTGCCTCGAGGCCTCCGGTCACGTTCACAACCTCGACCCCTTCGGCGGCAAGTGCCTTCGCGGCCTTCATTGAGCGCACGCCGCCCAGGCAGTAGACGTAAACGGGACCATCCCCGTCAGGCAGCTTTTCCGCCGCCGCTGCGGGATCGGCCAGAATATCCGCGAGCGGGATGTGGATCGATGGGCGGATCGCACAGATGGCGCGCTCACCGAATCGCGCACGTCCAGAAGTTTTCGCCCGCGCGCCAGCCTAACGGCCACTTCAGTCACATTCGCCTCAGGCACACCGCCTGCGAAGCATCGAACGTCACATGCGCTCACTCAGTTGTTCTCCTTCAATGGCGCCGGTCGGTTCGCAGCGCCGACCAACGGAATCGTCTCATACCGGTTCGTCAGCGAGTCAAGCGTCAGCACACCGCCGATGAGCGAATCACCCACCCCGGTGATGAGCTTGAGCGCTTCGCCGGCCATGCATCGAGCCCGACCTGGCCGCGACAGGCTGCCCATGACCCCTGCCTCGCCACAACTCGGCGTCGTCCCGGGGAGTGGGCTCGAAAAGGTCGCGCAGGCATGCGCGGAGCCTCCACGCCGAAGGACTCTGCCCTTCCACCCGTCCAAAACACCGATATCTGGGCGCATAACGCAGAATCGAACCCACACTTCGGGTATCGACAGCTCGGAGCAGGCAGCATCCACAAGGTAGCGCGTGAGGAAATTGTTTCGGTCCCGTCAAGCACCGACGTCGTAGCCTGACGGAAGTTTCCACAGCGTTGTCTTCCGTCAGCCTTTTCACCGTATCCGACCACGTCGACGTCGAGACCAGCGCTCACTTTTGCCGCAGCAGACGTCGTTTTTGGGCGATCCGACAGAGGCGAGTCATGAATCACTTGCCGTTGCAGATTCGACAGGTCGACGACGTCGTGGTCGATCACCCTATCGTTCCGACGCCCGCGCCGCCAGATATAAGAGCGCCGGCGAACCCCAAGCCTCCGGCCCCAACGACAAGCACGCGTGAGGCCGCCACACGCGCCTGGCCCCTCCTCACCGTGCAGAAGAATCTGGCGCGAGTATCGCGTGCGCTGAGCGTCATCGAGAGCAATTCACTCGGCTCGACTATGGGGCGAGGTTCATACGACATGGTAGCGCCGAGGGCTACGGCACTAACCAAGAGGAGTTCCAAACGACCAAGACGCAGCTCCAAACGACCAAGAGGAAGTTCCAAACGAACATCTGGATATCCACAAGCTGGACCGCGGAGGGGCGCATCCACTACACCTCGATGCACATGAGGATAGCCGTCATCACCGTCTCCGACCGTCGTTTTCCGCAGCGCAGGATCTGTCCGGCCCTGTCCGCTCAGCTTCCTCGCGAGAGTTCGGCGACGTCACGGGCCCCACGGTTGTGCGCGACGGGGTCAAATCGGTGCAGGAGGCGATTCGCAAGGCCGTGGGCTCGGGCGCCGACGTCATCCTCACCACCGGAGGCACGGGAATCACCAGTCGTGACCTCACACCCGATGCGACCGAGCCCCTGCTCGCCCGCAGGCTCATCGGCATCGAAGACCTGCTACGCGACAATCCTCGCGTTCCCACCGCGGCCCTTTCCCGCGGCGTCGCCGGCGTGATCGAAACCGATGAGCGCCGGGTCTTCGTGGTCAATGCCCCCGGATCCACCGGTGGGGTGCGCGACGCCGTATCCGCGGTCGGGCCGCTTTTGGGGCATATCGTCGACCAGCTGGCCGACGGCGACCATCCCGCACCGCACAAAGCCGCCACTCTTTGCCATCCAAAATCGCGGCCGCAGCGACGGCTCGGACGCTGGCGTAACGATCGCCGGCGTCTCCGCCGAGCCGATCGATATGGACGCCCTCGTATCTGCGCCAGTCGACGATCCCGGCGCGGGAGCCGTCAGTCACATTCCGGGGGCGAGTACGCAATCACGACGACGCCCGAACCGTTGTTTCAATCGACTACGAGGCACATCCTGAAGCGGGAAACGTCGTCCGGAAGATCGCGGCCGACGTCGCCGCGGGAAGCGGGGCGTGCAAAATCGGCGGTGCTTCATCGCACGGGCCATCTGCGGGTAGGCGATGTGGCTCTGCGCAGCCGTCTCGGCCTCTCATCGAAAGGAGGCCCTGCGCGTGCTGGAAACGGTCATCGAACAGGTGAAACTTCGTCTGCCGGTATGGAAAACGGCAAGAATTTCCGCCGACGGCGCCACAGAATGGACGGGCCAGGCCTAAAATGGACGGCCAGGCCTAATGGTGACCAACAGGCGAATCGATGAGCCGAGGACGAAGCGAAGACCGGCGGTTGGGAGCCGGAGCTCGAACTCGGCCTGGGATAGGTAGAATCGTCACCCGCCGGCGAATGGCGGAGAACGTCCGCCCTGATCTCACCGGCGGGCAGAAGAGCATCGTCGGCGGCATGCACGCCGTCGATCAAAAGCGCACTGATGGCAAGCTGCTTGGCAAAACCTTCTCCGCGCGCAGCCACGAGCGCGGCCCGCAGATCGGCGACAGTTGCGCCTTCGGCAGGCTCACGCGATCCTCGGCCACGCCCGCAGCCTCTGCTGCCGCAGCGAAACTAGCGTTGACGGTCATCTCATCCTCCGATCGCGCTCATCGTACGCGAAGGTTGCAAGAAACTGGGGTCGTCCGTGCCATGGCCGGGCTAAGCTTCCCCACATGGCGGCACGCCAAGCATCGGCGATGTGTCGTCATCGGCGCCCGAGCGCAGGAGGAACGAAGATCAGTTTCATCCCGGCGAAAAGGCACGCGCGGATCTGGCCGTCAGCCGTCAGCCGTGTTCGGTCACAGTCTCCGCAGAACGGACGGGTGATGGATGCGATGACTCCCACCGTTCCGCGGATGTTCTACACCTCCACTCGTCCGGGGGCGACGTCCCACAACCTCGGCGGGCGAAGTTCCACGCTGCGTCCCCGGCCGCGGCGACAGCGAGAAGGCCTCATTTAACATCGCCAGAATCTCTTCGGCAGTCACCATTCCGCTCTCGTCCACTCCCCCGCTGGGACCCAGAGGCATCTGCTCAATGAAGCGCAACTCGTACCCGTTTCTGAGCGCCTGTGCCAATAGCCGCACCGCGTGCAAAATCGTTGACGCCCCCGCAAAAGCACGGCATTGACCTGACCGGCAGCAAACCCGCCTCAGCCGCGGCGCGAGCCCCGCAACCCGCGTCGTCAAAACGATCTCTGCGAGTCAAAGCCGCATACGCCTCGCGATCGGTCGTGTCCATGCGAAATGTTGACCCTAGCCAGGCCAGCTTTTCAGCCGTCGGGCACGATGGCGCAGCCCGAGCGCGTTCGTCGTCAGCGAGGTTTCCACGGTGTTCCCAGATCCGTAGTCAACGCCGACGCCGCCGCCACGATCTTCTCCAGCCCCTTCCTCAACAGCGGCTCGCCACCGGTGAATCGCACTCTCGCACGCCAGGGCGATTCGACGGCGATGCGCACCAGCCGCACCACTTCGTCGTCGGTCAGAAATGCGCCTCGCCGCACTGGCTGTATCCTCTCCGCCGGCATGCAGTATCGGCAGCGGAGGTTGCATTTGTCAGTGAGAGAAACCCGCAGATCGCGAGCGATGCGCCCGTATCGGTCGATGAGCTCCGGCACGCGCGGGCGGTCCGCGGGAATCGCACCGCCTATTCTCACCCTGGGAAAGCCAAGGTGCACCACCGGATTCGCCTTTACGGACGTCGGGACAGACGGTGTTCATGGTATTCTCGTCTTCGTTCACTCGTCGCGTTGCGCGCATATGCCGTCTCATGCGGCGGAACTCGAAGTCGCACCCCGAGGTCGCATCCGGCCCTGTAACTCAGTTGGTGACTCGGCCTTATGACGCAGTCACAACCCCGTCCTGACGCCTCGTTGTGATTCAGTCTTGGCGACCTTTAGCTCTAACCCAGTCTTGGCGACCCCAGTTGAGACCTCGTTTCCGGCACACTCACGCATTCACGCACACCGAGTGTTTACGTAACGATTCTACCCCGTTTGCCGCGAAGCACCCCACAAACGGGCCCGGCTGACGGACACTGGACACTGGACACCGGACACCTGGACACTCGACACTCGGACACTCGGACACTCGGACACTGGACACTGAAGATACCGGAAAGTCGCGTGAACATTGGTAGTCTGCCGACGCTAGCCCGTACATTCAATAAAAAGCTGAAATGGCCCAGGTCTTTTGCTTCCAGAAGAACATGCTCGCATCAGGAGGAACGGGGCTCACAACACCAGAGCGCTTTGCTCGGGGAATGAATGCGCTGACTGGAGCCACATCGAATGTTCACTAATGTGCATAAATCTTATATAAAGTATTCGAAAACATCTCATTCTTTCTATCGTCAGACATCTGTCCTTTAGCTCTTTACATAGAATTGCAAGACCCGTTTTGTGCTCGAACAACATTTCAAACCATTTTTCCACTTGAACATGTTTCATATAACTTACGGGCGGACGCAAAAGATTATCCGTTTGAAGAACTGATATTAAGCCACAACGGAAACTAGTCTGATTTTCATTGCAAGAAAATAAAATAACACATCTCTGTGCTTTAAAAGCGATATTCACAACAAAACATTAGTAAGAAAGAGGTTCTCGTAAGAAACTAACCGCTCCTGTAAACTTTATGCGCGCAGGGCATCGCAACCGACACTTCGTCAGCCCCTCGCACAACAAATTAAAACGAACAACTGAATCAACCGAAGGAACAACAATGCGCAATAATCGCGTTCGGCGGACTCTGTCGTCCCATCGCCACCGCAACAGTTCTCACTGCGGCAGCCGCCTGGCCGCCACACCTCTGTTCAGCGCGTCGGCTTTTCGCGATCCACGAATCCGCACCAGGAAAACATCGCACGCCCGAGCAGAACAAACCTGCTTCTGCCCACAGGCTCGGCGGCATGGGGGCTGCGTCAGAGTTTCCGCAACTACATCAAAACCGGCGCGGCAGCGGAAGCTGGGAGCTCGATGGAGCCACCGGAGAGTTCAACTTCCCCGTGAATGACGATCAGTCGATCACCATCGAAAACCCGGCACGATCACCTTTAAGGGAGCCGTGCACTTCACCGACACGAAGGAAAACTTCGACATAACGATCGCCAACTGTCGTGAAGTTCACCGGCGCAAACAAAGCAGTTTTGCTTCAAAACGTCAAGAGCAAGGCGATGAATGCGGCGTCTATCACCGATTACGGTCAGATCGAGTTCGCAACCCTGAGTGACGTTGCGATCACAAATGAGGGCAACAAGAAGCTCACCGTCAAGGCTCCCAAGGTCATTTTGACCAAGAAGGAGAAGAGGCTTTCGCTGGGTTCATAAGGAGGGAGCTGAGCTCGACCCCTTTGGCTTCGAGATCAACGACACGACGTCGAAAGCCGAGCCAACGCCGCCGGCACCTGGAGCCGCCAGCACCCACACCTGGCTGACCACACCGGCACCGGACCCCCACGAAGCCGGCAGACCCTCAAGCCAGACCCGACAAAGCGGCAGCCCCAAGCCAGACCCCACGAAGCCGGAGACCCTTGCCAGACCCGACAAAGCCGGCAGACCCTGCCAGACCCCACGAAGCCGGCAGATCCCAAGCCAGACCTGACTACACCGGCGCTCCGGAACTGTCGCCAGATAATGGCCAGAAACCTGTTAAGGACCCCTGCTTGGCCAGATGATGCCTGCAACCTCTACTTTGCGGAGCAATTCCCCAGCCTCGTCGCCAAGCTCGATGAAGCTTTCCGCCGGTGGCGAGGTTATTCCGGAGACTGGGACGGGGACGGCGTTCCACCGTGGCGGTTCGCAACGGCGAGAATCTACACCTTCACAATTCCAACCGCTCTGATGCGAAGACCACCTCCGCAACATCTCACCGGAAGCGGCAAAGGCCAGGTGCTCGTAAATGATTTCAACGGCGACAAGAAGGATGACATCGCGGTCAAGAATGGCAATGTCTTCCATCAAAATACAGCGCCACGGAGTCGGGTAAGGCTGACGCGACAGTCCCTCACGGGAAGGCTGACGACTCACGGTCTCTTTGCAGGCGACCGGGACCGGCGACGGCAAAGTAAATCCTCGGCGTTCGCCGCGGCTACACGAACCTGCTGCGGACACTTGACGTGGCGGCAACGCTGATCGCACATTCTCCCATGGACGCAGCGGGCGAAGGTCTACGTCGGCGATTGATGCGACGGCAAGCGACACCGGCTTCGTCTGTCGCGGCGCGGTTCTCACACGTCAAGAACACTCTCAATCGGCGGCAACGCCGCACATCCTTCGTTTCCGACGGCAGGGCCAATGACAAGCTGATCGTGGGTCATTGGACCGGTGCGGGCAAAGACGCGGCCGCCGTGCGTGAAAAGCACCAAGGTGCGTCGCGGATGAATAACGTCGCTCGATCGACGACGTAGCCGTCGCTTCGCAGAGCGATATCGGCGCGGCGGCTGCTGTGCCACAAGCCCGCCGCCGCCTTGTCAGCTTCCTTCACCCGCGCTATCTCACCGCTGGCGTTACCTCCGCCTTTTATTTTGCGACCCGCATTCAATCTCTCCACTCTGCATTATTTCGCCACTGCATCAGCATCTTCCTCCTCCCGCGTTTGCAGTGTGGCGTTTCCACCCCTTTTCCTCTGCCCGCTTTCTACCTCCGCTCGCAGGCCACGCCGTCGTTGTCACGGTCCAAACCGGCTGATACCCCGGCTGCCCTCGATAAATGGGAGTGGCTCCTGCCGCCCAGTGCCGCGGCGCAGCTCTTGTAGTACGCCGAGCCGCCAGAAAGGCCGCTAGACGAATCTCCCGCACCCGTGCTCGTACCGGCGTCGGGCAAACTGGAACCACAGATCCGCCAGTCTGCGGCAGCGCAGCCGCAGCAGGTGAGGCCGGCTTGCTCGCGAAGCCTCGCTTCGCGCTTTGCAACCTCGACTTGCAAGAATCTTCGTTCGCCCGTCAAAGTCGAGACTTCGCGCGGAAAGTTTCTCCGGAAACGCGACTTTCGCTTTCTCTAACTCTTTGATTCTCGCGTTTCCAGGCGCGACTTTTCGCCTGAGCTTCCTGCGTTTCTGGGTCGCGTCGTTCAAATTCCGTTTGGCAGAGTCCAACCCGGTGCGGAGCTCAGTGACGGTCGGATTACTCGTGGCGCCGCTTGATGACTCTAGGTGGTCATCGTGGTTCCAACAATGCCCAGCAGCACCAAGCTGTAGACGATCCACCGCGTCTTTTCTCTTTCGAGATGAGCATCCAGGTTGGCGCCAGGGTGCACACCAAACGCTTTAGGATCCCGGCAGAGCCGAACTGCGTTTTGGGACTCCTGACCCGGCCGAATTGTATATATCCGTCGTTTCCAGCGGGGCAGGAAGAAAACGTGCTTTGACCTCTTCGGTCACGGTACGCCTCCGTGAAACTCGCCGCTTCAATGAGCGCAATCACAGTCATTCATGATCTGTGGTAAGTTTCAGATCACACGTTAATCTCACCAGCATAAAAGCGGCTATTTCCGCACACAAAGCTCCTCGTGAACTGGATTATCGCGCCCCGAATTTCTCTAGCCTCGCACCGCTTCAATGAGTTTGAGGATCATCTGTGGACCGCCCGAACGCAGGCCATCGTGATGAGCAGTGTCGGATCACCAGCGTGCGGACGCCGGCCATGCGAGCCGTCTCCACAGAAATTCGAGTAGGGCACGAACACGTCCTGCCGATACACCCAAGCCGCAGCAGGCACCCGTTGCTACCGGGCGAGGGCTTCGGTGTCGTAAAGCTGGCGCAGGACGATGCGGCGGCAAGGGCGCCAGCCGCACCGGCGAGACGGGGGCGGAGAGCCGGATCCTCACGCATCCGCCAGGGACATGTGTTCGCCCGTGAATCGAAAGCCGTGGCCCCGGCCCGGAGTCTCGTCCTCGCCCGCTGCGCCGGAAGCGACCAAGCGTACACGGAACTGCGGGAACCCTCATGAATGCGGCTCGGCACTCCAGGCGGTCGCACCGGTGGAAGCCTGCGCGCAGATCGCCCGTCGCATACCTCCGCACAGCGGGCATGCCAAGAGCGAAACTTTGCGCGGATCCGCCTGGCGAATCGACGCAGGCGCGTTATCCACGCACGCTCCAGAACGGATCCTCGAGCAAGAAACGCAATTGCTCCAGTCCATAAGAACGTCCGAGGCAGATGCCAATCTGCCGGAAACGTGCGGGCGTGACGCGTTCGCCGGTGGGAAGGCGCGTTCATCGACCCCGCCAGGTGACCGGCGATATTCTGCAAGCCACCCTTTCATCGCCGTAACGGTCGACCTCACGATTGCGCGCATCTGTTTGTTCGAATGTGAGCCGATAGGTTGCATCGACGTGTCCCAGGAGGGAGGGGAGCCCAGCGGTGATGAAAGCTTCTGACAAACCTTGCGGAGCCTGGGAAAGGTAGGCGGTTACGACGAAGCCGCCGAAGCTCTGGCCAGCTACCCGCCCACCGGTCGTCCCCGAAAGCCACGCGCAGGATCCTCGGCGTCGGCAACGATCGAACTCCTTCTGACGCAGCAAGAAATGAAGGCAGCCTGCGCATCGACCGTTCCGACGGAAGCGATCGCCTGAGCCTCAATGGGATGCGAGCGCCCGGTTCCCCGTTCATCGAGCAGAATCACGCGGTAATGGTTGAGGGCCGTATCGAGCCACGAGCCGATCGGCGCCATTCTGCCGCAAAACCGTCCCCCTTGAAAATAGACAAGTCTCGGCAGGCCTTCGTTACCGTTCTTTGCGTACTCGCGGCGAAAGATTTTCGACTCGCATCCGGCGCCGCCGCGTCCTTTTCGACGCGAAGCCGGACAGCGCCCTTTCTGAAAACGATCGGAGCGGCACAGCAAGGGTGTGCTCAATCATCGTGTGCCCGGGCAGACTGAACTGCGTCGTACATGATCCGAGTCCAGCTCGCCCGCCCTCCGTCGATATCCGGCAGTTTTGCGCGCAATTGCCTGTAAATACAGGGCTTGCGCAGAAAGTTTTGCCGAGCCAGACGATCTTTCAGCGACGCCGATCCTTAGCACGCAAAGATCCTGGCATGGCTGGGCAAGCATTAGCGAAAGCGCTTGCATTGCAATCGGACTGCAGCAAACTTTCGACGGCGGGAACGGCTCGTGTACTCTTCGGGCGAACAGGAGATGAGGCGCGGAGCATTATCATGGGGGTGTTTGCTTTTCCGACGTCGCAATAGACGTCCCGAATGAAAGTGGTTCCCATGGCGATGCCGGTCCCCAGTTACCGTCACCCCTTCGCGTGAGCGGTTCCTGCCCACCCCGGGCGACGCAGCACCGTCGAAGGGTCGCGGACGCCGGAGGTCTTGGTCACGGGGATCGACACGATTGAGTCATCGAGAGCATCTCATCGTCTGCACATGCGACTATGTCAACACCGCCCACGTCCAAGAAGCGCGCGCAATATCGATGGATACTGGCACCGTCGTCGAGGAAGTCCCGACTACCCATGCGTGCCTATCGGCGGCAAGATCTCGGTCGAGCTGAAGAATCCTCTGCGGACCTGTCAGGATCTGCCATGCCCACCCCGGCGTGCGTGCAAGGCGATCCACGGTAATCAGGGAGCCAGGCGCTTGACGATCAAGGGCAATGCCGCTGCCGTGGCCACTGACGGAACTCGCCGTGCTCGGCCTCGGCGACATCGGCCCGGAGGCGGCCCTCCCGTCACGGAAGGCAGTGCGTCACTGTTCAAGGCGTTTTGCCGACGTCGACGCCTGGCCCGTGTGCCCCGACACCAAAGACACCGAGGAGACTCATCTCGATCGTCAAGGTGATCGCCCCGCTCTACGGAGGCATCAACCTCGAGGGACATCTCTGCGCCCCGATGCTCGAGATCGAAGAGCGCCTGCGCGAAGAGCTCGACATCCCCGGTGTTCCACGACGATCAGCACGGAACCGCCATCGCGCCCTCTCGGCTCTCATCAACGCCCTCAAGCTGGTGAGCAAGCGTGACTCGAGGACGCGAATCGTCGTCTCCGGCGTGGGCGCAGCGGGATCCGCGATCATCCGTCTCCTCTCGCTTCACGCGCGACCGACGTCATCGGCTGCAGCCGCAACGGCGCCCTCTGCGCCCCTTCTGGAGGAGGCCAACCCCCACCGCAATTGGCTGGCGCAGAACACCAACCCGCGCGGTTTCCAGGATCACTCAAGGAGGCTCGTCGCCGGGGCAGACGTGTTTTATCGGCGTCTCATCAGGCAACATCCTCACCGCAGGACATCGCCACGATGGCCGACGACGCGATCGTCTTCGCCATGGCCAACCCAACGCCGGAGGTCGATCCCATCGCGCGCGGGCCGCCACGCCGCCATCGTCGCCACCGGCCGCTCCGACTTTCCCAACCAGATCAACAACGTCCTGCGTCTTTCCAGGGCTTTTCCGCGGGATGCTCGACGCCGGCGCTCGAAGATCGACGACGAAAGTGCGCTCAAGCTGCTGCCATCGCCGTGGCCGACGTCGTCAGCGACGAAGAGCGTAATTCCAAACTACATCATCCCCGGCGTATTTTGATTCGCGTCGTCGATAAGATCTGCTGACGCCGTGGTCAGATACGTCACGGAAAAGAGCCGCGCCGCAAGAAGCTGCACAAGTCTAAACGGGACAAATCGCAACGCGAAGTAGCAAAAGCGGCAAACGGGCGAAGTTAAACATCGCTCGGACCCAAACAACTGCAGAAGATTCCCGCCGCCTGCGGAGAATGGCCGCCCTTTTCCACAAGTGGCGGGGACCTCTTCCTTCAACGGTAAGGGCCTGCTAACCTGACCCTACGTCCATCCCTGCAAGGAGGTGGAACGGCAACCAGTCCCAAACAAGATTAGAGAGAAGATGGCATCTCGCATTTCACGCGTTCAGCAACGCTTCTTCTGCAATGACCATCTTCCTTTCGGCGTGCTCATCGGATTCGAAGATGCGACCGTCGAACGAAAGGCTTTCCAACCTTCCGAGAAGCAAACCGAAAGTGGCCGCGCACGATTAAGCACGAAAAGGGCGACTGACGCTAAAAAGTAAGCCCAAGAAGATCGTCTCAACATCCGTGACCGTCACGGAACGCTGCTGGCCATCGACGCGCCGGTTAAGGCATCAGCTGCTACAACACCGTCGAATATGACCGACGACAAGGGTTTCTTCTCCCAATGGTCCTCCGTGGCCAAGAAGGAAGGGTGTCGACGTCCTCTACCCCAATCTCAAATTCGATACGAAGCGCTGATCGCCGCGGATCCCGACCCGTTGTCATCGCGAGCTCAGGGCGTGAACAGCACAGCCGACCAGTACCAGGAGATCGCGGCCAAATACCCGACCATCGTCGTCGACTATTCGAAGCACACGTGGCAGGAATTGGGCAAGCAGCTGGGGAGGCTACAGGTCAGGAAAACAATGCCAAGAAAGTCGTATCCGATTTCAACAAGTACGTGGCTGACGCGGCTGGAAAGTCAGTTCCCGAGGGAGATGCTGCGGTCATCTCCCTACAACGGGCCGGGCAAGGACCAGGGTGTAGCCAAAAAGAACAGCCGCAAGCCAGCTCCTGGAAAAACTCGGTTTCAAAATCATCGAAGCGCCCGCCAGCCTCGAGGCGAAGAAGGACAAGCGCGGCGATTTCTCCTTCGTCACCCATGAGAATCTGACGAAGGCCGTCAACCCTCAAAAACCGTATTCCTTCTTCACGGGAGACGGGAAAACCGAATCGGCATTCCAATCCGACGCCGGGTCGCCAACATGCCGGCCGTGAAGTCGAAGCAGGTGTACGGGCTCGGCCCCACATCCTTCAGGATCGACTATTACTCCGGCAAGCAGATGGTCGACACCGTGGTCAAGCGACTCGGTGGCTGAGACGTCGGGCCCGGCTCAGGTCGGCAGCAGTTCCGCTCGAGCCACTAACAATCCGGCTCGGGCCACCGAACCTCAAACGCCGATCGGGCGCAAGCGCGGCCCGTTCGGCGTTTGCTTGGTCGCAGTGCTCATCGGCCTCGTTGCTCTGACCGTTGCGAGCATCGCCGTCGGCTCACGCCTTATACCCGCTGGAGGTGTGGAATGCGCTTTTCTCCCTTCGATTCGGGCGACGATGCCCACCTCGTCATTCGCGAGCTCAGCTTCCCGCACTTTCGTCGCGATCATGGAGGCGCCTGGGCTTGGCCGGCGCGCTAGCCCAGTCGCTCACGAGGAATCCCCCTGGCCGAACCTGGAACACCGGAATCAGCCAGGGGCAGCCCCAGGTGTGATGGTCGGGCCTCTTCACGAGCAGCTCTCACGTGACCGTCTACGTGTGGTTCGCGCTCGTAGGTGCGACCCCTGACAGCATTTTGCGCACAGGCTCGGGCGGGCTGAGACGGCGGGGACGAATCCGACGCGCCTCATTCTGGCCGGTGCAGCCCTTTCGATCGTCTTGTGGGCACTCAACACGATCCTTCTTCTAGCTCAGCCTCCCGCTGTTCAGCAGATCTACAGAAACTGGGCGGTCGGTTCGCTGGCGGGTCGCAGCTGGGAGAATCTTCCCGTGCTCGCCGGTTGCTTGGTCCTGGGCGCAGTCATTTCCTGTATTCTTGCGCCTTCTCTCAACGCCGCGACTCTTGAGCGGACATGTCGAGCGCTGGGCGTCAAGCCTCGAACCACGTGGGCACTGACCAACTCGATCATTGTCCTCGCCGGAGGCGACGGCCGCCGCTGGCCCCGGTCGTCTCGTCGGAATGGTTGCCCCACTTGGCGCGAACCTGGCGGGCACAGACCATCGGCGTCTTCTTCCTCTCGCGGCGCTGCTCGGCGGGGTCACGACGCTGGCAGCGGACGTGCTGGGCCGAGTGATTATCTATCCCGGCGAGGTCGGGGTCGGTGCGATGACAAGCATCCTCGGCGCCCCGATCTTCGTTTGGCTCGTCCGACGCGGAAAGGTGCTCAGCCTCATGAAACTTATGCAGTTTTCTGCGCGGGCGGCGGCGATAAAAACAGGCGGCGCGCGCGAGAGAAGATCAGAATCGCCTCTGGGTCCAATCCGCCTCAGAAACCATCAGCGAGAACTCTGCTGATCGGTACGCTGATGCTGGTCGCCCTCCTCGCCATCGGGTTGAGTCCACATGCGGCACCGGCAGTGCGCAGATCTCCGCGAGCGACATCATTGAGTCGCTCATCGGCGATTCCCCAACGAGCAAACGGCGCGGATCGTCCAGACCGTGCGCCTGCCTCGATCTCGTCACGGCAGTGGCGGTCGGTGCAGCGCTCTGGGCAGCGGGCGCTGTTTTTCAGTCGATTTCGCGCAATCCTCTGGGCTCGCCCGACGTCATCGGCTTCACCACCGGCGCCGCCACGGGAGGCATCGTGGAAGTCGTCGTCATCGGCGGCGGATCGCGAGAAACAGCCCTGGCTGCGGTCGGTGTGCTGGCGACGGCGGTGACCGTCTATCTGCTAGCTCGGCGCAAAGGCCGCAGCACCGGGTCACCAGCTGGTTCTCGTGGGCATCGGGGTCAGTTCTTTTCTGACGGCCGTCACCTCGCTTCTTCTCGTTTACGGCGACACCGAAAGCAAACCGCCATGGCCTCCATGTGGCTATCGGTTCGCTCAACTCCGCACGTGGGAGCAAGCACTGCTCGTCGTCATCGGAGTTGTCGCATTCCATTCCTGTACTGTGCGGAATCGCTCGCCGCCTCAAGCGTGTTGGAGATGGGCGACAATCAAGCGATGCAGGCGGGAATTCATCCCGAACGCGTGCGAATAGTCTCGATGCTCTGCGCCGTGGCTCTCACGTCGACGGCGGTGGCCGCTACGGGCCCCATCGCCTTCGTGCCAGCGCCAGCCGCGCCGCAGGTTCTAGAGAAGGTTGACTCGCAGTGGGCGCCGTGCAGATTCTTTCCTCGGCTCTCACGGGTTCGACGATGTTGCTGGCGGCGGATCTCGCATCGATGCCTGCCCGTCGAAGTCGACGTGCCGGTGGGCCTGGCAACCGCATTGGTCGGCGGGGTGTACCTGCTGTGGCTCATCGCCCGATCGCGCTCAATCTAGGAGGATCTTCAGAGACAGCCTCAGCCAAGCAACTCCGTCCCCATCCTGCAAAACTCGCACTCATTTCAAGCAACCCAGCATCCATTTCAAGCGATCCCGCACCCGTTTGGGAACAAGCGATCCCGCACCCATCCGGGCAGTAGTCGAGCTTTCGATTAGAAGGAGGAGAATGGACAGTCCGCTCATCGGCCGCGGTTTGCACTTTGGCATACGGGCATACCACGGTCAGCCGGGAGCTCGACGTCGAAGTACCGGATCGATCGTTCACGGCGATCATCGGGCCCAACGCATGCGGAAAATCAACCCTTTACGTGCTTTGTCACGCCTGATAGACCCATGCGCGAAGGCGCCATGTACTGCTTGACGGCCAAGAAATCGCGTCCTACCCGGCGAAGAAGATTGCACGCAGGCTTGGCCTCCTCCCACACAGCTCAAGCCCACCCTCAGGGATCACCGTGCGTGACGCTTGCGGCCCGATTTGACCGATCACCAGTCATTCTTCCGGCAATGGTCGCCGCAGGACGATGACGCCGTGGACTCGGCGCTGACGAGCTACTCAAATGCTCGACTCTAGCCGATCGAGCCGTCGACACCCTTTCGGGCGGTCAGCGCCAACGCGCGCATGGATAGCGCTCGTCTTAGCTCAGGAGACCCCTGATACTGCTTCTTGACGAGCCAGACCACCCATCTCGACATCGCCCATCAGCTCGAGGTTCTCAACCTTGCCGCAATTTGCACGAATCCGGCAAGTACACCTGTCACGGGTGCTCCACGACCTCAATCTGCGTTCCGTTACGCTACACATCTCATCGCCATGAAAGAGGAAAGATCATAGGCGACCGGGCACCGGCGGAGATCGTCACAGCGGAACTCATCAGCGACATCTACGGGATTTCCTGCGCATGTTCTGACCCTCACACGGGCTTGCCGCTCATCGTGCCGCTCGATCCGCCGCAAAGCTGACAGCTGTGGCAAGGCAATGCCTGACGAGTGCGGCAAGAAGGTCCTCAGCTTTTTTCCCCAGCGTTCCCTCGCGGCATACCCGCCAATCACGACAAAACTAAGAGAAAGGAAGAAATGGCCACTGCAAATGGAAAGGCCGCCCACGACGATCGGTGCGACAACGACGGCCACCACGAGCACGACGATCGTAAAGACAACGATCAGCGGACGCGACCACCATAACGAGCATGATCACCACGACGGCCACCACGAGCACTCCATAGCCACGGAAGGGCTGCCCGCCGCCATCGTCGTGACAGCGTTCACGACCTCACCCGCTCAATGAGGCGGATGCGCTTTCGCGGGCCCCGGCGTCGCAGGCTATCTCAGCCGCCCCAGGGTTCCGAACATCAAGTTGTTTTTCCCCGACGGCCCTCGTGCTCGACCTCCCGAAATTCGGCGAGCGCGGGCGGTACGCCTACGCGCCGGGCCAGCGCGAAAGGGTCAGAACGTACACGGTCCGCGCCAGCGTGGAGGAATCCTGGATGGACGTGGACTTTGTGCGGCATGGCACGGGATTTGGCTCCTCCGGGCAGAAGCCGCCCGTCCGGGGAGATGTCATCGGCGCCGTCGGCGGGGCGGCAGGCTCCCCTAGGGCATGCGACTGGATCCTCCTCGCGGCCGATGACACGGGCATTCCGGCCCCTTGCCGCGATCCTGGAGACTCTGCCCGAGGAGCAGCGGGGCGTTGCCCTCATCGAGGTCGATGCCGAAAGCCGACGAGCAGCCGCTCGCGTGCCCGCCCGGCGTGTCCGTGCGGTGGCTGCACCGTAGGGGCGCAGATCCGGCCGCATCGCGCCTGCTGACGGATGCCGCAGATGCTCTCGACTGCCCCCGGATCTCAACGGGGTTTTCGCGTGGTTTCGGCCGAATCCACGTGGTCCGCCATGCGCAAAGACCTGCGCGATCGAGGAGTACCGCGGCGAAACCAGCTCATCATCGGGTATTGGCACGCGGGCAGGGCGGAATCGGAGTATCTCGACGGAGTCGAACCATGATCGAGTGGCCGACGAATCGATGATCGCCATACCGCAGGCCCCCGGCGCTGACGGCCGACTCCCTCGGCCTCGCAAATGCGCGGCACGGACTAAAAAGCACAGCGCAGACTACAAACGACGCGGACCGACTGCGCGACTGCAGTCGGCCACACAACGCGGTTTAGATCTGACAGAAAGGCAAATCGCAGTCCACGAAGACGCCGTTCAACCCCGCTCGCTTCCAGCAAATCGCCTGCTCAACACAAGCTCCTGGCAAGTTCCTCGGCGCATGCGCTGAAGCCGAGGCTCAGGCGCGCAGGGCGCTTGTGGACGACGTCGGTGACGTGTACAAGCAGTTCGAACGGGCCGCTCACGACTTCTTGGCAGCAGCCGCCGCGGTCGACAAGGTGGTCAAGAAGGCCAAGGACCTCAAGCGGCGCGCGGATGCCGAGGGCTGCAACATCAGCACTCGAGGAAGGGTGTTCATTCCGATGACCGAGTTCCGGAAGAAAAGCAGATGAGACGCTTGAAGGGGAACTGATCATGCGAGAGGCCGCCGCGATCGTCAACGCGTTGGAGTTGGCGTACAAGGTCATCGAAGACCTTTTGGAGAGAGCGAAGGAGGCGAGCAAGGCGATTCTTTCGCACGGGTGGCCAAGCCAAACTCCTCGTGGAATGTCGAAGAAGTCAATGACTGGTGGACCTCGCTGTCTGTAGAGGGGCAGCAGAAAATCGAGGTAATGCACCCCGATTGGGTCGGCAATCTCGGCGGCGTGCCCTTCAACGTGCGCGACCGGGCCAACCGCCGCCGTATCGACCCCATGCTCTCCGATATCAACAAACGAATTGCGAAGTTAGAGAAAGAAATCAACGACAAAGCCAATGACCCTAAATCGAGAGGGGGAACCTACGACCCCGATAAAGAAAGCGAGCTGCGAATCCTCGAGGAAAAACGCCGCGACCTGCTCTCGGTCAAGCGGAAGTTCGGTGGCGCGCCGGACGGGACGCATTCTTTGGTCAGCCTGGACGCATTCAAGGGCGACCACCTGTGGGCAGCGGTCGGCTCGGGCGACATCGACAACGCCGACCACGTCATGGTTCACACCCCGGGAATGACGTGCCACCGTCGAAAGCCACCTCATGGGCAAAGGCAAAGGCTGGGGATCAGGCGTCTCCGGCGTCGACAACGTCCTCGCTGAAGGCAAAGCGCAACTAGAATCAACCGGACGCGATGAAAAAGTTGCCGGCATAACTGTTCTCAACTACGACGCTCCGCGCTGGGGCGAGGTCCTGACGCCAAACCATTCGGTGACCGGGGATCATCAGGCCGAAGTCGGGGGAAAGTCGAGGGCGGACATGCTCTACGCGGTCCAGGCGACGCATTCAGGGCGACCCCCACCTGGTTGCATCCGGCCATTCCTCGGATCATCGGCGACCGGCTGGGCCTTGCAGCACTCGACGGTCGTTGACGACGCTCATGTTCTCCGGCTCTCCGGGGGTGACGACAATGAATAACGAGGACCTCAACATGTTGCCGGGCCACACAAATCTCGGCGAGGCCGCATGGGACTGGGTCGCCGATGCGGGCAGATTCGGCGGCGACCCTTCCTTCAGCAAAGAGTTTAACCAGTGGAGCTGTGACGACTGGACGGCCCCGGACGGCACAGAATACAAGTACTCGGAGGGCCATTCCGAGTACATGAACAAGGGATACACATCCACCTACAACCAAGGCAGCATCCTCATCGGCAACGGCATCGCCGTCAAAGACGATTAAGACACGAATAGTTGAAATCCGAAGGAAACACAAATGGCCAAACCTGCCCACCGAACCTTATCTGTTCTAGCGATCACAGGAGTCATCATGGCAGCATGTTCCACCACACCGAGCCTGGGCATATCGGCGGTGAGACGATCTCCCCAATCCCAGTTGTTCCTCTTGTTGAGGCCAGGCGCAAGGCAATCCTTCTTGAGCTCAAGATCCAGGACGTCCTCACCCGCAAATACGGCGTCGGGCAATGGAATCCCCCTCAGAAAAACTCTCAAGTCACGGCCTCGTCGACGGTGACCTGCCCAGACGGATACGTCACAGAGTCTTGGGACTTCGCGACCGCTGGGCCAATCAAAGATTCAAGGTGGAGGGAGGCCGTCGAACGAGTTTACAAGATTCTCAAACCCCTCGGATACGACAAGCCAGCTATGCGGCAGATCCGCAACGACCACATCACTGTCTTCAACCACCCCGGCACCGGCGGGCACGTCGAAATTCGGTACGACAAAGCCACAGTAATTATTGTCAACACAGGATGCGCCAAAGGCGAGACCTGGGAAGGCTGGCCCAACGGCACAGAAGTCCTGCCCGAACGCCTCCGCACCACAGGTCGCGCCCCCATCCACCTCGACCACGAAGTCTGGCCGGCGGAGGCCCCAGGCGGCAATTCCACGACACCGTCTTCACCCGCGAACAACGGCCAATCAACGCCGGCCGGCGAACCTGCCACGCCATTGAGCAATTCCTCGTCAGCCAATAACACTGACAATGGCGCAAAGAAAAGCTCGACAACCGGCGACTCTGACTCAATCCACTATCACCTAATTTCCTACGATTCCCCTATATCCCTAGCTACCAGATATCAGCATTTGTCGGAACACCGTTATCACCCACAAAGGAGCACTGAAAGTGGAAAAACTCACCCGTCAATCCAACGGCCATCAAGCAAGCGGGATCGAAGGTGACCGACATAGCGGCGCGCATCCGCGCCATGTCGGGTGAAGCCGAGGCACGAACATCCAACGATCGAGCTCAGGGAACGAACCTGGGAGCAGCCGCTGAACGTGCCGCTACAGCACTGGACAAGACACGCAAGACTCTCACCGATCGATTCAACCAGCACGCCAATGCCCTGACCCAAGCGGCACAAGCGCTCGAGGAGCAAGACGCCAGCACAGCTCATGACTTCCACAAAGCGAGAGCCGGCATCCATGGCCCTACCATCAAATAGAGGACCGGAAAGGAAACCAGCGGAACCAAGTGGACGCCACTTTCATCAGTTCCACGCACCCGTCAGAATGGAGACATGAGCGTTCACGACATCACCCTCAACAATGGCCACACGATCCCTCAGCTCGGTTTCGGCACCTACAAGATCACCGGTGAGGACACACAGCGCACCGTCGAGTATGCGCTGTCGATTGGCTATCGCCACATCGACACTGCGCGAGATGTACGGAAACGAGGCGGAGGTGGGGGCGGCAATAGCGGCGTCGTCCATTTCCCCGCGAGGGTGTTCGTCACCACCAAACTCGACAACGACAATCACGCCCCCGACCGCGCGCGCGAATCCTTCGCGGAATCTTTGACGAAGCTCGGCCTCGACTACGTCGATCTGTTCCTCATCCACTGGCCGCTACCCAACCTGTACGGGACGGGTACCTCACCGTATGGAAGACCATGGAGGAATTCGTAGGCGACGCCGCGCGCTCAATCGGCGTCTCGAACTTCGAACGCGACCATCTGCAGCTGCTTTATCGACGAGTCGGGCACGGTTCCCGCGGTCCAATCAAATTGAGCTTCACCCGTTGTTTTGCAGAACCCGCGAGGTGGCGCAGTTCTGCCGCGACAACGGCATCGCTGTCGAAGCATCGGGCGCCCCTCGTGCGCGGCGCAATAGCGGACAAACCCGGTGGTCGCTTCCATCGCCACAGCCCACGGATGTACGCCAGCTCAAGCCATCCTCGCCTGGCATTTCGCCAAAGGGCACATCGTCTTCCCTAAGTCCGTCACACCCGCCTGAGTAGCTGAGGAATTTCGCTTCTACCGGCGTGACCCTCACACCCGCCGACGTCGAAGCAATCGACTCTCTCGACCAAGGCGAGGCTGGGCGTACCGGATATCACCCCTGAAACAATGACGAGGGCCGGAAGCTAACTTCCGCGTCAGCCACGGTCCAAGTGCGGCCAAGGACAAGGACCCCGAGCAGTACTGGGTCCTTTCCGCGCTCCCTCCGCCTGGGTCCTTTCTGCGCTCCTCCGCCTGGGTCCTTTCCGCGCTCCTCCACCTGGGACCTGCCAAGCTCCGCTTCCTGGGATCTTCGGGCTCCGCTTCCTGGGATTCTTTGAGGAGCCCTATACCATGCGCGGATGATTGCGCCACTTCGCGCACCGACGATCGCAGTGAGAAGCACCAACGACAACATTGAGCTTTACGTATTAGTATCGTGCCGACTGCACGGCAGTCTGCCGCAGGCTCGCATACGGCGAGCCGCTAACGAAGGAGCATTATGGTCACGTACGCCTACGTCATCGCCGGGTCCGAAGCAACCGGCGGGGCCGGAATCCAAGTCGATCTCAAGACTTTCCACCAACTGGGCGTCTACGGCATGGGAACTCTCACCTGCATCGTTTCCGTCGATCCAAAGAACAATTTCGCTCACCGCTTCGTCCCCATCGCACCCGAACTGATTCATGACCAAATTGAGGCGGCCCTCGGCATTCGCGACATCGACACGGTGAAGATAGGCATGCTCGGAACACCGGAGACGATCGACGTCGTCGAAGAAGGTTTGAAAAGCCAAGAATGGAAGAACGTTGTGCTCGACCCTGTGCTCATCTGCAAGGGCGGAGAGCTCGGCGCGTCCACAGACGAGGCGCTCAAGGCCAAGATACTTCCGCTCGCCACGGTGACCACACCCAACTATTTCGAGGCGTGCACACTGGCGGAGCATGGACAAACTCGAAACGATCGAGGACATGACCGAGGCGGCACGGCGGATCAGCGCACTCGGCCCGAAGCACGTTCTCGTCAAAGGCGGCATGATTACCCGGGGCCCGACGCCGTCGACGTGCTGTGGGACGGCGAAAAACCACCGTGTTCGCCGAACCCAAGGTCGGTGAACACCGCGTGTCGGAGCGGGCTGCACGCTCGCGGCGGCCATCACGGCCGAACTCGCAAAGGCGCCGACATTCAGGAAGCCGTCCGCATCGCCAAAGACATGGTCACCGCGGCCATCAAGGGACGCGTTCCGCGCGCACGTCCTACGACTGGGTTTGGCAAGGCGCCTTTCGAGGCTGATCGGGCGCCTTTCGAGGCTGACCGTCACCGTTGAGGATCCGGCAGTGCTGGGCCGCGAGGGAAGCTATTGCCGACCTAGTCGGAGTCTGCCGTGGACCCGATCCACGCCAGTCAAGACCCGATGCCACCGTGGTCCCACGCATGCTAGCCGATGCGAGAACCAGCGGCCTCCCGGCGATCGACACCACCGTGGTTCGGCGCAGGCGGGCAGGTGGCACAGACATATGCGTCAGCAGCGAAGGCAAACACGTGATCCCCGCGCAGGGCGGGCAGGTGAAGATCAACCCGCGCCAGTTGAGGCCCGGTTAGCTACCGGGCCTCAACAAGTCGAGTTGAACTTCGTCAATGGGGAATGCCCGCCTTTCCGCGCGGGTGTCAATCCGCAACCACGGATGCTAGCAACCATGGGTCTCAGCGACCACGGCGTCAATCCGCGACCTCCGCAAAACGTGGAAGTGACCCTGGAAGGCCAATTCCACGATCCGGTGGGGCCGGAACGTTGCTTACCGATGATGATGTCCGGCCATCCCCTGTTTCTCCGTGTTCTCGTTGAACGATGTCTTCGCGGGTGGATCAGCAGCACCACGTCGGCATCCTGCTCCAGCGAACCAGACTCGCGCAGATCGGCGACCTGCGGGCGCTTGTCGTTGCGCTTCTCCGAATCGCGATTGAGCTGGGCAACCGCCACGATCGGTATCTCAAGCTCCTTGGCTAAAAGCTTGATCGAACGGGAAAAACTCGGAAACCTCTTGCTGGCGGGACTCTATCGACTTTCCGCCTGACGTCAACAGCTCGCAAATAGTCGATGACGATGAGCTGGATGTCGAACTGCTGCTTCATCCGGCGCGATTTGGCGCGAATCTCCCCCATCGTCATATTCGGCGAATCGTCGACGATGAGTGGAGCTGCGAGATCTTGTCGAGGGTTCTCGCAATTTCTTGCCAGTCCCGGGTCTCCAGCTCGCCCTTGATCATCCGGTCGAGGAACACCGGGATTCAGCCGCGAGCAGGCGCATCGACAGCTCGGTCCGGTTCATTTCCAGCGAGAAGTAGGCGGCGGCTTTGTTGTTGTGGACGGCGCACGAGCGGCAGATGTCCATAGCCAAGGTCGATTTGCCGCCGCCCGGGCGCGCCGCGATGATGATCATCTGGCCGGCGCGCAACCCGCTCGAGCTTCGCGTCAAGCTCCGAAAACCCGTCGGCACGCCGTCCAGCCCGCCATCCCTGTTCGACGTTGCGCTCCAACTCTTCGTACAGATCGGGAACCACCTGCTCGAGGCGTGACGTAATCCGTCGAGTGCGCTGCTCCGGAAACCGCGAACACCTCTGATTGGGCCAGGTTGATGAGGCCTTCGACGTCGGCCCCGTCCGTCGTGTAGCCTAACTGGGCGATTCGCGTCCCCACCTCGACGAGCGAACGCAGCTGCGCACTGCTCGCGCACGATAGTGGCGTAATACGCGGCATTGGCGGCCGTTGGCACCGTCGCGACAAGCGTGAAGGTACGGCAAGCCACCGATCCGTTCGAGCTCACCCTTACGCTGAGTTCCGCCCCGACGGTAACGGCGTCGGCCGGGTCACCGCGTCCGAAAAGCTCAACGACGACGTCATACACGGAAGCGTGCGCCGGCCTATAGAAATCCGTGGCCCGAAGAATCTCGATGACATCGGCGATCGCATCTTTCGACAGCATCATGCCGCCCAAAACAGACATTTCCGCGTCGACGTCTTGCGGTGGAACCTCGCTCGAAAGAAGAACCGCCCTGAGCTCCCTCACTCACAATGCTCACATCTCGCCTCGCTTATCGATGGTGGGCTCGCCTACGGCAAAAGTTCGCCGGCAGGAAAGGTGTGCCCTCGGGGAAGATAGTGGACTCGTCCGTAAGGTAGGTCATACTCGCCCGTGTTTTCAGCCATCCCAGGGTATCGCCCAGAGTCCATCCACAAACTAACCGCAACCCCCAATTGTGGATAACTGTGGAGACACGCCGCCGACGCTGTGGGTGATGTGTGGAATCGGTGTGGACCCTCTACGCATAGGAATCTATTAGATCTCCACCGCTCTGTCCACATCTGTGGATAGAGCGGGGTAAAAAGCCCTTCATCTCGTCCCCAAGTCTTTCCACAAACGTGGATAACTCATGCCCTCAAAACAAAGTTATCCACGATGGTGAGACACGCCCCGTCCTAAAGCTCCACTTGAAGTATCCCCATTCATTACTTCCACGGGGTAGGCTAATCGGGTGACTCACCCGACCGTGGGCGGATTCTTGACCGTCAAATTCGTGCATACGCGCTGCCTTCGCTCGCCACATTGCTTGCCGAGCCGTTGCTTCTCGCCTCCGGACACCACGATGGTCGGGCGATTTTGGGGACGCTGCGCCAGCCGGCCTATCGCTTTCGTCGACGATCATGTCCACGATCGTCGGTCTGTGCATATTCCTCGCGTACGCAACGACGTCGGCCACCGGAAAACTCTGTGGGCGCAGGGCAAGCGCGGCGAAGCGGCACGTCAAGGAATCGAGGGGATGTGGCTGGCACTGGGCATCGGTGCAACCTTGACCGTCATCCTTTTCCTTTTCGGAGAACCGATCCTCCGGCTTTTCGGCCCGGATTCGACGGCCCTCGGCCCAGGCCGAACGTTACCTTCACGCCTCGGCGCCAGGGCTTGCCGGCATGCTGCTGGTCCTTGCAGCAACGGGGACGCTTCGGGGATTCGAGACACGAAACGTCCAATGTATCGCCGCTACAGCGGGCGCATTGGCGAATATCCCGATTAACTACGTCCTCATCTACCCCCTCGGCTGGGGCGTGGCCGGAGCCGGGGCGGAGCAGCCATCGTCCAAACGGGGATGGGCCCGGCTGGCTAGAACAGCAAATATCGACGATTGCTCGTCGGGAAGGCGTATCGCTTCTGCCCACGCGCGGCGGAATCATTTCCTCCTTGGGCCAGGCGGGTCCGCTGATCATCAGAACCCTTTGCCTCGCGCGGTCCTGCTGGCCGAAATCGCCGTCGCCACGAACCTGGGCAGCGAATCGCTCGCCGCGAATCAGATCACCATGACGGTCTCGGCATTTCGCGGCCTACGGCCCTCGATTCACTGGGCCACAGCCGCCCAGATACTCGTCGCAACGGCCATGGGCGCGCGCGAAGAAGGCGTCGACGGCGTGCGCGAGGTGCTTGACCGATGTCTGCGATTCGGCCTCATTACGGGAAGCGGCTTGGGGGCCGTGTTGGCGGCGATTAGCCGTGCTCCCGGGCAATGGGGGCGACCGCCGAAGTGGGCGGCCTGGCAACAATTTCTCATCGTCGCCGCGTGCTGTCCGCCCATTGCGTCAGTTGCCTACATCCTCGACGGCGTCCTCATCGGGCGCTCGATACGCGCCGACTGGCCTGGTTCATGCTCGCCTCGCTGGCAGCCTTCGCACCGGTCGCATGGACGATCGGTCAAATCCACGCAATCTGGCCAGAAACCCCGGCGGCTATACTATTCGGGGCCTTGTGGGTGGCCTACGCGGGCCTGTTCATGGCCGTCCGCGCCGTCACGATGCTGGTGCGAGCGCAGCGGCAAGCCCTTTGAGGCGGACGACTGAGCCGTTCCAGCCTCCATATTTTTCGGTCCATAGTCCTGTTTCGGTCTGCCACGTTGCTTTTCAGGATTTGGGCCGCCAGTTCGCAGCTTGCCGAATGATGAACCTCGAAGCCTCGGTACGTCCCGCCGTTTCCCGGCCTTCAGCTCCCGGTGGCCGACGCGCACTCCTCACGGGCAGGTCAGTCCGCGGTTTCCCAGTCTTCAGGGGCGATGACCCGTATGACGGTCGAATCGTCCACTGGCCCCTGGCCTCGCACGTGGCCCATAAGATAGAGCTGTTCCGCGGCGGCGGCAACGGGGACGGCCATGCCCATGTCTTTCGCGGCGGACGTCACGATCCCCATGTCCTTAACGAAGATGTCGAGGCGTGAAGCGACGTCGGGATTATCGCCCTCGTACGCTTCGATGGCGCGCGGCCCGCGATGTCCGAGCATGAAGGACTCTGCTGCGCGGACATGAGTGCATCGAGCGCCGTGCGCTGGTCAAGGCAAGCTTGCCCGCGAGCGCAAGGGCCTCCCCGGCCGCCGCAATGTGCACTCCACACAGAAGTTGATTGACCGTTTTGGGCCTGGCCTTTGCCCGGCTCATCGCCGACCAGGACAAGGTTGCCGGCCATCGCTTCCAAAACGGGACGGGCTTTTTCAAAGTCTTTCGGGCGGGCGCCGCAAGCCACGAGCAGATCGCCTTCGCCGGCGCGGGTCGGCCCGCCGGAGACGGGTGCATCGACGAGTCCGATGCCGTCGTCTTCGAGTTTCGCAGCCACCCGTTCGGCAGCGGCTCTCCCTACCGTCGAGGTCAGAATGATCACGGAATCTTTGGGCAAAGTGGCAACGATTCCACCTTCGCCGTAAAGGAGGTCTTCGAGCTGGGCTGCGTTTCGCACCGCGACCAGGACGAGGTCGGCGTCTTTGACCGCGGCCGGAGCACCCGAGCTCACCCTCACTCCTGATTCCTTGGCGATTGCGCGGCGGCTATCGGAAACGTCGTATGTCTCGACGTCGAACGTTTTCGCGAGCCATGTGGCCATGGGAAGCCCCATGGCTCCCAGGCCGAGCACCGCTACCTTGGTCATGTTCTCTCCTTTCGCGCCCGTGCGAGCTTCTGCCCGGCAGGGCCAGTTCGGTTGTGTCGAATGTTCAGCGTGTTCTGTTAGGCCGCGACCTTGCGGTGCGGGTCGAGTTCCTTATGCGTCATCTCGTGAGTTCGTTCGTCGATCGGCTCGCTGCTTCGCGGCGTCAGGATTGCCTGGTGGCGCCGGCGTCTAACTGCTGCCATCTGAGGCTTCACGGCGCAAATTCCTCACGGTCGGCCATCGGCTGCCTCACGGGGCTAGCTTGTCCACGACGTCGGCCAAAGACTGGTCTGTGCCCACGTTTCCGGCGAAGACGATGTACGGAATCCCGGCGGCCAGGCCATCCTGGCCAAACCACAGGGAAACGATCCCCGGCAGCATGGGGGCCCGCGACCGCAGGCGCGTCGGATGCCGAGGGCCTTAGAGGCGACATCCGAGGAGTGATGCCGCTTTGGCGATGACGAAGCTGGGTGCGACGCGAGTGGCGATGCCTTTGACGACATCTACCACAGCGGCCGATATTTTCCGCGAAATTGCGGGGAATCGTCGGCATTGGCACCGGTGAGAAGAGTGCGCGAGGTACGCACCACGACGTTGCCGTCCGTCAAACCGGCTGCCGCTGTGTCAACCAATTCGGCGAGGTGAGCCTGCGCGGAGTCGTCGTCGGCAGCTGTCACCACGTCGATCTCCAGCTCGAGGGATGGCAAACGCGAACGCAATTCGTTGAGCTGACGGGTGGTCAGGTCCACGTGCGATCCAATGACGATGAGTCCCCGGGGCTGACGTCGCGATCGCCGCGCGATGCGGCGATTTCCTTAGGCGTGAGCGGCGCGTGGACTTCCTGTCCGACCCGGGCGCGAACGAAGGGCGGCCCCACCCTGTAGACGAAGCGCAGCCGACGCACTCCGCGCGGATGAGCGCCAATGCGAGCTGGCGCAGGTCTTCTTCCTCGACGGGCGTCGACAACGATCAGGGCGAGCCTGGCGAGCTGAAGTCAAAAACGCAACGGTGCCATCAGAAGTCGGTGCGCAGTGTCTCGATGTCGAGCACGAGCACATCGGAGGCGGATACGGCTCCGCCCGTCTTCTCTTCGACCCATTCGGCCAAATTTGACGCCGCATAGCCGAAGGTCGCATCGCCCGCGAACTCGGTTTCGCCCACCGGCAGGTAACCCTCGTGCGGGTTTCCGGCGTAATGCGTTCCATGCACGGTGATACGCCCGGCGTCGCCGAGGCTGCGAACTATCACGATTCCGTCGACTTGCGCGCCGGTCTGTGCCTGCAGGCAGTCGGCTATCGTATTGGGTTCCAACGGGAAGTGGCCGCGCAGAGTCGAATCCGAGCGCGAAACGAAAGCGACGTCGGTTCCGCCAGCCTCGGCTGCTTCGAGCGCGGCTGCTACGGCCTCGCGGTTGACTCGCTCTGCGTCTTCCGGGGCCAGAGAGCGCGAATTCGTCATGACGTAGACGGCCGCAGCTCCGGTTTGGAAAGCCCAAACGAAATCTGCGACCGTCCAGGAGGTCAGCACGGAAGGTCCGCAACGGACTGAGTCCCGCAGGATCGTCGTCGAGAACTACATATACGGGGCGTATCTCGCTGGCATTTTGCGCTTCGACGACGTCGTCGGCCGATACGTTGGGAATCGGCGGAAGATCGCCGAGCAATCTATCGCGTGAAATGCGGGGCATCGTCACTCCCTCGTGTCGAAATGGTCCACGGACAAAGACCGCCGGGTTAGCTTATCCTGCGGCTTCTCCCTCCGCAAAAATACGCCATTCTTACTTTTCGCGGGGTATCCGAACTAATCTGGCTGGGGTGAACGTACGCCGCGAGGAGGAAACAGAAATGAACTGGTGGACCATTCTCATAGCATTTTTCGGTCATCGTTGTGGTGGCAGTGATTGCCGAACCGTTTTTCACCTGAGCCGAGAACGAGGCGACGCAAAGCGGTCGAAAAACGCGGGTACAACGGCGGAATCGGACGCGAGCGTGGCGAGATCCGTCGGAGAAAACCTGCCGTGGCCAGGTCGGGCATTCAAGGCCCGCAACGTTATTTCAATGCCGCATGATCGGGGACCGCGGTATACGGGACGCTCAGATATAAGACAGGCCGCGACAATTGGACTCACACGCGCTTCTTGGCTTTGCCCCCAGACGAGCGTCTCGGCTCACTGTCCGCGCTACCATCGGCCCCGCCAGTCTCAATCTCACGAAAGCGAGGTGTAAGAACGGAATGGGCCGCCTTCAATGATTCATGGCATGTCGACGCCACAGACCCCGCTCAAGCCCACGCCCTTCTGACGCAAGAAATGCAAGAATATCTCATGGAAACCACCCGCACGAAATCCTCGATCGAACGGACTATCGTGTTGAAGAACGGCGTGCTGACGGTGTTTTCCTCCGAGGATTACAGCATCGACCACGCCGAACGCCTCCTGGGGTTCATTGTCAATTTTGAAGAGAAATACCCCGTTTCGCTTCGCGGTTGACGCACACTTGCCCCCACCTGACGCACACCTCACCTCGCACTAACGCGCGTCTTTTCCCCAGCATTCGCTGTTCGACGGAAGCACGGACGGCGACATTCGAAAAATAAAGCTGACGATATCCTTCGTCCTTTCTGGGTGATGGGGTTTCCGTCGTCCCGCTAATGAAATAACCCATTGCCGAGATGTCGATTCGGCGCATGCACACGCGCTGAATCGTCGAAAGAATAATGACAACGCTAAAAGTGGATCAGCCAGAGTTGAAATCACTCAACGGCAACTTCAAATCCAACGAAGTAACCATTCCGAAGAAGGCGGACGATTATGTGAGGACGAACGCTCCCGGACTCAAAAGGCCCGCTTTCTTCTTTTGACAAGGAATATGTCGAGGCTACCGGGGAATACTCGAAAGCGTTCACAAGGCCATAACCAATACCGGAGTCGTCTTGGCGGGCATCAATCAGGCCGTCACGGACGCCGTGAACTACTACGAGACGACGGACCATGACACCGCCACCGCCTTTGACCAAGGACTCAAGGAGCACTGATGACCCAATCAAGCGCCGAGCTGGCGAAGTCTCCACAGCAGGGGACGTTCCCCGATTACGCTCAAACACTCTCGTTCAACTTCCTTGACCTCCCTCAGCCCGTCTTTCTGGATACAGAAAGCCATGAAATTGGCAGGAATGCCCGATCCGGTCGACTACATACTCAAACCGTTCACGGGCGATTACAAAGCCGTCTACAAACACGGCGACACTTTTTCGAACGTCGGAAATGCCTACGTCGCTTTGGCCGACGAAACGAAGAACCGCAGCGAATCCATGACGATGCCGGGCATTTTGGGAAGGAAACGCAGCCGATAACTTCTCGACCAAACTATCCGAGACGGTAAATGAGCTGAGAAGCCTTGGTCAAGCCTTACAGGACTTGGGCAATTCTTACAAAGAATCATCAGATCACATTTGCAGCCAATATCTCATACTTGCACGAGATAGTTAACTTCATTTTCGACCTTATCTGCGACATCGTGGCCTCACTTGTCATTCCAAGCCAATGGTTTGCTGCCGCCAAAAAGCGCTCGAAGGCTACCCGCGCATCAATCGGCTCATCACCTTCGTGACGAAAGATGTGCCTGCATTCATGAAGGCCATCAAAACGATGCTTTCGAAGGAAAGAATCTTCTAACTCAGACTAAGTTTGGAGGCGTCATCAAAACGCTTGACAAACTGAAGAGAGCACGAAGATGGCTCAAGGAGCCAAGATTGGCACTATCCCGATCATTAAAAAGGCGACAAGGTTATCAGCAATGGGATATCACCGTCGGCACACTATGGAAGGCAAACGTTAAGATGCCCGTCGCTGCCGCAATGTACGGCTCAAGGGAAGAAGAAAATTCCAACAGGCGGTGAGAAAAATCCAAAAATACTCTCCAAACGATGTTTCGCGCCTGCCTCCGCCGACAGTCGGGCGCCCGGGAACCCTCCTCCAGCTCAAACAACCCCTACGCATACGCCGCGATTCCGAACTTCGGCCTGCCGGGGCAAGCTGAAGGCGGGAACGTGACTATTCTGCCACGCAGTGAATGCGTAGACGAACGCGATAACCTATTGAAGGAGCGCGATGTCTTCAAATGACGACCTTCTCAAGCAATACCTTCCCTCACGTCCGCCTTCTTTTCACCGTTTCCTCACGAAAGGAGGAAACGATCATCCCGACCGGCGAAAATCCCTCGAGAAGTTCGTGGAAACCACCGACGATGATTCTCTCCGCAAGAAGGCCCAAGAGATGCTGGACGGAAAGCGCTCCACCTTCGAGCTATTCCGCGACCCGGTTTCGGCGCTATCATCGCCAAGGGGCTCGAACGCGCTCAAGAGTTTATGGACCGGGAGGATAGACGTCAGCGACCCTCAAACCCGCATCCGAGCGCCGAGCAATGGGAAGAGTACGAAGCGACATACGGAACTTCGAGGCGAGGTGAGGATCCTCGAAGCGATCACGACGACCAAGGCAATCACGGCGACCAACGAAGCGGTCACCGCGATGACCAGGAGGATCGTGCGAAGAGGGCGCTCACCCGGCGCAACTCCGACTCGGCCGGAGTCAGCCGACCCGTCCGATATGCGGCGGGCCACGCGTCTCGCTTTCCTTCGGAAGCAACGGGTCTCTTAGCTTCGGAAGCAACGATCCTCGCAACGAAAGATGACCATTCATGGCAAAGGGTGTCAAATGCACGCATAGTACGCGCATTTGACACCCTCTCTTCGGCTCGCCCTCTCTTCTTGTTGTAGCTATGTCCACATGCCGACCGGCTCCCGCCTTATATACGGCATACCTCTACTATGAACATCACGATATCAGTGGCCATCGATGAGATATTTCCGCATAAATTCGGTCTCTTTTGCTTAGCTGACTATAGGAGCAACTCCCCAAAGCGAGGGTTTGAAAGAAAACTACTCTAGCTTCGCATGCGAAACGATATCGCTTGCGAGAAACCGAGACATGCAGGTAACTTGAGAAACATAGCCAAAGGCCGAGCGCCCGGCCTGGCTTGTACCCCAAAAATATGGGCATCGTTTCGGTTGGTCGCCGCAGGCCTGCCGCCGAAGCCAATTGCCTTCCACATAACCAGCATTCACGCAATGCCGGTGCCATGCACATAGTTTCACTGTATAAACGCATCCGAGAGCGTCCAGCGCTTTCGGGGTGAAGGTAGAGTTCATTTTGAGTAAACGTATAATCCACGCACAATCGCCGCGGTTGCGCTCGTCATGACGGTTCCGGTTGCCGTTTCTCATGCTGACAGCCATTCCGACAACAACTCGACCGCACGCTCCTCGAATTCGTCGAAGCATTCGAGTAGTTCAACCACATCGGACATCATAGGTGTCACGGCGCCCGTCAACCAAAGCCGACGGGACTAAAGTCGTCACCGCCCGCAGTGCCCCGGTTCAAGCGCGCAAGGCCGCTCGCCAAAAGCAACACGCCTCAAAAAGCGTGAAACTGCAGCAAACGAATGCCTACAAGTCGGTCGAACAGTATTGGACCCCCGAACGCCTTTCGCACGCCAAACCGGCACCATTCCAGTCCAAGATGTCGAAAACCTCGATGCAAAAGGCAACCGCCAAAGCCAGCAAGCTCCTCAAAAACGACGTGACGCGCACCAGCGACAAAGGTTTCAAAAGCCAACGGAAAGGTCTTCTTCCGCGGAGCTGACGGCAGCGACTACGCATGCTCAGGCTCCGTAGTCAACAGTTCTTCGAAGAGAATTGTGGTCACAGCAGGGCACTGCGTCCACGGCGGCAAGGGCTCTGCATGGCACACCAACTGGGTGTTCGTTCCCAACTACAGCAACGACAACAAACCCCAGGGCACCTTCCATGCTCAGTATCTCCACACTCTTCACGATTGGGCCGTGAGACGGAGAGAACGGAAAGGGCTTCAACTCCGACGTCGGCTTTCCGTAACGACGATGGACAACGAACAGGGCAAGCACGTTGCGGATGTCGTCGGGGGCGGACACAAGCTCGTGACCGCCAAGAACGCGCAGTTCAACGCCACCGTCTTCGGATATCCCGGCAACATCAACAACGGGCAAAACCAGCAGATCTGCAACACGAATACCATCAAGAATCCATTGGAGGTTCGACTTCTACCGCGTTAACGGATGCAACTTCGGTGGCGGCGGGAGCCTCCGGTGGACCGTGGATCGCGAACTTCAACAACAAGACCGGTACAGGAGAAATCCGCTCGGTCACGTCCTTTCCGGCCCCCGGACGACCCGTCGTTCATCGCCGGACCCCCACTTCGACAAAGCGAGTCAAGAACCTGTTCGAGACCGCCAACAACGATAAGTAGTCGCAAATGAAGAACGTAGGTTTCCGACGTCGCAGCAGCGATCCTCTCCGTTATTACGGCACTCGCAGTGTCGGGATGCTCGAAGGATTCTTCAGAGGAGACTTCGGCAAAACCTTCGTCCTCGGCAAGCGTGGAGAGCTCGCAAAGCGCCATCGACAACGGCTCGTCAAGCAGTGGAGACACCCACAGCGATTCTTCGAGCGATACACCCTCGTCGGACGGCAATGCGTCTCGCACCGATCTGAAAAACGAGCAGATTGTCGAATGGACCAGATCCGAACAGATCTCTCCCAATCAGTTGAAGCTCTACTTCAGCTCGGGAACTGAGAAATGTTACGGCGCTCGCGCAGTGGTGAAAGAATCGGATACTTCTGTGGAAGTCGCAACCATTGTGGGCAGGCTGCCTAACGCTTCCGCGAACTGCAGTCTCATAGGACGAGAGGCATCCGTAATCGTCAAGACGGAAAAGCCCATTGGCGAACGCAAGGTCGACCATCTCAAGAATGTAGATCTACGCTGAATCGCCATACTTGGATCACTTGAATCATTCGAGGCGAAACGCAGATCCACTTTTGATCGAATTCGCCAGACAAAGGGTGGTGTCACACGGGAAGACTTGTGTGACACCACCCTCTGTGCCATCTTTTGCGTTTGTGGCCTTCTTTACTGGTGCGGCGACGAGTACGGCACGGCATCACTCCGTTTGCGCCGCACTTTCTTTGCCAACGTTGCCCTGCGCTTTCGCGGAGGAACAAACATTTTCGAAAATTTCGAGTGAATGCGCAGCAGTTGTCTTGTGCGTGCATTTTTGATTAACAACTAATCCCTAAGGAGTTTGTTTGTTTTCTTTAGTTTCCAATTAAGGAGCAGCAAGACCCTCTCGATGAGAAAATTTCACTTTATCTCTCAACCACATAAGACTATTGATTTAACTTATACGTCAACGTAAAAGTAAGTTTTTAGAATCTACCAAAAATCGGTTGACACATCCACCTTTCACTAATACGGTCGAGATGTACAGACGTTTTCCTTTGGCTATGGGCAGCCTGGGCACAGAAGCCGAGTAAACGTTTGGGTAGAAACACACCTTCACGCAACGACACTCGGTTTGCTTTCAGCACACCGAGGAAAGTAAACAACTCGACAAAGCAACGTATATTCACGAGCACGATTGCCCGCGATTGCGCTTACCATGTCGGTCTCAACCACTGCAGCTTATGCAGATAGTGGTTCCAGGAATAATTCCGGCACAAGCTCCTCGACGCACGAGAGTTATACGCGCACGTCCACATCCTATTCACGTTCCGTCACCGTAACGGCTCCTGTCACGAGCGCTGATGGCACGAAGATTGTCACGGCTCATAAGGTTTTCGGTCAAAGCGCGCAAGACCGCTCTCCGCACAGGCAGACAATCCCAAAATGCGAGCCAAACAAAGGCAAACGCGAGCTTACAAAGGCGGTGCGGCAGTACTGGACCGTCAAGCGCATGAAAAATGCAAAACCCGCACCTCCTTTGACAAAAAGCAAAGGGACAAGATGGCTTCCGCCGTGAAAAGGCGAAAGAGTCTGCGGGCGTGTCAACTAATGCCAACAAAGAGCATAGCGGAAAGCCGTCCCCCAACGGGAAGGTATTCTTTCACAGCGCCACGCGCGGCGACTACGTCTGCTCCGGCTCGGCCGTCGACAGCCCCACAAAGAGGTAGTGATTGCCGCGGCTCATTGCGTCCACGATGGACGGGGAGGCGATTATGTTTCGGACTGGCAGTTCGTCCCCAACTACGACAATAAGAATTCTCCTAACGGATCCTTCCCCGCTAAATACATGGTCGTGCCCGAGATTACAAACAGAAGCAGAGCCTCGATTCCGACATTGCTTTTTGGTGACGACCCAAGACAATGAGAAAGGCCAGCGCCTCGTCGATACCGTCGGCGGGCACAAGCTCGTGGCCCGAGGAGGAAGGTTCAAACCATGGTCGTTGGTTATCCTCGAACCTTACCAACGGTGAAACCATACAAAAATGCAAGGTCACAGCCGAGCCGGTCAACAACATGGACACCCAGCAGACCTTCCATGAAGTCCGCGGATGCCAGTTCGGCGGAGGATCGTCCGGAGGTCCTTGGTTGGAGAATTACAATGAAAGCACGGGCGTCGGCGAGGTTCACGGGTAACCAGCTACGGGCCGCCGAACCTTCATCAAGGAGGATTACTCCTATGTGGGATCGGTTCCTTTCGACAAACGGATTACCGATCTGTTCAACCAAGCCAATAACCAGGGTTAGTCTGCGCAGAGCCGACAACGCCGAAGGTAACGGTCTCGAACAATCGGGCCGAGTTTCCATCCACATTGGGAACTCACTGCATGTGAAGCGGTGCCTCACACCACGCACCTGGTCGTGAGGCACCGCTTCACATGTATTCAAAGCGAGATACTCGCTCCACGGTGACTCTGAACGCGGCCTTCACCGTGGCAGATATCGAACAGGCGACCATTACAAGACAAAGGCCAGAACCGCATAGAAACCACTCGATGGCCATCCACGCTTCGCTTGCCTTCCGATACGCCGAATACTACGGCCCATGCCGTTAATGCACCCATCGCGAGGCGGGCGAAGAAGCCCAATGACCGGGACGATCGCCTCGATCGAAACGATTTCGCGCAAAAGCCGCCCGAGGCATGCCGGTCAAACGCATCGAGACCGAATACTCGGCGTCGTTGGATAACCGACGAGATCGTCGAAACCGCTAGCGAGACCGCCGAAAGCGCCGCGGCAATCGTAATCCCGATATAGGCAATCGTCGCGAATTGGTTCTCCGGTGCAAGTGCGTCACCTGCGGCCATGTCAACTCGCGTTGCCGGGGCCGAACTCAACGCAAGATTGCTGGACATCATCTCGGTGCGAACGCGTTCAACCGTCGCAGATTTGCCATCGGTGCGAACCATAAGGACACGAGCCTCCGAGTCGCCAGTCTGGCCACGTGCCACCTGTTTCACGTCGAGCGGATCGTCGAGAAGCACCGCGCCTATATTCAAGGAGACGTACTTGGCATTCTCCGCGTCGGACTTGGATTTTCCGCGGCCGGCGATCCCCAGGGCGCGGGCTTGCGAGAAGGAAGAATAATTTTCCTGGCTCCGTTTGCTGCCCGCCCTTTTGCCGAGTGCTTTGCCGGTCATCCGCTTGCCCAGCGTCCGTCGCCTTGGAGTTGCCCCCGACGCTTGCCCGCTGATCGGTGCTTTCGAACCCACCGACCGCTACGGTTTGGACTCCGCTGATTCTCGCAAGTTCACGGCGCGTGGATTCGATGGACCGATGCATCGGCTTTTTCCTGTGAAGCCGTGACAATCGACGTTGGCAGATGATTGGGATCCTCGTTCACGGTTCTCAAACCAGCCACCGGAAGTGATGCCGGTTGCGAGACCGTAACCATAAAGATGGCCACCACCGATGCACCAAACGGTGCGGAATGAAACTTTTCGGGAAGCGGGCGATCCTGTGAGAGGCTATAACCGTCGACAACTCTGCGCGCTCGGCGCATCGATGCGAGCCATCGTGACGAGTAATGAAGGGCCCGCGATGACGAGGCCGACGGAGGTCAGAGAAAACCCCGGTCAAAAGCCAGGGAGGAGATTCGATCCACGCGACGTCACGACCGATACAGAGGCACCGAGGCCGAGGAGCGAGGACACTGCCACTGCTCGGGGCGGGCGTTCGGCTTTTCACGAGATTGCCCGAGGGGGCCGACGTCGGCACATCGTCACGCCACCACGCGACGAGAGGACCCGAGAGAGACCGTTAGGCGGCAGTTCCGGCAATCGCGCCTGGAGAAGGAGGAGATCGCTCCGATAGAAGCTGCCTGAACCCACTTTTATCCGCGCAAACATGGGATACGCGCGTAGTACAAACAGATTCAAGCAGTGTGCCTGCACCGGAGACCACGGCGATTTCTCCCGCCGCAATGGATGCGACCCGCCGCGGCGTCGCTCAATGAGGCGCAAACGGCGTGAAACGTTCAGCTCGTTGGGCCGATCCCAGATCCGTGACGATAGCGATGAGGAGCAGCACGGGGATGAGGTCGCAAAAGCCCCGATGAATGCGATCAGCCGGTACGCGCTACTTGCGTAATCGACTCCCGCAAAAGTCGGTGACAATCTTGGCTTCCATTCCCGATGCCGCAAGTTTGGACGTGGTCATACCGACAACCCGCGACGATCGCGTCAGGGCTTTCGAGTCCCGCCTTCGAGATTGTCGATCACGCGTCCGTAACGCGGCAAGCTCATCGGAGGCATCGATTAGTTCTTTGAGACGCAGTGTAGAGACAACGGCAGCGGGGCCGGGCGGTCGTACTCACCAGGATCGTCAATCCCGATTCCTTGACGCCGGCGACGCAGAGAACCGAGGTACTGGTTCTGCCGATGGTGATCGTTCATCACCGCCGCGGCTGCTCGCCCGGGCCCGAGGGAGCTTTTTCTCCGTCAGCTCCATGTTCGACTTGGCGACGGCGCCCGTGGCAGCTCTTTCGCTGCGCGGTCCGAATCCCTGATATGCGCCCACAAGGTAAGCAAAGGGCGACTCCCGCGGCAGTACCCAAAGCCGCGCCCGCAATCAGAGAGCGCGCCCCGCGATTTCCGCAGCAACAAGCAGAAGGGCGATGTTGCCACCGCGCTTAGCCACGCTCCTCCGCGTTTCAGATTTTTCTTGTGGGGCCTCCGCTCCGTTTCATTGCCTCGGCTACGCGGCCCATTGGATTCACTGACTCGTCGCTACCCGGCATGTCCATCACCGCCCCTGAAGCTGACGACGCCGTCACGAACGATCACTTCGCGGTCGCATACGAGGCTATGGGGATCATGGGTGACGATCACCATCGTCCTCCTCCTGGAACGAACAAGTTCGAGGAGTGAATCCATCGTCTTTTCGGCCGCGAGGGTATCGAGAGATCCTGTTGGTTCGTCGGCGAAGAGAACAGCCGGTTCAAATGAGGCTCGAGCGACGGCCACCCGCTGAGCCTGGCCGCCAGAAAGCTCGCCTGGCCTCTTCTCGCCATGATCCGCCAAGCCTAGCTCAGCCAATGCGTCACGCGCCTTGGCGAGGGCTTTCTTTCGCGACCATCCGCTCAAAAGCAGTGGGATTGTCACATTGTCGACAGCCGAAAGGTCGGGAAGGAGCTGGCCGAACTGAAAGACGAATCAAACGATGCAGCCGCAATCGCGACCTTTCAACTTCGTTCAAATCGGCGATATTCGTTCCCTCGTAGTCGACGACTCCCTCGTCCGGCGAGAAGACACCGGCCATCACGTGCAGAAGCGTGGATTTTCCCGAGCCCGACGGCCCCCATAATGGCCAAGACTTCGCCGCGGCCGACATCAAGGTCGACGCCACGCAAAGCCTGGGGTCTGCCAAAAGATTGCCGCACACCTCGTATCCGAAATGCGAGGCTCTCTTCTGCCTCCGGAACGTCGCCACTCACGACCGCACCTCCTTTCGCAGCTCGCCCAAGCGAAGCCGTGAGATCGATCCACCGAAGATCGGCCTCGATATGGAAGATGGCGTGATCAGCCAAAAAGAACGTCTGCGAGATCCTCTCGCTTGATCTTCCTCAGTTCCCTCATGCGTTCCACACTCTCCGCACGCTGGAGGTCAAGCAGCTTATCGGCGTCGTCATCGAGCATCAACGCGATGATCGTCTTGGCGAAGAGATTCGACCGCAACTGATCCATAGGGGTGTCGGGGTCGCCGGCCACTGGCAACGCGGTCGCGGCCTTCCGGCGTTATCTCGTAGCGCTTGCGTTCAGCGAAACCCGTTTCCGCTCCGACGACGGAGATCAGAGCCATCACGCACGAGCCGCGCCAAAGTGGCGTATACCTGCCCAAAAGCCAAAAGGCTTGCTCGAGACGAACCACCGGTCGTAATGGTGCTTGAGGTCATATCCATACCCCGAGTCGACGCCCAGCAAGCCGAGCAAGGTCAATGATGTCCATGCTTCAACTTCACCATCACGTGTATACTCGAAGTGAATACAGAATCGATTGAAACGGCATTCTACTCACGGCTTCATCTTCTTCACCGCCCCCATGGGCGTAGAGTTCGTTATCCTAACTGCAAACGTCAGGGCGGTGCGCTGAAAGACGAAAAACGGCGCGCTTCACGCACAGGCCGAAAGCGATCGAGATGACCGTGGGGCTCATCAAACCCGCAAGAAGAGCGATGTTCATCCGCCGCCCCTGACGGGACTTGGCGCTGTTTTCGATTTTGCCCGCGTGGCGCTGGCGGAAATCGCCGCGGGCCTCCTGGAGGGCGCCTCCGGCTCAACGCTTTGGCGCTGGGCGATAACGGGCATCCTGGGAATCGCCCTGGGCAGCTTTCTCTGGCACAGGGGGCTCGGCCCGCGACGCACGTGGCCGAAGCCGATCTGCGCTACGATCTGCGACGTCGGCTCGTGACCACACTCGGACGCGCATCCCTCGGAGCGTCGATCAGACGTCTTCGGGAAGATCGCAAAAATCGTCGCCGACGACACCGGCTCCATCCACACCCTTGTCCGCTCATCGCGCGGGATGCGACAACCACCCTCTGCCTTCCTCGCGGCTTCCCGGCTACCTCGTGTCGGGTCGATTGGCGGATGAGCGCGATCCTTCACCATCCTGGGCCATCGTCCTCATGCTTGTCATGAGGCTGACCTTCCACGGACTCGACAATCTGACTGAAGGTTTCTCCGAGGCGCAGGCACGCCTTTCCGCAGCCACCGTCGAAATGGTCGAAGGCATCAAAGAAATCGAGAACTTCAGGGCGCCGACGCCCGTGCACACTCCTTCTCCAAAGCCCGCGACCATTTTTCCAAGCTTTCCTACGACTGGACGGCGGCCTCCGGCAGGGGCATCGCGTTCATCGGTTCCTTTTTCCAGCCCGCGGTCATCTTCGCCACCGTCGCGCCAATTGCCATATGGTTTGTCGACGCGGGTGGATCGACGCAGCCCCACCCTCGCCTTTTCATGGTCGGCCGCGGGAATGCCCGCGGGACTTATCCAGCTCATTCAGCTGATGGAACACCTTTACGAAGCGCGGCAAGCCGCCACCGACACCGCGGCCATCCTTTCGATCCCGCCAATGCCCGAAGGCGGCGACATCACGCCCGACGTCGACGATGACTATTCGGAAGATGACAGCTCCGTCGCCAGCGATCCGGAAGGCGCTGAGCCGGAAGCCGATGCCCGACCCTGGCACAGGCCATCGCGAGAGCAGGAAGCAAACAGCGAACCCGAGGGCTCAAGAGCCGACGGGCCTGAACTTGGGAGGCTCGTGAGACTTGACGGCGGCCTGAGCGTGGTCCGAGAATCTGACAGATCAGAACTCAGGAAGGTCCGTGAACCCGACGGACCTGGAACGCAATACAGGGGCATCGATCGAGCTGACCGATGTCGTTTTCGGGTACGACCCTGAAACTCCCATCATTCGTGGGGTCTCCTGGTGCTCAACCGGGCTCGGTGACGGCGCTCGTCGGCCCTTCCGGTGGCGGAAAGACAACACTGGCCAGGCTCATCGCCCGCTTTGCGATGTGGACGCCGGTAGTGTCACGCAATCAACGCGGGAGGATGTGAGGGATGCCAGTTTCGAGTGGTTGCTTTCGCGCGTGGCAATCGTGCTCCAAGACATTGCGCTCGCACACGACACCGTTGCGAACAACATCGCCCTCGGCAAGCCGGGCGCGACTCGTGCGCAGATCGAGGACGCCGCCCACCGCCAGATCCACGAACGCATCCTGAGGAAACACACGGGTACGAAACCATCTATCGGCGGGGAGGGTGGATTCCTTTCAGGGGGCGAGCGCCAGCGGTTAACGATTGCCCGAGCCTCCATCCAAGATGCACCGATACTGATCCTCGACGAAGCGACGGCGCAATCCGATCGCGATCTGGGCGCGGCATACGCGAAAGGCGCTCACCAAGCTTTCCAGCAGCGGCGAACCGTCATCATACAGCTCACAGACTGGCAACGATCACCAAGGCCGACGCCGTTCTGGTGGTCGCGGACGGAAAGATCGCCGAGCGCGGGAAAGCACGAGGAGCTTGTGTCCGCCGGCCGCATCTACGCGAATATGTGGAAACACGTGGCCGGAGCCACGGAAAACGACGAAGACTTTCGACGTCGACAGGTGAGGACAACTGACATGTGAGGTCTTATGGCGCGTCTGGTCAGGTCAGGACTGCGCAACTCACGCTCATATTCGTGATTTCGGCGGTGCTCAAGGCCTAACTTTAACCCTCATGATCCCGTTCCTGCGTTCTTTTCTGGGAAACCGTGAGGACTAAGCACATGGCTCATAGCGTTCTGCTCGCCGGATTCGCGACTCTCGCTCTCGGAACGCACGGAATGATAGCCTCGTACAAAATCAATTATACGGGTTTGCGACACCTCATCCGGCGGATAGCCGACAGGTGTTGAAACTTCCTTTGAAAGGTGGTTTCGACGCAGCTACCGAAGCCGCCGTCGCATCAGCGTTTCACGTGAAATCAACACGCTTTCGCGTCGCCTCGATCGTCATACCGGCCTTGTGCAACGCCTTCGTCGTTCCCGCCGTCGCGGCGATATCCATATTCTTCGTCGATTGGAGCTTGCGCTCATTCTCATTTTTGACGATCGGCCCCTCACGTGGGTGTGGAAACTCATGAAGCGCGTATCCAACTGAATCACACGAGCATCCACGCAGGCCGGGGTTGAAAACAGCCCGGTAGCCTCATCAGAATTCGCCCGGCTCAGCCAGTTCTCAGGGCAACGGGCGTGCCTCCCGCAGGTGGGAACCGCTCAGGACACAGAACTCAGGAAGAAAACAAACGAGTTTCATCATGCGCTGAGGGTCGTTGGCCGCTCAGCGATGCTCTTCACCCTGGTGGTGCGGGCTGCTTTCTCGCTCGTCCTCGCCATCGGTCTCTCCTCGGTTCTGGGTGGCGGCCTGGATGCCATCGGATATCTCGAGCCATCATGACCGTATGCGCAGATAGTTACCCCACTTTCGGTGTCCATTCTCTACGCGATGAGGGTGCACAATTCGGAAGTCGCCCTCCGGGCCGTCCGCGCTCATCGTCGAGGCCAGCCTCTTCCCGAACCCGACGGCAGAGGACGGTCCGGCAGCGCGCCGCCATCGAGGAGATATCAGATTCGCCGATGTGACGTTCGGATGCGAAGGCCCCACCGTCCGGTGGTCGGGGCGATCAATCTTCGTGTGGGCTCCGGCAAGATTACTGCCCTTGTCGGCCCCTCGGGTGCGGGGAAGTCGACGCTGCTTCGGCTCATCGCACGATTCTGGGACGTCGATGGCGGAAGCGTGAGCATTGGTGGGATCGACGTCGGCAAAATTCCACCGGAATCGCTTGTCGTCGATGATGTCGATGGTGTTCAAAGGGTCTTTCTTTTTCGACACGACGATCCGTGAAAATGTGCGAATGGCAGCCCAGATGCAACCGAAGCCGAATTGAATGAGGCCGCGCGGCGCGCCAGGCTCGACCGCGTGATCGAGGCATTACCTGACGGCTGGGACACGGAGGTAGGCCAGGGCGGCCTAAAGCTCTCCGGCGGCGAGCGCCAGCGGGTCTCCATCGCGCAGGCCTTCCTCAAGGACGCGCCCATCCTCCTGCTTGACGAAATAACGTCAGCTCTCGACGGGAAAACAAGCCCAGTATCACGAGGTCATGCGCGAGCTGGCGCGCGGGCGAACCGTCGTGGTCGTGGCCCACCGGCTGTCGACGATTCGCGACGCTGACCACGTCGCCTTCCTCGAGCCAATGGCTGACGGCGGCGGCCCCGCCCGCATCGTGCAATTCGGCTCCCCTCAAGAGCTGGCCTCCAGGAAGGACCGTTCACGGACTTTCTGCGAGCAAAAGCATGCAGCTGTGAACCCAGGCGACGAAGCGTTCGCCCGCTTTAAAATCGACGCATGGACGACTCTCAAGCATCTTCAACGAACCGCGATTCCGCGATCGCGTGAGCTTTCTGCGCTCGTGACATCAGGCAGACTGCGGCTGCCGCGAGTTCCAACGTTCGTTTCGCTGGGATCAACAAGACGTCCTCAATCTCTTCGTTCCATACAGCGGGTATCGCTTTCAGAGCCTTCTCTGGCGACGCAAGGCCATCGAAAAATCTGTGAAGGATTGGGGCGCTCGAAGTTCAAGCCGGAGCGCATAAGACGCCCAGTGGGTGGTCTGGGACGGCGACAGCGCATCACAAGCCTTATCAACGCCGTCGACCACAGAGGAATGGCGGACCCTCGGTTCGCGCTCTGCTCTCCCTGAGGCGAAGAAGGTCGTTCTGTTGGTCGGAACGGAAACGGTTCATCCATCGATACCGCTTCCTGGCCTCTTCGATTTCTCGCGGGCACTCGAATGGTTGAGGAACAACCCCGACGTATCAGATGCAGCTGGGAACATCCAGGAGGTCGCCGCCAGGCTCAGCAGACTTTCCATTCCGCCATCGTCATGGAAGAGAGCGAATAGGGGACTCTACGAAATCTTCGACAGGATAAACTCGTGGCGCGGCTCAATCCCGCAGGAGATCTTTGACGCCATCCACGGCGGACCCGACCGTGGGCTCACTACCTCAGGGATCACGATGCGTAAACGAGCAGACTCGTTCGGCGGGCTGACGACAAAGTGGTGGTGCAAGCCCTGCTCGTCCGCAGGCGCAGATATCACCCGCGACCTCCATAACGAGTTTTCGCCGTCGCGCCGAAACGTCAGCGCCTTCGAAGAGAACAAAGGGAGGCTTACAAAGGGGACTGAGGCGCGCACTGGTATCAGCGATTCGATTCCTCCAGCAGATCGCCGGCGTTCCGCACATGACCCTTCCTTCCCTTCCGCTTCCAACTTCTGGTTCTCACCAGATTCTTTGCACTGTTCTCGGAACCACATGGTCGCAATCTTGAGCTCATCAGCAGATGGTTCTGGCGAACGAGCGTGGAAACCGAAACATTGAGGCATCAGCGGCTCACAAAGAGATTTGCGCTACATGGCGAAGCTCATCGTGCCAGGCAAAGGAGTCCAGCTCAGTTCAGCGGCTCATCAAAGCCGCTGCTGAACTGACTAATAAAACTCGGAAAGCGACTTCGCAACCTCTCGATCCGGCAACGTTCCGCACGGATCGGGCGATTTAAAGAATGTCCTCGCAGCCTTGTGGAACAAGCATCCGGTTGACGTTCGAACAAATTCTGCCATGACGCCGGACGAGGCTTGCCGGTCAGCTCGAAAACGATTCAACGCCGCGAGGCCCGCGACGATCAAGCTTGCGCCAGATTCCGTGAAAACGCGGGATCCGCGGCGAACCGGCTCATTTTCTTCTCGTCGACCGGCAGAATTCATCGCGCGCGTAAAGTGCGAAACCGACCTCGCCTCCCTTCTTCTCGACAAAAAGATGCTGAACGCTCTTCAGAGAATCGCCACGGGTTTTCTCGGAATGAGATCTGGGGTTCTTCGGCGTTACCTCGACGATTCTAGACGCGCACCGCCTACGGGCAGAGGATCGACGGCCTTTGGAGGACTTCATCTTCGACGACGGCGACCCGGCCGTTGACACGGGGCCACTGTCATGAACGGCGCATCCTCGGCTATGCCGTACTACTCCATGGTGAACACGTGGGGATCCTTCAGCATCGGGATCGATTCACGCAAGTTTGTCTTCGACCACGATTACTGGAATCGTTCAAAACGACCAGTTCTTGGACAGTGGTTCGAAAATCATCCTCGCAGACGGCCGGGCGCAACGAACCAGTGCCAGAATGGTTCTCAAACCTTCTGCCAGAGGGGCGCTTACGGGAACTCGTTGCTCGCGAGCAGGGGGTAAGCATTTATAGCGAGATGGCCTTGCTCGGTCGAATCGGCCGAGACCTTCCGGCGCCGTTGAGGTGAGTCCCAGATACGAACATCGCTGCGAACATCGACGCATCGCCGACGTTATTCACTCGGACCCCCTGGAATCCACGCCGCGTCTCCCTGTACGAGCCTCGCTGGCGGGTATGACAATGAAATTTTCCGTTTGTCAACGGGGAGATAGAGACTCGTCCTACCAGCTCCCGGAGAATCAGGGGACGTTGATTCTGAAGACACCTGACGGGCACTATCCGAGATCTTCCGTCAACAGAGTTCGCTGTTATGAAACTGGCCGGAAGCATCGGCATTTAGAGTACCCGATGTGAAGCTATATCGCCGTGATCAGATCGACGATCTCGGAGATGGTGCTTGGGTCTCTGATGAGGAGGTTGCCTACACCATTCGGCGCTTTGACCGTGCCGACAACGGCCGAATTCACATTGAGGATTTTGCCCAGGTTTTTGGGACGTTTCGGAATGGGCGAAAAGCAAGTACAAATCGAATGTCGAGAACCGTCGCGGGCCTGGCTTTTCGGGGATCGACCATGATTCTCTCCAGGAGACGATCCGTCGAATCGTCTTCAATCTCCTCGTCGGCAACGGTGACGCACGTTTTGAAAGAACTGGTCGTTGATCTGTCCCGATCGGAAGACGGCAAAACTCTCTCCCGCCTATGATCTTGTTTTCCACCGCCGCTTTTAATCACGCCGAACTTGGCCTTCCCGCTTTTCGGCGATGAACGCTGGGAACGGATTTCTCAGAAGCCATTTCAAGCGACTCAGAGAGATTGCAGGTCGGACACGCGGACGTTCTCGATATTCTCGACGCCACGCTCGAACTATCTTCGGCGTTTGGCCCAGCATGCATGATGAAATGCCAGCCGACGTCGCCTGTTGGATTGACGAGCATGCGCCCCATACTCGCACTCAGCTAACCAGTTAACCGGCTGATTCTTCGCCGTCTCAGGTATTGCACACCGGAAGTGATCCAATCCGATGCCACACACACTTACGGGTGCATATACGATCGCACGGAGCAATCAGAATACAGCGAAACGCCCACCGCCGCAGAAGTCGAAAATGATTCAGGCGGGCAGGGGCGTTTCGCTGATCGACGACGCTTTCGCTGGTCGGCTGCTTCTTCTTCTTCTTTTTCAGCTACGACCTCAATCGCGATATTAGCGACGACGTCGTCATGAAGCTTCGCCGCAGCCTTATAGGACCCGGTCGACTTGATGGGAGAAGTAACGGTGATCGTGCGGCGATCGACCTTCTTGCCCGTTGCCGCAAGGGCGGCTTCCGCGATTTCCGCGTTTTGTCACGGCGCCGAACAGGGCGTCCGTTGTCTCCCGCGGCTTTCGTGATCGTCAGTACGTTGGCCTCCAGCGCCTCTTGGATCGCGTTGCCTCTTCGAGGAGATTCGATGGCGCGGCGGCGGCGAGCCTCAGCGATCTGATCGATCTGCCTTTGGCCGCCCTTCGTCAACGCACGGCATAGCCGCAGAATGAGATGGTTGCGGCCATAGCCGTCATGACTGTGACAACGTCCCGCGGCCATGCCAAGGCGGTCAACGTCGTGGGTGAGGATGATCTTCATATGCTCTACCCTTCCTCCAGCGAGGCCGAGCTCGAGTGGAAAGCAGTGCCATTTCGCGCGCATTCTTCACGGCGCGAGCGATCTTGCCGCTGCTCCTGAACAGTGACACCTGTGACGCGGCGGGCGCAGATCTTGCGGTCGAAATGAACTTGCGCAGCGTGGCGGTGTCCTTGTAATCGATGTTGTCGATTTTTGGCGATTCAAAAGGATTGGCCTTTTCTTTGGTTTGCGAAGAACCGGCTTCGCCATAGTCGTGCTCCTTCAGTTGCGGTGGCTGAAACCGCAGGCGGCTAGCATGCCGCCGAAAGTCAGGTGTGAATCAGAACGGGGGTTATCGTCGAAAGGCGGAACCACCCTGCGAGGCCGCTGCTCCACGGGTCGTACGCGGAACCCCGCAGGGCGCGTCGTACGAGACGCGTCCGCCACCGTAGCCGCCTCCGCCCTGGTAGCTGTTGCCGCCACCGAGTTTCCGCCTCCTGAGACCGCCGCCCGTAACCTTCGTCGCGAGGCTCGCGCATGGCCTCAACGATGGACCAATCGTCAACCTGCATCTCGGGCTCGTGCGCTGCTGCCCGTTGTACTCGTAACTGCGGACGGTCAGCCGGCCGGTGACAAGCACCCGCATGCCCTTAGCCAGCGATTCGGCGACATTCTCGCCATATTCGCGCCACACAGAGCAACGAATGAACATCGCTCGCCATCTTCCCATTGCTGAGTTTGACGGTTGAGCGTACGCGGGGTCGACGCGACGGTGAAAGACGCGACAGGCGTACCCGACTCACGTATCGGAGTTCTGGATCGCCGGTCAAATTCCCGACGATGGTTATGATCGGTTCGCCTGCCATGTTTCTCCTTCGGTGTACGGGCCTCAGGCCTCGGCGCGCAGCAGCTTCGTGCGAAGAATGGCCTCGTTCAGGCCAAGCTGACGATCAAGCTCCTGAGCGGTTTTCCGGCGTCGCCTTCATGTCATCGACGACGTAGATGCCTTCGGGCGCTTGTTGATGTCGTAGGCAAGGCGACCTTGCTAAATGTCGACCTTCTCCAGGTGCCGCCCTCATTGGGGACGACCTGAAGCAGCTTGTCGACGAAAGTAGAGATATTGCGTTCGTCGACGGTCGGATCGATGATGATCATCATCTCGTAATCACGCATGCTGTTCCCACCTCCTCTGGTCTGTACGGCCATGGTCTTTCCATGGCAGGAGGGATGATGCGTTGAGCGCGTCTTGCCGCTGAGCGGCGAGAAACACCAAAGTAAACAGTCTACTCGGGTCTGCGGCATCGCGCCATCGGCGCCGCCCGGCGCGTGTGGATAGAACGGCGGTGCCAGCGCCGTGGAATATGCCGATGAAAGGCACGGACCAACGCTGTGGATAGAGCGGCGTGCCTCACCACCGCAGGGCGAGGTCCCTGGCACCCTGGTGACCGTGGCCGCCCGGATTTTCCGTAACCATAGCCACCGCCATTGCCGCCTCTGCCGAATCCGTTGTCCGGAGATCCAGGTGGATAAGGCGGGTCGGGCTGATAAGGATACGTCGGCGTCCTCGACGTCAGGTCGACGATCAGGATCCAGTCGGCTCGTGGGAGGGGACTCCGTACTGTCTGTCATCGTCGTCGTCCGAGGCGTCACGCTCAGCTCGGAAGACTCAGAGGTTGGAGTGGGCGTGGCCGATTCCGTCGCCGTTGGCTGGCGCGTAGGAACCGTGGGCTTCACGGTCTTCTTCTTGGTCGGCGTCGCCGCTCCACCTTCCGATCTGGCTTGGAATTCGGTCGGGCTTCGGGAACTTCTCGATCCTCCATGTCGACCGTGGCCCTTCTTCATGTACCGAAGCCAAATTTCGGCGGGAAGGAGCCACCCCGATGCCGTACGAGGTATTTGCCGAAGGGGTGGGAACCTCTTCTTTGCCATCGGATCCTATTTGATACATATCCACAACAGTGACCATTTGCGGTATGTAACCGATGAACCAAGCGGACCATGGGCCGGAAGACGTGCCGGTCTTTCCCGCGACGAGGCCTGCCCAACATTCCCGCGGTAGCGTCGGTTCCATCGCTTTCCGTCACAGCCTGCAAGGCGTGGTTGAGATCCTGATCGTTGCTTCTTTGAACACACGCTTACCGGATGTGGGGCGCCTTGTACTTCGAATGCCCATTCCTATCCTCAACAGGCGCACGATGTGCGGCTTGGTCGACACCCCTCGATTGGCGAAGGTCGAATAGCTCTTAGCCATGTCGATTGGGCGTGGAGACGCCGAACCCAGGATGTTGGTCAAGTTATCGTCCAAACCCGGCGTCTTGGCCCGGCAGACCGGATTCGACGAGCTTTCGGGTGTTCGAAGGCCCAACACTGGCGTTGAGCTGGGCGAAAACCGTGTTGACCGAGGTGCTTCGTGGCCGTCACTAGATCGATCCGGCCGCGGTCTTTCCCATCGAAGTTCTGAACCGTCACCGAGCCGTCGTAGAAGGATCGCGGCGTCTTCGAATCGTAAGTTTTAGAAAGCGAATAGTCCTTTTGGAGCGCGGCGAGCAAGCCGAAAGGCTTGAATGTCGAACCCGCTTGAGCGCGGTCCTGAGTAGCCGAGTTGCGTTGCCGCTTGAGGTAGTCCGCACCGCCATACATCGAGTAGATCTCACCGTTGCGCGGATCTGCGGAAATAAGGCCGACGTAGTTGTTTTTGGGCCGGCTTTTTGGGCAGGGCCGTCCACGGCGTCGACGGCGGCTTTTCTGCTTGTCTTTGTCGATCGATGTCACGATCTTCAAACCGCCCTGATTGAGATCATCAAGGGTGAACTTGTGGCTCGCAAAAGGAGCTCGTTGCTCACGCCGGCGAGCAGATACCCGTTGGGGCCCTCTGAAAGCGGTCGCCTGTTTGCGTTCGATCGTCTTGGGGAACACCTGAGCCTTCCTTTCGGATTTGCTCAAGTACCCTTCACCAACCATTCGGTCGAGGACGCGATTCCACTTTTCCTTCGCTTTGTCAGGATTGACGGCCGGATCATAGATCGTGGGGCCGGGAATAATCCCCACGAGCAAAGGCGGACTGCGAAACAGTCAGCTTACTTGCGGGAACGCCGAAATACTTCTGCGAGGCAACCTCGATTCCATACGCGCCACGGCCGAAATAGATGGTGTTGAGATAGTTTTCGAGGATCTGACTCTTGGACTGCTGCTTGTCGATCTTGATGGCCAAAATGGCCTCTTTGATCTTCCCCAAGTAGCCCTTCGTGCTGCCGAGGTAGTAACGCTCCACATACTGCTGGGTCAAGGTTGATCCACCCTGCCTGGGGCCACCCTTGATGTTGTTGACAAAAGCTCAGGAAGATCCCCTTGGGGGAAACTCCGTTGTTCGTGTAGAAACTCGAATCCTCCGACGCCACAAGGGCATGCGGCAAATGCTTCGGCAGGTTCTTCAATTTCACCGGTTCGCGTTCGAAATCGGCGAACGTCCCCATTTTCGTCACGCCGTCGGGTAGTAGACCGTAGTGGTCTGAGCCAAAGCGAAATCGTCCGGTTCAGGGAACGTCCGTCGTCGCGTATAGCGCCACGAACGACCCAATGAGCACGGCAAACATCGAAAGAAAAGAAGCAAGGACGATGCGCCAGCTGAGCACCCATCGGTGGATGGGCCCATACCCTGCCTGGGGTAGTTCCAGCCTCGTTTGCGCTTCGGCTTCGCTTTTCCTTCTGTTCAGTTTGCTGCGAGTGTTCAGTATCGCTCACTGCTTTTGGATCGTTGGACAACGTCGGCAGAGCGCCCCTTCGCCGACGTGCGTGAAAGCTTCTGCGTGTGTCCTTGTCACCCCGAGCATTTCCGGTATTGGTGGGCATCGGACCTCCCGTGATTCTCTCTCAAACCAAAACGGTTCCGTGAGACACCCAGTATATAGGGGATCATTATCCTGGTTGTCTTAGATTATCCTGAACGAAGGAATGGCGACGACTCAACGTCTTTCGGAAATCGAGTTCCGCCGTCTTTCGACGAATTGATTCACGTCCCGGATTTTCGCCGCAAACTCAGCTTGAGGCGGTGCAATTCCACGACGATCGTCGAGTTCGGCGGACATGAAATCTACGAAATCGTCGTCGGCCGGATTCTCGACATCGTAAAAGCCGCTGTCGTAACGTTTTTCGCCTCGGATTCGGGAATGACGAACACTTCGAGCCATCTGGTTTGCACGCTCGAATCGATGAGAAGCGCCTTCGCGAAAAAGCGTAAGCGGGACGGCGAGGATGGCTCGAGCGGACCGATCACGACGGTCCAGAAAAGCAGAGAAAGGAATGTGACGGTTGTCGATAAGCCTACAGCGTCACCGGTGATCTTCGGCTGGACGATTCCCTGGATCACGGAGTTGATAATGCAGTGAGCGATCACCACCCACAGAGCGGTAAGCCATCCCGAATCGAGAAGGCCCATGAGCGCGGGCGGCACAAGGCCTACGACGAAGCCGATGTTTGGCACGTAATTGGTGACGAAGCTGAAAATCGCCCACGCCATGGGCATGGGAACGTGGAGAACGGCGAGGACAATTCCGTTGACCACCGCAACGATCGCCCCAAAGATCGAGGAGACGATCCAGTACTGACGGACGCGGCCTTCGAGAGCCCTCGGAGCGTCGTGGAAATGCGAGTCATGCTCGCGAACGATCGCCGAACGGAACTTCATCGTCATCGTATCGACGGTAATGAAGAGCATCGACAAGATGATCATTCCTAGCGAGGCTTCCCGCCGAGGTGAGATAGTCGAGCACTGTTGTGACGGCGGTGACAACCTTTTTCGAAATCAAGGTTGTCGAGGATGTCCTTCGAGTTTGCCGGACGAGAAGTTGTACTTTTCAGCTAACTGGACCACGTTGTGGACGAGGCTCTTGAAACTCGAGGGTATCCGTTGAGAGTCTCCGGCAAATCGATGAGCGACCATACTGTGAGCCCGACCATGCCCAGAAGAATGCCGAACAGGGTCGTCATCGTGAAGATGGCCGACAGCCACGACAGCACCCCTTTGCGTATGAGCCACCTGTGGATCGGACGCATGGTCAGAGACCAAGGTGAGGCGAAAAACGCCGGGCCGAACAGGTTGCTGACTTGGCGCAGCCCGATGCAGCCGAATGTCACGAGGGACAGAACGATGAGCGCCTTCATGCCCGCGGGGAGCGTTCGCCCGTCGGCCTGTTTCGCGCGTTCGGCAGGACCTTGCGAACAACCGATTCCACAGCTTTGCCCGGCTCGCCGCTTTCTGGCCCCAGCATCAGCCTCGCCGGCTCACCCGATGCATCCGACGACGCGTCGACTGCCGGCGAATCCGCGACGCCCTCTGTCGACTGCACTTTAGACGGAACCCCCTGGGAAGCATTCGAGCCTTCTCGAGGAATCACTTCGGGGTTCCCCGTCCAATGACGCCATCTATGTTTCAACCTCCTCCGGATACGCAACTAATCTAGCCTGTCTTCGCAAGCCCTAGTCTGCCCTAGGAGGTGCGCGTCGCGACCGCTAACATGCGAAAACCGGCGCGAATCACACCTCGCCGTAGGTAACGCCGGCTTCCTGCAGCATTTTTGGCGGCCTTTGCCCGCGAACGCCTGGCCCGGCCTCGGAGGCGACAATCTGGACCGTCAAAGCCTCTTAACCTGGACTGCCCAAAGACCCTTCCGCATACCCAGCCGGCCCCTTCCAATGTCGCCGCATCCTCACTCGCAGTCCACGGCGCGTGGGCATCTGCCCGATCGAACCTGCGGGCGTCCGCCCAATCGAACCATCGCCCAATAGAAGCCGAAAGTCACGACCCACACGAGCCCGAACAGCACGGTTTGAACAGGGGCGAGACCATCCGATGTCGGGAAGCGCGAGGCTTGCTCCCGCCGCAGCACACACGCCCAGGTTGAACAGAAGATCGTATATGGCGAAGAGTGCGGCCGCGGTACGCGTCGGATGTATCGGATTGCACGATTGTATCGACGGCAGTTTCGCCCCCTGAACGCCGAAGCCGACGGCGAGGCGCCCTGCCACCATCGCGCCGAACCTCGGCCCGGCGGCGAAAAGCGCCTGGCCGACGGAGCCGGCGACCAGGCTCGTGACAACCCATCGCCAAGGCACGATCTTTTTGATGGGCGAGAGGTGTGAGGACGACGGCAACGAATTGACCCGCCACCGTGGCCCCACCAAGGGGCCCCGAAGTAGGCGAGGCCGGCATCGGCGTCAGCGGGATCGGCCAGAAGATTGCGCGACACGAGAATGATGGTGATGAATTCCATCTCGTAGACGAATCGATGGAACGCCATCACTGCGAGCGAGCCCAGGAGTCCGCCTGCGGACCACGTGAATGACAGCTTCAGCCAATTCGCGAACTGATGAACGCAACGAGGCTGGCGAGCCGGCAGAGGAAGTCGGTTCGGACTCCGTGGGATGCTCGCCCACCGACCTGGGTTCACCGGTCTGTTCCAACGCACTAACCGGTGCAAATTCGTCAGCCGATTCCGGCTTACTGGCCGGCCCAAGCTGATCCGGGCCAAGGTCTTGCCGCCCCGGCGGCCCCAGCGTAAGAATGGCGGCGACGAGCAACGAAGCGATGTTCGCGAAAAATCGCTTCAGGTAGGAAAGCGCGAAGAAGAAAAACCGATGACGATTCCGATTCCCGTGGCGAAACCACCGACGGTTGGAACCACGGAATTCGCGGCGAGGAGCTCGCGAGCTCCCACAACGGACAGCAATCCCGCCGAAAGGGCGGCGAGGAGGAAACGGCTGAGGCCGAGCATGCACAGCGTCAATGCGTGAGACGATCTCGATTCTGGTCGGCCCCCACGTCGCCACGGCCACACATATGCCCACAATGCATCGCATTGCGTTGCCCCACAAAAGAATCTGCCGCCTGCGCCACCTGTCCAGAAGAGGGCCGAATAGCGGACCGACCAGGGCTGTAGGGTCCCAACATGACCACGAGAGCGGAGGCGGTCCCCGCCGCCGACGTCATGAACTGTGAGCTGAAGAAGAACAAAGAGGCCATTCCAGCTTGGAACATGCCGTCGCCAACCTGGGAGATGAGCCGAACGCCCAAGGTTTGCGAAAAGCCCGAGGATTTCGACAGCGTCGCAAGATCCGCGAGAAGGCTCATGCCGTACCTCTCACGGGACCGTATCGACATTCGCGGATGCGGCGTCTCCGTTCGAGTTTCGGGTGGCCCACCAAGCAAGCAAGCGGCGTTCGGCCTCCTCCTCGCCGAGCGGTCCTTCGTCGAGGCGAAGGTCGGAAAGGTAATTGCGGGCAGCGCCCACCTCCGGCCCCGGCGAGGCCCCAAGATTTCCATGATGCGCGCGCCGTCTATATCCGGCCGAATCGCGTCAAGGGCCTCCCTGTTCAGCTAGTTCCCTGATGCGTCGGGCAGGTTCGTCGTTGCCAGCCTGAAGCCTGCCGACCCTTCGGCGGTTCTGCGATGTCACATCGGCACGGATGAGGCGCATGAGGTGCGGAAGCAGCTCGCCGGCGTCGCGCGCTGAAACGACGGACCGCCGAATCTGTCCATCCAGCCTCCGAGAAACCGAATGCTCGCAGATGAAGCTCAACGAGCCTTGCCACGTCCTTCTCCGTCTGCTTGTCGAAGCGCAACGCCGCCATGCGTTTTGCCGCCATCCGCGCGCCGACCACATCGTGGGCTCGAAGGTAACCGAACCGTCCTTCTCGAAACGCCTGGTGCGGGGTTTGCCGATGTCGTGGAGCAGTGCGGCCAGGCGCAGGGTCAGATCGGGTCCGGCAAGCTCACCGCCCAGCAGATGGGGTTCATACTCCGCTTTCGACGCGGGGTCTGCGAGGGCGATCGCCTGATCGACCACGGTGAGCGTGTGCTCGTAAACGTCCTGTGGCGTTTGTGTTCATCGACGGTATCTCGCAGTTGCGCCACTTCGGGAAGGACGACGTCGGCAGCCCGGTGTAGACCAAAAGCTCGATTCCCTCGGCGAGGTGCGGGCGAGAGCATGAGGCGCTCAAGTTCGGCGCGGATGCGCTCGGCCGAGACGATCGTCAGACGTTCAGCCATCTCAGCCATCGCGGACGTGACGTCCTCGTCGACGTCAAAGCCCAGCTGAGCCGCGAAGCGAGCCGCACGCATGATCCGCAGGGGTCGTCGTCGAAGGACTGAACGGCAGCAATGGGGTCTTCAGCACCTTCGACCAGATCGTCAAGCCCCCGCACGGATCGACGAGCTCGAGCTGGGGAATTCTCACCGCCATCGCATTGACGGTGAAGTCGCGGCGCGTGAGATCGCCCTCGAGTGTGCGGCCGAAATCGACTTTCGGCTTGCGCGATCCCGACTCGTAAGAATCCGCGCGATGGGTGGTCACTTCCACGGTCACATCGCCGCGAGACCGAACCGAGTGTGCCGAACTCACGACCGATATCCCGGGTGGTCGTCCCCAGGAAGAAAGCAGCTTTTCGCTGATTTCAGGAAACCGACGTCGTCAGATCGAAGTCGTGGATGGGCGATCCGAGGAAGGCGTCGCGAACGGGACCTCCACGAGTGCCACTTCATGCCCCGCATCTGCGAAAATAGATCCCAGTTCATCGATGACTGGAGGAAGGACCCAAGGGTCTTTTGCCCCTGAGTGAGGAGGAAGCCCGGCGGTTGCTCCGGTCATCGCCGCATTGTGTACCGGTTCGTAGGAGAGTTCACGCGTTGCACCTTATAAAGGGTGCCATGTTCGATCGTCCCTGCATACTTCCGGTGCGCCACAACCTACGTGAGAAACATGTCGACATCAGCACCGCGGCCTTCGCCGACGGGGCGACACCGCGCAAGCGCACGCCCCGGTCCGTCCCACCAGTTCATCACTCGTACCCGGTGGTGAACGAAACCAGCGCAGGCGGGTCGTCCTATCGGTCAGGACGGCTGGGCCTGCGTCGCCGTCATCGCCCGACGCAACAGGGGCGGCCGCCTGGAATGGTGCCTGCCCAAAGGACATCTCGAAGGCGCCGAAACCGCAGAAGAAGCGGCCATACGTGAAGTCTCGGAGGAGACGGGAATATCCGGCAGGGTGCTCACCCACCTGGCGAGCATCGACTACTGGTTTTCGGGAACGGACCGTCGTGTCCACAAGGTGGTCCACCACTTCCTTCTCGAGGCTCTTTCCGGCGTTCTGACAACGAGAGACGATCCCGACCAGGAGGCCGAGAAGGTCGAATGGGTTCGCATCGACAAAGTCGGCTCGCGCCTGGCTTATCCGAACGAACGCCGGATCATAGCGGCCGCGCGCAACATCCCTTTCAGGGCACAGGTGACATGGGCATAAGGTTTCTTTCTTCGTTGGCCACACTGGCTTGCCTCGTGAGCAGTGTGGCTCCCGCCGCTGAGCGCTTCAACGTCTGTCTCGGTGCGCGTCGACGCGCACAAAAGCGCCGACTGCCGTTCTTCCTAGTGCGGGAAAGGCGAAACCGACTCTTCACATAACCTCCGTCAGCGCCCCCATTCTCCAGCCGGGTCAGGACTTGACCGTGACTGCTCAGATAAAGGAACCCCGGTTCCTCGTCGGTGACCGTTTCTTCGTCAAGCTCTCCGCTCAGACGAAGGTTCCCAGCTCGCGTTCCCAGGTCCTTTCCTTCCTCCGCGGATCGAGCGGGGCCAGCGAGCGACCGATCGAAACTCTCGCCGAGCACGATGATTCCGTCACGGTTGGGGCAGGTTCGACCCAGGAGGTCACCTTCTCCGTTCCCCCGCAAGCAACTCAGATGGGACGGCTCGCCCGACGCTTGGGGGGCCGAGAGGAGTCAGAAGTCTCCGCGACGATTGGAGGCAAAACCTTGAAGGACCGCTCGATCGTCGTCACGGCGCCCTCCGGCCCCGTGACGCCCATGCCCACGACAGTGCTCATCCCTCTGACGGTGTCACCCACGGAGACAGCTTCCAGCCCATCTCTGGCATGGCGGGCGCAGCACCGCGCATCAATGGTTCCCGAGCGGCTTCCCCGGGCGATCAAGGAGCTGTCGACTCCGGGGGTCCTCTCGCCATCGACCCTCTCGTCGCCGACGTCAGGGGTGCAGATTTCACGAAGGCATTGGCCTCGTTCACCAGCGAACGCGAGACGCAGATGATCCTGACGGCCCCGGGCGATTCCGACGTCGCGGCCACCGTTCACGCCTGTGACGAGTCCGGCGCGCTCGACTCATGCATCAAGGCTTCGATCGATCGGCAAAAAGCTCTCAAAACGAGGGTAGCCGAAGACGTCGCGGCCAAACTGAACATCGATACGCCTCGCACGGACATCGCTTTGCTCGCCCCGCAGACGGATTCGCTGACGACGGACGCCTTGGCATCCGTCGGCGAAAGCCGCGTCATACTGTCCGGAAACCAGGTTCCGATCAAGGGCAAAGGCAGCACGACGCCGTCGGCCCGCATGCGCCTTCCGGGCACGTCCGTGGCGGCGCTGGCCTCCGACACGCCGCCATGAGCGCGGCCTTTGCCGGCGCGCTTCCCGACAACGCCGACGCCGATTCGAATCTCGGGGTTCCGACTCCTCGACGCCTTGGACGCCCGTCAACTGGTGCTCGGCCTATCCGCCGCGACATACAGAGGCGTCCCAGCACCTCGCGCGTGACCTTGATCCAGGGCGACAGGGCGGGCATGCCCCATTTGGGTTTGGGAGATCCCGCGACGGCGTCAGCGGAAGCGCTCTCAGCCCGAAAGTATGGGAGACTGTCAAAGCTCTAATGTCCGCCCCGTGGGTGTCGCCAACCACGATCAGCGGGGTCCCTTCGATCGAGATCCATCGACGACCACTCGGAGTTCCCTTCCCGCTTTTCGCTCTCCTGCCGGATTAGCTGACGCGCAGCGGTATAGAGACGCATCGAGGCGGCACAGAAGGATTTCGCCACGATCGCCGACATTTCAAACAGCAAGGAGCTGCTAGAACCGGACGGTGGCCTCTCGAGCTTACGCTCTGACGGGCGTCGCGTGGAGGGCTTCGAAAGCTTCTCGCAGTGAGTCCATCGAGGCCATCGAGGCTGACGGAAAGAAGTTCCTCAAAAGAGCATCGCGGCCGAACCGTCGTCGACGATCAACATCATCTCCACCAAATCTGAGATCCCGGTTCACGTAAGCAATTCTCTGCCGGTTTCGGTCAATGTCTCGGTCGAGTGCACTCACGTGACCCGCGTCTAAAAAGCCGGAAAGATCGTCAAAGCCACCCTCGCGCCCAACTCTTCGACGAAGGTCCTCATTCCCGTCAAGGCTTTCGGTTCGGGAAACGTGACCGCCGAAGTGAGAATCCTCAATGCCACCGGTCAATCTGTGGGTGTGACGAATTCGCTAGAAACCCGAGTGCGCGTCGACTGGGAGAACATCGGAACAGGAGTGTTTCTGGCATTCTTCCTCACACTTCTCGTCGTGGGCACCGTGAAGTCGCTTCGTAAGGGCGCCGTTCGCGTCCTTTTCAGCCCCGAAGAGATCCGTAAGGCACGTAAAGAAGCCGCTTTGCGGGTAGCGATGTAAAGGAAAAACATGAACGATGCCGGCCCCGAACCTCCAGACAAGCCGAGCCTGACCCTATCAAGTTTGCCCGGTAGGATGGACAATGTCGCACACGTGGTTAAGAGTCCTAGCCCGTGTCCATGAAGGGAGTGTCATGAATAGCTTCGTCGAAGCTGGTCAGGTCTTGCCGGCCGTTACAAGCTTACCGAGCCGTTCTCGGAACAGCCGCTCTATCCCGGAGTTCAAGCCTGGAACGCCGTCGATACGCTGCTTGGAACGTCATTGCGGATCCTGGCGTTGGATCCGGGCAACTCGAACGCCAGCGAAGTGCTGGACGCTGCCCGGCGCAGTTCGCTCATTGACGACCCGCACGTCGTGCGCATACTCTCGGTCGGCGAGGATCCGGCCGCGTACTACGTCGCTACCGAGATTCCTCTGGGCACACCGCTTTCCGCCTATCTTCACGGCATTCGCTTCGATCCTAGACAGGCCCAGGCGCTTACGGGCGAGGTCGCGAGCGCCCTTAACTCCGCGCGGGCGCGAGGCGTTCATCATCTCGAATTGACGCCTCAACAGGTCAGGGTAGGGGTGCTGGGAGAAGTCTTTATCGACGGCTTGGGCACTGATGCCGCCCTGGCCAGCCTTCGCACGGACTCAATGTCGAGTTCACAGGCCGATAGAATGGAGTCACGCGGAATTTCGATCCTTTTGGCCCGGTTGCTCACCGGAAATGCCAAAGCCAAGCCCGACGCCGTTTGCGCATGGCAACGGAGAACGGCTCATTGCCCGATGCGCTGCGCAGCGCAGTGCACTCAGGGAGCTTCGCGGGCTGGGGGCTCTCTCACCCGCTGATCTCGTCCGCGAGCTCGCTCCTTGGGGCTCCGTCGAGCCTTCCGAATTCCCGTCGGTCGGCGAACCGCACGGCTCAGATTCCGACGTTTCTGCTCGAAGCCGGAGCTCAAGCGACCGGAGCTGCTTTTGGCGAAGCTTCTGGAGCCGAGCGTGATGCCGACGGAGTCGAGCACGATGCGAACGGAGCCTCGCCCGCCCCGTCACACGGCGCGTCGGCACAGCCCGGAATCGCGTCGACGGGAGACGCTTCGAGCGGGGACAAGGTAGACCCTCTGTCCGGAGACGCCGTCAAATCCGCTGGAATGAAGCCGAAATGGTCGAGTCTTAACACCTTCGCCGAGGAGCATCCAGAAGCGGTCGATCCTTCGGCAGCGGCGATTTTCCATCCGGAAGACTTCGGCGATGCCCCCGAGGGCGACTACGTCACGATTGCCGACGGCCCCGAGGACCTTGTCAATTCCGCCGAGAAGACGATCGAAACCGCGGCCGTACGCGATAAGAAGGGTGGGCGCGACAAAAAGTCCAAGAAGAAAGCCGGGGCGGCAAAGGGCGGAGCAACCGGAAAAGGCCGAGCCGCCGGAAAGGCTGCGGCCGAAGCCACGGGGACATCGATCGCAGCCGGCGCAGCTGCCGGTGCTGTCAAATCGGCGGGGGCCGCTCCGTCGGCGGCGGCGAAGAATGCTTCCGGAGCGGGGAAGAACGGGAAGGCTCAAAAGAAGACGACGTCGACCGGCAAGCCTTCCGGGCAACCGACGGGCAAAACTCCAAAAGCAATCAAATAGCAAATCTTCTAAGCAATCGGACTCTTCAAAGAAGCGGCCAAATGAGCAGAGCTGCACAAGTACCCGACGAGTCTTTGGACAACGCCCCCACTCAGAACATGGCGGCTGCAGCTGCTCAGACTTCTCCGGCACAGCAGACCGGTAGAAGTTCGGGGCATGGGGAGTCGCAGTTACCGCCGTCGTTCTTTCCGGCTTCTGAACAGGGCTGCGAATGCCGCGAGTTCGGACACCGTGCAGATACCCACCGCTCAGGCGACTAGCCAAAGCCCGTGGCTTCTCGGCGAAGCTCCGTCCCTCAGCAAACCGAGTTGCCCGGCGCAGAGCTGGCCGGCGAGGAAATCGAAAAAGCCGCTGTACAACCCTTCGAAAGTAGTGGTGGCTCTCGCCATCTTGCTCATCGTCGTATTCGGACTTTGGGCGGTTTTCAAGTTCTTTTCGCCCACCAGCGTTCCATCGAACAAATCCTCCTCAACACGTTCTTTGCCCGCTACGAAGGCTCCAAGCTCGCAGGGAAAAAGAAGCCTTCCGCGAGCCCGACGAAAGAAGAAAAGGCCGAAAACCTGCCGCAACCAAAGGTCGAAAACATCACGCTGCTCAATCCGTACGGTGCACAATCGGATCCGTCCAATGTGGATGAGCAGGAGAATCCTTCCCTCATTCCCTACCTGACGGATCAGAAGACGTCCACCACCTGGGAATCTTATTGGTACGCAAATTCGAAAATACTCTGGCAACAAGGACGGCATCGGTCTGGCCATCAAGCTTTCTGGCAAGTCGAAAGTGACGTCCGTAAAAATCGATTCCAAGTACTCCGGCGGCAAGGTCAGTGGCGCAATTCTTCGGCTTCATCCCCGAACACTGGTGACGTGATTGCCGAGTCGGCGCTCAAGCCCAATTTGAAGCTTTCGGCTCCCAAAACGATTGCCACAGACACCGTTGTTCTCTGGTTCCCCGAACTATCGAAACAGAACAAGTCTAAATATCGAATCAGCATCGCGGAAATCAGCGTCGAATGAAGTCGAATGAAACGGCGAACCCTATGTGGGAATAGACGAAATTGATGTTGGGAATAGACGAACCCACTGCATGCGTTCCGCCACCGACCCCTAAGAAAGGCAGACATGACTGAGAAAGTTCACGACGTCGTCATCGTTGGCTCCGGCCCCGCAGGTTGGACGGCCGCCATCTACACATCTCGCGCGGGTTTTTGAACCGTTAATCGTTGCTGGCGCCCTTGAGGGCGGGCGGAGCACTCATGAACACCACCGGGTCGAGAACTTCCGGGCTGGCCTGACGGAATCATGGGCCCCGATCTCATGGACAAATTCCAAGCCCAGGCACAGAAGTTCGGCGCCACGGTCGAGTACGAAAGACGCAACGGAGCTCCAGCTCGAAGGCGACATCAAGACGATCGTCACCGACTCCGCAGAGTATAAAGGCGAAGACAGTAATTCTTGCTCTTGGCTCGGCCTATAGGAAGCTCGGTATTGAAGGCGAACGGACCTATTCCGGCAGGGGTGTCCTACTGCGCCACCTGCGACGGTTTCTTCTTCAAAGACAAGGAGATAGCGGTCATCGGAGGGGGCGATTCCGCGCTGACGAGCTCTCTTCCTCGCGCGTTTTCGGTTCAAAAAGTGCGATGTCATTCACCGGCGCGACCAATTCCGCGGGTCGAAGGTCATGGCCGATCGCGTTCTGGCCGATCCGAAGATCGACGTCCATTGGAATAAGACGGTTTCTAAGCTTTCCGGTGGAGAGACCCTCGAATCGGCAACCCTAACCGACACAGTCACCGGCGAGACTTCCGTGCTTCCCATTTCCGGATTCTTCGTCGCCATCGGCCACGATCCGCGCACAGCCCTCGTTCGCGAGCAGATTGAGCTGGACGACGCCGGCTATATCGTCGTCGACGAGGCCCTCCACGCGCACGAATGTTCCCGGAGTCTTCGCAGCCGGCGACGTCGTTGATCACACATACCGTCAGGCCATCACGGCTGCCGGATCAGGAGCTCGTGCCGCTTTGGATGCTCAGTCCTACCTTGAGGACCCTGGTTTAAGGCGTGGACCCTGCACGCGGAACGACCAATTCCTCGGTCTCTGGCGACGCAGGGTCCTATTCCGTGGTTGAGGCGGTAGCATCGTAGGGATATGCCTGAAGCACTGACTCGCGACACTCGCAAAGCGCGCGGAGCCTTCTTCACTCCCGCTCAATTGCAAAGTCCATTGTGGATTGGGCGGTGCGCTGTCTGCAAGCGACCGCATCCTTGATCCATCCTGCGGCGATGCAGCTTTTCTTCTCCCCGCAGCCACAAAAACTTCTCACGCTGTCAGCAGCGAGCTGTGTTGGAGGGCCCGGTCCGAACTTCCCGCGCGCAGATTAACGGCGTCGATATCGACTCTCCAACCGCGAAAACAGCCCGTGAACGCCTTTCACCACCATAGGCGTAGAGGCTCGAATCGAAGTCTCTAATTTCTTTGACCTTCCCGCCAATGCGGTCTACGACGCCGTCATCGGCAATCCGCCTTACATCAGATATCAAGGCTTCAACGGCACATCGCGAACAGCAGCTAGAGAGCTGCTGCCCGTGCGGGAGTCTCACTGACAGCTCTGGCCTCAAGCTGGGCCCCTTTCATTGTTCATGCCAGCCAGTTCCTTCGTCCCGGAGGGCGACTGGGCTTCGTCCTCCCAACCGAATTGCTCAGCGTCAACTATGCGGCACCAATTCGCCGTTTTCCTCTTCAACAGCTTCGCGAGCATTGAACTGGTTTTCTTCGAACGTTTGGTATTCAAAGAGGCAGAAGCCAACGTCATATTGCTTCTGGCTGACGGACACGGGGGCTCAACATCACACGCCACGATACGTCGAGCTCGTGATGAAAGCGATCTATCCGACCTCTCTTCACCTTCATCCGCAGCCGATCCTGAGAACACATGGTCTCCGCTCAAACCGGAAGGCAAGTGGACGGAACTGCTTGCACCCGCTCCTGCTCGTGCCAAGCTTGCTGTTCTGCGCAATAGGGCGGCTCTGACGCCGCTCAGCGAGTGGGGCTCAATCAGACTCGGCGCGGTCACAGGAAACAACAGCTATTTCACACCGTCACCTCTTCACGCACGTGAGCTGGCGCTTGAGCGCCGCGACCTCGTGAGAATCAGCCCCTCGGGAAGCGCTCATTTACATGGACTGTCGCTTACCTCAGCTATGCTGACCAGACTCGGAAAGAAGGAAAGAGGAACTCTGCTTTTCCGCCCACGCGAGCCACTTTCCTTCGCAGCCAAGAGCTACGTGCAAATGGGCCGTGAAATTGGCGTCGATCTCGCGTACAAGTGCCGGGCTCGCAAACCGTGGTACATCGTTCCATTGCCTCCGGTTCCCAATCTTCTTCTAACGGCCATGAACACAGATTCTCCACGTATCGTTGCGAATGCAGCACGTGTACATCATCTCAACTCAGTTTACGGCGTGTACCTTTTAGACGGCCTTGTCCAACTTGGAACAGAGCTCCTTCCCTTAGCCGGCCTCAATTCGGCAAGCATGCTCAGCGCCGAATTGTCCGGACGCAGCTACGGTGGAGGCATTCTCAGCTGGAACCTGAGAAATGTGCACGTGGCTCGTCCCTTCGCCCCGACTCATCCGCGAGCGCGCCGAAGAACTGCGATCAATCAAAGGCGAGGTCGGACGCTATCTGCGGCGTGGCCAGTTTCTTCAAGCAATCAGAAGCGGTCGACGGCGCTTTGGGCCTGACGGATACGAAATATGGCTCATCCGACGTCGACAGTCTCTTTAGCGCGGCCGTGTCTATAGCGTGTCATCGTAAAGACAGAGGGAGAAGACAGCGGGAGAAGACGTGACGAATAGAATCAATGGCCGAGGGAGTTCATCAACGGATCAAGTTATACAGCCTATGAACATGTCAAGTCAGACAGGCTACGGGCATGCGGCCACTGCAGCCGTAATTGGCCTGCGTCAAGCGACTTCGTCGACAAGTCCGCATCAACTCATCTCGTCGACAAGTCCGCATCAAGCGACCCGCAAGCGTGGTGCAATTCCCACAGCAAAGAAACCCACGCCGAGTTTTAAACCCACAATCATGCGGGCAACCTAAACCCACAATCATGCGGGCAATCCCCGGAGATCCCAACGCGGCGGAGCGGCAACTGCAAAAGACCTACAACCACGCAGATAATCCACTACACCAGCACCAACGCAAATGTTGTGAGTAAATGGTCCCAAACGTTGTTTATTACATCCTTGAACATTGGTTACTGTATCCTTGAATGTCGGTCACTGCAGCCTTGAACGTCGCTCGCTACGGACCAGGTTTATGGGATCACTGCAAACCAGACCGTTTCACGTGGAACGACGGAAACGAACCCTCGTGCACGATCATCGCACACGAAACTGCCGTGTCTATGCGCATAAAGCCGTCATATGTGTGCGAGTCTAACGGCTCGAACGAAGATTCCTCAGGGCTAAGGTAGGCAGGCTAGGTTCTTGCGAGCCTTAAGCCCACAGGAACTAGTTTAAAACCATGAAATCAACAGGTGAGGAGGCGGTCATGGAAATCCAACAAAATTACGCACTCGTTTTTGTAACCGCCCGCTGGTGCGAACCAGCAGTTCCCATGCGCATCATCTTCGACGAGCTGGTTCAAGACCTCGAACGCAGGATCGTCAAGGACCGGCATCGCGGTGGCGAAGTATCCAGCATCTCAAACATCCACCATGTTTCAAGCACACCCGACGCATCTGGAACATGGAATATTTCCGATGCTTGCGAGACTTTCAACATGGGCGACGCTCTCGTTCGCTCTAACCCTCCCAACTTTGCCGACTCTCTTACTTTCCCAATGTGACAGCCATTCGGGGCATCATTGTCGACATCGACGAAGTCGAAGCAATCCTCGCTTCAAGGGCCGACGACGCCGCATTCGGACGCCTTTGCGATCCCGCTCTTGAGCTCGATCCGCTCCTCACTCCGGCTTTCGTCGAATCAATAGATTTCATTCCCACAATCATCCTTATGCGAGACGGAAACGGTAGAAAAAATGGACGTGTGGTGTGTGAAGGCAACCGCGACATCAGCAAAACGGAAGCTGACAAGTGCAGCATCGACGCGTTACCAAGTCACCGGGGAATCCGCACGGCTCAGAACATCCTTCCCACCACTGATGCCGATCAAGCACCCTTCTTACCGACGATGAAGACACCCCTCAGATCCTGTGCCGCGCCTCGTAGAATCCTACAGAGCTCACCCGTTTTTAGGCCAGTTGCCGAAACTCTATATCCGTGAACGGATCATCGAAGCGTTGGACGGCGATTCCCTCTCATCAAGGAGGTCAAATTCCAGCGATACGTCCGCAGCGCAATAATAGACCCTTGTCATTCCAGCATCGACAGCTCCACATATAGGTCTGTTCGATTATCTCAGGAATTTCCACGTGTGCGGTGACGAAGCGTACTTGTCGTGCCCTCGGCCAGCTGCGTGAATCTGACTCATCCATGGCAAACTTAAAGGGTTAGAATCCCGATAGGAGAACCCGCAAAGCGGGCCGATGCGCACGACCAAGGAGACGCCATGAGCGATAAGCAAAGGAACGTCGGCCGAACAAGCATCAATCCTCCGTCTGCTGCCGTCGGCACTCGCCTGGACCCGTGGTACAACACCTATGCTGATCGCGCACTCGGAATGAAGCAATCCGAGGTGCGTTCGCTCTTTGCTGTGGCGAACCGCCCGGAAGTTGTCTCGCTCGCGGGAGGTATGCCAAACATCGAAGGCCTGCCCCTCGACTTCCTCGCGGAGATGAGCAGCCGCCTCCTGCGTGACCGCGGCGCGTCAATCCTCCAATATGGTTCCGGTCAAGGGACCGAGGAATTGCGCGAGATGATCGTTGAGGTCATGCGTCCTGACGGCATTCGCGGCCATGCCGACGACGTCGTCGTGACCACCGGATCCCAGCAAGCTCTCGATCTCATTTCGCAAATCTTCATCAATCCAGGCGACGTCGTCTGGCTGAGGCTCCCTCGTATGTCGGCGCCTCGGAACGTTTCGGGCCTACCAGGCCAAGATCGTCCACGTTCCTATGGATGCCGAAGGCCTCATTCCCGAAACTCGAGCACACCATCGGTGAGCTTGAAGCAGAGTGCAAACCAATCAAATTCCTGTACACGATCCCGAATTTCCACAATCCGGGAGGCGTGTGCCTTTCAGCCGAGCGGCGTCCACAAATTGCCGAGATCTGCCAACGACATCGCATTCTCATCGTCGAAGACAATCCTTACGGATTGCTTGGTTTCGACGGAGATCCGATTCCTGCCATTCAGTCGATCAATCCGAATGGCGTCGTTTACCCTAGGTTCGTTTTTCAAAAACTTTCGCTCCGGGTTATCGCGTCGGTTGAGCATTGGCACCCACGGCCGTCGCCGCACGGCTCGTTCTCGCCAACGAGAACGCCCTCTTGTCGTCCATCGACGTTCGCCCAGCTCTCGATCAACGAGTACTTACGAACCTATGACTGGTATCAACAGGTCAAAGAATATCGCGAGATGTACCGCGAACGCGGGCGCGCCATGCAGGGTGCGCTTGAGGAGTATATGCCTATGTGCTCTTGGAATAGCCCCGAAGGCGGTTTCTATACGTGGGTCAGGCTTCCCGAAGGCCTTGATGCGCAAAGCGATGCTGCCACGAGCCGTTACAAATCTCGTGGCCTACGTTTCTGGGACGGCCTTCTATGCGGATCGGCCAAGGCCACGATCACATGCGTCTCTCGTTCTGCTATCCCACTCCCGAGCGGATCGAAGAAGGAGTGCGGCGCCTCTCCACGGTGGTTCGCGCTGAGGCCGAGCTTGTCGACATGTTCGGTTTGCACACCGACGATGGGGTAAAACCTTCTCCGGGGGAGTTCGCATGGCCGCGAATCTGATTTCACCGTCCGGACGTTCCCGTGTCCTTGCCATCCGCAGCTTCCCTTGCGTCGCGAATCCTTCTTATCCATATTCTTTACCATTGCAGCTTCACCATTGCAGGCGCTTTTCTTCATCGTTTGCAGGTACCGCCACCTGCAATCTTTGACATCCGTAATTTAATGATTCCTACCGAAGGAGAAAGAGATGTCCGCACCACTCACCGTGGCTATTCTCGCCGGCGGCCTCACACACGAACGCGAAGTGTCTCTCCATTCTGGGCGCCGTCTTGCCGGAGTTTTTATCGGACGCCGGAATGCACGTCAAGGTGCTTGACGTCGACGCCAATCTCCTCCAGTCCCTGCAATCAATGCAGCCCGACGTCGTATGGCCACTCATCCATGGAAGTACCGGCGAAGATGGTTCGCTTCAAGGTTTGTTGGAGCTTGCAGACTTGCCTTATATCGGTACGTCTCCGGCTGCTTGTAGGATCGCTTCTGACAAAACTATCGCGGGTTCGATTCTCTCAGCTGCCGGCCTTAACGTTCCTGACTCGGTGACGATTCCGCAAAAAGCTCTTCCGCGAGGTAGGGGTGGGCCAGGTTCGATCTCGTCAAGGCGCTTCGATTTTCCGCTCGTCGTCAAACCCGCGCAGGGAGGTTCTGCACTCGGCGTGACAATCGTCAGTACTGCTGCGGAGTTACCTCGCGCGATGGTCGATTGTTTTGCTTTACGACGAACGGGCTCGCATTGAGCGATACGTTGATGGAAGGGAATTGGCGGTATCGGTGGTTCAAATAGGAGACGAACCGCAAGCGCTTCCGCCGGTTGAGATCGCAACCGACGGTCCCTATGATTACGACGCTCGCTATTTCGCTGGGCGCGCCGAATACTCGTCCCGGCTCGCCTCTCGGAAAAAGAATCGGCCACAGCAAGCAAGGCAGCAGAGCGTGTCCACTCCATCCTTGGGCTTAGTTTCGTTTCACGCACGGACATTATCCTCGATGATGCCGGACTCGCCTGGATCCTCGACGTCAATGTAGCCCCTGGAATGACTGAAACTTCTCTGTTTCCCCAGGCAGCAACAGCATTAGCGGCCGAAGGCGAGACTACCGTGGACGACCTGTACGTGGACATTCTTAATGCCGCGCTTGTCGAAAGGCAATCACGTCAGTGAGCGCTTGTCGGTCCCGCCGATCAGCGCAAGTTTCCTAGTCTCAATCCTTACGTGATCGGACAATCCCTGCTTAGTAGTTCGGCCTCGTTGTCCATATCTTGCGTGATTCGTGCTCGTGTGGTTGCGGCTAGTTGTTCAAGCCTCGCGCGGTTGCGCGTGGTTGCTCAGTTTTTCCGTGGTTGCACGTCTTCCCGTGCTTACTCAGTTTCCCGTTGTTGCACGTCTTCCCGTGGTTGCAGCGTCTCGCTCTGTCATTCAACAGTTGTGAAGCCGTTCGTAGTCTAGTTGTTTATTCCACGCGTGGCCGTCCATTTTTCACGCTGCTACGCGTAGCTTTTTGTGTCTCCATTCCTACACACGAACTGCCTTGTTGTGGTGTCTCTGATGACTCGTTTATCGGACATCCACAATGCATCGGCACCTTCACCGACCAAAACCGAGGGGCCGAGCAAAACTCGACCCCTCGATCACGCGAGAGACAAACTAACTCCAGGAGTGTACCACAGATTCTTCGTGATACAGTGTTTTATATTCAACTACTCTTCGGACCCCGGCTGAGTCTTGTTTTTCGCATTGCTACTCCACGACATCGACACCGGTTTCTCCTGGCGTAAGAACCTCCAAAATTCGGTTAAGGTCGTCAATCGAAGCGAAATCGATCTTAATGGAGCCTTTCTTCGCCCCCATTTCAACCTTGACACGGGTGTCGAAACGATCAGCCAGTCTGGTTGACAATTCGCCGAGCTCGGGCCCATAACGCTTAGTACGCCGACGCGAACTAGTCGGTGAAGCCGCCGGTTCATCACCAAGAGCAACGATTTCTTCAACCTGCCGTACAGAAAGCCCCTCAGAAACGATCTTTTGAGCGAGTCGTTCCATTGCCCCAGGATCGGATAAACCGAGCAATGCACGCGCATGTCCGGCAGACAATACCCCTGCAGCCACCCGGCGTTGAACCAACGGAGGCAACTTGAGCAGCCGCAAAGTGTTGGAAATCTGCGGGCGCGATCTTACAATTCGACGCGATAGCTCTTCTTGTGTGCATTGGAAATCTTCAAGAAGCTGGTGGTAGGCGGCCGCTTCTTCCAACGGATTGAGTTCTGCTCGATGCAAATTCTCAGAAGCGCATCCCTAAAGCAAGTCTTCATCTTGCGTATGCCGAATGATTGCGGAATAGTTCCGGTCTCGGCCAACTCGGAAGCACGCCAACGGCGTTCACCCATAATGAGCTCATGCAGCGAGCTTTCGGTTGTCCAGGAATTGGAGCGGATAGAGGACGAACGATGACCGGCTGGAGGATCCCAACCTCGCGGATGGAAGCAGCCAATTCTTCGAGTTCCTCTTCATCGAAGACATTTCGCGGCTGTCGGGTGTTCGGGATTATTTCGTCGAGCGGGAGTTCAGCATACGTAGCACCGGAACCTCGACAAGCCCCTCATCATCCGCATCGATACTGTCGACTTCGTCGGAGTCCGACCCTTCGGATTCGCGGTCTGCAGGAACCGTTCCATTCGGTTGTCCGGGATCTTCGACCGACACGATAGACAGCAGCCCCACTTGCAGTGGTTGGATCCTTAGGGAATGTCAGTCGAATTAGTACTTTCAATCATGCTGGCGGCAGAACTTCCATTCTCCTCGTCAACGGACCTTCCGTCATGGTCGGTCGAAACCTCAAAATGCACCGGACAGGTTCGCGCCTGTATCCACGGACTTTTCGACGTTTGCCGCGTCTGTACGGAGCGTCCCGCCATCAACCTCATGTAGCTTCACATTCTCATCCTTGGTTGATGTTCCATCCTGATTTTCAATCGGTACTTCACCGCCACTTTCAAGCGCTGTCTCAGCAGCATTTTCAAACGGTGTTTCACCGGCGTTTCCATCCGATGTTCCGCTAGCTTCCGCAGATAGTACTTCACCATCACGCTCAGACAGCGTTTCATTATCGGTAGCTCCGTTGTCGCCAGATGACGCCCGTTGTCGCCAGGTGACGCTCCGTTGTCGGCAGCTTGAGCCGACGTTCCAGCATCATCAATTTCTGCGTTACCAGATTGCTTATCATTAACCCGGCCGACGTCGGAAACTGTCGTTCTAACACTCAGGCTTCACTTCTACCGAAGGAATTTCCTCAGAAAACTCAACAGCGCCTGATTGATCAAAAGCTCGCACACTCGTCTTGCGACGAACTGTGTTAGCGGCAGGAGCAGTGCGTTCGCCAGAGGCAGAAGCACCTGCGGTAACAGCAGCAATATGCTCAACAGAAGTAGGAGCCTCCCCGACGCCAGTAACGATAGGTTCGTCAAGAGTCGCTGGGGAATCTACAGAATGCGCTTTGCTCTCCTCAGGTGTCTTTTCAGACACTCGCATATCAGTCTTGAAAGAAGTAGAAGTGCCAGGAATTGAAGCAGCGACGTCGGCATTCGCAACGATAATATCGGTCGTGGCTGATCCGCCTGTCTCAACAGCTGACGCGTCTACGTCAGTGGCTGAATCACCAACTTCAGCCACTGACTTACTAGTCTCATCAGTTGGGTGATCTGTATCAGCAGTCTTGCCAGCGTCGGTTGCCTTTCTCTCAGCGTCAGCTACCTTTCGGTCAGCGTAGGCTGCCTCCTCGGCCCTTACCGTTTACCCATTCTTCCGCATCGGCTACCCTCTATGCTTTCGCTGGCCACTTTCTTGTCGTCACCAAGAACGATTCCGACTTCATCAACCGAGGCTATGGCATTTCGCTCATCAAGAGATGTACCGGCGGTCTCTTCTGGAGCCGACCATTCACTAGAGTCACTTTGCTCAACGTTGCGGCCGCGTTTGTCATTACCGTCTTGTTTAACGGCATCACTGTGTTTGACGGCGCCACTACGTTCTTCTACACCAACCTCAGGGGCGTCCACATGTTCATGAATTCCGGCCTGTTTAGGGGCTATATTCCTTCCCATCAGTATCAGTCCGTCCGTCGTTGCCAGCCCGTCCAACGACGTCGTCTCGTTCACTCACAAACACTTCTTCGGTTATATTGACTGACGGCCTGGCTGCATCATCTGATTGCCCAGTATCAACTGCAGCATTTTCTCCAGCAGACACGGATACGGCCTTCTCAGAGATTTTACCCGCTGTGCAGCACTTCTTGCTGCGAGTTCATTCGCTCCAACAAACCCAGACTTGTCTTTCGACTGTCTTTCAGAAGCGGATCCATTAACAGTCGTGACTTGCTGCGTTACATCATGGCGACTGCGATCAGTCTCTTCTGGCAAGTTGCCTGAACTCGACGGATTAGTCGACTCGGAGGAGTCATCCTTGCTGCGCTGTTTCTTTGGAGAAGTACCTGTTTTAGCTTTGACGTTAGCACTCACATCGCCTTTACCGGAAGCATGTCCTTTTGCTTCATCTGAAATCGCTGACCTGCCATCCGCACTTTGCCCGGAAGATGTAGCGTTTTGAACATCCTCAGTTTCTGGTGCCTGTAGAGCGCTTCGACGTGGTACTTCCCTCAGCTTTTGCTGATTTCTTCACCTTCTTCGACTTCGATGACACTTTTTACTACCACTTTTGTCGTTTTCAGACTCCGCGGTCGCGCCACTGCCAAAGAAAACGTCGATCGGACGGTCCTTTGTCTCTCTCTGCGCTGCCGGAATGAGAGCACCGATCCCCTTCCGAGACCGCGTCTACGCTCAGCCATTTCTACCTACTCCTTACTCGGCTCGACTAGCCAACTCATGTGCCGCGGCCGGGTAAGCGATAGCGCCACTGGAGCGGGGTGCAAATGTGATGACGGTCTCTCCATAAGATGGTGATTCAGCTATGCGAACTGACCTTGGAATTTCCGTCTCAAGCGTCTGATCAGGGAAAAATTCCCTAACATTTTCCGCAACCTCAGCGGAAAGATTTGTATTCTTTGACGACATCGTGAGCAGAATTGTACTTACGCGCAATTCAGGATTATGCGAAGCGCTAGCACCTTCAATGGTATGCAGAAGCTGAGTCAATCCCTCCAGGGCATAATACTCAGTCTGAACCGGAATCAGCACCTCTTTGGCAGCAATCAAAGCATTGATAGGCAAAAGTGACATGCTCGGGGGACAATCGATGAATACATAGTCAAAGGAAAACCCCTGCGCAGCAATCTCATTCAACCCTTGACGGAGGGTGTCACGAAGTCTTGTCATACGATCGTCTTGATCAGCAAGTCTCGACATCAACCAGTGACAAGTTAATCGACGAGGGAACCACGAATAGATTCTTAAGCTTTTCTGTTGACTGCATAGCTTCACGCATTGTCGCTTTTCCGACAAGTACATCATATAGGGTTGCAACATCCTCGTCTCTACTAGCGCCTAAAGCAGTAGAGGCGTTGCCTTACGGATCGTCATCAACCACAAGAACGTTCAAACCGCCTTGAGCCAAAGCGGCAGCCATATTGACAGCAGTAGTGTTTTCCGACACCGCCTTTTTGATTGGCTATTGCGATAATCCCTAGTTGACGCAGGAGACCCTAAACTTGGATCCACCAATTGCGTCAAGTCTCTTCATGTCTTCAGCCAGACTATTAGCAAGGGGAGACCCTTCACCTCGCAGGCGATCCCACGGGCTTTCCTCTTCGGTCACCCGCATGGTTGCCCCTCGCGCCTTGCTTATGGGATCACTCACGTATCCACTCCTCTCGTCTCACTCACATTCTACGCAAAACACACATTGAAATTGGCCTATCCACACCGTGCTCTTCGTTCAGGTTTTTCCACAGAACTAAGTCCAATCCAGGAAATTCTGAATTATGCCTACGGTGTTCTATCTGCATAGTCAAATCTCGCCGATAGAGAGATCGTTGTCAGTAAGTGTGATTTGAATACCCTCAAGGAATTTTGGTCGTGGCACAGCATTCGCCATATCCATACCCCGTGCATCGTATTCGGCAGTACTCAAGAAGCACTGTGCTCTATAACGGTCACACGCCGTATCAATTAGAAGTCGTCTTTGTTCGAGATTACGTACGTGCATTGTGTGAAAAACAACACGTTTTTTGACGAGTCCCACCTAGTTCAGAAAAGAACATCTTCACCTCGACGAAGAACATCCATTCCTTGATTTACTCTCTATGGTGGGATTCTCTTTAGAGTTCACTAAGACTAGTTCGGACTGGATACTTCCATTAAACACTCATCTGCTTTAGTACTCCGGTTAGAATTCTAACCGGCACGCTCCATTTGGTCTTCGGATAATGCACTGGTCCGATTGACGTTCCGAGTACAACCATTCTGTTGCAGAAACCATCGGCAGAAGACCCGAGCAGATTTTTATTCTTGTACGTATATAGTGTGAATTCTCGCATTCAAGTTATTGAAACGTCGAAACCTAGCTTTTTCTACACCAGCCACGCTCAAAAGTTAAGAATAACGTACCGTATAAAAACGCACTACTTGCACAAGGTTATAAGATCTCTGCATATCGTTCGAGAAAATGTACTCGCATACTTTTCATACCTGGATCTGATTCTGTAGTCCCTGGTCAGAACACCTTATCGATGACATCGACCAGAAACTTTATGCAGATTTATCAGAAGGAAGATCATATAGCCGCACGGAGTCCCAGAGACCCGAAGGCAAGGCTCATACTGTGTCAGACAGCAGAAGTTCTAAAAACGACACAGAGTGCGAGAGCCAAAGCAACACACAGGCCGAATTAACTTTGTGCGAAACAAATAGAGAAGCGTTTCCAACCTGCGGATAACCGCGAAGAGGGAAGATTCGTGCACTGCGAAACTAAGTATCAGGTGGCAAAGGAACTGATATCAAAAACAGGCTCATAAAAAGGATTTACTCTGGATTCCGTGCAAACAACGTCCTTTACAACGAAGTTAACGACAGCTTCTACGCATGCCCTAGTTATTAATTCCACGTAAGCGTTATATTCTTATGCTGTTCTTTATTCCATACGCCACCCTGATACCAGGTTGAATAATCCACACACCCTTATTTTTAAGCATAGCGAACTAGCATCCCAATTAAACTAGTAGCAGTTTTAAAAGCCGTTGCATCACCCCTTAACATCATTACAGAAAATAAACTGCGGTAGTCAAGTTATATACCAACCTCTATCGCAGTCTTTTACGGACAAGAACTTCCTAACTTTTGCCTTTAATCACAATGGATCATTTGATATAGGTGATCCGAGCTGTCGCGCCAACATGTTTTCACGTGAAACCTTTGGGTATTGGAGTTCCGGCTTAGAGGACACTCACTTTCTGTAAACTTACGGCTATCTTCGTTCTTAACGTGATAGTTACAGCCTAGATTCATTCACTTCCTTTTCTTTTTATTGATAAAACTGATCATTAACTGTTAATCTTTCAGCTCAACGAGATAGAAAAACATAGTCCCAGACGTTTATCGAGTACGGTGGTCAGATCAGCGACGAGAATTAGCTTAAGCTCGCTATCAGAAAGTTAGAGTCTTATAACTTTTCGCTTACGCATAATACGTCACGCCAAACAATCCGAGCTGCCTGCCGTATTCCATGTCAAAGAACTACTAGCTCAGAAAGTAGAGGATAGTATATATCTACCAAACTGTCCTCCTATAGAGTCATTTAAACCTTACCTGGCTGCGATCAACGGTCCAAGCACAGCAACGAGGTACGCTATGCACATGCAACAATGACGTGTGTGATTAATAGTTTTAGTTTACCAACGACTCACTGCAGATACTAGTAACGTAATGCACCTACATTCCTCATGGTGCAAGACTCTAGTAGTTCCTCAATAAACATGGTTTATACAACAACTATATAGATTGCAGTTACTTCAGATAGTTCACAACCAGCATTCTGATTGAGCAATAACATTAGTATTTTCAGCACCTCCACATGTCAGTATGAATTTTACAGCACTAAGGCTATTGAATTCGCCGAATAATCTTAACCTATTCTAATGACCTGTACCCCAGCAACTTTACCAGATACAGCAGATCTTCATTCCCATTTCTTCTCATAGTACTAATAGATAAAATTTGAAGCCTATCGACAACTTGATTTCTACACTGCTCCAAATAGACCAATTACTCAGAATGTAGGCTTCTATCACACAGCCACGGCTTTGAGTGGTGACATATACTATTAGCAACCGTTACTTTCCTAGACATCTGAATGTTTCACGTGAAACGCAGATTACACAAGGAGTTATACCAACTCTGACAGTAGCTAGTTAATTATGGATTACTTTACAAATATAGTTCAGCCATCGATGACATCTAGGCGTTAGAGTCTGAATGTGGAGAAACTACTAAAAACCCTTCTTCACAATATTCGCTTAAGGAAATATAGCTACTCTAATAAAGCCGTGCGCTCTGTTTATAATTTATGAACGTAAGCTTCGACATATTAAGGTCGTCTGTTGCCATGAGGTTTTTGCCAGTTTATCTATCTGTGACACTTTCACGTGAAAGCCTTTTCAGTTCATATACAACTATCAAACACTTAAACACGTTGAGCCCTAATGCTCATCTGCGTTACAGACTGTTAGGCGATAATATAAAACCAAGGAACTGCGAGCGGTAATCGTGATTATAGTCTAGTTGTCTGCCCCCTACAGATCTAGCTGGACTTAGTTAACTCCGGGCATTAAGTACCCTTCTAAAGCCAATTCGTGTGTAATATTAGACTTATTGTATACAAGTCAATGCTGTTTCTTCGTACAAAAATTCTATTACCTAATTTTTGTCCCTGAGGCTTCCGGCTAGTATCTATACGCAAACTTTAAAGAAAAAGTCGCCAACTTTGAATAAGGCATTGCCAAACCTCTTGCTTATACCCGGAACTAGAAGTCGACCAACTACTAATGAATTAGTTCAGCTTACTTTAACCCATCGATTCAGCCCAGGGACAGCCAGAACCAATTTACGTCCTTCGTTTTTTTATAATCAAACAATGGTGTTCTTCTTTGACATTCTGTTTCACGTGAAACACGTTATCCTTTACAGGTATCCTCACTCCCTTTATTTCGTGCATTAAGTAACCCAACTACTGATCTTTAGGACCGAAAGGTGCAAAAACGAAGCAGCTAATGAAATCCTAGTGGTCGAGAGTGCCCAAATGAACAGTTTATCTTGTCCAAATGCGATTAATATTCATTTTACTACTTATGTTCTCAGATCTGCAAGCCCTAAGTTTCTTAGTTTGATTGAATGTTCTCGATCAACAAGATCAACACGCGCTTAGAGTGATTAGCGACAACCAGCCGCTGAGGCAGTAAAGCATTGCCAGAAATGATAGCTACATACATGCAGCTATCATCTATTAACTACATTTTCTATTGTCTGTATTAATGTTAGAGGACTAAATCGATATGGTCCGCTTTAGTTCAATCACTAGTTATTTAAAGTAAGCTTTATAGTGCGTACTTTACAGTACCCGACATCCGTAATTACTGCATTTGCCGTCAGTAGGCAAAATCTGAACGATCTATGCATTAGTTTGCTGACTGTCTTTAGTGATACACAATCTGCCCCCATTCAGTTCGGCTTTTAGAGAGAACTTGTAACTAATTCGATTCTCAGAGCCCAACCGACCTGATACCATTTGTGACACAACGACAGTACCTTCAGTTTGTGCTGCGACACCTTCCGGGGTGGCCATATTGGTCATCACCTGCGAATCTTGAAGCAATTGCTTAGCTAAATTCCACGTTTCACGTGAAACGCGCGTCTGCCAGGACTTCTGTATTCTATTAGACTAGATATTTTTTCAGTTTTCCTTTATCCAACAATAGCCGGCATCATGAGGCAGCTTGGTAGAGAAACAGTGTCCGTAGTTTCTTCAGCTAACGCAGCTTCAAGCCAACGGACACTACGATCTTCTATGGCACACCCAGTATCATCGTATGCAAATCAAAAGCTGCTTAGAGTATACCCTTCCTGCAAAAGTGCTTATCTCGCAACGACAGAAGTCTTGCCAAGTAACTATAGACTTGTATCTTTAGACTGCTACGTTAATTCATTTGTTTGTTACAAACTCGTCATGTAATTGACGCTATGAACGGCTAAATCAATCAAAGTACGAGGAAATTGATATTCGAACTTACAAGTCTATATCTAGATTTGAAGGGTAACTAAATGACAAAGTAAAGCCTCTTTCCAAGACACACTCAATTAGATCGATTCTAGATTAAGCAAAAACTTAGCAAAATAAATATAACCTCCATCTAATTACACCACTGTTTCTGTATGATTTACCTTGACAGACAATGCTTTTTCTATTGAGTGATCGGTTTGATATAAGTCAGCTATGTCAAGAACAGCTATAAAAATGTGTTTTGTTTGCTGTCTATATAAACTTAAATACCTTGGATACCTGTAATCAAAGGTTTTCAAGCAAAACAGTCATAGGTATATCTGTAATTAGTCGAGATTCTACAACTAACGTTGGCACTTACCGATAGAAGTATTGTTACTTCATTTATACTTAGAAACATTCACTATTAGCATCGCTATCGAATCACAGGACGACCTTTGGTATCGTCTCTGGCAACGTAGAGTTACTCAACGATTTACGTTCACACTGTTCTAGAAGTTCGTTTTTCGCTGATACTATACTAGCGAAATTCGACTTAAATATAGGTTACATATGCCCTAGCTTCTACACATCAACAGTGTATCGAACTAACCCATTCAAAATTCTTGATATGTCGGTATCATTTAGAGTCAGTGTTTCACGTGAAACAACAGCAAGCATGGCCATTCGACTGTTACACAGTCCTAGTCTTTAGTATTTGTCTTGGCAATACTCAGTTATGTGGCGCTGTGGTTAACTCAAGTTACCTAGGGCATTAACAACACCCTAGCCTGATTACTGGGTGCTGTTTGCAGAACGGCAATCGTAATGGCTAGCAAAGTACCCATCACACGACAGGAAATATCTCCTTTATAGTTAATACAGTTAAACGATATCTGAAATTATACGCGGTCGAAGTTGGTTGCTCGTTTATAAAGGATAATAGTCAGTACGCTTTACCACCATAAGCTACCTACCAAATAATTTACTTCCGTTAGGCGCAAAAGGGGTAAGTTAGAGATGATTGTGATAAGTTCAAGTAGCTCAGTATCGGCAAAGAACCAGGTGGAACTCGACGCGTGTCCTTTCTCTGCGCTACGACTGGATTCGTGACCATCTTGCTTTGACCTGGAGTTTACGTTCACTGACATGCTCAGTGATCCGTGACCCTTTAGCATCTACTTTGTACGTTCGGTGATACCTTCATACCGTGTCAAAGAAGCCATTGATGGTTGGATAATTTACTTCCTTGCCTGATGAGACCCACCGCAAGTTACATGTCGCTATGGGAAACACAGGTCAATAGAAACAGGGAGCGGTCATATTTGACAAATATGCGGTACGTAGATGGCCTCTACGGACATAAAAATCCTCTGCAATTTCACTTTTTACGTCCAGAATCTGTAGCTAGTCTTCTGCGATGATCAAATAGATCATTAGTATGCGAGCTTGTCATATCCAACTTAAACCAGACGCGGTTGATGTGTTGATCACTGCAACGGCTCACGGCGGATTTGTTCTCACAGAACATTAGGTATTAATGACTGATACTGACATGCAATCGAATCTTGGGAGATAGCAAATATCAAACTAGCCTAACGGTAGACGTTGTTGTCTCAAGCAAGAATCTGCGCTCAAGTGATCCACAAGAACCGCGCTGTCGTCACTTTGAGCGACACAACTGGTGTCCAATCTTGTTGCTTCTTGAGATTCACAGAAAGCGGGTTAATGCACTCTTTTAAGTAAATCGTTATTCTACCTCAGGCTGAATAATACAATCCGATATAAGCTATATACAATTACTACCTAGTTGATATCAAATACGTTGGTCAGTAAAGCTTGGTGACAAGCAAAACGGTATAAGGTTTACAAATAGTAGTGCCACTCCGGTATTAGCTACACTCCTGTATCAACCTCTAACAAATACTTAATCAATGATCTTTATCAGTGTTGCAATTTAAAACATGGCTGTTATCTATTCGATGACGTTATGGCCAACGGCTATTTTGATGTCTTCGGAATTTGTTAAAGATCTTTAGGAAAAAATCGAATAGCTTATAAAGCAGTATATGTCCCACGACGAAAATCATGCAGTAAAACAACTATGTATCTGAACTATCGAATCGATACTAACAGTATCCCTGATTGCTTTTCGCCCTACCCTAATTGGTCTGTTAGCAGACCCATGTGATGTGAATCCGACCGGAATTTGTTCAGTAAGATTCTTTAGAATTTCTACATTCAACTGAAGCATACTGGCAACTTGACTTCGTTTCCCAAAAGTCGAAGAACAGAGCTACGTAAGCCCAATCAACCAGTTTCGTCAAACATTAATATCGCCAAAATTGCTTTCGGTGCAGCAACCTTCTATCAGCGCATTCGTGGCAGTAAAAAGATACTACCTGCAGCTCTAACAGAGTTCCTGGTTCCCTAAACTTACAAAACCCTGTTCTCTAATCCATCTCATTCTCACTCGACAAGAAACTATTCTTTACTGACGTAGCTGAAGAGAACCCTCAATCTCAATCTTCTATTTAAGTTCACTAACAAGCTACCACCTCGGTTTGGAAAAATTTTTCGCACGCACATCCTGTCTTCTTCTGAATGAAATCGCATACCTCCAACACACAGTCATTCATTCTGCAGTACCGAACGAACTCAGCAGCGACCATTTCCAACGCACCCTAGGTATCAACACAAAAGATCATAAACACAGTTTCCTCACTGCCACCAAAACGCTGGCACCAGATCGGATCTCCTTTTTTAGCGATATTCACACGGTACTGAAAGAGGTCAGTTGAAATGAGACAGTAAAAGTGGTCAGTGACCTATCGCTCACTAATGTCAACTAGCAGTCAATCAACTTACTAGACATCGAAAGTTTCACGTGAAACGCAAAGATCTAAGTTAAAAATTTAGATACTAGACTAATCGTACTTAGTTTTGACGGGTAGTTGTCATAAAGTATATGTTACGTCGTTAGAACTATCGGATCAACTAGAAAGCAAAAGTGGAGCTAAACCCCAGAGATCGACTGCAAGTTGACCACATTATATATAGATAAAATAAGAACAAAGATAATACTGAACAGCAGAGAAATAAGAAAGACGAAAGTAAAAGGATAAGTTAAAACGAGAATTACGCTAGTTATGGAAATCAAAACGGAATATTTAGGTAGGTAAAGGCATGTAAATCAGAAATAAGTATTAAAGAATACCGTTTAAGCTATTTAAAACAATAAAACAATTCCCCAATCAAATTCAAACATTATATATATTACTTAACTAAGTTAACTATGAGATTCTACTGCTACATATAGTGACAACCGAACTAGTTTAGTATTATATATATTACATTCAAATAGTTACGTCGATAAATATTAAGATCAAAAATACATATAATAAACTAGAACGTTATAGATTACCTTAAATGATATTTATTAATATGAAAAACAACTTAATCTCAACTGTTAAGTATCATTAGGATACATACTGTTCTAGTCACTTTTTCCGAATTTCAAGACTCTCGTCTCCTCATGCGTTCCAAAAGGGGTAACAAAGTGAACGTCAGCCCATTTCGCGTTGTACTCGCGCAATATAGTGATTGCCTCATCAATTTCGCTATCAACACGTACGCCTTTTAAGTGCAACTAAGGAACCACCTCCTTTCAACAACGGCATTGTCAATGGAATCAGATTCTTCAAAACTGCCACCGCTCTCGCCGTAACGACGTCAGCCCTAACGGCATTGATCAGGTCCTCGGATCTTGCATGAATAACTTCAACGTTAGGGATCGATAGGGTCGCAACAACGTCGTTCAGCCACTGCACCCGACGTTCCATCAGAATCGACAAGAAGAAAAACGAAGGTCCTTGCGTACTATGGCAGCAACGATACCCGGAAAACCAGCACCGAACCAACGCGACAACATCTACATCAGCTGGAATAAAAGGAAGAATTGCCGTGGAATTAAGGATGTGACGCGTCCATAAGCGCTGAAGTTCGCGGGGTCCGACAAGACCGCGTAATTCACCCTCCTTTTCAATCATTCCTGCACAGCTGAGTAACTGGTCCCATGCATCATCGTCAAACTGGGAAGCCCCTCCCGCGGGAGGGCTTCGCTAGCATCTTCTTGTCGTTCACGACTGATTTACTCAGCCTTCGAATCGGCTGGGTGGTTAGTTTCTTGGCTGAGGTTGGAATCACTGGCAAGTGGTTTAGCGTTGGCTAGCTCACCGCTACCAGCGGAGTCTTCATTCGTACGTACAGGTGTAGAAGCGGCTTGATCACTATCTGGTAGCTCGAAGGTGCCTCGAATATATACATCAGCACTGTCTTCAGCTCGATACTAACGGTATCTTTGTTCTCTCCTTCGGTAGTCGCTTCGGCATCTATGCCGACGGCCTTCTCAGCATCTACCTCTTCGGCGTCTTCTGTTTCCACGTCGGAAAGTTCCTCAGAGCTTTTCAAAGTAATAACGACATGACGTGCATTGCCAACACCCTCCGAATCAGATGCAAGTCCAGCCGCAGCGGCAATGTCGTGAACAACCTTGCGCTCAAACGGATTCATCGGAGCTAATGAAACCGGCTCACCGTTGGCGAGAACGGAGGCGACAGCTTCTTGCGCAATAGCAGCAACTTCTTGGCGATGTGACTCTCTATAGTCGGCTATGTCAAGCATGAGACGACTCCGTTCACCGGTTTTTGCTTGAACGGCGAGGCGGTAAGCTCCTGAAGGGCATCGAGAACCTGGCCTCCCTGACCTGATTAGGCGTTTAAGCCTACGATCAGCAACACCTTCGGTCACAACCCGCAACAGACGCACGATCTGCCTCAATGCCCAATTTCGATGTCACCGTCCAGATCGGCAATGTTGAGAAGCTCTTCAATGTAGTCAGCTCCAAAATCGCCTTCGTCGTTGAGTCGTTTAACGAGTTCAGCTCTATCAGCCATCAGTTCGTCCTTTCTTCAACTAGCACCGCAATAGTGCGTGAGGGGTAGTGAGTTGTGAAAAACGTTGGTGGCAGGGCCTCGAGACTTCAAGAACTCTCATGAAAAACCCCTTTTATATGTTTTTATACGTATAAGGCACACTCTTCTTATGCGGCGGAGTCGCGTGCAGAACCATCTCACGCGAATAGGAACACGCATGCAGAAAAGAGTGCCCTGTAGGCTAACAGAAGGCTTCGTCTACAATTCTGCAGAGAGGATCGCTCGTGGTCCTGCAAAACAAATTGTTTATGATTACCGAAAAAAAACCAGTCGCTGCTCTGCAGAGTAGATCGTTTTCCAGCGGATAGATGTAATGGTTGGCAGGTACTTAGTAGTCGGCGTCCATTCGGCAATTGACGAGAGCCTACCCTTTGCCACACAGGCGATGACTGCCGAATACAAAAAGCCGCAGCCGACCAATCGAGGGATACATCACGCAAGCTACCGAACGCGATGCATAAACTAGGGAAAGCGTGGGAGTCATAATCGAGACCAAAGATGGTCGTCAGAAGTTTCGCTTCTTCTGATTTTGTTGAACTCGTTTCTTTCGGTTAGCGGCCTTTGCTTTCGAACGGGCACGCTCTGCCTGCCGTCGTTCGTAGCGACGGCGAGCTCGCTCAGCTTCAGTCGAGCCATCCTGTACCGCGAGTTTCCTTGGGCTCATCGCCTTCCTCGGCGTCGTCGGCTTCGCTGTAGAGGGCACGATCTCGCTGCCTTTGCCGCTGCTTTCTTCGATCTTTCCTTGCCAAGAGGTTGGACTCGCACTCCGGCGCGAGCCGCATCCTCAGCCTCAAGGTTCTGGATCTCTTCCTTGCTAAGACCTTTGCGCTTGCGCTTTTCTTTCAGACGCTCCTGGCGTTCTTTGTAAGCCTGAGAACCTGGTGTCGGGTTGTTACGGATGAACCAAGCCTGCTGGCAGAGATTCCAAAACATTGCCGGCAACCCAGTAGACCAGAACCGCTACCTGCAGAATCCCGCCCATGAAGATGTACATAAGGGGCATGCCATACATCATGAACTGTTGAGTGCGATACATCGGATTGCTTTTGTCCAAAGCCGATTCAGGCATGTTCTTACGCATCAACTGATGCTGTGTGTAGAACATTGTGACGCTCATGATGAGCACCAACACCCCGATGACGATGTGGCTATTGGAAGATGTGGCTGTTCTGAAGTTCGTGACAAAGGTGCGCCGAAGACCGTGGAATTCTCGAAATCCGTTGTAACTGCTTGGTGAAGGGACCGAGGCGGTGCGACGTCCACTCGAAATGCTCGGGAAGGCAGAGATCACCCGATAAAGGGCATAAAGAATGGGCATCTGGACGAGCATTGGAAGACACGTCGCAAAAGGAGAAGTTCCATGCTTGCGATAGACCGCCTGCATCTCCTCCTGCATTCGGCGTCGGGAAACCATGTCCTTCTTGCCCTTGTACTTCTTCTGGATCTTTTGGACCTCTGGCTGGATCAGCTGAGCCTGGCGAGACGACCTAATCTGCTTGTTGTACAAGGGAAGGCAGCAAGAATGCGAACGATAGCGGTGAGTCCGATAATCCGATAGCACCCATGCCGGGCCTGCGCCATCGGGAAGGCCGAGTGCCAGCAGCGCTCGACGCAAGATCTCCATGATCCAAGCGATCACCCACATGAGTGGGGGCAACGATTGTATCCACGCTACTTCTTTCGTATTCGGCGGTTATCCCGCGTTGTCTTTCAAGCTTTATGAGGCCAGAGCGAACCTCGTTGAGGGCATTCGCCCGCAAGAGCTGTTTCCGCATCTTCCCCGCCTGTAGAGGGCGTGAAGCTCGTCCACATCCAGAGGTCTCGAGGCCAACGGCCCTTTTGAGAACTCTGTCCACTCCACCTTTAGCTCCACAGGTTGCACCGCAGAATCTCCATATGGATAGTAGTGTACCTTTCAAGACGCCGCGGATTCGCAGGGATTCCAACGCGCACCGCGAACAGGGTGGGAGCATAGCGACATCTTGCGGGAAGGCCTGGGGAAATCCAGCGTTGATAGACACGGATGGGCAGCGACAGAATGCTGGTGAGAAAAACTCATTGGCTGATATCCGTCACTCGCCGGTCAACCTCGATTTCGCCAATATGAGGCCCTGATGAGCTGGAATCAGTTGGGTGGGGACAATCGGAAGCGGAATGAAGGTGACCTGAAGCCGAATGCTGATAATCGGAAACAGTCGTGGGTCGAACAAAAAGCTGACAATCGGTAGTTTCTTTTGATGCCGCCACACTTCGACGGGCCTTTTGCTTCCCTTCGTGCCGAGGCGATACAACGATCGACGTCTTCGGCCAACTCTTGAGAACTCGCACCATTAGCCGGAGGAACGCACGCACAGCCACAAGTTCTCCATGGCTGAATTCTCCGATTCGCACTCTCATGAGATGGCGAAGTTGTCGATAGAGCCTGTGCCTGACCACAGAATTACCCACCGATTTAGGTATAACGAAACCGACCTTCGGAGGAAGGCAGACAATGTTTTCCGTGGGATCCGCATCGGCCAAACTTAAATTCGCCAAACCCATACTGGAAAGATCGAAGCCGATAGCCACGAGAAGCCTAGCGGACCCGCCGCGAACGCCTCTAAAAGCCCGCGCGAACTCCGCCGAACGCCGCATGCGGTTCTCGGCGGGAAGCACGTCAGGCAGATAGAGAGCGGCGTCTCACGACGGCGAGCCGCAAGAACCGCGCGACCAGCGCGGGTCGACATACGCTTGCGGGAAGCCGTGGACCTTGGCCCCTGCGGCGATTGTTCAGCTGGAAAGTCCGCTTGGTCACGGTTGTTCTCCCTAAGACTGCGCGAGGCGACCTCGCATGGACTACTTGTGCAGTTAGGCACATATGACTAATTGACTTTTACGCGAGAACTCGCTTGCAGGTCAATGCAATCTACAGTTCCGGTGATTGGAATCTCAAGATTGCCCATCCGTCTACAAATTACATGCCTGTTATTCACACCTGTGTCCACAGCTGTGGATAAAGCTCCATTCTCAAGTTTGGATCAACAGCGCACGGATAGATCTAATCAAATGACATGGATGTAATTTCCACAGTTGTGGACAAGTCTGTGGATAAACTTGTTGCATTGTCCCCAGGGCTGTGTTCAAATTGGTCAGGTCCCACGCAGGAGGCAATATGCGAGGGGATCTCACACGTCCAAGGAGTTCCAATGAGTGACGGTAATCCGGCTAAAGACGCTTGGAATGCGGCAACCGAATTACTGCGTGCGGACGGTTCGCTCTCTGATTCCCAAGCTGCCTTCGTGCGTATCGGCCCATCCGCTTGCCTGGGCTGAAGACATCTTCATGATTGCCGTTGGCTCGGAATTCGTGAAGACGTGGATAGAAGAACACGTCTCAGAGACGATGACATCAATGCTTTCGAATATACTTGGACGCCCGGTGCGCATCGTCATATCTGTCGATCCAAGCGTCAACGAATCTCAACCAGTCGGACCCGTCGCCTCGGCTATCGCATCGAATCCCCCTGTCCTCATCTCGAACCTCCTCATTCCGCCTCACCCGCATCAATGGGATCGAACCAGAGGGGTTCAGGCCAGGCAAGCTCAATGGGTTCAGGTCCGATGAATTCGAGATCTTCGAGTTCAGGCCAGGCGAGTTCGGGGCCTGTGAGTTCAGCTATGCAGGTTCAGGATCCACAGTTCGGATCAGATGGGTTCGGGTTCTACGGGTTCGGATCGATGAGATCAGATTCCTCGAGTTTGAGCTCGCCGGCACAAAGATCGTCGACGTCGAGCGCCGCCACACGGGAAATATCGGAGGAAACCAGCGAGAATCCGCTGTCCGTGGCGTCGGACGAATCTTCAAATCGTTATCCGAGACCGATCATTACTCCGAAACTTCGAGACGATACTCGGAAACGCCGGCATATGAAGAGGCTTTCGAGGTATGAAAGACGATCTGCAGGTGCGGGAACCGATTATGCTCGAGACTAGACGCAGGCATCTCGACACGTCGCCATCCACAGAAGATCTCGGCGCTCGCATATGCCTCGAATCTTTCACACAGGGAATGCGCTTTCACGTCGATCAAACAACAATCGCGGAAGAAGTTCTGGCCAAACGGTCGGATACCGCGGCGCGATCGCAGAAGGCTCGCATCAATCCCCGCCACACTTTCGATAATTTCGTTATCGGGGACAACAACAGATTCTACGGCGACGTCGTTAGCCGTGGCCAAATCTCCGGAACAACGTACAACCCGCTGTTCCTCTATTCCGACTCCGGCATGGGAAAGACTCATCTTATGCATGCCATCGGAACTATGCTCTCAATCTCTTCCCCTCCATCAAAGTCCGCTACGTGAGCCGAGGAGTTCACGAACGCCTTCATCAACTCCAGTGCGCGACGGACACCAAGCAGAGTTTAAGAATCAATTCCGAACGGTGGACATCCTCCTCATCGATGACATCCAGTTCATCGGTGGCCGAGATTCGACCGTCGAAGAGTTCTTCCATACGTTTAACGCTCTGACGAATTCACAAACAGATCGTCATCACCTCCGATGTTTCACCCAATCTTCTCCAACGGGTTCGAGGAGCGCGCGCTCCCGCTTCAACTCGGGAGTAACGGCCAACATCGATCGGCCCAATCTCAGAGACCGAATCGCCATTCTCGAGAAAAAGGCACATTCCGACGGCTTCACGGTTTCCACGCGAGGTCAACGAGTACATCGCAACGCACATGTTGACCAATGTCCGCGAGATGGAAGGCGCCTCCGCCGAGTCACAGCTTTCGCGGATCTTTCGAAAACAGACAATCAACCTGAGTCTGGCCGAAATGATCCTCAAAGACCTCATCGCGAACCCCGACGCCATCGAAATCACGGCGACGCTCATCATGAGTCAAACTGCTGGATATTTCGACATTTCGATTGAAGAGATGATATCGACCGACCGCAGCAGGGTTCTTGTTTCTGCGCGTCAAGTCGCCATGTATCTGTGCCGCGAAATGACCGAACTGTCACTGCCCAAGATCGGTCATCTTTTTGGCAAAACGCGATCACACGACGGTGATGCACGCCCTGCAGGAAGATCGACAAGCAAATGGCCGAGCGTCAGACCACGTATAACCAGGTGTCGGAACTTACAAGCCGAATTAAGCAGGCCGCTCAACAGGCCTCTTTGTAATCCACATCGGATGTGCATTGGCCTGTGCTGAAGCTTAATCTTCCTGTGGATAACCCGTTTCAACATGTGGATTCGTCAAGGTCGAAAGTGTCTCATCCACCGATTTGAGTTCGTCGCACCCAGGCAGCGCACGGTTTCATCCACAGGCAAAAGCATTGCAAATACAATGAAAAAGGAGGTTATCCACCGATTCCACAGGAGCTACAACTACTACTAAAAACTTATCTAGTACAAAATTTGTCGGTTTTTGGACCGAATGGCGAGGCGAGTTGGGCGACGCCCGAGCCTTTCTCGCGTAGAGTTAAACCGTCTATGCCCTTGAGGGATTCAATGAAAGAAGGTCTGTAGTGAAGCTAAGGGTCGAGCATGACGTCTTCGCCGACGTCGTTTCGTGGGTTGCCCGCACGATTCCCTCCCGTCCTTCCCTTCCCGTGCTTGCGGGAATGAAGATTGAAGCAGACAAGGATGGCACCGTCGCTCTATCTTCCTACGACCCCGATATCTCTTCCCATGCGGTCGTGGAAGCGGCCGTTGATGAGCCCGGAACAATACTGGTCCATGGTCGCCTTCTCTCCGATTTCGCGCGCGCCCTTCCCAATAAACCTATTGACATGGAGATCAAAGGGGCAAAGCTCGAGGTTGTCTGCGGATCCTCCACACTTCAATGCAATCGATGCCTCTTGAAGACTATCCCACTCTGCCAGCCATGCCCTGAGGTTTCCGGCGTCGTCGACGGCGCTCTATGGCAGGAAACCGTGTCGCAGGTGGTCACGGCAGCCTCGTCTGACGACACACCCCGCTTCTCGTTTCGGTATGCATCGAAATCGAGGGCGAAAAACGATGTCCTCATGGCAACCGATCGCCATCGTCTGGCTGTTCGGGATCTTCAATGGGAACCTTCGGACGCCGACGTCTCGCACAGAATCCTCGTACGGGCATCGCGGTTGTCAGACATAGCGAAGTCTTTGGGATCCGTGGGCAAGGTTGAGCTTGCGATCGACAATTCGGGGCGTGCGGAATGATTGGCTTCTCTTCGGCCGGCCGTCACAACATCGCTCGTTTTGATCGACGGCGACTACCGCGGGTGCGCAATCTCTTTCCTTCCGACGTCACCGGATGTGCGATCATCGGACGTCAAGAGATGCTTGATGCCATCAGCGCGCTCGGCTTTGTCGTGGAGAAGAACTCTGCGGTGCGCCTTTCCTTCAGCGAGGACGAGCGGTCTCGAGGCGGGGCAAGGTGACAATGCTCAAACAGAGCGAGGACTCTGAAGCGACGCTTCACGGGAAGACATCGTTATGGCTTTCAAACCCGAGTTTCTTCCAGGAAGGGCTGAGCGACGTCGGCGCCCCTACGTTCGCCTGTCGTTCACGAATGCGTCGAAACCCGCTGTCCTCACCCGCGCAGTCGGAGATCGAAGGCGAGGACGATCAAGAGTTTTCGCACTGCTGCTCATGCTCGATTCGCACATACGGCGGATAACGCGGAGGGAGCGTGTATCTCAGCGATCTCGCGCTTGCGGTTTCCGTTCTGTAGCGAGCGGTCGTCGGTTTGAAGCCGGGGGTGACCGTATTCGTCGGCGAAAACGGACAGGAAAAGACCAATCTCATTGAGGCCGTCGGTTATCTGTCGACTCTTTCCTCCCATCGTGTTTCCAGCGACGGCGCCTCGTGCGTCAGCAGAGTGCCGCGGTAGTGAGGCAGCGCGTTGTTCGAGGCACAACGTCGACAACGGTGGAGGTGGAAATCTATTCCGGAAGAGCCAATCGCGCGAGGATCAATCGCGGTCTTGTCCGCCCACCCGAAATCGTCGGAGTTGTGCGGAGCGTCGTTTTCGCACCGGAAGATCTTGAGCTAATCAAAGGCGACCCGGGAACCCGACGTTCCTTTCTTGATGGAATTATCATTCAGCTGCGTCCGTCGCTGCTGGGAGTCCGATCAGAATATGAAAAAGTGGCTCGCCAACGCGCGGCTGTGCTGAAGTCGGCGGGGGCGGCCCGCAAAAGCGCGGCGGCTCGATCGACGCAGCGGCGCTCGACGTATGGGACGTGCACTGGCTAGCTTGGGGCGAAGCTGACCGCGGCCCGCGCGAGACCGTGGCTAAACTCCGGCCCCACGTCGACGAGTTCTATTCTGAAGTCTCCGGCGGGCGAGGTCCGGCATCGATCGCCTATCTGGCCAACGCCATCCGGTGCACTGAAAGCAATCGTTCCAAGGTTTCCTTCGGAGGCGCGCAACTCCCCAGGCATCTCTCCGGCAAAATGCCCCAACATACCCCAAAAGATGTATCAAGAAGAAGCCGGTTCTGACAGGGGCAGCTGATACAAAAGCGAGGGCAGACGATCAAAGAGAAGCGGACAATCGAGAAAAAGCGGACAATTCGGAAGAAGAACTCGAGATGTCGAGCTCAATGAAATCCGGTTCATGAGCGCGATGGCTGAGCGCCGCGACGAAGAAATCAGACGCGGAGTCAACCTTGTGGGGCCTCATCGCGATGAGCTTGCCCCTGAGCTTGGGGACACTTCCCGCGCGCGGATACGCGTCCCACGGCGAGTCATGGAGTTAGTGCGCTCGCGCTCAGAGCTCGCTGCTTGGCAAGTGTTGCGCGGTGACGAATCCGGCGAGATGGGCCGAGGGCGGCGAGCCAATTCTCATTCTCGACGATGTTTTCGCGGAACTCGACACGAGGCGCCGTGATCGTTTGGCTCAGATCGTTCAACGTGCCGGAACAAGCGATCATCACTGCTGCCGTGGAAGCGAACTGCCCGCAGAACTCGATGGTCGACGTTTCATGCGTCGCCATTGGGAGCATCACACCGGAGAAGGACGATGGCTGACGGAGCCGTCGAAGCGGCGCGACGAGCGGCGATCGAACGAAAACGGCGACGTGTTGGCTCTTCGGGCATTGGATCGCGCGAGAGAGGCGGCTTTTTGCCCGTGGCTATGTGCGGACGCGCACTCCCGCGGCTTCGCGCGCGCTCAAAGACCGTCCAGCCGGGAAGAACACGATTCGAGTGAGCCTCTTGGAGATGAAGTGTGGAGCCCCGGCCCCGGGTGGGGCGACGTTGGAAGCGGCCCGCGGCCTTCCCATCGCGATCCGCATCCTATTGGGCAGATACTGGCCCGCTACGTCCGCGACAAAGGATGGGGCGAGAAGATTGAAGTCGCCTCGGTGGCCAGTAGATGGCCCGAGATCGTTGGTCCGACGGTTGCCAAACACTCGCGTTGTTGAGGATTTCTCCGACGGGGGAACGTTGACATTGCGTACGTCGTCGTACGTCGTGGGAAACGCAGATCCGTGCGCTTCAGGCGACCCTTTGAAGCCACTCTTGCCAAAGAGGTCGGGCGAAGGAGTGGTCAGAGAAATCGTGGTCAAGGGCCCATCCAGGCCAAGTTGGAAACATGGCCGCTTCTCCGTTCGCGGGCGGGGTCCGCGCGACACTTACGGGTAAGTGTCGAAACGGGGTATACATGGTGTAACTGTCAGGTAACATGCGCCCACGGACGGGGTGCAAAGCGTTCGCTGACGTCGAACTTGAGGTGTAGTAGCACACGAGGTCCAAGAATGGCACTTTGTCACGTGAAGCGCCGGTAGAATTGCTTGGGTCCCTTCGCTGGTGGGGGCCTACAGCGGCGGGGGCAGCGCCTTCACACAGGCGTCATGGTGGCCTCCGATGCATTAGCCGAGGAGAAGCTCCAGCGTGACGACAGACGGAACTTCCGCAGAAAACGCGGTCCCGAAAGAAGCGTCGTCAAAAGTCTCGAAAGGCCAAAGCCCTACGACGCCTCGTCGATTACAGTCCTCGAAGGACTCGAGGCGGTTCGCAAGCGTCCTGGCATGTACATCGGTTCGACGGGTGAACGAGGGCTTCAGCCATCGTGTCTACGAGGTCGTCGATAATTCGGTCGACGAAGCTCTCGCCGGCATTTGCGACCACATCGAAGTGACGATTCTGGCTGACGGCGGACTGAGGGTGCGTGACAATGGGCGCGGCATCCCGGTCAACGAACATCCGACCGAACACAAAACCCGCCGTCGAAGTGGTTATGACGATCTTGCACGCCGGTGGAAAATTCGGGCAATGGTGGATATGCAGTGTCGGAGGGTTGCATGGCGTGGGTGTGTCGGTTGTCAATGCGCTCTCCACACGAATGGAAACCGAGGTGCGCCGCGATGGGTACGTATGGCGCATTTCCTTTCGAAAACGGCATTCCCACGGGGCCTCTTGAGCGCGGTGAACAGACTGACGAACGATGGGACGACGCAGACATTCTGGGCGAATCCGGACATCTTCGAGACCACGCACTACGATTTCCGAGACTCTCCGGCGTCGTTTCCGTCAGATGGCCTTCCTCAACAAAGACCTGCGTATCACGTTGACGGATGAAAGGCCCACCGCTTTGCCTGAGGGTGACGAAGTCGCGGGTGAAACAGGCGAAAGCGAGCCGACGCCGGGATTCCGCAGCGTGTCCTACCTGTACTCAGGAGGGCTTCTCGACTACGTTAAGCACCTCAATTCGACGAAGAAGGTCGAGGTCATCCACCCTGACGTCATCTACTTTGAGCCGAGGATCCTGAAAGGCAGATCCAATGTGAGATCGCCATGCAGTGGACTTCTGCTTATTCGAAACTCTCAACACTTTCAGCGAACACGATCAATACGACCGAGGGCGGCACCCACGAGAGGGCTTCCGCTCGGCATTGACGAGCGTCATCAACAAGTACGCGCGAGATAAGGGCCCGCTCAAAGACAAGGATCCCAACCTTTCGGGTGACGAGCATCCGCAGAGCGCTTGACCGCGATTATCTCGGTTAAGTTGGGAAATCCTCAGTTTGAAGGCCAAACGAAAACCAAACTCGGAAACACCGAGGCACGGACTTTCGTTCAGCAGCAGGTCTACTCGCATGTGACCGACTGGCTCGACATGCACCCCAACGAGGCCAAGGACATCATCCGCAAGGCCCCTTCAGGCTTTTCGCCGCAAGGGCTGCCGCTCGCAAAGCGCGCGAAGCAACCCGACGCAAAAGGTGTCCTCGAATCGGCATCGATGCCAGGAAAACTCAAAGATTGTACATCGCGCTAACCCCGAAGAATGTGAGATCTTCATCGTCGAGGGCGACTCTGCCGGAGGCTCGGCTGTCAACGGACGCGACCCGGAGCATCAGGCGATCATGCCGATTCGCGGAAAGATCCTTAACGTCGAAAAGGCGCGTCTGGACAGAGCTCTTTCTTCGGATACGATCCAGGGCTCATCACGGCCTTCGGAACGGGCATCGGCGATGAGTTCGACTACGGCGAAGCTTCGCTATCACAAGATCGTCTTCATGGCGGATGCCGATGTCGACGGTCTCGCATATCGCAACCTTGCTGCTGACTCTTGTCTATCGATACATGCGACCGCTCATTGAAGCGCGGACATGTGTACCTGGCAAGTGCCCCCGCTTTACCGCATCAAGTGGACAAATGCCTCCCATGATTACAGTTTTTCTCCGATCGTGAGCGCGACGAGAAGCTCACGGAGGCAAAGAGAACAAGGGCTACCGCCTTCCGCGTGAGGAAAGCCAACGCATACAGCGGTATAAGGGCCTGGGTGAGATGACTGCTGAAGAAGCTGGGACACTACGATGAATCCGGACGCCCGCACTCTCAAACAGGTTTCGATCGATGACGCGGCCGCAACCGACGAAACTTCGCCATACTCATGGGCGAAGACGTCGAATCTCGCCGAGGGCTTCATCCAGCGCAATGCGCACGACGCGATTCCTCGATATCTAAGGCAAGGATCCAGTGAGCGAAGACATCGTCTACAACCACGGCCACATCAGAGGGGTCGACCTCCAACGTGAAATGGAGAAGTCCTACCTCGATTACGCCATGTCCGTCATCGTGGGGCGTGCGCTCCCAGACGTGCGCGTGACGGACTCAAGCCTGTGCGACGCGTTATCTATGCGATGTACGACGGCGGGTATAGGCCCGACAGTTCGTTTTCGAAGTCGGCGAAAGTGGTCGGCGACGTCACTGGGTCACTACCATCCTCACGGCGACGTGCGCCATCTATGACACCGTCGTGCGGCTGGTCCAGCCGTGGTCGATGCGCTATCCGCTCGTTGCGGGTCAAAGGCAACTTCGCACGCCCGGCGATTTGGGTGCGGCTGCACTCGCTACACCGAAGTGCGCATGGCCCCCTCGCCATGGAAAGATGGTGCGCGACATCAAGGAACAGACGGTCGATTTCCGAGCCCAACTACGATGGGTCGCTTCTGGAGCCCACCGTTTTGACGTCGCGTTTCCCGAATCTTCTGGTCAATGGATCTGAAGGCATCGCCGTCGGCATGGCAACCCGCATCCCTCCGCACAACCTGCGTGAAGTTGCTGCCGGGGTCCAGTGGTACCTGGATAACCCCGATGCGACGAAAGAAGAACTGCTTGCAGCTCTTTATCCAGCGGATCAAAGGCCCTGATTTCCCGACGGGCGCCCTCATCCTCGGCACTCGTGGCATCGAAGAGATGTCTGCACGGGTCACGGGTCGATCACCCAACGGGCGGTTGTCGAAGTAGACGAGATTCACGGCAGCGGTGCCTTGTGGTGACTGACCTTCCCTACCAGGTCAAACCCCGATCGGCTTCTCGACAAGATGGTTGAGGGCATTAAAGACGGCGCCTTCCGGGCATCGCCGACATCCGCGATGAAACATCCGGACGCGCGGGCCAACGCATCGTCATCGTGCTGAAGAAGGACGCTGTAGCTAAGGTGGTGCTCAACAACCCGTATAAGCACACCCAACTTCAAAACAACTTCCCCGCCAATATGCTGGCGCTCGTCGACGGCGTTCCCCGCACGCTTTCCCTCGACGGTTTTGTGCGCCACTGGGTGACGTTCCAGATAGAAGTCATCCTTCGTCGCACGAAGTACAGGCTAGGTGAGCTCTCAAACGCCTTCACATCCTCGAAGGGTATCTCAAGGCGCTTGATCAGCTTGACGCCGTCATCGCTCTCATCCGCGGATCGCAGACGGTCGACGCCGCCCGCACCGGCCTCGTGGATCTGCTGGACATCGACGAAGACCAAGCCAATGCCATTCTGGAGATGCAGCTGCGCCGCTTGGCCGCTCTCGAGCGTCAGAAGATCATTGACGAGTACGAAGAAAAAGCCGCACTCGTCGCCGATTACAAGGACATCATTGCCAAGCCGGAACGCCAGCGCACGATCATCGGGGAAGAGCTCGGCGCCATCGTTGATAAGTACGGAGACGATAGGCGCACCACGATCCTCCCATTCGACGGCGAAATGACCGTTGAAGATCTCATTCCGAGGAAGACGTGGTTGTTACTATCACGCGAGGCGGATTCATTAAGCGCACGAAAACCTCCGAGTACCGTGCCCAACATCGCGGCGGCAAGGGAATCAGAGGCGCCTCGCTTCGCGGAGATGACGTCGTGGAGCATTTCGACGTCGGTTCAACCCACGAATGGCATCTCTTCTTCACCAATCTGGGCAGGGTTTACAGAATCAAGGGGTATGAGATCCCCGAGGCCGGACGTGACGCGAAAGGCCAGCACATCGCTAACCTTCTCGCTTTCCAACCGGATGAGACCATCGCATCGACCATCACGTTGAAAGATTACAACCAGGCCCAGTACCTGGTGTTGGCCACCGCCGACGGCTTGGTGAAGAAAACGCGATTGAGCGATTACGATTCACCGCGAGCGGGTGGCCTCATCGCTCATCTCGACTTCGTGAGAACGGTCACGGAAGAGATCATGTGGTGGCAGCTTGCCTTGTCAACGAGGGCGATGATCTCATGCTGGTTTCGCGCAAGGGAATGTCGCTGCGATTCACCGCTACGGATGACGTGCTGCGGCCAATGGGACGGCCCTCGTCCGGTGTGACGGGGATGAAGTTCCGCGAGGGTGACTCCCTGCTGACGATGAGAGTGGTCAAAGACGATGCTGAGGTATTCGTCGTGACAGACGAGGTTTCGCCAAGCGAACTCCGTAGACGAATACAGAGTGCAAGGCCGCGCGGGTTTGGGAATCAAGGCTGCCAAACTCACGGAAGAACGTGGCGACCTCGTTGGCGCCCTGATAACCGAGGGCGAAGACGTCATCGGGTCATCACTGGAATCTGGCAAAGTGATGCGGGCCTCTGCGGCTGGAAGTTTCGAAGACCGGGCGCAATACACACAGGGTGTCACTTTTGCGCGTCCCGACGGCGGTGACCGAATCATCGCGATAGCCAGAAACGTTGAAACGACAATCGAAGCGCGAGGTTGAGGAGATTGACGCCGAAGGCGAAAAACGTCGCGGACACGGTAGCCTCTGGTGGAGGTTTCTCGGAAGCCGCCTACAGGTCACGCCAACCAGGCTGGAGCAAACGGAGTAATCGATGAGTGAGAAACCGGAAGACGGAGGCCCCCGCGCCCTTCGGACAAGCAGGATGCGGCGAACAACAGCCGCGGTGGAGGTTTCAAGGCGGCAGCGGCAAAAAGGGAAAGGCTGCAATCGGAGCTAAGTTTGCCGCCGACCCCCAACCGAAACAGTCGGTGGGCATCCGACGGGTGAAGATGACGATCTCGAAGGTCGATCCCCTATCGGCCCCTGAAGATCGGCTTCCTCACGTCGGTGGCGGTGGACATGCGATCGTCGTCGCGATGATGATCCTGTGGTTTGTTTTGGACAGCATGAAGGTGTTCAGCCAAATCGACAATCTGCTTCGAACCCTCAACCAGCCGGATCTTTTGAGGGTTGGCGAGTATCTCGAGTTTGGGCGATGGATGAGCTTTTGCCGTCATTATTGCGATTATCGACGTGGTGCTCCTGACCGCGCTGGCGGCCGGGGAGCCCTGGTGCACAAACCTCATGCATCGCTTGCAGGCGGCCAGCGCATAACCGTCACAGACGAGTAGCGAGCTCGGTGTCTGGGCCTTGGAATTCGCGATTCGATCAGCACTCACGACCGTTGACGATGCGTCTCCGGGAGGCAAACCGCCCGGTCCACTGAGGCACCGCACACATACGCGGGTTCGGGTTTTGGAGTTCAGGGAAACCCTGGGGTAGTCTAAATCGGCACCCAGCAGTGCGAGGGCCTATAGCTCAGTCGGTTAGAGCGCTTCCCTGATAAGGAAGAGGTCGCTGGTTCGAGTCCAGCTAGGCCCACGCAATAGAACGGAGGGGAACATGGAAAAAGATACTCAGTGACTGCCTTCGCATTCGTTATGGTTATATCGGATGGGTTGAGATTCAGAAGAGCTTCAAGACCGTGCTGTCTGGTATGAAGTCTCCGATCCGGTAGAGTAATCTGCGCACGTACATCGGAGCCTTCTAGTTTTGGGGCTATGGCGCAATTGGTAGCGCACCTGCTTTGCGAGCAGGGGTTACGGGTTCGAGTCCCGTTAGCTCCACCCACCCTCAGTCTGACCTCCCTCGGCTGAGGGGTGTTTGCTTTGATCAGGAAGCAATGTTCGCGATGTGACTATCGGTCGCTACGCACTCAAGATCTCACTGTCCATCGTTACACGATTGGCAAGAGGCCATCGATAGTCGGTAGGAGCATCGACTATTGGCAGGAGGCCATGGACTATTGACAGTGCGTACTTACTGATGGCTGTGCCTCACGTTGTGCCTACTTGCGGCGTGTGACGCTGGCTGCCGTTGAAAGACCGCTCCGATGGCTTTGATGAGTACGATTCCTCCCATGACGTAACAAATGTTGCGCCCCACGGCGAGTATCTCTTCCGAGACATATCGAAGGAACATTCGACTTTTGACTGGAATAGTGCGACGTTGCAAACAAGTTTCATGACCATCAGCCTACTTCGAACCCATCGTTGAACGAAATCGTTGGTGGTCTCGGAAATCCAGCAAATAGGGCGTTGTAAGGATTGCCATCGACCCGTTCGAAACCAGCTTCTTGTAGAGTTCGACGGCGCCATTGCCCTCTTCGACGCTCAGGCAGATTCGTGTGATCGAGCGATTCTTAGCCTCTCGAACAGTTCTTCGAGAAGGGCCTTGCCGACGCCGCGCCTTCGATAACCTTTCCAGACGGAGACGCTGAGTTCGGGGATGCCGTCGGCGATGTAGCGCATACCCTGATCCTCGGCGTCGAAGAAAGTCAACCACGATATGCCGACGATCCTGCCCTCTATCTCGCCACGATCCCAAAATCGCCGGAGTGGCCATCCAGCCGGTAATAGTGGCGGAATTCTGGAGAAGAATCGATGTCAGCATAGGTAAAGCGAGACTCACCCGTCCAGTCTCATATTTTGCCAAAGTGGCGACGCGCATGATTTTCCCGTCCGCCGGGGTGAGAAATCTGAATGTCATGTCTAGCGATGTCATTGCGATTACGGTATCAGAACCTCGCTGCACCAATGCGGGCGGAGGAACCGCAAATATCGGCGGTAGATTAAAGATTCGGTATAGGCAGCGCCAGTGCGGGAGGTTTGGCGCCGAGTACAGCTGCGGAAAATCGGGATGGACAGAGGCTGTCATAGGTAACGGCATAACGCCTCGTAAACCCTACGCACTGATATGACTATGGGTATCTAAATCCATCGACGCGAGTTCGATGGCGATATATGCTCAGCATAGATAACGCCATCTCACACACATTGCGCGCATCTATGCTCGCCTGCATTTTTCATATGGGGAACGATGTCCACCTCACTTAAACGACTCACTCGCACAGCTGCCTTTGTAGCCTTTACAGTCACGATCTCCACAGTTGCTCCAGCCGCGACAGCTACCGAAGAGGGCAGCGCGCTGATGCGGTGGCGGCGTCAAACAATCGGGCGTCGGGCACTCATTTGCCTTTTGGACAGAGACGCCCCTGGGTCTGAAGGCTTTTGACGGCGGTTCTTCGAACACGGGATCGAGGGGCTCTTCCAGTCAGAATCCGGGCTTCTTCTAGCAGAGAAGTGGATCTGGCGGACCTGCAGGAGGGCGAACGGCAGTGGGGACGCTGGTCGCAATGGTTCACCCGCTGAGGAAAAACGACGGGGACAATACCGGAAATTCTGCGGAAAACCAGAGCGAAGGCGCCCCGAATACTGCAGAGCAGCAACGAACCGACCGCGGCTGCGACCCCAAACAATAACGTCGCCCCCAAACGGGCCGCTCGAATTTCGAGATCGACGGCAACGGGAAACTCGTGCGATATAAAGGTTCGGCCAAGGATGTCCGGATCCCCGAAACGGTCAAAGTGATAGGCCGCAGAGCTTTCGACAGGACTGGCATTCTCAAGGTGACTATTCCCGCAACGGTAACCGAGATTGAGGATGAAGGATTCGTCGGTTGCAGCGGTCTTACCTCTGTCGAATTCGAAGACACCGCCGCCAAACCGAGTCACCTGACCAAACTCGGTAAGAAAGCTTTTACTACTACATCGTCATTAAAAAGAAGTGACCCTTCCTCGTTCGGTGACAACGCTCTCGCCTCAAGTTTTTCAGTAAGAGCGGTCTGATGAAAGTTTCGCTTCCTGCAGGTGTTACCGAGATTCCCTCCGAGGCGTTTTCTTTCCGAGCTGGAAAGCTTAAAGACGTCACCATAGCGGACTGGTGTTACGCGTTTCCGAATACAGAGCTTTTTGCGAGGACCCGCGTCGACAATTTCAAACTTGTAGGGCCGACGGAAGAAGCTGCCGGAACCGGTTTTCCTTCGAAGCTTAAGTTTATCGGCGACTCGCTTTTTGGCAGTCGGCGTTAAAAGAAGTTGTGCTTTCATCCGGAGGCTGAGTCAATCGGTCGGAGCGCATTTAGTAACGTTCCGTTGACTAAGGTCACCTCAAAGAAGGTTTGAAGACGATTGGCAGTGGTGCCTTCGCCAGAACGAGGCTCACTGGAGTTGACTATTCCCGATTCGGTCACGGATGCTACGGACTCGGTCAGGGCTATAGCAACTCGTCAAACTCCACATTGGAAAGAATGCCGGGGCCCGACCAGCTTAATGGCGCATTTTTCGGAACTGCGTCGCTCACGAAGATTTCCGTCGCCCAAGAGCAACCCAAACTACACGATCGTCAGCAGATGTTCTGTTCAACGGACAACGAACGAAACTCTTATTGATTCCTCGGCGCCATCTAGACGACCGCGCCGGCATAAAGAAGTATCGAACTCCCGCAGGAGTGCAGGAGATCACCGGGTATGCGTTTGAGGAACCGAATACGAAGAAGCTGGATTTCCCGTCCAGTCTGCGCAGCATCGGGACCACGCCTTTCTCTTCCTCGCATCTCAAAGAGGCAATCCCGCCCAGCGGCCTCCGAGACAATTGGGGAGGGTGCTTTCAGAGAGTCATCTGAGCTTGACGAGAGTCGATCTAGGTGGAACCGTGACAATCGACAGAGCGGCTTTTCAAAAACCTTGACGCTCAAGAACGTCAACATGCATACCGACCTCAATAGGCTCAAGGAGATCCGCTCATACGCATTTGAAGGTTCCGCACTTACGGAAGTGAGAATGCCTGATTCCTATCAGCGATCGGTGAGTTCGCTTTCCTCAATGATGAGGAGCTTGCCAAGTCCGCCTCGGTGCGGGTTTGCGAACTTTTGGACGACGGCACCGCTTTTTACAATGCTCTAAAGCTCCGTGAATTGACGGTGGCTGGAAGGCAATCCCGTTTTCTCGGCGCCGATCACAACGTGTTGTATGCGAAACGCGGCGATGGACTGCACGTGGTGTTTTCTTCTCCGGCCAGCATCGCAACAAATTACCGTGTAAAAGACGGGACGGTTGTGATCGATTCGAGTGCATTCGCCAATAACTCTAAGTTGGAGACGGTTTTTCTACCCGATGGACTCAAACGTATAAGCGATCGTTCTTTTGAGAATGCGACCGCTTTGAAAGATGTGCGCTTTCCGGACAGCTTGGAGACAGTCGACGGTTTCGCTAATACGTCCCTTCGCAAAGTCGATTTGGGCACCAAGATCACCTCGATTGAGACGGCCTTTAACGAGAAATCTCCGGAGCGAATCATCGTACGCGGAGGCAACAATGGTAAATTCTCCGATTCCTTCGATAACGATGCCAAACCTGTTTCGGCCTATTTCGGCGAGGGAATGACAGCGTCAACTACAGCCGTGCACTCTTCCCCAAAGTTCTCGTTTTGCCGAGTTCCTTGAAGGAATTCAATATCGACCGGCAGGGGATAATGGCGCGTGGAAGGCCTCATGCTGTTTTTCTACGTGGCGGCCGATCGCGGTTCGTCGGCATGGAAGCTGGCCTCTGAAAGATGAAAGCAATCGGCATGGATCCAAGCAAACAGCTCAAGCGTATATGTGCCGATGAGCGCCAAAGCCAGCGGGAGGGTTTTCTCCGGAGGAAACGGTTCAGCGGAGGCTGACATTCGCGGAGGCGCAACCCAGGGTGCTCATCAAGCTCGGTTGTCTCAGTTGCTTCGGATGTGGGACGACGAGGCACTGAGTGACTGGGTCGAAGCGAAAGCCACAGGCGACCACTATGAAGCCAACATTAACTATGCGGCCTCCGGTCAAGGCGGACAGATCAGTCGAAGTGCGCGACCATACAGAACTGACCCTTCCAACTCGAGATCACGATAGGTTGATCTGACCGATATGACCATAGTTGATGCCGAGCAGCCGCGCAGTGCCTGAGCCCGGCAACTGGTCAGGCACCGCGCGGCGCTGGCAACTCACGCGCAGCGGTAGAACTATCGGCAGCTGCGGCGGCACATTGGCGATGGTTGCTCGGGAAACTGTGCGGGTGGTGGTGACTGGGTCGGTCAGTTCACGTCTGATTGATTATCGCGGCGGTGGTCGTGTAGTGGTTGCGCGAAGGGAGCTTTGGCTGAGAGCCACGGCCCACCCCACCACGTCTGCCAGCCAAGATCCTTGGGGTCCTCGACTTTGAGGCCGAGCGTCGATAGCTCCTTTGAGTACTCATCGATTGCCTTGAGGTCCGCTATGATGATCTGCCCACCCGGCTTGAGGACGCGAACCGCCTCCCGGATGGCTTGAGCGCCCCTGGGCATTGGGGATGTTGTGGATTGACAGGCTTGCGGTAATCAAATCAAAGGAGTCGTTCTCGAAAGGAAGTTTCGTCATGTCGCCGGTGACGAAGTCGATGCGTGAGTCCATCCCGTTGGCTTTGGCATTGGCTACGGCGGCCTCTTCTCGATTGCCGGATTGGTCGGATTTGCGCCACAGATCAACGCCGGTCAGCTTCGGCCTCTGGAAAGCGCTGGGCGGTCATGATGATCACGGCTCCACGGCCACAGCCCATGTCGAGAACTCGTTCGACGTCGGCTTTTGATGTGTCCTCCAAAATCTTGATGCCATGCGGCGAACTTTCCTCAGCGTTGTATGGAGGTAAAAATGGCGCCTGCGATAGAAACAAGCGAGAGGATCCCGTAGACGATTGGCTTCCATGTGTTTTCTTGGCGTGTTCCGAACGCAAAGATTGCGAAGAGGACTCCGGGGATGAGCTGCAGTAGCGGGACGTAAGCAGCATCAATTCCAGAGGAACCACGGGGTTTGACTTTCATGAGATGTCTCGGTCGCATGTACGAATCGGCCGTTTTTGGCATCGACCGCATGACTCGAAGTGTGCCCGAACTGAGGTGCAGGCAATCGTCTGTCTGGCTGCGTTCGATCCTTTTTCAGTTTAACCCGGATAACTGGGATGTATGCCTTTCCTGGAGATGTCTTATCAGCGGGTTTCAATAGGTAGGTCCCCGCACCCGCTTCTGCCCTTTAGCGGGTTCTTTCCTTTCAAATATCCTGGGCTAAATCAGCCTGAGGATGGGATGAATTAGCTAAAGAGAAGCCTGAATGCGCAACTCAAGGACGAACGCGAATGCGCTCTTTTTGCAACTTATTCGAAGAAGCAGATGGGTGAACAGGTCTCTTTGCATATTTGATTATGGATGTAAAAACATTCAGATTGTGTATCCAAATTTTTGAGTGGGTGAAATGCGGAAAAACGTGAAATGCGAAAGAGAACAGGTTTTTAATGTTGTGTGAAGCTTGTGGTTGTAAAACGTGATAATAGGGGCATTTTAATGATTAGTGAGATTTGATGAGTAAGAGCAAGGTTCAAACAACGGCGTCGAAGGCTGTGTGAACAGTCCAGACACTCATCGCGAGATCAACGAAGAACCACGGATAAGCCAAACCATGAGGCACGAGTAAGCCCTGCGCGTGAAGTGATCTTGTTCTTGATCACGTGTTCCAGCGACGTCGCGAAGAGATGTCCAGGCACCGATGAGAAGGATGAGACCGATTCCCGTGATGACGCCCGCCTGGATCAATGCGCCGATCTGCATACGATTTCCCAGTAACCATAAACTGCCAAAAACAAGTGCTGAACCGAGTATCACGATCACCGTTCGAACGGACCGTGACATCACCAGCAGGGCAATGAGGCACGACGATCGTCGCCATGATGATTACTTTCGAGTACCCGTTCAGGGCGCCGACGACGAGCAGTGATCCGAAAGGATCGCTGGGACCGGATAGCCCGCCCATGGTCGAGAATCCCGCCGAAACCAGTCGGCTTGCCCTTTGTTACCGACACGACCGGACATGTCCCGTTGAACGACGAAACCTTGAAAACGTCGTCCGCAAGCTATTCCGACGGCGGCATGTCCGGCTTCGTGCACGACCGTCACAAGAGGTGCGGCCGCTGCGTTTGAGTGTGGGAATCGTGATGGTCAGCGCCAGAATCACCGGAACCAATCAGCACGATCGTGATGTTCTGACCATTGGTGGATAGGCGTGGCTGCGCCCAATCTAGCCAGGAGGTGGCGATGGTTGTCATGTTCCCAGTGCTGCACGTGAAACCTGAAAAAGCAGGGGAGGAAAAATCCACCTCGCCATCTGTTGGCGTTGGGCTTTGGAGGCAAGCTCTGGGCGGGTCAGCCCGTGGGGCTCGCAGCTGACCGCAGAGCCGACGCCGTAGCGCACATTGTCAAAGACGATTAGCGCCATGGATACGCCGTTGGTCAACCGCGAAACGACAGAGCGATCAACGGTGAAGCAACAAGGTGATCAAACCGAGAGCCGACAGGGCGAAACAAAGAACAAGATCATCAACTCAGTGGTGGGAACTCGTCACGGCTGAATACAGACTCTAGGGGAACGCCGAACCAGCGGGCAATTCGGAGCGCCAGATGAAGGGAAGGAGCGTATTCACCGCGTTCTAGGTAGCCCATTGTTTGGTAATGGATTCCGAGTTCTTCCGCGAGCTTGTGGCGCGTCACGCCGCGATCAGCTCGCAGCACAGCAAACCGATTGTGAACGCGCTCTTCGGTTTTTGCGATTTACCGGATGAAGCACTGGCTTTCCTTGTTTTTGTGTGGTTCACGCACATAACCTCTCGAGGCGATCTTCCCCGTACTGCCGCGACGGTACCCATTGTTTCACGGCGTATGCTGCGCCGCAGGATCAGCGGTGTGACGCGATAGCCGATGAGTGCCCAAACCGCTAGGATTCCTACGGCAAGCAAGGGCTGGAATGACCCGGTTATCTCGAGAGAGCCAAGCTCAGCTGGGAAAAGAGCGCTTCTGGATGCGTGTGCTCCCAGTACATCGGGTGAGGCCCACGAGCCATTGAAGCGGCTTCTGGTGAGAGGTTCGCCGGGAACATCGTTCCTGACGCTATATAAATCCCGTAGACGAACAGCATCGAAACAAGCAAACCCCATGTTGAGCGAATGAACGATCCCACGAGAGCTACCAATGGGAAAAACGTCACAAAGGAAAGCGTGAGGGTAGCGATGAAAGCCAGCAGTCGAATGATGGAATCCGGCCGCAGGTCGGGAAAGAGAATCATGCCTGGAATGAACGTCAGTAGTGAAAGGGTGGCGTAAGCTACCCAACTGATACCGCCTTGCGCTGAATACCCATGATTCCACCCCCCTGGTAAAAAGTCGCAAACGAAGAAGCGTGCCGTCATTGCGTTCATTGAAAAGCTCGCCCATGATCTGGGAAAAGTGCCGATACCCAGGAATCCCGGAACTGCAAAGGAACTGGCTGAGACCCCGCCGGCCAGTTCGCTTTCCTACGCGAAATATGAACACAAGGAAAGCGCAGGGACCATGAGCGTCATTATGGAACGCCGGTGTCAAGAATGCGATGCGCAGCTCTGCACGTGCCTGCAGAATGCCGGCGCACAGCGGTCCGCAATGTCTGAGTCATCGTTCGTTCTCCTTCGTCGTGCCTTTCATCGTGAAGACATTTGGAGTTTCGGTCGTGGCTGCGTGCAGTCAATTCGTCGGATGGCCTGGCGAGGGTGGAAACCGCCTTTTCCGTCGACGAGGGCGAGATAGGCGTCTTCAGCTGACGTTCTGCTGACTTCGAGATCCGTCAATCGACATGTCTTGCAATAGTTCGCGCAAGAAGGCTTCAGGCTTCGCCGTCGCGTGGAACTGACGGTGGCCGCCAGAGTCCAGGTGATCTCGGCTTGTCTCTCCACTTGGAGTCTTAGCGACTCGGAGAGCCCTGGGCGATGATTCGCCCCTCGTCGAGAATAAGGATTGAGTCTGAGAGGCGGTCGGCCTCAGACAGGTCGTGAGTGGTCAAAATCAATGCCGTTCCGGCGTCGACCTGGTCCGTGACAATATCGTGAATTGCCCTTTTCGCAGCGGGATCAAGGCCCGACGTGGGTTCGTCGAGGCGAGGAGATCGGGTCTGGCTACGAGCGCCGCGGCAAGATCAAGACGACGGCGCAGTCCACCCGAAAGCGTCGAGATCGTTTTGTACGCATGTTTGCCCTAGCTCGAAGGAATCGATGAGCTCGGAAACGGTTCGACAGTCGCGGAAATTGACGTAAGAAGCGTGTATCCAGTTCAGAAACTCCCTGACGCGCCATTTGGAATGATCGCTTTGGGACTGCAACGTCATGCCAATGCGGGCTATCGTACCGTCGCTAGGACCGCTGGCTCGGGTCCTCTCCCAAAACGTTGACGGATCCTGCACCACGCTTAATCAATCCCCGGATTACCTCGACCGTGGTGGTTTTCCCCGTCCGTTCGCCGAGCAAAGTGATCGTTGCCCCGCTTCCGCACGCAAACTCACATCGCTTTAGGAACGGCGGTGTCGCCATAGTTTTCCTCAAGCCGACGACGTCGTACAAACCGGAGTGGCACCCATATAGTCCTCCTTGCTGTAATCATGCTCGTAAAGATAGCAGTGATGCTATATAATGCAATTACTGTGATCATTTGGGTAGCTCTATTCAATGCTTGGTATGTGAAAGCACTGAATGCGCCGGACCAAAAAGCCGGGTCGACCACCGAGCTAAATGCCGGTTTGAGCCTTGGTTGAGTCATCGAAGAGGAGCGGTAGGGCTGGAGCGCGGCCCACGCGATGCAGTGCGAGAAGGCTCAATGCGACGCGAGAAAGACAATGCGACGCGAGAAAGACAATGCGACGCGAGAAATGGAACGATTCTAGGTATTCTTTCTTCTGAGTATGGCAGCGTCTGAATACGATGCATTATCTTGGTGCGCATGCACGTCGCCTGCGTTTGTCGGTTATCGATTTGCGTTGGCGGGGTGGCTAGCGCTCGCCGGACAGCTCGCGCTCGCGGCACATACTCGTTGAACGGCTTGTGTCCGCGGTCCTGTGGGCACGGGACCGCCCGGATACGGACCCTCGTGGCCACGAGGGGAAGCATGAGAGACCGTGTGGATCATGCTCGAGACTTTGGACCGGTTGCCCCAATCGTGTGCTCTCAGCGCGGCCTCGCTGAATGAAAGGTTACGAATGACGGTGCTGGATCCCTATGATGCCGTAATGCTCCTGTCGTACGGCGGCCCTGAATAGCCCCTGACGACGTCCTCCCTTCATGCGCAATGCCACCGGGCCGCGGAATCCCCGACTCCCGGCTTCTCGAGGTCAGCGAACATTACCAACGCTTTCAGGGCGTTTCTCCTATTAATGCCTGGAATCGCAGACCGATTGAGGATTTGCGTGGGGAACTGCGGCGGCGTGGATGCGACATTCCGGTGGGGTGGGAAATCGCAATTGGCATCCCTTCGTCGACGAGGGTTTGGCTGAGCTGGCCGACGCCGGTGCTCGCCGCATCCTCGTTCTTCCGACGTCGGCCCTATGCCTCTTACTCGGATGCCGACAGTATCGCGAAGATTTGAGAGGGCCTTGGCCTCCTTCGAGGGTCGTTACGGCGATGCCGTGTTGGGCACCGAATCGAGTGCGGACAATCCTGACGCCGCGTTGATCGTCGACAAGATCCGACCCTTCACAACACGCGAGGCATGGTGACTGCGCAGGTGCGAACCATCCTGGCCGCCTACCGGAAACTTGCAGGATCAGGGTGGATCCGAAGGGGTCCGCCTTATCTTCGTCACCCATTCGATTCCACTGGGGATGGAGGAGGGGTCTGCCCCCAGTGAAGACGAGCGTTCGGCCTTTTGCGACCTTTCCATGCGAGATCAGTTACGTTGCCCAACATCGCGCCCTCATCCGGACTATTCTTCCGTTCGTGCGCAAGGATGCCGAGCAACCCCTGACCTTCCCTTCGAACTGGCCTTTTTGTTCGCGCTCGGGCCCGCCCTCATGTGCCTTGGTTTGAACCTGACATCAACGATCTACTGCGAGAGCTCGCGGATTTGCCGCACGAAAGACTCGCGGGCCTCGCTGCGCCGGCCGAGACCCGAACCGCCACCGACACGCAGTCGACCGCCGCCTGGCTTTCCAACGTGCGGCCCACCGGCGTCGTCGTCGCGCCCGTCGGCTTCATCTACGACCACATGGAAGTTGTGCACGATCTGGACGCCGAAGCGCGGGAAACGGCGGCCGACGTGGGGTTGCCATATGAGCAGGCGGCGACGGTATCGACGGATCGGGATTTCGTTGCAAAGCCTGAGTCGACGCTCCTTCAGGAGCGGGCAGCGCAGGCTCGTGGTGAACGGATTCGACCCGATAGTGCGACGGGGACCGGTCCATTTCCACACCGTTTGCCCCGAGCAATGCTGTCGCCCCGAAATCGAAGGCCTCACCCTCACCCGTCCTAAAACTTTCCTCTCCCGAGGGTAGAGACGAACGGAGTGCATCTGAGGAGTGCCGTGAATAGATTTGTTTGGGCGAGGGCTGGTTGGTGAGAGGTCAGCCGCAGAAGAGAATCTTCGAGGCGAGGTTCTCGACGATAGACTGGGCCGTGCAGCGAAATTGCGCATCCTCGCGCCGGAACGAGGAGATTCATGAGCATCTGCATCGTCCGCAGGATCCTCGCGATGCACAGAACGTCGATCTTGACGCCATCAACAGCTGCCTTTCACCACGCTCTGCATTCGGTGTTTTTCGAAGGCGCCCTTGCCCGCTGAGGATTCCGCACGAGGCGCGATCATTGCCGAAAGCGTGGAATACGTTGATAGGGCGCGACAGCGCCGACCGGTACTGGAGATACAGCCGGTTTCCGCGCGATGCGACCTTGTGTGGTGGCTCGACGACGATCCAGAGGTTCTCCAAGATGCATATCACAGGTTGCGGGCCAGCGCCCTCGGTCACGCATCGAGCCCGTCTGGACGCGCATGAGGGCCGACATACTCCCGCCGGAATTCAACCGCCGCCATGCCCGCATGCCTGAGCGGTGTAGCGCCGCAGATTGGCTTATGGTCTATCCGTTCGTCCGTTCCCACGAATGGCACCTCCTTGAGGCGGAAGAACGGTCGCGCATCGGTGGCTGAAGCATGGACGGAACGGATTCAGTCAGTACCCCGACGTGAAAGGATCGACTCTCGCGACGTTCGGATTGAGCGACTACGAGTGGATTTTGGGTTTTGAGGCGGATACGCTCGACCGCCTTGAAGGCGTTCTCCACGCGCAGCGCTACACCGAGGCTCGCCGCATGTGCGCGAAGATACGCCCTTCTACACCGGGCGGCGCGTCGACCCCTCACATGGGAGAGCGCCAACCTCGCGCCTAACGAGCCAACCTCGCGCCTAACGAGTGGGAGAGCGCCAACCTGCGTGGAGACGTCCACCTCGCGTAGAGGCTGCGCACCTAGACAACCTCGCGTTGGCGGAACACCGGCCTCGGATCGTTCTAGGGCTAGTGTGCGTAGGGCAGTCGCTATCGTTTGCAGTGGGCTAACGCGATTGCGTCGGGTTCAGCCGTGATGGAGAGCTCAATACGGCGGATAATTCAATGAGTGATGAAGAGCTCAACGCAATAGAGGATCCGGTGCGGCGGGCGCGTCGGCTTCCTTTCGGCGATCCGGAACGACGACCCGGCCGCGAATTCCTTCCTCAACGATTGAAGCCAGGGCAGAATCGAGCTCATCAGCGATCTCCGAAGCGATTGCGTGCAATGCTTTCGGGCCTGGAGTGATTCTTCCAAGAGGTTCCACGTGCGCGCTACGAACGGCGTCGGAGGGGAAGGTGACCGTGACACCCAACAAGCTGATGCCTCGCGGTGATGAAGGGAAGAACGGCTGTATCTGCAGTGTTTCCGCCGGCATTTCCGAATGCCGCGATGGAGGCGCCCGAGCGGCCGTCTCGCGTGAGCTATGCGCAGTGCTTCCGCCCACCGTATCGACTGCGCCAGCCCAGCTGACCCTTTTTCCAAGGGGCGTTTGCCGGATGTGTCCGGACGCGCTTCCACGCGTGCCGCGCCAAGTGAGACAAGGTGAAGTCGGCGGCTTCACGCCGTCCCGTGAAAGCGGTGACGTCGTACCCGCGCTCAGCCAGTATGGCGACTGCGATCGACCCCGATCCGCCGCTGGCGCCGGTTACGGCGACTGGGCCGGCTGCCGGATTCACGCCTGCTTGTTCGAGCTTGAGCACCGCCATCGCCGCAGTGACGCCTGCCGTTCCCATGGCTGCGGCGTCGAAAAGAGAGAAAACCGGAGGAACGGGAGTGAGCCAGCTCGATGGAACGCGCAAGTATTCACAATACCCGCCATTGTGCTGTTCGGAGAGGGTAGCTCCCACTATCGAAACGGGAGCGCCGACCTCGAGCCCGGATTGCCCAGGTTCAAGGACGACACCCACCGCGCAACAGCCTCCGATCATCGGCAAGGATCGCGCAATGGTTGCGCGGCCAGTCGCCGCCAGCCCGTCCTTGTAATTGACGGATGAATGCGTCACGCGAAGCAGCGCGTCGCCTTCCCCGAGCTCAGAGAGCGGAACGCGAGTGTAGCGCCCGCGAACCCCCTCAGGCGTATCGAACAGCTGATATGCTGCGGCGTCGTCCGACATCGTCCCTTGGATTTTCTTGTCTGGGTTTCGCTGGCACCCGTCCGAGAACGGGTGCCAAGCATCTCATGCCTTGTGCTTGCCGAAATCTGCCTGCTGGGAATCTTCGGCGGGAACTTCGACATCCTCCCAGTATGACTCGGCCCACGGATCCTCAACGGGCTGGCTTCGCTTCCACAGCAAGGCTGCAGCGCCAACGGCGCCGCCGATGATTGCGAGAGTTCCCGTCACCCTGAGGAAACGACGCTTCTTCTTGGGCTTGGGCTCCGCCAATGCCGCGGCGGCCGAAGCCTGTACGGCCTGGGCGCGAGTTTTAAGATCGCCTTCAGTGGTGCGAGCGGCGTCCACGGCGGCGCGGGCAACCCGCTTGGCCTTGGGGATGTAGTCGGTGACGGCCTTCTCTTTTTCGCCTCAGAGGCCAACCGTGCGGCCTGTGCTGCCTTCGGAGCAACCCATTCCTCACTCCCCGATGAGCGAGTTCTGAGCCTCGGGCTGCAAGCTGCGCAGCAACCGGACGAATCTTCTCAGCAGCCTGGCTGGCGGCAGCGCCTGCATGGGCCATGAAATCCTGAGCTTGGGCGGCGGGCCCTTCTTGGCCTTCTCTTTTCGAACGGCAGCAGAACACCGCGAACCTCCTTCGATTGTCCGGTCTCAACCGAAAACTGCACCTTTTCATTTTGCCCGGTTTTCCGCGAAATGTCAGCCTCGAACTCACCTGTTCCTCCAAGCCGCACTCGGTTTTCGCCCGCAGCGCATTCGTTTGGACAGCTTGAGTGCGCATGCGCATGTTCGATCCGCACTTCTTGGGCGCAGCGGCCGGTGTCGGCGACAACGCGAGAGCTCCGGCCTTGCCAGCCATTGCGTGATTAGCTCAGCTTAGACACACCGCAGGGCGATGATGCAGACTCCGCCGATGTCAGGCTTAGACCCCGCGGTGTCAATCGACGTCGATGATGGAACATCAGCCAGCTGCCTCTCCAGTGCATCGATTAAGAAGGCCATGGGCTTCATCGCCCGCCTCCCAATCGCCTGTTGCGAGCGCCGGAAAAGAGCGCTCGGCGGTACCTGGCCAGAGCCGCCGAGGCCGCAGCTTTGGCCGTGGATTGGGTACCCGACTTGCTTAGATTCTGCGCGTGATGGCATCGGCCCAATCGCGTTCGAGAACCCGAAAGAGCTCCCTGTAGTGCGAAGGGTCGCGAATGGCCAACGTCGCCAATTCGAAGTAGAGCGCCAGGTTGGATTTGCAGCTGCGGGCCTTCCACAGCCTTTTGACGGTTGTTGTCTACGCTCGCGCGGCGTCGGTGTAAGTGCTCGGATTCGGTCGAGAGCACTCGGGCGATTTCGGGTTGTCGCTGGCGGAGGCGACGGATGGCTTCCAAAAGGAGCTGTTCTTTTCCTCCAAAGTGATAATTCAGCGTGCGAGCCGAGACACCGAGATCGAGGCCAGCGGGCGCAGGGTCAATCCGGTGATTCCGCGTTTGAGAACCGAATCTGCGATGCGGTTGAGTAGTTGGTCTGCAATGCGAGGGTCATGTGGTCTAGCCATGTCTTGTTATTACCACACTCGTTTCATTAATATGGAAGTATGATCTCACAGCGTAAACAAACGGACGACGACAGCCGGAAGATTCAACGCGATGTATTGGTGATGCTCGTCTACGGAGTGGGATTGGGGGGCTTGCGACCTCCGCCATCGTGGTGGCTGGCCCACTTCTTTTGCCCAAAAACCGGTTCTCGTGCCGGGATTGCAGTCAATCGTCCTTCTCGCCTTGGGAGCTCTGGTGAAGTCCCACGCCCGCCTACGGGCCTCTACCGACACTGCAGCCGCGAGGACGCGTCGTTTTGACCTGCTGCTGTTCAGCACGGTGGTGGCACTCGGACTCCTGCTCGACGCCCCTGATCTACGCCTTTGCCATCGGGCGTTACCGTTCCTCTCGTCGAATCAACAGGGATCTGTGGCATTTTTCCTTGTCGCGTCCCACGGCGCCTTGCTTTCGTACCGCATATTCCGCGCCTCACAGTCCGCGCAAAAGAAGTTTGGTTGCCGATGCGGCCGACGGCGGCGTGTCGGCTCTATGAGTCTACGACGCCCAACTCGATGACATGACGGCTTGGGTCCCGCCGTCGGCGAACGTCTTCCGCAGCATTTAGCAAAGCCTGTGGGAAGATGGACGTGGAAGCAACACTTCACACTAATCACGGCGACATCGTCGTGGAGCTCATCCCCAACCACGCCCCCAAGATCGCTTGCCAACCCCGTCGAACCGGCCACGGGAAAGCGCAGTGGACCAACGGCCACGGGAGAAAACCACCGAGCCCCTGTACGACGGCACGATCTTCCACCGTGTGATCGACGGCTTCATGATTCAGGGAGGCGACCCGTTGGGCCGCGGAACCGGCGGCCCCGGCTATCAGTTCGAGGATGAGATCCATCCCGAGCTCAACTTCAACGACCTGCACGTTTTGGCCGGGCGATGGGCAAACGCCGGCCCGGGCACCAATGGTTCGCAGTTCTTCATCACAGTGGCCCCCGACCACCTGGCTATACGGCAAGCACACGGTGTTCGGCAAAGTGGTTGACGATTCTTCAAAGGCCGTTGTCGATGAGATCGCCAAGGTGTCAACCGATATGCGCGACAAGCCGGCCGACGACGTCGTCATCAACTCCATCAGCGTCAACGAATGGCATACTGCAGGCCGCGATGAGGACATCCGCTTCGGACAGTGATCACCCTGAGCTTGCGAGCTTGCCGGGTAGCGGATTTCCTGGCGAATCGCTGAGGAACCCTGAGCCACTGGGGCACGAAGAACCCTTCGATGCCAACGGGGCGCCTTCAGCCCCGTGTGAGGAATCTTTTCGAAAGAACGCCTCGACGGTCGACGCCGCAAACGATGGGTTCCCTCCCGCGAACAGTGGTCGAAACCGGCGGACTCATCTTCTTCATCGCGGCCTGCGTGGGCGTCGGCATCATCACCCGAATCGACGGGTCGATCAGCTTTCTACTTCGTATTCGGCCCGAGCTCTCCGCGCACGAGCCGCATCGTTTTCGGTTTCCGCTCTTCACGCCAATTTCTGGCATCTGCTGCTGAACATGTAGTGTGCTGAGGCGCCCGGATCGTTCTGGAATCCGTCATCGGACACATTGATACCTTTGGGATCTCATTTTCTCCGCTGTCGCGGGCAATGCAGCTGTACTTTTGACCGCCGATCCTTGAACAACTCCTGGTACACGGCCACTGTTGGCGCTTCGGGTCCGGTTTTTCGGCCTGTTGCGCAATTGTCATTGCTCGTATATCTGGCGCGGATTTTGACCGGTTTCATCGTGTTCATCGTGCTGAACGTGGTCATATCGCTCAACCCCGACTCTGAATCTCTTGGCGATCGCACCTGGGAGGATTCGTGGCCGTCAAACGCCTACGGTTTTTCCAGGGCGCGATTGCTCCCGCCCGGCAAACGTCGCATCGCCGATATTGCGAGCTTTTACGACGCTCGCGGTCTTGCTGATAGCCTCCGTGATCACCTGGGGATACCTTCAACGCGTAGTACGCTTTATGCACGCGTAGATCGCACTACCTGCAGTACGCGCACCAATTCATGCTCATTACATGCGTTTCATAGCTGAACATGGCGTAGCTATGCGTACCGTTTGACGGGTGCATGCAAAGGCGTATCCACATACGTGGCGTACCTGAGGCACATTCGCGCAGCCACACAGGTCTGCGCTACTTCCGCGCCTCAGCTTGCGCTACTTCCCACCCCATCGTCACGCGAGGAACTGGTGAGCATGAACCCCGGAATCCAATGAATGATTCCCTGCTGCCTCAGCCCTTTGACGAAATTGCCGCCGAAGATGTAGGCGGTGACGACGATGATAGAGACCGACGATCATGAGAGTGACAAGCAGCGGCGCCCACCACTTCGGAGACTGAAGGCCCTTGACTTTTTACGGGCTTGCGCTCTTGGACGAGGTATTCTTCCGCTCCCTCAATGGAACGCTTCGTCCTTTCTGAGGATTGCCCGAGTTCTTCGGTGAGCTCTCTTCTTCTCGGAGTCTGATTTTCGAGGAGAGTCCTTTTGTGACTGTCCGAATCCAGTCTGTGGAATCCCTGAGTCTGTTCCTCTCGGGACACCTTGAGTCGCTTTCTTTCGACTCGGCCTTCTTCAGCTTTTTCTAGCCTTTTTGTCCTGGATCGGATTGGCACGGAGGCTTCGGGGCTCGTCGGAAGCGCCGTCTGCATCCTTGACGGGGAGTCCTTGGCTCCTTTGGCTCTTTCCGGCGAATCCGATTCTCTCGGCGAGTCAGGTGCCTCAAACGCGGCATTCCTCCTGCGAGTCGGCGTCCACGTCGTTCGAGACGGGCGCATCAGTTTGCGCGACGACGTCGGCGGCCCCAAGCGCATCGACTTTTCTCGATGCGTGAGATCCTCGACCTCGCGAGCCCCTCGGGTCCGAGCTTTTCAGAATCAGCCATGTTCTTCCTTCCGGGTACGCGTACTCAGCCAAGGTTAGCGCACAAATGGGCCTTGAGCGCACCTACCAGTTCGATACATTACACATCGGTCACTGAACTTTCGCCGGCGACAGGCGCGCGTGGAAGAGGCGCGAGGGCGACCCTCCGAGCGTGATTTTGTACCTATTTATCCTCTTGGGTGCAAGCATTGACGTAGAAGAGTAGCGCGAGACGTGGAACAGGCGCGTGCCTGATACCCGTAATCTATAAAGCTGCAGGCGCACACCGCCGCTTTCCGAGCGCGCGGATAGTCAGAAGAAAGGACGTTGATCGTGGGACGTCACTCACTGGACCCGGAAGGGCCGTTCAGGCAGCCTGGCGCAGTCGGCGTCGAGCAGCGGTCTGCAGTCGGCGTCCAATCTCCGTCGGACGCTCCGACATCAAGCGTTGGGCTCGATTGGCTCCCGGGGTGGGAACGCGAATCCACCGAAGAGGTCGAAGCCGCGCCCGCTGCCGCGCAGGAGAAACGTCGACGCCCTAGCGTCTCCAAATGCTCTGGGCTTCATCGGCGAGCTTCTCATCACGGCCGGTGAATTGATCGGTCTCTTTATCCTTTGGCGGTTTGGTGGACCGACATCATCGCTGACAGAGAGCAGGCTGACAGGATCACGCGGGATCGAGGAACAGTGGAAAGTCGCCCACGAAGGTCGGCAGACACTGCACAGATCCTCCGCCGGCAGTTGGAGTACGTAGAAGAACGTCGGCGATGTCGAGGAATCATGTATATCCCGAAGTTCGGCTCGGATTACGAACATTCCATCGAATACGGTCGTCCTTCGACCAAGGGTTCTCGACAAGGGAGCTTTTGGCCACTACGAGAACACCGCGTACCCGCGGCGAGGTCGGCAGTCAACTGCGGCCTCTACGCAGACTTACGGTGCGCCTACGCGCTGATGCTGATGAGCTCAAAAGCCGGCGATCCGATCATCGTGGGTACGAAGGACGCGTACCGGTCTATTACGTCGAAAAGCTCCTTATGGTTCCGCCCTGGCGATGTCGAAGTCGTGGCGCCGGTTCCGAAACAGCCGGGCCAACAAGCGACGGAACGCCTCATGACAATCACCACCTGCCATCCGCCCTTTGTTTCCGACAAGCGTTGGATCATCCACGCGAAGTTCGACCATTGGGTCGCACGAAGCGACGGAATTCCGCAGAAATGCAAAAGAAGTAGAGAGAGCCCAGCGTGTATTCGTGATTTGGCGCCATCTTCCAGGACCCACCTGGATCCGCCTTTTTGAAGCATTGGCACTTGTGCTGGCCGTGATAGCCGGCCTGTTTACATGGGTCTATCCATGGATTGCCGACACCTTCCCCGCTTTCGACAATACGGTGGGCTGATGGCCAGGCTTTTAGTAATCGATAACTACGACAGCTTTGTCTACACCCTCGTGACTACCTGCGATTGCTCGTTTCTCAGCGCGACGGTGCTTCGCAACGATGTTGTCGATTTGACTTCGGTTTCCCTCCCACGACGGCGCTGCTCGTTTCCCCTGGGCCTAGGACGCTGGCGGAAAAGCCGACGACGATGGCCGCCATCGAACGCTGTGCGCAGACCTGAAACCCCTGATGCTGGAGTGTGCCTGCAGGGCATCGGGCGCTGGCGGAAGTCTTCAGCGGCACTGTTTCGCGCGCACCCGCATTGCTCCACGGGAAGACATCAGTCATCAGCCATAGCGGTACGGGTGTTTTCGACGGGCTGCCTTCGCCTCCAGTCGCGCATGATACGCACTCGCTGGTCGCCGAGCCCAATACGGGTGAAGGAACTCACTGTCACGGCACGCACGGATGACGGCATCATCATGGGTGTAGAGCATGCTGAACTTCGCACTGTGGGGTCCAATTCCATCCTGAGTCGAGTAGTTGACGCAGGAGGCATCGCACGACGCCAACTGGCTGGCCGTGTCGGGCAACCTGAAGCTCATCAAGACGTCCGAGGGGAAAGCTCGCTTATACGCCCGAGGAGCGGGCTGAGTACCCGCCCGCCTTTTCGGCCGTTCCTTGACCGGGCTAACGTGCCGGTCGATCATATTTGACTTACGTCGCTTAGGTGCGTCTGATCTCGCTTTGGCGCCCCATGGTTTTGCGGCATCAGAGACACTTTTCTTCTTCGCACCTCTGCGCGTTCTCCTGGAAATCTCATCCGTTCCCAGTGCCTGCGGTTCGTACCCAGTGCCTCCGGTTCGTACCCTGGCGCGCAGGTGAGAGGGCCGCACCAATTGGTGGCGGGCCCTCGTGCCGCTGCTTCTGTTTTCGACTCACATGCAGGGTGCACTGTTTCCAGACGCAGCACCTGTGGCGCTTTTTCACCGCCCTGGCTGATGATCGGAGGAGCAACCGTTGGCACTTCGGTTGGCGATGCAGCCGGCACCGTCGGTCTCGCCTGATGATGGCGGAGGCGCATGCGTTGTCGGGTTGCGGTGGTGGGCTCGCCACCGCCACCGCCGCCACCGCCGCCGTCGTTGCCGCCCGTGGGGTTGATATTCTCGTGCAGCTTTCCTGCCGATCTTCACCGAGTTGGGGCCGGTGGTGTTCTGCCTAAGGCGACGCCGCCCTAGACTCGGGACTCGACCGGATGTTGTACGTCGTGTAGGTGTATCGGACGACCCAACTCGACTTTGCATCGTCGATCGAGACTGCCTGTGACGTCAGGGGCCGCATTACCGCCGCCACGCCACTAGAGACCTTCAGATCGATGGACGTCCCTCCTCAACGGATGCCCGCCCGCTTCAGGCGAGGTCGAAGTGACCGTGCCGCTCTTTACCCGAGCCACTGCTGGAATTGGTGACTGCCCACCGCGCCAGCCCTTTCGATCCGCTTCTTCGCCCGGTCGACGGACATTCCAGTTACGTCGGGCACCGGATATCGGAGTTCCCCGACAGAAATGGACGGTGATCTTTCCGCCCTCACTCACGCTGGATCCGGTGCGGGGACGAACTGACGAAACGTCCGGCTTTGACCGTGTCGGAGGCCTGCTCGCTGCCTTTGACGGAGGTCAGGCCGGCATCCTCGAGGGTCTCCTTGACTTGCTTTCCTCGGTTTCGCCGGCGGCTTTGGAACCGTGACCTTCTCGCAGTACTGGACGCGGGATGCGGTGTCGTCGGATTTTGGGTCTGATTGTTGTTGGATGGGGCGAGCGACGACCGCTGCGATCAGGGCGATGAACAGAAGGACCCGCCGCCGATCCACATCCGGCGGTTCTTCTTATTCGTGTCAGTGTTGCTGACGGGCCGGCTGACCCCGGTTTGTGCCGAAGAGACGGCGGGAACTGAGGTCGCCGTTCGAGGTATGGGACGATGCTGCCTCGGGGCTCGCCGCCTGCGCGGGCATTGCCACGGTCTTCGCGGGCGCGCTGAGTTCAGTATTGACGCCTCGCCTCGCACGGCGGAAAGCAGGTCGCTTCTGAACTCCGCCGCGTTTTGATATCGCCCGTCACGGTTCTTGGCCATGATTTCCGATGACGACCCGGTCGATGGCATCGGGAATGTCTGGGAACATCTCGGAAGCCGGCAGGAGCCTCAGAAACGTGCTGATAAGCCACCACAACGGCTGAATCCCCGTGAGGGGGCTTGCGCCTCGGAGGAGTTCGTGCAAAGCAGGCATCCCGTCAGATAGAGATCGGATCGCATCGACCACCGCCGCCGCGAGCCTGTTCAGGAGACAGGTCATTGAGCGGTTCAGCACGGAGTTCGTTTTGGGTCATCGTGGCCACGGAATCTGCGATAGCCCTCGCGATGCCGAAAGTCCGTGACCTTGACCTTGCCGTCGGGCGTCAACATGACATTGCGGCTTGATGTCGCGGTGAATGATCCTTCGTGATGGGAGTACTCGAGCGCTGAAAGCACGCCCGTGACCACTTTGAGCAGCCTCACGATTGCGCGGGCTCTCGGGTGGTCAGGCAAGCGATCGGTCCGTTTGACATACTCCATGACAATGTAGGGCAGCGGATTTTCGTGTCCCGTGGCTTGTAGTCACCGGGATTCGCCCGTGTCGTAGACCGCGACGATCGACGGGTGGTTGAGCGCGGCGGCAGACTGTGCTTCACGCCTGAAAACGCGCCAGGAATAGCGGATCTGCCGCCAGGTCCGTACGCAGGATTTTGATGGCGACCGTTCGTGACACAGCTGCGTCAGTAGCCCAGGTGTACCTGAGCCATACCTCCGCGTCCGGATGAGGATCGCCGATCTCAGCAGCGGCCTGCCCAAGATGCGGGGATGTCAGTCCGCCGTCACCTTCTCTCGCAGTGATTGTGCATTCGGGAAGTCTGCATCATCGCGAGGACCCCAAGTACGCTTGCATGACTTTTCGGGACGATCAGGGCGGCCACGGAAACCGCCGTCGCCATCCCATCCGGCATTGCCTGAGTTCTCTACCACCACGGCGATGGCAATCTTGGGATCGTCGGCGGTGCGAAGCTTGACGAACCATACGTGGGGCGGCGTGGAAGCATTGATTTCCGCGGTGCCCGTCTTGCCTCGCGACTTCGATCCCCGAGGATCGCCGCCCTGTGGCCCGTGCCCGATTTGAGCGTCGGCGACCGTCATGTTCTGCATGTGCTTGGCCGTCTCCTGGGCATCATTGCCCGCCCGAACTCTTTCGGCTTTGGTCGTCGATATGACGTCAAGATCGGAAGTCAGCGTCTGCTCTGACGATGTGCGGCTCCACGACGACCCCGTCGTTCGCGATGCTTGCGCCGATCATCGCCATCTGCAGCGGCGTGACGCGGATGTCCTGTTAGCCGATGCTGTCCATCGCCAATGCGGCCTTGCCAGGCTCGGGGAAACGCGAGGAGGTGACTTTCTGCGGAGTTTCGAACGTAGTTCCGAAGCCAAACTTCTTCGCCTGAGCCAGCATCTTCTTGCTGCCTACATTTGCACCGCCCATCGCGAAAGGCGTGTTGCAGGATTGAATGAAGGCTTTGGCGCAAGCTGACGCGTCCCGAGCCGTCTCCGCAGGAGCGTTCGCCAGGATTGTCGATCTTGTGATTGGTCAGGCGGCGTCCACGTATCCGGGGCTTCGACGACGGAGTCAGGGGTGAGATCGGAGTTTTTCGAGTGCATGCCGTTGCAGTAGGCATCTTGAAGGTCGAGCGGGAGCGTACTGATCGCCTGCGACGCACGGCTGACCAGAGGATGATCCTTGTCGTTGGTCAACCGGCTTTGAAGCGTCGCTTGGCGGATTTGGAATCGTGGGCCACCTGATTGGGGTGTGGTAAGGTGGAGACCTGAGCGAGAATCGCACTCGGTTTTGGGGTCCATCGCGACGACGGCGCCGCGCTGATCCTCGAGAGCTTCGATTGCCGCCTTTTGCGCGGCTTGGATTGATGGTCAGAGAAAACGCCGCCGCGCTTGCGGTGCGGAACCTGAGATGAGCTCTTGGATCCTCTGCGTGGTGAGGGCGGAGTCGGAACCGCCGAGCACGCTGTTCTCGGCCCGCTCGATTCCGTCATCGAATTCGTGGGCGGTCGAGGCGTAGCCCGTATGTGGGCGTATGCGCTGCCAGACTTGTATTCGCGCTGGTACTTGCAGCGGGTCTTCGACGGCTGTCGATACGGCGATGGATTCGCCGTCGACGATGATGGGACCGCGTTCGGTCTCCGTACTCTGCGAGGGTTCTTGTTGCGTGAATCGGGAGTTGAGCTTCGGTGCCTGAACGTACTGCACGTAGGTGGCCATTGTCATGAGCGCCAAGAACATGGCGAAGACAAGAGAGGCCATTCTGCGGATTGGGCGATTCACAGTTTCACCACCTGCGTCTTGAGGGGCGTCGTTTTCAGTCGATGAACTTTCGTCTTTTTCCAATTCGGGTATTGTCTTTGAGGAATTCCGAAGGCAGATCGGTCTGTTGCGGCGCCGTGCCGAATCCGAGAGTGCAACAGCAAGCCAATGATGATCCAGTTCGTCGCGAGCGCCGATCCACCGTGGGCCAAGAAAGGCATCGCCAGCGTGAGCGGAATCAAGCGCGACGCCTCCGACCACGACGAAGACACTGAATGGCTATCGTAAGGCCAAGCCCGTCACCAGGAGTTTGCCGAAGCCGTCGCGCAGGACGACGGCGGTGCGCAGACCGCGGACGACGATGATGAGGTAGATGCACAACAGCGCCAGAAGGCCTATCAACCCGATTTCCTCGGCAAAGGAGGCGATGATGAAGTCCGAGCTGGCCGCGTAGACCTTGTTCGGATATCCCTCGACCCAGACCCGTGCCGAACAATCCGCCGGAGGCCATGCCAAAAAGCCCCTGAACCCGATTGGAAGGAGCCGTGAGGGAGTTGTACATCGCCGTTGTCTGCGCGTGAAGCCACACAGTAAATCGCGCTTGACGTGGGAGACCTGGCTGACGATGACCGCCACACCAAGTGTGGCGGCGAGGCCTCCGATCGCTATCCACGAAACGCGTTCGGTTGCCACGTAGAGCATGCCGACAAACAGTCCAAAGAAGAGGATTGCTGTTCCAAAGTCTTTCTCCATGACCAAGACGGCCATGCATGAGGCCCAGGCAGCCAGGATGGGAATGAAGTGTCGCGCCTCGGAAGACGGATGCCCATGAACTAGGGGCCGGGCCAGGGAAAGATTGTCGCGTTCGGCCACGAGGTACCCGGCGAAGAAAACGGCGAAGCAGATTTTCGCGAGCTCGGCCGGCTGGAAGGACATGCCGATGTTGGATCCAGATGCGCGCACCGTTGATCGTTCTTCCGAGGCCGGGAACCATGGGCAGAAGCAGCAAGATGATGCCCGCAATCAGGTAGTCCACGTGAAGGCGGCGCAATGTGCGATGATTGCGCAGCACGATCACGGTGCCCACCAGCGAGAGCGATGGCCACGAATGACGGGAAGAGCTGATTCGAAGCGCGATCGGTCTCATCGCGATGTCTACGCGATAGATCATCGCCAGGCCAAGGCCGTTCAGGGCGAGAGCAGCGGAGAAGACCGGGTCCGCATAGGAGCGAAGCGCCGGATGACGACGGGCGCCAACCGTCGTCAACACAGTGAGAAGGAAGATCTGTGGGAAAAGCCGGCGGGAATCCCTCGTTTCTCCGACGCCCAGATACACCAGGCAATGGCGGACAGTCCGGCGAAGAGGCCCAGCCCAGAGGACAGCCTCGAAGACGCCCGCTTCTAGGGGTTGTTTGAGTGACGACGTCTATGGATTGGCCCCCTGCGTCGGATTGGTCTGCCCGGTACTCCCTGCTGGTTGGGCGCCGTTGGCTGTTGGCCCGGGAGCGGTTGGCCGGGTGCAGGCTGGCCTGGCGTGGGCGTCGCTTGGGAGGGACTGGGCGATGGCTTGGGGACGGCGAGGTGCGTTGGGTTTCGAGATTTTGAAACGACGCGCTGCGCGCCTCTTTGAGGGAACCCGGGTTATCGGTGATGACAGGCGTTCTCGCCACGGGCTGAAGCTGCGACACCGAGATCTTTGTGCGTTCGTAGACCGAGGAGAATGAAATGGGGCCGATTGATTCGGGTATTCCGCGGTAGATAGTCACGCGGCCGCTGTGGATGGCCACGTAATACTGGCTGAGTCCAACGATATCGCGCGAATAGGCAACCGAAAATGATGGCCAAGATGCCCAGGACGACGGCGACTCTGGCCGCGGTGCGCGAACGCGGAGGCTCTTCGACATGGGTGTCAGGTTCTTCCTCCAACGATTCCTTGGTGCTTTTGTCGTGGGTCAGTGCGGCGGCCCGCGGCTGCCAGTTCCCTCCGCGAGTGGGTTTTGCGATAGTCCACGGCGGCGGAGCCTACGACGATGGGGTGTTGGGTCTGTGGTTTCGTGGGAGTGGCATTGTCATCCGCGACCTCCGCCAGAACCACCGTGACGTTGTCCGGCGCTCCGCCTGCAAGTGCAAGTTCGATGAGCCGTTCGCCGGCGTGGACGATATCCATGCTGGTCAGGGTGGATTCGATCGTGTCGCGTGCCACCACGCCAAATAGGCCGTCTGAGCACAGAAGCCAGCGGTCGCCGGGAACCGCCTCTCGCACAGATTCGTCGATCTCGACGTCGCCGGTGGTGTCGCCTAGCGCACGCATAATCACGTTGCGCTTCGGATGGTTTTCCGCCTCTTCCGGAGTGATCTGCCCGTGATCGACGAGGAATTGAACCAGTGTGTGGTCATGCGTGACCTGGGTGAGGATGCCGTCTCGCAGAAGGTATGCGCGGGAATCGCCGATGTGCACCATTCCGAGCTTGTTGCTTGACCGCAGGAGTGCGATGCACGTGGTCCCCATGCCGCCCAAGTGCGGGTCGGCTTTCGCCCTGTCCACAAGGTCGGTGTGAGCCTCGTTCACGGCGGTGCGCAGGAGCGGGATGAGGTCGTCCGCACCGTACACGTCGTCGTCAAGGGCGGCGAGGTGCCCGACGGCGACGGAAGAGGCGACGTCACCGGCGGCGGCTCCGCCCATGCCGTCCGCAAGAACGAGCAGGTTGGGAGAAGCGTATCCTGCGTCCTGATTGTTTGATCGCACTAGGCCGACGTCGGAAGAGCGGCGAATCGAAGCTGAATACCCATTAACGCAACTCCATGGTGGTGCGCCTGATGACGACGGGAACCTGGGACCCACGGGTGGGCGTGGTTATGCGCTTTCTCCGATATAGGTGCCGCTGGTAGAGTCGAGGTCTTCTATCGACCACTGGCCGCCCTCTTGGTAGAAGCGAGCGTGCCTGGAAGAAGAGTACGAATCGTCAAGTACGAGGGCGGAATCGGGTGAGCGTCCCACGATGATCTGGGAGGTTCCCAGTGGAAGTGACGTGCCGGTCAGGGGTCCCGCGGTAACGGTGAGCGCGGAAACCGTTGGCGGAGCTTGCTTGGCCGGGGCCTCGGATTGGCGTCCGCCAGAGTTTTGTTGCCGGGACTCTTGCGTGGCTTTGGCGCGGCGTCCTTTGCCGAGGGTGCGACGGTCGCGCACCTGAGTGCCGTAGACGTCACGGCGTAGCGTGAAGACTACGGAGAATACGAAGATCCACAGCAGGGCAAGGAAGCCCAAGCGAAGAATGTAAGGACTAGTGCGCTCATGCCGTTCCCGGGAGTTCCAGAACATTATGTTTGTGCGTCCGATCGTGATCGTGTTGCCGTCCACCAATGTGGCAGCCGTGATCTTGTGGCCCCTCCAGCAAGCTGCCGTTCGTGGAGCCAAGGTCAGTTGCGATAACTCTGAGGCGTTACCTGAGTTCGAGATGGCGTCGGGGAGATTCCCGTATCGTCAACCGTGATGTCACATTCGGATCCCCTCCTCGATCACCCGTGACCGTGCCGGTCAGCAGATAACGGTCGGGGCCGATGGCGATGATCGGATGGCCTGAATGGACTGAGCGACGTCGCGGGTGCAACCGCGCCTCGCTTTGATCAGCGCCTCAACCTGAAGACTACTCGGGACTTGAGCCCCTCATCGGTGTCGAAATGATGCGAATCGGGCCCAGAAGAGTGTAGTCCCGCTCGGTGGCATGAAGACGTCACAGCCAGAGTGGTTTCTTCGATCAGGGCGTCCTCGGCTCCACTGCGCCATCGTTTCGCGGTCTTTGGGAGAGCCGGACGACGAAGTCGTTCGGCTCGATGATGCGGTCACGGCTCAGTGGTGGCAGAGTTGGTATCCATCGCCTTCTTGATCGCAGACGATCTCCACCGGCTTGAGTTCCGACTGGAGGCGCGCGAGAAGACGGATGCTACCGCGCTCTCCACGCCTTTCGAACTTTTCGAATGCGCCCACAAGACACCTCCTATCAACGCAACATCAGTCTCTGTAACATGAGCGAAATCTATCGAGGCATCATTGTATGGGTCTTCCCGCAAAGGCTTGACTGCGAATGCCCCGGATTGTCGGGCGTGTGGGGCTTGCCGGGACAAGTAAGCCGATAACGTAAACCGCAGATCTTGCGATGCAATGCGGGATCAGGGGAGTATCACGAGTTTCCAACGATATGTGTGGAATAACACTTTCTAACACAGTGAGTTGAAAATGCAATAAAAATGTAGGAAGGAAAAGTTGCGTCGTGATACTTGTCGAAGCTCACTTGACACCCCAAGCGTGAAAGGAAAACTATGTCCAAGGCAATCCTATTCCGCCCTCGCGAGGGCCTTCGCCGTGGTGCTGGTGCTGGCTGGAGCGCGGCGCGACTCGTCGGAGGAAAGATAGCCCACTCCATCGTTTCGGAGCAGCTCTCACAAGAGAAGATTGATATGCCGACAAGGGCGGTATCACATGCCCTGAAGGATGAGGGGTCGAAGAGGCGCTTCGCCCTTTGCGTCGGCGAAAGAGCTGACGACAGGGCCGCGGGCGAAAGCCTTTTGCGGACAACACATTTCGCCAACACATGCTTGAGGCTTCGGGCGGCAAGACCTTCGAGGAAGTTTCAAGCGATATATGGCCGCAAAGGCAAGTCGACTCGTAACGTCTCGGGGAGCTGGCCAAGCTCAAGGACCTGCGCCAGACCCTCTTCGAAAGGCAACCCGTGCGTGGGATGCTTCTCAGCGGCCGGTGGTGGACAGTGGGAACTATCACCATGTTTGCCGGTGTCGGGCTGGTGCTTTCGTCGGCCTAATCCTGGGCGTGTTATCGGTTTCGGCGTGCTGCGGTCCAAAAAGGCCGAGAAGGCTGACGGGGGTCAAGTCAAGGCGGCGAGCGTAAGGCCGACGAGGGCGAGCCGGAGCAGCTGACGTGCAGCAGACCAACTGTTCGCTGAAATCAAATGTTTGGTGACGAGTGCGAGAGGATCGTCATGTAATGCGGGAAAAGACGGAAGGTGAAGTAGAAGTATAAGAAGGTAGAAGTAGAAGTATAAAGAGGTAGAAGTACAAGAGCCGCGCTGAATGTAGATGTCGTGAGGATCATCGCTGTTGGACTTGGAAAACCGGACCGCGGCCTATATGCTGTAGGTCGCTGCGTAAGCGGCCAAGCTCAAGTGGCGGAATAGGCAGACGCGCACGGTTCAGGTCCGTGTGCCCGAAAGGGCGTGGGGGTTCAACTCCCCCCTTGAGCACCGACACAAGGCGTATACAACGAATGTTTTTGAAGATCTCTGCTGTTGTCGTCTATCAAAGCAGCAGTCTTTGGTTATCCAAAACAGCGGACTTAGGGCCGAAAGTCTTGACCCATTTCTTTCGAAGTCCGTCTGTCTCCTCCTATCTCTGTTGCGACGGCCTTACGTTTACGTCCCGTTTGCCTGACGCAGTTCCCTTGTCTGATGCGCGCTTCCTTTGCCGATAGTCCTTCCTTGGTCACACATATACCTTCGTGACGCCGGGCCAATCGGCTCGTCGATATGTGCGTCCGCCCCTCGAGATACGGAAGTTGTGACGAGCGCATTCCCTATCCTCTTTGACGGGTGTGTGCTTCATCGTCGTTTACAAAGAAGACCTGTGATTGCTCAGTGTAGGGCAGCGCTTTGCTCGAGTTGTAGGCGACGACGTGGCTCCTTCCTTTCAGGCAAAGCCCAGGAGATCTCGAACGCCTTGTGTGTTTCAAATGACCCATTATATAAAACAGCAAGTTTTTCTGTATGAAGCGTGCGGGCTCAAAAGATGAAGTTCGGCGCTTGGCTCGTGTTTCCACGAATGAAAAATACATGCATTTTGTTGTGTTGGACTGGGCAGAAATTCTATGTGTGAACAGCTTTGAAATACCACAGTATATCGATCCATTTCTATTTGCTCGATGCCATATGTTCCATTTGAAAGGGCCCAAGCGGTCTTCGTGCGCCCGCTGGATAGGGTTGGGCGTCTTTCGCTCTCTCTCAAGGCGTTTCTGCAGATCTTCGAATTTGACTGAGGCGACTTGGAAAGATAGGTTGCTCTGTTAGCGTGACTAAAACGTATTTGTCAATGGTGTGCATATACCCTCTCTGGTGCTTTTGTAGTTGGTTGGTACTCGCCAGTAGCGTCTCCAAGTCACAAGCGTCAACATGACTGAAGAACACAACTGACGGCAAGTTCTGGCAAAGCATCTGCTGGGTTTCGGGTCTCGACAGGGAAGAAGAACTGAGTGCGTACGCCAAGTTTCTCACCTTTAGCCTTCACGTTCTGCTAGTGAATCGGTTGACGAGCTGCGAGCGCGCGCTTGGAGAACACCGAATAACTGACCTCGTCCTCGGAGCGAGGCTTGAACCTTTCCTCTGCTCAGGGCCTCTATCATTATATTTCTTTCTGACTCACGTTTTCCGTTGTCTGGTGCGGTGCAGCACGCGTGCATCCTCACCGCGCAATCCACCCACCAACTTCTTTCCTTCTCACCTGACCTCAATCCCTTTTCACGCGCATATCGCCCAGAACGCGTTGCGTGCTTTCGCTTGGCTTCCCTGAGTGCCGCCAAGACCAACTCGTCGCCGCCAGTCGGAGCCAGTCGGCGCGTACGGGCATGGAGGCTGCTGCTGTACTGTTCGGTCGAACATCGGAAACGTTCAAACACGAACGTGCGAAACGGCTCAAGGTCACAAACAAAACAATAAAGGAGGTGGTCTCTGGCCGGCTACGCAGTATTGCCTCTCCATGATCGAAGAGATCGCCGACTACACATGACCCACCCAGGATTCTTCTTCGGAGGCTGGGCGATGCCTGGTCGGTGGCAACCATTACAGCCGTGGTTGGTACGAGTCAGCATTGGTGAGCCCGCCGCGCTTTTGAGCGCAACGGGCCCCAGCCAGGCAGGCGGATTGGGCGGATTTAGTTAGGGAGCGGTCCGCGGCGGAGGTTTGGCCACAGCAGAAGGTTGCCGTGGCCAGGCGCCGTGTAGCTAGCGCCGACGCTCTTCCAGCTCTCATCCTGAACGAGTTGATCCCCTGGGTGTGGGCCAGTGTCCTGGTCCACACCCAGGTTCTGTCTCAGGAGCAAGACAGAGCAGACATTGCTGAGACTTTTCCAAACCCGACGAGCCGCCGTCAGGAGCCCGCGCAGCCTCGCCATATCCGGAGTGGTGGTCGCCGACGGCCGTCAACGTGAACGGCTGACGTTCCGACGCCGGTCTCGACGTGTCCCGGTAATCCACGCGCGACACGGTTCATGCCGCCGCACCGCGCCACTCATTCGCCGTAAGGCGGCGGAGGAGCTGAGCGCACCGACGCCCGGTGCGTCCTCTTTTGACGGAACCGAGGATCGCCCTCGTTCCGCGCGTCGGGCCAAAGCCTGTATTGGGCAAGCTGCTGCGTTTCGCGTTCTTCTCCTGTCGACGTCGCAGCGTTCGATCGCCAAAGTTAGGTCGGGGCCGACGCCAACCGCGCTCTCCTCGCTTCATTCTTGGTAGGACGGCCTTCCCTTGGCGTGCGAGATGTCCAGAATCTCTCGGACGGCGGCGATACGCGAGGCGAGTGCACCCTTCGAAATGCCTCAGGCGCTGAGTATTCTGAAGGATTCGAGCGTGAACGCTCGGCCCGTCTCAAGTTTCTCCGAGCATTGAGGCGCGTGACGATGAGAGGACGTACGTCGAGGATGGTACGTAGCTTTGCGCCAGGCGCTGCTGGAGGCGACGTGGTCGACGGTGCGCCGGGCATGATGGCATGGCTTCCGCGACATTTCCGGCGGTAGTCGACTCTGCTGCGAATGCTTATCTTTGCGGTCGCCGCACATGAATCCTCGACGCGACGCACGCCCGTCAAGTTCCTCGTGCACAACCTTGACGACACGTGGGCCAAGCGCATCGTGGATCGACGATCGGCGCGTCGGCTACCTTCTACCTGGCGCTCGGACTCGACCGGCCTCACCTTCGATGCCGCGGTGCGGCGGCATTCCCACACGCCACGTCCCCGAGAGGCTCCGCCGCGTGGTGCGACACGGAGGGGTACGCCCAGGCAATTACGTGGGATCGGATGGCATACGCGAAGGCGTGGCCGGCCCGGCGGGAAAGACACCACGCCGGAGGATTTTGACCCCGTCACCGTCTGTCTGCGCAGCTTATGGGGGCTGGGCGGCGACGCGCTGTTTGGCCCCGTTGCCAGCGATGGCGTGGTTCTTTAGCGCATCAGGCGCCCTCGCGTGCGGTCCGTCTGGCGATCAGCTACCGCAGGAGTTACAACGCATCCCTTTCAGGCGCGGATCGCTGCCATCGTCAATAACGAGCGTATGGGCGGTGGCCCAGCTGCTCGATGCGCGAGAGCTTGCCCCAAAGGGCAAGACGCCGAAGCGACGATATGTTGTGGCTCGAACGGATTCGCCTTCCTCTCGGCATGCCTTCAACGTGAGGCGAAGGAACTCGCAGCGCACCGTTCGACGCGGCAGGCTGGAGCTCGTAACGAGGACCGCAAAGGCCAACTAAGCCGTGAATCGCTGCTGGGGCAGGCCGAAACACCCGCCAGGTCAACGAGATGTTCGGTCAGAGTCGCATAACCTGGGCGTCGATCTTCGCCGATCCTGCCGTCGTGCGCTCGGCCTCGCGCTCTCCTGAAGATGCGCTCGCACCCCATATCAACACAGCTTTCTCTCTACCGCGCCATGCGTGGCCGATGCTGCGTGCAAACTTTCGCGCAGGGCGACGTGAAGGGCGAAGTAACAGAGGCTGAAGGATTCATACGAGACCTTCGATGCGCAGTGGAGCCGTCGGACGAACCTCGCGCATGGATAGCGCGGGTGCAGCTTCTGGCCTGATCGATCGCAGCTCCATCAAGGCAAGCGTCCATGCGGGCGGCTGCCGCTGCCGAGTTCCTCTTTCGAGCTTGAAAAAGGCTGGTCGCCGCGGAAAGGTGGATGCGAAGTGTTTGCTAAGAAAGACTCGCACGAACGGTGCGCTTGACGGGCTGTCGCCGACGCTCGGAGCCCGGTCCTCGAGACGGAAAAGGGCACGGTTCTTTCTAGATGGCAGGCAGGGCGGTACTTCCCAGCTCAACGCAGCCAGTTGATCGTCGTCAAGTCTCTCCAGTCGATGCGCCGGGCGTCGACGTCGACCGTCCAGCGTGTTGCTGGCGCCACGACGTCGATCCGCGGACGGCCGACGCCGACGTGAGAGCTTCTCGCTCACCGGGCACGCACCTCGGAGTGGCGGTGCGACAGTCGACTGTATGCCTTGTGAGCGCTCCTGCGTTCCGCGGTTGTCGAAGACGGGCGTTGGCGCGGTTGAGCATGCGATCGCGTGAACACCGTGAAACCCTCGGATAGTGGCGCCGCCAAAAGAACTGATCAGTGTAATTTTAAATAGGAACGTAGCTCAAAAACTTAATTCAAATATGTAAACAATTATTTCCTCGAGCTTGTGCTCTTTGCAAAGAGCCGAGGTTCCTGCGGGCTAACCCTGCGCGACTATCGATCGTGCGATCCCGGTCGAGGTGCTTGGGAAAAATTGAAATAATCCATTTTAAAGCTACTGAACGTGAAGGGACTCCGTATTTAGAAAGTCTCGCAATAATGCCGTTTGCTCGACGGACCGCAGCTCGCCTGACACGATGTATTTCAGCGCATCTCCCCAGGTGTGGATCTTCTTTAGAACGTGCAGTTGCTTTAGGCGCATCGTCGCCGCTTCAGGCATACGCCGCTTAGGGGCGTGCGCTGCCGGGCGCGTTCCCAAGCCAGGTCCTTGACTGAATGGCGCTGATTCACGCCCTCATTTTGCACAGGATTCTCATTTCTCGCCCGACCTCGGTTCTTATTAGCTTGGCTTCCCGTTTTGGGAGGCCGTCATGACCAAACCCGTCGTCGTCTTTGCAGTCTCTGAAAATTACACGAATGTAAGTAAACCAAACTTTAATTTAGAGGGAGGAAAGATGCAAATCAATGAATTCGCGTCACTCAGTCTGAAACAGACCTGGTACCGTAGTAGCCTTATAACCAAGCGAACGGAAACGTAGTGTTAATCAATGCAACTACGGTGCTCTAGTGGAAAGCAGCAGAGTTGAAACTCGATCTCATCGTAAAATGAATAGGGATTCAGAAAACTGACCAGTGCTCAAATGGATTGATGATGCCAATGATCGCTCATGTTCGGTCTTGGGGTACCTGAGTTTCGAATCTTCGTGTCGAAAAGCACTTCTCGGGTTCGCAAAAGATCTGCTGACATGCGCTGATCCCGGCGTAGCGAAGATCTGTCGGCCTCACGCTAGAGTTATCTTTCTGAGGGTCCTTATGCGTCGCGATTTCTCTTATCCCTCATATTTTCTTGATCGGCGATTTAATAGTTCCGATCGGATCAAAACAAGGGCATAAGACCTTTGCTGACGGCGACTGCTGCAAAAGCTTGGCTTTCCCCAGGAAAGTCTTTAGGACCAACCCGTTGATGCCTTATCGGTACCCGTGCAATCGCAAGCGCCCAGGAGCGTGACGACGGAGCGCGCGTCGTTCCATGTCGCTCTGCTCGATGCGCGAAGCGCTGACTGTATACAACAACGAACAGGAGGCAGCTCCATGGCTTCATACGTTTCCCAGGATTGAGCTAGATCGCCGACTACACCGACAACGACTCGGCTGGCTGGTACAGCGGGCGTTGAGGGACGTTTTTGGCGGCCACGGCCATTTTCATAGGGTTTGATATCACCCGGTAAGAATTCGCTGGCGAACCGTTTTCAGGTGGCTGCGCGCGGGTGTCACGACTAATCACTTTCGGCCACGAGCCTGCAACAGTCTTGATCGACAGCTGAGGGCGGCATCAGTGCGTAGACAGGTTGCGGATGTCCGCAACCTAATTCTCCGGCGGGGGCTGAGGACTAGGATTTCGGCTCCCGCCGACGACCTGACGGCAAAATGATCGTCAAAATTCAACAATCAAAACGAATAGAGGCAGCCTCACGGCTACTTTACGTTTCCTGCGATGAGGAGACGGTGACTGGCACCGACACGACTCATGGCCTGACTTTCGGCCATCGTCTGGACTACTTTTGGTGGCAGAAGGTGGTTCCGAGCGATCCACGGTTAGCGTGAGCGAAACGTAGGAACAAAGGTTCCCACGACGCAGAAAGCAATGTCTCAACGCTGTTATAGGCCGAGGCATCGCCTTAGCAGTCGATGCCTCGGCCTCAACCCGTCCCTCGCGTTCGAGCGTTGTGCTTGAACGTTGGGCGCCACACTCCGGATGCGGGCCGGATCCTCGGCCCGCATCCGATCTGGAGACAATGCGCCTCCTGTTGAAAACAAAACGGCGCGTCTGTGCGGGCCGACGGCTCGTTTACTTGGATATTCGCTCGAGTTGAAAACCGACTCAGACGTCTTGGTAGAGGCACCGATTTAACGTCTCGATAGAAATTCTCACGCCCGGAAACAGGGAGACAAGATCGTTAGAACACTAATAGAAGGAAGGCGTTCGGACGGCTCTCGCCCTTCTTCGACACGGGTTCCGCCCCGCCTCGAATGGCGGGTGCTTGGCGAAGGCAGGCGTGAGCGGACGGTTCGTTTTGGCGTGGCCTTCGACGTCCCGCAGAGCCATGCGCGATACGGTCGCCGCGCTGCCGACGAGGTTACAGGGTATCGGCGTGCGGCGGAAGAGCTTGCAAATACGGACGGTTCGGGGTCGCCGTTATTTTCGATAGAGCGCGAGCGCGATCGCTCTGGTTCCGGCGTGGTCCGGGCAAAGCTCTCTATTGGGCCGTGAAAGACGGCGTTCTTCTTCTGTCGACGTCCGGCGCGCTCAATCGCCAAGGAAATCGGAACGGCGGTGAGCCGGAACTTCCTCGCCTCTTTCCTGGTGGACGGCCTTCCCCTCGGCGTTGCCTCCAGGATCGCTCCCTGGGACGGAGGTCCAGGTGCTCACACTTCCGAAGCGCTCCATGGATCGCAATCTGACGTAGAACTCGAAGCCTCGTCCGATCCAGATCCCGCCTCGTCTCGAACGGCCGAAAGCGAGAAGACGTCGACAACGCGGTCGCAGCCTGCGCCAAGCGCCGTTTGAGGCGACTTTCCGTTGGTGCGAACGAGGCGGCCCGATCTCCTGCGACGTTTCGTGGGTCGACTCGGCCGCGAACGCCTATCTTCTACGGGCCTCCATCGTGAACTTCGACGCGACGCACGCCTCGTCGAGCCTCAGTACAAACCTTGACGACATGTGGGCCAAAGCGCATCGTCAACGACGTCGGCGCACCGCCGCGTTCTCACCGGCGATCGGATCGACCGGGCTCACCCACGACGCCAGCGTGCCTTCCCCAACGGCACATCCCGAAACGCCGCCCATGTGGTGCGACAGCGAAGGGTGCGCCCAAGCGCTCGCAGATCGCCCCCACCCGGCCGGCGTGCACCCACGGGCTGGGCGGCGACGAGCTGCTTTGCCCCTGCCGGGCTATGGAATGGTCTCTGGCGCACCGGCCCCTTGCGGGCGCCGTGCCTGGCCGTCCGCTACTGCCTCAACCGCCGCCTGCCTGCGGCGCGTGAACTTTGGATAATAGCCAGCAAGATCGAGTACGGACGCTGGATCAACGTGTCTGATGCGCGAGCTTGCCTGCAAAGGTGTCTGACGTCGAAGGACGATCTGTCGCTGTCCGGCGAGGTTTGCTTCCCCGTACCTCTCGGAGCGAGGCAAAGGGCTCCTTCACACCCGCGTTTGACGCCAGGTCTCTTCAGCCAATGAACCGGGACCGGACCGTCCACCAGGTCTTGGAGTCTCTGCTGGGGCAGGTGCCGCGATCATTCGCCAGGGTTAACGACATGCTCGGCCGGGGCCGAACAACGTGGGCTTCTATTTTCGTCGATCCCGGCGTCGCGCGCGGCCCTTTGCGCTGCCTCTGAAAATGCGCAGGCATCCTTCCTGAACAAAACCGATGCTGTATCGCGCCATGCGCTGGCTCATGCCCCGCGAAATCTTCGCGAGGGCGACGAAGGGCGAATATTCTCAGGATTCATACGAGACGCTGTACGCGCGCCGCGAGCACCTCGTCGGCGACCTTGCCGACGGCGCCGTCGCAGACCTGGGCCTCATCGATACCAAGCGCCTCGTCAAATCGAAATTGTCGATGGCGCTCTCCAGCGAGTTCCTCTTCGAACTGAAAAGGCTAGTCGCCGCTGAAAGGTGGATCCGCAGTGTTTGCTAAGAAGAAAAGCGAAACGACGAACGAGGGCCTGTCGCTGGCGCCGGATGTCCGTTCTTGAAACGGAGAAGGGCACGGTTCTTTTTGACGGCAGGCGAGGCCGGTAGTTCCAGCTCAACGAGCTCGGGCTGATTGTCCTGAAGTCGCTAGGGGAGGCGATGGGCGTCGAAGCGATCGTCCGCCGCGTCCGAGGCTTACGACGTCGACCCGCAGACGGCCGACGCGACGTGAGAGCCTCCTCGCCCAGACTCAAAGAGCTTGGAGTGGCGGCACGACGATCCAACTCTCTCCGAAGAGACCACGCAAAACCCACTGGCGCGATCGGATGCGCGCGCGCCGGGCCATTCTCGCTTCGTCACGGCTGGCCAAGGCGAAACCCGAACGCATCGAGCGCGTCATCGGCAAGTGGGCCTCGAAATACCCCGTGACGGACATGGAGACGGCCCGCACGGACAGGGCCGCCGTATGCACCGTGAGCGAGCGCCCGGAAGCTGTGAGGATGCCTCGCGCTCGATTGCCGTGGCTAGCGGCCAGCATCGTCGTCGGTCGATCACGTGGTGCTCAGGGCCCGCCCCGAGCCGTTCCGCGGCACGCGTGGGTCGAGGTCGGCGGGGTTCCGGTCAGCAGAACGTCGAAATAACGGATTACACGAAGAGCATGAGTTCGGGCGCGCGGCGACGCCGACGTTTCCGGCGGCATCCGGCGAATCCGCAGGCGCAGGCCTCCCTCGAACCCGACAGGATGATGGAGCCGCCGCCTGCTGCGCCCGTGCGGCCGCGCGACCTGTTCGGGCTCGCCAAAGACAAAAGCAGGCTTCGTCGTCGCCGCCCTCATGGCATCCGCTGTAGGTTCGGGATTCACCCTTCTGATCCTTGATTCATCGCGAGTTCTTTTGGCGACGGCTCGTTCTCAATGCCCAGCCTCGGGTGGATCGGGGTTTCTCGGGGTGCTGCTGGGCTCCGGGGTGGCGATGGTCTTCAGTACTACTACCTGCAGAAGGTCGGCGAAACGATCGTCCGCGATCAGGGGCAAACTGAGCAACCACCCTTCTACGCCTCGAGGTCAAGGAGCACGACGAGCGAAGCGCGGCGACCTCGTCAGCAGAGTCGCGGCGGACACGTCCAGCCTGCGAACCGGATTCCTTTCAAATCTTCGTCGCGTGCACCACGGGATTTCCGCTTGTCATCGGGACGTGCGTGCTCATGCCTTCCTCGATCCGTTCCTCTCGGGACGGCGCTCGCGTCATCGTCGGCTCGGCTTTGTCCCCTTCGCGGTGAGCCGCTTGATTCAAGGCGCCAGCCTTGTAGGCAGCAAAAGCTCGGCAGCCTCACCCCGCAGATTCAACGAGATATGGACGAATACGGACCATTCGCGCGACGAACGTACCGACTCCGAGTGCCCTCGATGCTCGAAAAGCCGGGTGGAGGACGCCCGGCAAGCCGGACTGAAAATGGCCAAGGTCCAGTCGATCGTCAACCCTATCGCCAACATCGGCTTTCAGCTTTTCGGCGATCGTCGTCATCCTGGTGGGGGCCTACCGCACGAGCATTGAGCAATGTCGGTACCTGAGCTCGTCCAATTCGCGGCTCCGGTTTTCATTCTCGTCTCTCCGCTGGGCCAGATGGCCTCGGCTCTCGCAGCTGCACTCTTTCCTCGGATCTTTGCAGCGAATCAACGAGATCCTGGATCTGCCGCGAGAAGACGAGGCTGGATATGGCGAACCTCCCTTTCGCCCCGAGCTTTTGAAGACCCTCGAGGCGTCTGCCAAAGCCCAATGCCCCTGCCATCGACTTCGACGACGTCGTTTTCACCTACGGTACGCGCGAGTTCGGGCAGGAAATGGACGACGCCGACTCCCTGTGCTCCACAAACTCAAGCTGCAGGTCCCAGAGGGTAAGCGGGTGGCGATCGTCGGCCCCTCCGGCGCGGGCAAAGCACGCGTGCCCAGCTCATCGGAGGTTCTACGACGTCAACCGCGGGGCCATACGCGTGTTTGGTAAAGACATGACGCGACTATTCGCGCAGCGACCTTCGCGACGTGCTCGGATACGTCAGAACAGGACGCGCCCGTGCTTTTCAGGAAGCCTGCGGAGAATCTCACGCTCTGGCCTGGGCGACGTCGGGGACGACAGATGCATGGAGGCCCTGGAAAGGGTCAGTCCCTTGGCTACCTCGCAACCCCGCTCGGGCAGGGACTCGACGGGCCGGTTGGGGAATCGGGCGCCTCGCTGTCTGGCGGTGAAAGGCGGCGCCTGGCAGTTGCCCGCGCCTTGCTTTCGAACAAGCGGATCCTCCTTTTTCGACGAGGCCACCGCCAACCTCGATTCCCATAACGAGCGTCAGATCGGCGACGTGCTGAGGAACACAGTGGCCGGCAACAGAACGGTTCTGGTGGTGGCTCACGGGCTGTCTCACCATAATGGACGCTGATCTCATCCACGTCCTCGAGCACGGTAGGCTCGTGGCTTCGGGAACCCACCCGAGCTCGTCGTCAAGTCGCAGATCTACAGAAACTTGGCAAGCGAGCAACACCTGGTTTAAGCTACTATTGCATATAGTATAGTGAGATAGGGTGGGTGTATGACCGACATAGAAACAAACGTCAACAGCATCTCCATAAGCGAGCTGCGAAAGAGCCATCGGAGTGTCGAGGTTCTCCATGGGGTGAGCTTCACGGCCGCTCCCGGCGAGGTGACCGCGTTCCTGGGACCCAGCAGGGCCGGCAAAAAGCTCGACCTCAGGTTCTTCTGGGCCTCGACAGAGCCGACAGCGGCTCGGCCCTGTTCGGCGGCAAACGCTACCGCGACATTGATCGGCCGCTCACCCGCGTGGGCGCGCTTTTCGACGGACTGGCGGGAAACAAGATGCGATCCGTGGCGTCCCACCTCGCGATCGTCGCCGAAAGCAACGGCATCCCTCACGCGCGAGTCTCGCAGGTTCTGGAGGAGGTTGGGCTCTCCGCCAAGCGGAAGTCGCGTCTCGGCACGCTCTCCTCGGCGAAGCGGGCAGCGCCTGGTTGGCGCTCGCCCTCCTGGGCGAGCCTCAGTTCCCTTGTGCTCGACGAGCCGACCAACGGCCTCGACCCCGCCGGAATTCGCTGGTTCAGGAACTTCGTCAAAGGGCAGGCGACGCTGGGGCGCACGGTCCTGTTGTCGAGCCACGTGCTCTCCGAGGTGCAGGCGGTCGCGGATCGCGCAGTGGTCATCTCTAAGGGCAGCATCCTGCTCGACTCTCCCCTCGCGGAGGCCACGGAGAAGATCTCCTCGCTCGAAGACCTCTTCTTCGAACTGACGGAGGGGGTTGCATGAGCGCCTTCTTCAGGAGCGTTTGGCTCGAGTTTCGGAAAATGGGGGTGGGCAAGGGCCTCGTCATCTTCTTGGCCCTCCTATTCCTTGTGCAGCCGCTGTTCTCCTACATCGAAGGAAAGCAGCTTCTGGCGATTGGCCTGGACGCGACGCCGCAGACCCATCCCCAGCTGGCCGAGCCGGTAGGAGACCCGCGGTACCTCGGTTTCGACGTTCTATCCGTGGGCGAGCTCGTCATCCTCATCTACGCGGGCCATCCTCGGCGCGGCGGACTATCGAACGAGGGAAGTGCGGACCACCCTTCTCGCGGTCAACCGAAGGTCTCTGCGTTCTCGGGGCCAAGTTCCTTGGCCTGGGTTCCCTTCCTCTTTCTCGTCGGCTTTGCGTCCACGTATCTAGACGGTCGCAGCCAGCAGTTTGCGCGCACAGTCACAGCAGCGATGGACCCCGGCAGCCCTCACCCCGGACGTCTGGCGGCTCATTGCCTGGAAAGCGGTACACTGGACGGCGCTCGGCCTCATGTCATACGCGATTTCGCTCCTGTGCCGCAACTGGCTGCCAGCCGCCGCCGTGCTGGCCCCGCTGACCATTGGATTAGAGCAACGCACTTGTGAGCCGGTGGAGCGGAAGCGCCTTCCTCGCCCTCAGTGGCCGGAAGCTGCCTTTCCGCAGTTCCGGACAAGTCGTGTCACGTCAGCCAAAATGCGAGTTTCATGGCCCTCGTCGTATGGCTCGTGCTGTTCGTCGCCGCCGGATGGGCGGTATTTTTCCAGGCGGGACGTGGGGGCGCGATAGCTGTGGGGCTCTTACGCGTCCGAGCTGCGCAAATCCACTAACCCACCCTTTGGCGCCCTCGGGTCGCAGCCCCGTTGGCATGCGTGCCCGTCGTCGCGATTGCGGCTGGCAACGCCGCTGGAGAAAGCGAAGGCCTGCTTCGGTCCCTCCAGCTGTCCCAGCTTTTCACGGCAATCCTCGCGATGGGGGTTTTGGGGCAGAGTACGAGAGCCTGGAGCCTTCGCGGGGCACTTCTGGCGACGCCGCGGCGATTGCGCCTTTTGGCGGCCAAGCTGCGCCGTTCTGACGACGCTCACGCTCGCCGCCTTGGCGGGAAGCGTTCTCGCAGGTTGGCTGAGCCTGTCGATATCCGCCGGGGGCGTCGCTCTTCCCAGGGGCGGGCAAGGCTGTGATGATCGCGCTTTCTTGGGTGGAATGGCCTTTTGTGGCCGGGCATCGCTATCATCTGGCGGTCCGCCGTCGTCCCCAGGGCGGTTCTCATTCCTCTTCCTGGGGCTCTCCCAGCTGCTGTCGGGAATAGTCTCGGCGGCCCGCTTCCTTCCCGACCGTTCGACTTTCGCCGTTTTCACGCGGGCCGGGGGAGACGCTCTTGATCCGGGCCCGGGATGCTCGTTCTCCTCGTGTGGGTCGTGTGCCTCACGGCGATCGCGGCATGGCTGTTCGAACGCAGGGACGTTCGTTAGCTTTGCAGTTGGTCGGCCTTGCAAAGTCGACCTTGCAAAAGGAGAAAGGCAAGGCCGACTAGGCCTTCCATTTGCGGATAAGATTGCGGATAAGATGACAGGCACCGACCCGGTTAGGAGGTGCAGCAGTGGTCACCAGGGTAGACGTCGCCCCCGAGGTGCTCTACTGGGCTGTTGAGCGTGCAGGCTGGGACGTTGAAACCGCCGCCAAAAGGGAACCCAAGTTCTCCGAATGGGTCAGTGGCGAGGCCCGTCCTACCGTCAAGCAGCTTGAAAAATTTGCCAACAAAACTCACACGCCTTTTGGGTTTTTGTTCCTTTCTGAGCCGCCCGTCGAGACTGTGCCAATACCCGATTTGCGCACCGTTGGCAGTAAGGATTCGGCGACCCTCCGCGGATCTCCTCGACACGATCTACCCATGCCAGAACCGCCAGGACTGGTATCGCGATTACGCTCTGGCCAACGGGGTTGAACCTTTGGAATTCGTCGGTGCTGCAACGATCGATTCGCCCGCTGAACAGGTGGCGGCGCGAATGCGCGAGTTGCTTGATTTCGGATTGGAAGACAGCTCTGGGTCCGCCGACAGGCAGAGCGTTTTACGTGCTCTCGTGGACAGCGTCGAGCGTGCCGGAGTGCTCGTCGCGATCAACGGCGTGGTCGGCGACAACACTCACCGCAAGCTGGATTGCGACGAGTTTCGCGGATTCGCCCTGTGCGACCCCGTCGTTCCGCTCGTCTTTGTCAATGCGACGGACACTAAAGCGGCGCAGATCTTCACGCTGATACACGAGTTGGCGCATATCTGGTTGGGCAGGAGCGCCCTTTCGGAAGCCGCTCTGGACTTCAGAAGCGAGAAAGCGGAGGAACTCTGGTGCAACAGTGTGGCTGCCCGAAGTGCTTCTTCCCATCGATTCACTGCGCGAGGAGGGCCTTCTAAGGAGTCTCCAGCGAAGAACTCGACCGGTTGGCTTCCAAGTACAAGGTCAGCACGCTGGTGGTCCTCAAGCGCATCTTCGATCTCGGAATTCTGAAGTGGGATGAATACGTCGAAACGTATCGAAATGAGAGCGCACGCACGAAAAGGCTCGCCAATGGAAGCCTCGAGACACTAGCGGCGGAAACTACTACCACACGGTCCCTTTTCGGTTGAGCTGCAGTTTTGCCCGCGCGGTCATATCGAGCGCTTTCGAAGGCACGACGCTTTACGAGACGCTTATCGGCTGCTGGGCACGAAGAAACATTCGACCTTTGAGAAACTCGCGGATGCAGTGGGGGTTGCGTGATGTACCTTCTTGACGCGAACATCTTTATCCAGGCTAAGAACTACCATTACGCCTTCGACGTCGTTCCAGGTTTTTGGCGATGGTTAGAGAGGGCTCACGGTATAGGGATTGCGGGCAGTGTTGAAAGGGTCCGAGAAGAGTTGCTTGTGGGAAAAGACGAGCTGGCCGACTGGGCCAGAACCCACTCTTCCTTCTTTCACCCCATTGACGACGACACCGCTGCCTGCTTCCGGCCGCTTCTAGAATGGGCTTCGTCCGCGCCTGCGGGCTACAAATCCGCTGCTCTCAACGAGTTCTCGTCCGATGCGGCGGACTTCCTCCTGGTTGCGCACGCACTTGCCCATAGGCATGTCGTCGTGACGCGTGAGGTCCCCTCTCCCAATTCCAGTAGAAGAGTGAAGATACCGGATGCGTGCAAAGCTTTAGGCGTCGAATGGAGAGTCCCTTTGCAATGCTCAGAAAGAGTAAGCGGAGTTTGATCTGGCTGAGTCCTTCGCGCCTGGGCCCTCCGGCGATTCGGGCCGTCCCGGACAAGACGAGCCCGATCGAGCCGGCGAGTCCAAAGGAGGGCAAGGCTTGCTCTTCTAAGGGCTGCCCTTGTCGATCCGGGCCCGTCCGCGCCCGTCCGGCGACGGCGGGCGCGCTCGCATCCGCTGCCCCGCCGTTCGCTTTCTTCTATGCGCTCAAAGCGCCTTGAACATGCCCGTGAAGGGGACTGAGACTGCCGGGGCGGCCTTATCCTCGGCCGGACGGAAGCTGACGAATCCTCCCAGCGGAGCGGTCGCGAGCCGCCGCGAAGCACGTACTCGTAGAGGCTGTAGCTCGGATCGCTGACGGAAACGGTCACGGTCCGCTCGCCGTGCGCGCGGGCACCTCACGCCGTAAACCGCTCTTCCGTCCACGCTGAAGCGACGTCCTGAGGTGGGGTTCGCCCACTTTCCTCCCTCGCCGCCAAGCTTCAGGAGGGTGAACCCGCTGAAGCCGACGTACCGCGACCGGCTCCCGACATTGTGCAGACGGACCGTGAATTTCCAGTAGCCGTCGGCAAACTCCCGCCGCGCCGCGAGATTCGAGGGATCTGAGGCGCCGTCGACAGTCGCATAAAGCTGAGTCTTGGCGGCGGCGTCGGCGTCAATCTTGCCGTAGCCCCTGCACTTGCGGGGCGAGAAAGCGCAGGAGCGCCCGTCATTCGTTCGCGCAGGCGCCGACGTCCCCTGAGGAGCAGGCGCACAGGTTCTCTTTGTCCTGTGCGGAGCGCGAGGCGAAAGCTGGTCGGATTGCACGCGCTGGCGCACGCGGGCGACGTCGGCGGCCGAAGGCGTAAAGGGCATGCTTTTCAGCCGACGTCGGTGTGGCTGTGTGCTGCGGGGCCTTCGTCGCCTGCGCCGCCGGGGTTGGCGTCGGAGCGTCGTCGGTTAACGAGGCCGACATCGGCAGGAAAGCCGAGACGGCAACTGTCGCAAAAAGCGGCGAAACGTCGGGAGATTCGGGTTGTTGACATGTATGCCTCGTATTCATCATGAGCGCAACTGCGCTCGGTTCAAAGCCACAAGCTTTTCAAGGAAAGTGACCCTCCATTTGATAGTAACAATTTCAACTACTGAATGGAAATGAAAGATTAAAGTAAATGCTTGCAGGAATTCTTTTTGCGCGCGTCAAGTATTCCCTAGGGGAGGTTGCTGCCTCGTTTCCTTAGAAAAGTGGGATGTTTCCGCAGGGCATGCGAATCACCGGATTCTGTGGTAATGTCTCGGGCTATGAATAACTTTCGTTGATTAGCTGCGCCGCGACGTCCATTCCGCGGCGATATGACCTCACCCCAGTCAGAGCTATGCACGCGGGGCTATTCGCCTTGCCTCACGAAAGACCACCAATGAAATCCTCTTCTCATCGCATTCATTTTGCTCCCATGCCTCGGCGCCTGCCGCATTTCATGCGGGAAATCACCTCGAACCAGATCGGGTTCCGCCGCGCCGTCGGCCATTTTGCGCAAAGCCTTACGGGACACATGGAAAATCAACCTCCTCACACGATCACCGTGTGCCTGGCTTCGATCTGCACGGCACTTATTCCATGGGCGCTCGGGAAAGCCCTCGATTCCGGCCTGAAATGGCCTGACCCCCGGCGATCCTTCCCGGCGTAGGGCTGTTCGCCGGCCCTCGTGCTTGATCAATTCCTTGACGAGCGCATCCGAAGTGATGGAAATCGTCGTTACCATGCGTGCGGCTTGGAACCCCTGCACGTCGGCTCATGCGTGTGGTGTTCGGGCGTCGTACAGATGTCGGAGCCAATATGGCCTCCGGCGACATCGTCACCGCGATGACCGTTGACGCCGAAAGACTCGGCTCGTTCGTAGCGTATTTACCGGGCCGTTATTGGATCCTTTCTCGGTCTTGTGGTGATCGTCGTTCTCAGGATCCGCACCTCCTTGTTTTTGGGGCTTTTCGTCGCCATTGGAATGCCTATTCTTATGGCGCTCACCAGCTGGATGGTCAGCCTTTCGAGGCGCGGGTGGCCGAGCAGCGCGAAGAATCGGGCACTCTCATCGATCGCCTCCGACGGTATCGCCGGATTGCGGGTCATGCGCGGAGTGGGAGGCGCCGACCTTACAACGAAAACGTATGCTAGCGCAATCCGCGCGGGTGCGCGACGCCGGAATCCGTGCTTCAGTACCGTGCGCGTCTGCGCGTGGTTTCCGAGGCTGGGCCGGCCGTTTTCACGGCGGTTGTGATCTGCAGTGGCCTGTGGATGACGTACAACGGCACGATCAGCCCGGAGAACTCGTCGCCTTCATGGTTTCACCACGTATTTGGAGATTCCGCTTCAATCCCTCATCGAAACGGCGTACGTGGGTGCTCGCGCGTGGACCGGTGCGAAGAAGATGTCGCGGATCCTCGCCGCCAAGCATCTGGTTTCCGATGCCGAGGCCGATCCGGACCCTCGTCGAACCGATTGGGAGCGCGTCGCCTTGACCGATGCAAGGTCGGGATTGAGGATCGAGCCGCGAAAGATGGTCGCCCTCGCATCCAGCTTCTCCTGAGGAATCCGCGGCCTCGCCGCTCGTATGGCTCTGCACCGATGATTCCTGACGAAGTGTGGCGCCGATGGCGCTCGATCTGCGCCACTATCGCGCTGCCGAGCGTCAGAAAGCAGCATCGCCTACCCGGCCCGATAGCCGAGCTTTCGTACATGGGCACGCTCCGATCGAATCTGCTCGGCCCGGACGCCGAGCCGATTGAGCCCTCGTGAGGTTCCCGTCCAAATTGCCGACGTCCTCCAACCGGGTGGTGGAGGTCCGCCCCATTCTCAACGAGGAACCGGGGAGCGACCGGCCGACCGGCGCCTGCTGCACGCCCCTTCACGCGGCCGATGGCGCCGACGTCCTCTCCTCGACCGAGGAGGGCTAGACGGTCAGATCGCCGAACGCGGCAGATCCATGTCGGGAGGCCAGCGCCAGCGCGCGGCACTCTGCCCGCACCCTCGCGTTGGGTGCGCCCATCACGATCCTTGTTGAGCCGGACAGCGCCGTCGACTCGCACACGGAATCTCGGATCGCCGAGCGTTTGGCCAGCTATCGCCGTGGAAAGACGACGATCGACGACCGCCTCGCTGGTGCTGGCAGATGCGACGAAGTTGTTTTCCTTGTTGACGGAAGGAATCACTGCGCGGAACTCACCACGAACTTTCGTCCCACCCGGAATATCGGGCCGTGTCCATCGCGGTGAGGACGCAGCCGACGGCCACGCGAGCCCGACGGCTCGGGAAATCACCGACGAAGTCTTGATTAGCGAAGGCTTTAGCCAGTGAGGGAGCGGCAGGCTGAAGGTGCGGTCGAAAAACACCACCCGGCAAAGGCACCGCCGGCGAAAATACGACCGTTTACACCCGCGAGAACGGAGGGGCGAAATGAGGCCGCTCAGTCGCTGATAGCGCGCACGGCTGTGCGCAAACTTAGGGACCCATCGCGACGCGTGCGCGCCGAGTTCGCACTGGTCGTCGCGCTCGTTGCGTTGGCCATTGTCGGCGTCGTCACGCCAATGATCATCGGTCGCGCTGTCGATGCCGTTGCTGCGGAACAACGTCTTCGTACATGCGCAGTGCGATCGTTTCTCATCGCTGCGGTCGTCGTGGTCCAGGCTATTCTGGATACGCGGCCAGCCTGCGCTTACGCGTTCTCGCAGAAGATTTTAGCCATGCTACGCGAACGGGTTGTGCGAACAGTTACACCTGCCGCTTGAACGGTAGAAGCCGCCGTCGGGCGATATGATCGGCCGAACAACGTGTGACGCTCGAAAGGGTCAGCGGTTCTCATCGAAGGCGCTGTGAGCCGCCTATTCATGACGGTCCTGATGACCATGCGACGCTGGAGCGATCTCGTGGCCGATCCGTTCCTGGCGGAATTGTGGTTCTCACCGCCGCTCTGATCTATTTCACGATCCGGTTTAACATTCGCCGCGGCATCCCCGCCTCATCTTGCGGCCTCGGCAATCAACGCAGGGATGTCGGGTGTCACATCCGAAACCGTGGAGCAATCAACCACGGCCGATGCCATGCGGTTAGGGCGAACCCGAGCGGAACGTATGGATACGCTCATCTACGAATATTGGCGAAATCGAGGTCACACCGGGTGGGTTCATGTGCTGTTCATCGTCATGAATCGACTGGTCATCTATCTTCCCGTGATCGCAGGCCTGATGCTTGGCGGGTACCCTCATTGGCATTGGCCAAACGACGTATGGAACCGTCACGGCAATTGTCCTGTACGCGGCCCAACTGCGCTATCCCATGTGGACGTTTAGCTGGTGGTCGACGAATTCCAGTTCGCGATGGTCGCTTTCGCGCGCATTTTCGGCGTCGAGGAGGTGAGCAGTGAGCAGGCGAGCAGCGAGGATCGAAAGGACAGAATCGCAGCCTCTCGCGGCCCTGCGGCGTCGGGTACGCCGACGAGATCGACGCCTCCCAGCTGACATCCGAACGTCCGATTTGCCTACCGAGGGGAAGGATGTGCCGCACGTGACTGATGGAGGTTCACCGCGGAGAGACCGTGGCCGTCGTCGGGCCGTCCCGGAGCCGAAATCGACGCTTGGGCGCCTGATCGCCGGAGTCAACGCCCTGAGGAAGGATCGATCTGACATCGGAGGCGCCGAAATCTCTGAGGTACCCGAATCGGAACGCCGCATTCAATCGTCGCCATGGTTACCCAAGAACACCACGCGTTCCTCGGGAGTCTTCGCCAAACATGCGTTTGGCGAAAAGGGACGCGTCAGACGAAGAAATCTCGCCGCGCTGGCAGCCGTGGAAGTCACACCTGGGTAGAAGGGTTGGAGAAGGGCCTGACACGGAGATTGGCTCTGGAGGTCTTGTTTGCACACCTCCGCAAGCTCAACAGGTGGCACTTGCCCGCATTATTCTGCTCGACCCGGCGGTGGTGGTTTTGGATGAGGCGACGTCGCTGCTCAGCCTGACGGGAGGCGCTTCGCTCGAGCGGGCTCTCGCAGGGTTCTTCACGGCCGTACGGTTGTTTCCATCGCCCATAGGTTGTACACGGCGCACGACGCCGACAGGGTAGCTCGTCATGATTGACGGCCGGGTCGTGGAGTACGGCAGTCATGACGGAATTGCGGCTCGCGGCGCAGAGTATGCGGCCCTGTGGAACGCCTCGACAGCGCGATTAGCCAAGAGTGTAAAAGCACTCTAGAGTGAAACACCTACCGCTATTGTTTCGCTTGCAGGTCGATCGTACCTCGATGACCTTGTGTGGGTGTGTGACGCCCGGAAGATAGGCATTGCCAATCATGATGGCGGGTGTGCCGTTGAGGCGGAGGTTCTGACGAGTCGCGTCGGCAGAGCCTCCTGGCCACCGGGCGAGGTGTAGTCGGCGTCGAAACCCGGGTCACTGTCCAGCCCGATCTTCTGCGCTACGCCGCGAACCGATGCGTCTCGTGTACTTGGCATGGCTTCGGTAGTGGCGAGATCACGGTATGCCGCGTCGGCAAACTCGAATAGTTTTCCTGTTTGGCGGCGGCCAACGTCCCGCGGGCGGGCTTTGTCGGAACCATGCTGCTGCTCGAAAAATGACGAAATTGTGCCACACGAGCTGGATCTCGCCTGATTTCGCCATTAACACCTTCTGAGCTTCGCCATGGACTCTGGAATGGAATTTAGCGCATATCGGACATGAGAAATCCGGTAGAAAAAGGGTGGACCTTGGACCTTCGCATTGGCGGGTCCAAGCGTGCGCCCGGTGTTCTGGGTGAGGTCGATCGAGGAGATGATCTCGCGGCCTTTCTCCGGAACGGATTGAATGTAATCTTCCGTTGTCCACCCTTTGACTTGGCGCTGATTTGCTCCGCCTTTGCATCGGCGTCGGGCGATGGCGCCGGACGCCGTGCTTTTAGACGTCGGTTTCGTCCGCAGCTTTCATGGGACTTCCAGCGAGGAAAGAGCAAAATTTCCCACGAGAACGCACGACGGCCACCACCGCTGGCGGATGCCTAAGGACCACCCGTACTGCCCTTGTTTGAGCTCATCGGATTTGTTCGAACTGAATGCGCTTCCCTGAGATTTGCAGGCATTGGCCCTGAACGCCTGGAATTCCTTCGCGATCGACATGTGTACTTCAGCGGAACGCTCCGTCTGCATCAGTGTGAGGCGCCGAATGTGGATTTGTCCATGTGTCAGCTTCTACCCATCCTTCTAGCGCCCGCATGTAACCTCGGCGTCCGCGTCCTCAAACATGTTGAAGACGACGAGTTCGATCACGCTGCGCAGCGTGGATACTGGAGCCATTTGTCGACCGTAAAGTCGAGCGCGATATGCGTCGCCTCTTCGAAGGGGAAGTTGTTATGCGCCCGTCGACAGCGCGCAGTAAACTCCGACGTCGTATATGTCGCCTTTGGCCAGCGCAAGATCGAGGCATGACGTGTAGCATTTTGCGAGCTTTTGGCGATCTTCGTCGGTGATCTCGCCGCCGTTGAGATGGGGGCCGAGCGTGTGGAGGACATAGCGAGCGGGCAAGCGGATATCCACGCCGGTGAGAACGGCGTCGCCGACTTCCTGGTCGACCTAGGATCTCCTGAAATGATCGAGCACCGTTGCGGAACTCACGGGCCTCCCTTGGCCCTGGATGTAGCTGTCAATGCATGGATGGAGGGGATCCTTGCACCCTAGGTTTGGCATCGCGGCGTTGACGACGGCGCCAGCGGCAAGTTTCGCGGACGTCGCCACGCCACACTGCCATCGCTGCCAGAGCCGAACCGTAGTCGGATTCGGGCATCATATCGGAGATGCGCATGGAGGTTTTCCGGCCGTCGTGCGGCCCACATGCGCCGCCGAATGCCGGTAGAGTGAGAAGGTTAATCGGCATCGGTCACTTCGTCGTCGATGGGCCTGGGCCCGCGAAGAACGAAGTCTCGTGACGCAGAGCGTGGAGGATAATTCTCTCTCGAAAGATCGACAAATCGACCGGATTCCCGGATAACGGCGGTTTTTGAGGGCCTCGTGCCATCACCTGAAGAAGACTCGAGATTCGAGCGGATCCTCCACAGGTGTGAAAGGTTCGTCTCAGCCGAACTCGCCTCGCGATATTCGGGACAAAGGCAGCGATGTTCTCCTCTCGCTGATCGCCAATGCGATAAACTACCGTCTCGAGCCGGGAAAAGCACGAAGATGCCGTGAGCGCGATGGAGAATACGCGCTCGGAAGATGTGGTGCGTCATACCTTCGATCGGCAGCGGTGTGCCGCGGATGCCGGACCTCGTGGATGTGAGAGCGGCATCGGTGGATTTCTGCATACCGACGCCTCGCCCGGTTGGCGGCTCGTTGCTTGATGGAAGCTGGTGCGCACGATGCCGGCCCGCAAAGCACGGGTAGGCTAGTCTACAGCATGACCGAAGAATGGATGACTATTGGCGAATTTGCTGGAGGAATGTCGATGCGTAGACGTCTCACGCTCTGCGCGAAGCCTTGAGAGGCCTCGGGCTTTTGAGGAGGTCGGTGAGCCTACTGCGCTTTGCCGTTCGGACATGCGCTCGCCACCTCCGCATCGAAGACGGCGGTCGCTCAGTCTCCCCCTGGCATGCAGACTCGGTCGTTTTGGCCAAAGCCGTGCCATCCGAGGAATCAATCGGCATCGCTTTGGGTTTTCAGTCCTCGCTGCGAACGGAGACGGAAGGTGTCCAAGGCGATCTTTTCGATGTCGCATACGCGGACGAGGAAATTGACGTGGACGCGCAAGACGGCACGGACGAGGAAATTGACGTGCGGACGCGCAAGACGGGCACGGACGCGGGAAACGATGCGGACGCGAGCAAACCGGCGCGACGTCCACACCGTTGGAGTCGGCAATGCGAGCGGCGGTGCATCTCGGCTGCGCCTGGGAGATCGACGATTCGTGACGACGGTAACACGCGAAGGAAAGAACGCAAAGCGAGAGAGCAGAAGTAGAAGAGCGGAAAGCAAAAAGCATCGGAAAGATCGTCCCAGGGTTCGACGCGATCACGTGCGACGGATGGTGCGTGCCTTGGCAATCCGGGCCCGGCGGTTGGGCGGGGTTGAGCAGATAACGGTGAACGCGGCAGCGGAGGAGCCTTGCAAACCACCAATAACGCGATGGAGTCGACGCTGCTGGTTCATGCGCTCGAACATGGGGCCGGAGGCAGATGTGCTGATGCGCGTATCGATTCAATACGGTCATCATCAATGCCACAGACCAGATGGAAGCGAAGACATGGAGGCGGAAGGGGTGGCGAAAAATCCGACGGAACTTGCTGTCGCCAATCGAGAGCTGGTAGAACGGGCTCCTTCGAGCTGTACGAGGGCGCGAAGGCCGGAAACCGAGGTCAAATGGGTGAAAGGGACGATTCGGGAGACGCCCGCGAATGAGCTCGTCGATTCGTTGGCGTTCGCCGAGGCGGCGAGGCGCCGAAAATGAAGGGCGTGCAGCCGCCAGAGGCTATGCCGGCTTTCGATTGTCGCCCGACGTCGTTCCTCGCGCTAGAAATCGGTCCTTCTGCCGCACCTCGACTCGGCCTTCGACGCGTGCGAGTGCCGGACCGCGTGGCAAGGAGAAGAGCTGCGCCTTCTGCGGCGACGGCGACGCAGACGCTCAGAGGAAGATAAGTTGAGGTGAGTCGCGCCCATTCTTCTGAATGAACGCTGCCGGATGTGGCTCAGCAGCAACGCTGCGTTCACCGCCAACGCTTTGCGATGACTCGCACGAGCGTTTCCGCGCTGATTCTGCGTCGATTGCAGCTGCCATGATGCTCACCAGTGTGCTGATGCCTGGTCACTCGCCAGACGCCTCGACGACGACCAGGTTTTCTTGATTCTCCCGCGAAGCCTGGTCTTCACCGCAGCGCGGCCGACGCCGATAGATGAGGTGCGCTGCGCAGGCCGTCACCGCCGTGAGCACGCAAATGGAGCTGAATGTAGACAGCGAATGGCTCGCTGCGGATCGCTGCCAAAACCGTGGGTCGACATCGTCTTGTCGGAGTAATCCGAGCTTTGACCACCACCGCGCTGATGTTGAGATTCACGGAATCCGAAACCGAAAGTAGCTGAGCACTTTGTTTGGTCTGTGCTTGTCGGTGAAGAATTTGGACTCGCTCGAAATCGTTGCGCCTCTGCTCGCCAGATCCCGTGAGGGCATCGGAGATTTCTTGCGCAAAGGTGGCCGGTGAACCGAAAAGACTCGGGTGCGACTCCTCGGACATCAGTCTCGTCGACCTCCGTGAGGACCACTCCGCGTCTTTCTGACGAGTATCGTGTTAGCCTCCGCGAGTTTGCGCGCCAACTCTTCGAGGAACGACTCTTGCTTTGAGCGTTTTATCGCTGCGTCATCGCATCTCGCTAGTATCGAGCTCATTGTCGCGGCGAGGACGCGCTACAGGCCGCGGTTCTAAAGTGCGACTGAGGGCTTTGCGCCCCTTGGCTGCATCGAGTAATACTACGTGGTGGGCCGCCGCGGACGGAAGGTTCCCATGTAGCCGCACGTTGCCGTTGCGTGGCAAGCCGCGTCAGCAGGGGATAAACCGTTCCGATTTGCCGCAAAGCCTGTCGATCGCCGCTAACGCGGGAAATGATCTGGGCGCCGTACGATGGGGTGGGGCGCCAATAGTTTGAGCGCGGCTAATTCCAAAACGCCTTTAGCAACCGGGTCGCCTCCTTCGGCCATCTTTCTCCTTTCGCAGGTATTGCCATCATATATGTAAGACCAACTAGTTGGCAATACCAAGCAGTGTCGCGCCTGATCGGGAACATCTGCGGCCCCGGTTCATTAGCGCGCCCATGTCTCTTCGTGATGTCGCGTTTCATGCTGCCGCCTCGGCCGACGCTCTCATCCGAGGCGGACGCTTCGGCGAAACTACCTCGCCAATGTGTGTGCCTACCCTGTTAGTATCGTGCCTACCCCCGCCAACGTCGTGCCCAAGCCAGTGCCGTTTTCGCCGACGTCGTTCGGAACTTTCGTCCATGTGGAAGACCGCGCCGCATACGACAGGCTTCCGGGTAGGCTAGAGCCTGGCGCTGCCAGCACGATTGCCAAGAAGATTCCGACGTGACTCGCACATTCTTTCACGGCGATTCATACGTCGAGCACCACGAATGGCTGCGCAGACAAGAACAGCCATGACGTTCCTCGATCTTCTCGGAAGCGGAAAACGCTTGGACCGCCGAGCGCACCGCCCATATTTATCCGCTGCAAGTTAGAAGCGATCGTTGATGAAATCGTCTTTGCGCACGCGCGAGAACGACACGACGGCGCCCGTCCGGCAGGGGTGACTGGGTGGCATGTGACGAGAACGTGGGAAGGCAAGGTGCATCCCGCCACATTCCTGGCTGCCGATCAATTCTTCCGATCCGGCCTGTCGCGTGCTCGACGGTTCGGAACACACACTTGGTGTGGGATGGAAACAGCCTTGGCGAAGGGCAGAATTCTTTATGATCTCGAGTTTCCGCGCCGTCGCCTGGATGGACGCCTCGAGGCGCTCGTGGTGTCGATCACCGGTGATGAGCGCATTTCAGTGTTGCGCATCTTCGCCACATCGAAACCGGTGCGGTAATCGACGACGCCGTCAGCGGCCTCGGATACGGACCCGCGTGGACCCTCCGACTCGAACGCCGTCGTTCACTCCAGAGCCGATGACCTGTGGCGAATGTGGCAGGTCCGGCTTCACCGGATCGGTTCGCCCACGGGAAGACAGTTTCTTTTCCAGGAGGATGATGAGCGTTTCTGAGGTTTTCCACTGGGCCTCCTCGCGCGATGGCCGGTGGATAGTGGTCCGTTCGGCATCGACGTCGACGTCCGAGGTGTTGCTTTACGACGTTGCCCATATCGATAATCCGCCGATCGTCGCATGCCCGCGCCGCCAGGGGCTCGATTACTCGGTGGAACCGGCTTTCGACGATCCCTTCCTCATCGTCTGGCAATGCCAACGTTCCAGATTGAAGTCGCCGGCGGTCCGTCGGCCAGTCCGGCTCTGGAGGAGTGGACTCGCCATTTTCACCCCGGAAGCGGGCGAGCGCGTTGTAGCCGCCGACGCATTCCGCGATTTTGCCGTCATCTCCATGCGTTCGGGCGGTCAACCTCAATCGCGTTCAACGCTGCGAAGCGCTTCTGCGTGAGCCTTCCACAGACCAAAGCAATGCCGGTGTTTTCAATACCCGCCAATTCCGCTGCCGCCAATTCCAGCGATAAAACGGCTCGTCCGGCAAATCCGACGCTGACGGATCCGGGTCTCGCCAGCTTGGCCGCGGATTCCTCACCTGCGATGAGGGCGCTGGGGCCTGCGCACGTTCTTTGCTGCCTGGACGACGCCTGCGATTATCCCCTCGGAACTCGCTTCCATCGAAGTGGGATGTGAGAACTACGAGTGAGGAGGCTTGCGCAGCGGTGTGCGCTGCAATCGCTTTTACTCCGCCGACCCAGTTCGGCCATTACGCCCCAGTGACCGGAGAAAAGAGGCCCTCGAGCTGAGCCTCGAAGTTCCAACCACGACCGAGACGCCTACACCCAGGAAGGAGGTGGGTCTGAAATCTGACAGACGGCGCCCTCGTAAAGCCGATAGAGGAGAGGACGGTGGTTCACAGGGCGGATCGAAGCCCGATTACACGAATCCTGGATACATCTATTACGGGCACGTCTTACGAGATCCTGGATGGACCGGTGTTTCGCCCTCCTTCGTTCATTTCTGGATTCTCCAACGAGGCGTGGTGGGTGCCTTGCCCATCCGCGCGGAGGCGGCGCGAAACGCGCGCCTGGTATGAGGAGGGCGTTTACTCAAGAAACGCGACATATCCACAGACTTTATCGCCTGTGCGCGGTGGCTTCTGCAACTCTGGTTGCGGCTGCAGCGCCGGCTGGCTGCAGAGGGGCGGGTCGGCTGGCGGGCTTTCCTTTAGCGGGCGCCGTCGCCACTCTGGCGCCGAGCGAGTTCCGAGCCATACACGCCGGAGTGCCCTTTGTCGATGCTTTGACCACGATTCTCAAACCTGGAGCTTCCTCTTGACTGTGGGCGAATGGGAAGAGTGGGGAACCCCATTGAATCCGAGGAAGTCTACAGATACACGGGATCGTATTCGCCCACCGAGAACGTGGGCAGGCGCGAATATCCTGCGATTCTAGCGCGACGACTTCAGCTCAACGACATTCGTGTTTTCGTACTGCCGAGCCAACGAAGTGGGTGCAGATTCTGCGCGATCGTGCGACAAATGACCCGATAGAGCGCCGATCCGAGGAAGATCGAGATGGTGGCCGGGCACGGAGGGAAGTCGGGCGCTGCCGACGCTTTGGCGCGAGCGGGCTTTCGAAATCGCTCCGGATGCTTGACCGCTTGGTGTGAGCTGACTTGATCGGTCAGGAGGGAGGAAGATTGAAGACGTAAAGTTAGCGCTGGCATTGAGCGGGCGGGCGTGCCGGCTTTGTGCTTTAAAATTTAGGAGGATCTCGCTGCACGCGATTATGCGGTTCGCCAGGTGTTGAAGCGCTGACGGATTGCGGCGGACGAGGGTCGGCCGACCGGGCCTTGCGCCGCCGTCAGAAGACCACACGCCGCAGCTGCAACCGACGGGCTGAGGCCATCGGTCCCTGGCCCACCTGAGGAAGTCTCGCAAAGCCCGCAGGTAATTCCTGCTCGGTGAACCTGGACGGTGCGCGTTGGCGCCCCGCCTTGACCTGAATGCCCAGCGCCGACGAGCGCGCCGCCCCAGCACCCGTCTCGAGCGCTTGGATACGGTTTGCGAGGTCGGTGGCCATGCGGATCTGGTTCCCTCTCATCGGACGTCAGCCCGAGGGTCGTGGACGTAGTTGCCGCGTTCGGCGTCATACTTTTGCCGTGAGAGTGATGTTGATCCGAGCCGATAGCCGTGATGGCCGCAGTAGAAACGTGACTCAAGGGCCTCGGCGACGGCCGTTGCATTGCCGGACAGCTGAGAACGAACGGCCGGCGATGTCGTCGTTGAATCGGTGAGATGTCTTCTGCCGGCTCCAGATTCAGCGTTCTTGCGAGGATGAGCAACAGGGCGCCGTCGATGGCAGCCTTGCTGAAATAACAGCGCGGGAACGTCCCTGTGCGTGCTGGCGTTGAAAGTATCCTCGAGAGCATCGTGGCGGCAGCCGAAGCGCTGACCGCAGCCGCCTCCTCGATAGCCACGTGGTAATCCTGATTGGCTTCGGGCCCGCACAGATCGGAGACGCAGCGCAAGGACACAAACGGGATGCCCCATGTGGTGCAGGTCTGTGCCGCCGCGGTCGACTCCATATCCGTCGTCAGAGCGTTCGGGAAGCCTTTCGCATCTCACTCGACCTTTTCGAGTGTGACGAAAGCGTCCCCCGTCAGCATCTGGCCGGCACGCGCTGCAGGTCCCGCGTGGGAAAGCAATTCCTCGTCTCCCGCGAACATATCCGGCTGGCCCGGAACTTGGCCCAGCTTGTAACCAAGAGCGGTCGCATCCGCCGAGCTGTACGCACAGGCAGAGCCGACGACAAGGTCCAACACGTTCGTGTCGCTCGACAAACCTTCCGGCGGAGCCGCTGATGAGACGACGCATCGCGGCTGTATTCCGTGAGCGATCCACCCCAGTGCGCCTCGCGGTTGAGACCATTCCCACACCCGTGCGAATGACAATGATGCGCCCGCTGGAGGTCTGCGCATACCAAGCTTGTCCCGTGGGGGCCGGAGGTGAGTGATTCTCGACGCAGAGCCGAGAAGGGCGCCCGTGCGGCGAGCTGTTCTCAGCGAGTTCTCTTGCGCGGGACGGCGATTCGTGAGATGTCGAGGAAAGGCTGTACCGACATCCTGTGCGGCTAACACAATGGCGTTTACGGTGGTCACGCCTCAACATCCTTCCATACCTCGCGCTGTCTAACATGGAGTGGACGGCACGTTGCGCCGCCCGAGTGAGTGATGTGCGCCCCGTCCGCATTGAACGTCATTAGCGGGCCGGAACTTCCGTTGCTCGCAGTATATCTTGAAAAAGTCGTCGAAATCAGTGTGATCGCGCCGTCAATATCGGGTTCGGATGCGAGCAGGAGGTAGAAACCCGTCTGGCAACTCTACTGGGGAAAAGTCTACGACGACGTCGCTGTGATTACGCGCATACCGGCGCGAAAGAGTGCTCAATGGAGTGTCACTGCGGGCATGTCCAAATGCTCGACATTGCCGGCAAAAGCGCACGTCGTATTTCGGTGAGCACGTCGCCGTGAGGGAGCCGTTTGACATCGGCAATCCTGACGAAAGGCGCGAACCGCGGCGGTGGTCGAGGTTGAAGCGATTCTACGTTCATTCGTATTTGTTGATCGGATCGTCGATTCTCTCGGTCGGGCGAGGTTGAGAATGCCGACGCTTTGCAGCCAGGCGTCTTCTATTATGTTACACGATGACTTTGATGGGGAAGATGGCGGGAGTTTGTCGGTGTTTCTCCCCTGGCGAGATGTTCGATCCCTTGCGCGAAAGGTATGTGAGGCGAGGGCATCGTCGGATTCTTCTGTCTTTGGTCGGTTTTTCGACGCGAAAAATGTCGATGCTTTTGGTGCGGCCCCGGATAATTAATACGAATGAGGGCACACGGGTTTTTCAGGCGCGCCCCATGGCTGACTCCAGAAAAGCTGTGCACGATGGAGTCATCGACGGAAAAACCTCCGGAATCGTGGACTCAGCCGTCGCCGAGGCGGGAGGACATGCGCCCTCGCATAAAAAGAATATTTCGGTTTTCTCGGCATGGCGAGAATCCTTCGAACTGAGGCATTGGCGGGCGGCGATGCGTGATCGCCGCCCGCCAGATTTTTTCTCGCACGCGCTCTGACGATTCGCGTCACTTGATTTTCTGCCTTTGTCCGCGGCTCAGCGAATTCGCGATTGGCCGTGACGTAACGCTTACGATTCCGTGACGTAACGCTTTCTACGATTCTCTGCGATTGTTCAGGGTGCGGCTTGTTTAGGCGGCGTGCAGCTACAACCCCGGCGCAGTCTGCATTTTGCGTGACGGCGTCTGGTCTCTCGGCGAGCAGCATGGCGCTGTCGGGAGCAGCATGCTTCCGGTCTACTTTGCCTCTGTTTCTCGGCAATCTGGACAATAGCCGTGGTAAAATGACTTCCCGCCCCGTTGATTGCGTATCCGTGGGGTGGGAGGCGTCGAGGCAGGGCTTTCGCCCGGCGCAAGGACGTCTTCGATTTTTCCGCAGGACCGGCAAAATGGCGGGTGGTGATTGTCGTTCCGGCTGATCTCGTAATAGGTGATCGTTCCAGTCGATCGAACTCGCGCGCAAGCCTGCGGTGGTCAAGGCGGACGATGTCGTAGACGGCTTGGACGGAAAACCGAGCCGATCCGCTCGATGACGCCCCTGACGCAGTTCTTCGACGCTGAATGTCCACCGCTGAGCGGTGCCCACCAGCGCGAGGCGGCTCGGTGACGCGAGACCGCACCGCGCAGCGTGCCGGAATAGTCCGTCATCACTCCCGCGACTTCTCTCGATCGGGTGCACTGTCTAGGGGTGTTGGGCCCCCATCCCGTAGCATTGTAATTGCTCGCGTTGTCCGTTGGGTACTCGGAGATCCCCGGTGACGATGGGCGAAGCGGGCAGATCCGGCGCACGCAAACGTTGCGGCGCGTCGGAAGTATGAGGATTGTTGATTGGGAAGCGAATGCCATGGCTCCGGCTGTCATGGCCAACCGGATAGCCCGGCCGCGGCTGTTTCAGGTCAAATCTCCGCCGAGCAGGCTTCGCGCGTCCGTCCGCGACATGCTTTTCGAGCGGGCATCGGCCCGTCCTCGTCACATACGGTCGGTCCGATGCGCGCAGGTTTTGCATTTCACGCAACATCTGGCGATCCCCGAGGGGACGAAGCTCGGCCGCGTGGTCGTCGAACTTATGGGCTCGTTGGGAGCGACGGGAAAGGGACACTCAACGGATAGGGCCGTGCTTTTGGGGCTTGCCGGATACTCGCCGGAGAGCGTTCCGATCGAGGTGGTCGACACCCATGGAAAACGCCGAGCGAACCGGCCTGCTCAAAGTGGCCAGCGGGAGAGGCTGGCTTATCGCCGAACGCGACATTCTTTTCCTTTGCCGGAAAGATCTTCGCCTTTTCACGTCAACGCCCCTCACGATCTCGAGCATGGCTGAAGACGGATCGATCGTGAATGCACATACTATCTCCGTGGGTGGCGGTTTCCGTCACGGAGGAACGCGGTGACGCCGAAGGTGCTTCTGGCGTGCGGCCACTGGCGAGCCAGAGCGACGCGGCGTGCGATCCGGCGCCTCATCCCTACTCCAGCGCGGTTCAGTCTCGCCCGCCCATTGCGAGCGTGTGCTGAGGGCATGGAGGATATCCAGACGTCGTCGAAGCTCGAATGAGCCCGCGCTGCGCGTGAAGCTTCGAGCCGCGCGACGCTCTTGGATGGATCGTGGCGGCGATGCGCGAGAGCATCGAGGCTGGTTGCTCCACGGAGGCATGCCCCCGGAATCCCTCAAGGTGCAGCAGGAAGCGCAAGCTCATGGCAGATCTTCTAGGCTCTCGTCAGGGCTCGGCGGGCGGCGAGGCCGACGAGCTCGCGGGCATGGACTGGGTCAATCTCAGGCGGCGCTTGCGGTGAATGAAGAAAATGCGGCCGGGCATCACCGCGCGGTTGTGACGGCTCCGACCAACGGCGCAGCGTCGTCCAGCGGTACTGCTTATGGCTACATGGGCGCCGCAAGGGCGGGGTCAAGGAATGCGCGCACCGCCTTTTGCTCACGGCGGCGGCGATCGGCGGCTTTATCAAGACGAATGCTTCGACTGCGGGCGCCGAGGTCGGCTGCCAGGAGAGATCGGCCTCGGCGTGCGCAATGGCCGCGGCAGGTTTGGCTGAAGGATGGGCGGCGTGCCCCGTCAGGTCGAAAACGCCAGCGAAATTGCGATGGAGCACTGCCTGGCCTCATGCGTGACCCGGTCGGGTCTGGTTCAGATTCGCACCGGAGCGGAACGCGATTGCGGCGGTCAAGGCGATCAATCGCTGCAACGTGCATGGCCCTTGGGCGTGATGGATTTCGGCACACCGTGTCTTTTGACACGGTTATCGAAACGATGCGCTCGACAGGCGCGGAGGTGCTGCGCTAAATACAAGGAGACGAGCCGCGTCTAGCCGTTAACGTCGTCGAATGCCGATCCGAGCGCTCCGGAGAAGATCGTCGACCAAGTCCGCCAGTGCCCTTAAAACCAACACTCAGGCGCAGCAAAATCGTCGGTCAATCCGGTAAGCAACGTTTCTCCTCGCGGAACGTCCCGCGCGCGCGCGACCGCCGGGCAGGTGATGAGCGATTTCGACGCCGCCGAGAGATTCAAGGCGAAGCAGAAGACGCGCGCACCGATCTCGCAAAACGGTTGGTACATGTCGACGGACTCGACCGTGAAGCTGGAGCATTCCGCCGCGGTCGTGCATCGCACGCGCTCGACCAGTGGGCTCTTTTCTAGCGCTTCAGCGACCTTTCATAGTCGTCTTGATGGCGTTCCATGCGCAGGGCGAGCGTTTTCACATCATATGCACAGCAGCCATCGTGTCGAAGGGCCCGAGGGTCGCGCCCGTCATGCTGAGCTGCAACGCTGCCAGTTTCGGGCCAAGGCCTGGCGCGAGACGCGATTACGGCTCCGGCGAGGACGCCGCTGTGGCCGCCAAGGTACTCTTCGTGGCCGAATGCAGGACGACGTCGGCTGATCCAAGCGCGGTCGCTGGAAGATCGTGTAGACGTGTTATCCACGACGACGATAGCGCCGGCCCGATGCCCGAGGGCGGCGATCCAGTCTCACGTCAGATCTCCACCATCATCGGATTGGCCGGCGTTCTCGATGAAGACGAGATCCGCTTCGGCCTCGGCCAAAGCCCGTGCAGTTCCTCCTCGCCGGAGGTGAAGTCGACCGAGTGAGCTCCCGTGCGGCTCCAGCTCTCGAGGAAATAGCGGTAGGTGCCGCCATAGATGTCTTCTGTCGTGACGATTCGAGAGCCGGGCGCCAGCCGAGCGAGACGACAAGCTCGGCGGCGGCCATTCCCGATGCCGTGGCGAATCCCGCACCTGCTCTTCGATCTGCGCGAGGGCGTTTTGGAGACGTCGCGCGTCGGATTGGCTGTGCGAGCGTAGTCACCCCGTTGAGGCTCCCAAACCGGGGTGCGAGTACGCCGGAAAGATGGATGGGCGTGGTCAACGCCGGTGTGCGGATCGCCTGCCGTGCCGATGTGCTGCGCGAGAACGGTTTCGTCTGTCGCGCGCGGCTGCTGAGGCTCGACGCCGTCGTGGGAGCTCGCGAACTGGCCTCCGTCTCGTCAGTCTGAATTCGTTTCTCGTCGCCGAATGCGTCTGACGGCGTGTCGCAACCGTCCGATCGCCCGGCGAGGGTCTGGCGAGGGCACGCAATGTTGATGCGCGTGATCCGAGACCCGGGCTGCCGAAGATCGCGCCGTCGTCGAACCACAGCTGTGTCGGCCTCGACGACGAACTGATCAAGTTCTTCGGGTCTCGATCTCAGACTCGATCAGCCCGCGGCACTCGAGCCAGGGAAGGTAGGTTCCTTCGGGAGCGGACCAGCTCGATTCCTTCAATCGTCTCGCAGTTCTTCCGCCAGATAGTCGAGATTTTCCGCCAGCTATGTGCGCGGAAGGCGTCGCTCATTCTTCGCCGGACTCGTAGCGGCGCGGCAGGCTGCCAGCCCCAGGGCATTCGGTCTCGTCGTACCCGGCCGCTTTTCGATTCACGGGCGAAAGATTCGCGCAGTTCTCGGTTCTCGATAACGATGTTGGCCAGTTGAGGCCCCGCGAGGTTGAAGGATTTTGACGGTGACGTCGACGTGACGGGTCTGATCGGCCATGCGCGAGGGAGGCGAACGGCGCTGCACGAATCCCTGGATAGGTCAGATCGGCGTGAATCTCATCCGATAGGACAGTGACGTTTAGTTTGGCGACGAGATCGGCGAGCCTCACGCAACCTTCGCGACTCCAACACGCGCCCCACCGCTGTGGGGATTGCACAAAAATCATCATTTTGGCTCCGGAAGCCGTCAGAGTTTCCTCGAGGGCTGCAAGCACGCGTCCATAGCGGCCCCGCGGATCGCGTACGAGCGGGGCGCTGACCGCAGTGCGGCCGTTGTTTTTCGATGACTGATCGAAAACGGATAGAGACGGGCTCTTCGATGACGACGCCGTCGCCCGGCTTTGACAATGCCCGTACAGCGTAGGTGAGTGCTGGAATCACGCCGCCCACAACGCGGATCGACGTAGGTCGACGTCCCATCCGAACCGCCGTGAGTCACCATCTGGCCACCGTCTCGAAATAGGAGCTGTCGGCCTTCGCGTACCCGAAGACTCCATGGGCGACGCGCTCGTGGAGGGCCTGATGACGGCGGGGGCCGTCCGATGATCCAGCATGTCTGCCACCCACATCGGAAGGACGGTTGCCGGCAGCCGCGATCTTGCGGGCCCCCATTTCAAAAGAGTCGGTGTTCTGCGGTCGATGAGCGAACCGAAGTCGTAGTCTTTGGACACCAACACGCCTTTCTTCTGGTCGTCGAAGCACCGATGCGGCTCGAGGTGCTCAGGGGAAAACGCCACGTGTCGCAACGAACGGGGTTCCGGTCGCCTTTGACAGCAGCGCATCGATCGCGAGTCCTAGGTTGGCCAAGAACCTGGGCAGCCAAGAACTCGACACTTTGCCGTCCTTCTCGGACGTCGCTAGATGCGATGCGACTGGTGACGATCCCCGGGCGGAGAGAAGCGGGGAAAAAGCAAGGCCGAGGGTAAGGCACCGTTTCCAGGAGGTTTGATGGGCTCAACATGTCGAAGTCATTAGCGACCGTCGTGTCGCACTTTATGCGACACGGGTTTTCGCTATCACCGAAAAACAACCGCTTGAATCATCGAAATAGCAATGGTTATCAGCGGCCAAAAAGAAAAAGTCGCCGTCCTGCAAATTCAATTCCCGCTGTGTCGCTGACACTAGAAAATGAGGTCGAGGTCTGGCACGCTGACACTAGTTGGACCGAGGGGCGGTTCATAACTGCACAACTCAAACAATTTCATCGCGCTACGGCCAAATCGTCCCTAATGCGTTTGATGTCCGTATCCAGCCTTCGCTAACGGATATCTTGACACCTTCAGTTTTCCGATCATCATGTGCACCCTCAAATCGGAGAGTAATTGTAGGAATTGGGGAAACCTCGGCTATTCTGATGGCGACGTCGGGTGGAGAACGTCACGGCAGTTTGCGGGAGAAAGCCCGACGCGAGTCCTCCCGAGGAAACCGGACGTCGCATACGCAGCGGTGAAGAACCATGAATAGGAGTTTTTCCATGAACTATCCGCTTTTTCGCCGTCACGACCCTCGCGGCAATCGGGAGTTCTGGCGTTCGCGCTGTATTATCCACGACATCGGCGCAAAAGACCCGGCGGTTGCGCTCCCTTGGCGTTAACATAGGCGTTTTCGCCGTTACGACGGCCCTTGCCACAGCGCACGGTGGGGGCTGGACTCGGCTTTGGGCCTGTTCGGCGTGCTGTCGATCATTCGCCCTGCGTTCGAGCGAGCTGAGCCAGGTTGAGGTGGCTTATTATTTCGCAGCCCTGGCTATTGGCCTCATCGGCGGGATGGGCAACGGGATGAGCGTTGCCATTGCCGAGCTTCTCATCGCTGCGATCACTCGCTGCGCTCGCGGTGGCCGATTCGAAGCTGGCATGACGATGGCTCCAACCAGCTATGACGATGGTGGTGGACAAAGCTCTGTCGAGTACTGGACGAACTCGCTGAATATGATTGAGCACCGCACGGGCATGAAGGTGCGTGAAGTCAGTATCGTCAGGCTCGATTACGTCAACGATCTCGACGATGGTTGACGTTCGCTCGCTCCAAGGGGCGGGCGAGGTTTCGCGAGACGAAAGCGCTGAGGGCTGCCTGATGGAGATGACAATGGCGCCGACGAAAACGAAGAAAGCGAATGCTTTCCAACTGCTCGATCTGCCCGAAATTTCGCTTCACGACCTGGCACAAAGGGCGGAACTTCTCAAGCGGACCGACCGCAAGTACCTCGTTCCCGGGACATTGGTGGTTGAGATGGTCGATTTTCTCGGAGAAATCGGAGCTCAGGCCTTAACGATCGGCGGAGTTCAGATCTTCGGCTGCTCTCCGACTACTATGACACCTCGGATTTCGCGCTTTATCGCGCAGCAGCCACGAAACGGCGTCGGCGGTTCAAACTCCGGTCCCGGGTGTATCTCGATTCGGGAATGCACTTCATGGAGCTGAAGACCCGTTCAGGACGCGGCCAGAACGTGAAAGACCGTTTGCGCTTGAGGATGTATGCACCTATGACTTCGTCAACGGTGCGAACGATCCATCCGAGCCGCTAAAGAGAACGGACGTGGTTGCCTGGGCATCGAAACTGCTGCAGCAGCGCGGTGTCGTGGCAAGCCAGAGGGAAGGGTTCAGAACAATCATGGACCTCATGCCGTCGAGCCGTTCGTCCTATCGACGCTCGACCCCGCATGCCTTCCTGACGATTCACGGCTGACCATCGATCAAGATCTCGTGCTGTCGGGTCCGGGGGAGTCCTCGGGATTCGAGGTTCCCGAGGTCGTTGTCGAAAACGAAGTCGAGCGGGCGGACGTCAGACGCCGATAGGTGGCTGTGGTCCCACGGCATCCGCCCGTCTCGCGTATCCAACACGCCATCGGAACCGCGATTGTTCACCCCGAACTTCCCGCGAATCGTTGGCATTCAACGATGTCCAAACTAGAATTGGGAGATAGGAGCACCTGATGAGAAGGAAAATCCAGACGAACGCCGCGGCGCTCGCCGTGGTCGCGGGCCTAGCCCCGCCGGTTGCGGTGACAGCAAGCCCGACGCAGGCAAATCGGCCTCCAAATCGGGCGGGTCGTCGATAGTGAACTCCGGCGAAACCGATGGGCTGAAGATCCTCGATTCGCTGCGCAATCTCTCGGGAAAAAGGTTCCCACGGGGGGCGACATCTACGCCTCGTCCGTCAAAGCCAACGGCGCCACCCCCGAAGCCATCATGGCCGAGAACCAGAAGCCTCATGCCGATTCCAATGACACAGAGTACAAAGAATCCTCGGCGACGAAGATCGAGCTTGACGGCACACCCAAGGTCACGGGCAAAGGCGCGAGCGCCACTCAGGATGCGGTGACGATCAAGCAGGACGGCACCTACGTGCTTTCCGGCTCCTTCAACGGAACTGTCACCCGTGCAGGCGCCGGACACGGCGAAGGTCAAGATCGTGCTTAAGAATGCGAACATCTCTTCGTCAAAAGACGCGGCTATTCGCGCGAAGACGGCCGACGAAGTGGTTGTTATCGCCGCGGACGGAACGTCCAATAGCTTGTCGGACACATCGAATTACGGCGGCAACTCCAAAGGGCCGTCGGCTGCGCTGGCGTCCTCGGCTGACCTGACGGTTGGCGGCAAGGGTGAGCTCAAGGTCACGGGAAATGGAAACGATGGCATTTCGAGCTCGGACGGCCTCGTCATCACCGGTGGAAAGATCACCGTCAGTGCGCCGGATGACGCCGTGCGCGGCCAAGACTACGTGGTGATCGCCGACGGGACGTTGAACGTCGACGGCAAGGCCAACGGCATAAAGTCGGAGAACGAGAAGAAGGCCGGCTGCGGATACGTGCTCGTCACCGGTGGCGATCTGACGGTGACGGGCGGTTCTTCCAACGCCATCAATGCGAAAACCGGAGATTGTCCTGGCGGGAGGCAAGCTGAAGATTGCTGATTCCAAGGAAGGCGTTGAGGCCGCGCACGTCCTTTTGGCGAGCGGCAAAGGTGAGATCAAGACCAGCGATGACGGCATCAACGCCACCGGTGTCGAGGGCCTTGGTTTGCGATGACCGGCGGTGATTGCGTCGACACCGGCGGCGACGGTTTCGACTCGAACGGCGCGGCATACGTCGGAGGCGGCAAGATGGTGATCGACGGCCCCGCCGATGCGCGCGCTGCCTGCGCTCGATGCGGAAAGCGGTCTGGAGATCGACGGTGGAACCCTTTTTCGCCGCGGGGCCGGCGGGATGGACGAAACTCCGTCGTCGGGCTCCTCGCAGACCGCAATCGAGGTTGATACCCGGTCAAAGCGCAAGCGACCGTTACGATCGTGGACTCGAACGGGAAAAGAGTTGGTCAAGCTACTAAGCCGTCGAAGGATGTATCTCGATCTTCTTCTCCTCGTCGGGCATGGCGAAGGGCAAGGAGTACAAGGTCCTCGTCGATGGAAAAAGAGGCAGCCAAGGCGAAAGCTGGACAATTCGGTAAGAAATAAGAAATAGGCGCGAGGCGCTCGCGGGCGCATGCGCCTCGCAGCACACTCGCAGACGCGCATGGAACCCCGGAACGATGTTTGGCGTTCCGGGGTTCGCGTTATCTACATACTCACAGCAAAGTTTCGGATAAATAATCGAAAAGACCTAGTTCACTCCTCATTCTTATCGGGTAAGCGAAACCGCCCCAGTGATGTGAGATCTCCGAACCGCTGGACGGCGGCGATCAACGACTAGGAGATAACGGAGCATGAAGAAGGATCTGAGAAAGAAATTTGCGGCGATCGCCCTGATCGCGGGAGTTTCCTTTGGGAGCGTGCAGCGCGGGTTCGGCTGAAACCTCCCAGGTGGAAGCCTCGACGACGAACTCCACGACGAAATCGGGAAATGCCGCGGCAATGGGCGGCGATGGTCTGAAGATGCTCGACTCCTTGCGCCAGGCTTCCGAGAAAGCGGTTCCTTCTGGGGATGTCTATCTCGACGGCTGTGACGGCCAGCAAAGCGACGGTCGAGGGGTCATGGCGGAAAACCGGAAGCCGCACGCCGGCTCCAACGATGCCAAGTACGATGCTGCCTCGGCCACGAAGATCGCGTTGAATGGAAAATCGGCCACGGTGGAGGGGTCCGGTGCCGCAGCAAGCGACGGCACGGTGACGATATCCTCGGCCGGAACCTACGTGCTTCCGGTAAGTTTTTCGGACAAATCCCGTGGCGGCGGGAGGATCTGACACAGGTGACGATCGCACTCAACGGGGCCGAGATCTCTTCATCGACCGACGCAGCCATCCGCGTGAAGGCCGTCGGCGAGGCGGTCCTCCGTCACCGCCGAAGGCACAGTCAATTCCGTTTCGGATACATCGAACTACGGCAATGTAAGCGGCCCGACCGCTGCGATCGCCTCTTCGGCCAATCTGACGATTGGCGGCTCGGGCACGCTCAACGTGACAGGCAACGGCAACGACGGCATTTCGAGCTCAGATGGCCTTGTGATCCTTGGCGGCACGATCGACGTCACAGCCGCGCAGACGACGCCGCATACGCGGCCAGGACTACGTCGTGATGGCTGCGGGAACCCTCTCGCTTGCAGGCCAGAGGGAGACGCGATCAAAAGCGGACAATGAGACCACCTCGGGCCGCGGGTACGTCCTCGTGACCGGCGGCAGCATCACCGCCTCCGCCGGTTCGGACGCCATCGACGCGACGTCGGACGTGATTCGCAGGAGGTTCGACGAAGGTGGAGAAATCTCAAGAGGGGGTCGAGGGCGCGACCATCCTGATGGCCGGCGGAACGGCCGAGGTGACCTCCAGTGACGATGGCGTCAATGCTACGGGCGGCGATTCGCCGTGGCTGTCGGTCGTTGGCGGAAATTGGACGATCAACGCTCAAGGCGACGGCTTTGATTCGAATGGCGTCGGCTGCGCGAGCGGCGGCAAAATGACCGTGTGAGCCGACGAACGGCGGGAACGGGGAGCTATCGACGCCGAGGAAGGTCTGACTGTCACAGGCGGAACGCTGCTCGCGGTGGGCGCCCGGGGGATGGATCAAGCTCCCAGTGCCTCCTCGCCCCAAGCCTCGATCAAGGTCACGGGGCAGGCGAGCAAAACTCAAGCCTTCGCGGTGTTTGATTCTGAACGGCAAGGAAGTCGCTTCCTGCCACGCTCGCGAAGAGTGCGAATTCTTTCGTGTTTTTCGTCGCCTGGAGATCGTCAAGGGTCGGAAGTATGCGATCAAGGCAGACGGCAGCAGGTGGTGACTGCCACGGCGGGAGACTACGACGAAAACCGCATGAGTATGCCGGATGGTGGGCGGTAGGTGTCGTTTTTCGTCGGTGGCGGGCGGTTGGCCAATGCGGGTGACAGTGAAAGGGTGGATGGTGTCGCCGCCGGCGGGCGGTAGACATCCCTCTTTGGCCCGCGATCGCCGTGACAGTCTTTGGTCCGCGATCGGCTTAATGTCGTTCGCCATGGCTGCCCGCGACACGCCAGTGGTGGGGACGCGCCGAGGTGGGACGAGGCGGAGATGACTACCATCGGCCTTGAAAACCCCTTTGTCCACACTTGTGGATAAATTTCTAGAGTTTTCCACCGGTGTGGACCGTTTTCGTCCACAGATGTGGAAAACTCCGTGTTTCCCTCTGTGTCGAATGTCAGGGAATGCGACGTGGAAGCTTCGGCTGCGGGGGCGGAAGTGGTTGCTGCTTGCCGTCGCGCGCCCGTTTGCGGGCTTCTGCCTGAGGGAGTCCAGGCCGAAATTTGCAGAACGGCGACTTCGTTCCTTGTCGCTGATTCCGCCCCGAGCGGGTGCGGGCTGGATAGAGGCGTGGCGCGTTGCGGTCTTTGCTCGTTCCGCCTTGAGAGCGTATGGAGGTCGATTTTGTGTCGGAGGCCCGTGCGGAAGATCCTTACGGTTGCCCGTCGGGCGGCCCATACATCCGCTCGATGTGGAAAGGCGGGGGATAACTCAAGTTCGATGAAGTGTCTGCACGCACAGCTTCTCCACCGAAAGAGAGGCGTCGTCCACAAGGCGAATGACAAGGGTGTTGCTCATCACCCCTACACAAGCCCTTGTGGTCTAACCGGTAGCCGACCACAAGGTGTAGTGTTTTCGCGTGGTGCCGCTCAGGCGGTGCAGTTTGAATTTTCTGCGTGCCCAGGGCGGTCGGAGACGGCTGGTCCGAAAGGATCGGAAGGGAGCTGCTCTCATGAGCATCACTGTTTTACACCAAGCCTTCGTGCGTCCAGTGCAATGCGACGAAACGGGCGATGGCAAAGGCTGGACTCACCTATCGCGAGGTGGATCTGACCCGGGATGCCGAGGCGTTGGAAGCGGTCAAAGCCATGGGCTATCAGTCCGCACCCGTGGTTTTTGCCGGGGGTGAGCACTGGTCGGGTTTCCGTCCCGATAAGATCAAGGCTTTGGCGGCCGCACGCGACTCGGCGGCTGTCACGGCGTGATTGCGAGGCGGGGGCCGCGTATCGCATCGTGCGGATTGTTGAGCCCCCGCCAAGGGCTGCAGAATGTCCGGAAATGAGAGCCGGTGGTGGGCTGTCCGGCAGCTTGCGTGTTGAGCCGCGGTTCGACGCTGCATCATCGAAGGGACTAAGGTCGCCGGCACGGCTATCGTCTGCAAAAGCATCGATCCAGAAGGCGAAAAGGTGGCAGGCGAGATGACGAAGCTCGTCTACTTTTCATCGACAACGAACAACACCGAGAGTTCGTCGAAAAAGCTCGGCATGCCCGCGCAGCGCATTCCACTGCATTCAGGACGCCACCACTCCGCGTCGACGAGGATACGTCCTCGTCGTCCCCGACATACGGGGGCGGCAATGCCGAAAGGCCGTCCCCAAACAGGTCATCAAGTTTCTCAACGATGAACGCAACCGCTCACTTATTCGCGGCGTGATCTCGGGAGGAAACACGAATTTCGGCACGGCGTATGGGTCGGCCGGAGACATCATCTCCGCCAAGTGCCACATGCCGCATATGTATCGATTCGAATTGCTCGGACACCCGCCGACGTGGCCCGGGTTCGCGAAGGTTTGGAGAAGTTTTGGCAGCAAGCACGTGTGACGGACACCGGCGAGGAGAACTACGGGGACGAACCTCGACTACCACGCCCCTGAACGCCAAGCTCAATCTTTTACGACGCTCGACGGCCTCATACAATTCGACGCGGACAAAGCCGCGGCACGCCAATACTTCCTCCAGCACGTCAAGCAAGAACACCGTGACTTCCACGATCTCGAAAGAGAAGATGGAGTATCTGATCGAAGAGGGTACTACGAGAAGGAGGTGCTTGATCAATACCCCTTCGACTTCGTCAACCGCTCTACAAAGCTGCCTACGCGAAGAAGTTTCGTTTTCCGACCTTCCTTGGCGCCTTCAAGTACTACACGTCCTACACTCTCAAAACCTTCGACGGCACTCGTTACCTTGAGCGCTACGAGGACCGCGTATGCATCGATGGCCCTCACGCTCGCCCGCGGCGACTCAAGAGCTCGCCGTCGACCCTCATGGAAGAGATCATTTCAGGCGCTTCCAGCCCGCGACCCCACATTCCTCCAATGCGGGCAAGGCGCGGCCCCGCGGCGAGCTCGTCTCCTGCTTCCTCCTGCGGATCGAGGACAACATGGAGTCGAGTTGCCCGCGGCATCAACTCCGCCCTCCAGCTGTCCAAGCGCGGTGGCGGCGTCGCCCTCAAACCTCGTCGAACCTGCGCGAGCTCGGCGCCTGATCAAAAAGGATTCAGAACCAGTCCTCGGGCGTCAACGTCATGAAACTCCTTGAGGACTCCTCTCTCCTACGCCAATCACACTGGGTGCGCGCCAGGGCCGGCGCCGTTTATCTGCATGCCCACCACCCCCGACATTTTGCGCTTCCTCGACACCCAAGCGAGAGAACGCGGATGAGAAGATCCGCATCAAGACCCTTTCCCTCGGCGTCGTCATCCCGGATATCACGTTCGAGCTGGCGAAGAACAACGAGGACATGTACCTCTTCAGCCCCTACGACGCCGAACGTGCCTACGGCGTGCCCTTCACGGAGATTTCCGTGAGCGAGAAATACCGCGAAATGGTTGATGATAAGCGGATCCGCAAATCGAAGATCAACGCCCGCGCGTTCTTTCCAAAGCACTTTCGAGATCCAGTTCGAATCCGGGTATCCGTACATCGTTTTCGAGGACACCGTGAACGCGGCCAACCCGATCAAGGGCAAGGTCACGATGTCGAACCTGTGCTCGGAGATCCTCCAGGTTTCCGAGGCTTCCGAGTACAACCCGGACCTTTCGTACGCGCATGTGGGCAAAGACATCTCGTGCAATCTGGGGTCGATGAACATCGCCAAGGCCATGGATTCGCCCGATTTTGGCAAGACGGTCGAAACCGCCGTGCGCGCCCTCACCGCCGCTCTTCGACATGACGGGCATCCGCTCGGTTCCCTCCATTGAACGCGGGAACGCCATGAGCCACTCCATCGGCCTGGGCCAGATGAATTTGCACGGTTACCTCGGCCGCGAGCGAGTCTTCTACGGCTCCGAAGAAGGTCTCGACTTCACGAACATGTACTTCTACACGGTGCTGTTCCACGCGATCCGTGCCTCGATGGAGATCGCTCGCGAGCGGGGCGAGCGCTTCGAAGGTTTCGAGGATTCGACGTACGCCACCGGCGAGTTCTTCGACAAGTACGTCGAAGGCACGTGGGAGCCAACAACGCCGAAGGTACGGAGTTGTTCGCAAACGTTCACGTCCCGACTCGCAAAGACTGGGCGGCCCTTCGGGACGACGTGCGTCAGTACGGCATGTACAACCAGAACCTTCAGGCGGTTCCGCCCACGGGATCGATCTCTTTACATCAACCATTCGACGTCGTCGATCCATCCCATCGTCTCCAAGATCGAAACCGCAAGGAAGGAAAGATCGGGAGGGTCTACTATCCGGCGCTACATGACGAATCGACAACCTGGAGTACTAGCAGGCATTGTGAGATCGGCGAAAAGATCATCGACACCTACGCCGCGGCCACCCAGCACGTGGATCGAGGGCTCTCGCACCGCTGTTCTACCGGATACCGTGACCACGCGCGACGTCAACCGCAACTACATCTACGCCTGGCAGCAAAGGGCATCAAGACGCTCACTACATGCGATCCGCCAGCAGGCGCTCGAGGCACAGAGGTCGCCGGCTGCGTCTCGCATGCTGTGACCGTCGCGGCACGGAGGTCGCTGGCTGCGTCTCGTGCATGCTGGACGTGCGCCGACGGCCCCGCCTGGGATTCGCTCTGGCTGTTACCTTTGCCCCGTCATAGGGCGGCTCTCCGCGGTCGTCTCGCCAAAATAGATTCCTGGGCTACGTCTCCGTTTCGTATGGATGGCTCGCCGACTCCGCTAAGACCGCGTGAGTCTTCTTTCTCTGCCGCTAAGCGTTTCGGTTGGAGTGCGCGAGGATGTTGTAGGAGGATCCTTCGCGCCGTCAATCGGCACGAGAACGAGGGGTAAATGGGCGTAGAGAATATAGGACGGGCGGCTGGTTAGCGGGCCTGGCAGAACGAAAAACGGCCTCCAGGCAAGGGAGGCTGTCAGAGCATTGATTGCGGCTTAATTGTCGGATTCAGCGTGTTTCTCAGTCTCCGACGACGGAGGAACGCTGCTGCTTGCTGTCTTCTTGGCTCTGCGGCTCCGTGCTGCTGCAAGTTGCTCGCGTGCGGATTTGGTCGCTGGGAGGACAGGGACAAAGCCGCAGAGTAGAACTTCCAAAGCTGGTGGTATGATAAGTTCAAATGTTGGTGCGGTTGACGCAATTCGCTCCTTACTTTACGCGCACAGTCTAGCTCGCCAATCGTCCAGAAGACTGCCGAATTTGCTTTCGCCGAGTTATTGCTCTGTGCAGTTACCAGTATGCCGTCTTTGAAGGAGTGAACAAAGAGCACCCCCATTCTCTTCGTTTCTGTTGCGAAGACGGATTGAATCGCCAACGTCTTAGTCGGTAGTCTGAACGATATCCCTTAAAGCCAAAATTATGGATGTGGTATAGTTGTGTCCGCAACCTACATCAAAACTAGGAGGGAGTCTGAATGGGCGCTGGTTTACATGCCTTTCTCGACGAAAGTTATGGGGCGGACCATTACTACATGGCTGCTGTTGTCGTTGATGATCTGGAATATAGAAAGTTGTGCGATGGATTGGATCGAGTGGCTTCGACGGCGCATGAGCAGTTCAACGTTGATCCTGACGTTGAGTTCCACGCTCACGACATAATGCAAGGACGCAAATCGTGGGAGTGTTTTCGCGGGCAGGTCCATGAAGCCGTTGCTTTATATCGGGCTGCTGCTCGCGCCGTACGCGAGTCCGGGGCGCTGTTGATAATCGAAGGGGTTGATGTCACCCGGCTGAATAACCGGTACAAGTATCCAGATCCTCCCTATGATGTGACGCTTCGCCATGCTCTTGAACGTGTCAACGAGTGCGCTGAACGGCGTGAGCTAGCCTGCCGGTCGACGGCTGATTTCGTCAATGACTACAACCAGCATCGCGCAGCCGTTGAAGGTATGTGCGGACCGGGACTCCTGGATACCGTACAAGCAAATTGGAACGCCTTGTTCAGCCAGTCCGATGGAGTGATTCAGGGGATGAGCGCAGCATCCAAGCTGCCGATATGCTGGCGTACATGTACCGAAGGTTCCATGAACCTGAACCATCGCGTTCGGGGCGGTGCAGATCGAGCTGCTCGGGCAATTCTTCGCGAATTCGGTTCGCTCCAACATCGGAAATGGTTGCCCTAAACGAGCTCAGGGGCCCCTTTAGGCCCCGGCAGTCTTTCGCCCGACCAGCGGTTCGTCGTGCTTTTAGTCTAGTGCATCCCCTCATTTTTCATGCAGGAAACGTGTCTCTTGTCATAGGGACAAACGTTGCTCACTGACTGACAGCATCCTGCCGCGCGGCCGGTTCAAGTGACGAACCGGGCGATGATGCGACGATGAGCGTTGAGCAAACTTGCCCGATGGGCCGCCTCAGCAGTTCGTGAAAACCCGCCCCGGCGGTTCGTGAAAACTTGGCCTTGACTGCTCTTGAAAACTTGGCTCACGAAAACCCGGCTGTGAAAAACCCGCTGATTCCATCGACAGGCCAGGTCGCCTCTTTGCAAGCAGCCCCAACGCCGATAAGGTGAACACGTGATCGAATTTGAGTCCGTCGGAAAGACTCCATCCGGGCGGCACAGTTGCCGTGGAGAACTTCTCCACACAGTGCCGATGCATCGCACGGTCGTGCTTGTAGGGTCGTCGGGATCGGGGAAGACGACGCTACTTCGCGTGGTCAACCGCATGGTTGAGCCAACCTCCGGCCGAGTTCTCATCAATGGCGCTGACGTGCGCGAAGCCGATCCGTCGAACTCCGCCGATCCATCGGTTACGTGCTTCAAGACGGCGGCCTGACGCCGCATCGCACCGTTGCGGATAACGCTGCCACCGTGCCGATTCTTAACGGCGCGCCGAGGCGCGAGGCTCGATCTGCGGCGCTGGAGCTTTTGAACGCGTGGGCCTCGACCCCAAACTCGGTTCTCGTTATCCCGCGCAGCTTTCTGGCGGGCAAGCGCCAGCGTGTGGGGGTCGCTCGCGCACTGGCCGCAGAGCCGAGATCCTGCTCATGACGATCTGTTTCAGGCGCCGTCGACCCCCATTGTTCGGCGCGAGCTCAAGACGAACTTGTGCGCCTGCAAGGAGAGATTGGCAAAACGGTGGTTTTCGTGACGCACGACGTCGAAGAGGCTTTCCGCCTTGGCGACGAGGTTGTAGTGCTTGGAAAAGGGTGGCCAGATCGCGCAAAGTGGAACGCCTGAGAGCATCTTGGCCGCTCCGGCCAGCGACTTCGTGCGGACCTTCATCGGCGGCGATAAAGCGAGCCAAAAACTGAGTGTGCGGGAAGTGGCGGGCCGCAGGGTGGTTGTTGCGGAAGACGGACGTCAGGTGGGGATCCTCGACGACGCAGGGTTTCTTCAAGGAGAGCTGCTTGAAAGCGAACGCACCGCGGTGCGCCGATCGCGCAGGCGTGGGCCAATCTCAACTTGGCAAAATGATTCGTCGCATTGTGCGTCAGTCCTCGACAGGGCGAAATCTGGCTGATACCGATCCGAACCGGACAGATCCGGTCAGGGGTGAGCCCTGACGCAGCTCGAGCAGAGAGCGTACTGGTCGGTCGGTACGCGTGATTGAGCCCGAACGGCCGAGTGCTGAACGAGCAGCAGTCAAACGAACAACTGAACGAGTGGCCGGTGAGCCCCCAACCGTTGAGGGAACGGCGGATACGAGGCGAACGGGGGAAACGAGAAAGTCGCCGCCGGTGGCCCACGTAGAGGAGTCGCAGAGCTAGTAGAGGAGTCGCAGGGAGCTGCGGCCATGAGACGAGCCGGACACGACGTCGAGGAACAACCCCAGAAACCATGCAGGACGGCGCTCGGCGAGCACAGCCACAGGACGCCGAGACAAATTGCGTCCAACGCGGGCGCCGATTGAGACGGGTGGAACGCCCGTGACGTCGTCGGCAGCAGATTCCCGGCGGAATCATGAAACTTTGGAATCAAGAGGCAAACACGCCATCGAAACGAGCGATGAGGATGCGCGTAGGTGAGACGGCGAAAGGAGCGTCCAGGACGAGCGATATGAAAGCGCATCTGCGACACGCTGAGAGGGCGTCCAGAGAATAAATACTAACAGGGGCGCACCTGCAAAATGAACAGCCGGAGCGCACCGGACGGATAAGCCGGGACGCACCCAAAATGAACAACGAGCGTGTGTCGAGGATCGAACGGCGGAAACGCGATTAAGCCTCCATCTGTTAGAGGAGCACTGGTGAGCCCGCACGATCCCGCTTTGGCTTGGGGCAAACTCGCGTGAGGTGAAACCGGCAAACGGGCCGACAGAGCCGATATTTTGGTCCTGGACGAGGGTTCGAGAACCCGCTTTGGAGGTGGCTCGGCGTGACATGGCTGCCGAGACTTGGCGGTGGGTGGGTGCGCTTTTGCCAGCGAACCGCCTTGCATCGCGCTTCCGGCCATAGCTGCGGCCGTCCATCGTATCCATCCCAGCATTGGGCGTTTTGCCTACCCGTTTTCCCAAAGTGGGCGGCATTATTCTTTCGGCGGCGACGCTCACATATGCCGAGTTCCCTCGCTCCGCTGCGCCGTGAGCCGTCCCGCTCATCATTGGAACGCCGCCGCGTTCGCCCCTGACGACTGGCATGGTGGCGCTCGCTCTATGGAATGGCATTACTTGTGCAGCACCGCCAGCGACGCTTTCGCCTCTCGGTCGATCGATGCGTGATCGAAGGAGCCAAAGGCGGTGGGACACTCTCGCCGCACTCTCTTCTGGACCGAAATCGAACTTCGCTTCGCCATTCCGGTCCTGCTCGCTGCGCGGCATCAGGGTCATCGCCGTATCAACCGCGGGACTCGTATTGACCGCTGGTGCACTGGTAGGAATACCGAGCGTGAGCACGGCTTTTAACGGACGGTTTCAAAGGGGAATCACGATCGAGAGGTACTTACCGGAATCGGCTGTCACGGTAGCCTCTCGCTGACGGTCGATGCGAACTGTCGTATTCGTCGGCAAGCCTTCTCACGCCCTGGCTGAGACGGGCCAGGCCGCACATGGGAGAAAGAGCCAAGGCCGCTGGGCTACAGCAGATTGAGCGTCGTCAGGCAAAGCCGACAAACGTCGCCAGGCGGGAGCGGACAAGCGCGCGCCGGCCGGGAAGCGAATAGAGATCGCCGTGCAGCGTGAACGGGTGTGAACTATTTTCTCGCGGCGCTCAAATGGCTGGCGAGACATCAGCCAACTGGTCAGGGCCCCCAGGCATCCACGCGCCTTCTCGAACACCGCTCATCCCTGACACTTTCGCGCGGTGGTCGGCATTGCCGCCGCGATAGCTTTGCCTAGTGATGGGCATTCTAGTAGGCCACACAGGGCGCGGTGCGGGTATTGTCGATTACGCGATTGTCGGTTCGCGCGCGGTCGTTTTCCTCTGGTTTCAGTTGACGATCTTCGGTTTTGGTTTTCGGAATTGGACCGAACGCTGCCGGATCCTTGCCCCTGTCATCTTGGCGATTCCCCGCTTCTCGCCGGCGCCTATTCGGGGAGTTCAAGCTGTCGATCCTGCGATTCCCGCGCCCGCCACCGCTGTGAGGGATGGAGCCCGGCTCAAAGTGGTTTTTCGCGTTGAGCTGCCTCTGGCAGCTCTCCCTGTCATCGTGGGTGGGCTGCGTGCAGCAGTCCTGCAGGTGGTGGCTACCGCAGCCGCACTTGCCCGCATACGTTGCCGATTGACTCGGACGTTTCGTGGTTCGCAGGTCTTCGATCGCGCCAATTACCCGTTGATGCTCGGCGGATCGCGCTCATCGTCATCCCTCCTTGCTCTCGTATGCGAAATGCTCCTGTATCAGCCCTCCAGCGAGGGCGGCCACGTCGCGCTGCCCCCGCCCGCGCCGCTTCGAAGGAGTGACATGTCCATCATCACCCGCACTACCCGCGACCACCAGTACCGCCGACGTGATCTCCTGCACCACCGCGCCTGCGTCGCGAAGTTTCGTCGCCTCCTGCGGTTCGCGATTCGCAAATGCGCCGTCGATTCAGCGCAAGAAGCGCTTTCACGGATGCTCGCGATGCGAGGCTCTCATGCTGGCCGTCGGCCGCTCCAATGCCGATCCCTCTCCGCAGCAGCGACGGAAAGAACAAATCGCAGGCCGGAACGATCGATCGTCGGTCTCACAGGACTATGACTCCAACGAGAATCGTTGCGGAAGTCTACGCTCAAGTTCTCGAAGCAAAAAGGTTACAAAATCGATCGGCAGATGAGAGAATTGGGCAGCAGGAAGCGTATATATGCCGGAGGTGCGTTCCGGTTCCATCGACGTCTTCGGAATATACGGGCAGTCTGCTTCAATATCTCGACTCCAGGCGAGGTCACCGCCCCGGAACCCGTCTATCGCGCCCCTGGAAGAAGCCCTCGCGGGCTAACCGTGCTCAACCAGGGCGCCGGCCGCCGATCAGGATTCCTATGTGGTGACGGCAAAATTCGCCTCGGAGCACGGAATACGAACGATTGGCGATTTGGCGAAGGTCAAGGGAATCGTACTCGGCGGGAACTCGGAGTTTGGAGTCGCGGCCCTACGGCCGGGCCTGAAAATCGACGTATGGAGTGGACGTCTCCTTCACGCCGATCGAAGATTCGGGAGGCCCGCTAACAGTCAAATCTCTGCGCGAAGGCCGTGCGCGGGTGGTTGATCTTTGCTCCGGCAACCCGGAACTTTCAACCGGTGAGTTCGTCGTTCTCAGGATCCTAAGAATCTTTTTCCTATCCTCGCATCTGTCCCTCTTGTCTCATCCGATCTTCCGGTCAGGGCGGCTAAGATTCTCGACGTCGTCTCATCCAAGCTCACTCCCGAAGATTTGCGAGCGATGAATGCTCGTTCGGTCAAATCAGGGGAGTCTGCATCAAAATTGCTAGGAATGGCTTAAAATAAAAGATTGTGTCTGAGGTCTCAGGCCGAAGTCACTCAAGTACTTCAGTCTCTTCAAGATAGTACGCTTGATGCAAACTGCTGATTTTCCATGTGCGGTTGATAACTTTCAAAGTTCTTGACCTCGCCGCGAAGTGTCTGAGAGATTGTTTTTACATCATCCATAAAGCTCTACGTGCTCGGGACTCTCGCGTTCTCTGTGAGCTTTCGGGTTCCTAGCGACAGCACGTCAGATTCTTGTGGGACGTTGATTCCGGATTCCTGCGGGACTTTCGGATTCCTGTCGTGCGTCGGGTCGGATTCCTGCGGCTCTCGGACTTCACGGAACTTCGGATTCTTGCGAGGTGTTCGCCTTTCTGCGGGAGGTCCTTGAAAATGGTCAGCGAAGAGAGGCAATCGATCGCGGGTACGGAACTTGCTCTGATTCTCGGAGCGCACCGCGGCATGCGCAATACGGCTGGACGAAAACCATGCAAAGATTTTTGTCAGTTTGTTGCAAAAGTTCGGGAAGGAAGGACTAGAGGATGATGTGGATCCTCTGCTTTTCGGCGTGCGGCTTTCGGCGACGGGCCTCGTAGTTGGTTTGAAGCAGCTGCCGGTTGGGAGGGTCCTGAAGAACTACGTTGAGAGTGCACGCTGGCCTCCGTTGATCTCGACGAGCGGCGGCGATTTCTGAAGTTGCGCGTCGCTCGAAGATTCTCTTCCCGCCCCTTCCGCTGCGTATAACGCCATGGCGACGTTGATGGGAGGAGCAATGAGCAAGCGGACCTTTCAAGTACAGCGAGGTCGACTGCGAGACGACTGGCTGAATCCGTCAGAAGAGACGAGCAAAAGGCATCAAAAGCCTGATATCCGGACATGCAGGATAAAACAGATGCCTCCGCTCAAGCTGGAGAGCGAAGATCGGAATCTGCGGTGCGCCAGCTGACCTGGATGAAGGCGTTGGTGATCGAGACTGGGTGAGTTGACGAGACGCGCATCGACGAGGCGGGCCAAAGGCACTTGACGAGACTGACCGAGATGGCGCACCAAAGAAGCAGAGAGTGACGCAATGTCGCCGTCTTTTGGATTGAGAATCTCATGACCAGCTACGAGTTTCAGGGTGGACATTGAGTCCCTTGATGAAAGAGCGCATGACATGCCACCGACGTCGTTAAAGCAAAAAGAAAGACCATGCGATATAAGAGGAGTTACGTCCCGCGCGAGGACGACGTGGCCACGACACCGTCGTGGGAAGCGATTGATACTTTCCAGGATCGCTGGGATCGCGGGATAGACGACATGACGGACGACGCATCGAAGGAAAGTGGCGGGAAGGGCTTGCGAGTTGCCACGAACTGCACGCCGAATTCGACGAACATGCGAAGAAGCGCGCATGCAGAAGTTCGTCAATCTCTAATCGAGATGGAAAAGAAGCGCTCTCCCAGCAGGAGGCCGTGATGGGAGCTGAACATCTCGGCGCACCCAGCCTTCACCGTTTCTGGAAGCCCTTCGGCCATTCAGTGGAAAGACGACGCAGATGCGAGAGCTCTTTCCAATCAATATGCGGCGATTGCCAGAAAAGCTGTCGTCCCTCTCAACCGGATGGGTGGACGGACGCGCTGCCGAACGTTTCGCGCGAGAAGTTTTCTGTGGAGCCGAGGGAAGTGGCGGCAAGCATCTAGCAGGTTTTCCAGTGCGGCAGTCGCTCTTGAAGCGTATGACAACCGCTTTGGAATCATGGGCGCAGAAAACGGCCGCTTCGAGATGCAAGGAGGAATACGAGGAAGGCACTCGTCGCAAAGCGTGCCCGCGAAGAGTGCACGCTACGAGCGTTGCGCAGGGAGGCAAGTGGTGAAAGAGAGTGGGAGGCGGAAAATGGTTCCGGAACGTTCACCTTGACGATTCAACCTTTCTCCCGATCCTGGCGAGCCGATTCGGTAGGCGCGCCGTCGCTAATTTCAGCGGCGACGAGATTCGCTCGAAACGTCAGGCCGAGATGCATGGCGCGGCTGCGCTCGAAATTCGTGCGCGGTGCGCCCGAAGAGAGCGGAACTGCCTGAGACTGGGCCTGCCGCTGTGAGTTCTTCGAGGGCGTTGCGAAGCTGGCAGGATCTCGTCGTCATGTTGCCGTTGCGTGATTAGTTTCTTTCAAAGCCAGCCGACGACATCATGTGTCGCTTGCGAGCGGTGAGTCGACCTCGGAAGAGCTCGCGCATGAGCGGCGGATCATGCGGCGAGGATTTCGTGGATCTCGTGAAGCGGTCCAAAAAGGATCCTACAGCTGTGCTCAAGGAGATCGTCCTTGAGGGGATGGTCGATTGGGATGCACGTGGACGATAACCCCGTGGAGAGCGCTATGGGGCATGTCGTGCCGAATGCCATTTCTCCTGCCGTCACCACTCTGAGTGTCGGACCTGTCGCGTGCAAGTCGACGTTTGTCGTCTTTGAGGGAGGCCCATGAGCACGCCGATGATGCTGCCGACGTCGCGCGTGCTGCTGGCAGTGCGGACAATGCGGTGAGGTAGGCAAGGATCAAATTCCCTAACGGTGCCGCATAAAGCTCCACGCAGCCTTCCGGTAAGTTGGAGAGAGTGGTAAGTGACTAGGGAGGAGTGGAATGCGAAGAAGGTAGACCGGTGGGCTGATAGGCTGGTGGGAAGCGACCCTGACCGCATAGGGAACGGGATTGTGGGCGCATCGTTATACAGGCGAGAAGTACACTCCTAGAAACCCAAGTGATGCGGAGGCGAGCGTGTGGCGACGCCGGGAAATTTTGGAGTACATCCACGATACGGCGGACGCTCAAACACATTCCCTCGGGAGTCCCACGCCCGTTCCTCTATCGCGGAACAATGCTCCCCTAAAGAAAGTCTTTAGAAAAGTTATCCAAGAGGGATCGGGTATTCGCGGACCCCGCTTTCTTCTCTACGACGTCAATAAAGATACATGCTACGAATTTTTCTTGAAAAACAATGAAAGATTCACCTCAAAAGCGGATTCCTGTTCGTCTGAGAATTCCCAAAGGTACGGCACTCACATCGCGCCTTTCTCCGCTTATCATAGGCAACAGGCTGAGCACCTCACCCGTCGAACAAAATTCACAGTAATCGAAATAGCAGCGGAAAAATTCAAAGATCGAAGACTCCAGGATGGTGGCGAAAGTGGAGAGTGCAAAGGTTTTGTATAATCGAACTGGAGGAATGACGCCTCTCCTTACAACCTGATTCCAGTTTTCTACCCATCACGCAACGGCAGGAGTTTGAACAATGTCAAGTAGTAGGCATTCATGATGTTTATACTTTGAATGCCGGAGGACGCTTCCCGCCGTCCAGGGAATAGCTTGGAAGGGTGGCACCCTCCCGACGTTGCTTGATGGAGGATAGATGGGTCTTCCTGCAGGTTCCGGCATCGTCGATATCGGCACGCATCTCGTCACCGTTGCTAATCTACCGATGACTGCTGCCACCGCAGGTTTTGCGACCTCTGAATCCGGGGGGCCGTCATCGGATGCACAGGCAGCGATATAACTCCTTTCTCTCTGTCATGCCTGAGGCGGAAGAAACTACTTTTCTCCCCGGAAGGATGTTTCGCGGTTATCCTCTGATAAATGGCCGGAAGGAGTGCGCGTGCGGGTCTACGAAGAGCGGATTATAGGATGAGAATGGAGATCTGATCTGGCTTTTAAGATCGATATGGATAAACGGCTGACAGCCTTCCTCGCATGATCCGGGTAGGGCCAGAAAGAGACGGCTCAAGATTCCCTTGAGCATTGTGTTTCGATCTACAGCCCCGCTTGAATGAGCCTGGTGCGGGGACTTGCGAGTCTTGATATGCTGTTCTTATCCGCTTGTACGGGTTGCTGGGGCGCTGTTTGTGGGCTTGTTGGGTGGGTGTGTGCCACCAGTTATGGAGGCCGGGAAGGTGGTTGATGTTGTCGTATCTGCAGGCACATGGATCGGGCCGGTGTGTCCACTTATCGCCGTCAATGGCGTTGTATGTATGCAGCGACAGCGATGATATGGGGCCTGGTCAGCGTGTGTGGATCGAGGAGGAGCCTTTGGTTCCTCCCGGCCGCGGTTGGTATAGCCGTGGTTTTCCTGTTCGTTTTGAGGATAGGATGCTTGATTGGGATCGGTTGAGTCAGGACGCGGAAAGAAGTTGCACGGGCTGATGCGTTCATGCCGCCGGACGACGGGATCACTGAGCCCACCGCCGCCGGTTGAGGCTGCCCGGGCGTGCCGTGTGCGTGGGCGTCTGGCATGCCAATTGTTCGATGTCCGGCTCGTGTGCAGTGCGCGGACGGGCTCATGCTGTTCGGCTTTCTAACGAGTTCAATGTAACTGCGGCAGGGGGAAACTTCGCATCAAAGTGCAAAGCTCGGAATGGTGATATTTTGGTTTGTTGTGCGGCAGACGGCCCACGTGGGCCCTTTCGCCAGAAGCTAGCTATTCGGGTGTGCCGTCGGTGTGGACTCGACGTGGACATGTGGCTATTCGAAGGCGATGACGGTGGATCTCGTGTCGGATGTTGTCGCGCGCGAGACGACTGTTCGCGGGCGTTTGCGGACGATCCATCTCAACTGGAAGTGGCGCAGAGAGATGAGGCCCGGTGGCGGCACACAGCCCGGAGCGGCACTCGCCGTGTCGAGACTCCTCGTGTGGCAGTGGAGAGCCCCAGGAAAACGACCTGTAGAAAGGCCTGTACCCGGCAACAGAAGACGGCGAAGTAATCGATCACACAAACCGTCCCCGTCCAATCAAGAGTGAAAGACTTACTTTCAGATTTACCATAGTAAAGTGAGTTTCTGGGAGAACCGATTGAGTATATGTGCTGCCGTCACTGTTGTGGTGACCGACCTGGGGCTTTGTGTACGTGGGCGCTTATTTAGCGTGGTCGTCTTAGGTCTGAGGGGCCAAGCTGCGTTTTCTTATGAAGCCTTATTTATTGGCGTGGAGCTTCCTCGCCAAGCTGTTGCGCCTTCCGTGTTTGGCTTGACCTCGGGGCCTGTTTTGTGAAGGGCTGGTTTCACCAGTAGTCTGGTGAGCGGAGTGAGTCGGTGTTGTGCCCGATACAAGGCTGGGGTCAAGTTCAACATCCTCGAAATGACGGAGAAGGAATCGGATCCAGGCAAAGTTGGAAGGTCATCATGGAGGGGGAGCGCCTGGCGTATCCCGAATGCACCTAACTCAGACTTTCCGCCTGGGCGTGAGCTTCCGCGGTGGGCCCATCCAACATCTCTGGACGGCGCGTTGGTCGACGTGGCGACGAAGCTCCTGACTGCGGCGTCGATCGAGTAGCGGTTGCCACCGCGGGTTCTTTACGCCGACGTCGGAGCTGGGAACTGTCACCGGGCGCCGGACCGTATCTCGAGCCTTTCGGCGATGCCTGAAGCGGAAGAAATCACCCATCGGGAAGAAGAATATTCCGCGGCCATCCCGACGACGGTCGACGGGCCTAGCGTGCGAGCTCCATGAGGAGTGGGCAATCGATGATGGTGGGCAGCCGGTCCTTCGATGGGAACTGACCATGAAGTGAAGGCAGGCCCGCGATGATCCTGAAGGCTGAGGCGGCGTGAACTCGCCGTTCCGCGAGAATACTGCAACGCTTCACGTCCCCGCCTCGAGGACGTGCGCGGTCTGTCCATGCGGCACCTGGAGGAGCGAGATCTGTCAGTGGAGGGAAAGGCCAACGCGATTGTCCCCTGAGAGTGGTGGATGTGATGGCTTCAGAAAAGACAGCGGTCGACGCCGAAAGAGCCAGACAGCGGGCTGGAAGGCTGCATGCGAACCCCGCATGAAAGATTCTGGAAAAGGGGAAGCACACAGATGTTTGATTCCAAGGCAAAGCCAGAGGGGGCTGGAGGTGCCGCTGCGGTCGAAGTAGTCGCCGTCAACGGCGGACCCAAGCGCCGGCAGATTCTTCTTTCCTGTCGTCGCCGGGCTTTTGCCCGCACCTGACTTCAGACCTTTGCGCGTCGTCCTCCCTTTACGATCAGGCTTTCCTGGCCGGCTCGATGCCGACGCTGCGTTCGGCAAGGTCCGCCTCGATTAGGAGCCTGCGGGCACGGGCCAGCTTGCGTTGCGCCTCAAACAGCCCCTGGCATGAGTGCCACGGGTGAGGAAGACAGAGACGGCCGCCGTCGCGAAGGCGGAATAAAGTGGCGAGGTAAGATGAGCTGCAAGACGCTCACAAAGTTGTTGAAGAACACCGAGGGCTCCAGACAGTCGGTGTTACGGTGGTGTGACAACAGCCAAGAGTATTTTGCACGTTCATTTGGCTGGGGAAAACTGTTGCCCGAAGGCGCACCGGCTAAGGGGGTGCAGGCAGGCGGCCAAAAAGAGCGCGCGCACAGGCCGAAAGAGGGGCACGCGTCAAAGAGGGCGCGCAGGACATAAGGAGACGCAAGCCTGAGGCAGAGGCGACGGGCTGAGGGGAGGCACCAGAATGGGTTTCGTTGGAAGGTATCGTTGCACGACGCCGCAAATTCGCTTTGCGGGCTTCGACGCGCCGCCGAATTCTCGCGCGTGCGGCGTTAGCCCGGTGGTGTCCGGAACAGAGGCAGATGGCGAAAGTCGCAGGGTGTCGGCGGGATTTTGTTGGCAATGAAATGTGCCTCGCGCTGGTAGGTTGTCTCATCCCATTGTGAAGCCGCCGATCCCGCGTCCGCCTTTGATGGAGGGCGAGCAACGTTGGATGCCCGCGCGGAAGGACCACATCGGTGGCAATGGATTTGACGAGAGACTGGATCGGCAAAGCTGTCAGAGGGAACTGGCGGACACATCCGCCGGGACCAAGCCAATCGAACGTGAATCCGCTTCCTGCCGGGGCAGCCTCCTGACCCCAAGCTTTCCAACGTTCAGCTCGCCAAGGATCCTTGGGGTGGGAGAATTTTACCGGTTGCCCCAGACGGGAACATTTTTCATCGCACAGGCATAAATTCTACGGCTGAGTACCATGTAACAAAAGCTCGGGTCATTACCAACCGGCGTCGGCACGATCGTCGTTTATCTGCCGCCCATCGCCGGTATCAGGTCAACGCGCAGTCTGTAGCATTCATCCCGCAGTTCCGTGGGTTAACGGCGAGGCGCGGGCCCCATGGGGTGTGGAGATGTCGGGGTCGACGATTTACATCGATCCGCGGTACGAGGACAAAGGGGACGACGGCGTCGCTTACGACGTCGCTGCGCTCTCCGTGGCGCCGGAACGCTGCCAATCAGACTATCCAGGATGTAACTGGCGGATCTGGAGCATCGTTCTCGATGCGCAACAGATCAGCCGAAGGTGGAGATTGTGGGTTACCCGGCCGATGATTCGGATAACTCGACCTACACGGCGGCCTATCCGCGGCACTGCCTCAATTCGACTTCCGTTTACCAAGAAGCCGGGATGGACTTTTTCAACATCGGCGTTCCGGCATGGCCAGTGGTGTTTCCGCATCTTGGCTGAATCTAAAGACCTTCAACGGCGTGACCACGTGCATGGCGGTGGCGATAACGGGTGGTGGCCAGGACGGCGCGGTTACACTGGATGACGAGTCCAGTTGGCGCGCATGTCCGGGATTCGTCACCACACTACCCGAAAGCGGAAGCTGATCCGGGCGAAGGCGGGTAAATTGAAGAACGCGCAACTTATGACCGCTGGTAACTTTGGCTCCGTCGATGGCGCAGACGACCTGGCTGTAGGCTGGCGCGGGGAAAGATCGACACCCCTTGGCCTCCAGGCACCTTCCTTCCCGTTCAGCCGGGCGCACCGTCACGAGAAAAACCTGGCGTCGAGGCCCTGCCGCGAATGCTCACCACAGCGGATCTTGATGGCCCGGGCCATGATGACCTCGTCTCCCCTGACCACGACGGAAGGGTCTTCCTATTCAAGACCCCGGTCAGGGCGCGGTCCGCGCGCACCCGTGTACCCTGTCCGCATAATCCGGTCGATTGGGTAAGCGCGCCAAACTTCCATGGCGATTTCAACCCCGACGGCGATGCCAAGAAGAGATGACGGTCTTTGTTGTCTATGGGCAGACGACACCACGAGCGATGCATCTCCACGTGTCTAAAAAGCGGGCTTGGCGAGACAAACCGTGGCCGGTACGCGCGGGTTGAAGGGCCTCGTTGGAAGCGATGGCGGCCCGAGCGGCGCCCTGGGCGCATGGCATTGACGGTGTCGCAGGCCGCGGAGTACTTCCCTGGCGGTGGCAAGCTCACCGACGTCATGGTGATCGGCAAGGACCCGCGCAGGTACGGTCGCGAGCCGCCTCATCACGGACGATCAATCGAAAAGGGAAATCTTCCCGTCTATCGCATCAGCTCTTACGATATTCGAGCGGCGAGGAATCGCAGCACTAGATTCGATGGCGCTCGCGACAGGGAATTTCGACGCCGAGGGACCGAGGGCTGACGTCTCATCCTGGAACATGCAAAGATGCACGTGTCGCCCAGCGCTCACCAACGTCAAGGTCGGCAAGACTCGCGCTCCCTCGATGACGACGTCCGGTCGTCGGTCAGCGAGCCAGCGCCGGCTTATCCGTTCATTGGCGTATTGTCAGTGAATGCGGGTGGTGGTCCTGGTGAACGGTGATCGGTGACCGACCGGTGGAAATCTCTGACCTATGCGTCATTCCGGTACTCAGCGATACGATTGACGTGGGGACATGTCGCCGATCTCGCCTCGCACTCCTTGCGGTCCGCGAAAAGGTAAGAGAAGTCGGCCCGCCAAAGCCGTCGGAAGGAGAAGGAGGGCATGACCGCAGGCTGCCCGTCGTGCGCATCGGCCATGTTTGCGGGTCTTCTCGTGGCTGGTGCTGCTGCGCGGGCAGACGCCGAAACCCACGAGGTCGCTCACGTCGTCCTCTTCCGGCGGCGTCGACTCCCGCACCCACTCTTACCGCCCCTCAAATACGCACCGAAAATACCGTTGAACGGCCGCTCTCCTCGAACGCAGGGGAGGCGGCCCGCGAAACTCGCTGGGGTGACCAAGTTGAGCGGAAGAGCCGTTCTTTCCGTCCGCCATGAGCCTCTCGCGGCAAAAAGCTCGGTCCTCTCTGGGATACCTGCCGGGCAAAGGAAGCCGTTATGGAAGAAATCGCTAGAAGGGTGGGTTGATTGCGCCGACTCTCCCACCGTTTGCTCGATCACCACTCACGAGGATGGCGGGCGGACGGTGAGCAATCCGCGGTGATTCTCCAGCGCTTTCTAACGGGCGCTTTGAGAACCTTTAGCGTTGGCCCGGCGAACATTTCAGTTTGTCGGTGCGCAGCGACGTCGCTTATTTTCTCACCTGGATGGAACCAAGGATGTTCACGTCACGGGGTTCGCGCCGACGGCGCTCCTGTAGCCGACAAGAATTTGCGGATTCCGCCCCGAACGGCATCGAACCTGCGAAAGCGTCAAAGTCCGCGAAAGCTTCGAAGTCATCGAAATCATCAAAGTCTGCGAGGCCCCCGAAATCTGAAAACCTCGAAATCTTCACAGGCGCCCCTGATCGGCGAAAGCGTCGCAGACGTCAGAAATCGCGAATTCGGTCGCCAAGACCAGCGCAACCAGCAGAAAAACCCGTGCAACCGGCAGGAAACCCGCACAAACGTCCGCAAAACCTGCGCAGTCAACGGCAAAACCTAGACAGCCTGTCGAGAAGCCTCCCGCTTCTCGGGCGACTGAATACGCGCGCAACTGACCGGTTCCTATCTCGTGATCCGAACGGAATCAGCCTCGGGGTCTATTTCACTGGGGAAATCGTTTCATCAAGCAGGATTTTGACGGTGCCTGCGCCGCACTTGCCGATGGCGTGATCTGTGAAACCGAGTCTGGCCTCATCGGATTGGCCCAGGAAATAGCGACGTTTGGGAGCTCGAGACCGATGTGACGGTGCTGAGTTCGGCGTCCAGTCCGAATCCAAAACTGGTGGAAGCCGAAAGCAGACCTTCGTTTCACGCTTGGGGATCCCGGATGATTCCGAGGATTCCTCTGAGGACTTTTCTGAGGATTCGATGCGGCCGCCCCAAACGGCGGTGCTTCACAATCCGCTGGCGGCGCCTCAAAGAGCGTCTGTGGGCGGCGCCTCGAAACAACATCTGCGCAAGACCCTCGTTGACTACGATACGTCCATTCTCTCGAGGACGGCGTGAATCACGCGCGCGAGGCTGGCATTTCCGATTACTGACGCCGCAGTAAAACGCGAACGGCCCAAGAGCCACGCGCGCGAGTCGAGTCGGATCCAACAAGTCTCAGCCGGGCAAGCAGGGCCAAAAGGATGAGGAGAAGACTCGCGGACTGCAGTGCAGCCGATCTCGACAATGGAACTCGCCTGCTGCCTCCAGGTCAGCGGTAGTTTGGCTGCCGCCGCGCGCTCGGTGCTTCTTTCCGCGGGGACGGCTTGAAGCTGTCGATCGATGGAAAGCGTGGCGTTGGTGCCATTGAGAAAGGCGAAGCTAAAGAGCGTGGATCTCAGTCACGTACGGCATCGCCGTTGTCATCGATGCAGAATCTACCGAGGGCTCGCTCGGACCCTTCCGCAAACTCTTCCGGTGAATCTACTGGAGCCTCTTCGGAGCATCGCCGAAGCGAACTCATCGGGTACGCCTTCCGGGAACATGCGACGGAGGCTTCCGGGAGATCTCCGCGAAGGAGCTCTTTCCGCAAGCTCGTCGAAGCCGCATTCTTCGGTGCCGCCGTCGTCGTTTCTTCGATTCTTGTAGACGACGATGGCGCGACGGTCGCGGGAATCAGACAAGACTCGCTCCGACCAGCTGTTTGCGCAGGCCGCAAGTGGCGTTGTGTTGAGGCCCCACGGTTTCTCGTGGCGAGCGATCGCCTTGGGTTTACACCGATCTGACGGGACTCGATTTTGGAGTGTCTAAGGCGGCCGGGAAGATGAAGGCGAGTGAAAAACGTAGCGCCAACGGCGGCGATGAATCCTCCTCCGCGGCCAACGGCGCAAAGAGAAAGTTCTGCGTGGACGTGTGGCTGTGGAGCCGTGCGTCAGTGCAAGACGCGCTTCTGCTGGCGACGCCGGAGTGCAGCGGGCCCGTTCGGGTCGATGGAGCAGCGGTTGCTCGCGACTGTCGTCCGCGATCGGTGATCGAAGTGCGATATCGGTACGAGGGATCTGGATCGCATTCTCAAAGTCACAGGAATTATCTCCTAGCCGCACGAGCGCTCCGCTGGCTGAGGCGTGCTACGAGAATCTCACCCCGGAACGTCCTCGCGTGTACGTGCCGGTCATGCGCCGCGAACCGGGAAGCCGCGGAAGGCCGACGAAGAAAGAAAGCGAAGCGAGAGCTCAGACAGATTGTTCGGCCGCGACTCCAGCGCAGCATCTCGGACTCGACGGATTCACTGCAAGCCTCAAGGATTCAGCGAAAGGGTTCCCCGATTACGCTGCGCGGCTGAAGCCTCCACGTAGCTGGGTAGGTAAGCGTATGGTAAACCGCTATTGCTTTCGATATTTAAATATATCACCGCTAATAATCGTTCTTGGTGTCGCATTGAACAAGAATAATGAAGGAAATGGATCCCACGGATGAATCCCAAGCATTTACGTCCGATACGTCTTGTGTGCATGATGCTTCCGCGCTAGGATCAAGTTATCAAAAAGGCAAATGCGCCGTCATTTGCCAATTGGTCGTTTGCGCCTCTGGAATTTCTCCGCGAGCTCGAATGGCGAAAATACCGATTCACGCCCAATGACACAAAAGGACAACCAACATGGGTATGGACTATCAAGCTGTATACGGTGACCTCCGCAACCGTATAGGGAGCTCACGCGTGCTGCGATTGATGCTTATGTGAGGACGAGGAAGACGGATTTGAGTCGTCTTTTGAGCGGAACGAGAAGGAATACAGCATCTCTTCCGGTTCTGCAGCGCTTTGATGGAGAAAAGATTAGCCGTCCGAGCGCGCGCGGTGAGGGCGGCGGCAGTGTGACGTACAATGACTAACGTTGCTGGTAGCCGTGAGATGCAAGGAAAAAGTTACTGGAATAGTTCGAAGACATTCGTGACCGAATCAATCGCATTCTCGATCCGTGGGTCGATTTGCCTCGATCCCAGAGATATTGACGATGAGATCGGTAAATGCCTCAAGGTAGTTGAGTGCTTATCCAAAGATTCGAGTATGAGGGAATGTAATCGTTCCTAACGGACAGATACACGATAACCTTGACTCCATCAAGGGCGAACTCCAAGAATTGCGTGGATCGACCGTTAAGGCTTTTAGGGCGAACTTCGTCGGAAGACTTGATGGTGCGGTCAACGGTCAGGCGGAGATTGCCAAGTTCTGCGCGCTCTGGGCTCTGAGATGGGAATCTTCAAGAGCGCGCGAGGCTGTTGCGCAGGCCGTCATTAGAGCGACAGAGATGTTTGAAGAAATCGCAAATCTATCTTCGTCTTCTGTGAAGAGTTTAAAGTCATGAAGATTGCCGATTTCGCTCAGCGGCTTTTCAATTTTCCTGACGGGAGGCAAAACCGGAAAAGAAGTGGCCAAGAAGCTGTCGATTCCTTTAAAACGGTACAGGTCTGTCGGACAAGAACTTCTCCGCCTCCCTCGCAGTCTTTGAAGATGGGATGAGTGTAATGAAAGTCTTTAAAGCGATTGATGAGAATATGTAACCGATAGTGAGAAGGCGGTAGAACGAAACCTGATCGATAATTTCAACGTCATCCACTCCAGCCGCCGCCAGCGGTATGACTTCTCAATGGAGAATAGCTGAATCTCTTCCGAAACTAAGTCATCGGAAGCTCTTCTCATTCAACAAGATCGCGTCGACGCCATCGTAAAGAATTTTCCCGCCAAATCGTCACCGAATCTGGCAACTGCGCAAAAAGAAAATAGAGGACGTTTGATGGCTGATTGCGTAAATCGCGATAAAATACAGGTTTAGGCGTTTTTATGGCCCTTTCATCGCGATTTTGAATACATGAAATGGCTTCTTCAATGATCTTGTAAAAGACCAAGTGGAAGCGCTCGAACATGGATAAGGATTTTGAGCGTGCAATTGCTTATTCAAGAGCAAGATGCTGAATCTAAAGCAAAGCTGGATGAGATGAACAAGAAAATAGAAGACAAGGACGGCGAAGATCCTGACCCGTGGCAGGATCGCAGATAGGAAACCCATAACCGCATTAGACGAAGGAACAATGATGACTAAGTGGTTCTTCACTCCGAATGATTCTTGTTGTCGGTGGCACAGCACTTGTACTTTGCTGGCTATTCTCACGGCCTCATGTAGGAGTCGACAATGGCGACTTTCGCTGCGAGCCTGTCGGCTGGAGATTTCTAGGAGACGCTTACAGCCCTTCCTGGCTTTGATCTGAAATATCTGGACGTTGCTCATTATGAGAGAGATCTGCAAAAAGAAACCTATTAAGGACGAGGAACAGGACCTGATGACAAAAGCTAGACAAGGTGCGAATTGCTCATGATGACTGCAAGACGGCTATGATCCTCGTCTATCTTTGCGGGCAACGGTTTTCCTTTCTCTTCCCAAACCAAAACGGGCGGCGTCGACTCTTCTGACGTCGGCCTGTATGAAGAATCTGATCGAAGGAAGAACCTGCTCCATCAGAAGCGAAGAAGCCGGTCTGTTGAATGAAGGATGCCTGAACGCGACGACGAAGCGACGCCAAAACAGTCTTCCCATACTTAGGCGATACTTGTTGAGCTGCCGTGCCTAAACGATGCTGCTTTTTGGAGTCACCGTGGTTGATATATGCAGCTGCGGGCACCGTTAACTTTCGAGCGGGCGCTAGGCTGAGAAGGTTCTTAAGGGCTAAGGAGACGCGTTGTGTGCGCTAGCCACCCGCGGCTCTTCCTGGTTTCGCTCGTTCAGTGGTGTTCTGCGTCTGGCCGGGTGGATACGTGTCAGCTCGCCGATTAAAGGGATCCAACAGACTCGCTTGATGTAACGGTTAGTTTCACTGGATACAACGGGTTCGTCGATTTAACGGGCCGCTGGTTACGATGGGTTCGTCGGATTTAACAGGGCCACCAGTTACGACGGGGCCACTGGATACAACAGACTCGTTGAATGCGATAGGCCCGCCGGGTTAACAGAGACTTGCTGGATGCACAGGGTCCATGGACTTAGGGGCTGTCCGATTCGCCTGGTGGCGAGATCTTTCGCCGATAGAGAGAGCAAAAAACGATAGGAGAATCAAGCAGGTCATCCACTCCATGGGTCCGCGCTTTAAAGACTAAACGCCACAACCGCAATTCCACGACGGCACTGACTGAGATCCACAGTGTGCCCCCACCAGCTGTTTTGAACAAGATCGGGCTTGATTGCCTACCACCCTTCACGAGGTGGGACTGAATAGGCCGTTAGCGACATCGAGCTGACGGCGGCAAGCGGCCATAGAACAAGCTGGGTGCCGAGAGCCTCCTATAAGAAGGCAGAGTCCCGTGAGCGCGATTGCGAAACCTCCCGATCCGACCGCCCTTGAAAGAGGTGTTGTCATGGGCTTGGCCGAAACCAACTGGGAGGCAGTGGTGGGGCGCTACGGGCTTGAAATCGAAGGCGTGCTTAGGCTGTTCTACCGCGATTCAGTGGTGGTTTGGTTTGTTTCGCATCTTCGTGTCGATGAAGGCGCGCGAGTCTGCCATATCTATCCGCCACTGAGCCGCAGGACGGGTTCCAAGCCGGGTCGATGAAGGCTTGACCTTGTGGCGTAACTCGCGCCGTACCAGCGATCATCAATGTCACACTGAGTCCCAAGAGTTTGGCCTGCAGCCCATCTGCGTGATCTGAGATCTTCCTATGGCCATTCCGCGAAGATGAAAGTTATATAGGTCATTCCCGGTAGTTTCCGGCAACAGAGGGTGGTCCATACAGGAAGGGATCATTTTCGCTGGGCTACAAGCAAGGCTCCAACGATGATGCCAGCCAACCGATCAGCAGTGCGAGGCGTAGTCCGAACACGGGCGGTAAATGCGGCAGCGGTCCACAGCTTGCGTGAGTTCCGAGAAGCTAGGAAGGGCAAGAGCGAGCAACCATACGCGTAATAGTTGAGGAATGATGACGACCGCCACGCCGATGAGCGGGATGTCAGCATCGAGAAGAAGACCAGATGAGGGGCTCGCCCAACGATCCGTTTGCGCGCTGTCGCGCATCACGCTCGCCTCTATAGGGCACATTTCTGCCGGTGAGGATCGACAGGGAGATTCCGCCGCAAGGCAAAGAGAATCGCGGAGCGACCATTAAATGTCGGACAAGATGGTGATGCTTTTGACCATTTGTCCGATCCGTCGCCGATTGGAGCGGAGACGAGCGTAGAACATCCCAAGGATCGCTAGTTCTCGCGCGATGTCGAGGCCGCTGATTCGTCCGCGTAGCGGCGTGTCGAGCTGGAAGGCCGTCCGACGGGTTGTCCTTTCCCTGTCCGCTCGCGGAATCAGCGGCTATCGCCAGGGTTTTCCCGTTCCGTTGCAGCGGTTTTCCGCCGCGGAAGTTTGCAGCCGAGTTGTCGTCGTCGGAGAGTCCGGCGCCGATGTGCGGAAAACGAAGCGGGCTCACACAGCTCATGCCACAAGTCTAAGGGAGGAAGGGTTTTAGGGCGAAGGCGTACAGAAAAGTCTGATGGTGAGAAGGTTCCACGGTAGGAAGGGAACTGGTGGTTGGGAAACGACGGAAAGGAACCTGCGCTGGCAGTGAGACGGTGGAAAAGTCCATTGGCGGCAGTGAGGACAACGGGAAGCGGTTGGTGGAACGCTGTTGACGGACATGCTCATTTCATCGCTCACCGTGACGTGGAAGAATGTCAGAGCACGAGCGGGCCATTCAACGACCGAGGAGAATCACGAGGCCGCCGAAGATCAAACTGGTCGATTCCGTCAAGGCGATTAACTGGAACCGAATCGAGGATGAAAAGGACCTGAAGTCTGGGATCGCCTCACCGCAACTTCTGGGCTGCCTGAGAAGATACCGCTCTCGAATGACATCCTCCGTGGAATACCCTCAAACCGCACGAGCAGCAGATCACTCACCTGAGTGTTCACCGGACCGACATTGCTTGACACGGTGCAGGGAACGGTAGGTGCAGTTTCATACCCGACGCTGTGACTCCCGCACGAGGAGGCTGTTTTGACCAACATTGCCTCTGGCTGGGAGTCGGTCCACGCCAAATCGTATTCCCTCGATTTTTCCACCTTGATATCCACGGAAGAAATCGACGAGACCTTCCGGTGGTCGGAGGAAAAACGAGTACCTTCCAGAAGAAAGCACAGATTATCCTCGACTCACTATCGGCGACGACGCCGAAAAAGCGCAAAGTGGCCTCGACGATGCTCGAGTCCTTCCTTTTCTACCCGGCTTCTACGCACCGATGTACTGGTCTTCGCACGCCAAGCTGACCAATACCGCGGATCTCATTCGCCCTCATCATTCGTGATGAAGCAGTCCACGGCTACTACATCGGCTACAAATACCAGCAGGCGCTGGCCGTATCCTCGCAGGAACGGCGTGACGAGCTTCAGGAATACACCTACAACCTGGTGATGGACCCTATGACAACGAGGAGCTTTACACCGAGTCCCTCACGACGAGATGGGGCTGACCGAGGACGTCAAGATGTTCCTGCGCTACAACGCGAATAAGGCCCTCGCGAACCTGGGATACGAGGCGCTTTTCGGGCCTGACCAGACGGCTGTCAACCCCTCGATTCTGGCTGCGCTTTCTCCAAATGCCGACGAGAATCACGATTTCTTCTCAGGATCCGGATCTTTCTTATGTCATCGGCACGGCCGAGGCGACGACGGATGAGGATTGGGACTTCTAGCCAAGATTCAAGATTATGGCCATGGTTGGTTCGCTTGCCGTGATCGTTCGATCTCGTTTGGTGGCGACTGTCCAACCTCGATTGTGATGATTCCTCGATTTGGTTGCCATAATCGTCTAAATCGGCTGCAGCCACCCTCGAACCTGACTGGAATGGAGGCACTCCCAATGGAGCACCCTGAAACCCATGAGTGGCGAGATGCCACACCGCTTGCGAGTTTCAATTCTTCCGTAAGGTACTGCGAGGTAAAAAGCGAGAGACTGATGATTGAACGAGGAGGAAATGGCCGCTTCTGCAATGCATGGTTTGTGTTGCATCCTCCCGGAGTATAGGCCGCCTCGTCTTAGGGGATGAAAAAGGAGCCTTCGTTTTCCTTAACCTGTCATAGTCGCCCGGTCTCACGCACACGGAGGGCTGATCGCGGCCCGCGCGGGGATTGGAGGCCGCGGCCGCATCGGCGTCGGTCCAGAGAATTCTTGTTGGCTTTGAAGTCGCAGTTTAGGCAAGTTAAGCCGCACCTTGCCGGTTGAAAACATGCGCTGAGAAGCTGGAGCGCAAGTTATGCGAAACCCGGTGCGGCTCTTTGAGAACGACCTTTCCGATGGGTACATTCCCTCATAGCCCGAACGAACTAGCAAGGGGCGTCCAATCTGTGGTTGGGCCCATGCTCTGGGCACTTCACCCCGCATATTTCTAATCTAAACAACGCTCCATGGCGCAATACGCAAGGACGAATTCATGATAACTTCCTCACCGGTTGGGACCCGCCGGAAACTGCCCGGGGTCCCTACTCTCATCTGTACGCTCGCGCTGAGCCTCGGTGCGCTCATTTCCATGCCTACCGCGGCGAGTGCGAACGAAGTCAGGTGGTCACTGGAATTACGGTTGAGAACCTGTCCCTGCGACGTGATCAGTCGTCGCCCTACCACGCCTGGGACATGACTCGAGGTCAAGTTCACTGTGGACACGACCGGGTCTGGCGCCAAGGCTGGCGATACCTTCACCATCGGCCTGCCCGATTCCATGCGCACCACATCACGTCCTTCCCGATGTACGCGAAGGACGGAAAGACCGAAGTCGCCAAATGCAAAGTTCCCGGCGGCTCCGCCAGACGCTCACCTGCACCCTCACCGACTACGTCGATTCTCACCCAGACATGACCGGTGGTGGTTGGGTGCGCACCCAAATCGGCAAGTCAGAAGGCGTCAACAACTTTACGTTCAAGGTTCCTGAAATCCGATCGTCGTCGCGATCCCCGGCGGATGGCAGCTTCGCGGCGATCGCCGGGGCCGCTCGAGAACGCTTACAAGGAAGGTTGGATCGAAGGAGAAGTCAGCCCCAATCTTTTTCTACTGGAGAATTCGAGTCAACGCCGGCGCTTTCGGTGGCGACAAGCAGATCAAGATCGCCGATACTTTCAGCACAGATCACGGTGGGTACAAACTGTCTGATGATTCGCAGTATCAGCCTGTTTTGCGCGTGTGGAAGGATTCGAAGAACTTCGAGTCCGGAGCCGACGCCGACCAGATCGTCAAAGTGGGATCAGCCTCGTCAACGGCGGAGCCAACTTCGAACTTACACCGAATGACAAGGGCTTCGACGCGGCATGGCCTCGCGAGGACGGCTACGTTTACGAGATCGGCTACTACGCGGTCTCCAAGGATCCTCACAGATCAAGGCCGGAGACACCGTGGAGAATCACGCGAGCGTCAACGGTCTCTTCCGCGCAAGACCGATGCAAAGATCGTCACGCCTCGGCGCCGGCAACCTGACGGCCCGGCTTCGGCTCGATCAGTGTAACCAAGGCCCCGCTTCAGGGCGATGCCGCCTCGCAGGTCGACGTTTCTAGCGAATATTCGGTCAAAGCTGTCTCACACCGTGGGCGGAAAGGAAAAGAGCGATACGCTCAGCCTGGCGCCGGCGGTGACGCCAAGATCATCGGTTCCTTCCCAAGGAACTAAAGTCACCCTCTCGGAGATCAAGCCAGCCGACAATGGCGTCACGGGTGACCCGGTCTTCTTCCAAGAATTCCAACGTTGAAGTGTCGCAGGGCGGCAAGATCGCCGTTGTCACCATCGGCGATCGAGTCGGTTACGTCCGTCGTTGCGACAAAACAAGGCGAACAAGGCGACGCCGGATACGCTGACGCCGGTCGCACCGCCGACGTCTCCTGGAACTCCAACCTCCCTGGAACTCCAAGCTCTCCGGCAGTGCCTTCGGCTCCTCCGTCGGTGACGCCGTCCACGCCGTCAGAGGATCGTCCGTCTGCGCCGAGCTTCGCCGTCGGTGCCCTCGACCTCGACCGCGCAGCCTTCAGGCTCCTGCCAAACCGTCGCTCCGAACACGGTGCCGCGTGTGATCGGTCTCGGAATCGTCGACTGCTGGCGCTTGTCGAGTGGTGCTGCCCTTATCTTCCTGC